>Ga0207703_10000005_pt1 | contig 506356 bp, 422 predicted proteins | sample KBSSwiS12_FD_184304 | JGI IMG/M metagenome (GOLD analysis project Ga0207703, IMG submission 184304) | Switchgrass rhizosphere microbial communities from Kellogg Biological Station, Michigan, USA - KBS Switchgrass S1-2 (SPAdes) (version 2) | ecosystem: Host-associated > Plants > Roots >... | reverse complement strand
CCGTGGTGGGTGAGGTCGGTGAGGTGGGGGGAGTGGGGGGCGGTGCGGCTGGTGAGGTGGAGGTGGCGGTGGCCGTGGGTGTGGACGAGGTGGTGGGCGAGGAAGCGGGCGAGGGTGCCGGTGGCGCCGGTGATGAGGATGGTGCCGTCGCGGTCCCAGCCGAGGTCGGACAGGTCTCTCGCCGGGCCCCCCGGAGTCGGTACCGCCGATGCGGGCAGATGCGATGCGGGCAGCTCTGGTCCGGGCACGTCTGGTTCGGGCTCGCTCGGCTCGGCGCGCGGGGTCGGCGCGGGCGGGCCCGCGGGCTCGACCGGGACCAGCCGCGGCACCCGGATCTGCCCGTCCCGCAGCGCGACCCGTCCTTCGCCCAGCGCCGGCAGCCGGTCCAGCAGGCGGGCGGTCACGCCGTCGGCGAGGCTCTCCCGGTCTAGGTCGACCAGGACGAACCGGTCCGGGTTCTCGGTCGCGGCGGAGCTCAGCAGCCCCCAGACGCCCGCGTTCGCCAGGTCGGGGACCTCGTCGCCGGGCACCGCGGCCACCGCGCCCCGGGTGAGGACGAACAGCCGGCTGTCGGCCAGCCGGTCGTCGGCCAGCCAGGCCTGGACCAGCGCCAGCGCGCGGAGCACCGGCCGGCCGCCGTCTGGACCGTCGCCGTCCGGACCGTCGCTGTCCGGATCGGCGGTGGGGGTGGCTGAGCCGGCCGGGGCGAGGACGACGGCGGGCGCGGGCTCCCCGGCCGCCAGCGCCGCCAGCAGCGCCGCCAGGTCGGGGAACGCTGCGAGCGGGGCGCCCAGGCCGATGGCGGGGGCGCCGAGCACGGCCCAGCGTCCTCTGGGCGGGGCCGGCTCGGGCCTGGTCGGCCCGGCCTGCCAGGCCACGCGGTAGAGAGCGGTGCCGTCGCCGGCCCGGAGCTGGCCCAGGCTCAGGGGGCGCAGGGTGAGCGCGTCGACCGAGGCGACCGTCCGGCCGCTCTCGTCGGCCAGCGCCAGGCTGACCTGGTCCGTTCCCGCCGGCGAGATCCGCGCTCGGGCCGCCGCCGCTCCGGTGGCGCTCAGCCGCGCGCCCGTCATGGCGAACGGGAGCCGGATCGTCCCCCCAGGCGACGGCGTGAGCCCGACCGCCGGATGCAGCGCGGCGTCGAGCAGGGCGGGATGCAGGCCGAACGCCCAGGCGTCGGCGCGCTGGCCCTCGTCCAGGTCGAGCTGCGCGTACAGGTCCTCGCCGAGGCGCCACAATGCGGACAACCCCTGGAAGGCCGGTCCGTAGCCATACCCGAGCTCGGCCAGCCGCGCGTACAGCCCGTCGACGTCCAGCGGCTGGGCGCCCGGCGGCGGCCAGGCGGCCGGGAAGGGGTCCGGCTCGCCGCGCACCTCCGGGCGGTGTCCCAGGACGCCCCGGGCGTGGCGGGTCCAGGCCTCGGCGGGCGGCCCGTCCCCGCGCCGCCCGCCACTGTCCGCCTGGTCCCCGTTCGCCTGGGCGCCTTCCGGCCCGTCGCCGCCCAGGCCCGCCTCGTCGCGGCACGCGTAGACAGTGACCTCCCGCCGGTCGTCCGTGTCGGGCGTGCCCACGACGATCTGGATCCGGACGCCGCCCCGGTCCGGCAGCGTGAGCGGTGCCTCCAGCGCCAGCTCGTCGATCTGGTCGTAGGCGAGCAGGCCGGCCGCTCGCCAGGCCATGTCCAGCACGGCGGTCCCGGGAACCACCGCCGTGCCGAGGACGGCGTGGTCGGCCAGCCACGGATGGGTGTGCCGGTCGATCCGCCCGGTCAGCAGGAGGCCGCCGTCGGCCAGGGTGAGCGCGGCGCCGATCAGGGGATGGCCGGCGTCGTCCAGGCCCGCCGCCGGCAGGTCCCGGGTGCCGGCGGGGGCGTTCAGCCAGAACCGCCGCCGCTGGAACGAGTAGGTGGGCAGGTCGACGACGCGCGGCCGGCTGGCTCCGCTGGCCGGCCCGCCGTCGGCGGCGCCATCGGGGGTGGCCTCGGGCTCCTCGGGGGCGAAGGCGGTCGTGAAGTCCACGGCCACCCCCGCGACGTGGACGCTGGCCAGCGAGGAGAGGAAGCGGTCGGGACCGCCGTCGCTGCGGCGCAGCGAGCCGGTGACGACGTACGGCTCGTCATCCGCGGCGACCGCCTCGAGGGTCTCCTCCATCGCGGCGGTGAGGACCGGGTGGGGGCTGCTCTCGATGAACACCCGGTGGCCGTCGGCGCGCAGGGCGCGGACCGTCTCATCGAACCGGACGGTCTGGCGCAGGTTGCGGTACCAGTAGTCGGCGTCCAGGCCGGCTGTGTCCAGCCGGGAGCCGGTCACCGTGGAGTAGAAGGGGACCTGGCTCGGGCGCGGGCTGATGTCGGCGAGCGCGCCCAGGACCTGCTCGCGGATCTCCTCGACCACCGGTGAGTGCGACGCGTAGTCGACCGGGATCGCGCGTGCCCGGATCTCGTCGCGGGCGCAGCGGGCGAGCAGCTCCGCGAGGGCTGCGGGATCGCCGGAGACCACGGTCGTCGCCGGGGCGTTGACCACGGCGACGGCCAGCCGACCCGGCCACTGGCCCAGGAGCGCCTCCACCCGCGGGGCGGGCAGAGCGATCGACGCCATCCCGCCGCGGCCGGCCAGGACGGCTCCGATGATCCGGGCGCGCAGGGCGACGACGCGCGCGGCGTCGTCGAGGGAGAGCGCACCGGCCACGTACGCGGCCGCGATCTCGCCCTGGGAGTGCCCGACGACGGCGTCAGGACGCACTCCGGCGCGCCGCCACAGCTCGGCCAGCGACACGGCGACCGCGAAAAGCGCGGGCTGTACGACCTCGACGCCCTCGAGCCCGGTGACCTCCTCGGTTGCGCCGGCCGCGCCGAGCAGCTCGAGCAGCGGGACGTCGAGGTAGGGGCCGAGCGCCTCCCCGCAGGCCGCCAGCTGGTCGCGGAACACCCGGGAGGTCCGCGCCAGGCTCCCGGCCATGCCGGGCCACTGGGCTCCCTGGCCGGGAAAGACGAAAGCGGCCCGGCCCGCGGCGGCGGCCACACCCCGGACGAGCCCGGCGTGCTCCGCCCCGTCCGCCAGCGCCGCGACGCCGCGCAGCAGGCTGTCGCGGTCGCCGCCCACGACGACGGCCCGGTGATCGAAACGGGCCCGGGCGGTCGCGAGGGAGAAGGCGACGTCCGCGGGTCGCCACTCCGGGTGCTCGGCGACCCGGTCCCGGAGGCGGCGGGCCGTCTCCCGCACCGCGGCCTCGTCGCGCGCCGAGACGACCCACGCGACGGCCGGGGGCGCGCCCGCCTGCCCCGCTGGCCCCGTCCGCCCGGCCTGAGCGCTCTCCTCCGGCGCCTGCTCGAGCACGATGTGGGCGTTGGTTCCGCTGATGCCGAAGGACGACACACCCGCGCGCCGCGGGTGACCCCGGTCCGGCCACCCGACCGGCTCGGTCAGCAGGGCGACGGCGCCGGCGGACCAGTCCACCCGCGGCGAGGGCGCGTCCACGTGCAGTGTTCGCGGCAGGACCCCGTGGCGCATCGCCATGATCATTTTGATGACACCGGCCACTCCGGCGGCGGCCTGGGTGTGGCCGATGTTCGACTTCACGGAGCCGAGCCACAGCGGCTGGTCCGCCGGGCGCGCGCGGCCGTAGGTGGCGAGCAGCGCCTCCGCCTCGATCGGGTCGCCGAGCGCCGTGCCCGTGCCGTGGGCCTCGACGGCGTCGACGTCCTGGGCGGACAGCCCGGCGCTGGCCAGGGCCGCGTGGATCGCCCGCTCCTGGGCGGGGCCGTTCGGCGCGGTGAGACCGTTGCTGGCACCGTCCTGGTTGATCGCCGACCCCCGGACCACCGCCAGCACCGGCTGGCCGTCGCGGCGGGCGTCCGACAGCCGGCGCAGGACCAGGACACCCACGCCCTCGGCCCAGCCGGTGCCGTCGGCGGCCGCGGCGAACGCCTTGCACCGGCCGTCGGCGGCCAGCCCGCGCTGGCGCGCGAACTCGAGGAACATCCCTGGCGAGGCCATGACGGTGGCGCCGCCGGCGATGGCCAGGGAGCACTCCCGCCCGCGCAGCGCCTGGCGGGCCAGGTGCATCGCCACCAGAGAGGACGAGCACGCCGTGTCCACCGTGACCGCCGGTCCCTCCAGACCGAGCGCGTAGGCGATCCGGCCGGAGGCGACGGACGGCGTGTTGCCGGTCAAGAGGTAGCCCTCGGCGCCCGGCGCGGCCTCGTGCAGGCGCGGCCCGTACTCCTGCGCCGTGACGCCGATGTAGACCCCGGTCGGGCTCGCGCGCAGGGAGCTCGGGTCGACGCCGGCCCGTTCGAGGGCCTCCCACGACGTCTCCAGAAGCAGCCGCTGCTGGGGATCCATCGCCGCCGCCTCGCGCGGGCTGATCCCGAAGAATCCGGGGTCGAACTGGCTGGCGTCGTAGAGGAAGCCGCCCCGGCGGGGGTAGGGCGCGCCGCCGCGCGCGGGGTCGGCGTCGGAGCGGGCGTCGGCGGCCCAGCCCCGGTCGGTCGGGAACGGGCCGATCGCGTCCCCGCCCTCGGCGACCAGGCGCCACAGGGCCTCGGGCGAGGTGACCTGCCCGGGGAAGCGGCAGGCCATGCCGATGATCGCGATCGGTTCGTCGGCGCCGCCGTGGTCGCCTCCGTCGTCGCCGGTCGGGGGGCGGGCCGCCGCCGGCGTCTCGGTGAGCAGGGCCTCGATGTGGGCCGCGAGCGCGGTCGGCGTCGGATGGTTGTAGACGAGGCCGCCGGACAGCGCCAGGCCCGTCGCGGCCGCGAGCCGGTCCCGGAACTCGACGCCGCCAAGGGAGTCGAAGCCGAGGTCCGCGAAGGTCCGCGCGGTGTCCACCCGATCGGGACGGGCGTGGCCGAGCACCGCGGCGGCGTGCGCGCGGACGAGGTCCAGCAGCGCCTCCCGCCGGTCCGGGCCGGTCAGCCCGGCCGGCAGGGCTGGTCCGGCGTGCTCGGGTCCCGCGTCGTGCGAGGAAGCGGTGCCGAGGCCCGCGGCGGTGTCGACGGTCACGGGAGCGGGCCGCTCCGGCCGGGTCGCGGCCAGCCAGTGCCGTTCCCGCTCGAACGGGTAGCCGGGCAGCCGGACGCGGGCGGCGCCGTCGAACAGGCGCTCCCAGCGCACCGGCGCGCCTCGGGCGAACGAGCGCGCGAGCCCGGCCAGCAGGGTCTCCTCCTCGTCCCGCCCACGCCGCAGCAGAGGGGCCACCACGGGGGGCGCCGCCGGGCGGGCGCCCGCGGCGGTCGGCTCGAGGCTGTCGCGGACCATCCCGGTCAGCATCGCGTCGGGCCCGAGCTCCACGAAGACGCCGGCGCCGTGCTCGCGCAGGACCCGGGCGCCGGCCATGAACCGGACGGCGCCCCGGACGTGTGCCACCCAGTAGTCCGGCGAGGTCAGCTCCGCGGCGGTGGCGAGGCGCCCGGTCAGGTTCGAGACCACCGGCAGCGTCGGCGAGGCGAACGACAGGCTTCGCGCGATCCGGCCGAACTCGCCCAGCATCTCGTCCATGTGCGGGGAGTGGAAGGCATGGCTCACCCGCAGCCGGGCCGCCCGGCGCCCGCGGTCCCGCCACTCGCGCGCCAGCTCGAGCACGGGGTCGTGGTCGCCGGAGACCACCACGGCGCGCGGCCCGTTCACGGCCGCCACGGCGACGCTCCCGCCGTGCCCGGCGATCAGCGGCAGCACCTCGTCCTCGGCCGCCTCCAGCGCGGCCATCGCGCCCCGGCGGGGCACCGTCCCCATGAGCCGCCCGCGCGCCGCGACGAGCGTGCACGCGTCGGCCAGGGACAGGACTCCGGCGACGTGGGCCGCGGTCAGCTCGCCGATCGAGTGGCCGGCGAGCAGGTCGGGCGACAGGCCCAGCTCGCCAAGCAGCCGGTGCAGCGCCACGCCCGTCGCGAACAGCGCCGGCTGCGTGTAGTCGGTGCGGTCGAGCAGGTCGGCGTCCGGGTGGCCCGGCGGGGCGAACATGACGTCGCGCAGCGGGCGGTCCAGGTCGGTTGCGAACTGCTCGCACACCTGCGCGAGCGCCTCGGCGAACACGGGATGCCGCTCGGCGAGCCGGGCGCCCGCGCCGGCCCGCTGGCTTCCCTGGCCGGGGAACAGGAACGCGACCCGGTCGCCGCCGGCCCGGTCCGCGACCAGGTCGGCGCCCACGTCCCCGGCCGCGAACGCGCGCAGCCGCTCGGCGAGGGAGTCGCGGCCACGACCGATCACGACGGCGCGGTGGTCGAACAGGGACCGGGTGGTGGCGAGGGAGAAGCCGATGTCGGCCGGGTCCGCGGCGGTGGCGTCCAGGTGAGCGGCCAGCCGCTGGGCCTGAGCCCGCAGCGCGGCGGGTCCACGGGCGGACAGGACGTAGGGCGTGAGCACGTCGGACTGGACCGGGGCCGCCCGCCGCGGGGCCGGCGGCGGGTCGGTGACGACGACATGGCAGTTGGTCCCGCCCATCCCGAACGAGCTCACTCCGGCCACCAGCGGCTGGTCCGGCCTCGGCCAGGGGCCGAGCGAGGTCTGGACGCGCAGGCCGAGCTCGTCCAGCGGGATGCGGGGGTTGCGCCGCTCGTGGTTCAGGCTCGGCGGGATCGCCCGGTGCCGGACGCAGAGGGCCGCCTTGAGCAGGCCGACGATCCCGGCGGCGCCCTCAAGATGGCCTATGTTGGTCTTCGCCGAGCCCACCAGCAGCGGGGTGCCGGCTGACCGGCCCGGGCCGAGGACCGCGCCCAGCGCCGCGGCCTCGACCGGGTCGCCGACCGGTGTCCCGGTGCCGTGCAGCTCGACGTACTGCACCGAGGAAGGATCGATCCCGGCGCGGCTGTAGGCGGTTCGCAGCACCTCCTCCTGGCCGTGCTGGCTCGGCACGGTCAGGCCGTCGGTCGTGCCGTCGTTGTTCACCGAGCTGGACCGGATCACGCAGACGACGTCGTCGCCGTCGGCGAGCGCGTCCGCGAGCCGTTTGAGGACGACGACACCGCCGCCCTCGCCGCGCACATAGCCGTTGGCCCGGGCGTCGAACGTGAAGCAGCGGCCGTCCGGCGACAGGCCGCCGAACCTCGCCGCGGCGAGACTGCTGTCCGCCGCGAGGACCAGGTTGACCCCGGCAGCGAGCGCGACGTCGGACTCGCGGCGGCGCAGGCCCTCGCAGGCGAGGTGCACGGCGACGAGGGCCGAGGACTGGCCCGAGTCGATGCTCAGGCTGGGCCCTCGCAGCCCGAGGGCGTAGGAGACGCGGTTGGCGATGACGCCGCGGCTGAGCCCGGTGAGGGTGTGGGCGGAGATCGATTCGGCTCCCGCCCGCTGGGCAAGCGTCGCGTAGTCGCTTCCGATCGAGCCGACGTAGACCCCGACCGGCCGCGAGCCCAGCTCCGAGGCGACGATGCCGGCGTCCTCCAGCGCCAGCCAGCACAGCTCCAGCACGAGCCGTTGCTGCGGATCCATCGCGGCGGCCTCGCGCGGGGAGACGCTGAAGAAGGCGGCGTCGAAGTCGGCCACCCCGTCGATGAAGCCGCCGAAGCGGGCGCGGGGGTCCGACGCGGCGGCCTCCGCCAGAGCCGGGCGGTCCGCCGGAACGGGGGTGATGGCGTCGGCTCCGGACTCGAGCAGGTCCCAGAAGGCGTCCGGGTCCGCCGCTCGTGGCAGGCGGCAGGACATCCCGACGACGGCGACCGGCTCGTCCCCGACGGGCCACCGGCGGGCCGCTGTGCCCTGGGCCCCTGTCTTCTGGGCCCCTGTCTTCTGGGCCGCTGTCTTCTGGGCCGCTGTCTTCTGGGCCGCCGGCGTCATCAGCTTCCTCCGTTCGTGTCGGCGTCGGCCGCCGGGCGCCGGGCGAGGTCGGCCAGCCGATGGCCGGCCCGCAGCGCGCTGACGGCGGCGCCAAGCGCCGCGGTCCGCGGCGAGCGCGAGCCGTGCATGCGCAGCAGGGACCGCAGGAGCCAGGGGCCGGTCAGGCCGACGTGCCTGGGCGAGGCGTGAACGTCGTCGTGCTCGACGAGGTCGAGCTGGCGCACGTGCCGCTTCAGCAGCTGGATGTCGCCGGCCGGGATGATCTCGTCGCGCCGGCTGGCGACGTAGGACAGGGGGATGTCGAGGTCCTCGAGCTGGCCTGGCGCCAGAGCCCGGTCGCGCAGATGGGGACCGACCTCGTCCGGTGTCGTCCCGATCAGGTGAGCCAGCGTGTCGAGCGTGACCCGGGGCAGCCGGCGTTGCCAGTCGCTGTCGGCGAACACGCCGCGCACGGGGGCGCCGACCGTGACGATGCCGCTGATCCGCGGGTCATCGAGCGCGCAGCGCAGCGCGAGGTGACCGCTGAAGCTCATCATCATCGCGTAGGTCCGCGCGGTGTCGACGGTCGCGTCGAGCGCGTCGAGAAGCGCGGAGACCATTCGCCAGCTCTTCGCGTCGTACGGCACGGGGTTGACGCCCGCCCGTGGCATCTCCGCGGCGACGCCGATTACGCCGAATCGACGCATGCGCAGGAGGGTCGGCGCCCACTGTTCCTTCGTGCTGACGATCCCACCCATCAGGACGACGAGCGGCCCGCCGCGTTCGGCCAGCCCGCTCGCCCAGCAGCGGACCGCCCCCTCCGGGAGCTCGAGCGTCAGCTCTTGGAGATCGGCGCCGCTCGCGGCCCGCCACTGGTCGAACTCCCGCCCCGCCCCCTCGAGGGCGGACTGCCGGGCCGGCCCGTCCACATACGGAAATCTCGCCATCGTGAAAAGGCGCGCTGCCAGCAACGGCGCGCCGCCGGCGGCGGCGGCGCGCGCCGCCGCGCTCCACTCGCCGACCCAGGAACCCGGCCCGTCGCCGTCGTGGTCCACCTGGCTGACCACGCGGCGCCGGATCCTCGCCGGAATCCGCTGGGCGCGGGCGTGGACGGCCGCGAAGACCTTCAGTTCCTCGACGTCGTTCAATGCGACCGTCCTTCGCTCTGTCCGTGTGCTGGCTGTCCGTGTGCTGGTTCGCCGCGTCCGCCGCCGGCGAGTGCGTCCACCGGCGGGCCACGACGGGCCGCGACGGCCGGGAGCGGGCGCCGCCGGTCCTGGTCAGCGTGGGGAGAACGGCTGAAGCCGAGCTAGCTCCGGGCTTGGGCCGGACGTCGGCGGCCTGGCCGCCGCCGTCGCGGGTCCCCGGCGAAGCCATCCGTTAGCCGGTCTTTAGCCGGAATGCCGAGGATGCGGATGCCCACTTCCCGCGCCGGTCCGCCCGGTGGCGGTCCACCGGAGGGCCGGCCACGGGTCAGCGCCGGACGGGATGGTCCGGAGAAGGGTCGGAGACGATGATCAGTGCCCACAGGCGCGGCCGCGCCGGCCGCGCGGCCCCGGCCGCGGTCGAGGTCGAGGCGGCCGGAAACGTACGCACAGGTCGACGGGCGGCGGCATGAGAGGGCGGCCGATGGCGCGGGAACGCCGCCACACCCTCTACTTCCTGGCCGAGACCCGCGGCGTCGCCCCGGTCTTCCTCGACACTGAGGTCGATATGACCGGCGTGCTCGGCCACCGGGAGCGAGCGCGGCGGGAAGGCCGGAGGTACTCGCTGGTGACCTACGTCCTGTACGCCTCGGCGCGGGTCCTCGCCCGCCATCCGGAGGCGAACGCCGCCGTGCGCGGCCGCCGGTGGCCGCGCGTCGCGCGATACAACGAGGTGAACGTCAAGTTCACCCTGGACCGTGTGATCAACGGGCAGCGGGTCGTGCTCTCGGCGGTGCTGCCCTCGCTCGAGCGGGCCGGCCTGGCGGAGATCCAGGACGGCGTGGAGCACTACGCGGGCGGCGACCCGGCACACATGCCCGAGTTCGCCGGCGTCCGCCTCCTGCACCGCCTGCCGTGGCCGGTCGGGCCGTGGGCGTTCCGGCGCGCCGTGGCGCCCCTGGCCCGCCGCCCTGACCGGTTCGGCACCCTCGCGGTGACGTCACTGGGGCACCGGCCGGTCGACGGCTTCCACTCCGTCGGCGGCGCGACGGTGACGCTGGGGGTGGGCCGGGTGCTCGACCGCCCGGTCGCCCGGGACGGCGTCGTGGCCGTCGCTCCGGTCATGCGCCTCAACCTCGCCTTCGACCACCGGATGATCGACGGCGCCGAGGCGGCCGACGTGCTCGCCGAGATCAGGGCGGCGCTGGAGGACTTCGCGCCGGCCGCCGTTCCCGCGCCGGCCGACCAGGTGGTCCCGGTCCTCCCGGGCGGCCGCCGGCCGGGAGCGGCCCGGTGAACCCCCGCCCTGACCAGCCCTGGTCGCCAGCGGCCCCGGCCCACGTTCCGGCTCAGCGGACCCGCTACCTGGCGGCGCAGGGGGCGCCGGACGCGCGGATCCAGCTGTTCTGCTTCCACCAGGCCGGCGGCGGGGCGTCCATGTTCGCCCGCTGGCAGGAGGCGCTCGGCGCGGGCGTCAACGTGCGGCCCGTCCAGCTGCCCGGCCGTGAGGCGCGCGCCAGCGAGCCCCGTTTCCGCGAGATGTCCGCGCTGACGGCCGAGCTCGACCGCGAACTCGGCCCGCACCTGCGGCGGCCGCACGTGCTCTACGGCCACAGCATGGGCGCTCTCGTCGCGCATGCCCTGGTCCGGCGGCGCTGGGCCCGGGGCGCGTCCCTGCCCGAGTGCCTGCTCGTCGGCGCGGCCCGGGCACCGCACCTGCCCATCGTCCTGGCCGAGGCGACGACGATGCCCGACGACGAGCTGGCCCGCAGGCTGATCGACCTTGGCGGTATGTCGCCGATGATGCTGCGCTACCCGGACTGGCGGGAGGCCGCGGTCTCGCTGGTCCGTGACGACCTGCGGGTCTGCGCGAGCGATCGCGAGCGGGATGTCGCGCGTCTGCCCTGCCCGATCCAGGCGTTCACCGGCGCGCGGGACGAGCTGGTGGGTATCGAGGACATCCGAGCCTGGGAGCGGCACACCGCCGCCGCCTTCGCCTGGCGGGAGCTCCCGGGCGGCCACTTCTTCACCCGCGACTGCCACGATCAGCTCATGGCGATGCTGCGCGGTCTACTCGAGCGGGCCGGCTGACTCACGTGCCTCACGTGCCGCTCAGCTCGGGACGGCGGGCCGGCACGGCCAGCTGGGCCGGCATGCTGGTGACCAGGTGGCCCAGCGCCGTGCGGGAGGACAGGTTGAGCTTGCGGTAGATCCGGGCCAGATGGACGTCCACGGTCCGCGGGCTCAGGCGCAGCTCCTGCGCGATCTCCCGGGTTCGCTTGCCGGTCGCGACGATCTCGGCCACCTCTCGTTCGCGTCGCGTCAGGACCGCCAGCGGCTCCGGTTCCCGGGGGGAGGGCCCCCCGGGGGCCAGGCCCAGCCGGCCGTCGCGCAGGTCCCGGGCCAGCCTCGTCTCCCACCGGGTGCCGGTTACGCCTCTGGCCATGGCCAGGAGATCGGCGAAGTCCTCCCACTGACCGGCCAGGGCGGCCGACCGGGCGGCGCGCGCCAGCATCCGCGACCGGGCGTCGGCCATTCCCGCCGCCGCGAACAGCTCGGCGCTCTGCCGGTAGAGAGCGATCGCCGCCCGCGGGTCGGACTGGATCAGCAGGTCGGCTCGGGCGACCCGGGCGTAGGCCCGCTGGGCCGGAACCGGCGCGGCGGCCAGCTCGGCCTGGTCCGCCCAGCCGACGGCCTCGTCGTGCCGCCCGAGGCACACCGCCGCCGCGGTCAGCGTCTCGAAGCACATCGGCCGGAGGAACGGCGGAAGATCCCGCAGGGCGGACCCGCCACCGGCGGCCGTGAGGATCGTGACACAGCGCCGATGATCTTTTTTCATCCACATTGCCTGCACGAGGTAGGCCACCGCGAGGCCATCCCACCGAGGGCTGCGCGGCTGGCCGTCGGAGAACGCTCGCTCGGCGAGCTCGAGCATCTCCACGAGATCGCCGTGGTCGTCCCAGGCCGCGGCTCGAGCCCGCAGCGCCAGGGCCAGCCGCCGCACGTTGTAGGCGCCGCTGAGCCGGACCGCCTCCGCCGCCTCGTCCGCGCTCCGGCGGGACTCGGCGGGCCGCCCGGCCTCGTGGTGGACGCCACTGAGACCACAGAGAAGAGCCGCCAGGACCTGCCGGCTCCCACCGCGGCGGGCGGCGAGAACGCCCCGCGCGAAGTGCGTCTCCGCGTCAGGGAACCGGCTGAGCAGGAGCTCGGCCCAGCCCAGCATCGCCAGGTACTCCGGATGCGACGCCACCTCCTCCTCGGTCAGCTCGCCCGCGGCCTGCCTGCTGGCCGACACGGCCCGCTCGGCGGCGACCGGGTCCCCGTCGTACAGCCGGGCCAGCGCGGTCAGGGCGAGCGCCCCGGCCGTGACGAGCCGGCCGCCGCCCTCGCGGGCTAGCCGGACCGCCAGGTCAAGGCGCTCGGCGGGGGGCCGTGAGCCGCCGAACAACTCCGCGATGCCCTGCGCGAGCACCAACGGGGCCGCCCCGGGTGGCGGGTCGTGTGGCATGCTGCTGAGCTCCGCCGACAGCCGGGCCCGGGCCTGGGCGTACCCGGCCTGTCCGCAGCTGACCAGCGAGTGGAGCGCCACGGCCTCGACCCGGGTCTCGCCCGCCTCCGGCGGGAGCGCCCCCAGCAGCTCGTCGAGTACCAGCAGGCATTCCTGGGGGCGGCCGACCGCCCCCAGGGCTCGCGCGTACCGGAGCCGCAGGTCCTGGTACTCGGCGGGATCACCGCCGTCCACCCGGTGGGAACGCAGCGCCGACTCAAGCCAGCGCACGGCCAGCTCGGGGCGGGGCGCTCTGGCCGCGGCCTCGGCCAGGACCCGGCGATCCTCGGCGGTCAGGCCGTACATGATCCGTTCCAGGTGGATCGCCCGCCGCTGGACGGGCGCGCCCCGCAGGGACAGCACGGCCAGCGCCCGCCGGTGGGCGCCGGAGCGGGCGCAGGCGTCCAGCCTCCAGTACGCCGACCGCTTGACCACCGGATGGCGGAACTCGAACAGGGCGTGATCGCCATGTTCCCGGAACAGGTCCCGCCGTGTCAGCTGGCCGACAGCTCGGCAGGTGCTGGTGAGGTCGAGCTGGGCCACCGCCGCCAGCTCGGCGAGATCGAACGGGTCGTCCAGTGCGGCCGCCGCTGTCACGACGGCCGTCTCCTCGGGCGCCAGCGGCTCGATCTCGGCGAGAATCCTGGCGACGAACGGGTCGGTGGTGTCCAGTGCCTCGAACTGGTCGCGGGCAGGATCCGATGGCCCGTCGGCCCGGGTGCCCAGCGCCGTGTGGGCCAGCGCCTGGAGGTAGAGAGGGTTGCCGCCGCCGGCCCGGTGCAGCGCCCGGACCCGGCTGTCGGCCGGGGGCAGCCCGATCAGCTCGGCCGCCTGGGCCAGAGAGAGCGTCCCCAGGGCGACCCGGTCCGCCTCTCCCCGCAAGGCCGCGTCGCTGAGCGCGTCACGGACGCAGGCGGACGCCTGGCGGGCGCGGTGCGCGACAACCAGCAGGTACGGGACGGTCAGTGGGTGGCGCAGGAGATGGAGCAGGAAGTCGACGGATGCGCGGTCGGCCGCCTGGAAGTCGTCCAGAAGGATCACGCCGGCGTCCGCGAGGCGTCGCTCGAGCGCCGCATGCAGGGTCTCCCACCGCGGCAACGGTTCCTGGGCCCCGTTCTCCTCAGGGCGGCGCGAGGCCAGCCGATCCGAGGCTCGGCACTGCGGCGGGCCGATTCGCCGGTGAGCGGACCGCTGAATTGCCGCCGTATCGAACATCTCCCGGAAGGGGTGCAGTGAGGGGTTGTCGGCCGCGCGACACTGTCCGTTGAGTACGGTGAGGCCCCGCGATCTCGCATCGTTCGCCACTCTGCGCAGTAGCCAGGTCTTGCCGCTGCCCGGTTCTCCGACGAGCTCGACGACCATTCGCCGGCCCGCTCCCGTGGCATCGAGCGCGGTGGACAGCCAGTGGGACTCGGCCCGTCGCACCACATCGCCAACGGTGCCCGAAGAGATCATCGCCTCCAGCCCTTCGTTATCTTCTTCCGATCATCTTGCATTCCGGCGTAGGTTCTTGCTCCCTTGGAATCGGAGTGATCCGACAACCTCAGTGCGGGATTGTGATCCGTTGGCTATGGGCATGGGGCCTCCCGCCGCCCGCCCGGACGGTCTTGGGGGAGGCGGCAGAAGGCCTGACCGGTGGGCTGAGCAGGGCTTTTCCGCGCGCTCTTCGACGCGGTCCCTGGCCGTATCGCTTCCGCCGGCTCCCACACTCTGCCCTCATTTGTCGATACCAGCAGATATCAGACACCGCCACGATAGCACGGCACGTCCCCGCGCCGTCCCGTTCAGGGCGTACGTCCAGAGGTGGCGCCGGAGCCGGTCCGTGCCTTATACGCGGCGAATAATCCAATTTCACCATGTCGGGCTCGGTGGGGCACTTCGGCCCCTAATGCGACTCTTGGCGCGCGCTAAAGAGCGGTGTGCCCGGCGGCCCACGCGTCCGGCTCGGTGGATCGCGGGTGGTGGGGCGCGGCGAGGCCGATGTATCGGATCAACGGGCGAACTGTCGCCGCGGGTTCAGATGCGGCCGCCAATGCATTTGCTGATGCGCGTGCGTCAGCTCGTTCGGATCCTGCCGGGGTCCGGTTCGGCGCCGGCGAACCCTCGTGGGCAACGCGGCTTTCGATCTCGGTGGCCGCGATGAACCTCACGTCTGTAGCCGATCTGGGGCCACCACCCGCGAACTCATCCGCGACCTCACCATCGACCCCACCCGCGACTACCAGTCCACCGGCAGACCTCGCGGAGCCGTCCCCACAACGACAAAAGCCTGAAGGTTTTAGCTGACGCCGATGACCTGAGGCATCACAGAGCGTCCGAGGGGCTGTGTCGGCTGGGAGTCGAACCCCACGCCCAAACGTGCAGGTCAGAACACTCTTTATTGATCATTTCGGTGTCCGAGGGGGAGTCGACCCGTAACCCCACCCGCGTTTGTGCTTCGGGCTGAGATCGCTCTCGATGCCATCGCCTGATCGGGAGGCCGGCTCCTTTCGGTCTCCTCGGCGATGTCTCCGTAGACCGGGCCGGCGTCGATCAGAAGCGTAGGTGGCGCAGGGCCGTCTCGTGGGCTGCTGGGTCGGAGATGGGCGGCATCTCGAGACCGAGGGGGTAGAGCGCTGCGCGCACGGCGATGTCCGGGTCCGGGTACAGCGCGCCGCGCAGGATCCGGGTGAACCAGCCGAGCCGGTGTTTCGCATTTCCCCCAATCGGGATGTCGTCCACGAGATCACGGTAGCGATCGTGATCGTGGTGTTGCGGAATCAGCCGCGCCCGTGGGCTCGACCGCGTTCGAGCTGAGTGACGTGAGCGGGCTCCAGCTCCTCCAGGCACCGCGCGCCCAGGAGCTTCATTGTCCGGGTCACCTCGGAGCTCAGGATCTGGATCGCCCGGGTCACTCCGGCCTGGCCGCCGGCCATCAACCCGTACAGATACGCGCGGCCGATCATGGTGAACCGGGCTCCGAGGGCCAGGGCCGCGACGATGTCGGCGCCGGCCATGATGCCCGTGTCGAGGTGGATCTCGACGTCTCGTCCTACCTCGCGGACGACATCCGGCAACAGGTGGAACGGAACCGCCGCCCGATCGAGTTGACGCCCGCCGTGGTTGGACAGGGTCAGCCCGTCGACCCCGGCTGCGGCCAGCCGTTGGGCATCGGCGACGGTCTGCACTCCTTTGACGACCAGTTTCCCTGGCCACCGATCGCGGATCCACGCCAGGTCGTCATAGCCGACGGAGGGATCGAACATCGCATCGAGCAGTTCGGCGACCGTACCGTCCCAGCTGGTCAGCGAGGCGAACTCCAACGGAGGGGTGGTGAGGAGGTTCCACCACCAGGCAGGCCGAAGCGCCGCGTCGAGGACGGTCCGGACGCTGAGCGAGGGCGGCACTGTCAGGCCGTTGCGTTGATCGCGTAGCCTGGCTCCGGCCACCGGCACGTCGACGGTGACCAGCAGCGTGTCGAATCCGGCCTGGGCCGCGCGATCGATCAGCTCGGCGCAGCAGTCGCGATCGGTCCACATGTAGAGCTGGAACCAGCACCGGCCGCTCGGTGTCACGGCTGCGGCGACCTCCTCCATCGTCGTCGTACCCAGGGTTGACAACGTGAAGGGGATACCAGCGGCGGCGGCCGCCCGGGCCCCGGCGGCCTCACCGGCGGCGTGCATCAACCGAGTGAACCCGGTGGGCGCGATACCGAACGGCAGGCTGACCGGGAGCCCGAGCACATCCCAGCCGGTGTTGACCTTGGACACGTCGCGCAGCACCGCGGGGTGGAACTCGATGTCCCGGAAGGCCTGCCGGGCTCGGGCCAGGGACAGCTCCGCCTCGGCGGCACCGTCGGTGTAGTCGAAGGGGCCGCGCGGGGTGCGGCGGCGTGCGATCTCGCGCAAATCGCCGATCGTCAGGGCGCGGCTGAGCCGACGCTCACTCGCTCGCCAGGTCGGCCGACGCAGGCGGACCAGGGGCGCCAGATCTCGGGGGCGTGGGAGCTGGTGCTTCATCCGTTCGGCGGCCACTGCGTGTCCTCCGTCTCGTCGACTGCCGTCACCCGTGTCTCGGTGGCCGAGTCTATCCGGACGCACGAGTCAGGTTTCTGCTATCTGGACCAGAGCACGAGCACCCCCGGCTGGCCCCTGGGAGGGACCTTGGTCAAGGGCAGAATGCCTTAGCCCATCGGCCTCATCCCAGGAACCTGATTGGTGAACCGCCTTAGCCGATGCTCGGGCGTGCGGGCCAGGCAGGCCACTTGAACTTGCTGTCTGGTAAGTAATGACTAGGCCCGGCCGAACACGGCTGGACGAGGGGTCAGGAGGAGGGGCCAGTGGGTCTGGACTTCACCGGCCGGGTGGCTTTGATCACCGGCGCGGGGAACGGGCTGGGTCGGGCCTATGCCGAGCACCTGGCTGGGGCCGGCGCGCGGGTCCTGGTCAACGATCTAGGGGGCGACACCTTCGGGACCGGCCGGTCGGCCGTGGCCGAACAGGTGGCGCGGGCGATCCGGGCCGGTGGCGGGCAGGCCGTGGCCAACCAGGACTCGGTCGCGAGGGCCAGCGGGGCCGAGGCGATGGTCGGACAGGCGTTGCGGGAGTGGGGACGGCTGGACATCGTCGTGAACAACGCCGGGGTGGTGCCGCGGCGCGGATCGATCGACGCCACCGAGGACTCCGAGTGGGACCGGGTGCTGGACGTCCACCTGCGCGGGCAGATAAATGTGCTACGGGCGGCTTGGCCGAGCCTGGTCGCCTCCGACGCCGGTCGCGTTGTCAACACCGCGTCATCGACCATGCTCGGGGTCACTGGTGCGCTCACCTACGCCACGGCCAAGGGCGGCGTGGTCGGCCTGACCCGCAACCTCGCCTTCGAGGCGGCCGACACCCCGGTCAAGGTCAACGCGGTCTTCCCGTTCGGCGCGAGCCGGATGTCGCACGGCGGCTTCGCCGCGGCCTTCGAGCAGCAGTTCGGCCTGGACGCCGGTGACTTCGAACGGCGATTCAGCGCCGACGCGGTCGCCGCCGGGGTGCTGGCGCTCTGTCATCCCGACCTGCGCTGCAGCGGTGAGTTCTTCGCGGCCGGAGGCGGTCGGCTGGCCCGGATGTTCCTGGCCATGTCGCCCGGCAGCTCAGCTGGTACCGCCGAAGGCTTCCTGGCCGACTGGGACCGGGTATTCGCGACCGACCCGGTAATGGTGCTCGGCAGTTCGGCCGACTACAAGCGCGTCCTGCTCGACCCGCCCCCGTCGTGAACGGCCGGCCGGCTGAACTGCGGCGCGGTCCAGCCCTCCTCCTGAGGTACGAAAAGCACCTCGAGCGGCTCACCGATCCGCAGGGTCGCCGGATCGACGCCGGCCACGTTCGAGATGATGCGTGGGCCCTCCTCCAACTCGATGACCCCGACCACCGCCGGCGCGTCGAAGCCTGGCGGGAGGGGATGGTGCAGCACCAGGTAGCTGTACAGCGTGCCCCGTCCGCTCATCGCGACCGTGTCCCACTCGAACGACAGGCAGTGCGAGCAGGTCGGGCCGGGCGGATGCCGCAGCCGGCCGCAGGACTGACAGCGTTGGATACGCAGTTCGCCCCGTGCCGCCGCATCCCAGAAGAACTGGGTGTCCAGGCTCATGGCCGGCCGAACCCGGCCGGAAGTGGGCGTGCTCATCTGGCCACCGCCTTCGTCCTCATGTCAGTCGACCGTCAGCACGATGCCGCTGGTCGGCACATGCGATCCACCGGTGGCCACCGCGTGCCGCGCGCCGGCAATCTGGTTGACCGCGGTGCCCCTGAGCTGGCGCACGGCTTCGGCCATCCCGTTGAAGCCGTGCACGTAGGCCTCGCTGAGCTGGCCGCCGTTGGTGTTGGTCGGGATTAGACCGCCGGGGCCCAGCTCGCCGCCGCGGACCAGATCCTTGCCCTCGCCGAGTTGGCAGAAGCCCAAGGCCTCCAACTGCATGAGCACCGCACAGCTGAAGTGGTCGTAGAGCATCGCCAGGTCCATGTCGGTGGGCCGTAGCCCGGAACGGGCCCAGAGCTGCTCGCCGACAATGCGCGTCTCCGGTGCGGCGGCGATGTCGTCCCGATACACCGGGGCCATGTTGTGATGCTGCGGGCCTATACCCATCGCTGCCGCCGCCACCCGGACCGGGATCTGCCGGAGATCGCGGGCCCGCTCGGTCGAGGTGAGGACGATGGCCACCCCGGCGTCGGTCTCCTGGCAACAGTCGAACAGGCGCAAGGGGTCGGCGATCACTCGGGAGGCCTGGTGCTGCTCGAGGGTCAGCGGCTTGCCGTAGAAAAACGCATTCGGGTTGTTCATCGCGTAGGCCCGCTGGGTCACGGCGACGCGGCCGAAGTCCTCAGACGTGGCGCCGTATTGAAACATGTAACGCCGAGCGCTCTGCGCCATGTTGGCCGCCGGCGTCGTCTGCCCGTAAGGCATCGTCCAGGAGTTGTCGACCGCTTGCGTACTGATCGACGACGCGGCCCCGGCGTAGCCCGAGGGCTGTCCGAAACGCTGCTGGGAGCGCTCGTTCATACCGCGATAGCAGACGACGACGTCGGCGCGCCCGGTTTCGATGGCCATCGTGGCCAGTCCGATGCAGCCCGGGCCACCGCCACCGCCGCCCGAGGTCCGCGCGAAGAACTGGATACGGTCGGCCCCCAGGTTGCGGGCGACCGCGATCTCGGCGTTGTTGTCCAGTACGAAGGTCACCAGCCCGTTGACCTCCGACGGCTCGAGCCCGGCGTCGGTGAGGGCGGACAGGCTGGCCTCGACGGCCAACCGCAGCTCACTACGGCCTGAATCCTTGGAGAACTCGGTGGCGCCGATGCCCACGATGGCGGCCTGGGCCGAGGCCATCAGGCGAGCGTGATTCCGTAGACCTCGGCCGCGTTGCCGCCGAGCAGCTTGCGCCGGACCTCCCAGTCGACGTCGTGCTCGTCGAAGGTGCGGGCGATGTCGTTGAAGGGCTGTGGGTAAAGGCAGGTCGGGTGCGGGAAGTCGGTCTCGAACATGCAGTTGTCGATACCGATGCGCCCGATGTCCTCGAGGAGGGTGTGGCTGTGCTCGAACCAGAAGCAGGCGTACATCTGCCGGCGGAAATAGTCCGACGGCTTCATCGACAGGGTGTCGACGTTGTTCTCGACCGCCTGATAGTCGAGGGCGTCGAGGATGAATGGAATCCAGCCGATGCCGCTCTCCACGGAGACGACCTTCAGGGTGGGGTTGCGCTCGAGGATGCCCGAGTAGATGAAGTTGGCGATTACCCGGGCGTTGCCGATGTAGAGCATGGACGAGCCGAGGGCGAGCTTGCGGTCGTTGTCCAGCGACGGCCACGGCCCGGTGCCGCTGTAGCTGGCCTGGGAGACGCTGGCGCCGATGTGGAAGTTGATCGGCAACCCGAGATCGGCGCACGCTTCCCACATCGGCTTGAAGTAGGGGTCCGACAGGTCGGGCATGCCCTGGTTCTGCGGGTCGGCGTTGGTGTTGACTCCGTGCAGGCCCATTCGGTGGATGCGTTCGATCTCGGCGATCGCGACGTCGCGGTCCCACCACGGGACGATGCCCATGCCATTGAGCCGCCCGCCGGACTCCTCCTGCATCTCGGCCATCGCGTCGTTCCAGATCGTCAGGCAGAGCAGGCGCAGCTCGGGGTTCTGGATCTGGGCGAAGCGCTGGCCTCCGAAGCCGACCGCATTGGGGTAGATGATCTGTCCCCAGATCCCCACCTCGTCCATGATCTCCAGTCGCGGCGCGACGAAGCTGGCCGCGGGGGAGACCTCGGTCAGTGGCCAGTGGATGAAGTCCGAGCCCCTGACCTTGACGTTGTCATGGTTGATCACGCTGGCGCCGCCGGCATAGCCGAGGACGATGTCCTCGTCGACGACCCACACCGGCGTCGGTCCGGGCGGTGGTTGCCAACCGAGCACTTTGCTGACGTACTCGTCCTCGCGGTAGACGACGCGTGGGACCAGATCCTTGAACTTGGCCGGGGCCCGGGAGGTCCACAGGTCACCTGGCTCGGTGAGGTGGGTGTCGACGTCGAGCACGGTGATTCCGGCGATTGGGGCCAGCAGCGGGTCGCTGCGGTCGAGAGGCGTCTCGGTGGTGGCCACGGCCATTGCGTCTCCGTTCGTCAAAGCGTGCGGTCAGTCGATGGTGAGGGCGGGCCACAGTTGGCTGGGCCCGCCGGAGATCAGACGGTGGCCGACCACTCGCTGCCAGTAAGCTTCCGAGCCGTCCTCGTCCCGCCAGGCCCAGAGCCGGGTCGTGAGCCGGCGCAGCCGGTGTTCGCGGGTGAATCCGATCGCGCCGAGCACCTGGTGCGCGGTCGCGGCGACAGCCCCGGCCGCCTCGCTGGTGTGGGCCTTGGCCGCCCCGATGGCGAGCTGGGTCGAGCCGGCCTCGAAACCGTCGCGCGCCGCGAGATTCGCCGCGGCGCCGGCCGCGCTGCCAGCCGCGGCGACCTCGCCGGCGGACGCGGCCAGCGCCTGCTGGACGGCCTGGAAGGCGCCGATCGGGCGGCCGAACTGGACGCGCGTTCCGGCGTATTCCGTAGCCACGTCCAAGGCGGTCCGCAACGCGCCGCTGAGCAGCAGGGCCCGGCCGAGGGCCGAACGCATCCGAAGCTCGCCCACGAAGTCGGTGTCGGCGACCTCGGCGACCTGGCTGGCCGCGACGACCGTGTCGAAGGTCAGCTCGTCGCGGTCCTCGTCGGCCAGGTTGCGCCCCGGACGCACGTCAGCCTGGATCGGGTCGAGCACGACCACCATCCCGTCGCCAACCGCGACGACCGCCGTCAGAGTGCTCGCGCCAGGCACCGCGCGCAGGCGCGCTCGTACGCTCACGTCGGCGCCGCGGGCGGCCACCTCCAGCAGATCAGCGGCGACGGCTGCCACCGGACCGGCTGTCTCGGCCAGCCGCAACCCGGTGCGGGCCAGCAGCCAACCGGTGGCGAGGTCGGCCTCGACCAGCGGAATCCGGGCCGCCTGGGCGCCGGCCTCGACCAGCACGGCAGCCGCCAGATCCGGTCCCGCGCCGGCGCCCCCGCCGTCCTCGGGCCAGGTCAGGCGGGTGAACCCGGCCCTGGCCAGGTGTTCCCAGCGTGTCTGGTCGAAGCCGTCCGCGTCCTGATCGGTGCCGGCGAGCATCGCGGCGACCGATTCGCGGATGGCGGCTTGGACATCCGCGCCTGTCGCGGTCGACTCGCTCATCGCAGCCCCAGCCCTCTCGCGACGATGCCACGTAGTACCTCGTTCGTGCCGCCCCGCAGGGTGAAGGCGGGGGAATGCAGCACCGCCTCTGCCAGCAGTCGGGCCAGCTCCGGCGACCGCTGGGCCGGGTCGTCGAGCAGGGCTCGCACCGCCTCCGCCACAGTCGACTCGAAGCGTGTCCCGACGTCCTTGACCAGCGCGGCGGCCAGCGCCGGCGCGTCGCCAGCATCCAACGCGGCCGCCACGGCCAGCGACATCTGGCGCAGCGTCCAAAGCCGGGTCGCCAGGGCGCCGACCTGCAAGGCCGCCTCCGGGCCGGGCCCGTCCGCGCCGAGGGCCGCGACCAGCGCCGCCAGCAGGGGGAACGTCGACAGGAATCGCTCGGGTCCGCTGCGCTCGTAGGCGAGTTCGCTGGTGACCTGATGCCAGCCCTGACCGGGCTCACCGAGGACCTGATCGTGCGGGACGAACACCTCGTCGAGGACGATCTCGTTGAAGTCGAGCGCACCGGTCAGGATGGCGATCGGCCGGATCACCAACCCGGTGGCTCGGGTGTCGACGATGAACTGGGTGAGCCCGGCGTGGCGGTGGGACGGGTCCGCGGCGGCCGAGCGGGCAAGAACGATCACGGCATCGGCGTGGTGCGCGCCCGACGTCCAGATCTTGGTCCCGCTGATCCGCCAGCCGCCCGGCACGGGCGTGGCCCGCGTGCGGATCGAGGCAAGATCCGAGCCAGTGTCCGGTTCGGAGAGCCCGACGCTGACGAAGACCTCGGCCGCGGCGATGCGGGGAAGCAGGTGCTGGCGCTGCTGCTCGCTGCCGTGGCGCAGCAACGACGGCGCGATCTGGCGGTCGGCCATCCAGTGCGCGGCGATGGGCGCCCCGGCCGCGAGCAACTCCTCGACCACGACGTACCGGCTCAGCGCTGATCGGCCATGGCCGCCGTATCGCGTGGGGATCGTCATGCCCACCCAGCCGCGGGCGGCCAAGGCCCGGCTGAATCCGGCATCCCAGCCGGTGAGCCAGCCGTCGATCTGGGGTTGGAAGGCGCCCTGGGCGAGGAAGGCCCGCACCTCGCGACGCAGCGCCGCGACTTCGGCCGAGGCCTGGGCGGACAGCACGGCCGCCGGGGGCATCAGTGCGCGGCTGGACGCGCCAGCCGCGATCACCGGGCTCACGGCACTGGGGTGAACGGACGGTCCGGCCACCACGGGTAGAAGTCGGGCAGGTCGCGTGACACGCGCCCTGAGAACTCGGCCTGCCGTTTGTCGAGAAAGGCTCCGACGCCCTCGACCGCGTCCGGGCTGGACCCGACGGCGCCGAGCAGCCGGGACTCCACCTCGTGCGCGGCCATCGGGTGGTCGGCGCCGAGCATCCGCCACAGGAGCTGGCGGGCCAGGGCCACCGACACCGCGGAGGTATGCCGCACTATCTCGCCGGCCAGGGCATAGGCCGCATCGAGCAGTTCGGGTGGCTCGTGCAGCGAACGCACGAGCCCCGCGGCCAGCGCCTCCTCGGCGCCGACCAGGCGGCCGGTGCTGACCCACTCGATCGCCCGGCTGACTCCGACCAGCCGTGGTAGGAACCAACTGGCCGCGCCGTCAGGGGTGATCCCGCGGCGGGCGAAGGCGAAGCCCACGCGGGTCCGCGGGGTCGCCAACCGGATGTCCATCGGCAGCAGTAGGCTCGCGCCGGCCCCGACCGCCGCGCCGTTGATCGCACCGATGACCGGCTTCTTCAGCTCGAAGATCCGCAGGGACAGCCGTCCGGCTCCGTCGACGTGCCGGGCCGGGTCCGGATACCGGAACGTGGCACCCTTGCCCTTCGCCGTGAGGTCGGTGCCGGCGCAGAACGCCCGGCCGGCTCCGGTGATCACCACCACCCGGATCTCGTCGTCGTCATCGGCCCGGTCGAGTGCTTCGATGAGCTGGGCTCGCATGTTCTCGGTCATCGCGTTGAGCTGGTCCGGCCGGTTGAGGGTCAGGGTCAGGATCCGGTCCCGTGACTCACACAACAGCTCGTCGCCGGCCTCGGTCGCGCTCATGCTGGCCTCGGCTCGCGGGGCAGGCCCAGGATTCGCTCGCCGATGATGTTGCGCACGATCTCCGAGGTCCCGCCGCCGATGGAGTGCGCGAGGGACCGCAGTACGTACTGCTGTGGGTCGACGAACTGGTTGACGTACTCGGAGCGGTCGCCGTCGTAGCCGCTCGGGTACAGCAGCGCCTCCAGTCCGATCAGGTCCATCATCACCGCCGCCGTCTCCTGGTTGACCCGGGCGTTGAGCAGCTTCTGGGCCGGGGCGAGCCCGGGGCTGTCGCTGCCGGTGGCCGATCGCTGCTGCATCAGCCGCAGCGCCTCGGAATCCAGCCAGCAGTGCACGAGCGCGTCGGCCTGCAGGTCCCGGTCGATGATCCGCCCAGCCGCGTCGAGGTCCTGCCACAGCTCGAGCGCGTGGTCGATGGCCCGGCCGCCGGCGGCCACGGTGCCGGCCCCGATCGCTCGCCGTTCCGTGTCCAGGGTGGCCATGGCGACCGCCCAGCCGTCGCCGACCTCGCCCAGCCGCGCACTGTCGGGAACGGCGACGTCGTCGAGGAAGACCGCGTTGTACTCGCTGTCTCCCGTCATCTGCCGCAACGGCCGGATCGTGATTCCCGGTGAGTGCATGTCGAGCAGGAAGTACGTCATCCCCTTGCGGGGCTGCGCGGTCCGCTCGGATCGGGCTAGCAGAAGTCCCCAGCGGGACAGGTGGGCCACCGTCGTCCAGATCTTCTGGCCGGTGATCCGCCAGTCGCCGTCGATCCGTTCGGCCCGCGTGCTGATGGCGGCCAGATCCGAGCCGGCGCCGGGCTCGGAGAACAGCTGGCAGCACAGCTGCTCTCCGGAGAAGATGGGCCGCAGCAGCGCTCGTTGTTCCGCCGTGCCGAACCGGTCGATGACGGGGCCCGCCATGGCGTAGGAGATGGGGCTGTCATCGAAGGGCGTCGGAGCCCCGGCCTCGGCCAGGCGGCGGTGGACGACACGCTGCAGGGCGGCGTCCACGCCGAGACCACCTTGGCCGACCGGGAAGTCGACCCAGGCCAGGCCCAGGTCGAACTGCAGCTGACGGAACTCGACCGGCGGCAGGTCGCGGCCGCGAGCCAGCAGCTCGTCGATCAGGGCTTCGACCTGCGCCAGGTCCGCGGGACTCATACTCGCTCCGCGTCTAGTTGGAGGGCTTGCAGGATGCGATAGCGCTGCACCTTCCCGGTCGCGGTGCGCGGCAGGTCGGGCAGGAACCGGATCACCTCGGGAAGCTTCTGCCGGGCCAGGCGCCGATCGTCGGCCAGGTAGCGGAGCAGGTCGTCGGCGCCGAGGTCATCTCGCGTGACGACCGCGGCGGCCAACCGTTCGCCCAGGCGCTCGTCCGGCACGCCGAGCACGGCGACGTCGAGGACCGCCGGATGGGTGCGGATCAGCTCCTCGATCTCCAGGATGCTGATGTTCATCCCGCCTCGGATCACCAGCTCCTTCGTCCGGCCGGTGACGCGCAGGTAGCCGTCGCGGTCGAGGTGGCCGCGGTCCCCGGTGCGCCGCCACCCGTCGGACCGAAGGACACGGGCCGTCGCCTCGGGGTCGCCCCAGTAGCCGAGCATGCCGCCGGGGCCGCGGTACTCGATCTCGCCCTCGGTATCGGGTGGCTGGGGGCGGCCGTCGGCCGTGACGATGCGGAGGGTCACCGCCGGCAGCGGACTGCCGTCCGAGGAGGCCACCCGCGCGGGGCTGTCGCCGGGTCGGGTCAGCGCACCGTTGACGAACTCGCTCTGCCCGTACATGGTCAGCATGCGTGAGCGGCCGAGCACGGCGGAGAACCGAGCAACGAGCCGCTCGGGCACGGGAGCGCCACCGCACAGGAAGTACCGCAGCGACCCGGCATCGTGGCGGGCCGGGTCGTAGGTATCCAGCAGGGTCTGGGCGAAGACGGTGGCCGCCATGACCTGGGTGCAACCGCGCCGCCGGATGAGCTCGAGCGCGACTTCGGGGTCCCAGCTCTCCATGAGACAGACCCGGCCCCGGTACATCAGCGGCTTGAGGGCACCGATCAGCCCAGTGGTGTGCGTGATCGGCGAGACCACCAGCTCGACGTCGCCCGCGCGGAAGTCGCACTCCTCGGCGATGCCACGGCAGCTGTAGGCGAAGGTGTTCCAGGTGTGCAGGCAGCCTTTGGCGCCGGCCTCGGTTCCCGAGGTGAACAGGATCAGCGCCGGCTCGTCGGGCGAGGGCGGATCCGGTAGTTCCGTCGCCGCGGTGACCGATTCCGGCCCCCCGTCCAGGCGCATGTCTCCATGTGCCAGGGGGCCGTCCGGCCGGGCGTAGATCACGTGCTCGAGATCGGGCAGTTCCGCCCGCAGTCGCAGGATCATCTGGCGATAGTCGAAGCCCCGGTACCGGTGCGCGACAACGAGAGCCCGAGCGCCCGACGTCGCCAGGATGTGGCGTGCCTCGTGATCGCGGTAGATCGGCATGATGGGGACGAGGATGGCCCCGAGGCGCTGGACGGCCAGGAAGACGATGGCCAGCTCATGCCAGTTGGGTAACTGGGCGGCGACGCGGTCGCCGCGGCCCAGCCCGCGTGAGCTCAGCCGGCGGGCCAAGTCCAGCGAGCGAGCATGAAGTTCGCCGACGGTGACGGTCAGCTCGCCCTCGTAGAGGTACGGCGCGTCCGGTTCGGCCGCGGCCCAGTCATGGAGTTGATCGATGAGCAGGCCGCGGTGCCAGGAACCGTCACGGTAGAACCTTTCAGTCTCCGGACCGTAGACCGCGTCGACGCCGGGTACCGTGCTCGAGGCCATTGGCCATCCTCCATGGACGGTGGGCGCTGCTAACGCAGGCCGAGAAACTCCTCGGCGTTGGTCTGAAGCAGCCGCTCGCGCGACTTGTCGCTTATCGGCAGCTCGTGGATCTCCTTGATGCAGCGCACCGGATCGAACCCGTTGGTGCCAAACATGATCTTGTTGCGGCCGCGCGAGCTGTTCAGGAACTCGATCAGCTCGGTGTCCACGGTCTTCGGGAAGTACGCCGAGATGTCGCCGTACACATTGGGGTGTCGCCAGCACATGGAGATGAGTTCCTTGGTCCACGGCCATCCGGTGTGGGACAAATTGATCTTCAGTGTCGGGAACTCCATCGCCACGTCGTCCACGTAGTACGGCCGACCGACCTCACTGGGCAGCACCTCGGCCGAGTGGCCCACCTGCATGCCGACCGGCACGCCCAACTCGACGCACTTGGCGTAGAGCGGGTAGCACCGCCGGTCGTTGGGCCGCAGCCCGAAGGTGATCGGGTGGAACCAGACGTAGGTGAACCCTTCGTCGCGCACGGCCTGCTCGATACGCCGCAGGCTCTCGTCGATACGGAACGGGTTGTAGCCGGCGCCACCGATGAACCGGTCGGGCGCGCTCTTGAGTGCCTCGGCGACGACATCCTCGGGGAAGTCGATGATCAGTTTGTGGTGGTGGTAGTACGACCACATCTTCATGCAGATCAGCGTCGTGCGTTCGATACCGGCGGCGTCGAGCTTCTTGATCGCTTCTTCGACCATGAGTGTTGGATCGATCTCCACGTTGCCGTCGGTCGGGACGACTCGGCCCCACAACGTCTGAATCGTGCCGTCGACGACCATCGTCTTGAACGTGGTCTCGAGCATGATCTGCAGTTCGCGTGACTTGTACTCCGGCCCGGACAGCCCGGGGGCGACAAAGGGGGCGTACTGCATGATGTCGATTGCCATAGGTGTGTGCGCCTCTCTCAGGCCCGGTTGAGCCCATACAGTCGCTGGGCGTTCTTGAACAGGACTTTCTGTGCCAACTCCGGCTCGATGTCCCTGAAAACGTCCTGGACGATCTGCCTGGGGCCGGGCGAGGACGAGGCCGGTCCCGGAGACAGGCTTGTCGGATGGGGGAAGTCGGTCTCGAACATGATGTTGTCGGGGTACAGGTCGAGCAGGCGCCGCACCGACTCGTTCTCGAACCAGAACGTGCTGTAGTACTGGCGGCGGAAGTACTCGCTGGGCATGTCCCGCTCGGGGAATGCCTTGGCCGCGCCGGAGTTCAGCCACTGCCAGTCCATGCACTCGATGAACGACGGCAGCCAGCCGAAGCCGCTCTCGACCGAGACGAACTTGAGGCGCGGGTACCGGTGCGCCACCCCGGACATGATCACGTCCGCCACCGTCTCGCCGCAGGCCAGCATCGAGACGGAGCTGATCTTGGCGTACTCGGAACGGTCGACCTTGCGCCCGATGATCTCCTTCAGATCATCGGCGGTGTAGTCGGCGAACCCGATGTGGAAGTTCACCGACCAGTCGAAGTCCTGGGCCAGGTTGAAGATCGGGGCCCAGTGGTCGTCCGCCAGGCGGGGCAGGCCCATCTTGTGGGGTTTGGCAATGAACAGCATGCCGTGATGCCCCTTGGCCTGGCAGCGCCTCATCTCGGCCACGCTGGCCTCCACATCCCAGAACGGCAGCGCGCAGAGCAGTATGAACCGCTCGGGCGCGACGGAGGCGAAGTCGACCAGGAAGTCGTTGTAGGCCTGCACGCATTCGATCATCAGCCGCGGATCTTCCTGAGCCATGAACGCATGGTTGGAGAAGGCCAGCAGGTTCGGATACAGGGCCTGCGCCGTGATGCCGAACTCGTCCATGCGTTGCAGCCGGGCGCCCGCCTCGAAGGCGGCCGGGTCGGCGTCGGCGATGGTCGGCGGGTGGCCCGGCGGGTACTCGTGCCAACCGGCGGTGGCCCAGCTCGCCACGGTGGTCAGCTTGCGTCCGCCGATCAGCCATCGGTCGCGACCGACGCGTTCGTCGAACACGACACGGGGACGTCGGTCGCCCCATCGCTTCTCGGACAGTCGCGAGGTCCAGAGGTCGGGCGGCTCGGCGACGTGGCTGTCGGTGTCGATGACCGGGGTGCTCGTGAGGTCCCAGTCGGCGACATGCGTGATTGTCGATGTCACCCCATGACCGTCATCCATTGCCATAGATCTGTCAATCGTACCGTGACGCTCGTCACATGATGGTAAAACGTCCTTGTCAGGGGACAACCTTCGGTCGAAGGTCGATGCATCTATCCCCATAGTTAGCGCCATCGACCCCCAGAGCAGGTGAGTAGTGGATTTCGCGTTCACGGCCGAGCAGGACGCACTGCGGGTGGTCGTCCGCCAGTTTGCCCAGCAGGTAGTCGCCGAGCGCAGCCGCGAGATCGACCGCGGCGCGCGGATTCCGGACGACGTGACGAAGGGCCTCGGCGAGCTCGGGCTGCTGGGCATGAACCTGCCGGTCCAGCAGGGCGGCGCCGGCGCCGGGTCGGTCGACATGGGCGTCGCCGTCGAGGAACTGGCGCGGGCCGACTTCGTCGTGGCCCATCTGCCCATCCATCACGGTCTCGGCGTCCACGTCCTGGCCCAGGCCAGCGAGCAGGTGCGCACGACCTGGCTCCCGAGCATCCTCGACGGCAGCCAGGGCTTCTCCTTCGCCCTGACGGAGCCCGAGTCAGGCTCTGACGCCGCAGCGCTAACCTGCCGGGCCGAGCGGACGGCCACCGGCTATCGGCTCACCGGCGAGAAGACCTCGATCAGTTTCCTCGGACGGGCCCGGGCCGTGGTCGTCCTGGCCAAGACGCCGCACCCGCGCGGTCGGGGCATCACCGCGTTCTACGTGCCCGTCGACAGTCCCGGAGCGACCTGGGGCCTGTTCGAGGATCTCGGCTGCCGCGGGATCAGCCGGGGCTGGCTCAATCTTGACGGTGTCGAGGTGCCGGCAGAGAATCGGCTCGGCGAGGAGGGCGGCGGCTTCCGCCTCGTCATGGGGATCTTCGACCTGACCCGGACGCTGATCGCGCTGGCCGCCGTCGGCTCGGCCCAGGCGGCGCTGGACTCGGCCGTTGAGTACTCGCGCACTCGCAAGACATTCGGGGTCCCGATCGGCGCCCACCAGGGCGTCTCGTTCGCGTTGGCCGAACACGCGACGAAACTGCGGGCCGCTCGCTGGATGTGCTACCGCGCCCTGTGGCTGCGCGACGCTGGCCGACCGCACACCACCGACGCTGCGATGGCCAAGTGGTGGTGTGTCACTGAGGCCATCGAAGCCATCCACACTGCCATGCTGGTGCACGGCCACGTCGCATACTCCCAGGAGCTCGGGCTCGAGCAGCGCATGCGCGACGTCATGGGAATGGAATGGGGCGACGGAACGGCCAACGCGGCGAAGCTCGTCATCGCGCGGGACCTGATCGGGCGCGAGGTCGTAGACGCGCGACCGGCCACATGATCGGCCTGACGGTGGACGAACGCAGCTCGGAGCGCGCGGCCCTGCGAGAGGCCGTCGAGGACTTCCTGGCCAAGGAGAATGGCGAGCCGCAGGTCCGGCTCGACATGGCGCGGCCCGATGGGTTCGACCAGTCCCGCTGGGCGCTGTTTGCCGACCAGCTCGGCCTGGCCGGTCTGGCCGTGCCCGAACGGCTGGGTGGCGTGGGGGGCGACTTCTGCGACATCGCCGTCGTGCTGGAGGAGTTCGGGGCGACCCTCTCGGGGCTGCCGTTCCTGTCCAGCGCCGTCCTCGCGCCCGCGGCGCTGCTGGCCTGCGCCGACCCGGCGGCCGAGCGATGGCTGGGCGCCCTGGCCGAGGGCGGCACCCGAGGCACTGTCGCCTTCCTGGCCGAGCAGGGCGGCTGGGACGTCGCCGGTGTCGGGCCCAGCGCGGTCCTGGTCGACGGGCAATGGCGACTGGACGGGATCGCCAACTACGTGCTCGACGGGGGTACGGCCAACGTCATCGTGGTGTTTGCCCGGTCCGCGGCCGGCCTGTCGCAGTTCGCCGTGGAGGCCGGGGCGAGCGGGTTGTCCGCTCATCGGCTGGCGACGCTGGATCAGACCCGTCGGATGGTCCGCCTCGAGCTGTCCGAGGTGCCGGCTCAGCTGCTCGGAGCCAACGGGGGTGCCGCCCCGGCGCTGGCCTCGCTGCTGGACACCGGGGCGGCGGCGCTGGCGGTGGAAGCGGTCGGGGGTATCCGCCGCACGTTGGAGATCTCGGTCAATCACGCCGGCGTGCGGGAGCAGTTCGGTCGCAAGATCGGTAGTTTTCAGGCGATCAAGCATCGCTGTGCGGAGATGCTGGTCGACCTGGAATCGGCGCGGGCGGTGGCCGCGTCGGCGGTCTCGGCCCGGGCTGACGACAGCGAGGTGGAAGATCTGGCGCGGACGGCCGCGACCGCCAAGGCGTTCTGCTCGGACGCCTACCTGCGGGCCGTCCGCGGCATGATCCAGATCCTGGGCGGCACCGGATTCACCTGGGAGCATCCGGCCCATCTGTACTTCAAGCGAGCCACCTCCGACGCCGTGCTGTACGGCGACCCCCGACACCACCGCCGTCGCCTGGCAGTCCAGCTCGGGCTCGTGCCCGCGTCTAGCCGGGGCGAGGAGGTGGCTCGGTGAGCGAACCGAACGACGCCGTCGGGCTGGGCCGCCCGTCCGCACCGCGCGCGGCCAAGACCCCGGACCGGGTCGCTCGACAGGTGCTCGACAAGATCCGTCAGCGCAACCTCGTCCCGGGGGACCGCCTGCCCAACGAGGTGTCGATGGCCCAGGAGTTCGGGGTCGGCCGGGCCTCGGTCCGGGAGGCCCTGCGCATCCTCGAGACACAGGGCCTGGTACAGATCAGGCCGGGCCCACGCGGCGGCCCGGTCGTTCGCGCCGCCGACGGAGTTGACTTCGGGCGGTCCATGTCGATGTTCTTCAGCCAGCGCGGGGCGACCTACCGCGAAGTCATCGAGGCCCGCCTGGCGATCGAGCCGCTACAGGCTCGCCTCGCCGCTGAGCGCCTGACCGACGACAGCGCCAAGTCTCTGCAGGAGGCGGCCGAGAGCGGCTGGCAGATGCTGGACGCCTCCGACCAGGAGTGGGCCGACAGCTCGCGCGCGGTGCATCGCGCGATCGCCCAGGCCAGCGGCAACCGGGTACTGGACCTGGCGCTGGGCGGGCTGCTGGCCATGGAGGCCAGCTACCTCTCCCACACCGTGAAGCGCGAGTTCCGTCCGCACACCCTGCACGCGCACGACAAGCTCGTCGCCGCGATCGTCGCCCGGGACGCTGACCGGGCGGCCGAGCTCGCCCACGCCCACATCCAGGCTCTGGTCCGTGACATCGCCCGGGCGTATCCGAACGAGATGGATCACGTCATTGAATGGCTGAACTTCGACTAGTCAGGAGGGCCCAGATGCCCGAAGCATGGATCGTCGAGGCGATCCGCACTCCGATCGGTAAGCGCAACGGCGGGTTGTCGCATGTGCACCCGGCGGACCTGTCAGGTCAGGTCCTGCGAGCCCTGGCCGAACGGACCGGGGTCGATCCGGCCGAGATCGACGATGTCGTGTGGGGCTGTGCGAATCAGTCCGGTGACCAGGCGGCCCAGATCGGTCGGTACTCTGTCCTGGCTGCCGGTTGGCCCGAGACCGTGCCGGGAACGACGATCAACCGGGCCTGCGGCTCGAGCCAGCAGGCGGTCGACTTCGCTGCGGGAATGATCATGGCCGGCCAGTACGACCTGGCCGTCGCCGGCGGGGTCGAGACGATGTCCCGGGTACCGCTGGGGGCCGGCCGGGACACGGGCCGGCCCTTCGGTCCTCGGGTCCGCGAACGCTATGCCCAGCCGCTGGCCGCGGAGCACTTTCCCAACGGCGACTTCAACCAGGGAATCGGAGCCGAGCTGATCGCCCAGCGCTGGGGATTCATCCGTGCCGACCTGGACGATCTGGCCAGCCAGTCGCACGCTCGCACGGCGGCCGCGGTCGACGACGCCGAGTTCGACTCGCAGCTGGTCCAGATCCCGGATGCTCCGGACCTGCGGGCTGATGAGGGGCTTCGGCGCGGAACCTCACCCGAGACGCTGGCCGGTCTGAAGCCCTCGTTCCGTCCGGACGGCATCATTCACGCCGGTAACTCCTCGCAGATCTCGGACGGGTGCGCGGCGTTGTTGCTGGCCACGCCGGAGAAGGCGGCTGCCCTGGGGTTGCGGCCGATCGCGCGCTACGTCGCGGGCGCCGTCGCGGGGGCTGATCCCATCATGATGCTCACCGGGCCGATTCCCGCCACCGAGAAGCTGCTGCGCCGGACCGGGCTGGGCCTGGACGACATCGGCACGTTCGAGGTGAACGAGGCGTTCGCGTCGATCCCGTTGGCCTGGATGGCCGAGTTCAAGGCCGATCCGGCCCGAGTCAACCCGCAGGGCGGAGCCATCGCGGTCGGGCACCCGCTCGGGGCGTCCGGGGCCATCCTGATGACCAAGCTCGTCCATCGCATGCGGGCCCAGGGCATCCGCTACGGGCTACAAGCGATGTGCGAGGGCGGGGGCACGGCGAACGCCACGCTCGTCGAGCTGAGCTGAGCGATGCTCGTCCACGACGTCCTGCTGCGTGCGGCCGCCCGGGACCGCGACGGGGCGGCCGTGCTGACCGAGTCCGGGCGTTCGATCAGCTTCGGCGAGCTGGCCGGGTCGGCGAGCGATCTGGCCGAAGCGTTCGCCACGCTCGGGCAGCCCGGCGACCGGATCGCTCTCGTGGCCGAGAACAGCCCGGCCTGGATCGAGTGTCTCTACGCGGCGTCCATGGCAGGGCGCGTCTTGGTGCCATTGAACTATCGGCTTTCCGGAGCCGAGCTGGCCGAACAGGTCCGGGCCTGCGGCGCGATCGCGGTCGTGGGCGAGGTGGCCCAGCATGAGCGGATGGCCAGCGCGCTCGCCGACGACGGCGCCTCGCCCATGGCCATCCGGCTCGACACCGCCGACTGGCCGATCCGGCCGACGCACCCGATCGGCGCCCGGGCGCCGATCTCCGAGACGGACCTGGCCTGGTTGATCTTCACCAGCGGGACGTCCGGCCGGGCAAAGGGCACCATGCTCACCCACCAGTCGCTGTTCGCCGCGATGGTGGCCAACTCGCTCGGTCGTCCGATTCGCAGCTCCGACATCTACTTGTCGGCCTACCCGCTCTGCCACGTCTCGGCGATGAACATACCGCTTTATCACCTGCATGGCCGGCCGATAGTCCTGTTGCGGCGGTTCTCCGGGCCCGCGTTTGTCTCGTCGGCCCGGCGCTGGGCCGCCACCACGACCACGCTCGCCCCGACGATGCTGTCGGCCGTGCTCGACGAGCTCGACGCGACCGGGGTGCGGCTGCCCGCCCTGCGGCGAGTCGGCTTCGGCGCGGCCCCGATGCCACCGGCCGTGCTGGCCCGGGCTCGTGACCGGCTCGATGTCGAGCTCACCGAGAGTTACGGCATGACCGAACTGTCTGGCGCGGTCAGCTTTGAGGGTCGCCCGAGCCCGCTGGCCCTGGCGCAGGTCTGCGACGAGTCCGGCCAACCGGTCCCCGTCGGCACGGTCGGTGAGATCGTGGTGACCGGCGATCAGGTCGCGGCCGGATACTGGGGTGAGCCGGTGCTGTCGTCGGCGACGTTCGTCGATGGCCGGTTGCGCACCGGCGACCTCGGCCGTTACGACGGCTCCGGCTTGCTGCATATCGTCGGCCGGCTCAAGGACGTCATCATCAGCGGCGGCGAGAACGTGATGGCCCGCGAGGTCGAGGACGCGCTGGCGCGGCATCCGGATGTCGCCACTGCGGCCGTGATCGGCCTGCCGGACCCGTACTGGGGCGAGGCGGTGTGCGCGTTCGTGGTGCCGTTGTCCGGTGCCACGATCGACGTCGCCGGACTCGACGCCTTCGTGGCGGACCGGCTCGCCTCGTTCAAACGGCCCCGGATAACCCACGTCGTGGGCGAGCTGCCGCTGGGGCCTACCGGCAAGGTGGCCAAGGACGATCTGCGCCGCTGGGCCGCTGGCATCGCATCAACCCGCCCGTCGCAACCGGATGGCAACCGATAGCGACGAAGCGGGGCCCAACGCGTGGGACCTGGACGGCGCGGTCACGCGCTGGGCCGGCCGAAGTCGAGGGTGTTGCGCAGCGCCCAGAGCTGACTGGCTCGTTCGGTTTCCAGCGCCACCGGCCAGGGCAGCGCCGTCGGCCCGACCGACAGGCGGAAGCTGCGGACCGTCGCCCGGGCCAGAGCCGGGCGACGTCCGACCCGCGCGGCGAGCTCGAGGCTGCGGGGCTCGACCTCGTCGGCGGGTAGGGCCGCCGAGACCAGGCCGAGCCGCAATGCCTCGTGGCCGGAGATGCGCTCGCCGAACAGGCTCAGATACGCCGTGACCTCGGCGCCGGCGATCCGGTTCATCAAGGTGAAGTGGCCACCACCTGGGTGTACGCCGATGTCGAGGAAGCCGGTCGCGAGCAGCGCGTCCTCGGCGACTACTCGCAGGTCCGCGGCCAGCGCGAGGTTCATGCCGGCGCCGACCGCGTGGCCGCGCACCGCCGCGACCACGGGCACCTTCAGCTGCCCGACTCGGGTTCAGCTGCCCGACTCGGGTGAATGCCTGATACACCTGGTCGAGCGCCGCACAGTTGTCCGGGTCGGTCGGATCCTGCCCGCTTCGTGCCAGCAGGTCGCGATGCGCACCCGAACAGAACGTCGCGCCGTCGGCCCTGATCACGGCGGCGCCCACGGCGTCGTCGCCGTCGATCTCATCGCGGATGCCGAGGATCTCGCCTACCATCGCCGGGACCAGCGCGTTGCGCCGAGCCGGCGCAGCCAGCGACACGATCGCCACGGCGCCGTCGCGCTCCAGTCTGACCTCGCTCATCGGATGCTCCCTCAGTCAATGTTCTGAGGCCAGGATGCCACGCGCCGGTCAAATACCGGGGAACAACCTCCCATGTCTTTGGGCGTTGCGGAGCTATCCTTGACTTACGGGGAAGTTTGCATGAAGCTGAGGGCCGACCTGGGACCGGTCGGCCCTGAGTGCTCGGAGGTAGTGCGCCGTGCGGTATGTGACCTTCCTCGACGAGGCGACCGCCGAGCCGTTTCCGGTGGTGGGAGTCCTGGTCGGCGATGCCGAGGTCCTGCCGCTGCCGGCGGCCTTCGACGCCGCCGGAGGCTGTGATGTTGACCCGGACGACCTGGCTGATCTCGCCTCGCTGCTCAGCCGGGGCGAGCCCGGCCGAGCGGCGGTGGCGGCCCTGGTGGACGAGTTGACCGACCGCCCGGAACTGCGGCGCGACCTGGGAGAGGTCTGCATTCTCGCGCCGATCCCGCGTCCGATCCGTTTGCGTGACTACATGACCTACCGTGGCCACATCGCCGGTTCGGGGATGAAGGTGCCCGAGGTCTTCACCAGGTTTCCCATTTGCTACAAGGGCAATCACCTCGCGGTCCAGGGAACCGGAACGACGGTGCACTGGCCGTCTTTCGCGCGACGGCTCGACTACGAGTCCGAGATCGCGATCATCATCGGCCGCGGTGGCGAAAACCTGAGCCTCGCGCAGGCGCAGGAGGCGATCGGCGCCGTGACGATCTTCAACGACTTCAGTGCTCGGGACACCCAGTTCGCGGAGATGGCGATGCGGATGGGGCCGGGCAAGGGCAAGGACTTCGCGAACTCCTTCGGTCCGTGCGCGGTCACCCTGGACGAGATCGCTGACGAGTACAGCATCGCGATGCGGACCCTGGTTAACGGCGAGGTGTGGTCGATGGGCTCTACGAAGGATCGGCAGTTCTCCCTGGCGGAGATCGTGGCCTGGGCCTCGCGGGACGAACCGATCTACCCGGGGGAGATCCTGGGCATCGGGACGCACGACGGGGGCTGCGGTTACGAACTTCACCGGTGGATCCAACCGGGCGACCTGGTGCAGATCGAGGCCGCGGGGATCGGGACGTTGGAGAACCGCGTCGGGTCACGGCGTGAGGTCGACGCGTGAGAACCGATGTCGGGATCATCGACGTGATGGTGCAGTGTCAGTTTGGCAAGGATCAGATCGAGTTCCCGTTCGCACGCGAGTTGCTGCACGATGAAGAGAGCCGGCAGGCTTGGCCGTCGCTCGGAATAGTCTCGCACATGTTCGGCGACAGTGCCGAGCGGCAACGTGAGGCCGGGGACCCGGAACGGGTCATCGCCCTTTTCGATCGGGTCGGCATCAGCCGCGGGCAGGTCACCGTCTATCCGAGCATGACCGACCAGCAGCTGGATCTCATCGAGAAGTACCAGACCCGCCTGTTCGCAACGGTTCGAGTGAACCCGCACGACGGCTATGGCGCCGTCGAGCAGCTCGACCGGATTATCCGATCCCGGCCCTGGGTCCGCAGTGTATCGATCATGCCGGCACTGCTGTATCCACAGATCCCGCCCAACGCCAAGGAGTTCTACCCGATCTATAGCAAGTGCATCGAGCTCGGTGTGCCGATCATGATGAACGTCGGCTTCCCTGGCCCGCGGGTTCCCGGAGCCGTGCAGCATCCGCACCTCTACGAAGAGGTGCTGTGGTTCTACCCTGAGCTCACGATGATCATCAAACACGGTGGTCAACCCTGGGTGGGCGAGTGCGTGGCAATGCTGCGTAAGTGGCCCAACCTCTACTACGCCACCACGGCCTATGCCCCGAAACGCTATCCAGCCGAGATTGTCGACTACATGCGCGCCGCCCGCGGTCATCACGTGATCTATGGTGGTTACTACCCGTCGTTGGCCTTCGAGCGAATAGTGGCCGAGCTCGGCGATATCGACCTCGCCGACGATGCGGCTACGAAGTTCCTGCGCGGTAACGCCGCCAACGTTTTCGGCCTGAACGAATGATCGTTGAGGAGTGATCATGTACCGGCATCTGAGGATCGACGAGCGGGCTGATGATGTGGTGTCGGTCCTACTTGACCGCGGTCCGGCGAACTCGGCGAACGCGGAGATGTTGGACGAGCTGACTGCCGTCGCGTTGGGCTTCACGACCGATACCCCCCGGGTCGTCACCGTAGGCAGCGCGCACCGGATCTTCATGGCCGGCGCCGACCTCTCGGTCGTACCGTCTCGGGCGGTTGATCTGTCCCCGTTCAATCTCGCTTTCCAAGCGGCCACCAACGCGTGGGCGGCGGTGCCGTGCCCGACGATCGCCGCGATCAACGGGCACGCCCTGGGCGGCGGGTGCGAGCTCACCCTGGCCTGCGACTGGCGAATTATGGCTCGCGGTCGAGCTCGGATTGGCTTCCCCGAAGTCAGCCGCGGACTGCTCGCCGCTGGCGGCGGCACGCAGCGGGCCGCCCGACTGCTGGGACCGGCGCGGGCCAAGGACCTGCTGATGCGGGGCCGGCTGTTGGACGCCGACGAGGCGTGCGCGATCGGCCTGGTGTCGGAGGCATGCGCGGCCGAGGAACTGGAGGACCGTGTCGAGGCGTTGGTCCAAGAACTCCTGGCCCTACCGAAGCAGGCCGTCTGGGCCAGCAAACGTTGCGTGGACGAGGGGCTGGAGACGACGCTTTTCGCCGGGCTCCAGATCGAGCGCCGCGAGGTGCTCCACCTGGTCGAGACCCCGGACGCGGCCGAGGGGGTTCGGGCTTTTCTTGAAAAGCGCGAGCCGGTTTGGACATAGCTGATTATGACTCGTCTCGGTGTGCAACTGCCAGTCAGTATGTCGGTATCGGAGCGGGTCGATCTCGCGTGCTGGGCTGAGCAGCACGGCTTCGACGACCTGTGGACCGCCGAGATCGGCGATCCGGACGCGTTCGTCGTGCTCGCGGCCGTCGCGTGCCACACCCAACGGGTGCGGCTCGGCACCATGATCGTGCCATTGGGTGTGCGCTCACCGGCCAATCTGGCCGCGGCCGCCTCCAGCCTCTGCGAGTTGGCGCCCGGCCGGTTCGGGCTCGGCCTGGGGGTGTCGACCCCCGCCGTCATCGAGGGGTGGCACGGCGTGGAATTCGGCCGACCACTGACCCGAACCCGGGAGACGGTGTCCTTCCTGCGAACCGTCTTCGCGGGCGATTCGACGGCGATCGACGGCTCGACGCTGCATTCACATGGGTTCCAGCTCAACCGCCCGCCCGCTCCCGCGCCGCCGATCTCGCTGGCCGCCCTCAACCGCGGGATGCTGCGCCTGGCGGGTGAAATCGCCGACGGCGTCTGGCTTAACTTCGCGCCGCTGGAGGCCATTCCGCAGATCGTGGCCGACATCGACGAAGGCGCTCGGGCAGCCGGGCGGGAACGACCGGAACTACTGATCTCGCTGATCACCTGTGTGACTTCCGACGTCCCGGCCGTCGTCGCGAAGTACCGCAGCTGGTTCAAGTTCTATCTCGGTTCGGCTTCCTACCAGAAGGCCCTGGCCTGGTATGGCTACGAGGACGAGGTCGAGCAGGCCCGGGCGGCCCTGGCCGCCGGAGACCGGGACGCGGCCATGGGCGCGGTCTCGCGCCGGCTGATCGACGGCATCACAGCGTTCGGCTCGGCCCAGGCCTGTCGCGACGTGGTCGACGCCTACGCCAAGGCCGGCGTGGACACCATCGTGGTGATCCCGTACGGCACGTCGCGGATGGAGACGTTGAATGTATTCGTCCGATAGCGCGGCCGATGGAGGAGCTCTGGGCGGCATCAAGGTGCTTGAGCTCAACATGCTGTCACCGGCCGCCTTCACCACCGTGATGCTGGCCGACATGGGGGCCGACGTCATCCGCATCACCCGCCCGACCACGGGTTCGGACCCGCTGGAGGCGATGTGGGACACGCCTCGCAAGGTCGCCGGCAACTGGTTGGACCGCAACAAGCGCTGGCTGCAGCTCGACCTCAAGAGCCCCGAGGGCGTCGAGGTGTTCAACGCCTTGGCCCGCGAGGCCGACGTCGTCGTCGACGGGTTCCGTCCCGGGGTACTCGACCGGCTCGGCCTCGGCTACGAGGCGATCAGCGCGAACAACCCGGGGATCGTCTACTGCGCAATGTCGGGATTCGGGCAGACCGGACCGTACAGGCTGCGCCCGGCCCACGACCTGGACTTCCTTGCCCTGTCGGGCGTGTTGAGCATGCTGGGCCGCACCGGTTCGATGCCCACGATTCCGATGAACGTGGTCGCCGACTACGCGGGGGCGTCGATGCACGCCGCCCTGGGCATCATGTTCGCCCTGTTTGCCCGAGTCCGCACCGGACGGGGCCAAAAAGTGGACATCTCCTATCTGGACACGACACTCGCGGTGCTCTCGGCCAGTCCGCCGGTGACGGCCTGGCTCGGCGGCGGACCCGAGCCCTCGCCCGATCGGGGCATCTTCACCGCGGAATTCCCCTACTACTCCATCTACGCTGACCGCGACGGTCGACTCATGACGATCAGTGCGACCGAGCCATGGCTGTTCGCCAACCTGTGTGAGGTCGTCGGCCGCCCCGACCTGGTCAGCGGCGCGATGCCGGGCGGGGCCTTCTCGGCCCAGCCCGGTCCGGAGGACGCCCGGGTGCGGGCTGGCCTGGCTGAGGCGCTGCGGGCGCGGACTCGGGAGGAATGGTTCGAGCTGCTGGGCGCGGCCAACGTCTGCGTCGGCATCGTCAACGATGTCCCCGCGGCGTTCGCCGATCCGCAGGTCGTCGCGCGAGATATGGCGCTTCGCCTCGACTCGCCCGACGTCGCCGACGGGGTGCTGCATCCCGGTGTGGCGATCAAGCTGAGTGAAACGCCAGGCCAGGTGCGCACTCTTCCGGCCGCCCCGGGTCAGCACACTGACCAGATCCTGCGAGAGCTCGGCTATCCGGCCGCGACGATCGCCGCCTTCCATGACCGCAAGCTGATCTGAACCTGCTGAGCAGAGGAGGCATCTGATGACGGCGCCGTTGTCCGCGAGCACGACCCAGCACTATCTTGACCTTCTTGAGCACATCCGCCCGGAGCTCGAGGTGCTGGCCAACGAGACCGACGAGACCGAGCGCTTTCCCACAAAGGCCTACGAGATCCTGCGGGACAACGGTCTTCTGCGCCTGACGCTGCCCGTGGAGTGGGGTGGCGGGGGCCTGAGCGCCACCGAGTTCTTCCCGGTCCTGCAGGCGGTGGCCAAGATCCACGGGACGTTCCGCATGTTCGTTCACGGCCAGAACGGCTTGTGGCGCATGGTGCACGACTGGGGGACCGATGCGCAGAAGCAGCAATGGCTACCGGTGATCCGTGACGGCGCCCTGTTCACCTTCGCACTGACCGAGCCCGACAACGGCACCGGTCGCGACATCAGCACCCGGGCCGAGCGCGACGGGGAAGGATGGGTGATCAATGGCAAGAAGCACCTCATCACCTGGGCCGCTGAGGCGAAGTTAATGCACTTGATCGCGCGGACGAGCGACGTTCGTGGCGAGGAGGCGACCTGCTTCCTGGTTCCGCGGAACACGCCGGGCTGCACGGTTGAGAAGCTTCCGCACACCATGGGCTGCAAAGGGGGCAGCCACGACATCGTGCACTTCGAAAACTGCCGTCTGCCGGCCGATGCGGTGTTGGGCGGCGTCGGCAACGGCCTGCAGCTCGGTCTGCGCGGCTTCCTGGACGTGAGCCGGCTGGGCATCGCGGTCTCGGCGCTCGGGCTGGCCCGGCGCTGCCTTGAGCTCTCGATCGCCTTCGCCGAGCAGCGGGTGACCTTCGGTAAGCCGATCGCCTCTCGCCAGGCCGTGCGGTTGTCCATCGCCGACATGGCGATGGACATCTACTCGCTGCAGACAGCGATCACTGCGGCCGCCGAGCGGTTCGACCGAGGCGAGGGGATTGCCGCCGAAGCGGCCATGTGCAAGCAGCTGGGTATCCGCGTGGTCGGCGACGTGACCGACCGGGCGCTGAAACTGCATGGCGGTATCGGCTATACCCGGGCCCACACGATCGAACGTCACTACCGCGACGCGCGGGCCCTCTGGTTCGAGGAAGGCACTTCCGACATCCAACGGCTCGTGATCGCGGACGAGGTGTTGCGCAATGGTGTGACGTTTTGACAACTGGAGTCGACTCCGGATGGCTCGCGCGGGGGCGGCGTGGTCTTGCGCTGGTCACCGGCGGCTCCGGCACGATTGGGCAGGCCATCTGCCGCGGCCTGTCGGCTGACGGGTGGGGAATCGGCGTCGGCTACGTCAGCCCGGACCGTGCCGAGGCGTTGGCCGCCGAGCTGAGGGCGTCGGGCGCGCCCGCGGTCGCCGTTCCGCTCGATCTGACTGACCCAGCGGCCACCCGCGCCTCGATCGCACGGCTGCACGCCGCCAACTCCGGGATCGCCGTCGTGGTGTTCAACGGTGGCGCTACGAGTGCCGACCCATTCCATCTCAGCGACGAGGTAAGCTGGCGCCGGGACATCGCCGTGAACTTTGTGGGCACCGTGCTGGTCAGCGAGCTGTGCCTGCCGCACATGCTGGCCGCGGCGGCGGGGCATTTCATCGCGGTGACCTCCGAAGCCGCGAAGGTCGGCGACGCCCGGCACGCCAGCTACGCCGCGGCGAAGGCGGCGCAGGCCGCGTACCTCGCCGCGCTGGCTAGACGGGTCGCCGGTACCGGGGTGACGGCCAACTCCGTCGCGCCGGGTCCGATCGAGAGCCCGCTCCTGCGCGGCACGTTCGCCTCGCCGGAAGAGGCAGAGGCCGCGATCCGCGCCATGCAGCGGCTCATCCCCGCCCGCCGGGTGGGCGAGCCCGAGGACATCGCCACGGCCGTTCGGTTCTTCGCGCGGGCCGGCCCCGGGATCTCGGGTCAGCATCTGAGCGTTAGTGGCGGCCTGACCATGCAGTGATCGGGAGCCGATAGACCCTAGTAGACAGTGTTGAACGCGCTAGTCAACATAACGGTGGTGCGTGGCGGAGTGCGACGTCTCGGGGATACCCGACCGCTTCGCGTTTCGCGCCTTCCGGTCGCGCCTCCGTCGGCTCGGTTTCCTCGGCCAAGGGTGGGCAGGACGGCCAGCGGCTATACGCCATTGACTTACGCGGCAGTAAAGTCTAACTTCGCGATGCGTATTGAGAACAAGGAGATGTCGATGTCTGTCGTACCGAAGGTCGCATTCGTCACCGGCGCTGCGTCCGGAATCGGCGAGAGCGTGGCCCGGGCCCTGTCGGCGCGTGGCCTCGCCGTGGCGGTCGCTGATCGTGACGAGGCTCGGGGCAAGGTGGTCGCCGAGGCGCTCAGCGGTGCCAGCTTCGTGCCAGTCGACGTGACCTCGACCTCTTCGGTCACCGAGGCCATCGACTGGACCGTGGCGCAACTCGGCCCAATCGGCATCCTGGTCAACTGTGCCGGCGGCGATATCGTCAAGCCGTTCGTCGAGACCGACGAGGAACTGTGGTACCACCTGATCGAGGTCAACTTCATCGGCGTGCTCCGCACGACTCGGGCCGTGCTGCCAGCCATGATCGAACGACACTCGGGACGTATCGTCAGCATCGCCTCCGACGCCGGACGGGTCGGCAGCAGCGGCGAGGCGGTCTACGGCGGCTGCAAGGGCGGGGTCATCGCCTTCACGAAAACGGTCGCGCGCGAGGTGGCCAAGTTCGGGGTCACCGCCAACACTGTGTGCCCCGGGCCGACGGCCACACCGCCGGTCACCAAAATCCTTGACGAGGGTGGCGAGCGCTATATCGAGGCGCTCAAGCGCAGTATCCCGATGCGTCGCCTCGGCGCCCCCGACGACATCGCGGCCGCGGTCGACTACCTGAGCTCGGACCGAGCGGGCTATGTAACCGGCCAGACGCTCTCGGTGAACGGTGGCCTCTCCATGAGCTGACGAGGGGTTCGCGCATCCTCGTCGTTCGCGCCGGCGGCGGCCCGGGAGCCCGCCCACCGGTGAATCCGAGACCGCGTCACCGAGACCATGACCTTCGAGATCCGGCAGGTGACATACATGCAGACGGAGGCCAAGAGCTTCGCGACGTGGTCGGCCCGCGGGCAGCACGACACGATCGCATCGATGTTACGAGACCGGGCTGACCGCACGCCGGACGCGGTGTTCCTCGAAGTGGAAGGCGCACCGGCGCTGACCTACGCCGCGGTGCACCGGCGCGCGCTCGAGCTGGCCGGCGGCCTGGAGAAGCTGGGCGTTCGCCGCGGCGGCAGGGTGGCCACGCTCATGGACACCCGCCCGGACACCGCGATTCTCTGGTTCGCCTGCGCCTACATCGGCGCCGTCTACATGCCGATGAACACGGCGCTGCGGGGTGTGTTCCTTGAGCACCAGCTGCGGATCTCCGAGACCTTCGTGCTTTTCGTCGACCGCGGCCACCTCGACGCGGTTCGCGGGATCGATGGCGATGTACGAGCGCGACTGTCGGCCGTCGTCCTGGCTGACGCCGAGCCGGGCGACGAGCTGGCCGACGTCGAACTCGTGACAATGGAGACGCTCGATGCCGAGGGGCGGGAGCATCCGGCCTCGGTGGTCCACCCGGGTCTGTGGAACGAACACGCGATGATCCTGTTCACCAGCGGGACCACCGGCCCCTCGAAAGGCGTCATCCTCTCCCATCAGTTCGTCGTGAACATGGCCATGCTTTACAAGCGCAGTATGCAGATCGGCCCGGACGACGTATTCTACAGCGGACTGCCGCTGTTTCATCTGTCGGGTTCGGTCATCACGCTGTTGGCGCCCCTTGTCTCCGGCGCGCGCGGCGTGCTGGACAAGACGTTCTCGGTCTCGGGCTTCTGGCGCCGGGTCAAGGAGGTGGGGGCGACCCATACATTATTGCTGGGCGCGATGACCCAGATGCTCTGGCAGCGAACGCCTGACGAGTACGAGCAGGACAATCCGCTGCGGGCCGTGACGGCGGTCCCGATCACCGCCGAGATGTGGCACCAGTTCGAAGCGCGCTTCGGCGTCAAGATCGTAACCGGCTACGGCATCTCGGAGACCGGCCAGATCATGTTCTCCTCGGTCGATCATCAGGCCCAGCCCGGCACATCCGGACGACCCGTCGCGGGCTACGACTTCGTGATCGTGGACGACAACGACGAGCCGCTCCCGCCGGGCGAGCCGGGTGAGCTGTTGGTCCGGCCCCGCCGACCGCACCTGCTGTTCGAGGGATATTGCGGCGACCCGGATGCCACCCTTCGCATCCTGCGCAACTTCTGGCTGCACACCGGCGATATCTGCTCGATCGATGCCGAGGGCAACTTCCGCTTCCATGACCGCAAGAAGGACTACCTGCGTCGGCGTGGTGAGAACATCTCCTCCTACGAGGTGGAACAGGCGATCATGCAGTTGCCGGACGTGCTCGATGTGGCGGTCATCGGGGTGCCGAGCGAGCTCGGCGAAGACGAGGTCAAGGCGTGCATCGTCTTGCGCGAGGGAGCCAACGTCACCGAGGAGTCCATCCTGCGCGCGTGCGTGCCCCTGATGCCGTACTTCGCCGTGCCTCGCTTCATCGCCTTCTACGAGGCGTTGCCGCGCAATGCGGTCGGGCGGGTCCAGAAGTTCACGTTACGCGACGAGCATAAGCAACGGCTGGGCTGGGACCGCGAAGTCGCCGGCATCAAGGTCACCCGTACCAGCGCGGCCGAACTCGGCTGCTGAGCGCTGATCGGCCTTTTGAGGTAACCCGCCACGCGACGGGGCCGATGCCGGGGATATCAAACAGCGGCTGGCAGAGTTCCTGCGTGACAACCTCAACCCGGAACTCTCTGCCGGCAAGACGCTGATCACCCATGCCCACGCAGGCGCGGTCCGGTTCCTCGGCTAACAGATCAGCGTCCAGCACAACAGCAGCAAGACGACCCGGCGCCGTCGATCGGTCAACGGGCAGGTCCCGCTACGCGTGCCGCGCGATGTGATCAAGGCCAAAAGCGCCCCTTACCTGAACACACCCTCGCCGGCCTGAAGACCTGGAAGATCCTCCGCGGCTGCCGCCGCTCCGCGGTCGCCTAGCCGCGACCCCGGCCGGCATCGCCCACTTCTACAACATCAGCCGCACAAGCTGAGCGCACAGCGCACCGCAGGTCGGCCCGCCGACCCGAGCTACGAAACATCATTTAGTCGAGGACGGCACCGATAGTCTCGACCAACCCGATGTGGCCCTGGGGCCACTCGGCACCCAGACCTAGTAGGTCGATGACCACGGCGTGCGCGCCGGCCGCCCGCCAGCTTTCGGTCAGCAGGCCCGCCTGCCTGGGCCCGCCGCCCCGCAGCCGGATGTGCCCTTCCATCTCGATGGCCTCGGGATCGCGTCCGCAGGCCAGGGCGGCGGCCTGCACCTGTTCCCAGGCCGCGTTCAGACCGGGTCCCGGGACCAACGTCGGCGTGGGTAGCCATCCGTCAGCCAGTTCGCCGACCCGGCGCAGCGCCCGGGGCGACGGGCCGCTGCCGAGCCAGATCGGCACGTCGACGGCCGGCCTCGGCCGCAGCCCGGCGCGGTCGACCCGCTCGTGCTCCCCGCGGAAGTCCACGACCGGCTCGCGCAGCAGCCGGCGCAGCAGCACGATCTGTTCGTCGAGGCGGCGCCCCCGGTTGGCGAAGTCCTTGCCGAGGGCCTCGTACTCGACCTCGTTCCAGCCGATGCCGACGCCCAGGCGTAACCGTCCGGGTGCGAGGGCCTCGAGCGTGGCCACTTGCTTGGCGACCAGTACCGTCTGTCGTTGCGGCAGAACGAGCACGCCCGTCATGAAATCCAGGGTGGTGGCCTGGGCCAGGTAGCCGAACGTCACAAGTGGCTCGAGGAAGGGGTCGGTCAGTGAGTAGACCCCGCTCCAGCCGGGGCGGCTCGCCGTGTCCGCGCCCAGCACGTGGTCGTAGAACAACACGTGGTCGAAACCCGCGGCCGCCACGGCCTCGCAGAACTCGACTAGTTCACCGCTGGCCGTGGTCGTGATCTCGCGCTGAGGCATCACGATGCCCCGCCTCACGCGACCACTCCGCTCGGCCCCGGGACGTCGACCCAGCCTGCCCCGGCGGCTGAGGACCTGGCCGCTTCGATGACGGCCTGGACCACTGAGCCGTCCTCGAGAGTCGGCAGGGGGTGCTCGGCAACACCTCCGGTCAGCTCGACGAGCCAGTCCTCGAGCATCAGGGCCATGGCCCTGATCAGTGGCGCCGCCCCGCGCTCGGGCACCGGACGGCCGGAGGCGAGCGGGCGGACCTCGACCGGGACGTCGACCAGGCCGGAGTCGTTCACTGTGCCCAGCCCCAGGCTGGCCGCGTTGGCTCGTGAGCCGATGGATCCGGTTAAGGTACCGGCGCTCCCGAACACGTCGAAGGAGGCCCCCACCGTGTGCAGGCCCATGGCCGAGGTCGTCACGACCGCCAGCGCACCGCTGTCCAGGCGGATGAGCACGGCGCTCGTGTCGTCGGCCGTGACTGACAGTTCGCCGCCGTCGGGCAGCGGCCGGGTCGGCAACGAGGTCCGCACGTCCGCGCACACCTGGACTGGGCGGCCGAACAACGAGCAGACGAAGTCGATGTCGTGCGCGGCCACTCCGTTCAGGTAGCCGCCGCCGGTGGTCAGGTCGTACATCCACAGTGCCTGGTTGGGACGGGCGGGATGCCAGTGCGGGAGACTTTCGTGGACCCGCACGCTGTAGGGCGTTCCGACGGCGCCGCGCGCGACCAGTGAACGTACGAGTGCCCGCTCTGGCGTCCAGCGCAGCTCGAAACAGGCGATGGCCCGGGTGCCGGCCGCCGCCACGGCTTGGGCAAGCTCGTAGGCCTCGACAGCGTGGAGGGCCACTGGTTTCTCGACGACGACGTGCTTGCCGGCGGCCAGGGCGGCCAGCCCGACCGGATGGTGTAGGGCGACCGGCGTCGCGATACTGATCACATCGAGGTCATCGCGACGTACGAAGTCGGCCCAGTCCATGCCGACGTCGGTGATGCCGGTCGCGGCCGAGGCCCGGTCAAGACGGGCAGGCGTGCGACCGCAGAGCGCGATGACCTCGAAGCCGTCGACCAGCCGGAACGCCGGAACATGGACCAGAGCACCCCAGCCGACGCCGACGACGCCGACTCGCAGGCTCACGAGGCCGCCTCGGTCGCGGCGCGCCACCCACCCTCGTGCGGGGCGTCGAGGCGCAGCGAGACGTGCAGGTGTTGGAACAGCCAGTTCCCGTCCACCCGTACGTACTGATCGTCGTAGCGCACGAAGGTCCATCGGGGGGCGCCGCGGAATTCCATCGGGGACAGGAAGTACCACCGGCCGGTGGCCGTGTCACCGTCAACGGTGATGACGGGGTTGGTCACCATATGCTGCGAGAATGCGATATCGCGTCCGAAGCGGACGAACTGGGCCCGGATCGCCTCGCGGCCGACGAAGCGACCGAGCCGTTCGGACTCCCACACCCCGTCTTCGGCGAAGATCTCGGCTATCCGAGCCGCGTTGTGCCCGTCGTCGCAGATGTCACAGTACCGGGCCTTGAGCTCCCGGATGGCCTCCCGATCCTCAAGGACCTGCAGCCGGCCCAGCAACGCCTCGTACTCCATGGGCGTATCTCCTCAGTCCGATCCCGGACGCGACCCGGACCCCGTTGATGAAAGCGGCGGTGGGCCGGGCTCAGACCTTGATGCCGAGCAGGGTCTCGGCGTTGGACTGCACGATCTTGAGCACCTCGTCGTCGGGGACGTCCTTCATGACCTCGGCCAAGTGGTTCCGGGAGTTGGGCCACAGTGAGTCCGAGTGCGGGTAGTCGCACTCGTAGACAATCCGGTCGACGCCGATGTGGTGGCGATCAGCGAGGCCCTTCTTCTCGTCAATGAAGCAGCCCCAGATGTGCTTGCGGAACAGATCCGAGGGCAGCGAGTCCCTGTAGAGAACCGCGTGCGCGTTGTGTCGGTCGAACACGGTGTCCATCCGCTCCAGCATGAACGGGATCCAGCCGATCCCGCCCTCGGAGAGGGCCACCCGCAGCTGGGGAAACTCGTGGAACACACGGGAGAAGAGCAGATCGGCCGCAGCCATCATTGAGTTGGCCGGGTAGATCGACATGGTTACCGCGCTCGGGGCGTCAGGCCCGCTCGAGGGCGGCTTGCCCGATGTTCCGAAGTGCATGCACAGCGGCATGTCGGCGTCCTGGGCCGCGGCGAACACCGGGTCCCAGTGATCGGTGTGCCACGACGGCAAGCCCAGGGGCACCGGGTTCTCGACGAACGAGATCGCCCGAGCACCCTTGTCGGCCGTGCGCACGATCTCCTGGGCTGCCAGCTGGATGTCCCAGAGCGGCAGGATGACCATCGGGATCAGCCGTCCCGGCGCGGCGGCGCACCACTCGTCCAGGACGAAGTCGTTGTAGGCGCGCACGCAGGCCAGAGCTAGGTCCTTGTCCTGGCCTTCCAGGAAGCGGGTGCCGGCGAAGCGGGGGAACGTCGGGAAGCACAGTGCGGCCCAAATGCCGTCGACGTCCATATCCTTGATCCGCTCTTCGGGAAGGTAGCACCCCCGTCGGATCTGCTCGTAGCGCATCGGTTCGAAGCCGAACTCATCCTTGGGCCGTCCGGCGATGGCGTTTAGGGCAGCGTTGACGTAGCGACGCCCTTCCCATTCCCACACCTCGGCCACGTTTTCCTCGGCCTCGCCGAAGACATCGACGGCGCCGGCGGCCCGCACGATCCGTGGGCCAAGCTCCTTGTACCTGTCCGGTAAATGGTTCTGGAAAGCCATCGGGTGTTCGATCAGATGATCGTCAACAGAGATGATCTTCATGTCCGGCTGCAGCGGCATTCCTACCTCTTTCGACGGGATCTTGGCGCGGGGCCGGAGAGCGGCTGGCGCTACATCACTGCGTTGCTGGCCTTGAGGTCGCTAATCTCGTCCCACCCGTAGCCGACCTCGAGCAGAACCTGTTCGGTGTGCTCGCCGTGTTCGGGGGAGCGGCCGGGATGGACTGGTCGCTCGTCGAAGCGGACCGGATTGGTCGGGACGGCGAAGGTCTGGCCGCTCGCGGTCTCGACCTGGGTCACGTAGCCGTTGGCCGCCACCTGCTGGTCGGAGTGCACGTCGACCGGCGACTGGATGGGCCCCCAGGCAATCGAGGTGGCCGAGAGCCGCTCGCGCCAAGCCGACATGGGCCGGGTGCCGAAGGTCGCCTCCAGTTCGGAGATGAGCGCCTGGGCGTGGCGCCCGCGGACCGACGAATGCCCGAAACGGGGATCGTTGAGCAGGTCGGGGCGCTCGATCGCGGCGCAGAACTCGGCCCAGGTCCGATCGGAGTCGAGCATGTTCAGCACGAGCCAGGCGCCGTCGGCGCTTCGATAGGTGCAGACCAGCGGGTTGGGGATGGTTTCGCGGGTTCGGGCGGCGACGTAGTCGGGGCCGAGCAGGCCGGCTAGCACGATGTCAGGCGAGAGGTTCCAGACGCCGGTGGCGAGCAGTGACACGTCGACGACGGCGGCCTCGCCCGTGCGCTCGCGCTGATATAGCGCCGCCGACACCGCGCCCGCCAGCGTGAGCCCGGCCATGATGTCGCCGAACGCGCCTCGCTGGATCAGCGGCCACTCACTCACCGCGTCCGAGAGCACGTGCTGGATACCAGCGCGGGCCCAGTACGAGGTCGAGTCGAAGCCGGGCCGGCCGTTCTCGGGTCCGAGGGGGCCCACACCCGATCCTCGGCAGTAGATAATCCGCGGGTTGACCGCGCGGATGTCGTCGACATCGATACGCAGGGCGCGACGGACTCGCGGTAGATAGTTGGTGACGAAGACGTCGGCGTCGGCGACGAGTCGGCGGAGGACCTCGAGGCCCTCGGCCGACTTGAGGTTGACGCCGATGCTCCGCTTGCCGAGATTCGCGATCTCGTACATTAACTGCACGCCGCCCTGGCCGTCGCGATCGGCTCCGCTGTGGACGAGGCCGCGGGTCGGGTCGCCGCTGATGGGGTCCTCGACCTTGAGCACGTCGGCGCCCCACTGCGCGAGCACCACACCGGTGCTCGGTGCGAACACCCACGACGCGACCTCGACGACCTTGACCCCATCGAGGACTGGCATGTCGAGTCGCTTCCTCTCGTCCGTGAGTGTGACCGTAGCTCCGGCAACGATGGGGGTCAAGGGAAAATCTAACCGACCAGGCAAGAAAGTCGGGCCCCGGGGAGGTCCCGTCCATGACGCTACCGGTGAGCCTGGCGGGCAAGGACAGTGACAGGGTGCGCGTCCTCGCGGCAACGTCGGCGGATTCCCCGCGTCAACAGTGGTGCGCCTGCCGTTGTACCCAAGCGTAAGTTATTCTGATCGTGGCCGGGGATCCTCGGTCGCGAGGGGTAGCTGCCCGGCGGAGTCGGCGGTCCGATCGGAGGAGGCGGCGGGGCCATGGCCACGGTCACTAGGCGATCGAGAACGCCACCGTTGGACGTGATCCTCGACGTCGCCGCAAAGCTGTTCGAGGAGAACGGCTTCCGCAACGTCACCATGCAGGACGTGGCCGACGGGCTGAACATCACCAAGCCAACGCTCTACGTGCACGCCAGCACCAAGACGAAGATCCTTGAGGGGATCTTCGAACGAGTCATGAAGGAGGGTGAGGAATGTCTGCAGGTGGCCAGCGAACAGCCTTTTCCTGAGGAGCAGCTGCGCGTGCTCCTAGTCCGCTGGACTCTGGCCGCGACCAGTCGGCAGCCATACTACCATATCTTCGCGGCGCACCTTCCTGATCTGCCCCGGGCGTCGGCACGCTACTACATGCGCTGGTCGGCCGAAGTCGTCGACCGGGTGCGGGCGATAGTGATCGCCGGCCGGCGTCAGGGCGTGTTTCGTGCGGACATCGACCCGACTGTGGTGGCTTTCTCCGTCGTGGCCATTCCCAACTGGACTGCGCGCTGGTACAAACCAGGCGGCAAGCTCAGCCCGGAAGAGATAATCGATCATCAGTGGCGCCTCATGCTCGGTGGGCTGACGAACCCCAGCTAGCCCCGCTTCCCGCGGTCCGGCGCTGCCCAGCGGCCAGGTCGCGTACCTGGTCGCCCAGTCCGTTGGCGTCGGGGCTCATGCGTCCCGATACGAACGGAGCGTCATGTCCGCACCCCAGAATTCGCCAGCCCCGGTCGACCCGGCCGCGAAGGTCACCCTGGTCACCGGAGCCACCAGCGGTATCGGCAAGGTGATCGCCCAGCGGCTGGCCGCCGCTGGCGCGACGGTAGTGGTGGCCGGTCGACCGGGCGGATCGGCGCCCGAGGTGGCGGCCGAAGTCACGGCCGGCGGCGGGCGCGCGACTCCGGCCGCCGCCGACCTGCTCGACCCCGCCGACATCCGGAACATGGTCGACGCCGTGGCGGCCGAGCACGGGCGGCTCGATCACGTCGTGGCCAGCGGCGCCGGATTCAGCCCGGCAGGCCTGCATTTCAAGCTGTTCTTCGACATGGACCCGGCCGACTTCCCGGGTGTGGTCAATGCGCACTGGTTGAGCAAGGCCTACCTGATCCATGCCGCGCTGGCCCATATGATCCCGGCCGGCTACGGCAAGATCGTGAACATCAGCTCGGACGCCGGTCGGGTGCCGACGCCCAACGAGTCGATGCTCGGCGGGGCGGCGGCGGGGCTTATGATCATGACACGAGCGATATCGCGCGAGGCCGGCCGCAAGGGGGTCCGGATCAACACGATCTCGCTCGGACCGCTGGCAGACGTCGACATGGCCCGGGTGGCGGCGATGTCGCCCTCCGGCGACGCAAGTATGGCCGTGGCCGCGAAGCTGAAGCGCCGGCTGCTCTTCCCGGTCACCGCGAACGACATCGCGGCTGCCACCGCGTTCCTGCTGAGCCCGGCCGGCGACAACATCAGTGGGCAGACGATCAGCGTGAACGGCGGCGTCTCCACCACCTGAGCAATATTCCCGGTTGGTCAGCTGGTACGGCGGCCGACCTGCGGTCTGCTCTGGCTATCACCCTCAGTGGCAGGGATGGGCTCCAGACTCCTCCTGTCCGGGTCTTGATTAATTTGCCGAACTGGTTAGATTTCGGCGGACGGAGGTAGTGATGGCTAGGCGGGAGACCCATGAGGATCAAGAACGGACATCGCCTGCGCGCCCAGGTCGAGGCCACCGAGCGCATCGTCGTGCGTGGCCTCCTCGACGAACTCGACCTGCGGTGTGGGGGAACGGAACTGAGCTACTCGGGTGACACCCCGGCCGCCGCCGATCCGACTGGCGCGCTCGAAGCACTGGCCGTCAGGGCCGGCTCGCGCGTGCTCGCCCTGGGCGAGCACGCGCTGAGCCTGCGGGAGTCCAAGCCGCTTCCGGTCAGCGTCTGATGGCCGGCCGTCGCGGCGAGATCACCATGTCCAGCGATGAGGTGGGGGCGTATCTGGCCGGGCTCAAGCAGGTGACGGTAGCCACCCTGATGCCCGACGGTTCACCCCATCTGGTCGCTATGTCGTTCGTGCTGGTCGACGGGAGCCCGGCCTTCGTCTCGTACGCCAAGTCCCAGAAGGTGCGCAACCTGCGGCGCGATCCGCGGATAAGCGTGCTGGCCACCAGCGGTGACCGGTATGCCGAGTACCGCGGTGTCCAGTTGGCCGGCACGGCGGTGCTGGTCGAAGACGAGCCGCGGGTACTCGAGCTGATGCGGATGGTCGCCACCCGGACGCGGGTTGCCGAGCCGTCCCGGGCCGGGCTGTTTCCCGATGAGTTGCGAGCGCAGGCGCCCAAGCGGGTCGCCATGATTCTGCGGCCGGAGCGATGCGTGAGCTGGGATCACGCGAAGCTCGGCGGCCGGTACTGAGGAGCCGGCCGTGGACACAGCGCCGTCAGGGCGATTGGCCGGAAAGGTCGCTCTCGTCACCGGAGCCGGCACCGGCATGGGGCAGGCCTGCGCTCGCCTGTTCGCGGCCCAGGGCGCTCGGGTCGTCGGCACCGGTCGCCGGGCCGAGCGCCTGCGGGAGACCGGGGAACTGGTGCTATCCGAGGGCCACGAGGCCGAGTTCGTAGCCTGCGACCTCTCCGACGAGGCGGCCGCCCGCGCGCTGGTGGCCGGCGTGCGCACCCGCTACGGCCGCCTGGACGTGTTGGTGAACGCGGCCGCCCTCGGCGGGTCCGCCTATGGCGTGCTGAGAGCGGGCGGGGTAGACGACATCGCGGGAACCTCGACCGACCAGTGGCATGAGCTAATGCGCAACAACATCGACTCGGTGTTCTACCTCAGCCAGGCGGCGATTGAGATCATGCGGGCCCAGGGCGGCGGCGCGATCGTCAACATCGGCAGCATGGCCGTGGTGCGAGGCTTCGCCGCCTACCACGCCTACGCGGTCAGCAAGGCGGGTATTCACACTCTCACTCGGGCGATGGCGGTGCGTTACGGCCGCGACAACGTTCGAGTCAACTGCATCGCGCCGGGCACGACCGACACGCCGATGATGGCCGGGTCCGCGTCCATGGCCAACCTCGATCCCAGCAATCCCGACCGGTTCAGCGTGAATCCGATGGGACGAGCCGGCACACCCGAGGAGATGGCTTACAGCTGTCTGTTCCTGGCCAGCGACGAGGCGTCCTACGTCAACGGTGTCGTCCTGGCCGTCGACGGAGGCGCATTGTCGTGCCCGACATGAACGGGCTCCTGGCCGGCCGGGTCGCCGTCGTGACCGGGGCGGCCCGCGGGTTGGGGGAGTCAATCGCCCGCCTGTTCGCCGGCGAGGGCGCCCGCGTGGTCATCGCCGACGTCCGGGCCGACGAGGGCCGGGTGGTGGCCGCCGAACTTGGCGCGTCCGCGGCATTCGTCGGCCACGATGTCACGGACGAGGACTCGTGGCGAGCACTGGTCGACGCCACCGTCGGACGGTTCGGGCCACCCGACGTGCTCGTCAACAACGCGGGTATCGGCGGCCGGACGACCGTGTTGGAGCTGGACCGGGCCGAGTTCGACCGGGTTCTGGCGATCAACCTGACCGGGCCGCTCCTGGGCATGAAGGTGGTCGGCGCGGTGATGCGTGACCGCGGCCGGGGCTCGATCGTCAACGTGTCGTCAATGGCCGGCATGGTCGGTGTCTATCCGGCGATCGCCTATTCGGCCTCCAAATGGGGACTGCGCGGAGCGACCAAGGCGGCGGCCATCGAGCTGGGCCGCTACGGCGTACGGGTCAACTCCCTGCACCCGGGTGGAATGGCTACGCCGATGGTCGACGGCCCGTCGGTTCCGCTCCGTGAGCCGCCGGGCCCGGGCCGGCCCGAAGACGACCCGATGCTGTCCGGGCTCGATGCTGTCCGGAGTTACCAGCCTATCCCTCGCATCGCCCGCCCAATCGAGATCGCCCGGACCGCTCTTTTCCTGGCCAGCGATCAGTCCTCGTACTGCACGGGGATGGAATTGGTGGCTGACGGCGGCCGGATCGCCGGCTTCGACCTTGAGCGGGAGCCGACCTCGTAGGCCCGCCGGCAGCGTCGAGCAAGTCCTGCTGATGGTTTCGTGAATCGCCAAGAGACAAGGACGATCGATATGGACGCACGAACGACCTACGACAAGCTCTACATCGACGGATCCTGGCGGGCCAGCCACAGCGGAGCCAGTCAGGCGGTCGTCAATCCGGCGACGGCGGCGGCGATCGGAGAGGTCCCCGACGCCGACCGGCACGATGTTGACGCGGCCGTGGCGGCGGCCCGGCGCGCGTTCGACTCCGGGCCGTGGGCGACGATGGACCGTCGCGAACGAGCCGAGCGGATGGGCCGTTTCCTGGCGGTGATGCAGGAGCATCGCGACGACCTGCGCTCCGTCGTCATGCAGGAGGCCGGTGCGCTGCGCTGGGTCGTCGACGCCTACCACCTCGACCTGGCCTTCGCCCGGTTCGACCAGGCGATCGACCTGGCTCGTCGCGGGCTCGACGAGACCACGCCGCTGACGGTCGGCCCAGGCAACGGTGTGAAGGTGCTCGGCGGGACCTCGGTGTTACGCCAGCCGGTCGGAGTGGTCGTTGCGATCACGCCGTTCAACTTTCCGCTGTCGCTGAACCTGGTCAAACTCGGTCCGGCGCTTGCCGTGGGCAACACGGCCATCCTCAAGCCCGCCCCGCTGACCCCGCTCGAGGGACTGATCCTCGGCGCCGCGGCGGCCGAGGCCGACCTGCCGCCCGGTGTCCTCAATGTCATCACTGGCGGTCGCGAGGTGGGCGAGGCGCTGGTGGCCCACGGTGGGGTTGACATGGTGAGCTTCACCGGATCCGATGTCACCGGCCGAGCCGTGATGGCCCTGGCCAGCCAGGGCCTCAAGCGGGTCGTGCTCGAACTCGGCGGCAAGTCGGCGATGATCGTCCGCAGCGACGCCGACCTCGTCGCCGCGGCCGACTACGGATTCCGCAGCTTCACCACGCACGCGGGCCAGGGCTGTTCGCTTCTGACCCGGCACGTGGTGCACCGCTCGGTCGCCGACGAGTTCACCGACCATGTGCGTGAGCGAGCCCTGGCCACCCGGGTCGGAGATCCGGCCGACCCAGCCGCCACGATGGGACCGCTGATCTCCGCGGCCCAACGCTCCCGGGTCGATGGCCTGGTCAAGGTGGGCGCCCAGGAGGGCGGCAAGGTGGTCGTCGGCGGACAGACACCCGACCGGGACGGCTACTTCTACGAGCCGACCGTCATTGCCGGGGTCGACGCCGACTCGCGAGTCGCCCAGGAGGAGATCTTCGGGCCGGTCGCCGTCGTGATCCCCTTCGACTCCGACGACGAAGCGGTCGCCATCGCCAACAATTCCCGGTTCGGGCTCTCCGGTGCGATCTTCAGCCGGGACGTCGGAACGGCCTACGAGATGGCCGTACGCATGCGCACCGGCCAGGTGCGCATCAACGGCGGCGGGACTGCGCCTGATCTCGATGCGCCCATGACCGGTTGGAAGGCGTCGGGAATGGGCGCCGAATACGGGCTCGCGGGGCTGCTCGAATTCACCCAGACCAAGTCGGTCGGCTTCCGAGCCGGGTAGTCTAGCCCGACAGGGCGCGATCCGGATCAGCGCAGGATCTGGATCGCGCCCTCGGGGCAGCTGAGCGCCGCGTCCTCGGCCGTCTTCTCCGAGCCGGCCGGCACCTCCTCGGCGCGGAGCACCGAGTAGCCGGCCTCGTCGAGATCGAAGACCTCGGGGCATATCAGGTGGCACTGGGCATGGCCCTGGCACTTGCTGTTTTCTACGGTGACCCGCACGGTCAGCCTCCTCTGGTTTGCTCAGCCCGGTTGGTCAGTTCATTCCGTTCATGGTCAGGACACCGCGGATATTGCGTCCTGAGTTCGAATCGGCCAGGGCCTCGTTGATGTCGCGCAACGGGTACTTGGTCACCATGACGTCGAGATCCAGGTGGCCCTGGCGGTAGAGTTCCAGTAGCCGAGGCGAGGAGGACCGTGGGTCCAGCGAGCCAAACAGGCAGCCCTTGAGTTCCTTGTTGTACAGGGCGAACAATCCCAGGTCGATCGGCACTGGCACGACGCCGTAGTGGGCCATGCCGGTCACGACACAGGTCGCGCCTTTTCCGGTGATGTTCAGGGCGTCGTGAACCAGCTGCCCGGTGACCACGGTCGGGGTGAGCACCACAACGTCGGCTCCCTGGCCGTTGGTCAGGTGCATGATCTCCTTGCGGGCGTCGGCAATCGAGGCGGCCACGCGGGTCGCCCCGGCCTTGTAGGCGCTCTCACGCCGAAACTCGATCGGGTCGATGGCCACGATGTGCCGGGCGCCGGCCATGCGAGCTCCCTGCACGGCGGCGAACCCGAGCCCACCAGTGCCGACGATCACGACGACGTCACCCGGACGGGTACCGCCGCGCTCGACGGCGGAGCCCCATCCGGTGCTCACGCCGCACGACACCAGGGCGGCACTGGCCAGTGGCAGGTCGGCGTCCAAGGGCAGCAGCGAGGCCGCCGAGACGACCGTTCGCTCAGCGAACGTCCCGAGCTTGGCCATCACGAACAGGTCCTTGCCCCGGGCCCGGTGCTTGATCAGTCCGTCGACGAGCTGCCCCCGCTCGCCGAAGCCGCGGTTGTTGTTGCAGATGAACCCCCGACCAGTCGCGCAGTAGCGGCACTTGCCGCAGGCCGGGATGAAGTTGGCCAGGACATGGTCACCCGGCGCGAACTCCGTGACACCTGGACCGACGTCGGCGACGATGCCGGCACCCTCGTGCCCACCGAGCATCGGGAACCGCGTTGACTCCTCCTCCTTGGAGACCCGCTCGCCGGTGCGGATGCCCTCGTCCGAATGGCACAGGCCGGCCGCCGACCACTCGACGAGGACCTCCCCGGCGCCGGGCGGGTCGACATCGATCTCCTCCACGGTCCAGGGTTCGTCGACGCCCCAACAGATCGCGGCCAAGGACTTCATCCGGCTGGCTCCCGTCTTGCAACACTGCTCGAACTGGACCGCGCAACTCTAACTCGACGGTTAGGTTGGCGTGCAAGATCGATCGGCAAGAAACTTTCATCGCCTGCATCCAGGCCGGAGCTGCCTGCCTCCCTTGACTACCTGGTAAAACGCTCCTACGCTTCCGCGATACTGTTCGGCGCCTTCGCGCGGGCGCCGACCGTCGTTCGCTGGAGCCCGCGTCGAGCCTCATCTGACGTCGAGCCTCATCTGACATCGAAGGGGAGCGTGCATGGTCAAGTCCACCGAGGTCGACCCCGCCGAGCCGGGCGAGGACGGAGCGGTAATGGTCTGCCCGGTTACCCATGACGGCTCCGGCATCCCGAGGATCCCGTACGACACGTTCGGCCTGCACCGTCCCGCGCTCACCTACTTCTCGATCTTCGACGGGTTGCGCGAGACCGCGCCGGCCTTCCGGCTCGACATAGCGGTGGAGCAGGAGCCGGGCTGGATGCTCACACATCTGGACACGATCCGCGAGGCCTTCCAACGTCCGGAGATCTTCTCCAGCACCGCGGTGATACCCAGCGCGCCGAATCCCACCTATCGCCTCATCCCGGAGATGGTCGACCCGCCTGAGCATGCGGCCTGGCGCCGGGTGCTCGGCAAGATGTTCGGCCCCAAGGCGGTGGAGGAGTTCGACCCGTGGGTGCGCGAGCGCGCCGTCTCGCTGGTTGACGATCTGGTCGAGGCCGGCTCGTGCGACCTGGTCACCGACTTCGCCCAGAAGTTCCCCAACTCCGTCTTCCTGGACATCATTGGTCTTCCGCAGGCCGAGCTGCCGTTCTTCATCTCCTCGGTCGACAAGATCATGCACGGTAATCACGCCGACCCCGAGGACGCCAGGCGCTCGGCTGAGACGATGGTCGAGGTCGGCGCGTACTTCACCGAGCTGGTCGCCGAGCGGCGGCGCTCGCCCAAGGACGATCTGATCAGCACCGCGCTCGGCTTCGAGGTCTACGGCGTACCGGTCAGCGACGACGACCTGCTGTCATTGCTGGTATTCCTCTTCATGGCCGGGCTCGACACCGTTGCCATCCAGCTTTCATACTCGTTCCTGCACTTCGTGTCGCACCCGGCCGACCAGGAGAGGGTTCGCCGCGATCCCGACTCGATACCCGGTTTCGTCGAGGACCTGCTCCGCGTCTATTCGTTCGTCGCGCCCGGGCGCAAGGTCATGCGGGACGTCGACTTCAACGGTTGTCCGATGCGGACCGGTGAAATGGTCTACCTGCCGCTGGCGTTGGCCAATCGCGATCCGGAGCACTTCCCGGACCCGCGCACGGTCGACGCCGATCGGAGAAACAACCGGCACATCGCGTTCGGGGCCGGACCACATCGGTGTCTGGGATCGCACCTGGCCCGACGCGAACTGCGCATCGCGCTCGAGGAGTGGCACCGCCGCATTCCCACCTATGCCCTCGACGAGGGGGCCGAACTGAGGGAGAGCGGTCAGCAGATCGGCTTGATCAGCCTCCCGGTGCACTGGCCGGCCTGACCGGGCCTCGTCACGGTGAAGACTCGGTCGACAGGCGCCCGTAACCATGGCACCAGGATTAGGAGGCGTCAGGGAGAATCTGTCTAGCGTCAAGGAGTGTCGGCGTCATCGGCGGGCCGACTACCCCGAAGCGGTGGCGCCGAAAGTATCACCGCTTGAATCCAACGGGATCCGCGCTGTGCGTTTACGGAGTCTGCGTTCGCCCGCGCTGGCCGCGGCCGCGCGAGCTGGGTCAGCTTAACTGACCAATAGGCAAAAAAGAATTGACACTATTTTGGCCAGCGGTGCATAGTCGCCTGGCTCCTACCTATGCCTCGGCTGGAGCGCCGAGGCTGTCATCGTCGAGGGGACGTACGGAAATGGAAAGGCAGATCAAACACATCCAGGCGTCACGGCCTGTCAGATCACGGCGAACGTTCCGGGTGCGGGCTTCCGCCGCGTGTGCCCTGATCGCGATCGCGGGCGTGACCGCGGCCTGCGGCAGCTCGAACGGGTCCGCTGGTAGCGCGGGTTCGGCCAACGCCGGGACTGGCGGTGGCAACACCGCCCCCGGAGTCAGTTCACAGTCGATCAAGATCGGTTTATTAACCTCGTTCACCGGTCCGCTGGCCGCCACGTTCGCGTCGGTGCCGCTCGGATTCGAGGCGCGCATCGACCTGCAGAACGATCAGGGCGGCGTCAACGGCCGCAAGATCGAGATCGTCAAGGGTGACGACCAGGGCGCCGCGGTCAGCTCCCTCGCGGCGGCCAAGACCCTTGTGGGGCAAGACAAGGTCTTCGCGATCGCCGGACTGGGCACCTACCAGTTCTCACCGTCGAAGTTCCTGCAGCAGGAGAACGTGCCGGTCGTCGGCTACAGCATCGACGGTGGGCCGGAGTGGGCGCCCCCGTACACCAACACGGTCGCCGTGCTCGGCAGTCCGGCGGTCGATCATCCGGCCCCGGTGTCATGGGGCGCGTTCCTCAAGGCTCAGGGCGCAACCAGTGTGGCCTCGGTCGGGGCGGCGGCTCCGTCGGCCCAGGTGATCGCCAAAAATATCCAGAGCTCGGCCAAGGCGGCCGGCCTGACCGGGGCGTATCTCAACACGACGATCCCGTTGACGCAGACCGCGGGCTTCGACTCGGTCGTGCAGGCGATCAAGGCCTCGGGGGCTGACGCGGTGACGATGTCGCAGGGCACGGCGGCCGACCTCGGCCTGCTCTCGGCGATCCAGCAGGCCGGACTCAAGCTGAAGGTCACCCTGGTGCTACCGGCCGTCCCGTCAGCGTCGATCAACAACGCCCAGGTCACGACCGAGCTCCAGAACACCTGGTCGGCCTGGCCAGTGCAGCCGACCACCGACGGCTCGGCCGCCAGCAAGAAGATCACCGATGCACTGGCGAAGTACGTCCACCAGACCGGGCAGCCCGACCAGAACGAGCTGGCGGCGTGGGCTACGGCCGATGCGATCATCACTGGGCTGCAGAAGATCGGTAAAAACCCGACCCGGGCCAGCTTCCTGTCCACGCTGCATGGGCTGACCGGCTACGACGGTGGCGGCACGGCACTGACCCCGGTCGACATCACCAAGGCGTTCGCGGCCGGCGCTCAGGACGGCGGGCCGGCGCCCGAGGACTGCCTGGCCTACACCCAGTTCACCGGCACCTCCTACGGGGCGCCGACCAAGATCTGTGGCGGGCTGGTGCCCAACTCAAACGCGAGTTAGCTCGCATCCTGTCGACGACGTCGAGGGGTGTCGGGTGCGGGCCGAGACCGACACCCCTTGGCGCATCGTCGTCGACAGGACAGTCACGGTGGGCCGTTAGGGGAAAACACCATGCTCGAGGCCATCATCGCCGGTTGCGCGTTGGGCGCCGTCTACGCCCTGGCGTCCGGCGGCTTGCTGATGACATACGTGTCGTCCGGGATACTGAACTTCGCTTATGCCGCCATCGCGTTCTTCGTCGCGCGTTTCTACTACTTCCTGCACAGCCAGCACCACTGGTCGACCGCACCGGCGGCCCTGCTATCGATCTTCGGCGCCGGTCCGGCGCTGGGCATCCTCCTGTACGTAGCGCTGTTCCGCTTCGTCCGGCTGTCCTCACCGTTGATCAGAATTGTGGTGACCATCGGTCTGGCCGTGTCGATCGAGCCGATCACGCTGATGCTGTTCGGCAACCTGAACATCGCCAACCCGCCGGGTCTGGCCAGCCAGCCGGTGAAGGTCTATCACCTGGCCGGCGCGCCAATCTCGCTCGACCAGATCCTGGTCTACGCCTGCGTCGTCCTGGTGCTGGGCGGTGTGGCGGCGATGCTGCGTTGGACCGACGCCGGTCTGCTGGTCCGGTCGGTCGTCGATTCGACCGCTCTGGCGTCGCTGTCCGGTATCCGACCGACCGGTGTCGCCGCGGGGGTATGGGCCGTGAGCACGTTCAGCGCCGGCCTGACCGGCGTGCTGGCAGCGCCGATCATCGGGTTGACCATCGGTCCGTTCACCGGCCTCATGGCCGCCGCATTCGCGGCGGTGGTCGCCGCGCGCCTGCGCAGCGTCGGTATCGCGGTGTCGGTCGGCCTGCTGATGGGTGTCGTCACCGGAGTCGTCGAGCGCTACCTGCCCTCGACCAGCCAGTTCACGGCCGCCGTCATCCCGAGCATCCCGTTCGCCTTGCTGGCACTGTTCCTGCTGTACTGGGCGTTCCGGGGTGAGAACCTCCAGCAGACCCAGACCGTCGGCGGTCCGCTCGACCGGGCGATATCTCCGCACGGTGGCAGCGAGTTGGCCCTGGCCCGGGCGGCCAGCATCTCCGGCCCGAGCGCCAGTGGGGCACCGAGATGGGTGTTCCCGGTCGGCCTGATCGTCATCGCGGCGATCCTGCCCATGGTGCTGAGCGGGGTCTGGATCGGCGCCTACGCGCTGGGTGTGGCCTACGGGGTGGTCATGCTGTCCTACACGGTCGGTGCCGGTGAGGGCGGCATGATCTGGCTCTGTCAGATCAGCTTCGCTGGTCTCGGGGCGTTCACCACGGCGGTGCTGTCCACGAATGTCGGGTGGCCGCTGGTGCCGGCGATGATCGTCGGTGGGCTGGTCTGTGGCGTGGTCGGAGCCTTGGTCGGGCTCCTGACGATCCGGCTGGGCAACGTGTATGTCGCGCTGGCGACCCTGACCTTCGGGCTGCTGGTCGAGAATCTCGTGTTCAACCTGAACTACCTGAACAACTTCGGTGCTGGCGTCGACATCACCCGCTCAGGTATGACCGGGACGGACAAGGATTTCGCCTGGTTCGCGCTGATCGTTTTCGTGATCCTCGCACTGTTGTTCCAGAACGTGCGTCACTCGACGTTCGGCATGGCGATCAGCGCGGTCCGGTGGAGCGATCCGGCCGCCCGCACCGTGGGGCTAAGCGTGCTGATGAACAAGGTCGCACTGGCCACCTTCGCTGCGTTCATCGCCGGAATCGGCGGCGGCCTGCTCGCGACCTACGCCCAGGCGGCGATACCCGACAGCTACGCCACCTTCTCAGGGCTCCTCTGGTTGGCCGTGCTGGTGGCAGTCGGGGTGCGCAGCACCAGCGCGGCCCTGATCGCCGGGGTTCTGTTCAGTCTGTTGCCGGAGGTTTTCCTTACCTACGTGCCGACCTCCTGGGGGCAGGTACCGGCCGCCCTGTTCGGGTTGGGGGCGGTACTCATCGCACGCAACCCGGAGGGGACTCTGGCCATGCACGCTCGCCAGCTCGAAGGGTTGTTGTCCTGGCGCCGCCGGCCGGCCGTCGCCTCGGGCAACCCGGACGGTCTGGCCTTGGCCCAGGTTGGAGGGGCCGGGTCCAGCCAGACCCGGGCCGAGCGGGAATCGGTGGTCCGATGAGCGCCGGCATCGATCCGGGCCAGCCCGGCGTGGCCGGTTCCGCCGGCGCCGTCCCGGTGCTGGCCGGCCGAAGGATATCGGTGAACTTCGGCGGGATCAAGGCGCTGGCCGATGTGAACATCGAGGTTCCCGAACGGTCCATCGTCGGGCTGATCGGACCTAACGGCGCCGGCAAGACCACGCTGCTGTCGGTGCTGTCGGGTCTCCTGCGGCCGCGTCACGGGCAGGTGCTGATCGACGGGGTGGATGTCACCGGGCTGCCGGCGCACCGCCGCGCCCGCCGCGGCCTGGCCCGCACGTACCAACTGCCCGAGCTCTACGCCGGGCTGACGGTTCGCGAGCATCTGCAGATCTCCTACCGACTGCGCCACGAGCACTCGCGGATGTGGCGGGACCTCCTCGATGCCGGCGGGTGGCGGCGTCCCTCGGCCGGCGAGAAGGAGCGGGTCGACAACCTGCTCGAGTGGCTTGAGCTCACCGATCTCCAGTCCTCGAGCGTGACCGCGTTGCCGCTGGGCAACAGCCGGCTGGTCGAGATCGGCCGGGCGCTTGCCAGTTCGCCTCGCGTGGTGCTTCTGGACGAACCGCTGTCCGGGCTCGACGCCCGCGAGTCCGAGGCGCTCGCGGGCACGCTGCACGGGCTCGTCGACCGCGAGAACGTTGCATTCCTGTTGATCGACCACGACGTGGACACCGTGCTCTCCCGCTCGTCCGACGTCGTCGTGCTCGAGTTCGGGGTGGTCATCGCGCGCGGGACGCCGGACCAGATCCGCTCTAACGAGCTGGTACGCACCGCCTACCTGGGCGATTCCGTCGATGCCCCACTGGAGATAAGCCAATGACCGAGCGGCCGGCCGCGTTGCAGGTGAGCGGCCTTCGGGTGAACTACGGCGCGGCCTTCGCCGTCGGCGGCGTGGGATTCGAGGTACCGACCGGATCGGTGGTGACCCTCCTCGGGGCCAATGGGGCCGGCAAGAGCAGCGTGGCCCGCGCCTGCTCCGGTCTGGTGCCGGTCGGGGCCGGAACCATCCGGCTCGGCGGTGTCGACATCACCCACTGGAGCGCACCGGAGATTCGCAAGGCCGGCTTGATCTACCTACCCGAGGGACGCGGGGTGTTCCCCAATCTGTCGGTCGGGGACAACGTCAGGCTGGCGGTGCGGTTCGCTCCGGATCGCAAGGAGGCGACGCAAGCGACGTTCGACTTCTTCCCGATCCTGGCTCAGCGTCGCGGGCAGCGGGCTGGCAGCCTCTCCGGGGGCGAGCAGCAGATGCTGTCCCTGGCCCGGGCCCTCACCACCCAGCCCAAGGTCGCCATCATCGACGAACCGTCACTGGGCCTGGCCCCGAAGATCATCGACTCGGTGTTCGAGGCCCTGCATCGGGCCAAGCAACTCGGCCTGACCATGGTGGTCATCGAACAGTTCGCGCACCGGGCAATGGCGCTGTCGGATCACTGCGTGATCCTGCGGCGGGGGGAGGTCAGCTGGGCTGGTCCGGCCACAACGCGGCCCGAGGAGATCTCGGCCCATTACCTTGGCGGATGAAATCAATTCATAAGAGGCACTTTCTGGTTAATGTGGAGTAAAGGGTGGGTGGGCCTCGCCGAGGGTCCGGACCATGATCGATTGACGGGTAAGAACTTCTCTTCGGCAAAACACTACGCACAACTTCACCTGGGAGACAGGGCAAGCTCATGGCTAACTCGATGGTGATCGATCCTGCCAAACGTGTCTACCAAACGGTCAATCCGGCCACGGGCGAGGTCGTGCGCGACTACGCCATGCTCTCGCCCGAGGACGCCGCGGCCGCGCTGGCCCGAGCCCACGCGGCCTTCGCCGGCTGGCGCGAGACGCCGATCCCCGAGCGGGTTCGGCTGTTCGTGCGCCTCGCCGATCTGATCGACGTGAACTCCGACGAGCTTGCCCGGCTCATCACCCTCGAGATGGGCAAGCCGCTCGCTCAGTCCGTCGGCGAGATCTCGGTCGCATCGGCGATTCTGCGCTACTACGCCGAGCACGGCGAGGACCTTCTGGCCGACGAGGAGCTTACGGTCGGCGGCTTCACCAAGACCTACGTCCGGCGGGAACCGGTCGGGGTGGTGCTCGGGATCGAGCCCTGGAACGGGCCCGTGTTCCAGGCCCTGCGCGCGGCGGCGCCGAACCTGATGCTCGGTAACACCGTTTTACTCAAGCCGGCCGAGATCTCGGCCGGCTCCACCCTGTTCCTCGACCACCTCTTCGACGCGGCCGGGTTCCCGGCCGACGTCTATCGAACGGTCCTGGTGTCGACCACACAGGTCGCCGACTACATCAGTGATCCCCGCATCCGCGCCGTAACCCTCACCGGGTCCGATAGGGCCGGATCGGCCGTCGGGCAGCAGGCCGGCCGGCACATCAAGCCCGTCGTGCTCGAGCTGGGCGGCTCGGACGCCTATGTTGTGCTCGATTCGGCCGACGTCGGCAAGGCGGCGGCCACGGCGGCGATCTGCCGTCTGGTCATCGGCGGGCAGGTGTGCGCGTCACCCAAGCGGATCATCGTCACTGAGGCGGTGGCCGACGACTTCATCGCCCGCTTCGTCGAGCTGTTCGGCGATCAGAAGATCGGCGACCCGTTCGATCCAGCGACTACCCTGGGTCCGCTGTCGAGCCAGACGGCCGCTGACACACTGCAGGCGCAGTACCAGGACGCTGTCGACAAGGGCGCGCGTGTGCTGCTCCCCGGCGGGCGGACCGACGGCCCCGGCGCCTACTTCGCGCCGGCCGTCATCACCGACATCACCCCGGACATGCGGGTCTACGACGAGGAGGCGTTCGGACCGCTCGCGATGATCTATCGCGTTCCGGACGCCGATGCCGCGGTCGAGCTGGCCAACAGCTCGGTCTACGGGTTGGGCGGCACGGTTTTCGGTGAGGATCTTGACGATGCTCGGCGAGTGGCCGGCCGCCTCGACACTGGCGCGGTTGGGATCAACACCTGGCTCGGCGGCCCGATCGAGATCCCGTTCGGTGGGACGAAGCGCTCGGGCGTCGGGCGCGAGCTCGGCCGCTCTGGTATGGATCAGTTCGCCAACATCAAGACCTATGGCGTCGCCTGAACCGGCCCGGCCCGGCGCCGTGCCGAGGAACCAGTCCTCGCAGGACAACACCCTCGAGGGCCTCAGACCTCTTTCGTGGCCGCCGATCAACGGGTACTGGGTGATCCCGTGCTCCCGCTCGGCCGCCTCGGGCAGTCGGATGTCGCCCGGAGCTGGTACTCGTCAGACTGGCACCGCCCGGACCCGACGTTGTGGACGAGAACCTCGCCCGGCCCCGGGCCCGTCAAGCTCGACCTCCTCGACGCTCCAGTCCAACATCGGCTTCCAACGGATAGCGGATTTGATCTTCACGTTCCTCCGCAACCTGACGGCGAGGCTGCGCGCGGATCCGCCGTCGGGACGAGGCGTGTGGGCGGGGTACGAGAAATCTAACCAAATGGGTAGCTGGCTCAAGAGCCGGCCGGCGAATGGTCGACTGACCTCCGCGAGCCAGAATCTCTTCCATCCAGTGCCGCCCTGACCAGTCCCTTGACTAATGCCGGATCGAGGAACTCGCTAACGAGTAAGTCATATTTCGTGAACACTCACTCCTGAGCCAAAGGGCTCACCGTCCGCCGGGAGACGCGCATGTCCACCACGCTCAAGCCGACCTACAGCGATCGGGAAGTATCCTCGCGCGCGTTCTGGTCAGCAACAGCCGAATTCCGCGAGAACGTTTTCAAGCAGCTCCGCGACGACGAGCCGGTCTCCTGGCAGCGCCCGCCCGAGGAGAGCATGATGCCGGCCGAGGCGGGCGCCGGCTGCTGGGCCGTCGTCCGCCACGAGGACATCATGACCGTCAGCCGGGACACGGCCCGTTTCTGCTCCGGTCAGGGGACGAGCTTCGACGACATCCCAATCGACATCCTGCGCCGCTGGACCAGCTTCCTGGCCATGGACGCGCCGGAACACACGCGCGTGCGCGGCGCCGTGCAGTCGGTCTTCACGATGCGCCAGGTCGGCAAGATCGAGCAGATCATGCAGGAACAGGCGAGACGGATCGTTGACGACCTGATCGAGCAGGGCAGCGGCTGCGACTTCGTCGAGAACGTCGCGGTGCGGCTGCCGCTGTGGATCAGCTCGGAGATGATGGGCGTTCCCGAGTCCGAGCGGCCCGGCCTGGTGCGCGCATCGAACACGATGATCGGACGCCATGACGCCGACTACTCGCAAACCGAGGAGGTCGACCCGGGCACCGCCCTCATCCGCGCCCTCGAGCACATGGAGGGCGTCGGTCGCTCGCTGGCCCGCTTCCGCGTCGAGCACCCGGCCCACGACCTGATGACCAAGCTGGTCACTGCCAAGGACGAGGAAGGCAACAGCCTCACCGAGGACGAGATCGTCTCGGCGTTCTGCGTCCTGACCGTGGCCGGCAACGACACGACCCGCAACAGCACGACCGCCGCCCTGCGCGCGCTCACAGACTTCCCCGACCAGAAGCGGTTACTGCTTGAGGACTTCGAGACCTGCCAGAAGACCGCCCTCGACGAGCTTTTCCGGTGGGCCACGCCGATCCCGACGATGCGCCGAACCGCGACCGCGGACACCAGACTCGGCGACGTGCAGATCGCCGAGGGCGACAAGGTGATCATGTTCTACGTCTCCGGCAACTGGGACGAGCGCGTCTTCGAGGCGCCGGAGCGGCTCGACCTCACCCGCTCCCCGAACAAGCACCTCGCCTTCGGCGGGGCCGGGCCGCACTACTGCATCGGCTCGAACCTCGGGAAGGCGACGCTGCGCTCGATCCTGCGTGAACTGCTGACCCGGCTCCCCGACATCGAGGCGGGCGATCCGCGCTACCTGGCCAGCTGCATCGTGCAGGGCATCGTGCGGATGCCGTGCCACTTCACCGCCCCCTGATCGGCGCCACCGCTCACGCTCCGAACGGTCGACCAGGCGATGCGCTCGACGTCGATGTTGGCTTCCTCGGCGTCGAGCGCATGGAGGGGATCGCGAACTCCTCGGCCGTGACGACGTCGTCCCACCGGTCGAGGTAGCCCTCAGGCGGGTCGGCTGACGGCGGGCTGGTCAAAGCGGCGCGCAAGTGTCGACCCACACCATGTGAGCGAAGAAGCGTGAGGCGGACCTGGATGTCCGGCGCGACCGCATCGAGGTCGCGCCGATGCGGGGTGCGGCGAGGATCGGCCGTATTTGTCGATTTTGCCGGTATCCAACCAGACCGCGGATCTGGCGCCGCGGACACCGACGGTCTCGGCGATCGGTTTGTCGTTGATCGATGCTGGATCGGGCCTAACGCGCCGACCACCCGCCGTCGACCGGAATGACCGCGCCGTTGATGAAATCGGCTGCAGGGGAGGCTAGGAAGGCCACCAGCGGGGCGACGTCGTCGGGATGTCCGATGCGCTCGGGGGCCACGGCGCGGGCCCGGTTGGCAAGTCCGCTCGGGTCGGGCAGCTCGGGGCGGCGCCGGTCAGAGCGCACGGCTCCGGGCGCGATCGCGTTGCAGCGGATGCCGCGGTCGCCGTAGGTGGCGGCGATGTTGCGGGTCAGGCCGACCAGTCCGTTCTTGGCGACGGTGTATGCCGCCCCAGCCACCCCGGCCCGGAAGGCACAGATGGACGCGGTGTTGACGATGACACCCTCGCCGCGTTCGAGCATCCCCGGGAGGACCCGCCGCGACGCGAAGAACGGGGCATCCAGCAGCACACCGAACACTTTCCGCCAGAGGTCAGGGCTGGTCTCGTGGACGAGCTCGAAGTTTCCCGCGCCCGCATGGTTGACGAGCACCGAAACTGATCCGAGCTTGGCCTCGGTTCGAGCGATCGCCGATTCGATCTCGTCCACCGATGACACGTCAGCCCGGATGCCGATGGCCGATACCCCAAGCGCACGGGCCTCGACCGCGGTGGCCTCCGCCCCCGCCTCGTCGAGGTCGACGACCGCCAGGCCCATGCCGGCACGGGCCAGCGCCAGGCCAATGGCCCGGCCCATTCCGCGGTCAGCATGAGCCGCCCCTCCGCCTGTCACCAGCGCAACGGCATTAGTCGACATGCATGCAACTATCTCCGTCAGCCTCGGCGACGTCAACGGTTTGCACTACGATTCTTCCTTCCTAGATAGTTAATCTACTTACCTCCTGGATGGCCGGACCGGCTTGGCAGGCTCGGCGATCATGATCGGAGCCGGTCATCTTGGTCTCGTTGCTCGCAATCGCGGTAGGGTTCGAATAATTGATCTTTACTCGGTGGTTGGGTTTGGCCGGGCCGTGTCAGGTCTCGGCCGCCAGGCCGAACCGGCGACCGCCATCGGGTCGAGGCCCCACGTGTCCAATGGCCGCAGGCAGGGTGACCGCCGCCGACAGACCGACTACCCACACGCTGATACCTCCGGTCTGGCAGCCAGGAGCTGCTCGACCGGCCCACCGACGACCTACCGGAGCCGGAGCTGTGCCGGTGGTACGCACCCGAGCTGTTCCGGCTCCAGGGGCCGGCCGCAGTACGAACCGCCTACGAAAGCTTCTGATCGCCCCGTCTCCGGGGGTCGGGTGTGGCTTGGCTCGATAGGAACGGCGCCACCCGGTGACGCCGATCGGTCATCGTCGGACCTCGGAGTTGGCGGCCGAGCGTTCCACCATTCCGTAGCAACTCTCTCCGTCCCAGGTGTAGTGAGCCCCGCCCTGATGCAGGAACAGATCGCGGCCCGCCATGCCCGAGTTCAACGCGGCGACGGTGGCCAGGGCCGCGCGCCCGGCGACGACCGAGGAGGTCGTCGTCCGGCCGGAGACCACATGAACACCGAGCTCACTACGCAGTTCGACCGCGACGTCACCCCCCTCCGGCTCGAAGCGACTCAGCCAGGGCACCTCGGTAGCCGTAGCCGGGTAGGCCCGCTCCCCGTCGAAGACGAACCCAGCGCGATAGCCGGGTCCTGCTCCGGGCCGATCGGGAAGGGCCGTGTACCCGAAGGCCTTACCGCTGGGAAAGACCGCCACCTGCCAGCAATGGCCGTCGAAGCCGGACATGGTCCGCACGCCGAGGCGCCAGATCCGCAACCCGGTCGCGGTGAAGTCGAGCTGCTTGCCTCCGACACGCAGCGTGCCGGTCGCCGTGAACAGCTGTTCGTGACGATGGCCGACGTCGATGCTCTTCTGGGCCGCGCTGCCTGGCGCCTCGGTCCAAGGCGGAACCGCCATCACCAAATCGGCCTCGAGTTCCACGTCGATCATTGGTTCGTGGGCCACTCGGCTCCGCGCCTGCTCGCTGACGTCGGTCTCGACGGCCGGGTCCGCGAAAGCGCACCTCCCACCGACGAAAGGGCCCCCGGCACTGGAATTCGATCGGCCCGGCGCCGAGGATCGTCGGCTCTCTGGCAACGTCCAGGCTGGGATGAGCCGGCCCGACACAGCTACCGACCAGAACTCGGCCCCCGGCGAAGGCGAGGTTGGCCTGCACGGCAGGAGTTTCCCACTGGGCCCCGACCCGCTCGATGCCGAACCGGGGCAGGCTGAAGCGGCCTCGGTCGTCGTGCAGCCAGATGTTGGTCGCCTGTCGCAGCGCACCGTTGTCCGGCGGCCCGGCCAGGAACAGCTCCTGTTCCGGCGGCAGGCCGCCGGTCATATCGACTGACATGCCAACTCCTCTGATCGGGTCTTACGCCGGGTCGGCCCGGTTCGATGAGCCGCGACGACCGGGCCGTCTGTTCTAAGTGGTGAGGAGGGCGCCGAACCGCCCGCGGTAGGTCGGGAAGGCCTCGGCCAGCTCGGCACGGGACAGGCCGAAGTCGGTCGCGCGGTAGCTATGCTCGCCGCCGGCGGCGCGGCTGGTCCGCTCGCGTTCGAGATGGCTCCTGAGCGCGACACGGTAGTCGTCGGTGAACACCGGATCGAATCTCTCGTAGATCGTGCGGACCACCTCAAACGGGTTGGCCAGCAGCTCGCGGTAGCTCACATCGAAGCTGGCCGCGCCGATCCGAGGCTCATTTCGGTCGAGGGCCGAGCGCTCGAAGGCGGTGCCCCACAGTTCGCGGACCGATCGACCGACCTCGATCGGATCGATGTCGGGGGCGAACATCGACCGGTTCGTGTAGACGAGGCTGGCCAGCGAGGCCAGTACCGAGCCCGGCTCGCGGTGGGTTTGCACCAGGCAGGCGTCGGGATAGGCCTCCAGCAGCCCAGGCAGGTCGAGCAGGTGCTCGGGTGACTTCAACGTCCAGCGCCCGCGGGGCCCCTTCCACTGCAGCTCTTGCAGGATGCGCCGATGTGTGCGGCACTTGCCGGTGCCCTGGGCCGGCACGACTGATCGGCTGTAGACCGGCAGCCCGAACCGGTCCCAGAAGCTGCCGCTGACGAAGTGCGGCATCATCATCTCGTGGCATTCAGCCGGGACCTGGGCGCCCCAGGCGTGCATCGTGCGAACTCCGGCCGCACCGCGAGCAGCGCTTCGTAACGGGCCTGGGTCGCGGCGATCCGCGGATCGCTGTCGTAGCTGCTCAGCTCCGGGGCCGGCCACGGGGTGCGCGACTCCCAGGCTAGCGGTGAGCGTGCAGCCGGATCGAGAGCCAACAGCTCGTGTAGGTAACTGGTTCCGGTGCGGGGGAAGCCGACGATGAACAGCGGCCGCTCGATGGGGACCTCGACCAGCCCAGGCTCGGCTTGCTCGTCGGCCACCAGGCGCAGCCGGATGACGAGCAGACGCTCGACCTCGTCCCGCACACCGGCGCGAACCGTGCGGGACGGGTCGTCTCGAGCGGAGGCCAACAACGCATCTAACCCCGGTCGCCAGCTCTGGTCGGCGCCCCAGTCAAACAGGCCGGTGGCCGACTCGGCTGACGCCAGCGCCTCGGCCGGCTCCGGTACCCGATCGGCGACAACCTCGGTCACTAGCCGCCTCCGATCCATAAACTAACTAGCCAGTGTTATTTTGCCGCTTGCACGCTAGGCCTCTCGGCTGACGTACGTCAATAACGTCGTTCAACAAGGCGAGATCTGGTCGACCGCAGTCCGGCGGGCGGGTACGGTCTAACCGTCAAGTCAGTTGGTTCAGCCTGTTTTGATCAGAGCGACCCCGCACCGGGACTGTGAGGGAAAGCCGTGGCCGTGTCGCCTTCCACCACCCGATCGGCCTTCGTCACCGCGGGGACGAGCGCGATCGGATCGGCAATCGTTCGACGGCTGGCCGACTCTGGACACTCGGTCGCCTTCAGCTATCGCAACAAGCCCGAGGCGGCGCGGCTTCTCGCGGCCGAGTGTCAGGCGATGGCGTACCGGCTGGACTTCGAGCAGGAGTGGGCGGCGCCGAACCTGGCGGTGGACGTGCTGGTGAACAACGCCGGGATCAGCCTGTCCGGCCACACCATTTGGGAAACCCCGACGCGGATCTGCAGCGGTCTCTGACGATCAACTACCTCAGCCCGGTGCGGCTCATCCGTCACTACAGCCTTGGCATGCGCGAGCGCGGCTTCGGCCGCACCATCAACATCAACTCCCTGTACGGCCTCACGGCACCGGCCCATACCGTCGGATACACCGCGAGCAAGCACGCGCTACGAGCGGCCACCCGCTCGCTGGCCCAGGAGCTGGCCCCCTCACGGCATCACCGTGAACGATGTCTGCCCCGGGCCCGTCGACTCGGAGATGGTGCGCTCGCGCGGGAGGTGGCGGTGGCCGCCGGACGGGTGCCGAGCATCGCCGCCTACCTCGACGAGTTCGCGGCTCGGGTGCCGCTGGCCCGGCTGATCGAGGCGGACGAGATCGTCAGCGCCGTCGCGTTCCTGGCTGGCGACGCCAGTGCGGCCATCACCGGCCTGGCCCTCCGCGTCGACGGCGGGATGCTCAACGTGTGATCACGCTGTCCGAAGAATCAGGGCGTGCCAGCCAGTCGAGGAGCAGCGCGTTGAAATCCTCCGGACGCTCCTGGTGGAGCCAGTGGCCGACGCGGGGCCACGAGACCGCGCGGCTGCCCGGTGCGCTGAAACTCTGCTCATCCCAGCCGGCCCGTGCGGAGTCGGCGTAGACGCACAACACCGGGCAGTGCCGGCGCCGCAGATAAGCCCCCGCGACATCAGCCTGCCCGAACCGCTCCGGAGCCTGCCACAGGCCGGCATAGCTGGACCGCAGCACGGACAGTGGCGTTCGAAGTGCGTTGCGTCGGTGCATTTCGCGTTGGAACAGCGGCGTACCCTCGCCCTCGACCCCGGCGACCAGCGCGAGCAGGCTTGTCCGCCCGGCCGCCGTGCTCATGCCCTCGGCTACCGAGTCGAGGCCGGCCATGTCCTCGGCGGCGATCCCGTAAGCTGGGTCGATTTGTCACCCACCGCCGATACCCGGTGCGGGTGCTCGACGGCCAGGGCCGTGGCCACCACTCCACCTAGCGAATGTCCGACGACCACGACCGGCCCGATCTCCAGCCGGTTGAGCAGAACAGCCAGATCGGCCGCGACGTCCGGCGGCGTGTATCCCGACGACGGAACCGACGAGCGGCCGTGACCACGCAGGTCGACGGCCACGACCCGGTACCGCTCGCGTAACGGGTCGAGCTGCCAGGCCCAGTCGTCCGAGTCGCAACCCAGACCGTGGACGAGCAGGACTGTCGTTTCCCCCCGGCCGTCATCGGTGTAGAACAGCTCAACAGAGTCGAGCTCCATGGCAGGCACCGCCTGGTCTCAGTACATCAGCATTCCGCGCAGGTTGCGGCCGTTGCGCAGGTCCTCGTAGCCCTGGTTGATGTCATCCAGGGTGTAGGTCTTCGTGATCAGCTCGTCGAGCTTGAGCTGACCCTCCATGTAGAGGCGCAGCAGCCGGGGTACGTCGTAGCGCGGGTTGCAGTTGCCGTAGCAGGTTCCGACCAGTTCCTTGCGGCTCATGGTGAGCTCGCAGAGGTTGAGCGTAGTGTCGGTTCGGAACATGTTGCCGGCCGCGGTCACGACGCCCCGGCCACCCTTCTTGACCAGGTCCATCATCGGCTGGATCAGCTCGCCGTGGGCCTCGCCCACAGTGAGGATCACCTTGTCGGCCATCATTCCCCAGGTCAGCTGACCAACCAGTTCCGTCGCCTCCTCCATCGAGGACGCGGTATGGGTCGCGCCGAAGACCTCGATGGCCTCGTGCTTCCACACCAACGGGTCGATGGCGATGACGTACTGGGCCCCGGCCATGGCCGCGCCCTGCACGGCGTTCGCCCCGACGCCACCCAGACCGACCACGACCACGGTCTCGCCGGGCTGGACGTCGGCCGCGTACACGGCCGAACCCCACCCCGTGGGTACCCCGCAACCGACCAGGGCCGCTTTGTCGAGCGGAATGTCGGGCAGGATCTTGATCAGGCTCGCCTCGTTGGCCAGCGAGTACGGGCAGAACGTGCCGATAGCCGACATGACCCCGATGTCCGTGCCGTCCAACGCGTGGTGACGGGCCGTCTGATCGGCGATCTGGCGCCCGGCGAGGATGAAAGCGCCCATGTCGCATAACTGCTGGCGCCCAGCCGCGCAGGACGGGCAACGCCCGCAGGCAGGGATGAAGGACATGACCACGTGGTCGCCCGGTTTGACGGTGGTGACGCCGGCGCCGACCTCGAGGACCTCGCCGGCGCCCTCGTGGCCGCCGATCAGGGGGTACTGGGTTATCCCGTACTCCTTCTCGGCGGCCTCCGGGAGGCGGATGTCGCCGCGGCGCAGATGCTCATCGGAGTGACAGAGCCCGGAGGCCACGTTCCTGACGAGCACCTCGCCGGGCTTCGGTCCGTCGAGCTCGATCTCCTCGACGCTCCAGTCGGACATCGGCTTCCAGCAGATGGCGGCCTTGGTCTTCACGGTTCCTCCAACCTGAGTGGTGAGGGTGTGAGGCGGCATCCCTGCACCGTCCCAGACCGATGACGTGATCACATGAATCTAACCAGTTGGGCAGATTAGATCAACGGCCAACGGCTGGATCGCAATCGCCGATTCCCAGAAATCGCCGGTTTACCCGAGTTTGTCCGGGTTCGCGACGCCCGCTTCGCCAGCGGGTCGACTTACGCAGCAGTCATATTTTGAACGCGACGCTGTCGGACTACGAGCCAAGGCCCGATCGCCGCCCTCGCCAACGGCGACACGGACGCGCCTTGGCCGGCCGGTCGCGCGGGAGAGGAAGACATTCCGTCGGGCATTACCGCCGTCCTTCGCTGAAGCAGGTCCATGCGGCGATCATTGACGTCGGCACGTTCGCGGCGGCCCAGCAGGTCCTCGCTGGCCGGCGTCACAAGCCCGCTCAGCCGAAGGTCCGGCGTACGCCGCACCGTTATGCGCTGCGCGGAATCCTGCACTGCGGCCTTTGCGACCGCCGGATGCAGGGGCACCGAGCCCATGACGCGGCCTACTACCGGTGCCGCTACCCCCAGGAGTACGGCCTGGCGAACCGCGTGCACCATCCCAGCAACGTCTACCTCCGCGAGGACGCGGTGCTTCCCGCCCTCGACGGATGGCTCGCCCAGGCGTTCGCGCCCAGCCGGCTCGCGGACACGATCGACGCCATGGCCGGAGCACAGGACCTGACGGCCACGCACGACGCGGCCGAGGAGCGGCTGCGGAAAACGATCGCGGACTGCGATGCGAAGATCGTCAACTATCGTGCCGCTCTCGATGCCGGAGCTGATCCGGCGGTCGTCAGCGGCTGGATCGTCGAGACGCGGGCCGAGCGGGTCGCCGCCGAGCAGCGACTGGGTTCTATGGAGTCGCTGGTGTCCAAGCGCATGAGTCGGGCCGAGATCGCCGCTCTCGTGAGCGCGCTCGGTGATATTCGCAAGGTGATCAGCGACGCGGACCCGGCCGACAAGGCTGAGGTCTACCGTCAGCTCGGGCTGCATGCGACCTACGATCCCGGCGGCAACATCGTGCGAGCCGAAGCCAAGATCCCAGCAAGTTACTGTGGGGTAACCGAAAGTGTCCGAGGGGGGACTTGAACCCCCACGCCCTTAGAGGGCACTAGCACCTCAAGCTAGCGCGTCTGCCATTCCGCCACCCGGACGAGGTGAGTGCGCCGATCGCGGGGTCGGCGACGACTGCGATGTTACACGTCCGACGGCGGGTCCATCGGGCGGGGGGAGGCCGGGGCATCGGCCAGGGTGACGAGGACCGCCAGGTCGCCGTAGGGGAAGGTTCGCCCCAGATGCCCGAGGGAGTTCAGGAACCGTGTGATCGGCACCATCGCTCCGTACTTCGCCCGGACCCGGGCCTGGACGGCATCGAACGCCGGCCCGGCGCTGACGACCTCGGCGGTGCCGGACACGGCGGCCGAGCCGGGCCTGGCCCGGCCCCGGGCGTCGGCCGGCTGGAGCTGGATGGCTGGGGAGTTGCGCAGCCGCTTGGCCTTGCCGGACGCGGACGACGTCCAGAAGCCGACCCGGCCGTCCTCCAGCGCGACGATCCAGGTCGCGGTGGAGACGGGCGAGCCGGAGCGGCGGTAGGTGGTCGTCGCGACGTACTTCTCGTCGGAGATCGTCATGGCGGCAGTGTAGGCCGGCGATCGCGCTCCGTCAGGGTGTCACCACCTACTCGAGGTCGGTCGAGCGGCTGATGCTCTCCCGGCGTCGAGGTCGGCCCGCCGTAGGTTCTGAGCGGCCCGGATGGCCACCACGGTGTCCGAGCCCAGGGCCAGGTGCAGCGGCGCGGCGGGCGCGTGGAGGGGCTGCTGCGGCTAACGGGCGTGGGCGAACGCGCAGTCGGCGCCGGCTGACGGCTGCTGGAAGCTGGCCGCCGCGTCGCCGCCGGGCAGGGCGGGAAAGGAGGTCCCGGCGGGGTCCCGCCGCCGGATCACCACGGGAGCGGTCGTCGAGTCGCCGTACCGGTCGATGTTGACGTACCCGTTGACGGTGAGCGCGGCCGAGTTGCCGCACCGACGGGCGAGATTCACCGCGACCGTCGCGCGCGGGCCGCCGGGGGAGGGCGGGGAGATGCTGGCCACGTGGATCGCCTGGGCGAGGACCGAGGTCGCGACGAACGCGGCCACGGTGTGGCCGGAGAGCGCGGCCGGGCCGTCCGCCTGCCCCTGGCTCCCGGCCAGCTGCCGGGCCTCCTGGGCGACGAGGGCCTTTCCGGCCGGGTCGCGGACGTACTGGGCCGGGTTGTCACCCGGCTGGGACAGGCCGAAGTCGGCGAAGTAGAACGGGTGCGCGGTCCGGCTCTCCTGGATGATCTCGCCGGGTTCGGTCTCGAGCTCCATCGCGTCGTCACCGGCCAGAATCGGCAGCCCGCGCGGGCAGCTCGACTCCTCGAGCGCGTCCAGCAGGATGTTCACGCTGGTGGTGCGGCCGGTGTAGACGAGCAGGTTCGGCTGGGCGCTCACGTCTGCGCACCGGGCGTTCAGCGCGGCGGTCAGGCGTCCGAAGACCGTCGAGGTGGCCGGGTCCGACGGGCTCGCCCTGGCCGCCGCGGTGGGGAAGGCGAGCCGGGGGACGTGGGTGACGCCGAGCTGGTCGCGCAGGGCGGCGGTGACGTCGACCGCCAGGTTGTCGCTGTAGTCGTCGGGGTTCGCCGGCGGGTGGCTCTCGTCGGCGGCTGAGGTGACGATCAGCGGGCGAACCGGGCCCGCCGCGCCGCGGGTCGGGTTCGCGTCGCTGGTCGGGGCCGCCGCGCCGCCGGCCGGGCCCGCCGGGTCACCGGTCACGGAGGGACCAGCCGTCCCGGCGAGGATGCGCGGGATGGCCGCGACCATCGCCTGGGCCTCGCGCCGGTTCGTCGGCCCGACCCGGAAATACCACGGGTAGCGGCGGCTCGGCTGTCCCGGCGGGCCGACGGGCGTGGTGAGCGCGTCGTCGGAGGCGGTCGAGGACACGATGGGTATCTGTTCGCTGTTCAGCGCGGCGACCGCCTCCTTGCCGCCGGCGGTGCTCTGGAACAGCCCGAGAACGCCGACCAGGCGGGGGTCGGCCTTCATGGCGGCCGCGATGTGACGGGCGACGAGCGGCGCCCCGGACGACTGGCCGCCGACGTTCGCGACCAGCAGCCGGACGCGGATGCCGTAGCCGGAGTCGGGGGCGTTGATGGCGGCCTGCGCGCGCTGCGCGCCGAGCAGCTCGTTCAGCCCGCCCTGTCCCAGCGCCGTCGTCGCGGAGTCGGACACGTCGCCGCCGCCGGGCGCGCCCGGGACCGTCAGCGGCGCGGCCACCACGACGTCGTAGGGTCGCGGCCCGGCCGCCCGGTTCTGGGCCGCGATGAGGCCGAGCGTGCCGGTCAGCGCGGACTGGCTCGGGTCGAAGATGTACAGACCGTCGCTGAACCCGACGCACTGGCCCTCGTGGGGCCCGACCCAGGTGGCGGCGGGCGGCAGCGGGGTCGCCGGGGGCACCGATTCGCAGGCCAGCGCAGGGTGGCTCGGGCGGGCCAGGAAGCCGGCCGCCGCGCCCGCGATCGCGGCGCCACGCCGATCAGGACACGGCCGCGCCGGCGGCCGCCGGCCGGGCGGCGGCCTGGCCGGTCGCCCGGCGTGTCCGGCTGCGCGCCCTGGGTGACCGGCGCCGGGGTCGGCCCGGGGCCGGCGCTCGTCTGGTCACCGGCGCTCCTCTGGTCAGCTGTGAGCCGGTCGGTGGTTACTGGCGCGGCGGTCGACGGGGCGGCCGGCGCGCCGGCCGGCGGCCCCTCCGACGGCGACGGCGACGGCGCGGTCGCGGTCCGGGCCGCCCTCGGGCCCAGCTGGGCGAGCGCGTGCAGGACGCTCGCCTCGAGGTTGTCGGCCGAGGTGAAGGTGGCCACCGTCACGTCGGCGGAGCGCAGCCGTTCCCGGAACGCGTCGACGCGGTCCAGCTCACGGTCGATCAGGCTGCGCGGGACGGGCGTGTCGTCGCGCAGCAGGAACAGAAGCCGGGGCAGGCCGGCGTCGCTCGCCGTCTGGAACTCCAGCTCCGTGTAGGACAGTGATCGGCTTCGGCGACCGGCGCCGACCTGCCGGGGGACCAGCCCGGACGGCGAGCGGAACGGGTGCGCGCGGCCGCGGGAGGTCGGCGGGGATGGCTGCGCCGGGCCGCCGCGAGAGGTCCGGACGAGCGAGCCGTAGCGGAAGCCGATCACGCCGATGTAGACGTCGCAGCCCCGGACCTGGTCCTTGCAGTAGGACTCGGGATCGCTGCTGGCGGCGGCGAAGTCTCCCATCGTGACCGCCACACACCCGCTGCGGCGAACTCCGTCGGTCACCGCCCGCACGAAGGAACGGCCCTCGGGGAAGCTCGCCATGTCCGAGGTGTGGCTGATGAAGACCCGCAGTTGTCCCCTCGACGTCCGCGCCACCCCCGTCCAGCCGGAAGACCTCCAGCCAATGTAACCGGATGGCCACGGTCCGGCGGTGTCGGGCGGCCGACGGTCGGGGTGTCGCGGTGGCGATGCACACCGGCGCTCGCCGAGCTCAGCCGGCCTCGGCCTCCAGCTCACGCCGGGCGGACTGGAGGGCCTCCCGCGTCTCGGCGGACACCGTCGGATAGCGCGGATCGATGCTGATCAGGGTGTCGGCGATGACCGCGCTCGCGCAGATGCGGGCGAACCATTTCCGGTCGGCCGGAATGACGTACCAGGGCGCCCAGGGTGTACTCGTGGCCGACAACATCTCGCCGAACGCCCGCTGGTAGTCGTCCCAGTAGGCGCGTTCGCGCACGTCCGCCGCGGTGAACTTCCAATTGTGTTCGGGTATGTCGATCCGTTTGAGAAACCGGGCCCGCTGCTCCTCCTTTGACAGGTTGAGGAAGAGCTTCACCAGACGGAACCCGTTGTCGGACAGATAGCGTTCCCAGTCGTTGATCTCCCGGTAACGGCGGCGCCAGATGCCCGGTCCCCGCAGCTCGGGCGGTAGGCGCTGGCGGTCGAGGTTCTCCGGGTGCACTCGTACCACGAGAACCTCCTCGTAGTACGAGCGGTTGAAGATGCCGATGGTGCCCCGGGGCGGCAGCCGGCGGGCGTAGCGCCACAGGTAGTCGTGGTCGAGCTCCTCCGCCGAGGGCACCTTGAAATTGCTCACCTGGACGCCCTGCGGATTCACTCCGCTCATGACGTGCCGGATGATGCCGTCCTTTCCACCGGCGTCCAGTGCCTGCAGGCAGATCAGCACGCCGTGTGTGGCCTGCGCGGCCAGCCGTCGCTGGTAGTCGGCCAACAGCGCCGTCCCCTCGCTCAACAACGCCACGCCGTCGTCCTTGGCGACCAGATCGGCCTTGTAGCGCGGGTCGAAGTCGCCCGGCAGCGTCACCGTCGAGCCCGGCGCGACGCGCAACGGCCGGATGAACTCCGAGATCCGCTCGGCCCTGTCATCCACCACGAGTGGCCGCCTCCCTCGTCACCGCCACGAAGGCCCGGCTCGGGTCCGCCCGGGACCCGAGCCGAATGCCTCCTCATGCCCTCCAGCGCCCCCGAGTGCCCCCGGGGCCTGCCCGACCCCGGGGCCCCCCGGGGCCCGGCCCGGCCCGGCCCGGCCCGCGAGCCGAACCGAATCCTCCCGCGACAGCCATTGTGGCGCGCGGCTGATCTACCCGTCGCGCCTACCCGCCGCGCCTGAAGCCGACTCCGCAGTGGGCCGGCAGCGGCTTCGGGGCGGCCTCCTCGGGCCGCCAGAACGTGTTCGGGACCAGGCCTGGCTCGACCAGCTCGGTGCCGTCGAAAAAGCGCGCGATCTCCGCGAGATGGCGGAGCGTGTAGAAATGGGCGTCCTCGCCGCCGGCGTCGGCCGCACCGTCCGCATCGCCGTGGATGCTGTCGTTGATGGCGAGATAGCTGCCGGGAGCGAGGTGCGCCAGAAGCCGCTGGACGATCCCGTATGCCTCGTCCGTATCCGTGCTGGCCGCGCCGAGGACGCCGAACAGGACCAGGCCGACGGGCTGGTCGAAGTCGAGGGTTCCGGCCGCCTTCGCCACGATGTCCTCCGGCTCGCGGATGTCGGCCTCGAGGTACGTCGTGGCGCCCTCGGGCGCGCTGGACAGAAGGGCGTCCGAATGTGCCAGAACCAGTGGGTCGTTGTCGACGTATACGATTCGGCTCGCCGGGGCGATGCGCTGGGCCAGCGTATGTGTGTTGTCCGCCGTCGGCAGCCCGGTGCCGATATCCAGGAACTGCCGGATCCCGCGGTCCCCGGCGAGGAAGCGCACTATTCGCGCGAGCGCCTTGCGGGACTCCCGGGCCACGGTCACGATCTCGGGGTAGGCCCGCATCGCCGCCTCGGCGACCGCGCGGTCCGCCGGGAAGTTGTCGGTCCCACCGAGCCAGTAGTTCCAGATGCGGGCGTTGTGCGGCACCTCGGCGGCGAGACGGGGGTCGGCGGCGGACGGCGGCGGATGGCGGCTGGTGGTCAACGGCGGCCTCCCGGTGCTGGGAATCGGCGGATGCCCGCCGATCCCCCGATCTTTCCACCGGGGGCGGCGATCGGTCCGGCGATCGGTCCGGCGATCGGCCTGGCGATCGGCGTGGCGATCGGCCTGGCACGATGGCGGCATGGAACGAGCGCTCGGCGTAGGTGGGTACTTCGTCCGCTCCGCCGACCCGGCGGCCCTGATCGCGTGGTACCGGGACGTCCTGGGCCTGGATCTGGACGAGCACGGGTTGTGGCACCAGGAGGCCGGGCCGACCGTGTTCGCCGCGTTCGTGGCCGACACCGACTACTTCGGCTCCCGGGACCAGCAGACCATGCTCAACCTCCGTGTCCGGGACCTGGACGCGACACTGGCCCAGCTGCGGGCGGCCGGCGCGGACGTGGCCCCGGACACCCAGGAGATGGCGGGTGTCGGCCGGTTCGGCTGGGTCACCGACCCGGACGGCAACCGGGTCGAGCTGTGGCAGCCCGCCTGAACCTCAGGGACAGTCAGGGACAGCCAGGGACAGCCAGGGGAACCCGCCTGAGCGTCGGGCTGGTCAGGGGAAGTAGCGCAGCTTCGGGGTGAGCATCCGCCGGCTTCGGCGCCGGGCCTGGGCGGATTCGGCCGGCCGTCCTGGCCGGGTCAGCGGCGGGCGGGGCGCCGGCGCGGCCGGGTCGCCCGGGTCGGTCACGTCGACCCGCAGGCCGCCGCAGAACGGGCACTGGGCCCGCCGCCAGGGCGAGGGCACCGGCTGGCCGTTGACCCGGTACTCCCGCATGGCCATTCCGCCGGAGTCCCAGCTGAGGACCTCGTAGGTGGTCAGCCAGCCGTGTTCGCAGCGGCGGCAGAAGGCCCGGAGCGTCTCGCTGTCGTGATCGACCCGCATGTCGCTCATCCCGCTCATCTCGATCATCCCGATCCGTGATCGCCTGCCGTCGTCGTACCCAGCGGCGGTCCGGGTAGAAACGGGCGGGTGGGCTTCGTCGCGCTGATCACCGACCGGTTCGAGGCGATGGTCCGCTTCTACCGGGACGAGCTGGGTCTGGCCGTGCTCGAGGCCTGGGACCGGCCGGGGGGCCGGGGAACGAGGCTGGCCGTCGGCGGGCTCGTCCTGGAGCTGATGGACAACCGGCGCGAAGCGACCCCGGCTGTCCTGGGGCCGGACGCCGGCGGCCGGGTGAGCGTGGTCGTCGAGGTCGCCGACGTGGACGCCGCCGCTACCCGGCTGCGCGGCGCCGGGCTGGCCGTCGGGCGGGTCCAGAACACCTCTTGGGGGGCGCGGCTGGCCAGCCTGCGCGACCCCGACGGGACGCCGGTCGTGCTCCTGCGCTGGGTCACCTTGCCCGGCGCCGCGGGGGCCGACGAGCGTCACCGGAAGTGAGCCCCGCCACGGCCCGGACAGTGGGGCCCGGGTGGGCGTGACGAAGGCGTTGACATCGGGGCCGGGGCCGTCAAAGGGGCGTTAACGCGGCTTGTGAGCGCGCTCGCCGCCCTCAATACTCGCCATCGCCGCCCGGTGAGACGGCGCGGTGGCCGATGCCGGTATCGCTGCCGCTGCCGCTGCCGCGGCAGCGGCCGCGTACAGCGATAACGCATACAGCGATAGGTGAAAGGCAGGCGCACGAGTGTGAGTGACGTCGTCTTCGTACTGCTGACCCTCGCGGTCTTCGCGGTGCTCGGCCTGGTTCTGCGAGCGGTGGAGAAGCTGTGAGCGGTGAGAACATCGCCGGGGGAGTCCTGTCCGTCGTCCTGATCGCCTTCCTGGTGGCCGCACTGGTTTTCCCGGAGCGTTTCTAGATGGGCACGAATGCCGCCGGTGTCGTTTTCGTCGCTACTCTGGTGGCCGCGCTGGCGCTGATCTACCGGCCGCTCGGCGACCACCTGGCCCGGACGTATTCGTCCGGGCGGCACCTGAAGGCCGAGCGCGGTATCTACCGGCTGGTCGGGGTCGACCCGGACGCCGAGCAGCGCTGGGGCAGTTATGCGCGCTCGGCGCTGGCCTTCTCGCTGGTCTCCGTTCTCTTCCTGTACCTGTTCCAGCGACTGCAGAACCATCTGTTGCTGGCGCTCGGCCGCCCGGCGGTGAAACCGGCGCTGGCCTGGAACACCGCCGTCAGCTTCGTCACCAACACGAACTGGCAGGCGTATTCGGGCGAGTCGACGATGGGCCACCTCGTCCAGATGGCCGGGCTCGCCGTCCAGAACTTCGCCTCGGCCGCCGTCGGGATGGCGGTGGCCATCGCGCTGGTCCGGGGATTCGCCCGCAACCGGGCCGGGGGCGGCGGGGCCGGCCACGGTGCGACCGTGGGGAACTTCTGGGTCGACCTGATCCGGACCGTGGTGCGCGTCCTGCTGCCGATCTGCTTCGTCGCGGCGATCGTGCTGGTCGCGGGGGGCGCCGTCCAGAACCTGCACGGCGACCACACGGTGGCGACGCTGGCCGGCGGCCATCAGACGATCACCGGCGGCCCGGTGGCCAGCCAGGAGGCGGTCAAGGAGCTCGGGACCAACGGCGGCGGCTTCTACAACGCGAACTCGGCCCATCCGTTCGAGAACCCGACCGCGTGGACGAACTGGATCGAGATCTTCCTGCTGCTGGCCATTCCCTTCTCGATGCCCCGGGCGTTCGGGAAGCTGGTCGGATCGCCCCGCCACGGCCTGGCCATCGTCGCCGTGATGGCGGTGCTCGCGCTGGGCAGCCTGGGTCTGAACCTGGCTTTCCAGACGATGCACCACGGCACCGTCCCGGCGGCCGTCGGCGCGGCCAGCGAGGGTACCGAAACCCGGTTCGGCGTGCCGGACTCGGCCGCGTTCGCGACCGGTACGACACTGACGTCCAGCGGGGCGGTGAACTCCTTCCACGACTCGTACACCAGCCTGGGCGGGGCCACGCTGCTGGCCAACATGATGCTGGGCGAGGTCGCCCCGGGCGGCACCGGATCCGGCCTGTACGGCATTCTCGTCCTGGCCGTCGTGACGGTTTTCGTCGCCGGACTGATGATCGGGCGAACACCGGAGTACCTGGGCAAGAAAATCGGTGCCCGGGAGGTGAAGTTCGCCTCGCTGTACTTCCTGACGACACCCGCGCTCGTGCTCGTCGGCACCGGGCTGGCGATGGCCCTGCCGGGTGAACGGGCCAGCATGCTCAACTCCGGCGCGCACGGCCTGTCCGAGGTTCTCTACGCCTTCACCTCGGCCGCCAACAACAACGGTTCGGCCTTCGCCGGGATATCGGTGAACACGGACTGGTACAACACCGCGCTGGGTCTCGCGATGCTGCTGGGCCGGCTCCTGCCGATCATTTTCGTGCTGGGGCTGGCCGGGTCGCTGGCCGAGCGGCAGCCGGTCCCGGACAGCGCCGGCACCCTGCCCACCCACCGTCCCCAGTTCGCCGGCATGCTCGCCGGCGTCACCGTGATCATCGTCGCTCTCACCTACTTCCCGGCGCTCGCGCTCGGCCCGTTCGCGGAAGGCCTGCACTAGATGTCGAGAATCACCGCGTCCAGAATCACCGCGTCCACCACCACCGTCGCGGCGGTGCCCGGCGCGGCGCCACCCCAGCCGGGGTCCCGGCGCGTGGGGGGCGGGCTGCTGGAGCCGGCGATGCTCTGGCGCTCCACCCCGGACGCGCTGCGCAAGCTCGACCCCCGCACCCTGTGGCGCAACCCGGTCATGCTCATCGTCGAGGTCGGCGCGGCGTTCACCACCGTGCTGGCCGTGACGAGCCCGAGCACGTTCGCCTGGATCATCACGGTCTGGCTGTGGCTGACGGTCCTGTTCGCCAACCTGGCCGAGGCCGTCGCGGAGGGCCGGGGAAAGGCGCAGGCCGACGCGCTGCGCCGGACCCGGACCGACACCGTCGCCCACCGGGTCCTATCCGGCGGCGCTGAGCTGTCCGGAGACACTGAGCTGTCCGGAGACACTGAGCTGTCCGGAGTAGAGGCGGCGACCGAGGAGGTCCCGGCGCCCCAGCTGGCCCAGGGCGACCTGGTCGTGGTCGTGGCCGGCCAGGTCATTCCGGGCGACGGTGACGTCGTCCAGGGCATCGCCAGCGTCGACGAGTCGGCGATCACCGGCGAATCGGCCCCGGTGATCCGCGAGTCCGGCGGCGACCGCTGCTCGGTAACCGGCGGGACGCGGGTCCTGTCCGACCGGATCGTCGTGCGGATCACCCAGAAGCCGGGGGAGAGCTTCATCGACCGGATGATCGGGCTGGTTGAGGGAGCGAACCGGCAGAAGACCCCGAACGAGATCGCGCTCAACATCCTCCTGGCCGCGTTGACAATCATCTTCCTGCTGGCCGTCGCCACCCTCCAGCCGCTGGCGATCTACTCGAAGGCACAGCTGCCCGGCGTCCCCGACACGTCCGCGCTGGGTCACGACGGCGTGACCGGCATCGTCATGGTGTCGCTGCTGGTGTGCCTGATCCCGACCACGATCGGGGCGCTGCTGTCAGCCATCGGCATCGCCGGCATGGACCGGCTGGTCCAGCGCAATGTCCTGGCCATGTCCGGGCGGGCGGTCGAGGCGGCCGGCGACGTCAACACCCTCCTGCTGGACAAGACGGGGACGATCACGATCGGCAACCGGGAGGCCCGCGCGTTCATCGCCGTCGGCGGGACGAGCGAGGGAAAGCTGGCCGACGCGGCCCAGCTCTCCTCGCTGGCCGACGAGACCCCGGAGGGGCGTTCGGTCGTCGTCCACGCGAAGAACGCCCACGGCCTGCGGGAACGCGGCCCGGGCGAGCTGGCCCACGCCCAGTTCGTCGCGTTCACCGCGCAGACCCGGATGTCCGGGGTCGACCTGGCCGAGGCGGACGGCGGCCCCGCGGCCCGCCAGATCCGCAAGGGCGCCGCCGCGGCGGTCATCGGCTGGGTACGCGGGCAGGGCGGCGACGTCCCCGCGGACACCGGCCCGGTGGTCGACGGCATCTCCGCCGCCGGCGGCACCCCGCTGCTGGTCGCCGAGGCCGCCGGCGGCACGGCCCGGGTGCTCGGCGTCGTGCAGCTGGCCGACGTGGTCAAGCAGGGCATGCGGGAACGGTTCGACGAGATGCGCCGGATGGGCATCCGCACCGTCATGATCACCGGGGACAACCCGCTGACGGCGAAGGCGATCGCCGAGGAGGCCGGGGTCGACGACTTCCTGGCCGAGGCCACCCCCGAGGACAAGATGGCGCTGATCAAGCGGGAGCAGGCCGGCGGCAAGCTGGTCGCCATGACCGGCGACGGCACGAACGACGCCCCGGCGCTGGCTCAGGCCGACGTCGGCGTGGCGATGAACAGCGGGACGTCGGCCGCGAAGGAGGCCGGCAACATGGTCGACCTTGACTCAAACCCGACGAAGCTCATCGAGATCGTCGAGATCGGCAAGCAGCTCCTGATCACCCGGGGCGCGCTGACCACGTTCTCCATCGCCAACGACGTGGCCAAGTACTTCGCGATCATCCCGGCGATGTTCGCCGCGATCTACCCCGGACTGGACCGGCTGAACGTCATGCGGCTGCACAGCGCCCAGTCGGCGATCCTGTCCGCCGTCATCTTCAACGCGCTGATCATCATCGCCCTGATCCCGCTGGCCCTGCGGGGCGTGCGCTACACGCCGAGCACCGCCGCCGCGATGCTGCGGCGCAACCTCTACGTCTACGGGCTCGGTGGGCTCGTCGTCCCGTTCGCCGGGATCAAGCTGATCGACCTCGTCATCCAGTTCGTCCCGGGAGTGCGGTGATATGGCACGACTACCCAGCGTCCGGCTGCCCAGCTTCGCCCGTCGGCACCTGGCCGCCCTGCGGGCGCTGCTGGTCCTCACCGCCGTCACCGGCATCGCCTACCCGCTGCTGGTCACCGGGGTCGCGCAGCTGCCGGGGGCGCGGGCCAAAGCCGACGGCTCGCTGGTCCGGGATGCCCAGGGCCAGGTCGTCGGCTCGAACGAGATCGGCCAGCCCTTCACTGACGCGAAGGGCAACGCGATCGCCCGCTACTTCCAGCCGCGCCCGTCGGCCGCCGGCGACGGCTACGACCCGACCGCGACCGGGGCGTCGAACCTCGGCGCGGAAAGCATCGTCGACACCCTGCCCGACCCGGCCGTGCAGACCGACACCGGCCGGCGGAGCCTGCTGACCCAGGTCTGCGCGCGCAGCCTGGCCGTCGGCCAGCGCGAGGGGGTCGACGGCCGGCGGCCCTACTGCACGGCCGACGGGATCGGCGCCGTCCTGTCGGTGTTCCGGACCCGGGGCACCAGTGGGACGATCACCCGGGTGGTCAGCATCAACCAGGAGTGCCCGGCCCGGCCGTTCGTGGCCAGCTACCAGGGGGTGCCGGTCGAGTGCGCCCACTACGGCGAGGACTACTCCGCCGGCATTTCTGTTCCGATCCGCGGCCCGGGGCGGGCGGCGGGCAACCCCGTTCCGCCGGACGCGGTGACCGCCTCCGGCAGCGGTCTGGACCCGGAGATCTCCCCGGCCTACGCCTACCTGCAGGTCAACCGGGTCGCTCGGGCGCGCGGCCTCGACCCGGCGACGGTCCGGGCGCTGGTCGCCCGGCATGTCGACGGGCGGGCGCTGGGGTTCCTGGGAGAGCCGGCCGTGAACGTCCTCGACCTCAACCGGGCGCTGGACGACGGGGCGCTGGACGCCGGCGCGGCGGCGGCCCGCCCGCGGGCGTGAGCGGTGCCTGATGCGGACGGTACTGGTCGTCGACGACGACGCCGCGCTGGCCCGGGCGCTGCGGATCAGCCTGCGCGCCCACGGCTACGACGTGGTCGTCGCCGTCGACGGCCGGGCCGCCCTGCGCGCCGCCGCCGAGGCCGAGCCCGACCTGGTCCTGCTCGACGTCGGCCTGCCCGAGCTCGACGGCATCGACGTCATCCACGGGCTGCGGGGCTGGAGCGACGTGCCGGTGATCGTCCTGTCCGGCCGGGCCAGCAGCGCGGAGAAGATCGCCGCCCTGGACGCGGGCGCGGACGACTACCTCACCAAGCCGTTCCGGGTCGACGAGCTGCTGGCCCGCATGCGGGCGGTCGGGCGCCGCTCGGGCGCCGCCGCGCCGGCCGTGACGGCCCGCATCGGGGACTGGGTCGTCGACCTCGGCGCCCGGCGGGTCCAGCGGGCGCCGGAGGCGCCGCCAGGCGCGCGCTCGCCGGGCGGGGGCGCGGCTGACGCTGCCGGGCCGGCCGAGGTCCGTCTCACCCCGACCGAGTGGCACCTGCTCGACGTCCTCGTCCGCAACCCGGAGAAGCTGCTGACCCACCGGGAGCTGCTGCCGGCGACCGGCGGCCCGGCGCCCGCCGAGGCGTCCCACTACCTGCGCCAGTACGTAGCCCGGCTGCGCCGTAAGCTCGAGCCCGACCCGACCCGGCCCCGCCACCTGCTGACCGAGCCGGGCCTGGGCTACCGCTTCCAGCCCTGATGCTCGCGGAGGCCCGGGTGTGTCTGATGGCCGAAGGGCGCGCGATCATGGCCCGATTGCGCCCGCGCAATCTCCCCGGCCCGTGCCCGGAGTGATTCTGGTGCCGCCCGACGCGAAAAACAGCCGGCCCGGCACGAGTGCTCACCGCCGGTAGGAGGCGGGCCCGTATTCCCGTCCGGTCGGCCGTTGTGGTGGCTGGAACCGGACAGACCGCGACAACCTGCGCGGTTGTAACATGGCGTGCACGACGGGTTCGGGCAATCTTCACATCTGCGAAGCGGGAGCGGCGAATGCGGCAGGCGTCTGATTCAGTGTCGGTGGACCGTCCGGAGACCGTCGGGTCGGGCCCGTGCGCGGCCGCCGCCGATGACCTGGTCGTCCTGCTCGACGAGTCGCGCCGGCCGATCGGCACCGCTCCGAAGCTCGCGGTGCACGGCCTGGACACGCCGCTGCACCTCGCGTTCTCGTGCTATGTTTTCGATCGGTTGGGACGGTTACTCGTCACCCGCCGGGCGTTGAGCAAGAAAACCTGGCCCGGCGTGTGGACGAACAGTTTCTGTGGGCATCCCGGGCCGGGGGAAGACATCGCGGAGGCGGTGGAGCGCCGGGCTTACCAGGAACTACGCCTGAATGTGAGCGGGCTTTTCTGCGCCCTTCCTGACTTCGCGTACCGCGCGGTCGCCGCCGACGGGCTGGTCGAGAACGAGATATGCCCGGTATATGTCGCTCGGACGGACGTCGACCCGGACCCCGACCCGTCCGAGGTGGTCGAGTGGCGGTGGGCCGACTGGGACTCCTACCAGCTGGCCGCCGGCGCGGCGTCCTGGGCCATCAGCCCGTGGTCGGTGGACCAGGTGGCCGCCTTCCAGGCGATCGGCTTCTCCCTGCCCGCCGCGACCCGCTGACCGTCCCCGTCCCCGTCCCCGCCCCCGCCCCCGCCCCCGCCCCCGTGCCCTGGGCCGCCGCGGCCGCGCGTCCGAACCTCTGACGGGCGCGGTCGCGGTCGCGGCCCGGTCCCGCGCGGCCGTCACGGCGGCGTGAGAATTTGCGGCGCGGGCGTCAACGCCGGGTTACGGTCCGCCCGGCCGGCGCCCGAACGGCGCGACGCTGGACGGGTGATATCGACTGGCCATCCGACGGCGCGAACAGCGCGGGCGGACCGGCGGGCTCGTTCCGCGCCCGGTGCCGGGCCCGCCGCTCCGGCCGGGATCGTCCTCGCCGCCTCGCTCACGGTCCTGCTGGGGCTGGCCGCGCTGGTCACCGTCGTTCGGCCGGTCCGCCCCGACGGCCTGGTCCTCGCCCTGACGGTGGTGGGCCTGGCCGGCGCCCGGGCCCGCTGGCTGACCGCCCTCGCCGTCGGCGGCCTGGCCTGGCTGTTCTACGTCGGCTTCGTCGTCAACGTCGGCGCGGGCCACGCCGGTGACCTCGCCGTCCACAGCGGCGGCGAGGCCGCCGCGCTGCCCGCGCTCGTCGGGACGGCGCTGGCCGCGTCCGCGCTGGCCGGGCTCCGGGCCCGCGCCCAGGCCCGCGCCCAGGCCCGCGCCCAGGCCCGCGCCGGGACGGCGGCGGCTGACGGACCCCTCATCCCGGCCCAGCGCCGCCGCGGCCACGACCAGCTGGGGCGCTGAGTGGCGAGGAGTCTGGATGCCGCCGGGCCTGGCCCGGAGCACGATGGGGGGATGGCGCGCGGACGACTGCGGCTCTACCTCGGCGCCGCGCCCGGCGTCGGCAAGACCTACGCCATGCTCGACGAGGCCCGTCGCCGCCGCGAGCGCGGCAGCGACGTCGTCGTCGCCTACGTCGAGACCCACGGCCGGCCTAAGACGACCGCGCTGCTCGACGGCCTGGAGGTCGTGCCCCGCCGCCGGGTCTCCTACCGGGGGACGGTCTTCGAGGAGCTGGACACGGCCGCCGTGCTGGCCCGCCGCCCGGCGGTCGCCCTCGTCGACGAGCTCGCCCACACCAACATCCCCGAACCAGGCGTGCCCGGCCGTCACGGCAAGCGCTGGCGCGACGTCGAGGACCTGCTCGCCGCCGGCATCGACGTCATCTCGACGGTCAACATCCAGCACCTCGAGTCGGTCAACGACGTCGTCGAGACGATCACCGGGGTGCCGCAGCGCGAGACCGTGCCCGACGAGGTCGTCCGCCGGGCCGACCAGGTCGAGCTGGTCGACATCAGCCCGGAGGCGCTGCGCCGCCGGATGGCCCACGGCAACATCTACGCCGCGGACAAGGTCGACGCGGCGCTGGCGAACTACTTCCGCGAAGGCAACCTCACGGCGCTGCGCGAACTGGCGCTGCTGTGGGTGGCGGGCAAGGTCGACGAGCAGCTCGACGCCTACCGCGACGCCCACGGCATCACCGGGACCTGGGAGGCGCGGGAGCGGGTCGTGGTCGCGCTGACCGGGGGCCCGGAAGGCGAGACGCTGATCCGGCGGGCCGCCCGCATCGCCGCCCGGTCCAAGGGCGCCGAGCTGCTGGCCATCCACGTCGTCGCGGCCGACGGGCTCGCGGGCGCCGACCAGGTGCTGCTGGCCCGGCAGCGCACCCTGGCCGAAAGTCTCGGCGGCTCCTACCATCAGGTCGTCGGCGACTCGGTGCCCGACGCGCTGCTCGCGTTCGCCCGGGCCGAGAACGCCACCCAGCTCGTGCTGGGGGCCAGCCGGCGCGGCCGGTTCGCCCAGCTCGTCGACCCCGGCATCGGTGTGACCGTCACTCGCCGTTCGGGCGCGATCGACGTCCACCTGGTCAGCCACTCCGAGGTCGGGCGGGGCCGGCGGCTGCCCGGGCCGGGCCGGGCGCTGAGCCGCCGGCGGGCGGTGGCTGGCAGCGTCCTCGCCGCGGCGGCGCTCGTCGCCCTGACCGCCGTGCTCAGCGCGGCCCGGGCGCAGCTCACCCTTACCAGCGACGTCCTGCTGTTCCTGGTCGTCGTCGTGCTGGCCGCCCTCGTCGGCGGGATCGTCCCGGCACTGCTGGCCGCGCTGGCCGGAAGCGCCCTGCTGAACTACTACTTCGTGCCGCCGCTGCACACCTTCACCATCGACGACCGGGACAACATCGTCGCCGTCGTCGTGTTCGTCGCGGTCGGGCTGACCGTCGCGTCCGTCGTCCACGTCTCGCTGCTGCGCCGGCGCCGTGCCGCGCGGGCCGCGGCCGAGGCGGCCGTCCTCTCGACGCTGGCCGGCGGCGTCCTGCGCGGCGAGCACGCCCTGCCCGCCCTGCTCGAACGGGTCCGCGAGACGTTCGCGATGAGCTGCGTGACCCTGCTGGAACGTCCCGACGAGTCGGATGCTGACGGCGGCCCGGCCACCGCCGGGCCGGCGGAGGGCTGGCGGGTGGTGGCGAGCGTCGGCGCGGTCCCGTGCCGGCGGCCCGACGACGGCGACGCCGAGGTGCCGGTGGGGGAGAACCTGGTCCTGGCGCTGCGGGGACGGCCGCTGCCGGCCGAGGACCGGCGGATCCTGACCGCCTTCGCCGCCCAGGCCGCCGTCGCTCTCGAACGCGAACGCCTGGCCGCCGCCGCCGCCTCCGCCCGCCCGCTCGCCGAGGCCGAACGGGTCCGCACCGCGCTGCTGGCCGCCGTCAGCCACGACCTGCGCACGCCGCTGGCCGCGGCCAAGGCCGCGGTGACCAGCCTGCGCGGCGAGGACATCGCCTGGACGCCCACCGAGCGGGCCGAACTGCTGGCCACGGCGGACGAGGCGATGGACCGGCTCACCCACCTGGTGGAGAACCTGCTGGACATGAGCCGGCTCGAGGCCGGCGCGCTGTCGGTCTTCCCCCGCCCGGTCGGCCTGGACGACGTCGTCCCGCTCGCGCTGGACGAGCTCGGCCCGCCGGCCCGGGCCATCACCATCGCGATCCCGGCCGAGCTGCCCGAGGTCGCCGCCGACCCGGGCCTGCTCGAGCGGATCGTGGTCAACCTGGCCGCCAACGCACTGCGCCACTCGCCGCCGGACACACCCCCGGTGATCAGCGCGAGCGCCCTGGGTGACCGGGTCGAGCTGCGGGTGATTGACCGGGGGCCGGGCATCCCCGCCGCCGACCGCGACCGGGTCTTCCAGCCGTTCCAGCGCCAGGGCGACCAGAACACCACCGCCGGCGTCGGGCTCGGCCTCGCCCTGTCCCGCGGGCTGGCCGAGGCGATGGGCGGCTCGCTCGTCCCCGAGGACACCCCTGGCGGCGGCGTCACCATGGTCGTCGCTCTCCCCGCGGCCGCGCCGCCGTCAGCCGCGCCGCCGTCCGCCGCGGAGCCGGTCGCGCGCGGGCCCAGGAGATCGGTCGGCATCACATCGAACGGTAGATCTCCCGGCGATGACCGGCTCCCACCACCAGGATGATGAACTCCCGGTCCACGATGTCGTAGATGATCCGATAGTCGCCGACTCGAAGGCGGTAGCGGTCCTGGTATCCGATCAACTTCTTGGTCTGGGCGTCCGGTCGGCGCGGATCATCACCAAGGGTGGCCAGGGCACGCAGGATCGTCAACGCGACCGGTTGGGGAAGAGCCCTCAGCTCTCTGATCGCCCGTTCGCGCCACCGGAACTCATACTTCACGCCACTCCCCGGTCCGGCTCCTCCGCGAAGACCGCGGCGATGGCCTCGGCCATGGAGTAGGTACGGCTGTCGGGGTTTTCCTCCAGATCGCGGTCAGCCTCGCGCGCGAAATAGCGGTCGATGGCGTCTTCCAGGGCGTTGAAGTCCTCGATCGGGACGACAGCGGCGACCGCTTGACCGTTGCGGGTGATCACAGTGGGCGAGCCGTTCTGGGCCCGAGTCACAACGTCGGCAAAGTGCGCGCGCGCGTCCCGGGTGCTCAGCTCACTCTGTGTATCGTCCACGACCTGAAGTGTACGCGAGAACGTGTACACGCGCGCCTGCCGTGGTCGCGAACGTCAGGTGCGCCCGGAGGTTGTGGTCTGGATGAGGCCACGGCGGCGCAGGGCGACCTCGAGCGTCTCGAGGTCGCCGGAGTCCCCGGGTATCCTGGCCGCCGACCTCGACCGGGTGTTCCGGCCGTTCCAGCGTGCCCGGCTTTGACAGCTATTCAGGTGGGGGGCGCCACGACGCCGACGTCTGGATGAGGCCGCGGCGGCGCAGGGCGGCGTCGAGCGTCTCGAGGTCGCCGGGGCGGGGGACGCCGATCGTCCACAGGCGGCCGTCGTCGCCCGCCGTGACCTGGAGGCGGGGGCGGTCGGCCGGCGCGGCGACCAGGTCGCCGTAGCGGCGGCGGCCCAGCTCGGTCAGGGGGACGAGTTCCTGGTTGGCCGAGCCGCGCAGGACGCCGCCGGGCGCCCGCTCGGCCTGGAACGGCCCCGGGATGACCACGTCGAGCGCGGCGAGGATGCGCGGGAAGTCGGCGCGCAGCGCGCGAAGGCTCCGGCCGGAGTAGCAGAGCAGGTCACGGCCGCCGTCGTCGGCCCACAGCCGCAGCGCGGCAACGAGCGCGGCCAGGGCGTCCGGCTGGTCGAAGGGCTCGCCGCCGCTGATCGTCACGCCGTCGACCGGCTCCCGCTCGGCCGTCGAGACGCAGAACTCCACCAGGGCGTCAACAGTGATCGCGCGGGCCGGGTCCGGATCCCAGGTGTCGCGGGCCACGCAGCCGGCACAGCCGATCGAGCAGCCCTGGAACCACAGGCCGATCCGGCGGCCGTGACCGAGGACCGTCACCGGGTAGTGGGCCCGGCTCAGCGCTACGGTGACGGGCTCCACCGCGTTTGCGGCGTGGGGGCCGCCGCCTTCAGGCAGCGGGGGAAACGCCGCTCCATCTCCGCGGCCCATGCTGTCCTCTTTTTCCTGTAGAATACAAGGCATGTCCCGCTACCGTCTCTATCCAACATCAAGTCAGGTGTTGGCAATGGAGTCGCATTGCCGGGATGCGCGTTATCTGTGGAATCTGTGCGTTGAGCAGCAAGCCTATTTCGCGCGTGGCCACGCGGCCCGTCCGCCGGGGCACGCGGAACGCAACCGGCAGTTGACCGAGATCCGTGCGGAACACGGCTGGCTGCGCACCGGGTCGGTCAACGTTCAACAGCAGGCGCTCCGCGACTTCGACCAGGCCATGGCCGGGTTCTTCAACGGCACCCACCGGAAACCCAACTTTCGTAAGAAAGGCCGGTCGGACGGCTTCCGGGTGGTCGGGAAGGACGCGCGGCACGAGAAGCTGAACCGGAAGTGGTCGCGCTGCTGGGTGCCGAAGCTGGGCTGGGTGAAGTTCCGCCGCACCCGTGACGCTCCCGTCGGGGCCAAGTCCTACCGGGTCACGCTGGATCGCGCGGGCCGCTGGCATGTGGCGTTCGCGGTCAAACCCGACCCGATTCCCGGGCCGGGAACGGGTGAGATCGTCGGTGTGGATCGTGGCGTGGTCATCACCGCCGCGCTGTCGACAGGTGAGAAGCTGCACTGCCCCAGCCTGTCTGTCCGGGACCGGGCCCGGCTGCGGAAAGATCAGCGCAGGGCGGCGCGGGCGCCGAAAAAGTCGGCGGCGAAAGAAGCCGAGTACGCGAAGGCCGGCCGGCTGCGCGGCCGCGAGACCGACATCCGGAAGGACTTCGTCGAGAAGACGAGTACCCGGCTTGCTCGGCAGTAAGATCTGATCCGGTTCGAGAAGCTGAACATCGTCAACATGACCGCTTCGGCGGCGGGAACGGTTGAGGCGCCGGGAAGGAACATCCGACAGAAAGCGGGTTTGAACCGCTCTATCCTCGCGCAGGGCTGGGGGATGCTCCGCCAACGCACCGAGGACAAAGCGCCCGGCCGGGTACAGGATGTTCCGGCCCCGTTCACGAGTCAGCGTTGTAGCGCCTGCGGGTGGATTGAGAAGAAGTCGCGCGAGAACCAAGCCGTCTTCGTCTGTGTCCAGTGCGGCTTCACCTGCAACGCCGACATCAACGCCAGTATCAACGTCGCGGCAGGACAGCCCGTTGCGAGACGGGCCGGGCGCGCTGGAATGCGCGCACGTGCCGGAGGGACGACGACGCGCGAGCGTCCGAGCGTCCGTGAACCTCAACGAAAAGCACCTCCTCTCAAGGCTGGTGTCTAGTAGTTGGAATCCCCCGCCTTCAGCTTCAGGCGGGGGAGGATGTCAAGAACGTGATCGTAGTCCGGCTCAGTGCGCGCTGGTGCGGGTCGCGGCCGAGGCATCGGCCGGGGCCGGCGGGAGATCGTCCAGCGGCCAGGGGACGCTGGTGACGGCCACGCCGGGCTGGAACAGCAGCCGGGCCTTGATCCGCAGCGCACTCTGGTTGTGCAGGATCTGCTGCCACCACCGGGTGACCACGTACTCGGGGATGACCACGGTGACGACGTCGCGCGGGCTGGCCCGGCGCACCGAGCGGACATAGCCCAGCACCGGCCGGGTGATCTCCCGGAACGGCGAGTCGATGATGTTCAGCGGCACCTCGACGCCGTGGGACTCCCACTCCTCGCGCAGGGATCGGGCCTCCTCGGGCGTGACGGCGACGGTCACCGCCTCCAGGACGTCCGGGTTGAGGCCCTTGGCGTAGGACAGGGCGCGGATCGTCGGCAGGTGCAGCCGGGAGACCAGCACGATCACGTGGTTGCGGCTGGGCCGGGTCAGCTTCACCGTGTCCGGCGGGGCCAGCGTCTCGGCCAGTCGGTCGTAGTGGCGGCGGATGCCCCGCATCATCAGGAACATCAGCGGCATCGCGACGACCACGATCCAGGCGCCCTCCAGGAACTTGGAGAACAGGACGATGACCAGGACGAGCCCGGTCACGGTCGCGCCGAGGGCGTTGATGGCCTGGGAGCGGCGGGTGCGCCGCCGCGCCGCCGGATCGGCCGCGCCGCCCGCGCCGCCCGCGCCCAACTCACGCTGCCAGTGCCGGACCATCCCGGCCTGGCTCAGCGTGAACGACACGAACACGCCGAGGATGTAGAGGTGGATCAGTGACTGGGTGCTCGCGTCGAACACGATGAGCAGCAGCGCGGCGGCCAGCGACAGCAGGATGATCCCGTTGGAAAAGACCAGCTTGTCGCCCCGATTGTAGAGCTGGCGGGGCAGGAAGCGGTCGCGGGCCAGCACCGAGGCCAGGGCGGGGAAGCCGTTGAACGCCGTGTTCGCGGCCAGGATGAGCACGCCGGCGGTGAAGACCGTGTTCCAGTAGAAGAAGAACGTCTTGCCGAACACCGCCGCCGAGACCTGCGAGATCGCGGTGGGCACGTCGGTGCCGTGGGGCAGCCCGACGTACTGCGACGTGCTCTCGGCCATGTGGACGTGGCTGGTCAGGGCGAGCACGGTGATCCCGACGAACATGGTCACCGACAGGAACGCCATGCCGCCCAGCGTCTGGGCCGCGTTGCGGCTCTTGGGCCGGCGGAACGCGGGTACGCCGTTGCTGATCGCCTCGACGCCGGTCAGCGCGGTACAGCCGTTGGCGAAGGCCCGCAGGATGAGGAGGACCGCCAGCACGCCGGCGGTCGAGGACGTCTGGCGGATGCCGTACGCGGCGCTCTGGGCCCGCATCGTCTCGCCGGCGAGCCCCTTGTAGGCGGCCCAGGCGAACATCGCGTAGATGCCGACGACGAAGCCGTAGGTCGGGATGGCGAAGACCTGGCCGGACTCCCGCAGCCCCCGCAGGTTCAACAGCATCAGCAGGGCGACGAACCCGAGGGAGATCGGCAGCTTGGCCGAGTCCAGGCTGGGCGCGGCCGAGGTGATGTTGCCGACGCCGGCCGCCACCGACACCGCGACGGTGAGCACGTAGTCGACGAGCAGGGCGCTGGCCGCCGCCAGCCCGGCCGTGCGGCCCAGGTTCTCGGAGGCGACGACGTAGGCGCCGCCGCCGTTCGGGTAGGCGTAGACGGTCTGCCGGTAGGAGAGCACGACCACGACCAGCAGCACGGCGACCGCCGCCGCGATGTAGGACGTCAGGTGGAGGATGGCCAGGCCGCCGACGGACAGGGCGACCAGGATCGACTCGGTCGCGTAGGCCACCGACGACAGCGGGTCGCTGCAGAAGACCGGCAGCGCCAGCCACTTGGGCAGCTCGGTCTCGTGCAGCCGGTCACTACGCATCGGACGCCCGACCAGCAGCCGTTTGGCCAGGTCACCCGCCATGCCAGATCCCATCCGTTCGGTGCCGCGCCAGCCGCGGGACGACTCGGGCGCGCACCCACGCCGGCTCCCGGCCGGCGCGGGGACCGCGGCGGCGAACCGACGGTACCGATCCCAGCTTGATCACGGGTGGTCGATGAGCACCGCGGCCGGGCTGTGTGATCGGACAGACTCCCGGCCGGCCCGCTCAGCCGGCCGGGTAGGCGGCCGCGACGGCGGCCCAGCCCTGCGGCCGGGCGCCGAGACCGTCCCCGGTCTCCGGGTTCCAGTACTCGGCGAACCCGGACGTGAGGGCGGAGCGCCGTCCGGTGTCGGCCAGCTCGGCGGCGAGCGCGTCCTCGCCCCAGGCCCGGGCGGCCACGGTGAGCATGTAGCCGAGCTGGGGCCAGGCCGGCCCGCGCCAGTACTCGTCAGCCCGGTAGGCCGGATGGTCGCGCGGCAGGAAGCGGGGGCCGAACGGGGCGGCGAACCGGGTCGGATCGGCGGCCTGGGCCAGCGTCCGGCGGGCCTTGTCCTCGTCGGCGGTGATCAGCGCGGGCATCAGGCCGTCCAGGGTCGGGATCGACGCGGTCGCCCCGTCCCCGACGATCGCCCGGTCGACCCAGAGGCCCTGCGCCTCGTCCCAGAGCAGGCCGTCCACGGCCTCGGCCAGCTCGGCCGCGCGGCGGGCCCAGGTCGCGTCGCCGGTCAGCGCGGCCAGCTCGGCGGCGGCGTGGCCGGCGAAGGCGTTGAACGCCGACGGGGCGGCGACGAACGCCCGGGAGGTGACCGCGGCTCCCCGGTTGTCGAACAGCGCGGCCGCGACGAGCCGGTGGTCGGCCGCGGTGAAGGCCAGCCGGTTCCAGTCGCTCCGGCCGATCCAGCTGTCCCAGCGCGGCGAGTCGTCCGAGCCGGACTCCCAGGGGTGGACGATGAACAGCAGACCGTCATCGGTGCGGCGGTGCTCCCACAGGTAGTCCAGCGCGCGGGTGACGGCGGGGAGGGTGGCCCGGGTCAGCTCGATGCCGCGCCCGGCGATGGCCCGGGCGGCGTGGGCGTAGATCGGCGGCTGGGTGAACGAGGAGCGGTCGGCCAGCGGGCCCCGGTTGATGCTCGGCGAGGCGTAGCGCATGTGCGGGACGAAACCGTGGCTGAGCTGGGCCTGCAGGCAGCTGCCGAGCTCGGTGGCCGCGCGGGGGTCGCCCAGGCCGGCCCAGGCGATCGCGTGGAAGCAGGAGTCCCACAGCCACAGGTGCGGGTAGGTCGTCGGGTTCGGCGGGCAGAAGCCGTCCTCGGGCCGCCAGGTGCCCTCCAGGACGCCCAGCGCGCCCCGCCGGACCGGGTCCTCCTCGGCCTCGGCCGGCCCCGCCGCGGGCGGCGCGCTCGGTGCGTCCACCAGGTCGGGTACCGCCGACAGGTCCGCCCCGCCCAGCGTCTCCGGGTCCGCCTCGAGCGCGGCCGCTTCGCCGCGCCCGGCCTCGTCCGCCGCCATCGCCCGGTTCCCCTCCATCCCGGGCGGCGCCTGGCGCCGGCCCGACATCATCCAGGGGCCGAACCCGTACGGGCCCGGCCCGGACTCATTCTGCTCCGCCCGCCGAGCCGGCCGGGCGGGACCAGCGGCCCGGCCACCGCGTCCCGAGCCTGGGCCCGGCGGGCGGCCGGCCGGCAAGCGGTGCCTGACCGTGGTACGGCCGGCCGCGGAAGCGTCGGCTTCCCGATCACTTCAGGGTGGACTTCCGGGCTGTGGAGTTGGGTGAGCTCCTCCTCCGACCGCACCACACATCGTGAGGAAGGGGCCGGACGAGGGCGTATACGTGCGTCTCGGCTCCACCAACCGGCGCGCGGACATGACGCTCATCGGCGAGCTACGGCGGTACGCGCTCGGTGGGTCGTTCGACGAGGAACCGATGCCGGGGGTCGACTCTGAAGCGGTCGACTTCCGAGTTGCTTCCGAGTGCTTCGCGGCGGTGCGGACGCTGCGCCCGGAGGACCTGGAGACGCTCCGCCTGGTGACGCCGCATCAGGGCCACCAGGTCGCCACTGTGGGCGGGATGCCGATCCGGACGGGCCCGCCGACGGTCGACGCCACTGATCAGTTGATCCTGGACGCGCTGGTGGACGGCGGCCGGTCCACGAGCGAACTGGCCGCCGTCGTCGCGCTGTCCACCCGGGCGACCCGGACCCGGCTCGTCCGACTGGTCGGGCGTGGGCTCGTCCGCGAGATCGGCAGCGGCGCCAGCGACCCCCGCCGCCGCTACTTCCGCTCGATCTGACGGAGCCGTCGTCTTTCAGGAAGCGGGATCGGGCTCGGCGCGGACAAGCTCCTCAATCGCTCAGGACCGGACGCGGGTCGGCCGGGCCGGCCCAGCCGGTGAGGGCCGCGGCGAGGACTCCACGAAAGAAGGAGGCCGGTTGGCCCTCCGCGCGACGCCGGACTGTGGGCATCTGGCGGCTTATGGTGAAGACAGGCGGTTTTCTGTACTCATATGTGTGGTTTTAGTAAGGCGGAGATGGGCTCATGGACGTTCTGATCATCGGCGAGCATGTCCTGACCGGGCCGCCCGGACAGAGGATCGACGAGGGCGCGGTCCTGGTCCGCGACGAGCGGATCGCGGCCGTAGGGCCGGCGGCGGAGCTGGAAAACGGCCTGCCTCCGGACGTCCCGACTGTGCGTTTCCCCGGGGCCACGATCATGCCGGGCCTGTTCAACTGCCACGTCCACCTCGCCTTCGACACCGGGCCCGACCCCATGTCGGCCACGCGGGAGGCGGACGGGCCCGGGCTCGTGCTGGGCATGGCCGCCCGCGCGCTCCAGCTCCTCGGCAGCGGCGTCACCACCGCTCGGGATCTCGGCGACCGGGACGGCCTCGGCCTCCGGCTGCGGGACGCGATCACAAGGGGTGAGCTGCCGGGCCCGCGCCTGCTGGTGGCGGGCGCGCCGCTGACCGTCCCCGCCGGCCACTGCTGGTACCTCGGCGGCGAGGTCGACGGCGTGGGCGAGGCGCTGGAGCTGGTCCGGCGGCACGCCGCGGCCGGGGTCGACGTCGTCAAGGTGATGGTCAGCGGCGGGCAGACGACCGCCGGCGGCGCCGCGATGTGGGAGTCCCAGTTCGACCAGGCCACCCTGGCCGCGATCGTCGCCGAAGCGCACCGCCTGGGCCGGCCGGTCGCGGCCCACGCGCACGGGACGGCGAGCATCGCAGCCGCGGTCGCGGCCGGCGTCGACACAATCGAGCACTGCACCTGGCTTACCGACGGCGAGTTCGACCCGCGCGACGACATCGCCGCCGAGATCGCTAACCGGGGCATCACCGTCTGCCCGACCGCCAGCCCCAACTGGCGGCGCCTGGCCACCTTCGTCGGCGCCGAGCGCGCGGCTGCGCTGCACGGCCGGCTGCGCTGGCTCGACGAGCACGGCGTGCGGCTGGTTGCGGGCAGTGACGCCGGCCTGCGGGGCTCGGTGTTCGACGACCCCGTCACCGGCCTGGAGCTCTACGAGGAGCTCGGTTTCCCGCGCGAGCGGATCCTCGAGCTGGCCACGTCGGGGGCGGCCGACGGTCTCGGTCTCACGAGCGTCACCGGCCGGCTCGCCGCGGGGCTGAGCGCCGACGTCCTTGTCGTCGACGGCGACCCGCTGGCCGACCTGGGCGCGCTGCGGGCGGTTCGGTTGGTGCTGGCGCGGGGCCGTGCGCACGTCCCGACGGCGGCGCTGGCCGCGTAGCTCGGGCGGCCAGGATGGACAGGCGGCCAGGGGCGCCGGGCCGGCCGGGTGCTCAGCCGCCGCCCCAGCCTCCCTCGTCGACGCCGCCGGGGATGGCGGGGTGGCCCGGCACTGACGGCGACTGGCCGTACGGTCCCCGGGTGAACACGAACGAGGCGATCTCCAGGTGGCTGGGCGTCCCGTCCGGGTGGCGGCGCACGTGCAGCGTCTCACCGGCGTAGTAGCCGTTGCGCCCGGTCCAGGCGCCGTCGGGGCCGCTGGTGAACAGCGCCCCGCGCCCGGAGCGCTGGGGCGCGAGCAGCAGCCCGCCGTCGCCGGTGACCGACAGGCGGTGCGCCGCCGCGCCCCAGTACCAGGCGCCGGTCAGCTCCAGCAGCTCCGGCGCCGGCGCCGGGTCGGCCGGCCGCCACTGAGCGGGCAGCTCGGGTTCCTGGGTCTCCAGGATGTCGATCAGGTCGATGGCCAGCGCGCCGACGGCCGGGCCGCCGGTCGCGTTGGCCAGCGCGACCGCGCTCGCGCCGCCCGGCTCGGCCCACAGCGCGGCCAGGAAGCCGGGCATCGACCCGCCGTGGCCGACGAGCGGGCGCGCCGGCCCGCGAACGAGCTGGACCCCGAGTCCGGCCCCGTCCGACCACGGGCCCGGCGCGTCGTCGATCGCGGCCGGCTCGCGCATCTCGGCCAGCGTGTCGGCGGACAGGACGGCGGTGTCCCGGCCGGAGAGCACCTCCGCCCAGCGCAGCAGATCGGCGGTCGTCGACCAGAGCTGGCCGGCCGGCGCCATCACCCCGGCGTCGTGCGCGGTCGCCGGTTCGGGCAGCAGGACGTCGGCGTCCGGGTGCACCGCGAAGCCGCGGGCGTGCGGGGCGACCGGCAGCGTCGTCGTCCGGTCCAGGCCCAGCGGGGCCAGCAGTTCGGCGCGCACCGCGTCGGCCCAGCTCATCCCGCGGGCATGGGCGACGAGCTCGCCGAGGACGGCGAAGCCGACGTTCGTGTAGTGGTGGCGCCGGCCGGGGCGGAAGCGGCGCGGGCCGGGGCCGACGGCGTCGGTGAGCGTCGGGTGTTCGCCGCCGTCCACCCGTTCCCACCAGGGCGGTGGGGTCTCGGCGCGGATGCCGGCGGTGTGGCTGAGCAGCTGGGCGATCGTCACGTCACCGATGGCCGTCCCGGGCAGGTGCCGCTCCAGCGGGTCGCCGAGCGCGAGCCGTCCCTCGTCGCGCAGCCGCATGACCAGGACGGCGGTGAACGTCTTGGTGATCGAGCCGATTCGGTACTGGGTGTCGGCGTCGGGGGGCCGGCCCCCGACCTCGCCCCGCCCGTCCGCCCACAGGGTCGCGCCGCCGCGGGCCAGCGCGGCGACCAGCGACGGAGCCCGCCCGGCGGACTGCTCGTTCGCCAGCCGCCGGGTGAGCATCCGTTCGGTCGCCGGGAACAGCCCGTCAGCCGGCATCGGCACCTCCCGCGTCTCCTACCTGGTCACGCCATTATCGATGTGGTCCGTCGGTGGGACGGGTGGGCGGTGGCCAGCCAGCTCCGAGCGGCGGCGGGCGAGGAACTCGCGCTGGGTCGTGTTCCCGGCGGCGGCGATCGCCCTGTCGTAGGCGGTGATCGCGTCGGCGTGCCGGCCGAGGCGACGCAGCAGGTCGGCCCGGACCGCGTGGAGGAGATGCCCGGGGTTCGCGCCAGGCGCGGCCGCGAGGGCGTCGATGGCGTCGAGGGCCGGCCCGGGTCCGGCCACCTCGGCCAGCGCCACCGCCCGGTTCAGGGCGACGACCGGGCTCGGCGCCACCGTCATCAGCTGGTCGTACAGACGCAGGATCGAGGGCCAGTCCGTCATGGCGGCATCGAGGGTGTCGTCGTGGACGGCGTTGATCGCCGCCTGGATCTGGTATGGGCCGGGCCGGCCACCGGCCAGGCAGCGGCGGACGATGGCCTGGCCTTCGGCGATGAGCCCGGCGTCCCAGCGGCTCCGGTCCTGCTCGGGCAGGGTGACCAGCTCGCCGCCCGGGCCGAGCCGGGCCGGGCGGCGGGCGTCGATGAGCAGCATCAGCGCCAGCAGCCCGGCCACCTCGGGTTCGCCGGGCAGCAGCTTCGCGAGCTGCCGGCCGAGCCGGATCGCCTCGCCGCACAGCTCGGCCCGGATCAGCGCTTCGCCGCCGCTGGCCGCGTAGCCCTCGTTGAAGACGAGGTAGACGACGGCGAGGACGGCGTCGAGCCGGGCCGGCAGGTCGGCCGCGCTCGGCACCCGGTAGGGGATCCGGGCGTCGCGGATCTTGTTCTTGGCCCGGGTTATCCGGGCCGCCATCGTCGCCTCGCCGACACCGAACGCCCGCGCGATCTCGGCCGTCGACAGGCCGCCGAGCAGCCGGAGGGTGAGCGCGACCCGGGCGCCGGGCGACAGGGCGGGATGGCAGCAGGTGAAGACCATTCGCAGCCGGTCGTCCGGGATCTCGTCCGGCTCGGCCGGGTCCGGCTCGGCCGGGTCGCGCGGGCCGACCGGCCCGGCGAGCAGCGTGGCCTCGCGCTGCTTCGCTGGCCGGACGGCCTCGCGCCGCAGCCGGTCGATCGCCCGGTTGCGGGCGGTCGTGATGATCCAGCCGGCCGGGCTGGGCGGTTCGCCGGTGACCGGCCACCGGCGAAGGGCCTCGGTGAACGCATCCTGGAGCGCGTCCTCGGCCAGGTCGATGTCGCCGAGGACGCGGATCAGGCTGGCCAGGGCCCGGCCGCGGTGAGTCCGGAACGCCCGTTCGAGGGCGGCCGAGCCCTCGGCGCCGGCCCTCAGCGCGCCTCCCGCACCGGGCGCACCTCGATCGGCAGCGTGGACGCCGCGGCCAGCCGGCGGGCCCACTCCAGGGCCGCGTCCAGGTCGGGCACGTCGATCACAGTGAAGCCGCCGATGTGCTCCTTGCCCTCGGCGTACGGCCCGTCGGTCAGCGGGATCGCCTCGCCCGCCGACCGGGCCCGCGGGTCGACGACGGTGGCGCTGTCCGCCAGGTGCAGGCCGGCGGTGAAGACCCAGGCCCCGGCGGCCCTCAGGTCCCGGTCCCACGCCGTCACCTCGACCATGATCGGGTCGAGGATCTCCGGCGGCGGTGGGTCCCCGTCGGGCTGGTACATGCTGAGCAGATACTGGGCCACGACATCCTCCTTGACGGTGCGGCCGCCGGCTCGGTTGCCGGCGACTCACCCTCCAGACGAACGGCGAGCGGCTCCATCGACACCGCGCGGGGAGAATTCTGCCCAGCGGGTTCCGAACGGGAGGGAGGGGAGGCGGTGAGCCGGGCGGTCGAGCAGACGAACCGGCGCATGCTGCGCGCCCGCGACGCCATGGACCGCGACTTCGCCGAGCCGCTGGACATCCCGGCCCTGGCCCGGATCGCGCTCGTCTCCGAGGCCCACTTCATCCGGACGTTCCGGGCGACGTTCGGCGAGACGCCGCACCGCTACCTGCAGCGCCGTCGGGTCGAGCGGGCGATGTACCTGCTGCGGGCCACCGACCGGGACGTGACCGACATCTGCTTCGCCGTCGGCTTCGCGAGCCCGGCGACGTTCACCCGGACGTTCCGCTCGATCGTCGGGGAACCGCCGACGTCCTATCGCCGCGGCGGGCCGCCCGCCCCGGTCCCGTCCTGCTTCGGGATGGCCTGGCTGCGCCCGGCCGGCCCGCGACCGGCCCCGGCTCGCGACAAGCCGGAACCGAGCAGTTTTGGACAAGCGATCGACCGGGCTGATCCGTAGCCTGACCAGCATGTTGAACGCCATCACGCACTCCGGGATCTTCGTCCTCGACCAGGACGAGGCGCTTGACTTCTACGTGGGCAAGCTCGGCCTCGAGGTGGCCAGCGACGTCGACCTCGGCGTCATGCGCTGGCTTACCGTCCGGGTCCCCGGCAAGCCGGACCACGAGATCCTCCTCGAGCTGCCCGGGCCGCCCGCGATGGGCGAGGATGCCGCCGCCCGCGTGCGCGAGCTGCTCAGCCAGGGCGCGCTCGGCCTGGCCTTCATCGTCAGCACCGACGACTGCCGCAAGACCTACGCCGAGCTGGTGGCCAAGGGCGTCGAGTTCCTCCAGGAACCCCAGGACCAGCCCTACGGCATCGACTGCGGCTTCCGGGACCCGTTCGGCAACCACCTCCGGCTGGTACAGCCGATCGGGAACGTCGACGACGTTCCCGAGGAGACCTGGAAGGAGTGGGCGGCCGGCTCGCCGAGCTGAGCATCCCGCCCGAGCGGGCGCGGCGGCGCCGGGTCCGTGGGCGGCGACACACCGGCGGGGCCGTCCTGACCGCCGGCCGCGTGGCATCGTGTCCGGCATGACCCGGCCGTCCGCGCTGTCCGCGGCCGCCGCCGGCGCGGGTGTGGCCGCCGGCCTGGTGGCCGGGCTCGTTCACGCCGGCCCGGCCGTGCTCACCCTGCGCCGGCTGCGCACCCGGCTGGCGCCGGCGCTGGCCGGGGTGGGCCGGCCCGGCCACATCGCGCTGACCTTCGACGACGGCCCGGACCCGGCCTCCACTCCGCTGTTCCTCGAGGTGCTGGCCGAACTCGACGTCCACGCGACGTTCTTCGTCCTCGGCACCCAGCTGCGCCGCTCCCCGTCGCTGGCGGCGGAGATGGTCGCCGCCGGCCACGAACTGGCCGTCCACGGCTGGGACCACCGTCCGCTGCCGCTGCGCGGGCCGCGGGCGACTCACGACTCCCTGGCCGCGACCCGGGACCTGGTCAGCGAGCTGACCGGGCGTCCGCCCCGGTTCGTCCGCCCGCCGCACGGGATCCTGTCCACCCCGGTCCTGCGCTCGGCCCGCCGCCTGGACCTGACGCCGGTGCTGTGGACGACCTGGGGCAAGGACTGGACGGCCGAGGCGACGCCGCGCACCGTCCTGGCCACGATCGCGGCGACGATGCGCCCCGGCGCGACCGTCCTGCTGCATGACTCCGACTGCACGTCGGCCCCGGGCGCGTGGCGCAGCGCGCTCGGTGCCCTGCCGGAGCTGGCCGCCCGCTGCCACGACGCCGGGCGCGCCCTCGGCCCCCTGTCCGAGCACGGCGCCCCGGCCGGCCGGGACCGAACCTGACCGCGCCGAGGCCAGCCATCGTCAGAGCCCCATCGTCAGAGCCCCATCGTCAGAGCCCCATCGGTCAGAGCCTCTCGACGATCAGCGCGTTCGCCATGCCGCCGCCCTCGCACATCGTCTGCAGGCCGTAGCGCCCGCCGGTGGCCTCCAGGTGGTTGACCAGCGTGGCGAGCAGGCGGACGCCGGAACCGCCGAGCGGGTGCCCGAGCGCGATGGCCCCGCCCCGGGGGTTGAGCCGGGCCGGGTCGGCGTTGAACTCCTGGGCCCAGGCGAGCGGGACAGACGCGAACGCCTCGTTGACCTCGTAGGCGTCGATGTCGTCCAGGGAGAGCCCGGAGCGCCGCAGGATCCGGTGGGTGGCCGGGATCGGCCCGGTCAGCATGATCTCCGGGTCCGACCCGACGACCGTGAAGCTGTGCAGCCGGGCCCGGGGCGTCAGCCCCAGCGCGGCGGCCTTCTCCTCGCTCATGATCAGTGCGGCCGAGGCGCCGTCGGTGAGCGGGGAGGAGTTGCCCGGTGTGATCACCCAGCCGATCTCCGGGTAGCGCGCGGCGAACTCCTCGTCGAGGAAGGCCGGCTTGAGACCGGCCAGGCCGTCGGCCGTGGTCGTGGGGCGGACGGTCTCGTCGACGGTGTGCCGGGTGCCGTCGGGCAGCGTGACCGGCACGATCTCGCCGTCGAAGTCGCCGGCGGCCGCGTGGGCGGCCGCCCGGGCGTGCGAGGTGGCGGCGAACTCGTCGAGCTGGGCGCGGCTGAGCTTCCAGCGCGCCGCGATCAGCTCGGCCCCGATGCCCTGGTGAGGCAGGCTTACGAAGCGGGCGCCCAGTGGCGCCAGCGGGTCTCCGGCACCGGCCGCCGAGCCCATGGGGACGCGGCTCATCGATTCCACGCCGCCGGCGACGGCGACGTCGTAGGCGCCGGCGATGACGCCCTGGGCGGCGAAGTGCACGGCCTGCTGGCTGGAGCCGCACTGGCGGTCGACCGTGGTCCCGGGCACCGACTCGGGGAAGCCGGCCGCGAGCAGGGCGGTGCGCCCGATGTTCTGAGCCTGGTCGCCCACCTGGCCGACGCAGCCGGCGATCACGTCGTCGACCTGCTCCGGGTCGATGCCGGTGCGCTCGACGAGCGCCCTCAGGACGGTGGCGAGCAGGTCGGCCGGGTGGACGGGCGAGAGCGCGCCGCCGGGCTTTCCCTTGCCGGACGCGGTGCGGACGATGTCGACGATGACGGCGTTGGTCATGTTGGTACCTGCCTTCCAGTGCTGGTGGAGCCGGGCGGTTCCACCGGGAAGTCCTTGGTGTAGCCTGCGCCGCCCGGCACCTGGACGGCGTCGGTCGTGACCTTCATCGCGTCGCCGATGATGCCGGCGAGGTTCACCCCCCACCATCTTCGGCACATGTCCGCCTCGGCGGTTCGCGGCCGGCGAGGACGTCGTGACGGTGGCCGACCTGCGCGGCCACGCCAATCCGACGATCACCCTGAAGATGTACGGGCAGCTGTCCCGACGGGACGGGAGCCGGGCCCGGGCGGCGTGGGCTCGCTCGGACCCGGCTCTGATGGGGATGCGGGGACAGTACGGGCAGCAGGGTGACTCGTGATCTAGAAAAGCCCTGTGGCCACAGGCTTACGTCGGGGGGTAGAGCGAATACGTCGGGAAGTTTCCGTAGAGGCGCTCGGCCGGGTCCGGCCCGACCGTCACCGCCCGCACCAGGTGGTCACCGCCGACGAACGCGCCCTTCCAGGACGCGCCCCGCCCGCCGAACGGCTCGGCCCGGTCACCGCGCGAACGCGGCTTGTTGATCCCGACCTTGAACGCCAGCAGCTCCTCCGACAGGCGGGCGGCGAGGCTCTCGTCGTCGCAGGCCAGCGAGGAGACGAGCGACCCGTTCGAGGCGTTCATCGCGGCCAGCAGCTCGGCCTCGGAGTCGACGACGACGATCGTGTCGACCGGCCCGAACGGCTCCGCGTGGTGCAGCGCGCTCGACGGCGGCGGGCTCAGGATCGCGACCGGCGGCACGTAGGAGGACGTGTCCTGGCCGGGGATGAACGCGCCGTCGGCGAGCGATCCGCGGTAGAGCGGGACCCCGCCCTTGGTCACAGCCTCGTTGATCTTCAATGCGAGCTCGGCCGCCTTGTCCGCTTTGATGAGCGGGCCGAAGTCGAGGTCCGGCAGCGGGTCGTCGTCGGCGGCGACGGCCAGGGGGTGACCGAAACGCACCGCCGAGACCACCGGCAGGTACATGGCCAGGAACTGGTCGAACAGGTCGCGCTGCACGACATACCGCGGGTAGGCCGTGCAACGCTGCTTTCCGTATTCGAACCCCTTCTTCAGGTGGGCCGCGAGCTGGTCCCACTGGGAGAACTCCCAGATACCCCACGCGTTGAGCCCCTCCTGTTCGAGGAAATGCCGCTTGCCGGTGTCGACGAGGGCCGCCGCGACCTGGCCGCCGGCCGAGCGCCCGCCGACGAAGGCCAGGCAGCCGATCTCGGGCGCCCGCACGAGCGCGCCGGACAGCCGGGAGCCCGAGCCGGAGACCAGCGAGACAGGCAGTCCCTCCCGGCGGGCCAGCGCGCAGGCCAGGGTCAGGCAGGCGGCGCCGCCGTCGGTGGGCGTCTTGGCGATGGCGGCGTTACCCGCCAGCACCTGCACGAGCACCGCGTGCATGAGCACGCTCATCGGGTAGTTCCAGCTGGCGATGTTGCTGACCGGGCCGGGCAGCGGGCCGCGCTCGGCCAGCATTCCCTCGATTTCCTCGGCGTACCAGCGCACGCCGTCGAGGGCTCGGTCGACGTCGGTGCGGGCCAGCCGCCACGGCTTGCCGATCTCCCAGGCCAGCAGTAGCGCCAAGGTGTCACGGTGGGCGTCCATGGCGTCGACGGCTGCCAGCACCCGCGTCCGCCGCTCGGTCAGGCTGACGTCACGCCAGCGCTTGTGGTCGTCCAGGGTCGCGCGGATCGCGTCCCGCGCCTCGTCCAGCTCGATCATGGGTGGTCCGGCGATCGGGCGTCCGTCGACCGGGCTGAGGCTGTGCTGGGGCCGCCCGGTACGCCGCCACTTGCCGCCCCACAGGTTGAGCAGGCGGTCCTCGTCGAAGGCTTCGGGGGCGATCTCACGACTGCGCTCGTACGCGTCCGACCACTCGGCGCCGGGCTTGACGTGCAGGCGGGGCGAATCTGACGGGTGGTGTGTCGAGACCATGCAGATCAGTTTTCCCGTGATCCGGCGTCTTAGCCAGCATGAGACGGGCCGCATCGACGCGCCGGGGGCACGGGTCTGGACCTTCCGGACCACATTTCCCGTGACCCGAAATGACGCGTCTGGGGGGCTATGGTGGGTCGTTCCGGCGTACCCTGTCGGCATGTCCGAAGCGTGGGGTGACGATGACGCGCTGACGGCGCGGACCGGGCGTTGGCACTCCGTAGTCGGGCCAAGTCATACAGTGACGGCATGGTCAGGCCTGTCCGCGCTCGTCGGCGCGCCCGCGGTGGCGTGCCGCACGCGCCGCGGGGGTTGCAAGCCGGTAGGCCTGGGGCGGTGACGCGGGCATGACGACGCTGACGATGATGAACCCGACGGCCATGGCCCCGGCGCCGGTGACCGCGCCGGCCGCTGGCGGCGGCCGCGACCCGGACGACGGGGCCGCCGAGCCGATCCGCGTGGTCGTCGTCGACGACCACGAGCTGTTCCTGCAGGGCCTGGAGACCGTGCTGGACCTGGAGGACGACATCACCGTCGTCGGCCGGGCCGGCGACGGGCGCCAGGCCGTCGCCGTCGCCGCCGGGACCGTGCCCGACATCGTGCTCATGGACGTCCGGATGCCCGGCCGGGACGGCATCGACGCGGCCGGCGCGATCAAGCGCGAAGTCCCCACCACGAAGATCGTCATGCTGACGGTCAGTGACGACGAGACGGACCTCTTCGAGGCGCTCAAGGCGGGCGCGGTCGGCTATCTGCTCAAGACCATCCCGCCGCACGAGGTCGCGAGCGCGGTGCGGGCGGTGCAGGGTGGGCTGAGCCCGATCAGCCCGTCCATGGCGACGAAGCTCATGCAGGAGTTCGTGGTCATGTCGCGGCAGGCGGCCGTCGGCCCCAAGGAGGCCGCGCCCCGCCTGACCGCCCGCGAGCTCGAGGTCCTCAAGCTCGTCGCCGAGGGCAGCGCCAACCGGGAGATCGCCCGCAAGCTGTTCATCAGCGAGAACACCGTCAAGAACCACGTGCGCAACATCCTGGACAAGCTTCAGCTGCACTCCCGGATGGAGGCCGTGATGTACGCCGTGCGCCAAGGCCTGTTCACCATCGACTGATGGCCGCGCCCCGCGCGGGCGACGCGGCCGGTCGGGCCGGGCCGACCGGTCTCGGTGGGCACCGGGACAAGTACGCGCTCGTCGAACGGGAGCGCCGGTTCCTGCTGCGCGCGCGTCCGGACGTCCCGGCGCTCGCTGTCCGCTCGCTCGCCGTCCGCTCGATCGTCGACCGCTATCTGGACGGGACCCGGCTGCGACTTCGCCGGGTCACCGGCCCGGCCACCGGGCAGGTCGAGTGGAAGCTCACCCAGAAGGTGCCCTTCGGCCGGCCTGGCCCGGCTCGGGGGCTGATCACCAACACCTATCTGGACGAGGCCGAGTACGGCCTGCTCGCGACGCTGCCGGCGGCGGTCGTCACTAAGACCCGGCATCGGATTCCGCCGTTCGTGGTGGACGTGTTCGACCCGCCCCGGCACGGTCTGGTGATCGCCGAGGTCGAGTTCACCACCGACGCCGCCGCGGCCGAGTTCGCCGCGCCGGGCTACGCGGTCGCCGAGGTCACCGACGACCCGCGCCTGACCGGCGGCCACCTCGCCCGCGCGTCCCGCCCCGACCTCGCGCGCTGGCTGGCCGACTACGGCCTGCGTCTCCCGGAGCGCGCCTCCAGCCCCGCCTGACCGGGCGCCGCGCCCTCCGCGCGACCGCCGCCTCCGGCCTCCGCGCCCTGCTCGATCAGCCCCCGCCGCCCGGCACCCACGGCCGGAATGTCGCCGGGCCTTGACCTCAAGCGCGCGTGAACTCCGAACATGGCTTCCGTGACGTTCACCGAAACCGAACGCCGGTACCTCGTCGCCCACCCGCTCGGCCGGCTGGCCAGCATCGGGCCGGACGGCGCGCCGCACAACCACCCGGTCGCCCTGTGGCTGGACACCGGAACCGACACCATCGAGATCGGCGGCCCGGACCTGGCCGCGAGCCAGAAGTTCCGCAACGTGCGGGCCGATCCCCGGATCTCCCTGGTGGTCGATGACCAGGCCCGGCCCGAGGAGTCGGTGGCCCGGGGGGCCAGACCGGGCGGGGGCTGGAGGTGCGCGGGCACGTCGAGATCCTGGTCGCTCCGGAGCCGCTGATGCCCGGGTTCAGCCGGGACGTGCTCCGGGTCCGCGCCCGGAAGATCATCGCCTGGAACCTCGACGGCCCGAGCTACAACACGCGGTTGATCGCCGTCCCGAGCCGCTGACAGCGGGTCAGAGCCAGGCGGCATCCACCCGTCCGGCCGGGAGCGGCTGTTGTGGGCGGACCGGCCAGACGCCGCGGACCAACAGGCCGGCGCCGAGTTCCTTTTCCAGCCGGCTGATCTGCGCGGAGAGCGCGGACTGGGCAATGTGCAGCTTCTTCGAGGCCCGGGTGAAACCACCGTGCCGGACGACGGCGTCGAAGTAGACCAGCTGCCGCGGCTCCATTCCCGCCATCGTGGCGCGCGATGGCACCCAGCGCAAGCAGGTGTTGGACGGACAGTTCCGCGCGGCGGAGGGTCGTAGACAGGACGTGGCGACGGAATGTGAGGCGACGGAATGCGAGGCGACGGAATGCGACAGCGAACTCTCGGCGACGGTCTGGCGTGCTCGGCGATCGGCCTGGGCTGCATGGGCCTGTCCCAGGGCTATGGACCGGCGGACGACGAGGAGTGCACGGCCCTCATCCGGCGCGCCCTCGACCTCGGCGTGACGTTGATCGACACCGCTCAGAGCTACGGGCAGGGGCACAACGAGACGCTGATCGGCGGGGCGATCAGCGGCCGGCGCGACGCGGTCGTGCTCGCGACGAAGTTCGGCATTGTGCGGGACAGTGACGGCGTTCGGCTGGACGCTCGTCCCGAGCGGGTCCGGGACTACTGTGAGGCCTCACTGCGCCGGCTCGGGGTCGACACCATCGACCTGTACTACCTGCATCGGGTGGACCCGACCGTGCCGGTCGCGGAGACCATCGGGGCCATGGCCGAACTGGTCGCGGCGGGGAAGGTGCGCCACCTCGGCCTGTCGGAGGTCAACGTCGGCCAGCTCGAGCAGGCGGCCGCGGTGCATCCCATCGCGGCTGTGCAGTTCGAGTGGTCGATCATGTGGCGGGAGCCGGAGGACGACGTCGTCCCGGCCGCGCGCCGGCTCGGGATCGGTGTCGTGCCTTACAGCCCGTTGGGCCGGGGCATGCTGACCGGTGGTCTGCCGACCGGCACCTACGCCGCCGGCGACTTCCGCGCCGGCGACCCGCGCTTTCGCGCCGAGAACCTGGCGGCCAACCTGACCGCGGTCGACGCGCTGCGCGCGCTGGCCGCCGAGTTCGGCGTCACCCCAGGCCAGCTCGCGCTCGCCTGGCTGCTGGCCCAGGACCCGGGCGTGGTGCCGATCCCCGGCACCCGCCGCGTGGCCCGGCTCGAGGAGAACGCCGCCGCTGCCGACATCGACCTGCCGCCCGCCGCGCTGGGACGCCTGGCCGAGATCGCCGACCGCTGTGCCTGGGCCGGCGACCGCCAGTCCTTCGCCGCCCAGAACACCGCCCGCACGCCGCGCTAGGCTCGACCGCCTGGCGCATTCTCGCTGGGATAATGGTAGGCGAGCCCGGCGGCGAAGAATCTCCAGTTCTCGCTGTCGAGTCGACCCCCGACCCGCCGTTTCCCGCCGACGGGCTGGATGGATGCAGAATCGTCCGGACCTGGTTGAGTATGCCGCTGAGTACCGCAGCTGCGCGCAATGGTCAGCAACGCCGTTTCGCTGATCGTCCGAACGGTAGCGTGCTAACCAATAGTGGTAGACCAAGTTCTGACGGTAACTGTCCTAGATGCGTAGAACATCTGGACGTCCAGTATTCGATCCATCCCGAAGGCCGGTCGGTGGGGGCGCGGCGGCGGCCCTCAGACCGAGGTCCCGCGCTCGTTGATGGTCGGACGTCGGTTGCCGGCGGCCTCGACAAGATCCTTACCAGGCCACTACGACTCTCCCTGGTTGCCTCCCGAGAAGACCGAGGAAGATCGCGTGCTACCAGAGACCCCTGTTTGGTGCTACCAGAGCCGCCTCGGCGACTCCACTATGCCTGCTCAGAGGCGGTTTTGCGCGTGGGGTGAGTGACGGGACTTGAACCCGCGACACCCGGGACCACAACCCGGTGCTCTACCAACTGAGCTACACCCACCACGATCGCCGACGAGCACCTGACCAAGCAGCCGGGGTCCCGTCCCCCGGGGGCCCGGGTCGCGAACATCTTCATCGTACCGGTCCGGAGCCCGGGGGTGGTAACGGGTATCGGCCACGGCGCCGGACCGGCTGCCGGGGGGGGCGTATAACAGCCGGGCCCGGGCACCGTCACCGAGCTTGGACCAAGCCTAGATCTCCGACCGGGCCGACGAGGCGCCTGTCGCCGTGGTCCCCGCGTTCCCGGTGCCCGCCGTCCCAGCTCCGGCACCGGCGACGCGGTCTGCCGCCGCCGGGGCGGCGGCGAGCAGGGCGTCGGTCTCGGCCCGGGTGGCGGCGGCGATCGCGCGAGCCGCGTCGGTGGTCGGGCCGGGCGGCGGGGCGAAGACGGCCGCGCGGTAGTAGCGCAGCTCCTCGATGCTCTCCTGGATGTCGGCCAGGGCCCGGTGGCCGCCACGCTTGGGCGGCGAGGCGTAGTACACCCGCGGGTACCAGCGGCGGACGAGCTCCTTGACCGAGGAGACGTCGACCATCCGGTAGTGCAGGTAGGCGTCGAGGGCTGGCATGTAGCGGGCGATGAAGGCGCGGTCGGTCGCGATCGAGTTTCCGCAGAGCGGGGCCTTGCGCGCGTCCGGGACGAACTCCCGGACGTAGGCGAGGACCCGCTCCTCGGCTTCGGCGACGGTCAGGTGGGAGGCGCGGACCGCCTCGTCCAGCTTCGAGGCGGCGTGCATGTTCTTGACGACGGGGTCCATGCGCTCCAGCGCTGCCTCCGGTGCGCCGATGACGAGGTCGATCCCGGAGCCGAGGATGTTCAGCTCGCTGTCGGTGACGAGGCAGGCGACCTCAAGCAGAAGGTCGGCCTCGGTGTCCAGGCCGGTCATCTCGCAGTCGATCCACACGAGGCGATCCATCACGTTCAACATATCGTGTGCTTACACCGTGCGGAGGTACAGGTCACCCGTGCATCGGGGATTGGGCCGAGCTTTCTGCCCCGGCCGCCGCCGCGGCGGCCGGAGGTCGGGCCCCGTCAGTTGTCGGTCGCGAGCGGCTTCGTGGCACGCTGGGTGGTCTGGGCCGCGAGGGTGTACGTCCTTCCGCACGTCCGCCGCGCTTCGTGTCGGTTCCGAAGCCTACTGGTGACCATTGAGGCGGGCGATTTCGGGCGTATCGGGATGACCCGATCGGGGCTGACCGGTCTTGAGCACCCGGGCCGGTGGTCGGCGCCGTCGCGGCCGGGACTATCGTCGCGGTCGATGAATGACGCCGAGGCGGGCTGGGCGGACGGCGGGCGCCGCGGCAGCGGCGGGCGCGCTCGCCGGCCCGGTCGGGGGCCGGTGCCGGCCGGCCCCGCGGCGGCCGTCAGGCCCGGCGGCTGCGCGGTCGCGTCGGCAATCGCTTCGCGGACCGGTGACCCCGTGGGCGGCGGCGGCTGTACAGCCGCCGCTCCTCCCGGAGCCGCTCGTCGAGCAGTCGTTCGCGTCGTAGACAGAAGCCACGCTCCACCTGGCTGACGGTAGTGCCCAGCCCGCCGGATCGGCGACTTGTAACAAGTCGTTAACACGTAATCCGGCGTGTCGATGTCAGTTGGCAACATCACGGTCGTCTGTCAGAGTGTCCGGTCACCGACCCGGACACGGAGAGCTTCTCCGGGCGCCCCGTTTGCCCCGCGGCGACGATCTTGCGCTATACCCCGAAGCGCGACTGTCTTCCCTGAACCAGCGGCCCGGACGTTAGAGGCAAAAGTGCGAATTGTGTTTCTCGGCGAGCAGTACCCCCCGGTCATCTGGGACGGCGCCGGTACCTACGTGCACGACATCGCTCACGCTCTGGTCGACAAGGGGCACGAGGTCCATCTGGTGTGTGCCCAGGGCAAGCGGGTCGTCGACGAGGTCGACAGCGGGGTGCACATCCACCGGCGGCCGCTGCTGCGCGTCCCGGTCAGCCGCATCGGCGGCCAGGTCGGACGGCTGCTGGCCGGCTCGCACTACCCCCGCGACGCGATCACCCTGCGGATGAGCCTGACGGCCTCCTACGCGATCTGGCTGCGCCGCCTGCGCCTGCGCCCGGACGTCATCGAGACCCCGGACGGCGAGACCCGCGCCCTGCTCAACGCCTGGCGGCACTCGACCGCCCTGGTCGTCCACCTGCACACGCCCACCATGTTCGACCTGCGTATCCGCCCCGAGGGCCTGACGGTGAAAGGCAAGGTCGCCGACCGGCTCGACCGCTTCACCTCCGATCACGCCGACGCGCTGACCTCCCCGTCAGACCTGCTGGTCGACGCGCTGCGCGGCTTCGGCTGGCTGCGTGACCGCGAGGTCGACGTCATCCCCTACCCGTTCGACGCCCGGCCGTACGCCGGCGCTCCGCCGGTGACCGCAACCGGCACCCAGGTGCTGGCCGTCGGCCGGCTGGAGTGGCGCAAGGGCCTGGACGTGCTGCTGGACGCGGCCGCGCGCCTGGGCCGGGACGGCACCGATGTCAAGGTCGTCATGGCCGGCTCCCCGGCCGGTGAGATCCACGGCGAGCCGGCCGGGGCGTGGCTGCGCCGCCGGGCCGAGGAGCTCGGCGTGGCCTGCCAGTTCACCGGCCACGTATCCAAGGACGAGCTGCGTGACCTCTACGCCCAGTCCCGGGTCGTGGTCGTACCGAGCCGGTTCGAGAGCTTCTCGATCGCGGCGCTGGAGGGCATGGCGTCGGGCCGACCGGTCGTGACCACCGCCAAGACCGGGGTCGCGACCTGGGTGAAGCGCTGGGACGGCGGGACGGTCATCCCCCCGGAGGACCCCGACGCGCTGGCCGCGGCGCTCAAGCCGTACCTGGACTCGCCCGAGCACGCGGCGACGGTCGGCGAGCTGGGCCGGATCGGTACGGCCGAGCTCGCCCCCGACGTGATCGCCGACCGGCGCCTGGCCGTCTACCAGCGGGCGATCGACGCGCACCAGCGGCGCGTCGCCCTGTCCGGGCACGGCCAGCTCAGCGCCTGATGTCCGAAGGGCGCGCGATCATGGCGAAGCCGCGCGCCCCATCAGCACGCGTGAGAGCCCGGCCTGGCGATGATCACCGGGCCGGGCTCGTCACGTGCCGTCGGCTGGCTCAGGCGGTCAGCTGGTTCAGGCGGCCAGCGCCGCCGGCTGCCGCGCCGGCTCCAGCGCCGCGTCCAGCACCTCCCGGACGTCGGCGACGAGCTTCACGGTCAGCTCGTCGCGGACGGCGGCCGGCACGTCGTCCAGGTCCGGCCCGTTGCGCAGCGGCAACAGCACCGTGGTGATGCCGGCCCGGTGGGCGGCGAGCAGCTTCTGCTTCACCCCGCCGATCGGCAACACCCGCCCGGTCAGCGACACCTCACCGGTCATCGCCACGTCCGGGCGGACCGGTCGGCCGGACAGCAGCGATGCCAGCGCCGTGGTCATCGTCACCCCGGCGCTCGGGCCGTCCTTGGGCACGGCCCCGGCCGGGACGTGGATGTGGACGCCCCGCTCAGCCAGGTCGCCGACCGGCAGCTCCAGCTCGGCCCCGCGCGAGCGCAGGTAGGACAGCGCGATCTGGGCCGACTCCCGCATCACGTCGCCGAGCTGGCCGGTCAGGGTCAGTCCGGCCGGGCCCGTCTCGGCGTCGGCCAGCGACGCCTCGACGAACAGGACGTCCCCACCGGCGCCGGTGACCGCCAGGCCGGTGGCCACACCGGGCAGCGCCGTGCGCTCGGCCGACTCGGGGGTGAACCGGGGCCGTCCCAGGTAGGCCGTCAGGTCGCCGGCGTCGACGCGCGTCGGCAGGGCCAGCGAACCGAGCGCGACCTGGGCCGCGATCTTGCGCAGGACCTTCCCGACGGAGCGCTCGAGGTCACGCACGCCCGCCTCGCGGGTGTACTCGCCGGCCAGCTGGCGCAGGGCCGCCTCGGTCAGCGTCACGTCCGCGGCGGCCAGCCCGGTCCGCTCCAGCTGGCGGGGCAGCAGGTGGTCGCGGGCGATGACGACCTTCTCGTCCTCGGTGTAGCCGTCCAGCCGGACGAGCTCCATCCGGTCCAGCAGGGGGCCGGGGATGGCCTCGGCGACGTTCGCCGTGGCCAGGAACAGCACGTCGGACAGGTCGAGCTCGACCTCGAGGTAGTGGTCGCGGAAGGTGTGGTTCTGCTCGGGGTCGAGCACCTCCAGCAGCGCGGCCGTCGGGTCGCCGCGGTAGTCCGCGCCCACCTTGTCGATCTCGTCCAGCAGGACGACCGGGTTCATCGTCCCGGCCTCGGAGATGGCCCGCACGATCCGGCCCGCCATCGCGCCGACGTAGGTGCGTCGGTGGCCGCGGATCTCGGCCTCGTCGCGGATGCCGCCGAGCGCCACCCGGACGAACTTCCGGCCCATCGCCGTCGCGATCGACTCGCCGAGCGAGGTCTTGCCGACCCCGGGCGGGCCGGCCAGGGCCAGCACGGCGCCGCCGCGCCGCCCGCCGAGCACGCCCAGGCCGGCGTCGGCCCGGCGCTTCCGGACGGCCAGGTACTCGATGATCCGGTCCTTGACGTCGTCCAGGCCGGCATGGTCGGCGTCCAGGACGGCCCGGGCCTTCGCGATGTCGTAGGAGTCGTCCGAGCGGGCGTTCCAGGGCAGCTCGAGGACGGTGTCGAGCCAGGTCCGGATCCAGCCGCCCTCGGGGGAGGAGTCGGCCGTCCGCTCCAGGCGGTCGACCTCCTTGAGCGCGGCCTCGCGGACCTTCTCCGGCAGCGCGGCCGCCTCGACGCGGGCCCGGTAGTCGTCCTTGTCGTCGTCGCCCGCGCCGGTCAGCTCGGCCAGCTCCTTGCGGACGGCCTCGAGCTGGCGGCGCAGCAGGAACTCGCGCTGCTGACGGTCCATGCCCTCCTGGACGTCCTTGCGGATCGTCTCGGCCACGTCGGCCTCGGCCAGGTGGTCGCGGGTCCACGCGACCAGGCGGGCGAGCCGCTCGGCCGGGTCGGCGTTCTCCAGCAGCTCCAGCTTCTGCTCGCTGGACAGGTACGGCGCGTAGCCGGCGGTGTCGGCCAGCTCAGAGGCATCCTCGATCGCGGCGACGGAGTCGATGACCTGCCACGCCCCGCGCTGCTGCAGCAGGGTCGTGACCAGCGACTTGTACTCGCGGACCAGCGCGCCCAGCGCTTCGGCGTCCGCCGCCGGGGGCGTCTCGACGTCGGTGGCCTCGACCCAGGCGGCGCCGCCGGGGCCGGTCGCGGGGCCGCCGACCGTCGCCCGGTTCAGCGTCCGGATCACGGCCGCCGGCTCGCCGGTGGGCAGCCGGCCGATCTGCTCGATGACGGCGACGACGCCGTACTCGGTGGCCCGCCCGTCCAGGCGGGGGACCAGGAGCAGCTCGGCCTGGCTGGCGGGCTTGCTGGAGATGCCGGGCCGCACCGGGCTGGCGCCGGCGGCCGAGCGGGCCGACTCCACCGCGGCCTTGGACGCCGGCTTGGTGAGGTCCACCGGCACGACCATGCCGGGCAGCACGACCGTGTCCGGGGTCGGGAGAACAGGCAGAGCCCGTGTTCGTGACATATGTGGCGCGCCCTTCACGTCGTGGCCGAAAAAGCTGAGTCGAACCTGCTCAATGCACTAGAGCGCGGGTCTGTTCCCCCGGGGGAGTTTGCGGTGAGCGAACTGGTCGTGACCGGGCCCGAGCTGGTAGATCGCGCTCGCGGAACCCTGCCTCCGCTGGTCAAATAGGAGCCGACGAGGCGTTCGGGGCGGGAGTCCGGCGGGTTCGGGGAGCGCTCGGCGCGGCCGGGAAGCCGCCGGGCCGCCGCCGTGTTGGGCAGGATGTAGTTGCAGAAACAACTAACTGGGAGGCTCACATGCCCGCCGTAACCGCCGACACCCTGACGCTGCCGCGCGTCGCGGCGCCCAGCCCCGAGGGGGCCGAGCGGCCGGTCGTCTCGGTCACCAGCGCCCCGGGCGGGCTGGAGGGCGAGGGCTTCCCGGTCCGCCGGGCCTTCGCCGGCGTCTCGCTGGCCGCGCTCGACCCGTTCGTCCATATGGACCAGATGGGCGCGGTCGACTACGGCCCGGGCGAGCCCAAGGGGACGCCCTGGCATCCCCACCGCGGCTTCGAGACAGTCACCTACATGATCGACGGGACCTTCCAGCATCAGGACTCCCACGGCGGCGGCGGCCTCATCACCGACGGCGCCACCCAGTGGATGACCGCCGGCGCCGGCATCCTGCACATCGAGACCCCGCCGGAGGCGCTGGTCGTCTCGGGCGGGCTGTTCCACGGCATCCAGCTGTGGGTGAACCTGCCGGCCAAGGACAAGTTCTCCCCGCCGCGCTACCAGAACCTCGAGGGCGGCCAGGTCGCCCTGCTGGCCACGGCGGACGGCGGCGGCCTGGCCCGGGTGATCGCCGGTGAGCTCGGCGGCCACGCCGGCCCCGGGTCCACCCACACCCCGATCACCATGGTCCACCTGACGCTCGCGCCCGGCGCCCGGGCCGACCTGCCCTGGAACCCCGAGTTCAACGCCCTGGCCTACGTCCTGGCCGGCGAGGGCCGGGTCGGCTCGGAGGGCCGGCCGGTCGGCCACGGCCAGCTCGCCGTGTTCGGCTCGGGCGACCACCTCACCCTGGCCGCGGCCGACGGCGGCGACCCGCTCGAGGTGCTGCTGCTCGGCGGCCGGCCCATCCGCGAGCACGTCGAGACCTACGGCCCGTTCGTCATGAACACCCGGGCCGAGATCCGGCAGGCGATCGAGGACTTCCAGGCCGGCAGGCTCGGGGTCATCCCGGCCGACGCCCTCATGCCGCACGTCGTCCGGTAGCCGCGTCGTCCGGTGGCTGAGTCGTTCGGTAGCCGGGCCGTCGGCTAGCCGACACCCCACCGCCGCCCCGGGGCGCGGGAGCCGGCCTGTGGCGCAGCGTGGTGGGAGGATTCCGCCATGGTCGTCGCGCGCGATCCGCACCGTGCCCCGGTCGTCTTCGTCAGCTACACGGCCGTCGACCGCGCCTGGGCCGAGTGGATCGCCTGGCGACTGGCCGACGCCGGCTACGGGGTGCGGATCCAGGCCTGGCACGCACCGCCCAGCTCGGCCTGGATGGAGTGGATGGACCGCGAGGTCCAGGCGGCCGACCACATGGTGGCCGTGCTCTCGCCGGCCGCCCTGGTCTCCGAGTTCGCCCAGGCCGAGTGGCGGGCCATCCTGCGCGAGGACGTCCTCGGCCAGCGCCGGCGGCTCCTGCCGGCGCGCATCGCGCCCTGCCAGCCGCGCGGCATCCTCGGCGGCGTCGTCTACTTCGACCTGTTCGGCCTGGACGAGCCGGCCGCCGAGGTCGCGCTGCTCGACGCGGTGCGAGCGGCGGCCGGCCCGCCGCCGAGTCGCGACCCGGGCGGTCGCGACCCGGGCGGTCGCGACCCGGCCGTCCCGGCCCAGGCCCCGCCGTTCCCCCCGAACCTGCCCCGGGCCGCGCGCGGCGCGCTCAGCCTGTTCCTCGACCGGCTCGTGCTCGCGACCCGCGACCGCTATCCCGGCGCCGCCGTCGAACGCCTCGAGATCGGGACCGAGGACGAGCACCTGCTGGTCAGCTGGGCCGAGGACGGCGAGGCGCCGCGGTGCTGGCCGGTCGGCGCGGCCCCGGACGGGGTCGGCCCGGCCGAGCTCGACGCGTTCCACCGCCGCGTCCACGCCCGCTACGAGGCCGACGATCCGGGCGTCGAGTCGGAGCTCGTCCACGGCGGCCCGCCGGTCGAGGCGGCGCTGGCCCGGGCCGGCCGGCGCCTGGGCATCCGCGTCCGCTCGCTGCCCGAGTACCAGCGGTCCTGGGACCCGCGCGGCTACCTGGCCCGCCAGACCGCCCGCCTGGCCGCCGACAACGTCTACCTGTCCTCGCTCTACGTCCCGCAGCGCTACCGGCGCCTGGACGAGGCCGGCGCGGGCGCCGGGACCGGTCCGGCCCCGCCCCGGCGCGGCGGCGACAACGCCCTCGAGGCGATCATCGACTGGCTGGGCGACGAGGACGCCCGCCTCGTCCTTGTCCTGGGCCGCTTCGGCCACGGCAAGAGCTTCCTGCTGCGGGAGCTGGCCCGCCGGCTGCCCGAGCACGACCAGCACCTCGTCCCGGCCTACATCGCGCTGCGCTCGCTGGAGAAGGACCACAATCTCGACGCCCTGCTGGCCCAGCACCTGGCCATCGCCGGCGAGAGCGCGATCGACATCCGGGCCGTGCGCCGGATGGTCGAACGGGGCCAGCTCGTCCTGCTCTTCGACGGGTTCGACGAACTGGCCCACCGGGTCAGCTACGACCGGGCGGCCGAGCACCTGTCCGCCATCCTGTCGGCGGTCGGCGGCCGGGCCAAGGTCGTCGTGTCCAGCCGGGACGAGCACTTCGCCTCCGACAGCCAGTGGCGCTCCCTGCTCTCCGAGCCCCGGCTCGTCGCCGCCCGCCGCATCCTGCGGCTGGAGGAGTTCTCCGAGGACCAGGTCCGGGCGTTCCTCGTCCGCCTGTTCGGGGGGACGCCGCGGCGGCCGAGCGCCGCCTCGAGCTGATCCGCGACGTCCAGGACCTGCTGGAGCTCTCCCGCAACCCGCGGATGCTCACGTTCATCGCCGCGCTCGGCGAGGACGAGCTGCGCCGGCGGCGGGCGGCCGGCGGCGGCCTGAGCTCGGCCGGCCTCTACGAGCTGCTGGTCTCGCGCTGGCTCGACTTCGAGGTCGACCGGCGCCGCCTGTCGCCGGGCTCGACACCGTTCCTGACGGCGGTGGAGCTGCGCCGGGCCGTGACCGCCCTGGCCCTGCGGCTGTGGCACGACCTCGCCTCCGACGTCGCGCTCGACGGCATGGAGTCCACCACCCGCGAGGTGCTGGCCGAGCTGGGCCGGCCCCGGACCGACCTCGGCGAGGCGACCTGGACCGTCGGCTCCTCCAGCCTGCTGACCCGGCGGGAGGACGACCGATTCGGCTTCGTCCACGCCTCGGTCATGGAGTACCTGGTCGCGGCCGTCGCGGCCGTCGCGGCCGTCGCGGCCGAGGCGGCCCGCACGCTGGCGCTGGCCGGCGCCGGCGCCGGTACCGCCGCCGGCGGTACCGGGCCGGGCGGACCGGGCGCGCGGGCCGGACCGCTGGACGTCCAGGCCATCTCGCCGCTGATGGCGGACTTCTTCGCCGCCCTGGCCGAGCGGGAGGCGGTGGCGGCCTGGCTGCGGTGGGCCAGCGAGGACCCGGCGGCCGGACCGGTGAGCCGGGCGAACGCGCTGACGGTGGCGGCCCGCGTCGCCGTCCACGACATCCGCCACCGCCTGGCCGGCCAGGACCTGCGCGGCCAGGATCTCTCCGGCCTCGACCTGCGCTTCGCCGACCTCTCCGGCGCCGACCTGCGCGGCACTTACCCGCGGGGCACCGATCTCACCGGCGCCCGGCTGACCGGGGCGCGGTTGGCCGGTGCCGTCCTGGACGGAGTCGTCCTCGACCGGGCCGACCTGTCCGGCGCCGATCTGCGGGGGGCGACGCTGGTCGGCCCGCGCCTGCGCGGGGCCCGTCTCGACGGCGGCGACTGGCGGCGGGCCGCGCTGCTGCCCGCCCGCCCTCCGGCCGGCGCGGCTGACGCGGCTGACGCGGGCGGGGCCAGCGTGGACGCGGACGTGCTCGCCGCGGCGACCGCGCTCGGCGCGGTGCCGGTCGCCTCGACCCCGGTCCGGGCCGTGTTCACCCCGTCGCGGGCCGGGGTGCGGGCGGTCGCGTTCGCTCCGGTCAGCGGGATGCTCGCCGCCGGCTGGGGCCCGACGATCGTGCTTACCGACCCGCTCGACGGCCGCCCGACGCGGGTGCTGACCGGCCACACCGACCTCGTGCTCGGCCTGGCCTTCGGGCCGGACGGGACGTGGCTGGTCTCGGTCGGCCAGGACGGCGCCGTCCGCTGGTGGGACGCCGCCAGCGGGCGTCAGCTGGGCGTCGAGCGACCGGGGCCCGGGGCGCTGGGCTGCGTGGCCGTCTCGCCCGACGGGCGACAGGCCGCCGTCGGGAGCGCCGACGGGACGGTCTGGCTGCTGCCCGGGCGGGGCGAACGCGTCCCGCCCCCGGGTACGGCGCCACGCGTCCTGGGCCACCACGCCGACGGCGCGGTCGGAGCGGTGGCCTTCGCGCCCGACGGCTCCCGGCTCGCCTCTGGCGGGGCGGACCGGGTCGTACGGCTGTGGGACCTCGGCGGCGACCGGCCGCCCCGGGAGCTGACCGGCCACAGCGACCGGGTGAAGTCCGTCGCGTTCCACCCCGACTCGCGCACCCTCGCCACCGGCGGGTTCCGTTCCATCCGCCGGTGGGACGTCGAGACCGGCGAGCAGACCGGCGAGCTGGCCGGCCACGACGGCGGGGTCTGGTCGGCGGCCTACACCCCCGACGGCGAGGCGTTGATCTCCGGCGGGGCCGACAACGAGGTACGGGTCTGGCGCCGGGGGAGCGACGCCCACGGCCGCCTGGGCGGGCACGCCGGGCGGGTGTGGGCGGTCGCCGTCAGCCCGGACGGCGCCCTGGTCGCGTCCGGCTCGGCCGACACCACCGTCGAGGTCTGCGAACGCGTCGGCGGCCACCGGCTGCGCGTGATCACCGGCGCCAGCCCGTCCCGGGCCGGAGCCGCCGCCGGGCCGCCGGGGCCGCCAGGGCCGCGCTCGACGGGCGGGCCGGCGCTGATCGCCGCCGGCGGCCCGGGCGACTCCGTCCGCCTGAACGCCCCGGCCACCGGTCGCCAGCTCGCGTCCTGGTCGGGACCGGCCGGCGGAGTCGGGCCGGTCGCGCTGCTGCCGGCGGCGGGCGCGTCCGTCCGCCGGGTGCCGGTCGGCCGGGACGGCCCGCTGCTGGTCGCCGCCCCGGCCACCGGCCGCGGCGTCACCCTGGTGCGGCCCCTGCCGATCGGGCCCGACGGGCCGCCCGGACCGGACGCCCCGGCCTGGGCGGAGCCGACCGGCGGGTGGACGCTGCCCGGCGGAGGCGGCCCCGTCCGGGCCCTGGCCGCCAGCGCGGACGGGACGGTCGTGGCCGCGCTGGACGGCGGCGGGCAGGTCCGGCTGTGGGAGCCGCGCGCCCCCCGTTCGCTGCCGGCGCCGCCGGGCGGCCTCGCTGACGGGCCGCTGGCCCTGAGCACCGACGGCGCGCTGCTGCTGTGCGGGGGGCCGGACGGGACCCCACAGCTCTGGGACGTCCCGGCCGCGCGCTCGCGCGGGCCGGTCACCGACCGCCCCTCCCCGGTGGCGGCCGACCCGGCACCCGCGGCCGCGGGGGACCCGGTGGGGGAGCGGGCGGCGGACGCGGCGCCGGGCCCGGTCCGGCTGGCCGCGCTCCACCCCACCGAGCCGCTGTGCGCGCTGGCCACCGACACCGAGGCCTGGCTGTGCCCGCTTCCCGGCTCGCTTCCCGCGCGTCCCGGCCCGGGTTCCGGCGGCGGTCCGTCCCCGATCTCCCGGCCGACCCGCCTGGGCGGCCCGGCCAGCGACGGCGTGCGGGCGCTCGCGTTCAGCCCGGACGGCTCCCGTCTGGTCACCGGTCACGCCAGCGGCTCGGTCGTCGTGCACCGGCTCCGGAGCGACGCCGAGCCGGCGATCACGACCGTCCATGCCGGCCCGGTCGCGTCGGTCGCCTTCAGCCCGGACGGCTCGCTGATCGTCTCGGCCGGCACCGACGGAACCGTCGCCCAGCGGGACGCGGACGGACGGCCGTTGGCCCGGCTGACCGGGCTGTTGCGCGGCGGCTGGCTGGCGCTGGGCGCGGGCGGCGGCTACAAGCTCGTCGGCGAGCCGGCCGGCCGGGTCAACCTGGCCGCCGCCGACCGCGCGTTCGGCCTGACCGAGCTGGACGGCGTCGTCGACCGCCCCCATCGGCTCGAGCTGGACGACCCGATCGCGGTTCCGCTCCCGCCCGCCGTCGACCCCGCTCCGGCTGATCCGGCGCGGCCTTCCGACGCCTCGCCGTCCGACGCCTCGCCGTCCGACGCCTCGCCGTCCGACGCCTCGCCGTCCGACGCCTCGCCGTCCGACGCCTCGCCGTCCGACGCCCCGCCGTCCGACGCCCCGCCGTCCGGCGAGCCGTCCGCCGGCGAGCCGTCCAGCGAGCTGACCCGCCCGACCCCACCCGATCCCCGTCCCGCGCCGCGGGCCGCCAATCCGCCGGCCCCGGATCCGCCCGTGCGGCGGCCGGCCGACGGGTCGCCGGAGGGCGGCCGCGCCGACGCGGATCCGGCGGCCACGAGCCCGTCCACCCAAGTCACCGACCCGCCACGGCCCCGCCGGCGGTGGCGCCGCGGGCCAGGCTGACCACCCGTTCGGGTTACCCGCTGAACCTCGCTGGCCCGCGCGACGTGTTCTGTGCGCGACAGGGCATCCGGATCGGGGTGATTCGGGTAGTTGGGCCAGGCATGAGATCGTTGGTCCGGGTGGTACCGGGCGACGCCGCGCACGGCGTGGTGATGACGGCTCAGGTGGAGCGCGAGGAGCGGTGTGGACGCGGCAGGGACGGGCGGGGCCAGCGACCTGGGCCGGCGTGACGGGCCGCCCAGCGCCACGGCGTCGCCGGTCCGCCCGGCGGCTCCGCTCAAGAGCTACGATCCGCGCCAGCTCGGCGCCTACGACCTGCTGGGCCGGCTCGGCAGCGGCGGGATGGGCACCGTCTTCCTCGGCCGCGGGCCAACCGGGCGGCTCGTCGCCGTCAAGGTCATCCGGCCCGAGTTCGCCGAGGTCGCGGAGTTCCGCACCCAGTTCCGCCGGGAGGCGGAGCTGGCCCGCAGGGTCGCCCGGTTCTGCACGGCCGAGGTCATCGAGGTCGTCGACGGTGACCCGGCCTACCTGGTCACCGAGTACGTGCGCGGGCCGACGCTGAGCCAGGCCATCGCCAGCCGCGGCCCGCTGCGCCCGGGCGACCTGGAGCGGGTCGCGGTCAGCGTCGCCGCAGCCTTGGCCGCCATCCACCGGGCCGGGCTAATCCACCGCGACCTCAAACCGGCCAACGTCCTGCTCTCCGACCTGGGCCCCCGCGTGATCGACTTCGGGATCGCCCGGGCCGCCGAGGCGGTCACGACCATGCACCCGGCGCCGCGCAGCCCCGGCACCCCGGCGTTCATGGCGCCCGAGCAGGCCAACGGCGACCCGGTCACCACCGCGGCCGACATCTTCGCCTGGGGCGGGCTGGTCGCGTTCGCCGCCACCGGGCGGCCACCGTTCGGCGAGGGCACCAGCCCCGTCCAGCTCTACCGGGTCGTGCACACCGAGCCCCGGCTCGACGGCCTGGACGAGCCGCTGCGCACCGTCGTGCGCCGGGCGATGAGCAAGCGCCCCGAGGACCGGCCCAGCGCCGACGAGCTGCTCATCCAGATGATCGGGCTGCCCTCCGTCACCACGCCGCCGGACCCGGACGCCCTCGTCGCCGACCCCGACGTCACCCAGATCACCAAGATCACCCGGATGCCCCGGCTGCTGGACCCGGCCACACCGGCTCCGGGCGTGTCCGAGCGGCCCGAGCGGCCCGAGCTGCCCTCCGAGCCACCATCCCTCGCCGGCCCCGACGTCGCCGGCCATGACGTCGCTGCCCACGAGGCCGCGGGCTACGGGGCCACCGGCTACCAGGCCACCAGCTACGGGGCCACCAGCTACGACGAGAGCGGCCTCGAGGCGGTTGACCTCGACGAGACCGGCTACGACGACGCGGCGGTACCGCCGACCGCGTTCACGCCGCCGCCTACCAGGACCACGCCCGACCTCCCGCCCCCGCCGCCCGAGACCGCGCGGTCACCCGAACCCACACCGGCGACGCCCGTCGGGCCCGCCGATCCGTCTGCCCGGCCCGCCGGTCCGCCCGTCGGGCCCGCCGGTCCGCCCGTCGGGCCCGCCGGTCCGTCTGCCCGGCCCGCCGGTCCGTCTGCCCGGCCCGCCGGACGGCGGCGTCGGGCCCGCCGACGGGTCGTGGCCCTGGCCGTCGTGCTCGCCGTCGTGATCGCCGCGGCCGTGGTGGTTCCGCTGGCCCTGCGGGGTGGCGGCGGCCCGAGCGGCCCGGCCGCCGCGGCCGACGACGTGGCCGCCCACGCCGACCGGCTGCGCGGCAGCGACCCGGCGCTGGCCGCGAGGCTCAGCCTGGCGGCCTACCGGCTGGCCAGCACTCCGGCCAGCGACGGCGCCCTGGTCTCCTCGTTCGCGCTGGGGGCGAGCCGGTCCGCCCCGGCCAGCGAGGGGTCGGTGCTCGGCGCCGCGGTCAGCCCCGACGGGCGGATCGCCGCGACCGGCGGCGGCGACTCGATCGTGCGCCTGTGGGACATCTCCACCGGCACGCCGCGCCCGCTGGCCACGCTGCGCGGCCACACCAACTGGGTGCCCGGCGTCGCCTTCAGCCCGGACGGGCACACCCTGGCCAGCGGCAGCGTCGACGGGAGCATCGTGCTCTGGGACGTCACCAACCCCGCCGCCCCGACCCGGCTGGTCGCCTTCCCGGCCGGTAACCGAGGGGTCCGGCGCCTGGCCTTCAGCCCCAACGGGCACCTGCTCGCCGTCGCCGGCCTCGACAACACCACGACCCTGTGGAACGCCGTGCAACGGGGCAACCCCACCCGGGTGGCCGTCCTGATCGGCCACACCGACGTCGTCCAGGACGTCGCGTTCAGCCCGGACGGCACGCTGCTGGCCGCGGCGAGCAAGGACACCACGATCCAGCTCTGGAACGTCTCCCACCCAGCCCAGGCCGCACTGCTGGCCACGATCCCCGGGCACGGCGCCTACGTGTGGTCGGTGTCGTTCCGGCCCGCGGGCGGGCTGCTGGCCACCGGTTCCTTCGACGGGACGGTCCGCCTCTACGACGTCAGCCGGCCGCGCCAGCCCCAGCTGGTCACGACGATCGCGACGGGGCACCACGCGGTCTACAGCGCGACGTTCACCGGCACCGGGACACTGCTGGTCACCGGCGACGACACCCGGCTCGACCTGTGGGACGCCCGCGATCCCGACCACCCCGACCGGGTCGCCACGACCGGCGTCCCGGCCCAGCCGGTGGCCCGCGTCGGCCACGACGACTGGGTGCAGGACGCCCGCCTGTTCGACGGCGGCCGCGGCCTCCTGACCGTCTACGACGACGGGTCGCTGCGGGTCTGGACCCTGCGCCCGGACGTTCTGGCCCGGGACGCCTGCGCCCGCCCGGCCGACCGGATCAGTCCCGCCGAGTGGGCGAGCCACATCCCCCACGAGCCCTACCGACCCGTCTGCTGAGCCCGGCCCCGGCCCTGGGATCAGATCAGTGGCGGCAGCGCCTGGCGGACTGTGAGCAGGGGAGCGAACAGGTCGCCCCGGCTCTCCAACCGGTCGAGAACGCCCGCGAAGTCGACGCCGTCCGGGCGGAGCTCGGCGTCGTCGAGCTCGTCCCAGTCGATCGGAGCCGACACCGGAGCGCCCGGCTCGGCCCGCGGGCTGTAGGGGGCGACGAGCGTCTTGTGGACGACGTTCTGCGTGTAGTCGAGCCGGGCCCGACCGCCGCGCTCGTTGACCTCCCAGCGCCAGCTGACCAGGTCGGGGACGACGGCGCCGACCGCCCGCGACAGGCCCTCGACCCAGGCCCGGGTGTCGTCGAACGTGTAGCCGGACGCGATGGGAATCCAGATCTGGATGCCGCGCCGGCCGGTCACCTTGGCCGCGGCGGTCACGCCGAGGTGCTCGAGCGCCGCGCGGTGCAGCCGGGCCAGGGTGAGCAGCTCCTCCCAGCTCGTCGCCGTCCCGGGATCGAGGTCGATCAGGGCGTAGGTCGGCTCGTGCGGATCGGCGGCCCGGGAGGTCCAGGCGTGCCACTCCAGCGCGCCGAAGTTCGCCGCCCAGACCAGCGCGGCCGGCTCCTCGACCAGCAGGTAGCGGGTGGGCTCGCGCACGTCCGGGTCGTCCCAGCGGGTCAGCCAGCCGGGGGCGTGGTCCGGCAGCCGCTTGTGCCAGAAGCCCTTCGTGCCGGCCCCGCCGGGGAAGCGGTGCATGTTCAGGACCCGGCCGGCCAGGTAGGGCAGGACGGTCGGGGCGATCCGCGCCGCGTAGCGGACCAGGTCCCGTTTCGTCGCCGCCTTCGCGCCCGGCTCCCGGGGCGGGAACAGCTCCTTGTCGAGGTTGGTCAGGCGCACCTCGCGGCCGAAGACCGTCCAGGTGCCGCCGGCGCCTAGCGCGTCCAGAGCGGCGAGCGCCGCGTCGCCGGGGCCGTCGATCCGGGGCGGCGGCTCGACGTCGGGCTGTGATCGCGGGCCCTCGCGGCGGGGGACGGCCTCGGCCGCTGTGGCCGGCGGCCGGTCGCTGTGCCAGACCCGCTCGGGGTCGGCCTTGACCTGGTCGTTCGTCCGGCCGCTCAGCGCCGATTCGGGATGGTCGTCGGGGTTCCACCCGGGCACGGCGAACTCGTCGTTCTTGTGGAGGACGAGCCAGTCGCGGTCGGGATGCTCGCGGTCGCGGCTGGTGCGGACCAGCACCAGCCGGCCCCGGAGCTTCTGCCCGTACATGTCGGCGTGCAGCTCTCCGGCGGCGAGAGCGGCCGCCGGGTCGTCGGTGCCGTGCGGCTCCCACGTCCCGATGTCCCAGACGATGACGTCCCCGCCGCCATACTGGCCTTTCGGGATCACGCCCTCGAAGTCGAGGTACTCGATCGGGTGGTCCTCGACGTGGACCGCCTGGCGGCGGGCCTTCGGGTCGAGCGTCGGCCCGCGCGGCACCGCCCAGCTCACCAGCACCCCGTCGACCTCGAAGCGCAGGTCGTAGTGGGTGCGCCGGGCCCGGTGGCGCTGCACGACGAACCGGCGGCGCCCGCCGTCGCCGGCCGCCGGCTCGGGCTGCCCGGACGGTTCGGGGGTTCGCTCGAAGTCCCGCTTGCCCCGGTAGGCATCAAGCGGGTCGACCGTCCGCCCGCTGCCCCGGTCCGCGTCCACACCCCCGACGGTAAGCCCGCCGGGGCGTCCACGGTCGACGTACAGCCGTGGGGGCGTCCCGCTCCGGCCATGTCACCGAGGTGACACAGTCCGTACCGGCGGTCTCGCCGGGGGGACGATGGCGGCAGTGACGCCCGGCGGCCCGCACTGCCGGGTACCCGATTCCAGGGAGGTGGCGCGCATGCGTCTGCCCCGTTGGCTCTCCCGCCGTCCCGACTCCGACAGCGCCGAGTCTCGCGCCGAGGTGTCGGCGAAGCACCGTCGTCGGCGCTCCTCGCGCGGCGACGGCGGATCGCCGCCCTGGCTGTCCACCGACGACAGGTTCACTGACGACAGCGGATCCGGCGGCCACTCGTCCGGCCACCACCATCACCACCACGGTTCATCCGGCCAGCACGACGGCGGCTTCTTCGGCGGCCACCACGGTGGTGGCGGCTTCGGCGATGGCGGTCACTTCGGCGGCGGCCACCACGGCTGACCGGCGGCCACCACGCCGGGCAGATCCCGCCGGCGGGACCGATGAGTTCCCAGCGGTGGGGCCGTCTGTACTGATGACGGCCTCGCCCAGACGGCCCCGCACCGACACGGAGCACGCCATGCCCACGCTGACCGCCCGCGCCACCAAGGTCGCCACGGTGATCATCCCGGTTGCCGACCAGGACGCCGCCATCGCCTTCTACGTGGAGAAGCTCGGCTTCACCAAGCGCGTCGACGTCCCGTTCGGCGGCGGCTACCGCTGGGTCGAGGTCGGCCTCGACGGCGCCGAGACGACGATCGCCCTGGCCCCGCCGCCCGAGGGCGTGCCTTCCGGTGACCGCCAGACCGGCATCAGCCTGCACACCGACGACATCGACGCCTACCACGCCCAGCTGCGCGCGGCCGGCGTCGACGTGGACGCCGAGGTGATGCGCATGGGCGACCCGGTGCCGCCGATGTTCTGGTTCCGCGACCCCGAGGGCAACGTCCTGCTGGTCACCCAGTAGCCGTTCCGGCTCCCGCCGCCCGGCCCCGGCAGACTGTCCGCCGCCATGCTCAGCCGCCGTAGTGAAACCGGGCTTTGATGATCTTCACCGTCTTGTCGTCGGCCCGGTAGATGAGGCGATGCTCGTCGTCGATCCGGCGGGACCAGTACCCGGAGAGGTCGCCCTTGAGCGGCTCCGGTTTGCCAATCCCAGTGAACGGGTCGCGCTGGATCTCACGGATCATGCGGGTGATCCTCGTGGCCATCTTTCGGTCGGCGCCGAGCCAGTAGAGGAAGTCTTCCCACGCGTCGGGGTCGAAATTGATGCTCCGCACTATTCGCCCGCGAGGCTCTCGAGTTCCTCCATGGTCTTGACGATGGCGGCCTGGTCAGCCTTGTCCCGGGCGACGGCTGCCATGAGCCGCTGGGCGTTGGCCGGAGATCGCAACAGGTAGATCGTCTCCTGCCAGGAGTCGAAGTCCGCGGCGGACATGAGGACGGCGTCGCCGCCCTTGGAGTTGATCCGCACCGGTACGTGGTCGTCGTTGACCTGCTGGATCAGCGGGAACAAGCGTGAACGGGCATCGCTGGCGCTGATGGCCACGGCCGCACTCCTCTCTAGCGGTACCGTAATATCGTACCAGTCACGTACCGGCTTTACTGTCGTTGGCTCTCGTGTTCTTCTCTCGCTTACGGCCGAACAGCGTGTAGTAGTCGGCCTTCCCACCATGGGTCACCCAGGCCCACCATGGGTCACCCAGGCCTTCGTCCCGTTCAGAAGGTAGCCGCCGGGCGCGGGGACGGCCGCGGCCCGGATCGCCGCCGGGGCGGAGCCGGCGTGCGCCTCGGACAGGCTGTAGGCGCCGAGCAGGTCTCCGGTCAGCAGCCGGGGAGCAGCTCGCGCCGCTGCTCCTGTCCCCGCTGTTGACCAGCGGGTTGGCCGACAGGATGTGCTGGGATGACCACCGGCTTACCGGTGTCTCGTTCAGTCGGGACGGGCGGACGATGGTTACCTCCTGTAACGATGGCAGCGGAAGCGGATGGCTGCGTTTCTACGACGTTTCTCGCCCGGGGACGCCGGTCCTGGTCTCCGAACACATCGAGCCGAGAGGCGTCAACGACGTCGCTTTCAGACCAGTCGACGACCAGCTTGTCTCGGCTGCCCAGGTCGACGACGGAAACAGCCCCTATGCCGGCGGGCAACTGCTCTTCGGCCGGGGGGACTGGGTCACCGCGCTGGTGGATCGCGATCCCCTGGCCGCGGCCTGCGCGGTCGCAGGTGGCGGGTTCTCGGCGAAGGACTGGCCGGTGGCCGTGCCCGGCATCGCCTACCGGCCGACCTGCCCGGCGTCCTGAGCGGCGTCCCGCTCGGCGCCGGCTGCCCCGGGTCAGCGGTCGCGCAGCAGGGCCATGCAGAGGGTGAGACCGGGGCCGAAGGCCATCGCGACGAGGCGGTCGCCGGCGGCCAGGCCCCGGCGGCGCAGGCCGTCCAGGACCAGCAGGACGGTGGCCGACGAGCAGTTGCCCCGGTCCGCCAGCACCGACCGGGTGACCGCGGTGTCAGCCGGCTCCAGACCGAGCCGCTCCTGGACGACGTCCACGATGCGCGGGCCGCCCGGGTGGACCGCCCAGGCCCGGACGTCGTCCCGGTCCAGGCCGAAGGGGTCCAGCAGCGAACGGGTCGCGGGCTCCACGTGGTCGGCCAGCACGTCGGGGACCTTGGAGGACAGGCCCATCCGGAAGCCGGTGTCGGTGACGTACCAGGTCATCAGGTCCTCGGTGGCCGGCGCGGTCGCGGCCGTCGTGTCCAGGACCTCCAGCCCGTCGTCGGCGTCGGGGCGCAGGACGATCGCCGCCGCCGCGTCGCCGAACAGGGCGTGGGCGACGACCTGCTCCAGGTCCGGCCGGCCGCGGGCGTCGTCCGGCCCCGGCGGCTGGACGTGCAGGGACGGCAGCTCGACGCACAGCAGCAGCGCCGGGCGCCGCCGGGCCCGGACGAAGTCGGCCGCCGCGCCCATCCCGGGGATCGCGCCGTAGCAGCCCATGTGGCCGATGAGCAGCCGGCGGACGTCGGCCGGCAGGCCGAGGTCGCGGGCCAGGATGATGTCCAGGCCGGGGGTGGCGTAGCCGGTGCAGGAGACGACGGCGAACAGGCCGACCTCGGTCGGGGCGAGGCCGGCGTCGTCGAGGGCCGCCTTGGCCGCCCGCGCGCCGAGCGGGACGGCCTCGGTGATGTAGCGGATCATCCGGGTACCGGTCGACCAGCGGCTGACGTCCTCGACGCGCGGGTCGACGACGCCGTGGCGGGTCTCGACGCCCGAGTTGAGGAAGATCCGCTGGGCGATCCGGCTGCCGTTGTAGTGCTGGGAGAACGCCCCGTCCCAGACGGCGCGCTGGTCGACAGGGGCGGGGAAGGCCGAACCCATCCCGGTGATGACCGCCGCCGGGCCGTCGCGCGGCGGCCACCGGGACGGCGTTCCGGCGGCCGGGAACGGTGTTCCCCACTCGCGGAGGCGCCGGCCCGCGGGAGGCCGGACCGGGCTCACCACCGGGCCACCGCGGCGTCGGCCTCCGGGTCGCCGCCGAGCGCGGCCACGCCCAGCCAGTCGGCGCACACGTCGGACGTCGCCGGCTGCAGCGAGCCGCAGCGCGCGTCGCGGTAGAGCCGTTCCAGCGGATGCCCGCGCCGGCTCGCCGCCGTCCCGCACGCCTCTAGCACGGACGCGGCCACGTCCTGCGCCGTCTGGCCGGCCAGCAGCTTCGCCCGCCACACCCACCGGTTCGTCTCCGGCGAGCCCGGGTCGGCGTCGACCCGCGCCGCGCAGGTGTCGATCACCACGTCGAGCGCGGCCAGCGCCGCGTCGGCCCGCCCGAAACGGGCCCGCACCGCCGGCAGCGACCCCAGCCCGCCGGCCGCGTCACCACCCGGCCCGGCCAGCCCGCCCACGGCCCGGGACCGGACGTGCTCCACCCCGGCGTCGAACGCGGCCCGGGCCACCCCGGCGTAGACGGCGGCGTACGAGGCGACCAGCCACTGCGGCATGATCTGCGCGACCAGCAGGCTGACGCCCTCCAGGCCGCCGACCAGGGCGTCCGCCGGCACGAGGGTGTTGAAGCGGACGTCGTGGCTGCCGGTGCCGCGCATCCCGAGGACGTCCCAGTTCGGCTCGACGCTCACCCCCGGCCCGGCCGGGACGAGGAAGTGACTGACGGCGGGGTCCCCGGACCCTTCGGCGGGGGCTTCGGCCCGGGCGGCGACGAAGTACAGCTCGGCGTGCCGGGCGCCGGAGCAGAACGACTTCAGCCCCGTGATTCGGAAGCCGTCGCCCTCGCGCCGGTAGGACGTCCGTAGCGCCGAGAGCCGGGAGCCCGCGCCCCGCTCGCTCATCGCGACCGCGATGAACGACCCGGCGGCCGCGGCGGCCAGCACCCGGTCGCGGGCGGCGAAGAACGACTCGGGCGCGCCCATGGCCCGGGCCAGCTCGTCCGGCGTCCCGGCCAGCGCCCCGACGACGGAGGTGTGCATGTTCAGCGCGAGCGCGCTGGCGCCGCTGCCGGCGGCCAGGACCCGGGCGACGTCCGCCCAGTCGGCGAAGCCGCCGCCGAGACCGCCGAACCGGCGCGGGACCAGCAGGCCGAACAGCCCGGCGGCCCGGGCGTCGGCCAGGTCGGCGGCGGGCAGCTCGCCGTCCCGGTCCGCCTCGCCCGCCCGCGCGGCCCAGCCGGGCACGACGCCGGCCGCGCGCTCGGCCGGCGTCGTGCCCACCGCCGGGCGCGAGCTCTGCTCGGGAACGGTGTTCTCGCCGGCCTCGACGTTCACCGCGCGACCTCCCGGGGCTGGGTCTGGCCGGCCGCGCCCCGCTGGGCCGCCGGTGCCGCGGCGAGGGCCGCGCCGGCCCGCACCCCGACGGCCTGGTAGACGCCGGCCACCGACCGGGTCGGCATCATCCGGACGTCCTCGACGCGCCGGGCCAGCCAGCGCGCGTAGTCGACCAGCGACGGGCGCAGCCCGCCGAGGACGGTCAGCTCGACGCCGTGGCGGGCCAGCGCGGCGACCAGCCGGGCCGGCGCGACCAGCAGCTTCGGGTCGTGCAGGCGCGGCGGCGGCCCGCCGGGCAGCCGCTCGGCGATCCGGACCAGCCCGACCCGGCACAGCGGCGTGTCGGCCAGCGTGTCGACGACCAGCGATCCGCCCGGCGCCAGCACCCGGGCGATCTCCGCGCACGCCCCGTCCAGGTCGGCGATGTGCTCGAAGATCTCCCCGGCCACCACACACGGGAACTCGCCGTCGCGAAACGGCAGCGCCAGCGCGTCGGCCCGGACCGCCAGCACCCCGTGCGCCGACGCCTGGACCAGCGCGGTCGCCGACAGGTCGACCCCGACGTGCCGCCAGCCGGCCAGTCGCCCCTTGAGCGCCGGGGCGAGCAGCCCGGCGCCGCAGGCCAGGTCGAGCAGGGCCGCGCCGCCGGCCGGCGGCGGCGGGACGAGCCGGGCCCGGGCGGTGGCCAGCCAGCGCAGCGCCGCGAACTGGCCGTGCACCGGCCACCACTCGCCGGCCAGGTCGTCGTACTGGGCCGGGTCGTTACGGGCCCGCCGCGGCTGCCGCCGCGCGGCCCGTCGCGGCGTCGCGCCGGTCCCGTCGCCCGGGCCGGTCCCGCCGGGTGACTCGCCTGTACCGCCCGCCGAACCGTTCACATGTTTCCCAACGCAGGAGAGGGCTCAGGTCAACGGCTCATGGCCCGTGAGCACCACGGTAGGCGGGATACCCGCGAAAGCCAGGGTGAACGGCCAATCCGGGCCGACCGGTCCCGTCCGGGTGACCGGCGCGCCGGGGCCGGGCGGTTGGTCGCGACCGGCCGGAATCGTCGCCGCCCCGCCGCTTGTCCATCGCTTGTCCATGCCCGTCACCTGTCCATGCGCCGTCACCGCAGCCGGCTACCGGCCGCGATGACCAGCCCGACGTCGATCGCGGCCACCGCCATCGCCGCCCGGAACAGGTGCCGCTCCCCGAGTCGCGCGCCCAGGGCCACCAGCACGACGACCGCCCCCAGCGCGCCGAGCCGTGCCGGACCCGGCCCGGCCGGACCGAGCGCGGCCACCACCGAACCGGCCGCGAGCAGCCCGAGCGCCCAGCCCCGCGAGCGGGCCGGCCCCAGCCGTTCGGGCAGGCTGCGCACGCCGGTGGCCGCGTCGGTGGCCAGGTCGGGCAGGGCGTTGGCGAAGTGCGCCCCCGACCCGAGCAGCGCACCGCCGGCCACCAGCCACCACGGCGGCGCCGGATGCCCGGGCAGGCCCAGCACGACGAAGCTCGGCAGGAGCGCGAACGAGACGGCGTAGGGGACGACCGAGAGCCGGGTCGCCTTCACACCCAGGTTGTAGGCCCAGGCCACGGCCACCGCGACGAGATGGACGCACCCGGCCGGGCGGCCCGAGGCGAACGAGAGCGGCACACAGGCCAGCGCGGCCAGGCCCGCGGCCGTGGCCACCGCGCCGGCCGGCAGCACCCCGGCCGCGACCGGCTTGTCGACCCGCCCGCCGGCCCGGTCGCGGGCCCGGTCGATGACGTCGTTGCTCCAGCCGACGGAGAGCTGTCCGGTCAGCACGGCCGCCACGACGGCGAGCACCCCCGCCGCCCCCCGCCCGCTCGCGACGGCCAGCGCGCCGGCGAACAGCGTCACCGCCGCCGTCGGCTCCGGATGGCAGGCCCGCATCAGCGCGGTCAGACGTCCCATGCAGCCCAGCCTGCGCCACCGCCGATCTCCGTGTCCCGCTTCGCGGCCGAACGCCCTGGCCAGCGTGGGCAGGAGGGTCAGCGCGAGCGGGAGGCGCCGGCGCCGCGGCCAGCCGACGCCGACCCTGGACAATGCCGTGCGTGGACGCAGCCTCGATCGCCCCGGACCCCGATGCCCGCTCGCCAGCGGCCCCGGCTCCCGCCCCGGCTCCGGCCCCACAGGCCACGCCGGACGAGTGGGCCGCGATCTCCGCTCCGGCCCCGGCGTCGGACCCGGCCGGGACGGAGCGGGCACGGTCGGCCGCGGCCCTCGACCGGCTGGCCGGGCGGATCGCCGGCCTGCGTCCCGAGGACGGCCCGTACACGCTGGCCCGCGGCCTGCGTGTTCCGACCCGCGACGGCGAACTGCTCGCGGCCGACCACTACGCGCCCGGGCCGGGCGTCCGCGTCCGGGGCACGCTGCTGGTCCGCACGCCCTACCGCCGCGGCCTGCCGTTCGATCTGCTCTACGCGCGGATCTACGCCGCCCGCGGCTACCACGTCCTGATGGTCAGCTCCCGGGGAACCTACGGCTCGACGGGCCGGTTCACGCCGATGAGCAACGAGGTTGCCGACGGCCGGGACGTCGTCGCCTGGCTGCGCGCCCAGCCCTGGTTCGACGGCCGGCTGGGCACGATCGGCCTGTCCTACCTCGGCTACACCCAGTGGTGTCTGCTGACCGACCCGCCGCCGGAGCTGGTCACCTCGGTGGTCTGCGTGGGGCCGCACGACTTCGCCCAGGCCATGTACAGCACGGGAGCTTTTACTCTGCGTGACAGCCTGAGTTGGAGCGATCTGATCGTCCACCAGGAGGAGACCGGCCTGCTCCGCTACCTGGTCGGCCAGATCGTCGAGAGCGGGCGGCTGCGTCCCGGCTTCGACGGGACGCCGCTGGCCGACGCGGGCCTCCGGGCCCTCGATGGGCGGGCGTTCTGGTACCCGGACTGGGTCGCCACACCCGATGTGGATGCGCCGTTCTGGGCCGACAAGCGGCACGGGGACGCGCTGGACGCCGTCGACGTCCCGGTGATGCTGGTCGGCGGCTGGCAGGACCTGTTCCTCGACCAGACGCTGGAGCAGTTCGCCCGCCTGCGCCGGCGCGGGATCCCCACCCATCTGACGGTCGGACCGTGGCGGCACAGCGACATCGCGGTCCGCGCGGCCGGCCAGCTGGCCCGCCGGACGCTGGACTGGCTCGACAACCGCTTCGACGCCGCTGGCGCCGCTGGCCTGCGGGCCCCCGTGGGCCGGTCCGCCCCATCGGGTTCGTTAGGTTCGTCCGGTCCGTCGGCCCGGGTCTTCGTCGGCGGCTCCGGCTGGCGCGAGCTTCCGGACTGGCCGCCGCCGTCCACCCCGATGACGCTCTACGCCCGCGCCGGCGGTGGGCTGAGCCCCGAGCCGCCGCCCGCCGACTTCCCGGCCAGGCTCGGCGAGTTCCGCTACGACCCGGCCCAGCCGACACCGTCGGTCGGCGGGCGGATCCTCGGCCGGACGGCCGGCGCCCGCGACAGCGCCGGACTGGCCGCGCGCTCGGACGTCCTCGCCTTTACCGGGGCGCCGCTGCCGTTGCCCGTCGAGATCATGGGCCGGCCCGTGGCCGAGATCAGCCATGGCTCGGATGTCGAGCGCGTCGACCTGTATCTCCGGCTGTGCGAGGTGGACGCGCGCGGCCGGTCCCGGCCGGTCAGCGACGGCTACCTGCGGCTGGACGCGGCGAGCGGCGAGCCGACCCTGGTCCGGATCGAGATGGACGCGGCCGCGCACCGCTTCCCGGCCGGCTCGCGCATCCAGCTGCTGATCGCCGGCGGAGCTCACCCGCGCTTCGCCCGCAACCTCGGCTCGGCCGAGCCACCCGGCCTCGCGACGACGGCCGTCGCCTCCCACCGCAAGATCGGGCTGAGCGCGGCCGCGCCGTCGCGGGTGCTGCTGCCCGTCCCGGCGCCGCCCGCCGCGGCGGAACGCCCCAGCTCGGGACGGCGTATTGTAGGGGTTGAAGGGGAGTAGTCCTTCGCCGGTTCGTCGACATGCTGGCGCTTGCGCGCCCGGCGGCCGGGGCCGGCCCGTCGGGCCGGCTGGGCGAGACCTTCGGACGTCGACCATGCTCTGGTCGCGGTCCGGAGGCTGCGCCCGTTTTCCTCGCGGCGGTGCCTGGCCCGGTGACCGTGGCCCCGGCCCGTGAGGACACGCCGATGAACCTGGCACTCACCGCGGCGGTCGCCCCGGCGATCTTCCTCGCGGAACTGCCCGACAAGACCGCGTTGGCCAGCCTGATGCTCGGCGCCCGCTACCGGGCCAGCTGGGTCTTCACCGGCGTCGCGCTCGCCTTCGCCGTCCACGTCACCCTCGCCGTCGCCGCCGGCTCCCTGCTCGGGCTGCTGCCGCACCGCGTCCTGGCGGGGATCGTCGGCGGGATCTTCCTCGTCGGCGCGCTGCTCATGCTGCGCGAGGGCGGCAACGACGACGTGGGCGAGCCCACCGAGGCCGAGGCGACGGCCGTGCGCGAGCCGCGTTCGGCGACCTTCTTCCGGGTCTCACTGACCTCGTTCCTGGTCATCATCGTGGCCGAGCTCGGCGACCTGACCCAGATCCTCACCGCGAACCTGGCCGCCAAGTACCACAATCCGCTCGCGGTGGGCCTCGGAGCCGTAATCGGCCTGTGGGCCGTGGCCGGCCTCGCGATCGTCGGCGGCAAAAGCCTCCCTCGGGTCGTCCCGATGCGCTGGATCGTCCGGGTAGCCGTCCTGATCATGGTGGTGCTGGCCATCATCAGCCTCGTCACGGCGTTCGGCGGCTGAGCCTGCCCGGGACGGCCCTCACCGCGTTGGGTATCGTGGGTCGTCCCGTGTTGATCCTTGACGGACACGCGCCGTGCCACGTGCGCGTAACCGGCGCCCAGCACAATGGACGTCGAGCGCCCGTAGCTCAGTGGATAGAGCGAGTGCCTTCTAAGCACCAGGTCGCAGGTTCGATCCCTGCCGGGCGCGCAAACCCAATGGTACCAGGGGTTGTCGCGCGGGCGGCAAGCGCGCGGACCGTCGTACAACGCTGACGGATGCCGGTCTGACCCCGGAAGACCTGATCGCTCTGCTCTGATGCGTCCGCGGTCGACGAGGGCGGAAGACCTGGGACCGCTCCGGCGTGTTCGGAGACCCGTGGGCTGAGCCTCACCTCTCGGTGCTGGGCGTCGAAGTGGGTGAAGTCGGTGGCGGTGGTGAAACCGGCCGCGTCGACGTGCTCGACGACGTTGCCCTCGCCGTCGTAGGTCCAGCGTTCGAGTGCCCCGTCCGGGAGTTGCCGGGAGGCGAGTTTGCCCTCGATCGTCCAGGTGTGGCGGGTGACGCCGCCGAGGGGGTCGGTGATGGCGGCGATGCGGCCGAGAAGCTCGCGTTCGTAGGAGGTGGCGGCGCCGGTGGGGTCGACGGTGACGACGGGAAGGCCGGCGGCGTCGTTCTCGATCCGGGTGGTTCCGCCGCGCGCGTCGACCCGTCAGTCGTTCGCTGGCACGTTGTTCGCGGGCACGCCGGTGGCGCGGCGCATGAACGCGTCGAAGGTGCGGTCGGGCAGCGTGTTGTGCAGGAAAATCATGGGCTTGGCGCCGAAGCCGACGGCGTAACGCGTCTTGGGCGTGCGTGCCCGGACGGCCTTGACGATGGTCTTGGCGATCAAGTCCGGCGACGACATGCGGCGTTCGTTGGCCTCCGAACTGAGCGAGTCGGCCACGGCGTTGGCCTGCGGGGCGTACGGGCCGGTGCCGGAGACGGCGCGGGCCTTCCGCGCGGCGATGCCGCCCCACTCGGACTTGACCCCGCCCGGTTCGATCACCACGACGTCGATCCCGAAGGGTTTGAGCTCCATGCGCAGGCAGTCGCTGAGCGCTTCCAGGGCGAACTTCGTGGCGTGGTACCAGGCTCCCAGCGAGGTGCACATGCGGCCGCCCACCGAGGTGATGTTGACGATGGTTCCCGAGCGCTGCGCCCGCATGTGCGGCAGAACCAGCTGGGTCAGGCGCGCCGCGCCGAACACGTTGACGTCGAACTGTTCCCTGGCCTCCTGCAGGGGGACGTCCTCGACGGCGCCGTAGGAACCGTAGCCGGCGTTGTTGATGAGGACGTCGAGCCGGCCGTTGTCGTCGATGATCTTCTCGGCGCCTTCCCGCATGGAGGTGTCGTCGGTGACATCCATGGCCAGCAGCCGGATCCCCTGCTTGGTCAGGTGTTGCATGCGCTGCACACGCCGCGCCGCGCCGTAGACGGTGTAGCCGGCCTCGCGCAGCTTGAGCGCGGTGGCCTCGCCGATCCCCGACGAAGCTCCGGTGACGAGTGCGACCTTGGTGGCCATGGTGGCGATCCTCTCGGTGGACGCGGTGACTTCTCGCCGTGAACGCTGGGAGTGGATCCGCGGTCTGCCGCTAGCCCGAGTTTCCGGCCTTACGAGGACTTGAGTCCTTCCGGGCCGTGATCGGCGAGATGGTCGCCCGGGTCGGCGGGCGTGAGGTGGACGCCCACCGCCGGGAGCTCAACGACTTCATCCCGACCAGTGGCCTGTTCGACGCCACCGTCGACTTCGCGGAGCTGACGGCCGACCGGCCACCGGCAGCCCGCGGCCGGAGTTCGTCCCGAGCGGCGCCGGCGGCGCCGGCAGACTACCTCCATCCGAACCGGGCCGCCTACCAGGCGATGGGCCTGGCGGCGGCCGAGGTGGTGCTGGGGACGCGCGCGGGCTGAGTGCGGCGACCCGCCCCGCCCGGGTTCGGGACCGTCAGCCCGGGACGATCAGGGTGATGGTCTCGGCGACGAGGGCGGGCCGCTCCTGCCCCTCGATCTCGACGGTGTGCCGGTAAACCGCCTGGGCGCCCTGGGCCACGTCCTGGACGGACACGAGCTCGGTGACCGCGCGCACGCGGGACCCGACGCGGACCGGGCTGGGGAAGCGCACCTTGTTCAGCCCGTAGTTGATGCCCATGCGGACCCCCTCGACCTTCCAGATGTCGCGGCACAGCAGCGGCAGCAGGCTCAGCGTCAGGTACCCGTGCGCGATGGTGGACCCGAACGGGCCGTCGGCCGCGCGTTCCGGGTTGACGTGGATCCACTGGTCGTCGCCGGTGGCCTCGGCGAACATGTCGATCCGCTTCTGGTCGACCGCCAGCCACTCGCTCGCCCCGAGCCGCTCACCCACGGCGGCGCGCAGCGCCTCCACCCCGCCGAAAACCCGCGTCACCCTGTCTCCTCCCGCCCACCGCGGCACCGGGCGCGCCGCACCCCCGGCACGATGCTATCCGGAATCGTCCATCGCAATACCGAACGGAGAGGTGCCGAGGCGCCGCCCGGGGGAGCGGTCCCGCCCGGGCGGCGGCCCGCGCGGCGCCGCCCGGTCAGGTCATTCCCGTGCCGCCTGACGCCGTGCCGCCTGACGCCGCGCGCTCCGGCATCAGGACGCCGCGCGCCTGGGCATCAGGTGCAGCGACTTGAACTCGAGGTACTCGGCCAGGCCCTCCGGGCCGCCCTCGCGGCCCAGGCCGGACTGCTTGTAGCCGCCGAAGGGCACCGTGATGTCGAAGACGGCGCCGTTCACCGTGATTGTGCCGGTGCGCACGCGGCTGGCGAGGGCGATGCCCCGCTCCTCGTCGGCGGTGTAGACCGAGCCGGACAGGCCGTACTCCGACTCGTTGGCGATCCGGATCGCGTCCTGCTCGTCCCCTAGGTGATCACGCTGATGACCGGACCGAAGACCTCCTCCTGGGCGATCCGCATGTCGTTGCGGACGTCGGTGAGCAGCGTCGGCTCGACGAACCACCCCGTCTCGAGGCCGGCGGGGCGGCCGCCACCGCGGCGGCCATGTCGTCGGCCGATGCCTCGCGGACCCGGCTGACCACTTCTTCCGTGGAGGGGTCCACGATCTCGTGGACGATCTCGCCGTTCGCCGGTACCCACCGGCCGCCGATCAGGACCTGGTCATGGTCGCGCGGGAGCCGAGGTGTGCGCTGTGGTGCTTCCCGCGACGGTCATTGTCGCCTGCCGTCCTCAGCTGTAGGTGATGATGCCGCGCAGGTTGTCCCCGCGGTGCATGGCTTCGTAGCCCTCGTTGATCTGGTCCAGCGTGTACCGGGCCGTGACCAGCTCGGCCAGCCTGAGCTGGCCGCCGGTGTACAGGTCCAGCGTCCGGGGGAAGTCCGCGGTCGGGTTGGCCTGGCCGAAGACGTGGCCGACGAGCTGCCTGTTCATCATGGCCAGCGCGAAAAGCGAGCCGGACATGCCTTCCTCCGCGACCGGGGCGACGGAGGTGATGACCACCCGGCCGCCCTTGCTGACCAGGTTCAGCAGGGGGCCGACGTCGCTGCCGTGGGCGACGCCGACGCAGAGGATGGCCTTGTCGGCCATGACGTTGCGGGTGAGCTGGGCGACGAGCTGCTGGGCCTCCTCGACGCTGGCCACGGCGTGGTGGGCGCCGAACTCGCGGGCCCAGCCCCGCTTCTTCGCGACCGGGTCGACGGCGACGATCGTCGCGGCGCCGGCGATACGGGCGCCCTGAACGGCGTTGATGCCGACGCCGCCGATGCCGACGACGACCACGACGTCGCCCGGCTGGACCTGGCCGACGCGCTGGGCGGCGCCGAGGCCGGTGGTGACACCGCAGCCGACGAGGGCGGCCAGTTCGAGGGGGATGTCCTGGCGGATGGCCACGGTCTGGGTTTCGCCGACCACCACGTAGGGGGAGAAGGTGCCGAGCTGGGCGAAGGCGCCGATGCCGACGCCGTCGAGGTGCCGGCGGTAGGTCCCGTCTGGGCCGTGGCCGGTGAGCGCGAACGCGCCTAGGTCACACAGGTTCGCGCGGCCGCTGGAGCACCAGCGACAGGCCCCGCAGGAGGGCACGGCGGCCAGGATGACGTGGTCACCGACGGCAACCCGGGTGACCTGGGAGCCGACCTCGACGACCACGCCCGCTCCCTCGTGGCCGCCGACCACCGGGTACGGGATGGGTGTGTCCCCGGTCACGGCATGGTCGTCAGAATGGCAGAGCCCGCTCGCGGCCAGCTTGACGAGGACCTCTCGCTCCTTCGGGGGATCCAGCTCGATCTGTTCGACTTTCCACGGGCCACCTTGCTGCCACAGCACCGCCGCGTGCGTGCGCATCAGACCTCCGACACCATGTGGGCATCCCGGCGCGGATCCGCCCGGGACGGTGGTTGGACGCTTAACATGCCACGGGTTCGTGCCAAAGGTTGCTGGACGTGCCAAAGGTTGCTGGACGTGTCAAAGGCCCTGGACGTGTCAAAGGCCCTAGACGTGTCAAAGGTCCTAGATGGTGGACCCGCGACCACCCGATCGGCCCGGCTTTCCATGCGCGTGGGCGCCCGGCCCCTCCCCGGCCCGAACCGGTCCTCGCGGGCGCGAGCCGGGTGGGGCGGTCGCGGCGGCGCGGCCGGTGGTATGTAGCGTCGGGGCGATGGCGACTGTCCGAGACGGCACGGCCGGGCCGCGTGAGGACGCGGCTCCCGCCGCGCCGCCGGCCGCGCCGGGCCGCTCCCGCGTCCCCCGCCTGCCCGGCGTCCGCGAGCTGTGGCGGTCGGTCTCGGTCCCGGCGAAGCTGGTTATCCTGGCCGCCGGGCTCAGCGCGCTCGGCGCCGTGCTGATCCGGACCCAGCTGTTCCCGTACCTGTCGATCAACAACGACGAGGCGATCTACCGGCTGCAGGCGGAGACGATCGCCCACGGCCACCTCTTCCCGCCGGCGCCCTCGCCCAGGGCATCCTTCACGCCCTGGCTCGGCGCGATAGTCGACGGCCACTACGTACTGAAGTACACGCCGGTCGTCCCCGCCTTCTACGCGCTGAGCCTGCTGCTGACCGGGACGATGACGACGGCGCTCGCGCTGCTCGCCCCGACCGGGGTGGTCCTGGCCTACCTGCTGGCCCGGGAACTGTTCGGCGACCGCCGGGTCGGGGCCGTCGCGGCGTGGCTGTTCGCCGCGTCCCCGCTGGTCGTCGTGTCCACCGGCCAGGTGCTGGCCTACCTGCCCTCCACCGTCCTGCTTGAGCTGGCCGCCCTCACCGCCGTCCGGGGGGCCCGAAGCGGGCGGCGCTGGACGCTGGCGTCCTGCGGGCTGGCGTTCGGCCTGCTGGTCACGGTGCGGCCGTACGACGCCCTGCTGCTGTTCACCCCGCTCGCGGTGTGGGCGCTGCTCGCCTCCCGCGGCCGCCGGCTGGCCAGCGCCGCCGTGTTCGTCGCCGGGACGCTGCCGGCGGCGGCCGTGCTGCTGGCCACCGACGCCGCCGCGACCGGCAGCCCGTTGAAGATGCCGTTCGGCCAGCTCACCGCCCAGGACAAGCTGGGCTTCGGCCGCCGGCACATGTACCCGACCGAACGTCTGCACGACTTCGGTCTCTACCAGGGCCTGGACGGGGTCTGGCAGCACCTGTGGCTGCTGGGGTCCTGGGCGTTCGGGGGAGTGCTGCTGGCCGTCGGGGCGGTCTGGGCGCTGGCCCGCCGGCGGGTGCCGGCGCCGGCGGTCGCGCTGGCCTGCGGCGCGCTGGCGATGGTCGTCGGCTATGTCGGCTTCTGGGGCGCGTGGAACGCGACGATCCTCTGGGGCGGTCCCAAGTTCCTCGGCCCCTGGTACTTCCTGCCGGTGCTGCTCACCCTCGTCCTGCTCGGTGCTCGGGCGCTGGTCGACCTGGCCGGCGCCCGGCCCCGGCTGAGCCTGCTCGCCGTGGGCGCCGGCCTCGCGCTGAGCGCGACGGTGTTCGGGCTGGCGCTGCGCTCCGACGTCCTGTTCACCCACCGGGAAGGGGAGCTGGCCGCGAACCTGGCCGCGCTGCCCGGCCGCCCGGTGGTGCTCGAGGCGGTGGAGCCGGAGTTCATCCTCCACCCGTCCGCGCTGGTCGCGAACCCGCCCGGCATGGACGGCCGGATCCTGTTCGGCGTCTCCCGGGGCGCCGACGACCTCGCCGTCGCCCGCGACCACGCCGATCGTCCGCTCTACGCACTGCGCTTCACCCCCTACTACAACCGGCGGCCGGGCGACGACTCGGTCACGCGGCTGCAGCGGATGATCACGGTGAGTGGAAACAGCGTCGATCTCGGCGTGACTGTGGGAGCGATGCCGGCGGGCACCCGGGCGGCCCGGCTGGTCGTCAACGGGGAGGGCTGGGTGGTCTCGGTGCCGCTGGCGCTCGGGACCCCGGCCCGCGCCAGTCTGCGGATCACCCCGTCCGGCTTCGACCTGTCCGGTCTGCCCGGCCCGCGGAGGGTGATCAGGATCAGGGACCGGGCCGACCGTTCACTTAAGATCATGGTCTATGTCACGCCCCGGACCGGGAAGGAACGGTTCCAGGACCAGCAGATCGTGCCGGTCTCCGTGGCGGGTGGACGCCTCAGCGTGCTCGCCGGGACCGGGCCGGCCCGGTTTGCCGGCGACGGGGTCCCGCCGCAGGTCACGGTCCTCGCGCCTGGTGGGTGACGCGGCTCCCGCGGGACGCCGGTCGGCTCGGCCGCCGGTGTTCGGCGTCGGGGCGCCCGGGCCGTCGTACGCGATCAGTCTCACGGACCAATAAGGTGGAACGCATGGCGCAGTACGTCTTTCAGATGCGCAAAGCGCGCAAGGCCCACGGTGACAAGGTCATCCTCGACGACGTGACGCTGGCGTTCCTGCCCGGCGCCAAGATCGGCGTGGTCGGGCCGAACGGCGCCGGCAAGTCGTCGCTCCTGAAGATCATGGCGGGTCTGGACCAGCCCAGCAACGGCGACGCGATCCTCTCCCCGGGCTTCAGCGTCGGCCTGCTGGCCCAGGAGCCGGTGCTCGACGAGACCAAGGACGTGCGCGGCAACGTCGAGGACGGCGTCCGCGAGATCCGCGACGTCCTGCGTCGCTATGAGGAGATCAACGAGAAGATGACCGCGCCCGACGCGGACTACGACTCGCTGCTGGCCGACCAGGCCGAGCTGATCGACAAGATCGAGGCGGCCAACGCCTGGGAGCTCGACAGCCAGCTCACGCAGGCCATGGACGCCCTGCGCTGCCCGCCGGGCGACGCCGACGTCACCGCGCTCTCCGGTGGCGAGAAGCGTCGGGTCGCGCTGTGCAAGCTGCTGCTGAGCGCGCCCGACCTCCTGCTGCTCGACGAGCCGACCAACCACCTCGACGCCGAGAGCGTCGCCTGGCTCGAGCAGCACCTGGCCCGCTACGCCGGCGCCGTCCTGGCCGTCACCCACGACCGGTACTTCCTCGACAACGTGGCCGGCTGGATCCTCGAGCTCGACCGGGGCCGGGCCTACCCGTACGAGGGCAACTACACCACCTACCTGGAGAACAAGGCATCCCGGCTCAAGGTCGAGGGGCAGAAGGACGCCAAGCGGCGCCGGGTGCTGGCCCACGAGCTGGAGTGGGTGCGCTCCAACCCGAAGGCCCGCCAGGCCAAGAGCAAGTCCCGCCTGGCCCGCTACGAGGAGCTGGCGGCCGAGGCCGACAGGGCGCGCCCGCGCGACTTCGACGACATCCAGATCCCGCCCGGCCCCCGGCTGGGCAACCTGGTCATCGAGGCCAAGGGTCTGCGCAAGGGCTTCGGTGACCGGGTGCTCATCGACGACCTGTCGTTCTCGCTGCCCCGCGGTGGCATCGTCGGGATCATCGGGCCCAACGGGGTCGGCAAGACCACCCTGTTCACGATGCTGACCGGCGAGGCGGCGCCGGACGCCGGCGCCCTCACGATCGGTGAGACCGTCGACATCTCCTACGTCGACCAGAGCCGGGCCGGGCTCAACCCGAAGAAGAACGTGTGGGAGACCGTCTCCGACGGGCTCGACCACATCGTCGTGGGCAAGGTCGAGTTCCCCAGCCGGGCCTACGTCTCGTCGTTCGGCTTCAAGGGCCCCGACCAGCAGAAGCCTGTCGGCGTGCTGTCCGGGGGCGAGCGCAACCGGCTGAACCTGGCGCTGACGCTGCGCAAGGGCGGCAACGTGCTGCTGCTGGACGAGCCGACCAACGACCTCGACGTCGAGACCCTGCGCTCGCTGGAGGACGCCCTGCTGGAGTTCCCGGGCTGCGCGGTGGTGATCTCCCACGACCGGTGGTTCCTCGACCGGGTGGCCACGCACATCCTGGCCTGGGAGGGCACCGACGACGATCCGGCCCGCTGGTTCTGGTTCGAGGGCAACTTCGCCGACTACGAGGCCAACAAGATCGACCGGCTCGGGCCGGAGGCGGCCCGCCCGCACCGGGTCACCTACCGCAAGCTCACCCGCGACTGAGCCGGTGAGCGCGGCGGTCGCGGACGACTACGCCTGGGTGGAGTCCACCTGGATCGGCGCGGCGTTCTGCCTCACCTACGCACGGGGTCTCGCCGCGGCGGAGGCGCTGCGCCGGTTCGGGGCGGACGTGGCGGCCATGCGGCCGATGACGGTCGACGAGGTGGGTGAGGCCGGGGTCGCGGCCGACGGGGACGGGCGCATCATCGCGCTCGCCCGCCGGATCGGTGACTGGGCCGTGGTCCTGGAGCCCAACGGCTTTCGCGGGCAGTTTCTGGACGCGGTGTCGGCCGGGACCACCGCCGTCTCGGTGTACCTGGGTGCCCACGGCGTCACGGGCTTCACCTACACCCGGGACGGCGAGCGCCTGACGGCGTTCGAGCCGCTGTTCGCCGACAGCCGCCACGGCAGCCAGCCCGATCTCGTGGTACCCCACCTTCTGGCCGTGGGCCTCGACGAGAGCCTCGGCGAGCAGCGCTTCGGCACGATCGTCACCGGGAGCCTCGCCCTCGCCGAGCGGCTCACCGGTGCGCGGTTGACCCCCGAGCTGCTCGACGGCTACTGGCTGGGTGGGCGGATCCCGCTGATGGCGCGGTAGCTGGGCACCCGGTCGCGGGCCGGCTGGCCGCGAGTCAGACCAGGATGCCCGGGTTGAGGATGCCGGCGGGGTCGAGGGCTGCCTTGACCGCGCGCAGGACGTCGAGGCCGAGCGGGCCGATCTCGGCCGCCAGCCACGGCCGGTGGTCGCGGCCGACCGCGTGGTGATGGGTGATCGTCGCGCCGGCGGCGATCATGGCGTCGGTCGCGGCCGCCTTGGCCGCCGTCCAGGCCGCGATCGTCCCGGCCGCCAGCGCGGCCACGCTCCTATCCCCGCCCGCCGCGCCGTCGCCGTCCACCTGGCGGCCGGCCACCGTGAAGTAGAGCGACGCCCCGGTCGGGTAGATGTGCGAGACGTGGCACATGACCAGGGGCGCGGCGCCGGTCGACGCGGTCAGCGCGTCGGTCAGGGCGGTCCGGACGGCCGCGTGCAGCGCCGGCAGGTCGCGCCAGCGGGTGGCCGTCTCCAGGGTCTCGGCGAACAGGCCGACGTCGAGCAGGGCGTCGCGCAGGTAGGGCCCCCGGAACCGGCCCCGCCGCCAGGCCTCGCCGGCCGCCGGGTCGCCGTCGCTCCCGCCGGCGGCCCGGATGATCGTGGCCGCCCGCTCGCGGCGGGCCGCCACGTCCGGGCCGTCGCCCTCGAATCCGGTCACCAGCAGGCAGCCGGACCCGCCGCTGTCGGACCCGCCGCTGTCGGGGCCGCCGCTGTCGGGGCCGGCGCCCGAGCCGGTCGACTCGGGGGTGGCGAGGCCGACCGCCGTTTCCGTCTCGTCCGACAGCCGGGCCATCGTCGGCGCCGCCGGTGAGCGCGCCAGCTCCCGCAGCGCCCGCAGGCCGGCGGCGAAGCCGGGCAGCCGCCAGCCGTCGTACCGGGCGGCGGGCGGCCGGGCGCTGACCGCCAGCGTCAGTCCGGTGATGATCCCGAAGGCTCCCTCCGAGCCCAGGACGAGCTGGCGCAGGTCCGGGCCGGCGGCCGAGGCCGGGCCCCGCCCCAGCTCCCAGCCGCCGCGCGGGGTGGCGACCCGCAGGGCAACCACCCGGTCGCCGAACCGGCCGTAGCCGGCCGAGGCCTGGCCGGCCGAGCGGGTGGCCGCGTAGCCGCCCAGCGTCGCGTACTCCCACGACTGCGGGAAGTGGCCGAGGGTGAGCCCGCGCCGGCCCAGCGCCTCCTCCAGGGCGGGCCCGCGCAGCCCCGGCTCGCACACAGCGAGCAGCGAGGTCTCGTCCAGCTCCACCAGCCGGTCCAGCCGGCCGAGGTCCACGCACACGGTCGCCGCGGCGCCGGCCCGGCCGGTCTGGTCGGGCCGGTCGGGCCGCAGCCCGCCGACCACCGACGTGCCGCCGCCGAAGGGCACCACCGTGAGCCGGCGCGCGGCGCACCGGGCCAGCACGGCCAGGACCTCGTCGTGGCCGGCCGGCAGGACGACGGCGTCCGGGGCGTCGCGCCCGTCGCCGGCCCGCAGCCGGAGCAGGTCCGGCGTGGAGCGGCCCCGGCAGCGCTCGAGCCGGCTGGCCCGGTCCGTCCGGACCCAGCCGGCGCCGACGATCGCGGCCAGCTCGGCCCGGGCCGGTTCGGCCAGCCGGGACGGGGGCAGCTCCACCGCGTGGGCGGGGACGGGCGGGGTGTCCCGCCGGGGGGCGGCGAGGACGGCCTCGACCAGCTCGCGGACGTCCGCCGCCAGCGGCTCGTGCTCGCCCGGCGGCCCCCAGCCCCACCAGGCCATCCCGCCCCGCCCGGGCGGGACGGGACCCGGGCCGGGATCGGCTGGCGGCTCGGCGTCGGCGCTGCTCATGGCTTACACTGTGACAGACATCGTCACAATGTAACAGCGGCGAGTGGTAGCGGACGAGTGGCGGCGGAGGAGCACGGCGGCGGGGCGGGAGGTGGGCATGGCGGCGGGCGACGGGGCCGGGCCGGCCCGCGAGGATCCCGCGCTCGTCGGCCGGCTGGCCAACGAGCAGGCCGTCCTGGACGCGGCGACGGCGTCCCTGCTGGCCGTCGGGGTGCGGCGGACCACGCTGACCGACGTCGCCCGGCGGGCCCGGGTCAGCCGGATGACCGTCTACCGGCGCTGGCCCGACCTGCGCTCCCTGGTCGGCGACGTCATGACCCGCGAGTGGACCCGGCTGGTCGCCCGCACGGCACCGGCACCGGCACCGGCGCCGGGGCCCGGGCCGGGGCCGGGCCAGCCGGGGGCGCCCGCCGGGGCCCGGGCCTACCTGGTCGAGCACGTGGTCGCGACGGCCGAGGCCTTCCGGGCCAACCCGCTCTTCCAGAAGATCGTCGGAGTCGACCCGGAGCTGCTGCTGCCCTACATCCTCGACCGGCGGGGGGCGACCCAGGACGTCGTCCTGCGGCTGCTGGCCGACCTGGTCGAGGCCGGTCACGCCGACGGTTCGGTCCGGCCGGGCCCGACCGCCGCCCAGGCCCGCGCGGTGCTGCTGACCGTCCAGTCCTACGTGCTGTCCGGCGAGGCGATCGGGGCCGGCCTGCCGCCGGGCCAGCTGGCCGAGCAACTGCGGCACCTGCTCGACGCCTACCTGTCCCCGGGACGGGAGGACAGATGAACACTGAGGTGGCCCCGGGCACGTCGCTCAACCGCGCGCGCCGGGAGCGGGAGCTGACCGAGCTGGACGAGGGGGCACCGGTCGACCTCGTCGTCGTCGGCGGCGGGGTGACCGGGGCCGGGGCCGCGCTCGACGCGGCCGCGCGCGGCCTGACCGTCGCCCTGCTGGAGGCCCGCGACCTCGCCTTCGGGACGAGCCGGTGGAGCTCCAAGCTCGTGCACGGCGGCCTGCGCTACCTCGCCTCCGGCGACGTCGGCCTGGCCCGGGAGAGCGCGCTGGAGCGCGACATCCTGATGCGCGCGGTCGCCCCGCACCTCATCCGGGCCCTGCCGACGCTGCTGCCGCTCTACGCCGGCGAGCACGCCCGCCGCTCGGCGGCGCTGGCCGGCGTCGGCCTGCGCGTGGCCGACCTGCTGCGGGCCAGCGCCGGCACGCCCCGCGACGTGCTGCCCGGCCCGCGCCGGCTGAGCGCGACCGAGACCGCCCACCTCTCGCCGAACCTGCGCGAGGACGGCCTGCGCGGCGGCTACCTGTACTGGGACGGCCAGCTCGCCGACGACGCCCGCCTCGTCGTCGCCGTCGCCCGGACCGCCGCCGGGCTGGGGGCCCGGATCATCACCCGCTGCCGGGTCCACGGCGTCGGCCCCGAGGGCGTGCGCGCCGTCGACACCCTGACCGGGACGCCCGTGCTCGTCCGGGCCCGCGCGGTCGTCAACGCGACCGGGGTCTGGGCGGGGACGCTTGCCCCGGGGGTGCGGCTGCGACCCAGCCGGGGGACCCACCTGGTCCTGCCGGGCGGGCCAGCCGGGCCGCTCGGCGGCTCGCGGGCCGCCCTGACCGTGCCGGTCCCGGCGGCGGCCAACCGGTACGTCCTGCTGCTGCCGCAGCCGGGCGGACGGGTCTACCTGGGGCTGACCGACGACGAGGTGCCCGAGGTCACCGATGTGCCGGCACCGACGCCGGGCGACGTCGAGTTCCTGCTGCGGGTGGCCTCGACGGCGCTGCGGGCGCCGATCGACCGGGCCGACGTCCTCGGCGCGTTCGCCGGTCTGCGGCCGCTGCTGGCCGGCTCCTCGGCGCGGACGTCGGACCTCTCCCGCCGGCACGCCGTGCTCACCGGGCCCGACCGGGTGGTGACGGTCGTCGGCGGGAAGCTCACGACGTACCGGCGGATGGCCGCCGACGCCGTGGACGCGGCGGTCGCCGCCGGCGGCCTGGCGCCGCCCCGGCCCAGCCCGACGGCCACTCTGCCGCTGGTCGGGGCGGCCCCGCCCGCCGCGCTCGCCGCGCTGGCCGGCCAACTGGCCGGGCGGATCGCGGCGCCGTCGTCGGCGGCGTCGGGGGCGTCGGCGGCGGCGGCCGCCCGGGCGGCCGCGCTCGCCCAGAGCCTGCTCGGGCGGTTCGGGACGGAGGCGGCGGCGGTGGTCGCGGCCGGCCCGCCCGCCCCGGTGGCGGAGAGCGAGAGCGGATCGGGGCTGACGGGGGCCGAGGTCGCCTTCGCGGTCCGCCACGAGCTGGCGCTTGACGCCGACGACGTCCTCGACCGGCGCAGCCGGCTCGGGCTGGTCCCCCGGGAGCGGGCGGCGGCGCTGCCGGCCGTGCGGGCGATGGTCGACGGCGTCACCGCCCGCTGAGCGAGCCGCCGTTGACCGGGATCGCCCGGTCTGTCGGAGCGTCGGGCCAAGATAGGGGTATGGCACAGCGGCGCGGTGGCTCCGGCGCCCGGACCAGGGGCGCCGACCTGGCCGCGGCCCGCGACGGCAGGAGCCGCGGGGCGAGCGAGGCCGACGCGGACTTGGGCCCGGACTTGGACCTGCACCCGGACTTGGACCTGCACCCGGACCTGGACCCGGACCCGGACCTGGGCCCGGGCCCGGAGCCGGCGGGGGAGCCGGACTGGGACGTCGCCGGCGACGGGTCCCCGGGCACAGACTCACCGGGCACAGACTCACCGGGCGGAGACTCACCGGGCGGAGACTCACCGGGCGGCGGCTCACCCCGCCCGCCCGGGCCGGCCGCGGGCGAGGACGCCGAGCGGGCCGAGCGGGTCCGGGCGACGGCCCGGGCCGCCGCCCGGGCGGCCGCGCGCCGCCGCGAGCTCCTGGCCGCCGCGGCCGCCGGGCGGGCCGTCCCGGCTGACCCGGGACCGGCCGGCGGCCCGCCGGCGGGCGAGCGGGCGGCCGGCCCGGACCCGGACGGCGAGGCGCAGCCGCCGCCCCCGGTCCGGGGGCTGCTGGTCGTGGGCCCGGGAGCGGCCTTCTCGGCCCCCCTGCTGCGCCGCTTCGCGCGCGAGGGTTTCGCGGTCGGGGTGCTGTCCCGCTCGGCGGACACGGTCGAGCGGATCGTCACGCGGCTGGCCGCCGAGGGGACCACCGTCGCCGGCGAGGTCGCCGACGTCACCGACGCGGCCGGGTTCGGCGCCGCGTTCGGCCGGTTGGCCCACCGCATGGGCGGGGTCAGCGTCGTCGTCTACAACGCCAAGCTCAGCATCCGCGGCGGCCCGCTGACCGCCCGGGCCGAGACGGTGAACGCGACCCTGGCCGTCAACGTGACCGGCGCGCTGAGCGCGGCCCAGACCGCCCTGCCCCACCTGGCCGGCCGGCCCGGAGCCTGCCTGCTGCTCACCGTGGCCGGGCCGCGGGTGGAGCCGGCGCCGAACCGGTTCGCCCTGGCGGTCGGGAAGGCGGCCCTGCTGGCCCTCGGTGGCTCGCTGGAGCCGCTGCTGCGCCGGGAGGGTGTCAGATTACGGACAGTGGTGATCGACGCGCGGATCGCCCCCGACGGGCCGCTCGACCCGGGCGCCGTGGCCGATCACTACTGGAGCGCGTACGCCGCACCACGTGGCTCGGTGTTCCGGATCGCGCCGGCCACCGGGGGCACCGAGCGGGCCCAACTCGTGCTCGATCTGGAGCGGCCGGCCGGTATCGACGGCGCGGCGCGCCCGGATGGCGTCGGGAATGCGCTAGATCGTCGAAGCGCGACGGCGGATCGTGCGACGATCCCCGGACGGGAGCGGCGCGCGCAGCCGTGACCGCGAGGACGGGCGACCGGCGTCAGGCCGGATCGACGGGATGAACGAACGACACGGCCCACGCGAGGTGGCGGGAGGACGGCGCAATGAGCGGCCCGAGGGGCGAGGACCCAGCTGGCGACGGTGAGGAGACCAACCTCTACCAACCGGAGCCGAGCCGCGCGGCCGGCCCGCCGCCCGCCCGGCCGGCCGGGCGGCCCGACCAGCCGACCGGCCGTCCCGCCGGCGCTCCCGGGCGTCCCGGCGCGCCCAGCGCTCCGCCGCCGGCCGCCGAGTCGTTCCGGCCCAGCGGCCCGCCGCCGCCGGCGGAGTCGTTCCGGCCGGCGGCCCCGCCGCCAGGCGCCGGCCGGCCCGCTGGTGTCGGTGGCGCCGGTGGCGCCGGTGGTCCGGGTTACGGCCCGGCCCGGCCCGGCCGCGCGGGCGACGAGACGATGGTCACGCCCCGGCGCCAGGCCGGCGGCGCCCTCGACGCGCCGGGCACCGACCGGCTGGCCAAGCACCCGCCCGAGCGCGGCGGGCGCCTCGACGCGACCGCCGCCTACGACCCGCTGGTGGACGACCCGTCGGTGCCGGGCCAGCCCCGGCCCCGGGACGACTTCGCCGGCTCCGGGCCGCTCCCGCCCGGCGTGGCGCCCACCGCGGGGCAGGCGCCGCCGCGCCGGCGGCGCCGCGGGCGTATCATGATCATCAGCCTGGTCGGTCTGCTCGTCCTGCTCCTGGTGGCCGACCGGGTGGGTGTCGTGGTCGCCAAGGACCAGATGCGCAAGCAGATAAAGGAGAGCATCGCCGCCAGCGAGGGCCCGAACGTCACCCCGCCGACCATCGAGAGCATCTCGATCAACGGGTTCCCGTTCCTGACCCAGGTCCTGTTCGGCAAGCTCAAGGACATCCGGCTGACCCTGGACGGCATCCCGACGCCAGGGCCGCGGATCAGCCGGGCCAGCGCCCGGCTGCAGGGCCTGCACGTACCGTTCTCCGACGCCATCCGGAACAAGGTCGGCAAGGTCCCGGTGGACAAGGTCAGCGCCACCGTCACCATGAACTACGCCGACCTCAACGCCTACCTGGCCAAGTCGCCGCCGCCCGGCCTGACCCAGCTCGTCCTGAAACCGGCCGACGGCGGGAAGCAGGTCGCCGTCAGCGCCCTGGTCACCAAGGCGGAGCTGGACAGCCTGGGGGTGCCGGTCGCGGACGTCGTCCGGGCGATCAACGCCGCGCAGGACGTCGGCTCCGGCCTGGGCCAGCTCGGCAACAGCCTGGGCATCCCCCTGCCGGGTGGCCTCGGCGGCGGCCAGCAGCGGACGAGGATCGACCCGAACGGCCCGTACCCGGTAAGCGGGACGACCCGGTTCCAGGTCGTGGACAACAAGCTGACGCTGAAGCTGACCTCGCTCACGTTCATCGGCATCACCGTGCCCGGCCTGTCCGTGCTACCCGAGCTGCCGGTGCCGCTGCCGGTCTCCGGCCTGCCGTTCAGCCTCGTCATCACCGACGCCCACAGCACCGCGACCGGGATCGAGGTGGCCGCCTCGGCGCGCAACGTGGTGTTGCCGGCGGCCAAGTAGCCCGGCGGCCCGGTGGTTCCGGTGGCCCGGTAGCCCCGGTCCGTTCCCCGACATCCCTGGCCACAGCGGTCGTGGGCGGAGCATGCTCGCCATGCGCGACGGGGTGGGCATCCGTCGGCCGCGACCGGCCGGGGCGGTTTCCCGGTGGGTCGCGGTCGCGGGCGGCCCGGCCGCGCACGGCTCCGCGCGGCCGCTCGGTGATGGCATGATCGGTGGTGGTCCGGCACCCGACGTCCGAGTGGTGGTCGGGCCGCGGCTACGATCCGAGCATTCCGAGCTTGCTCACGCTAGGACGTGGGGCGAGCCGGTCGCGTCGGCGACGGGCCTCCCCGGCCCGTCAGGTCCGGATCTGACCGTGGACGACGGGGTGACCGGCGCAGCCGGGCTTGAAGGAGGAACGACGTGCAGGCGACCCTGAGAGTCGTCAGCGGTGCCAGCGAGGCCACCGTGCCGGCCGGCCAGCCATTCGTGGTCGGGCGGGCGCGCAACGCCGACTTCGTGTTGCCCGACAGCCGGGTCTCGCGCCAGCACCTGCTGATCGAAGCCGTGGACGGCGGCTGGTCGGTCCGGGACATCAGCTCGAACGGGACCTGGCTCGACGGCCGGCGGGTCGCCGCGGTGGACGTCCACGGCGAGGCCCGCTTCCGCCTCGGCACCCCCACCGGGCCCGAGGTCGTCGTCCTGGTCGACGTGCCCATGAACAACTACGCGTCCGACTACGCGGGGCACTACGAGGAGCAGACCGTCCTCGGCGACGCGAGCGGCTACGAGGCCCGGGGTCCCCGCCTGCCCGACAACCGGCGCGAACGGGTGCCGGCCGGGGCCGGTCGCGGCGGCCGCGGCGGGGACTGGCGGGACGACCGGCACCCACCGGGCGGCGACCTGACCGGCGGCGGCCCCATCGAGCAGGAGCACGAACGGCGCACCGCCTACCGCCTGCGGCCGGGCATGATGTCGATCGGCCGCTCCCGCGACAACGACATCGTCGTGGCCGACCTGCTGGCCTCCCGCCGCCACGCCGAGCTCTACGTCGGCCGGGGCGGGGTGGAGATCGCCGACCTCGACTCGGCCAACGGCACGTTCGTCAACGGCCAGCGGATCAACCGGATCGCGCTGAGCCAGCGCGACGTGATCGCGGTCGGCCACCACGTCTTCCAGGTCGACGGCGACGAGCTCGTCGAGTACATCGACTCCGGTGACGTCAGCTTCGAGGCCGACGGCCTGAACGTCTACGTGACGGACAAGTCCGGCCAGCGCAAGGCGATCATGAACGACATGACGTTCCGGCTGCCCGGGCGGGCGCTGCTGGGCGTCGTCGGGCCGTCCGGCGCCGGCAAGTCGACGCTGCTGGGCGCGCTGACCGGGTTCCGCCCGGCCGACACCGGGTCCGTCCGCTATGCCGGCCGGGACCTCTACAGCGAGTACGACGAACTGCGCCGCCGGATCGGCTACGTGCCGCAGGACGACATCCTGCACACCTCGCTGACCGTCCGCACCGCTCTGGAGTACGGCGCCGAGCTCCGCTTCCCGCCGGACACCACCTCCGCCGAGCGCCGGAGCCGGGTCGACGAGGTCCTGGCCGAGCTGGGCCTGACCCAGCACGCGGACAAGCAGGTCACCAAGCTCTCCGGCGGCCAGCGCAAGCGGGTCTCGGTGGCGCTGGAGCTGCTGACCCGGCCCACGCTGCTCTATCTGGACGAGCCGACGTCCGGTCTCGACCCGGGCATGGACAAGAACGTCATGGAGTCGCTGCGCGGGCTGGCCGACGACGGGCGCACCGTCATCGTCGTCACGCACAGCGTGGCCCAGCTCGACATGTGCGACTACGTGCTGGTGCTGGCGCCCGGCGGCTACGTGGCCTACTTCGGGCCGCCCGGCGACGCCCTCGCCTTCTTCCAGAAGAAGGACTACCCGGACGTCTTCCTCATGCTCGAGGCGACGAAGGGCGACGTCTCGGCGGCCCGGTTCCGGGAGTCGCCGTACTACGTGCCGGCGTCGATCACCGCGCCGTCGGCCCGCCCGCCGGCCGAGGAACTGCCCAGCCTGCGCCAGCAGCCGGTCCGAAGGCAGCTGTTCACGCTGAGCCGGCGAACGTTCAGCGTCGTCGCGTCGGACCGGTCGTACTTACGGCTGATCATCGCGTTCCCGTTCCTGCTCGGCCTGATACCCCGGGCCATTCCCGGCGGCTTCGGGCCCGGAGCGGACAAGTTCACCCCGAACTCGGACGCCGGCACGATCTTCCTGGTCATGGTGCTGTGCGGCTGTTTCATGGGCATGGCGAACTCGGTCCGGGAAATCGTCAAGGAACGGGCGATCTACCAGCGAGAACGGGCGATCGGTCTGTCGAGGACCGCGTACATCGGCTCGAAGATCCTGGTGCTGTTCATCATCTCGGTCCTGCAGGCGATCCCGTTCACCGCGATCGGCCTGCTCGGCCGGACCCCGAAGGAAGGGGTCGTCCTCGGCAACTCGTTGCTCGAGTGCTTCATCGCGGTCGTCGTCATCTCGCTGGCCTCGGGCATGCTCGGCCTGATGATCTCGGCAATGGTGGACAACGCCGACAAGACCATGCCACTGCTGGTGCTTCTCACGATGGCCCAGCTGGTGTTCTCCGGCGGCATTCTGCCGGTGAAGGGCAAGGCGGGCCTGGAGCAGATCGCGGCCATCGCCCCGGCCCGCTGGGGGTACGCCGCGCTGGGTTCCGTGGCTGACCTGAACACGATCACCCTGGCTGGTAAAGCCCGGCCGGACAACCCGCAGAAGCTGCTCAACCCGAAGGTGGTCAAGGACCCCGCCTTCAACCACACCGCGCACGCCTACATCGTGGACATCGGCGCCGCTCTCGTCGTCGGCGTGGTGTGCATCATCATCACCTCGCTCCTGCTCCGCAAGCTGGACCCGAGAACCGGCAAGCGCCGCAAGTAGAACCGTCTCCGCACCGAGAACCGTCCTGGCCCGACGGTCGGATGCCGCTGGCACCGGCCGCCGGGCCAGGACGCGTCCGACCGCCGGGTACCGGGTGCCAACCACCTTCGCCGTGACTCCCTCCACCGGCACGCAGATGCGGTGGCGCCCGACGCCGACGTCAGTGAGCGAGCTCGACCGCGCCGTCGCGGGCCGCCGCCCGCCCCGCGCGGCGGCCGAAGAAACTGCCGTCGCCGAGCGAGGCGCCGCTGGCGTAGCCGCCCGCGGCCAGGCCCGCCGTGGTCCGGCCAGCCGCGCGCAGCCCGGGAATCGGCTCGCTGTCGACGTCGAGTACCGCGCCGTCAATGTCGGTGCGCAGGCCGCCCAGTGGGAACCCCGAGGTCTGCCCCCGCAGATCGAACACGCCGTACGGGCCCCGCAACGGCCGCAGCCAGCGCGAGGCCTTGTGGTGCACCGGGTCCTGGCCGCGCTCGGCGTGCCGGTTGTAGACCGCCAGGGTCGCCGCGAGCGCGCCGGCGGGAATCCCGGCGGATTCCTCAAGCTCGGCGATGTCGTCGGAGACCCACGACGGCCGCGGGGCGGGCAGCATCGACGACGGCACGCGCTCGGCGGCGGCCTCCTCGACGGCCTGCTCGTCGGCGATCACAAAACCCTGGCTGGCCCGGTGCAGCAGCAGCGCCTGGCCGATCCGGCCGGGGTAGGTATCCTCGTTGATCACCCGGCCGCCACGGCTGTCCACGACAATGCCGCGGATCATCAGCCCGGGATCGGTGTGTACGGCCGCCTCGCAGGCGTCCATCTGGGCGATGTCGGCGCCCAGCGCCTGGGCTGCCCGGATGGCCTGCCCGTCATGCTCCTCCACCGCCGAGCCAGGGCGCCCGTTCAGCGCGGGGATGTGCTGGGCCACCATGGTCGGGTTGTAGGCGAAACCGCCCGCGGCCAGTACCACCGCGCGGCGGGCCCGCACGGCGACCTCCTCCCCGTACAGCCTCGTCAGCACACCACTGACGCGGCCGTCCGACTCGGTCACCAGACATTCGAAGCGGGTGTCGTAGCGGACCCGCACCCCCCGCGCCGCGGCGGTCTCCACCAGGGGTTTCATCAGCATGTAGCCGCCGCCGCGCTCACCCGTCTTCTTGTTCGACATCTTCGGCAGGTGCCCACGCGGGGCCGGGCGTACGAGATCAGCGAACGGGTAGGCGTTCTCGCCGCCCGAGTACATCAGTCCCTCGTCGGCCGCGGGCTCCCAGCCGGGGCGGTCGAAGAAGACGGGCCGAAACGGCACCCCGCAGCTCACCAGCCAGTCGAAATGCTCCACGCTGCGCTCGGAGTAGATCGCGAGCTTGCGCTGATGGTCGGCGCCGCGAGCCGCGGTTCCCGCTCCTTCCCCCGCCGACACCATCGCCGCCGTGAGGAAGGCGTGCATGTCCTCGGGCGTGTCCTCGAACCCGCACGCCTTCTGTAACGCCGTACCGCCGCCCAGGTAAATGAAGCCGCCCGCCATCGCGGCCGCGCCGCCCCAGCCCGATGTCCGTTCAAGCACGAGCACGTCCGCACCCTGCGCGGCCGCCTCGACGGCGGCGCTTGCTCCAGCAACGCCGTAGCCCACCACCACGACGTCCGCCTCGTCCGCCCACGAACCGATCTCGGGGCTTGGGACGGGTCCGGCCGGTCCGATCGCCCTGCTCATAGAAGACCTCCGCTCAGGCTTCCCGCTTGGCGGACCCTAGATGGCGCGGCCGATGCCAACCAGGCACGATCCTGACCAGCGGGACCGGGCAGCCCGATCCCTGACTCTCACTGCCGGGCGCGGACGTTCACCGTCCGCGCGGACGCGGCGTCCGCTCAGCCGCTGGTCCAGCGGGGGGTGAAGTAGACGCCGCCGGGCGGGGCCACCGCGTGCTCACCGGTGCCGTCGACGCTGATCGCGACCAGGTTGCGCTCGCGCCCGACCCCGGCGGTGAAGGCGACCGTGTTCGTGTCTGCGGCCGAGAACGTCGGGTCCTGGTTGCGGGCCCCGTCCTGGGTCACCTGCGCCGGTGACGTGCTCCCGACCGTCAGCACGAAGATGTTGCTTTTGTTCACATCGGAGGCCAACGCGCGGCGAAACACGATCTTCTTGCCGTCCGACGACCAGGCCGGGTCGCCGTCGAGGTCCGGGCCGTTGGTGAGCTGGGTGGGCTTCCCGTCCAGGTTCGACGCGTCGAGCGAGAACAGGTGCCCGCCCGACGGCCCGCCGTCGGCGTAGACGAGCGTGTTGGTCGGTCCCCACGCCGGGTCGGTCGCGTTCTGCGTGTTCGGGATGGCCCGGATGCTGGAGCCGTCGAGCGCGATCACGTACAGGCCGGGGCCGCCCTGGCCGCCGCCGCCCGTCACCAGCTTCACGACGATGAACCGGCCGCTGGGGTCGACCGAGACCCGGGAGTCGGGCGCGATCCGCAGCCCGGCCGCCTTCCCACTGTTCAGCAGCGTGACGGGCGGCGCGGCCCCGATGGCATCGATGGCCCGCAGACCGATCGCGCCGCCGGAGAAGACCGTGTAGATCACGGTGCGTCGGTCCGGGGTCAGGACCGGCAGCGTCCGGTCGATACCCTGACCGCCCTCGACGACGCTCTTGAGCGTGCCCGCGGTCCCGTTGGTCGGCACGGCGACGCTCTCGATGACGCGGAGCGAGCCCTTCTGCTCAGCGAGGACCATCGTGTCCGCGTCCAGCGGGGCGAGGGAACGGGGCAGGAACGCGTTGGCCGCCGCGCCGCTGGAAGGACCGTTCGAGCCGCCGCTGAGGGCGACCAGGACCCCGGCGAGGATCGCCGCGACCGCGACTACCGCGCCGGCGGCGATGTACAGGCCGCGCCGGCTGTTCCGGGCGGGCGCGGGCGGCGCGTAGCCCCCGACGTGCGTCGGCGGGACGCCCGGCCTCGTGCCGGGCATGCCGACCGCCCCGCCGGTCGGTGCCGAGGTGTCGCCCCGGACGAGCGCGGTCGCGGCATCGTCCGGGTGGACGATCCGGGTTGGTCCCTGGGTGCCGGTGCCGGTCGAACCGTCCGCGTAGACCGGCTGCGCGCCCGGCGGGGTCGCCGGGGCCGCCGGCAGCCGCCAGTCCCGCAGGACCTGGGTGACCTGCTGCTCGGCGTCGTCCGGCGTGCTGGCCAGCGGCTGGCCGAGCAGCTGGAGCATGAGCGTCTGCGCGGTCGGTCGGGCCTTGGGGTCCTTGGCCATCGCGGCCGCGATGATCGAGCGCAGCGGCTCGTCCAGCCCGTCGAGCCGGGGCTCCTCGTGCAGCGCCCGGTAGAGCAGGGCCTGGGCGTTGCCCGCCCCGAACGGGTAACGGCCGGTCGCGGCGTAGGTGACGACCCCGCCCCAGGCCCAGATGTCCGCCGCCGGGGTGATCTGCTCCCCGGTGATCTGCTCGGGCGACATGAACGCCGGTGTGCCGAGCGTCTGCATGTCCCCGGTGAGCTGCGTGACCGCGTCCAGCGCCCGGGCGATCCCGAAGTCGATCACGCGCGGGCCGAACGGGGAGAGGATCACGTTGCCGGGCTTCAGGTCACGGTGGACGATCCCGGCGCCGTGGATGGCGGTCAGGGCAGCCGTGACGCCGACGGCGAGCTGCTCGAGGTTGGCCGCGCTCAACGGCCCGGCGGTGGCCACGTAGCGGGCGAGCGTCTTGCCCTCGATGAACTCGGTGACCAGGTAGGGCCAGGGACCGTCCGGGTCGGCGTCGAGCACCTCCGCGGTGCAGACGCGGGCCACCCGGCGCGCGGTCGCCGCCTCCAGGCGGAACCGTTCGCGGAACTCCTCGTGCTCGGCCACGTCGGCCCGGATCACCTTGATGGCGACCCGCCGGCCGGTGGGGTTCTGAGCCAGGTAGACCGTGCCCATCCCGCCCTGGCCGAGCCTGCCCATCAGCTCGTAGGTGCCGAGCGTGGGCGGGTCGTCCGGGCCCAGCGGGGCCAGTTTCTCCGGCAGTGCCGCCTCGGGCGCCGTCATGCGAAGACCTACCCTGTCTCACCCCGAAGGGCGGTCGTCCCGCCCGGCGCCGCGGGGCGTTCCCCTCCGGCCGGGCCGTTTACCTGTGGCTCTGGTCCCATTGTCCGTCACGTGCCCGGCACGCCGCGCCCCTTCGGCGAGGCCGACGGGGGGCCCACCGTGCGCCGGCCGCCGTGACGATCGTAGCGATACGCGGTCCGGCCGCCTCGACCAGGCATGTTGTCGACACTCGGACACGAACGAGGCTCGGGCCGTTGTGCTGGCGGGCGGCAGGTTGGTTGGGCCGGCCTGGTGCTGGTGGGGCTGGCGGCGGCGTCGCCATACTGCCGCCGCCGGCGGCCGGAGCGGTTCGGCAGTCGTGGCCTTGACAGCCGCTGAGCGATGTGAGTCGCCCGATCCGTGTGCAATGCTCCCGAGGGGATGATCGCCGCCAGCCAGGCCGGCGACCCGACTACCGGAGGGACGCCGTATGACCGCAATGCGCCCGCGCCGGCCGCGATCGCGCCTTGTCCTGCTCGCACCGGCGGTGCTGGCCGCCGCCGCGCTGGCCGCCTGTGGGGGGTCGTCCTCGGGGTCGGCGGCGGCACCCGCCGGATCCACCGGATCGAGCTCGGCCTCGGCGGGCACGCCTACCGGGCCGGTCTGGGGAATCGCCACCGCGTCCGGCTCGGAGGCCGGCGGGCCGACCGGAAAGGCCCAGGCGCTCCCGGCGGCCGCGCACGCCGGCTCCCCGGCCGCGGGCGGGGCGGTCACCGTCGTCCACCAGGCCATCGGCCGCTACCGGGTGATGTTCCCCGGTCTCGGCGTCGCCGGCGGGCAGGGGGTGGCGACCGCGTCCGCGCGCACCGGCCCGGCCGGTACCGCGCCCAGCGCGGCGCCAGCCGGGGCGCCTACCGGCGGGTCGGCCGTCGCGGCCTGCCGGGTGACCGGGTGGGAACCCAGCGGCGGCGACGAGGCCGTCGACGTGGCGTGCGCCGCCGGGAGCGGCACCCCGGCCGACTCGGCCTTCACCAGCATGTTCACCTTCGTGCCGGCGACCGTGCGCCTGCCCGGCCAGCCCTACGCCTACCTGCGCGACGACGCGCCGAGCGCCGCGAAGACCACCCCGGCCGACAGCTACAACTACGGCCAGCCGGGAGGGGTGACGGTCACCCGGGATACGACCGGCCACTACACCGTCTTCTTCGCCGGCGCCGGCTTCGAGGCCGACGGCAGCAACCTGCAGGTCAACGCGGTCGGCACCGGCGGCGCGAACTGCAACGCGCTCGGCCGGGTGCCGGTAGCGGGCGGCCAGAACGTGTTCGTCGGCTGCGCCACCGGCGCCGCGCCCGCCGACAGCCCGTTCACGCTGGTCTTCGCCGCGCGTCACGCGCTGGTGCCGGCCGACGTCGCCTTCGCCTACGCCTTCCCCGGGCTCAACAGCTCCCACGGAACGATCCAGCCGCCGCTGGGCGCGACCAAGCCGGCCTGGGCCAAGTGGTCGGCCAACAGCGCCGGTCAGGCCAACACCGTCACCCACCTCGCGACGGGCAGCTACCAGCTGACCCTGCCCGGCGTGGCGCACAGGCCGGACTTCGTGGCCGTCTCGCCCTACGGCGACGCGGTGCACCGCTGCGCGGTGAGCGGCGTGACCTCACCGGCGAGCGGGCCGTTCGCGGCGGCGACCGTGTCCGTCGGCTGCGTCGACCCGAGCGGTGCCCCGGCCGACAGCTACTTCAGCCTGACCTACCTGAGCGTCGCGCCCGGCGGTCCGGCCACGCCGATTCCGTGACCGCGCCGTCGACGACGGCCGACGCGCCCGTGTCCGCGTCCGTGTCCGTGTCCGTCTCTGTCGGCGGGCCCACATCGGCCGGATGAACTCGCCCAAACCGTGACCGCGGGCTCGGTGATGACTCACCCGCGGTTACGGTTTGGCGAAGATCCCACGTTTCGCCTCCGTTGCCCGCTCGTTGGCCTGAAGGTGGAGAGATGGTGCGAGCACAGATGGGGCACTGGCGGACGGCGTCCCCCGTTCGCCGCCCGCCAGGCCGGCTGTTGGGGCCGGCGGGCCTGATGGCACCGGAATCCGGCGCGGCGAACACCGTCCCTGGACGGAATGTCCGCCAGCTGACGAGCGAGGTTCGGTGATCTCTCCGGCTCCTGGGCGTATCTGGCCCAGTCGGACGCTGCTCGGCGGCCTGGCCCCCGACACCCGGGCGGAACTGCTGCGGCTGGGAACCGAGCGGGCGTTCGGCCGCGGCGAGGCACTCATCCGGGAAGGTGAGCGCACGACCTTCGCTGTGCTGCTCACCGAGGGGCTGGTCCGGGTGACCGCCCGCCTGCACACCGAGGACGACGCCCTGCTCGCGATCCGGATCGGGGGCGACATCGTCGGAGAGATGGCCAGCACCGACGATCTGCCCCGCTCGGCCACGGTGACCGCGGCCGTACGCGTGATCGGCCGTCGCATCGCCCAGGCCGACTTCCTGGCGTTCCTGGAGTCCCACCCGGGAGCCGCCCTGGCCATCAACCGGTCCGTGGTCGGCAAGCTGCGCTGGGCCACCCAGCGGCGGATCGACTTCGGCCGGGCGCCGGTGGCCACGCGGGTGGCGCGGGTGCTGGCCGACCTCGCCCGCAACTACGGCGAGCAGACCCCGCACGGCTGGCTGATCACCCAGCAGCTCACCCAGGCGGACATCGCCGCGCTGGTCGGGGCGAGCACGCGCCCGGTCGAGCGGGCGCTGCGCCGGCTGCGGGAGGACGGGCTGGTCCGCACCGGCTACCGGTCCCTCCTGATCACCGACATCGTCCGGCTGGCCCGGCAGTCGGGCCTGGAGATCGACCCCTTCAGCCTCGGCCGGTGATGCCGGCCGTCCGCTATCGCTTCCGCTGGTCGTCCGGTGCCGGGAGCAGCCATCGCACCCACAGTGGTTCCAGGGCCGGCTCCTCGGACGGCTCCGGGACTGAGGCCGGCGGGACGGGAAACCGCGAGCCGGGCGCGGACCCGGGGCTCCGGCGCACCGGAGCGGCGGGCTGGGCGGGCTCGGGGCCAGGCGGCGGGGACGGCGACGAGGACGAGGGCGGGGGCGGGGGTGACGGCGGGTCGAGCGCCCGCTCGCGCTGGAGGTAGCGCTGGATGTCCGCGGCGCTGCCCGCGGGCCCGGCCGCCGCGCCGGCCGCCGGCCCGCTGCCCGTCCCGGCCCCCACCGCGGGGCCGCCGGACCCGGTCCTGGCCCGGACCGGGCGCGGTGGCAGCCGGCCGGCGGCGGGCACCGCGTCCACGTCGAGGGGCCGCAGCGGCAGGAACTCGGCGAACACGAGCTGACCGGGAGCGGAGTCGCCCTCCCAGCTCCCGTCGCGGTGGCGGACGTAGACCTCGCGCCCGCAGACGGCGATGGCGACCGGAGCCTCGGCGGCGCCCGGGCCCAGCCGGAGCCGATCGAGCGCGGACCGGACCCGCTGCGCGCTCAGCCCGGCCCGCCGCAACGCGGCGATGATCTTGAGCTGGCGCAGTTCGGCCCGATCGGGGTCGATCAGCCCGCTACGGCGCCAGTAGTTGACCCGGGCGGCCGACGCGAGCGCGCGGGCGCCGGCACGGGCCGCTGCGTCCCTCACCGTCGAGCTCCCCCTCCATCGATCGGGGTCGAGGACTGGAATTTCCCCGGCCACATCGTGTTGGATACACATGCCGGCCGCGACACGGCCCCCGGGCTCACCCCTTAGTCGCCGCGAGCGACCGTACGCCGAGAGGCGACCTGCGTGGCCGGCGCACTTCGCGCGAAAGGGCGGGGTGGCGGATCTTCCGCCATCCCGCCCTTCGTCGTACCGGCAGTGCCCGGGCCGCGCCGCGGGCGGGCGCGCGCCTCAGCCGGGCTGGTTGCGCAGCGAGTCGGCCGCCATCACCAGGTAGTTCCACAGCGGCGTCGCCAGCTCCGGCGGCAGGGCGAGCTCGTCGACCGCGTCCCGCATGTGGCCGAGCCAGGCGTCCCGTTCCCGTTCGCCGATAGGGAACGGCGCGTGGCGCATCCGCAGCCGCGGGTGGCCCCGAAGCTCCCCGTAGGTCGTCGGGCCGCCCCAGTACTGCGCCAGGAACATCCGCAGCCGCTCCTCGGCCGGCCCGAGGTCCTCCTCCGGATAGAGGGGGCGCAGCACCGGATCGCCGGCGACCCCGGCGTAGAAGCGCGCCACCAGCCGGCGGAAGGTCGGTTCGCCGCCGACCGCGTCGTAGAAGGACTCGGTCGGCCGGGCCGGAGATGGTCGGTTCGCCACCCCACCATTGTGCGGGAACTTGCGGTGGTCCTCGCGCGGGAGGCCGGACGCGGCCGGGGTCAGCCCGCCGGGCGCGGCCGGGGTCCGTCCACCGGGGCGGGAGCGATCCAGACCGTCGTGTCCGGTGGCAACGCCAGGGTCCGGCCGTCGTAGCCGACCGGCGCGCTGGCCAGGACCAGCCGTCCCGGCAGCGTCAGCTCCAGCGGCTCGTCACCCGCGGCCATCAGGCAGATCATCGTCTGCCCGGACTCGTCGTGGGGAGCCTCGCCGGCGGGCGCGATGGGCGCGGGTTCGCCGGGAGCCGGCTGGCCCGGGCCCGGCGCGCCGGCGCCGCGGCGCGTGAAGGCCAGGCAGTCGGCCGGCAGACCGTCGATCCAGCTCAGCGTCCCGTCCCCGAGCGCGGGAAGCCGGCGGCGCAGGGCCAGCGCGCCCCGGGCCAGCACGAGCGTCGAGGTGACGGTGCCGGCCTGCGCCGCCGCGCTCAGCGTCCCCCAGCCGGGCGGCTGGGGCAGCCAGCTCGGCGCGCCCGGCGGGCCGAAGCCGTAGGGCGGCTCGTCGCCCGACCAGGGCAGCGGCACCCGCGCGCCGTCCCGGCCCACCTCGGCCCCGCCGGAGCGGAACCAGATCGGGTCCCGGCGGGCCTCGGGCGGGACGTCGACCTGGGGCAGGCCCAGCTCATCACCCTGGTAGAGGTAGACCGAGCCGGGCAGGGCGAGCAGGGCCAGCAGCGCCGCCCGGGCCCGGGCGGCGCCCCGGGCGGCGGCCAGGGGGCCCGGTCCTGGTGCGTAGCGGGTGGCGGGGCGCACGACGTCGTGGTTGGCCAGCACCCAGGTCGGCGCGGCGCCGACCTGGGCGAGCGCCGCGATCTCCGCGCTGATCGCGGCCCGCCAGGCCGGCGCCGAGAACGGGGCCAGCAGCAGCGCGAACGCGAACGTCTGGTGCAGCTCGTCGGGCCGGACGTAGCGGGCCAGCCGGTCGGGGTCGGACACCCAGGCCTCACCGACCAGGACCCGGTCCCGCCCGTCGGCCGCGTCGTAGCTGTCGGTGATTGATCGCCACTGCCGGTAGACGGTGTGGACGCCGTCCTGATCCCAGATCATCGGCTCGGCATCCTCCCGGTACATCGATCCGGGGTCGGCGGCGTCCGGGACCGGGTTGCCCCGCAGCGCGGCGTCCTTGACCAGCCCGTGCGCGACGTCGATCCGGAAGCCGTCGGCGCCCCGGTCCAGCCAGAACCGGATGGTCGCGGCGTGGTCGGCCGCGACCGCCGGGTGGGACCAGTTCCAGTCCGGCTGTTCCCGGGCGAACAGGTGCAGGTACCACTGGGGGTCGTCCCGGCCGTCCGGGGCGGGCGTCCAGGCCGGTCCGCCGAACACGGAGCGCCAGTTGTTGGGCGGCGCGGTCGTCGGCGGCGCGCCGCCCGCTGGTGGGGCCGGGACCCCGTCACGGAAGACGTAGAGCGCGCGCTCGGGCGACCCCGGACCGGCCGCCAGCGCCGCGCGGAAGGCCGGATGGGCGTCGCTGGAGTGGTTGGGCACCAGATCGAACAGGACGCGCAGGCCCAGCTCGTGGGCCCGGGCCAGCAGGGCGTCGACGGCCGCCAGGTCGCCGAAGACGGGGTCGACCGCCCGGTGGTCGGCCACGTCGTAGCCGTGGTCGGCCATGGGCGAGCGGTAGAACGGGGTGATCCAGATCGCGTCGACGCCCAGGTCACGCAGGTACGGCAGCCGGCTGGTGATCCCGGGCAGGTCGCCGACGCCGTCGCCGTCGGCATCCGCGAAGGCCCGGATGTAGATCTGGTACACGACCGCGTCCCGCCACCACGCCATGGCCCAATCCAACCCGTATCCCCCCGCATCCGGCCAGGCCCGCCGCGTTCCTATGATCATGATGGGAAGGATGCCCTGTCCGGCATTAGACTGCGGCAGGTGCAGGGGGTTACTGAAAGTTACGAAGAAACTCCTATGCAGAGCCGTCCGGGTGCTGAGTCCCGGGCCGCCGCCCTGATCCGCCGCCCGGCCCGCCTCTTCGGGGCGCGATCGTCCCCGTCGCCCTCCGACGGCTCGCGCGGGGAGCGCGGGCAGCGCGGTGAACGCTTGGGGCGCGGGGAGGCGGAGCACCGGCCTGGCCTGGCCTGGCTGACGGGCGGCGCCCGCCGGGCCGGGCGGGCGCTGGGCCGCCGCCGCGCCGCCGAGCGGGTGGCGCTGGAGCACCTGGCCTTCCTCGACGACGCCGGCGTGGTCCTGTCGACCTCGCTCGATCCGGACCTGGTCGCCGACCTGATCGCCTCGCTGGCCGTGCCCCGGCTCGGCGCCGGGTCGGTGGTGTTCCTGCGGGAGGGCGAGGAGATCCGGCTGGCCGCGCTCGTCCACCAGAACCCCTCGGTCCAGGCCCTTCTGCGCACAATGGCCGCGGACAAGCCGGCGACCCTGACCGACCCCTACCCGCCGGGTTCGGTGATCCGCGCCGCCGAGACCTGGTATCTGCCGCGTATCGACCGCCGGCTCGCCGCCCGCATGCTGCCCGACCCCGCGATGCGGCGACGGTTTCTGGAGGTCGTCAGCGGACCGGTGGTCAGCGTTCCGCTGGGCGTCGGCGGACGGGTCCTGGGCGCGCTCATCGTCTTCCGCTCGGACGGGCAGATCCCCACCGGCGACATCACCCTGACCGAGCAGCTGGCGCGCCGGGCCGCCCTGGCGCTGGACAATGCCGAGCGCTACCAGCGCCAGCGCGACTCGGCGCTGACCCTCCAGCGCTCGCTGCTGCTGGCGCATCCGCCGGCCGTGCCCGGCGTCGAGATCGCCATGGAGTACCGGCCGGGCACCGCCGGCACCGAGGTCGGCGGCGATCTGTACGACGCGATCCCGCTGCCCGGCGGCCGGCTCGGGGTGGCCATCGGCGACGTCATGGGCCACGGGCTGCGCGCGGCCGCGCTGATGGGGCAGCTGCGGGCCGCGCTGCGGGCGTACGCGCTGGAGGGGTGGGGGCCCGCGGAGGTGCTGGCCCGCCTCGACCGGGTCGTCGAGCTGCTGCCCGGCCTGCAGCTGGCCACCTGCCTCTACCTCGTCTATGACCCGGAAACCCACCGGGCGGTCGTCGCCAACGCCGGGCACCTGCCGCCGTTGCTGGTCAGCCCGGACGAGGAGCCGGACTACCTGCTGCTGGACCCGGGGCTGCCGCTCGGGGTCGGCGAGGGCGGCGTGTACAGCGAGAGCGCCTTCACGCTGCTGCCGGGCTCGGCGCTCGTCCTGTTCACCGACGGCCTCGTCGAGGCCCGCGGACGCACGCTCAGCGACGGCCTGGACCGGCTGCGCGCCGGGCTGACCGAGTCGCTGCGCGGGCCGTCGCGATCCGGGCGGCCAGGGCACCGGCAGCTCGGGCGAGGGCAGCCCGCGCCGGGGTGGGAGGGGCCGGCGGGCCAGGCGCCCGGCCGGCCGGGGCCGGGCGCGGGGCCGGGCGCCGTCGCCGCGCCGTCGCACGGCTATGCCCGGGACCTGCTCGACCGTTGCCTGACCGCCGCCGCGCTGCCGGCGCGCACCGACGACGACACCGCTCTGCTGGTGATGACGACCCAGCGGGCCCGGCCGCCCCTGCTGGAGCTCCAGCTGCCGGCCGAGGCGGGGTCGGCCGGCCGGGCCCGCGAGGCGCTCGGCCGGGCCCTGACCGGCTCGGCGCGCGCCGGATCGGGCGCCGGATCGGGCGCCGGGACGGGCGCCGGGCGCGGTGTCGCCCTCGTGCCCGGCCCGGGCGCGGTCGACGACGCCGTCCTTCTGGTCAGCGAGGTCGTCACCAACGCCGTGAAGCACGCCCGCAGCGATCTGGTGCTGCGCGCCGAGCTCGGCGCCGGCTCCCTGCGGGTCAGCGTCGAGGACCGGGCGGGCGAGGACCTGCCGGCCCACCGGGTCGGGTCGGACGACGACTCCGGCTGGGGCCTCACGGTGATCGATTCTCTCGCCCGGGACTGGGGCGTCGAGACGACCGGCGACGGAAAGATCGTCTGGTTCGACCTCGCCGTCCCCGAACCGGTGCCGTAGCGGATCGGGCGGCCCGGCGTCGCGGCGGTCCGGCCGCGGCGGTCCGGCCGCGATCCGTGACGGTCCATTGCTGGGCGATTGCGCCATGACGAGCTGGCCACGACCAGTCGGATCAGGCCTGACCCCTGGGGACTAGTCTCCGACACATCGCGGACTAGTGGTCTTTGGGGGACTGGTCCGATCCGTGACGGGTGCCTGAGCTTCCGCGCCCGGCTGTCTTCACGCGGTGTGGGTGGGCACGAGCGAGGGAGCGATGCGGTGGCCGGTCCGGTGACGTCGAGGGCCGGTGTGGCGCTGGCCGATGGTCGCGCCCGCGCGCTGGTCATCGGGCTGGGCGGAGCGCCGCCGGCGGCGGACGGGGAGCGGGTCGAACCGTGGTCCCCGGTGCTCGCGCTGGCCGAACGCACCGTGACCGACTTCGGTCAGGTCCTGGTCTCCCGCTGCGGGCTGCGGGCCGAGAACGTCCGGATGCTGCCCGCGCCCAGCTCGCCGGCCGAGGTCAGCCTGGCCCTGTTGGAGGAGTCCCGCCAGCCGGTCGGCACGCTCGTCGTCTCCTACGTCGGCCACGCCTTCGTCGAGGACGAGCAGCTCTACCTGGTGATGCCGGGCACCGACCCGCGCCCGGACCACCGGGCGCACACCGCCCTGCGCTTCGCGGCGGTACTCGCCCCGCTGAGGGCGGCCCGGGCCAACCGTGTCCTGCTCATCCTCGACTGCGCGATCCCCGACCGGCACCCGCCGTTCATGCCGGCCGACCGGGTGGCCGACCTCGACGTCGGCCGGTCGCGCAACCTGGAGGTCATCGCGTCGGGCGCCCGGTACGCGGCCGAGCTGGCCGCGTCCGGGCCGCACACGGACCTGTCCGGCGCCCTCATCCGGATCATGACGGACGGCGACGCGGGCGGCCCGGAACGGCTCACGCTCGGTTACGTCCGGCGACGTCTCGAGTACCTGCTGCCGGCCCGCCACCGGCCCGCGCCCCGCGGGATCGCCGCCGGCTGGGCGGACAACGTCATCGTGTGCGGCAACCCGGTCCACGTGCCGGCGCCCGAGGACCCGCTGGACGACGCGCCGCTGCCGCCCGTTCCCTACGCCGCCGTCATCGGCGCCCAGACCGGGGTGGCTCCGGCCGGGGGGCCGGTCGGTCCGGTCGTGGCCGCCGCGGCTCCCGCGGGCGGCGCGGCCGGCGCGGCCGCCGCCGGCCCGGCGGCAGCCGAGACGGGGCCGCTCGAGGCGGGGTCCGTCGCGCCGGTGCCCGCCGGGCTGTCGGCCAGTGACCGCGAGGCCGCCGACGAGGTGCTGGTCCGCCCGATCGCGGCCGAGCCGGTCGCCGTCGAGCTGCCGCCGCTCGACGTCCCGCCGTCCGGGACAATCGCGCCGCTCCCCGCGGACGAGAACGAGCCGGCGAGAGCCCGCATGGACGACGCCGGCCGCGCCGACCTGCTTGAAGCCGCCCCGCGCCCCGCCTCCGCCGAGCCGTCGCGAGCGGTGGCCGCCACGGCCGGCCCCGCGGCCGACCTGGCACCCGCCTGGCACTCCGACCGCTCCTACCCGGCCGCCGCGGCGGCGGACTTCCCCTACGCGCGCTCGGTCCTGCTGGACGAACGCCCGGCCGTCGACGACGACCTCGACAGCCCCGGCGACGAGGGTCCCGACGGCCCAAGCGGGGCCGGCCCGTCGCCGCGTTCCGCCGGCCCGGGCTGGCGGCGGTCCACCGCGGTCCTGGCGATCCTGCTGGTCGCGACGCTGATCGCGCTGGTCGCCGTCGTCCACTCGCGGTCGGGCGTTGCCGCCGGCCGGGACGCGGCCCGCTCGCGTTGGGTCGCGCAGGCCGCCGTGGCCGCGCGGGGCGACGCCGGCGTGTCCGCCCAGCTCGCCGCGGCCGCGTTCGCGCTCGACGACAACGACACCACCCGGGGCGCGCTGCTCGGTGCCCCAGCCGCCGGCACCGGGGTCCCGACCCGCTACAGCCAGACCGGCGGCGCCGCGGGCTCGGCCGGCGCCCCCGCCGCAATTGCCCGGCCCGCCATCGACGCCGCCGCCTACGCGCCCGACAGGTCCTACTTCGTCACCGGCAACGCCGACGGCACCGCCGACGTCTGGCGGACCGGCCGGACCGGCCAGGCCGTCGTCCTCCCGGCCGCCGGCCCGGCCCACGCGGCGGTGCGCGCCGTCGCCGTCAACCGGAGCAGCACCGTCGTCGCGACCGGCGGCGACGAAGGCGCCATCCGGCTGTGGAACCCGAGCACCCCGGCCCGCCCGCTGGCCACCCTGCCGCCGGCCTCCGGCCCGGTGACCGCGCTCGCCTTCTCCCCGACGGCCGACATCCTGGCCACCGGCAGCTACCAGGCCGCCGGCTCCGTCGGCGACGTCGCGCTGTGGAACGTGCGCGACCCGGCCCACCCCCGGCTCATTGGCTATGCCCGCAACGCCGGGCCGCTGACCCGGGCGATCGCGTTCAGCCCGGACGGCGCGCTGCTGGTCACCGGCAGCCGCTACCGCTACTCGCTGCTGTGGGCAGTCCGCGCCGAGGAGGACGCGGTCTTCCTCGGCCAGATGCCGGTGCCGGCGGCCGGCTCGGACGCCGAGGTCAGCGCGATCGCCTTCGACGGGCCCGGCCGCCGGCTCGTCACCGGCGACACCGCCGGCACCCTCGCCGTCTACGCGGTCGCCGCCACCGGGTCGGTCACGTTCACCTCCTCGACCCGGCTGCCCGCGCCGATCAGCGCCATCGCGCCCGACCCGGCGTCCGCCGCCTCGGGTCCGGGCCTGGCCGCGGTGGCCACGACGACCGGCGCGCCCGCGCTGTACTCGCTGGCCCGGCCGTCGGCGCCGCTGGGCTACCTCAGCGACGGTGGCGCGGCCCGGGCGCTGGCGTTCAGCGGCGACGGGTCGGTGCTGGCCACGGGCGGCGACGACGGGATCGCCCGGGGCTGGGCGACGCCCGGCTCGCCGCTGGTCTCCTCGACCGGCGCTCCGCCGGTCGCCGCGGTCGGCCTCGGGACCGGCCGCCTGCTTGCCACCGCCAGCGCGGCCGGCACCGTCGACGTCTGGGACCTGGCTGACCCGTCCCGGCCCCGCCGCCGGGGGAGCCTCGCGACCGGCCTGAGTTCCGTCACCACCGTCGCCGCCTCCCGTGACGGGGGGACGCTCGTGGTCGCCGGCCGCCGGGGCGCGGCCGGGACGGCGGACGTCGTCAGCCTGGCCGACCCGGACCGGCCGGCCCTCGGCGGCTCGGTGCCGCTCGGGGGCACTCCCGGCGGTGGGCTGGCGCTGAGCGCGGACGGGATGACGCTCGCCGCCGGCGAGGCGAAGGCATTCAGCCTGTGGGACATCGGGACGCCGGCCGCGCCGGTCCGCCTCGCCCGCCAGACCGACGCCGCGGCCGTCGGCGCGCTCGCGCTCAGCCCGGACGGGACGGTCCTGGCCAGCGGCGACGCGTCCGGGAGCGCAAAGCTGTGGAGCGTCAGCTCCGACGGCCGCCGCCTCGGCGCGCTGGCCGAGCTGCCGCCGGCCGGCGGGGGAGTTTCGGGGTTGTCGATCTCGGCGGACGGCGCGACGCTGGCCGCCGCGGCAGGCGGCGGGCAGGTCGCCCTGTACGGGATCGGCTCACCCGGCAGCCCGCGCCGGCGGGCCACCCTGGACGTGCCCGGCGGCGGTGCGGGCGCCGTCGTGTTCAGCCGGTCCAGCTCGGCGCTCGCCGTCGGCGGCGCGTCCGGGCCGCGGCTGTGGACGGTGGACGACCCCGGTTCGCCACGTCCGTTGGCCACCATCCCGGCGCCGGCCAGTGTGACCGGGCTGGCGTTCACCGGCGACGGCGGCGTGCTCGTCCCCGTCCCGGCCGGCGCCGCCGCCCCGGTCCTCGACCTCGACCCGGCTGCCGTCACCCACCGGGTCTGCGCCGCCGTCGGCGTCCCGCTCTCCAAGGCCGACTGGACGGCCGCCGTCCCCGGCGTCCCCTACTCCTCGGCCTGCCCGACCGGCTCTTGACGCCCGCCGCTGCCGCCGCCGCCGAGCGGCGGCAGCGGCCCGTACGTCTCCGCCGGCAGCCGCACCATCTTCCCGTCCCGCTCCTCCAGCCACCCCAGCCACCGCCACGCGCCCTCCGACGCCCCCAGCACCTCGTCCGTCCCCGCCGACCGCACCACCAAGCGCCCAGCAGCGCCCGCAGCGCGACGACCAGCTCAGCCACCGGCCCGGCCCCGTCACGGCACTTCCTCCGCGTGCCGCCACGTCGCCAGGTCCACCCCGACCGTGATCTCATCGCACGGCGCCGAGTCCATCCGGCACCGGGCGATCACATAGCCGAACGCCGACCCGGCCCCTCATCGGCGACGACCAGCACCGAGCCGGGCGTCACCGTGTCCAGCCCATGACCCAAGCTGACGTAGCCTGTCGCGACCTCGCCCACTGTCTGATCGTCCGGGGCCGGGGATCGCCGCGAACATCCTCCGATGCATGGCCCATCAGGCGCGTGCCAGCGACGATCCCCAGACCGCGGTGAGTCTGCTTCTGTCCGCGCGAGCCGGCGGGCGGGGCCGCACTGCGACCAGCGCAGGTCGCGCGGAGACCGCCACGACAGCAGCGGGACCGGTCAGGCAGCCGGGCCGTCCGCGGCGCGGGCAGGTTCCGTATCTTGGTCGCCGGATGTCAGGTATTGCAGCGCTGGAATCAGCGAGATGGCGACGGCCCCAGTCAGTGACTCCGCATGGATCAGGTACGCCGCGAGATCACATACTGTGCCGAACGTGGCTCCCGCCACCAGTCGGCGTATCACCTTGGTCAGCACCGCGCGGTTGGGTGACGCGACCGCCTTTTCTCTGGCCAGGCCGGCCGTCACCGCCTCGAACCGCCGTCGTCGCCACGCTCGACGCAGACCATCGGCCACCAGGAGGAGACCCAGACTAAGCACGCCCACGTCGAGTGCAAGCCTGGCTGCCCCCGGTCCGTCGATCAACCTTCTCACGAGGACGATCGCACCGACGTCCGTGATGCCCGATCCGAAGTAGAGCTGCGGAGCGCCGGCCGCCGCCGACCGCCTCCACGCCACGATCGGCCTCGGGATGCTGAGCACGACCGCTTAATATAGCGCCGCCTCGTTGCGGGCGCACACGATTCGCATGCCCACCATCTCGTCTCGGCTAGCTACATGGCGGGCCGGTTCGGCGTTTCGCTACGCCCGTACCCGAGCGACGACGACCGCCACGCGCCACCAGACGATCCAACGTCGCACGGCGGGTAACTGTGGGGTGCCCATTCCGCGGCGGCGCCAATGGTCTAACGAATACCGCCGGTATCAAGCGCGGCCTTCGGCCGCAGTCCTGTCCCGGGCGACTCCGCTGCTTGATCCAGTTTCATGCAGGACTACCGCTACCTTGCGGGTGTAGCGCCGCCGACCGGCCGGCGGCTACCATGCGCTGTGTGGGTTCGGCCAATCATCTTGATTTCATGTGGATCGCGGCTCTCAGCGGAGCAAATTCGGTTTTCCGCGCGACGGTCGTCCCGAGGGTTCGCAGGAGGCGTGGGGAGCGCGCGGCCCGCCAGGTCGGCACCTATGTATCCTGCTCAATCCTTGCCATTCTTGGTGTCCGAGCGGCTATTGCTTGGGGACCTTGGTTCGGAGTGGTTTTTTGGGCTACAGCTCTCGCCTTTCTGTCTGTAGAACGCTTCCGTGGTCATCGAAAGGCGCTGAGACAGATCCCGCCGGCTTCTGCCGATACGTCTGCGCCTCGCGGTGCGCGCGAACCTCCAGCTCCGGTCCCACCCCCTAGTCTGGACGAGGAGTAATCTCCGCCGCGCAGGCACTGAGGGCCACCGGCCGCCCATCTCGACCATTGATGTCCCGATATCGAGATCCAGCAAGCCATTGCCTTCGACGCCGCTGGATCGCGTCGCGCCGCGCTATCGCCACGGGTCGCCGCTCCGAACGGGTCCCGCCCGGTCCGCCACGCGCCGAGCGGGGCCCCGCCTTCGGCACCCCACTCGGCGTGTCGGCCGGGCCGCCCGTTCGGCGCGTCGCCGTGTCGGCGCGTCGCCACCCGTCCCCGCCGGAAGCGTTGACGACGAACAGGAATGAATGCTCATCCCAACCAGCACGCGGCCAGCGACGTCCGACGTCCCGGACAGCGTGACCGGTGTCGCTGGTGTTGCTGGTGGCGCTGCCCCCAGACCCCCGGCCCTTCCTCTGGAGGAGGGGGGCGGCCGACCCCAGGGGCGGGCTGGGTTGGGAGCCGGCCCGACGGTTGGGCGGGTGGCGTGGCAGGGTCGCCGATCGCCTCCCCCGGACGGGCCCCAGAGGGCTATCCCGGAACCTCCGGACCACGCAAGACCCGCACAGCTCCGGTGGTGGTGACAGTCCGTCGGCGGCTCTTGCCCGGCCGGGAGAACCCGGGATCGGACGTTCGTCGCCCGCCCGACGGAGGAGATCAGCTCAGCCCGACCCCTGGTGTCTACGACGAGGCGACCAGGCACAACGGCCAGTGCCCGCCGCCGGCCCGTGAGGGACGCGACGACGGGCACTGACCCGAGCTGGAGCATCACGCGGCTACCGCGACCGGCCGCCGGTCACCCGCGACGACGACCCGGACACCGGACCGGGCCGCCAGGTCGAGAGCCGCCCGCCGGCCCACCTCCGCACCGTGCCGCCAACGGTACCGAGTACCACGACCTCGGCGGTGACTGGCATGCCCGCCGGCGCCGTAACCCCGAACGGCGTAAGAACACCCTCGTCGCCGAGCTTGAGAAACTCGGGTACGCGGTCGACATTAAACCCGCCGCATAACAGCGCAATCCGGCGACAAAACCCTCCGAGGAGAGTCAAGGGAACAGGACCCGATAACCCGAGCGCCCGCACGCCGATGGCAGCGCCCTCCGGCGTGATGCCGCACGTCCAGTTCCAGCCGTATCGTGGTCAGGTTATTCACTCCTCAGTTGATAGTGTTCGGCCGGGCTTCGTGCTTTCCCGGTACATTCTCTATTGTACGCGTCAACACGACCACCGTACGCAGAATCCCGGAACGATCAAGCTTATTTCGGAGATCAGCAAGAATGGTGCCCGCCGCCATTCCCAGCCACGGGAAACGACGACGGGCACCAGGCCGCCAGCTCCGACGGCGGCAGGCCCGCATGTGCGACCTCGGCCACACCATCCCCTACGACAGAACCGGTCCCGGTCCAACTACTCATAGTAATCTTGGCCCGTTGTGCCGCCGCCACCACCGCCTGAAAACCCACGGCGGATGGACCCTCACGCAGCCCCGACCTGGCGAGTTCCATTGGCTCAGCCCGGCCCGCCTACGCTACGTCACCCTCCCCGAGACCTATCCACAACCGGCAGCCCGCCCGAGCCCACCAAAATCCACCTACCCCGGCGATCCCGACAACCCGCCGTTCTGAGCTGGATCATCAGGAATGATCATCAGGAGGCGGGGACATCCGGAGTGGGAGCTGCCCTCGCGCGCGGCCGGTCAGCTGGAGGCGGGGTGGATGAGGCGCTCGGCGGGGGAGCGGACTACGAGGCGGGTGCGGTCGGCGCGGAAGAGGTCGGCGGAGAACTCGAAGGCGACGCCGTCGGCGTCCCGGGTGGTGCGGGTCAGCGCCAGCAGCGGCGCGCCCGGCGCGACCCGCAGGACAGCGGCCTCGGACGGCCCGGCCCCGACGACCTCGATGTGCTCCAGCGCGTCCGCCGGCCGGACGTCGTAGCGGTCGGCGAACAGCTCGTAGAGCGACCCGCCGAGCGGCTGGCCGAGCAGGTCGGGGAAACGCGCGGCGGGGAAGCGGGCCCGCTCCAGCGAGATCGGCTCGGCGTCGGCCAGGCGCAGCCGGACGACCTCGACGACAAGCGCGCCGGGCACAAGTCCCAGCCCGGCGGCGACGTCCTCGTTCGCCCCGGTCACCGACGCCTCGACGACCTGGGTGCCGGCGGTGAAACCCTGGTCGCGCAGCAGTTCCGGGACCCCGACGATGCCGCTGGAGAGGTCGCGCTCGACCTTGCGCGGGGCGACGAACGTCCCGCCGCCCCGGCCGCGGACGCGGGACACGACCCCGTCGCGTTCCAGCGCGTCCAGCGCCTGGCGCAGCGTCGCCCGGCTGATCCCGAGGGAGGCGGCCAGGTCGCGTTCGCCGCCGAGGCGTTCGCCGGGCCGCCGGCCCGAGGCCGTCGCCATCGTCTCCAGCCGGGCCCGGGCGTCGGCCGCCGTCGGACCCAACGCCGTTGGACCGACCGCCTGTAGATCAACACCGTCGGCCCGCCGCGCCTGCCGGTACACCCCGTTACCCCCTCTCGGCCGATCCGGACCCCTGTCCCAGCCTGGGCCGATCCCGGCCCGATCGATCAGCAAGACTAGCTGATCAGGCCAGCCGCGCCGTCGGCCCGGCTACGCCAGCGCGGTCGGGGACTCGGGCAACACCTGGCCGCCGTCGACCATGATCGCCTGGGCGGTGATGTAGGCGGCCTCGTCGGTGGCCAGGAACAACGCGAGGTGCCCGATCTCGTCGACCTCGCCGAGCCGGCGCATCGGGATCGCGCCGATCATCGCGTTCAGGTACTCCTCGCCCAGGTCCGACAGGCCCTCGGTGACGATGTTGCCGGGCAGGATCGCGTTGACCGTGATGCCCTGGGGGGCGAGCTCGATGGCGGCGGTCCGCATGAACCCGAGCATCGCCGCCTTCGACGCCCCGTAGTGCGACCAGCCCGGGTAGCCGGTGACCGGCCCGGTGATCGACGAGGTCAGGATGACCCGGCCGTGCCCGGACGCGGCCAGCGCCGGCACGAACGCCGCCACCGTCAGCATCGAGCCCTTGACGTTCGTGGCGAGCACCTCGTCGATCGCCGCTTCGGTCAGCTCGGCCACCGGCGTCGCCGGGAAGATCCCGGCGTTGGCGCAGACCACGTCTACGCTGCCGTGCAGCCGCGCGACCGTCTCGGCCAGGCGGGCGGTGTCGGCGGCGGAGGAGACGTCGGCGACCACATGGCTGACGTCGCCGCCGCCGAGCGCGGTCAGCTCGTCCGCGCAGGCCGCGACGGTCGCGCTGTCCCGCCCGGTGATGACGACGTTGGCCCCGGCGGTCGCGAACACCCGGGCGATGCCCTTGCCGATGCCCTTCGAGCCACCGGTCACCACGACCGTGCGCCCCGCCACCGACGTGAACATGGATCTCCTCCGTGATGGGTAACGGCGGTCAGGACCAGCGGCGGGCGAGCGCGCCCGAGAGGTACTCGTCGGCCAGGCGCAGGCTTTCCCACGTGTAGTCGGGGATGCTCTCGACCGCGTCCGAGTGGGGGTGAGTGCCGAGCCAGGCGACGAGCATGAGCCGCCGCAGCATGACGAACGTCGGGATCATCGCCACGTCGGTCGCGTCGAGCGGGGCGAGCCGGGTGTAGGCCGTCCGCCAGGCTTCGATCAGCTCGCCAACGACGTCGAGGTGCTCGATGAACGACAGGGACGCGGCCAGGTCGAACAGGTACCAGCTGAAGCCGCAGTCGTCGAAGTCGATGACCGTGATCGCCTCGGCGGCGGGCAGCCCGAGGGCCGCGCCCGGCGTGACCAGGAGGTTCGCCATCCGCATATCGGCGTGGATGAGCCCGAAGCGGTCCGGGCCGGCGCCGTGGCGGGCCAGTTCGGTGGCGACGACGCCGGCCGTGCGGCCCAGCAGCGCCAGCTCGGCCGTCAGCGCGGGCCCCGTCATGCCGCGCGAGGCCAGGGCGCCGGCGGCGCCGTCGCGCCAGGCGCCCCAGCGCGCGCCCGGGCCGATCGCGGTGGCCACGTCCCAGGCGAACCGGCTGAACGCGGGCGGCCGCGACCAGGCCCGGGCGTGCCGGTGCAGCCGGGCGGTCAGCTCGCCGAGCAGCCCGAACGAGGCGACGAGCCCGTCGCCCGCGGCGGCCGCCGGCGCGCTGCCCTCGACCCAGCCGAACATCACCGCGTGCCGTTCGCCCAGGCCGGGCACGTCGACGACCGCCACCGGGTCCCCGGCCCTGGTGGCGACCACGGGCGGGGTGGCGACGACACCGTCGGCCCGCAGGGCGGAGACCCAGGCGAGTTCGCCGTGGATCTCGGCCAGCGGGTGGTAGCCGGGCCGGTGCAGGCGCAGCGCGTAGCCGCGCTCGGCGCCGCCCGGGCCGGCGTCACGCACCCGGTAGGTGGCGTTCTCGGAGACGTGCAGCAGCTCGACCTGGGCCGACGGGCCGAGCGGGTAGGCGGCGAGGACCGCCGCCAGCGCGCCGTCGAGCCCGTCCAGACCCGCGAGCCCGTCCAGACCCGCGAGCCCGTCGAGACCGGCCGGCCCCGAGCCGTCCTGGCCGCTCATCCGGTCGGTGCCGGCGCGGCCAGCGCGTCGGCCCGGGCGGCGGCGACCGCGCCGGCCGTGCGCTCCAGGATGTCGTCGGCCAGCGCGTCCGAGACGAGCAGACCCGGCTTGAACTGGAGCACCCGCGGGTCGAGCGCGGCGAAGATCGCCCACACACCGGCCGCGTAGAGCCGCCGCGAGACGAAGCGGGCGCCCTCGGGATGGGCGAAGCGTAGGCCGATGACCAGCCCGTCCTGGCGGACCTCGACCAGCCAGTCCGGGTCGTCGGCCGCGATGGCCGAAAGCCCCGCCCGGAACCGGTCGGTCAGCCGGGCCACCCGCTCCCGGGTCTGGGGCCGTAGCGTGATCTCCAGCGTCTTGAGCGCGACCGCGCACCCGAGCTCGGCTCCGCCGAACGTGGAGATGTGCGCGAAGCCGTCCTCCGAGAGCCAGCCGGCCGCGGCCGGGCCCAGGATGACGGCCGAGATCGGATAGAGGCCGCCCGCGAGGCCCTTGCCGCTGACCAGGATGTCGGGGGTGACGCCGTGCTTCGTGATGCCCCACAGCTCGCCGGTGCGGCCCAGCCCCGTCTGCACCTCGTCGGCGATGTAGAGCGCGCCAGTGCGGGCGCAGGCGGCGGCGACCCCAGCCAGGTAGCCCGGCGCCGGCAGCGGGAAGCCGAACGTCGCCGGGATCGTCTCCATGATCACAGCGGCAACGTCGCCGGCGGCGAGCCGGGCCTCCATCGCGGCCAGATCGTTGTAGGGGACCTGCACGAACGCGCCCGGCTGCGCGGCCCGGAACGGCGCGGCGTAGCGGGCGTCCCCGGTCGCCACGGCCAGGCCGGTGTGGCCGTGGTAGGCGCCGATGACGGACACGATCACGTCGCGGCCGGTCGCGTAGCGGGCCGACTTGATGGCCAGGTCGATGGCCTCGCCGCCGCCGCTGCCCAGCGCGACCAGCGCGTCCGGGATGGGCCCGGTGCGCGAGAGAGCCTCGGCCAGCGCGGCCCGCCCCGGCGCGGCGAAGTGGTGGTTGCCGATGTCGACGCGGGTGCTGGCGGCGGCGAGCGTGGCGAGGAGTTCCGGGTTGCGGTGGCCCAGGTTGTAGGTGCCGCCGTTGAGGTGGACGTCGATCAGCGTCGCGCCGTCGAGGTCGCGCAGCAGGTAGCCGTCGCGCGCGCCGATGACCAGCGGGGTGCCGGCCTCCTCCCAGAACGCGGTCTTGCCCGGGTTCCAGTAGCGCTTGGCCCGCGCCAGGGTCGTCGCCTTGTCCGGGGCCGCCAGCCAGGCCGACAGTCCGGCGACCAGCTCGGACGCCTCCGGTCCGGTCATGCCGGTGCCGGCCGTTCCGGTTGGCTGCACGTCCACCGACACCCGGTCCTCCTCGTCTCGCGGGGATCGTCCTGGGCCCCGTTCGGGCCCGCCGGCGGCCAGGCTAGTACGGCAATGGTCCGTCGGTCTGGTAAAGGTACGTACCGTTGATGTTTCCTGTTCGTTGACATGTGTTTCGCCCGGTGAAATGGTTCGCCGCCATCTTGTTGGGCCCGCGCGCACGCGCCACGATCCCTCCCCAGGACGCGGCTTTCCGGCCGCGCCCGGGCTCGGCGGGAGGACACACAGGGTGAGCGTGCAGAGCACGGCCGGCGGGACGGCGCTCGCGCCGGACGCCGGGGCGGCGCCGCAGGTGCAGCGGCTGAAGGCGGGAGCCGTCGGCCTGTTCGGCGTCCTGTTCATGGTGACGGCGAACGCGGCGCCGATCACCGCGATGACCGGCAACACCCCGATCTCGGTCGGCTACGGCGACGGCTACCACGCGCCGGCCGCGTTCCTGGTCGCCACCATCGTCCTGACCATCTTCTCGGTTGGCTACGTGGCGATGGCCAAGCACATCACCGCCACCGGCGCGTTCTACGGCTACATCTCGCACGGCCTGGGGCAGGTGGCCGGAATGGCCTCGGGCTTCCTGGCCACAATGGCCTACATCGTGTTCGAGGGCTCGCTGATCGGCATCTTCTCGTCCTTCGCGAAGACGACGGTGGAGACGGTCGCCCACGGCCCGCACATCTCCTGGATCTGGTACGCGCTCGTCGGCATCGCGGTCATCGCCCTGCTGGGCTACTTCGACATCTCGATCTCCGGGAAGGTGCTCGGGGTCTTCCTGGTCACCGAGGTCGCGGTGCTGCTGGTCCTCGGTTTCTCGGTGCTGTTCTCCGGCGGTGGCCCCGACGGCCTGGTGCCGGGCGCGCTCAACCCGGCCGGCGCCTTCACGGCCGCCCCGACCAGCGCGGACGGCACGGTCGTCGGCGTCGCCGGGCTGGGGCTGTTCTTCGCGTTCTGGTCCTGGGTCGGGTTCGAGACGACCGCCGTCTACGGCGAGGAGTCGAAGAACCCGAAGAAGATCGTCCCCCAGGCGACAATGATCGCCGTCATCGGCCTGGGCGTCTTCTACACGTTCATCTCGTGGATGGCGATCGCCTACGCCGGAAAGGCGGGCGCGGTCGACGTCTCCCGCACCAACGCCTTCGGTTTGTTCTACGCGCCGACCAAGGCGAACCTGGGCACCGCCGTCCTCGACATCTACCAGGTCCTTACCGTCACCGGCTCGTTCGCCTGCGCGCTGGCCTTCCACAACGCCGCGTCGCGCTATCTGTACGCGATCGGACGGGAGGGGCTGAGCCCGGCGCTGACCCGCACGCTCGGCTCGACGCACCGCCGCCATGGCTCGCCGCACATCTCCTCGGCCGTCCAGTCGGTCATCACCCTGGTGATCGTGCTGCTGTTCTTCTGGCTGCAGAAGCCGACGAAAGCCGCGCCCGACGTCGCCTACACCCAGCTCTACGGCCTGCTGGCCATTCTCGGGACCATGGCGATCCTCATCGTCCAGTCGATCTCGTCGTTCGCGGTCATCGCCTACTTCCACGTCCGCAAGATGCACGCCGAAACAGCTTCGTGGTGGCGGACCTTCCTGCTGCCGCTCGTCGGCGCGGCCGGCATGATCTACGTCGTCTACCTGCTGTTCGACAACCTCGACTTCGCCGCCGGGGCCGCATCGGGCTCGCCGGTGTTCAAAGCGACGCCGTGGATCGTGCTCGGTACCTTCGTCCTCGGCGTCGCGGTCGCGCTCGGCATCCGTTACGCCAACCCCGACCGCTACGCGATGATCGGGCGGGTCGTCATGGCGGAGAGCCACGAGCGCGACGGCGAGGCGGCCGCGGCCCTCGACGTGCCGGCACAGCCATCCGGCCCGGTCAGCGAGGGCGCTCCGGCCGGCGGCTGAGCGCTGGCGGCGGCGCTGTCGGCGGCATGATCAGGAGGGGTGGCTATGGCCTACCGGACGACACTACGCGGCGAGCGGTTCTCGTTCGGCTCGCTGCGGGAGCTGCTGGCCAAGGCGAACGAGGAGAAGTCCGGGGACGGTCTGGCCGGCCTGGGCGCGGGCTCGGCCACGGAACGGGTCGCGGCCAAGATCGCTCTGGCCGACGTGCCCGTGGCCGAGATCCTGGCCACCCCGCTGATCGAGGACGCGGTCACCGACCTCGTCCTGGCCGGCCACGACGCCGCCGCGTTCGCGCCGATCGCCGGGCTCACGGTCGGCGAGCTGCGGGAGGCCGTCCTCGCGCCGGACTTCCCGGCGCGCTGGGCCGACACCGGCCTCGCGGCGGCGATCACTCCGGAGATCGCCGCCGCCGTCGCCAAGATCATGAGCGACAAGGACCTGATCTGCGCGGCGAAGCCGCTGCGGACGGTCACCCGCTGCCGCAACACGATGGGGGAGGCTGGGGTGCTCGGCGTGCGCGTCCAGCCCAACCATCCCTCCGACGACGTTGGCGGGATCCTGCTCTCGGCGCTGGACGGACTGCTCTACGGCTGCGGCGACGCGGTCATCGGCGTCAACCCGGTCGCCGAGTCGGTCGAGGGCGTCGGGGCGATCCTGCGCGGGCTGGGCGACCTGGTCGCGGAGCTTTCCGTCCCCACCCAGACCTGCGTACTAGCCCACATCACCACCCAGCTCGCCGCGCTGGCCGCCGGCGCGCCGGTCGACCTGCTGTTCCAGTCGGTGGCCGGGACGGAGGCGGCCAACCGGTCGTTCGGGGTGACGCTGGAGCTGCTGGCCGCCGGCCGCGAGGCGGTCCTGGCCCACCACGCGACCCGGCCGGGGGAGTTCGTCGGCGAGCAGGTCATGTACTTCGAGACCGGGCAGGGCAGTGCCCTGTCCGCCGGGGCGCACGAGGGCGTCGACCAGCTCACGGTCGAGGCCCGGGCCCAGGCCGTCGCCCGCGCCTTCGACCCGTTCCTGGTCAACTCGGTCGTCGGGTTCATCGGCCCGGAGTACCTGGCCGACGCCCGGCAGATCACCCGGGCCGGGCTGGAGGACCACTTCGTCGGCAAGCTGATGGGCCTGCCGATGGGCGTCGACGTCTGCTACACCAACCACGCCGACGCCGACCAGAACACCAACGACGACCTGCTCGTCCTGCTCGTCGCGGCCGGCTGCGACTTCGTGATGGGCGTGCCGGCGGCCGACGACGTCATGCTCGGCTACCAGTCGACCAGCTACCACGACGCGGCCGGGATGCGGGAGCTGTTCGGCCTGTCGGCCGCGCCTGAGTTCGCCGGCTGGCTGGCCGAGCGGGGCCTGCTGGCCGACGGCCGGCTGACCGGGCTGGCCGGCGACCCGGCGGCACTGGCCGACCCGCGCTTCGCCCGCCCGCTCGCGCTCGGGCCCGGCCCGTCGTGAGCGCCCCCGAAGCCGTGTCCGAAGCCGTCCGCGAACCCGTCTCCGAACCCGGGTCCGAACCCGTCCCCGAACCCGTCCGCGAACCGGTCAGCCCGACGGCCGCGGACCTGCTGGCCGCGGCCCGCGCCCGTACCCCGGCCCGGATCTTCGTCGGCCGGGCCGGCACGTCCTACCGGACGGCTGACCTGCTCGCGCTGCGGGCCGACCACGCCGCCGCCCGCGACGCCGTCGACGCCGCGCTCGACCTGGACAGCCCGGCCCTGGCCGCCCTGACCGAGGCCTACGGCCTGTTCGCCGTCGACTCGGCCGCCCCCGACCGGGGGACCTACCTGCGCCGCCCGGACCTGGGCCGCCGCCTGTCCGCCGCGGCCCGGGACGAGGTCGCCGCCCGCTGCCCGCCCGGCGCCGACCTGCAGGTCGTCATCGGCGACGGCCTGTCGGCCACCGCCGTCGACGCCCAGCTCCCGGCCCTGCTGCCCGTGCTCCTGGACGGCGCGCGTGAGCGGGGCTGGTCGGTCGGCCAGGGGTTCGCCGTCCGCCAGTGCCGGGTCGGGATCCTCAACGACGTCGGCGCGCTGCTCGACGCCGACGCGGTCGTCCTGCTCGTCGGTGAACGCCCCGGCCTGGCCACGGCCCGGAGCCTGTCGGCCTACCTGGCCTGGCGGCCCCGGCCCGGCCACACCGACGCCGAGCGCAACCTCGTCTCCAACATCCACGACCGCGGCACCCCGCCGGCCGCGGCGGTCGCCCGCGTCCTGCGGCTCGTCGAGGCGATGCGGGCGGCGGGCCACAGCGGCTTCGCGCTGAAGGAACCCGACCCGCCGCCCGCCCTCACCTGAAACGGGACGAAGGGTACGGGTCGGACCAGCCTGGGACCAGGCCCCAACGGCCCGGGCTGACGGACCCGGGCGGTGGCCGCCCCGGTGTAATAGCTGAGCAACGCGTGGGCCTGGCGCGGTAGATCATTGACCGGAGGGCCCGGGTCTCGTTGACCAGGGGGCCTACTTTGTGCTGCACGCTCCTCGGCAGTCGGGCAAGACAACGGCGCCGCGGGCGCTGTCGACCGATCTGACCGCGGCCGGACGGTACGCGGCACTGCATTTCACCTGCGAGACGGCGCAGGCCGTGGGCGGTGACCTCGAGCAGGCCCAGCTCGCCATTCTGTGGGAGATCCGTACCCGGGCGCCAACGCGCTGCCCGCGGAACTGCGGCCGCCGCCCTGGCCGGAAGCTCCTGCCAGCTCACTGCTTGGTGGAGCCCTCAGCGCCTGGTCGCGGGTCTGTCCCCGTCCGCTGGTGTTGTTCTTCGATGAAATTGACGCCGTCCTCGGTGAAAGCCTGATCAGCGTGCTCCCGCAGTTGCGAGCCGGCTTCTCCGAGCGTGACGCCGGGGGTTTCCCCTGGTCGGTCGAGCTCTGCGGCCTGCGCGACGTTCGTGACTACAAGGCGATGTCCGGTGGTGATTCGACGCTGGTCCGCTGGCCCTACACGCCGCCCGGCGGCAGCCGGCGCGTCCAGCGGGAGGCGCTGGAGATCAAGACCTGGCGGGCCGGCAAGGCCGACCCGTTGCGCCAGGGTCTACGCCAGCTCGACGGTTACCTCGACCGGTTCCAGCTCGACACCGGCACGCTCGCCCTGTTCGACCAGCGTCCCGACGCGCCCGCTATCGACGAGCGTACCGAGATCACCGCCGCCACCAGCCCCGTCGGCCGCGCGATCACCGTCCTGCGCGGCTGAGCTCGACCAGGCACGGCGAGCCCGCGGAACGCGCCACCCGCCGTAAGGCCGCCGCGGCGGCACGAGCGGCCGAACTGGACGCCGCCCTGGTTCGGCTCGGATACACCGATCCCGACACGGGCACCGTCGAACAGGCGGTGCTCTACATCGACGGGGCGCTACTCCATCTTCAGTACGAGACGGGCTGCACCTGGGACGAAGCGGACGGCGCGGCGTGGCGGCGCTGGCCGACGTCGATGTCCGAGGCGACTGCTGGGGGCGGCACCCGTCAGCTGAGTAGAGCGTCGCGCAGGGCGGTGAGCTCGACGTCGGTGATGCCGGCCTGGCGGGCCCAGGCCTCGGTGCCGCCCCAGGTCGCGTCGACCCGCTCGAGGAACCCGTACATGGCGGCGTCCTGGACGGTGATGTCCCGGTCGGCCGACTTCTTGTACGTGTCCAGCGTGACCAGCCGGTCCTTGACCTGGCGGATCCGTTCATTGGTCAGGACGTAGTCGGCGACGATCGTCTCCCGGGGGACGCCGACCAGCTCGAGGACCAGGGCGGCCAGCACCCCGGTGCGGTCCTTGCCAGCCGCGCAGTGGAACAGCGCCGGCAAAGTGCCCGGCCGGGCGAGCAGGTGCACGGCCTCGGCGACGGGGGAGCCGGGCCGCTGGACGTACTCGAGGTAGTGGTCGGCCTGTTCCCGCCGGGCCCGCCGTTCGACGATCAGCCGGTGCTCCGGGTCGCCCGGCACCACGTACGAGTCGGGCAGGAACGGGATGTTCTCGTAGTCGACGGCGGTGTCGGCCAGGGGCCCGCGGCCCTCCCGCCTCGCCTCGGTGGGGGAGCGCAGATCGATGACCGTCCGCAGCCCGAGGCCGTCGACGAGCCGGTGGACGTCGCCCGCTGTCAGCATCTGGAGGGTGTCGGACCGGATCAGCCGGCCTGGCCGGGTCATCCGGCCGTCGGAGGTGGCCAGGCCGCCGAGGTCGCGGACGTTCGCCGCGCCGTCCAGGTTGATCCAGCGGTCCGCCGTCGCCTCGTCGCTGATCGTCGTCACCTGTGCTCCTCCCGGTGGCCGGTGGCTGCTGGAGCCGGACCCCGTCGGCCACACTAACCACGACCCGCCTGCCGGCACCACGATTTGCCGGGAGCTGTTCGTATCCGGACGTCGTCCGGGTTCGGGCGACCCGGCCGCCGGGATGAGGAGGGCGTCGCGCAGGGCGGCGAGCTCGGCGTCGGTGAGGCCGGCCTGGCGGGCCCAGGCCTCGGCGCCACCCCAGGTCGCGTCCACCCGCGCCAGGAAGGTGTACATCGTGGCGGCCTTCACGCTGATGTCGCGGTTGGCCGAGGCCTGGTACGTGTCGCGGTCGGCGAGGCGCCGCTGGACCTGCCGGATGCGCTCGTTGGTCAGGACGTAGTCGGCGACGATCGTCTCGCGGGGGACGCCGACGAGCTCGAGGACGAGGGCGGCCAGCACGCCGGTGCGGTCCTTGCCGGTCGCGCAGTGGAACAGCGCCGGCAGCGCGTCGGCCTGGGTGAGCAGGCGCACCGCGTCGGCGACGGGAGAGCCGGGCCGCTCGACGTACTCCAGGTAGTGGTCGGCCTGTCCCTCCCGGGCCCGCCGTTCGACGATCAGCCGGTGCTCCGGGTCGCCCGGCACCAGGTACGAGTCGGGCAGGAACGGGATGTTCCGGTAGGTGACGGCGGTGTCGGCCAGCGGGCCCCGGCCCTCCCTGCGCGCCTCGCCCGGGGTGCGCAGGTCGATGACGGTCCGCAGCCCGAGGCCGTCGACGAGTCGGTGGACGTCGCCCGCTGTCAGCATCTGGGGGGTGTCGGAGCGGATCAGCCGGCCGGGTCGGGTCGTCCGGCCGTCGGAGGTGGCCAGGCCGCCGAGGTCGCGGACGTTGCCCGCGCCGTCCAGGTTGATCCAGCGGCCCGCCGTCATTTCGTCGCTGTACGTGGTCACGAGGGCTCCTTCCGCCGTACCCGCCGCGACGCTATGGGCGCGCGCCGGGTTCGCGGGCCGGCGTCGGTGACCGGACGCCGGGCGGGCACCTGGTGCTCACCCGGCGTCCGGCCGCCGTTCGTCTCAGGCGGCGACCGCGGTCTCGAGCTCGCGGACGAGGCCGTCGGCCACGCCCCGCGCGTCACCGAAGATCATCAGCGTCTTGTCCTGGAAGTAGAGCTCGTTCTCGACGCCGGCGAAGCCGGGGTTCATGCCCCGCTTGATGACCATGACGGTCCGGGCGTGGTCGACGTTGAGGATCGGCATCCCGTAGATCGGGCTGGCCGGGTCCGAGCGGGCGGCCGGGTTGGTGACGTCGTTCGCCCCGACGACCAGGGCCACGTCGGCCTGGGCGAAGGAGTCGTTGACCTCGTCCATGTCCAGGATCTGGTCATACGGCACGTCGGCCTCGGCCAGCAGGACGTTCATGTGCCCCGGCATCCGCCCGGCCACCGGGTGGATGGCGTAGGTGACCTCGGCGCCGTTGCGGGCCAGCGCGTCGGCCAGCTCGCGGATCTTGTGCTGGGCCTGGGCGACGGCCAGGCCGTAGCCGGGGACGATGATGACCTTGCCCGCCGCCTCCAGCAGCATCGCCGCCTCCTCGGGCGTGGCCGAGCGGTGCGGCCGCGCCTCGGTCGCGCCGGCCCCGCCCGCGGCCGGGGCGACCTGGCCGAACGCGCCGAACAGGACGTTGGAGAACGACCGGTTCATCGCCCGGCACATGATCACCGAGAGCAGGAAACCGGACGAGCCGTCCAGCGCGCCCGCGATGATCAGCGCCTTGTTGTCCAGGGCGAAGCCCATCGCGACCGCCGACAGGCCGGCGTAGGAGTTGAGCAGTGAGATCACCGTCGGCATGTCCGCCCCGCCGATCGGGATGATCAGCATGACGCCGAACAGCGCGGCCAGCACCGCGACGATCGGGAACAGCCAGCTCTGGGACGGGTCGGAGATCAGCCAGACCCCGCCCGCGATCGCGAGGACCAGGGTGGAGACGTTGACCAGGTTCTGCCCCCGGTAGACCTGCGGGCGGCCGGGCAGCAGCTCCTGCAGCTTGCCGAAGGCCATCAGGCTGCCGGTGAAGGTCACGAAGCCCAGCAGCACCTCCATCGTCAGCGCGAACGTGGTGAACGCCGAGATGTGGGGCTCGTTGTTGTAGTACTCGGCCGTGCCGACCAGGCCGGCGGCCAGCGCGCCGAAGGCGTGCGAGAGCGCGACCCGCTGCGGCATCGCCGTCATCGGCACGTAGATCGACATCAGGGTGCCGATCGCCGAGCCGATGACGAACGCGACGATGATCCAGGTGTAGGTGACGATCTCCTTCTGGACCAGGGTGCCGACGATCGCGGCCAGCATCCCCAGCTCGGCCGCGCGCAGGCCGTTACGGGCCGTCTTCGGCTGGGTGATCCCCTTCAGGCCGACGATGAACAGGCCGCCGGCGGCCAGGTAGCACAGTGGCACGACCCAGTCGTTCACCGGCCGGCTCCCTTCGTCTTGGCGGCCGCGGCCGCGCCGCGGGGCCGGAACATCTTCAGCATCCGGTCGGTGATCAGGAACCCGCCGACGACGTTGATCGTCGAGGCGGTGACGGCGATCGTCCCCAGCGCCGTCGACACCGCGCCGTGGTGGGCGCCCGCGATGGCCAGGCTGCCGACCAGGGAGATGCCGGCGACGGCGTTCGTCAGCGACATCAGCGGGGTGTGGAACAGCGGCGGCACCCGCCGGATGACCTCGAAGCCGACGAACGTCGCCAGCAGGAACACGTACAGTCCGGTCTCGATCTTCGTGGGCATGTCAGCTCCCGTTCTGGAGGGTCAGCTCGGCGGTCGGGGCGTCCGCGGCGGGTACCGGGCCGGCGCTGCCCGGCGCGGTGTTCGCCGGCGCGGCGCTGCCCGGGCCGGTGTTCGCCGGCACGGCGGGAGCCGCGTCCAGCGGGCCCAGGCCGAGGGCCACGCGCACCCGGGGCCCGACGACCTGCCCGCCGTGTGTCACGAGCGTCCCCGCGATGATCTCGTCGGCCGGGTCGAGGCGGAGCCGCCCGTCGGTGAGGACGTGGCCCAGGAAGGTCGCCAGGTTCTTCGCGTACATCCGGCTGGCGTGGGCCGGGACGGTCGCCGGCAGGTTCGTCGGCGCGAGGATCGTCACCCCGCCGACGACCGTGACCTCGTCCGGCCGGGACAGCTCGCAGTTGCCGCCGCTGGCCGCCGCCGTGTCGACGATCACCGAACCCGGGGCCATCCCGGCGACCATGTCCGCCGTGACCAGCACCGGCGCCGGCTGGCCCGGCACCTGGGCGGTGGTGATCACCACGTCGTGGGCGGCGACGACGGCGCCCAGCGCCTCGCGCTGGCGGCGGTAGAAGTCGTCGTCCATCGCCGCCGCGTAGCCGCCGGCGCCGTCGGCCTTCGCGGTGTCCAGGTCGAGCTCGACGAACGTCGCGCCGACCGACTCGACCTGCTCCCGAGAGGCGGCGCGCACGTCGTAGGCCGACACTCGGGCGCCGAGGCGGCGGCAGGTCGCGATCGCCTGCAGGCCGGCGACACCGGCCCCGATGACCAGCGCCCGCGCCGGCGGCAGCGTGCCGGCCGCCGTCGTCAGCATCGGGAAGATCTTGTCGAGCCCCTCGGCGGCGAGCAGCGCCGACTTGTAGCCAGCCAGCGCGGCCTGCGACGACAGGACGTCCATCGCCTGGGCCCGGGTGATGCGGGGCACCAGCTCGAGCGCGAAGCTCGTGACCCCGGTGGCGGCTAGGCGCTCGGCGGCGGCGGGGAAGCCGAGCGGGTCGGCCAGCCCGACCGTGATCTGCCCGGCGCCCAGCTGTCCGACCAGCTCGTCCAGCTCGGCGGGCCGGGCGCCCGGCGCGTTCACGAACAGCACGACGTCCGCGTCGAACACCTCGGCCCGGGCGCCGACCCGGCAGCCTCGTTCGGCGTAGGCGCCGTCGGCGAAGCCCGCCGCCGTGCCGGCTTCCGCCTCGACGAGAATCTCGTGGCCGAGCTTGGCGACGGTGGCCGCCTCCATCGGTGTCAGCGCCACCCGCCGTTCACCGGCGGCCGTTTCCCGGACCACGCCGATCTTCACGCCGCCCTCCCGCCGCCCGTCGGGGCCGCGGTCCGCGCCGCCGGGCCACCCGGGGGGCGGAAGCATTCGCGGAATCGGGCTCGTGGCATTTCCTGACGCATTCTGTCCTCCGCTTTTCGCCGCCGGGGGCCGGCGACGGAGTGGGGGTCGGCGCGGCGTCATCAGCGCCGCGGGAGAACACGAATGTGGCGGGCGCCCGTTTCGGACGTCAATCGCTTGTGCGGGCGCCCGCGGTGTGCTGCCGGGGGGATCCCCCCGGCCGGCGGCCGCCGGGTTTCACCGGTGAATACGCGGGGTTTCGCGCTGGCGGTCGCGCCGATCGGAGGCGATGCTGGCCAGCGGCTGGTCAGCCGCCGATCGGCCGCCGATCAGCCGACGTGGACGGCCGGCCGCCGATCGGGGTCGGGCTCGGCCTCGCGCAGCACCTCACGCGTGACCGGTGCCACCTCGCCGACCCCGAAGAACAGGAACCGGACGAAATTGCGCAGCGGATTCCCCTCGGTCCATTCGAAATAGATGTGCGGCTGCCGGCCGGTGGTGTCACGCAGATGCAGCGCGAGCGCGGCGATGGCGTTCGGCACCGACGGGCTGGAGAGCTTCAGCACCCGGTATCCGTGCCGGCTCTCGCCGACCACGGAAAGCTCACTCTCGAACTCGGAGGAGTCCGGGACGGTCACCTCGACGAACAGCAGCACGTCACCTTCGGGAATGTGCAGGTCGTGGCGCTCGGCCAGTTCCTTCGTCCGGTAGGCCGCCGCGTCACGGGCGATCGGCTCGTGCGCGACCAGCCGCAGCGGCCCGCGCGCGCTCGCCTCCGTCACGAACCGCTCGGCGGTGGCATCCAGCCGGACGCCGGTTACCCGCAGCTCGAACGCCCGCACGATCCGGGAGCCGAAGGACACCACGATGATCGTCAGAATAAAGATCGAGCCGATGATGATCCCGTCCGGCCGTTCGACGATGTTCGCGATCGTCGTGTAGACGAACACCCCCGTGATGGCCGCGAAGCAGATCCCGCCCGCCCGGTGCCGGCGCCGGGCGAACACGATCGTCACCGACAGCGCGGCCGAGGTGATCAGCACCAGCACCCCGGTCGCGTACGCGCCGCCCTGCTTGTCCACCGAGGCGTGAAAGAACACCGTCACCGCGAACCCGATCAGGGTGAACACCAGCACCAGGGGGCGGACGGCCCGGGCCCAGTGCGGCGCCATCCCGTAGCGGGGCAGGTAGCGGGGGACCAGGTTGAGCAGCCCGGCCAGCGCCGAGGCCCCGGCGAACCACAGGATGGTGATCGTGCTGACGTCGTAGACCGTCCCGAACGCGCCGCCGCACAGGTCGTGGGCCAGGAACGCCAGTGCCCGGCCGTTGGCCGGCCCACCCGGGTGGAAGTACTCCGGCGGGATGAGCACGGTGGTGACCACGCTGCTGGCCAGCAGGAACACGCTCATGATCGCCGCCGCGGTGGTCAGCAGGCGCCGCGCGCCCTGGATCCGTCCCCGGGGATCGGCGTCGGTGTCGGACTCGTCGCCCCGGATGAGCGGCATGACGGCCACCCCGGTCTCGAAGCCGGACAGGCCGAGGGCCAGCTTCGGGAACACGAGCAGCGCGAAGCCGACCAGCAGCAGCGGGCTGGGATGTTCGTTGACCAGCAGCCGGTGCCACTCGGTCAGCAGCGACGGGTGGGTGAACACCTTGACCAGCCCGGCCCCGACGACCACCGCGTTCAGGGTCAGGTAGACGGCGACGAGGACGACGGCGATCCCGACCGCCTCGGTGAACCCGCGCAGGAACACCGCCGCCAGCAGGGCCAGCAGGGCGAGGGTGACCGCCACCTGGTGGCCCTCGAGGAAGCCGGGCGTGTAGGGGTTGGCGATGATGTGCTCGGTCGCGTCGGCCGCGGAGAGCGTGATGGTGATCAGGAAGTCGGTGGCCGCGAAGCCGAGCAGGACCAGCACCAGCAGCTTTCCGGTCCACCAGGGCAGCTGCTTTTCCAGGATGGCGATCGAGCCCTCGCCGTTCGGGCTGACCCGGGCCACCTGCCGGTAGACCGGGAGCGCGCCCACCAGCGTCACCGCGACCAGCACGGCGGTGGCGACGGGCCCGGTCGCGCCGGCCGCGAGCGCGGCGATGCCCGGCTGGTAGCCCAGCGTCGAGAAGTAGTCGACGCCGGTCAGGCACATGACCTGCCACCAGGGATGGCGCCGGTGCTCGCTCGCCGGTTGGGTGTGCGGGCCGCTGTGCCGGCGGGCGTTCTCAACCAGGCCCTCCAGCAGCCAGGAGCGCACCCGTGCGCGGGCCGCGGGCACGCCCTCCCGCTCGGCCCCCACGTCCACCGCCATCGATGCCGCCGCCCGTCCCGTCGTCCCGGTCTCGTGTCGTCCCGCCGGCCGTTGGCCAGCGGAGTTCCCCACCAGTCTGGCTGGGCGGTGCACGCGGGTGAGCAGCGGTGTCCCGAGCGGCGTGACAGGCTTGGCGCACGCGGGTGATGACGGACGGCCTGACCGGCGCGCGGCCGGCCTGGCGGGCCCCGGGGCGGCGCACGCCGTCAGCTCAACGTGGGAACAACAACAGTCACTGACTGGACGACGTCTCACCAATTCGGTGGATTCATCCGCCCGTCACGATCTGGATACATGGTTGGAACCGTCGCTGCCGATCGTGCGCGGTGACGCGTCCCGCGGCCGGGCGAGGTCGTCAACGCGTCGCGCGTCGCGCGTCGGCGACTTGGGGACGACGGGAGAAACATGCCCTTCAACTACAATGCTATGGACACCGGCAGCACCGCGTGGTTGCTGGCCAGCTCGGCCCTCGTTCTCATCATGACACCGGGTCTGGCCTTCTTCTACGGTGGCATGGTCCGGGTCCAGAACGTCCTCGGAATTCTCATGCAGAACTTCTTCTGCATGGGCATCGTGAGCCTGCTGTGGGTACTGTTCACCTACAGTATCGCCTTCGGCGGCCAGGACGGAGTCTTCGGCGGTTTCCACTTCGCCGGCCTCCAGCACCTCAACGAACAGGTACCCGGCTACGCCGGGCCGCTCGCGCAGACGATCCCGCCGATCGTGTTCGCCTCGTTCCAGCTGATGTTCGCCATCATCACCCCGGCGCTCATCACCGGCGGCAGCGCCGACCGGATGCGCTTCGGCGGCTTCGCCGTCTTCATCACCCTGTGGTCGGTCCTGGTTTACGCGCCGGTGGCGCACTGGGTGTTCTCGCCGACCGGATGGCTGTTCAAGCGGGGCGCCGAGGACTTCGCCGGCGGCACGGTGGTCCATGCCAACTCGGGCGCGGCCGCGATTGCCCTGGCACTGGTCCTGGGCCGTCGGCGGGGCTGGCCGAGCAGCCAGTTCCGGCCGCACAACGTGCCCTTCGTCCTGCTGGGCGCGGCGCTGCTGTGGTTCGGCTGGTTCGGTTTCAACTCCGGGTCGGCGCTGTCCGCCGGAAAGCTGGCCGGGTTCGCCTTCATGAACACCAACACGGCGACCGCCTGCGCGATGCTGGGCTGGATTCTCGTCGAACGCCTGCGGGACGGCCAGGCGACCACGCTGGGAGCGGCCTCCGGCGCGGTCGCCGGGCTGGTGGCCATCACGCCGGCCTGTGGCTTCGTCTCGCCGCTGGGCTCGGTCGTCATCGGGTTCATCGCCGGCACCGCCTGCGCCCAGGCGACGGCCATCAAGGGAAAGGTCGGCATCGACGACGCCCTGGACGTCGGGGCGGTGCACCTCGTCGGCGGCTCCCTCGGCGCGCTGCTCATCGGCTTCTTCGGCACCGTCGACACCGGGGGGAAGGACGGGATCTTCTACGGCGGTGACGCCCACCTGCTCACCGAGCAGGCACTGGCGGTCGTGTCCGTGGTCGGCTACTCGTTCCTCGTGTCACTGATCATCGGCTTCGGCGTCAAGGCGGTCTGGCGGCTGCGCCTTTCCTCCGACGAGGAGATGATCGGAATGGATCTCGTGCTGCACGGCGAGAACGCCTACGACTTCAGCGCGCCGATGTCCGTGAGCCATGAGCGCTGGCCCGACCAGTGAAACACCTGATATCTGAAAGCCCGTTGTCCTGAAAGCCCGTTGTCCCGGGCAATCGGCTGTCCCCGAGTGTCGGTGGACGCGCGGACGTGGTGGCGGGCCCTGGGGGGTGGGGCCCGCCACCACGTTCATATCCGGCGGCTCGGGGACGGGCCGCGCGGTGGTCCGCCGAAGGCCGGCCGCCCGGCGGGCGGCACCTACCGGTGGTAGAGCGCGAAGCTGTAGAAGATGGAAATCGGCCAGAGAATCGTGGCCGCCACCGCCGTCAGCAGGCTGCTCAGCACGTGGCCGTCCCAGTCGGTGAACTTCCAGTATCCCTGCGCGATGGTTATGATCAGGCCGATGATCAGATAAACAATCGTGCCGAGGCTCACCGATCCGTATGTCCTGGTGCCAACCCGGGCGGCCATGTCTGCTCCTTGTGGATGAATGCCGTCTGCCGCGATCGATCTACCCCGTCCGTTCCGCCTCATGCCTGCCGGGTCCCATAATTTCCGTTGATGCCGGCGCGGAGCGCCCACTGCCCGGTCGGCCCCGGCGGCGCCCGGCCGGGCGGCGCCGCCCGGCCGGGGCCGGGGCGGGGGCCTGACCGGAGCCTGGTGATGGTCTGGCCAGGGCCGGGCGGGGTTCGGAAATGGGGCCTTCCGGCCCCTGTCTCCCGCCGCACCAGCGGCATACGCTCTACTTGCCCGTCCTCCGCGAGCGACGTTCCCCCCGTACGGCCGCTAGCGGAGGACGGGCTTCGTACTGTCCGAACCGGGTCAGTCGGCTTTCCTGACTCCCAGCAATGGCTCCGTCGCGGCTGATTTGCCCTTCCGCCGGGCCGGGTTGGGGCCGGCCGCGATATCTACAACGGACGGACAATTACTACCCATGTTACTGGCCGTGGCCCAGTTGCGCCGATACGTTCACTGAGGCCAGGCCGGCGGCGGGGCGGCTGGCGGAAATCCACGGTTGTGGGCCGACGACCGTTCCCGTCGTGGAGGAACGCGTGAGGCCACCATCACGACCGCGCCGGGCGACGACCGCGCTCACCGCCGCGCTCGCCCTCGGGGTGACGGCCGGGTCACTCGTCGCCTGCGGCGGCGGGCACCGCGAACCCTCGGTCACCCTGGCTCAGCTCATGGCCGAGGCCGCGCTGCATCCCGACGCCGGCGCCCCGACCGCGTCGAGCACCGAGTCCAGCGTTCCCTCGGCCGCGCCCGGCCCCCGTCCCGGCACCACCCACGACGGCCGGGCCAGCGCCTACAACCTCGGTGGCAGTCCCGGCAGCTGCAACTACGACAACACCTCCGACGCGACCGGCGGGATGTACGCGGCCCTCGGTGCCACCGACTACGCCGGCTCGGACGCCTGCGGCGCCTACCTGTCCGTGACCGGCCCGGGCGGATCGGCCGTCGTGCGGGTCGTTGACGAGTGCGGAAGCTGCGCCCCGGGGTCGATGACGCTCAGCCCGGCGGCCTACGCCCAGATCGCCCCGGGCGCCTCGGGGCCGGTCGTCGTGCGCTGGTCGCTGACCAGCCCGGCCCAGATCGGCCCGGTCCAGTTCGAGGTACGCGACGGGTCGTCCTCCTGGTGGCTCGGCATCCAGCCGCGCGGCTACCGCAACCCCGTGAGCAAGCTGGAGATCTTGGTCCAGGGCGTCTGGCAGGACCTCGCCCGCCAGAACTACAACTACTTCGTCGGGCCGTCCGGCTTCGGGCCCGGGCCGTTCGACGTGCGCATCACCGACATCTACGGGCAGTCCGTGATCGCCACCGGCATCACCCTCAGCCCCGGTCTGCTGCAGACCAGTCACGTCCAGTTCCCGAGTCGCTGACGCGGCGCTCCGGCTACTCCGCCTCACCTCCCGCGGCTCGGACAGGCCGCGACAGGCCGCGACATGCCGCTCGCCCGACATGCCGCCGGCCCTGCCAGGTGATTGGCTGGTCGGCGCACCGGGATCCGGGCCGGCAGGTGAGGAGGCAGGCGGACGTGCGTGGCGACCGTGAGATCGTCGAGATGCTCAACGGGGTGCTGACCAACGAGTTGACCGCCGTCAACCAGTACTTCCTGCACTCCCGCATGCAGAAGAACTGGGGCTACGAACGCATCTCCGAGCACACCTACCACGAGTCGATCGACGAGATGAAGCACGCCGACCGGCTCATCCACCGGCTGCTCTACCTCGGCGGCCACCCGAACCTGCAGCGGCTGCACACCCTGCGAATCGGGGAGACAGTCCCGGAGCAGATCGCCGTCGACCGTGAGCACGAGACGACCGCGCTGGAGGACCTCCGGTCCGGGATCGCCCTGGCCCGGGCGAAGGGCGACATCGGCTCCGCGGTGCTCCTGGAGCACATCCTGACCTCGGAAGAGGATCACATCGACTGGCTGGACGCCCAGCTGGAGCTCATCGAGCAGGTCGGCGCGGCCCAGTACCTGGCGCGGCAGATCCACGACGACGACTGAGCGCGGGCGCCGGCTCGCCGCTCTCGGGGTAGGGGTCCAGGTTGCTGGCGGCGCCGGCGGTCCCGATCTCGCCGATGGCCCGGCTGGCCGGCCCCATGTTGGCGAAGCGGGGCTCACTGTCCCCACCCACCCGCTGGTGCCGGCCGAAGGCGCTGGCATAGCGCCACATTCGCAGGTAGCCGTGGGCCAGATGGGTGTGGTAGTCGAGATCGCCGGTCGTGGCGAACTCCTCGGCGCAGCCCAGGTCCGCGCGCGGGCAGCGGTAGGCCATGGCGGTCTCCCCTCCGCGCGCCGCCGGCGGCGGCGCGCTCGCGGCGTTCGTCCCGCTTCTACCCGCCCGGACGGCCGGTCACCCGCGCCGCCGCGACCTGCGTCACTTCCGGCACGTGACGACCGGGCCCCTCCGGCGCCGGCGGCGGCCACGCGGGAGACTGATGCGCATGACCGAGGGCGTTTGGCTGAGCGAAGGGGCGGCGGACGAGGCCGTCGACATCTGCCGGGACCTGCTGCGCATCCCGTCGGTGAACCGGGGCAACGGCGACGGCGACGAACGGGCCGCCGCCGAGTACGTCGCCGCGGCGCTGGCCGAGGTCGGTATCGAGCCCACCGTCCTGGAGTCCGAACCCGGCCGGACCAGCGTGATCGCCCGGATCCCCGGCGCCGACCGCACCCGGCCGGGGCTGCTCATCCACGGCCATCTCGACGTCGTGCCGGCCGACGCGGCCGACTGGCGGTTCGACCCGTTCGCCGGCGAGATCGCCGACGGCTGCCTGTGGGGGCGCGGCGCGATCGACATGAAGGACATGGACGCGATGACGCTGGCCGTCGTCCGCGACCGGGTCCGGACCGGCCGGGTGCCGCCCCGCGACGTCGTGCTGGCCTTCGTCGCCGACGAGGAGGCCGGCGGCGGGCTCGGCGCCCGCTGGCTGGTCGAGAACCATCCCGGCCTGTTCGACGGCTGCTCCGAGGCGATCAGCGAGGTCGGCGGCTTCTCCTACACCGTGTCCGACGACCTGCGCCTCTACCTGATCGAGACGGCCCAGAAGGGCCTGGCCTGGATGAAGCTGACCGTGGCCGGCCAGGCCGGGCACGGCTCGATGATCAATGACGACAACGCGGTGACCGCGCTGTGCGAGGCCGTCGCCCGCGTCGGGCGCCACCGCTTCCCGCTGGTGATCACCCCGACGGTCCGGGCCTTCCTGGCCGAGGTCGGTGACGCTCTGGGCATCGAGATCGACGCCGACGACCCGGAGAGCGCGATCACCAAGCTCGGCCCGATCGCCCGGATGATCGGCGCGAGCCTGTCGAACACGGCCAACCCGACGCAGCTCGACGCCGGGTACAAGGTCAACGTCATCCCGGGCGAGGCGAGCGCCCACGTCGACGGCCGGTTCCTGCCCGGGCAGGAGGAGGAGTTTCTCCGCCAGATCGACGAGCTGCTCGGCCCGGACGTCCGGCGCGAGTGGGTCGTGCACGACCAGGCGCTGGAGATCCCGTTCTCGGGCCCGCTGGTGGCGGCGATGGGCTCGGCGCTGCGCTCCGAGGACCCGGCCGCCCGGCCGATCCCGTACATGATGTCCGCCGGGACCGACGCGAAGTCGTTCTCCCGGCTGGGCATCAGCTGCTACGGGTTCGCGCCCCTGCTGCTGCCACCCGACCTGGAGTTCGCCGGGATGTTCCACGGGGTGGACGAGCGGGTGCCGCTGGACGGGCTGCGGTTTGGCGCGCGGGTGCTCGACCGCTTCCTGTCGCTGGCCTGACCCGGTCGTCAGGTCGGCAGGTAGCCGGGAGCGGCGCCGGCCCGCCGCCGGCGGCGCAGGACGGCCCGGCGAGAGCCGTCCGGGAACAGCCGCAGCCGCTCCAGCTCCCAGTCGCCGAACATCGCGTGCAGCGTGAGCACGCTCTGCACGGTGGACCGGTCGGTGCCGGGCGGCAGGTACAGGCTCTGGTATTCCAGGTCCATGACGTCACCGTTAGGGGAAGGTTGACGGCTCGAGTCCAGATCGCTAACGACGGGACCCATCGAAGCACGTTTCGCGGGCCGGTGGGAGCCGGATCCGTCCACCTCGCCGGCCGGCGGCCCCGGACGGGGATCATCGCCCGGCCGCGAGGGTGGCCGGGCGGCTACGGAACGTAGGCGTTGACGAAGACGAGCGTCGCGTAGCCGAACATCGCCACCGTCGAGGCGGTGGCGGCCACGGCGTAGACCTCCCGCCGCCGGGTGAGGTCGGCCGCCACGAACAGGAACGGGAAGACCGCGTACAGGTAACGCTCGGAGGAGTCGAGGTTGCTGCCGGTCAGGATCGTCACGAACGTCAGCGCCGCCCAGACGGTGTAGCTCGCCGGCAGCCGGCGGGCCATCACCACCGTGAGCAGGGCGAAGGCGACAAGCCACGGCACGTGCAGCGCGGTGCCGACGTGGCCGTGCAGGACGCCGCTGGCCGCGTCGGCCAGCACCTGGACCGGGTTGCTGGACGCGCCGTGCAGGTCGGCCTGGCGCTGGACGCGCAGCGGCAGCAGCGCGTCACCGTAGGTGCGGCGCACCCAGGCCAGGTAGCAGCCGGCACCGATCAGCGGCCCGGCCACCGCGAGTGCGCGCAGAGCCCAGGCCGCCGGATCCCCCCTGGACCCGGCGGCCGCCGCCCGGCGGGCGCCGGGCCGGCGGTCTCGGGGCCGGCGGTCTCGGGGCCGGCGGAGCCAGCCCGCGTCCCGGGCCGCCTCGACGAGCAGCGGGGCCACCAGCAGCACGCCGACCGGCCGGCACAGGGCGGCCAGCGCGCCGGCGAACGCGGCCCACTCCCAGCGGCGGGTGCGGGCCGCGGCCAGGCAGACCACCGCGAACAGGCCGAACAGGGCCTCGGCGTAGCCCATGACCAGGACGAACGCTGGCGGGGCCAGCGAGGCGAACACCACGGTCCGGCGGACGAGCCCGGCCACGTCGGCCGGACCGTCCACCCCGGCCCCGGCACGGCCGGCCCCGCCGCCGCCCGCGCCGCCGGCAACAGCGGCGGCGTCGGCCCGGCGGGTGAACTCGGCCCGGGCCAGGGCGGCCACCGCCGCCACGAACGCGAGCGCGACCAGGTTGACCAGCACGATGAGCACGCCGCCGCTATGGCCGCGCAGCCCCGGCGGCGCGGCCAGCCCCCGCACCGCCAGCGGGAGCAGCGGGAAGAAGCGGAGGCTCTCCCGGCCCATCCCGGCATAGCCGTGCGACGCGATCCCCGCGTACCAGCCGGCGTCGAAGCCGAGCAGGCCGATCAGGTGACGCGGCCGGCCGCCGGGGCCCGCGGAGACGAACCCGTGGTGGACGGCCAGCGACGCCGCGGCGTAGGCGGCGGCGACGACCAGCCTGGCCGCCACCCAGGCCGCCAGGATCGTCCGCCACGGCAGAACGGCCAGCCGATCACGGACCGTGTCCGGGGCCGGGACCGGCCGCGCGCCGAGCCCAGTCACTCCCACCATGCGGGGCCGCCTCCCTCAGGCCGGCGCGGTCAGGCCGGCACCGCTACGGCCGGAACCGCAGCAGCGCGTAGCTCTCGCTGGTGACCTGGGACGGGTCGGCCTGCTTCATCACCTCGTCGGCGTTCGGCCGCCGGTTCTGCAGCTCGCCGCGCACCTCGGTGCACAGCGTCTCGAACGTCTGGTAGCTGCCCGAACCGGCCATGAACACGGTGTGGCCCGGCCCGGCCTCGGCCAGCGCCCGGTCGGCGATCTCCGTCCCGTTGGCGGCCAGGTTGCGGTCGGAGTAGTCGACCCAGTCGACCCGGTCCGGCCCGGCGTAGGTCGGGACGACGTGGACCCTGACCCCGGCCGGGACCGTCCGGGACAGGCCCGGGCCGAGCTGGTCGGGGCAGACCAGCAGGACGTCGCCCGGCAGCGCGAGGCGGCCCAGCGTCGACCCGGCCTGGCCGGCCTGGGTCCGCTCCTTCCAGACCTCCTGGGCGCCGGCCAGCAGGCCGATGACGGCGGCCAGCGCCACCACGGCCCGGAAGGTCCTCGCCTTGGCCAGCCGCGTCGCGCCCAGGCCGATGACCAGCAGGAACGGGACGAACGCCGTGGCCGTGTACCGGTCGGCCCAGGCGTTGCCGACGAGCTGCCCGGCCGCGACCGCGATGACCAGGGTCAGGGTGGCCAGGAAGAACAGGGTGCGGCCCGGCTCGCGCCCGCGCAGGTCGATCAGGATGTGCCGGCCGTCGACCGCCTGCCCGGCGATGCCGGCCGCGGCCAGCCCGGTGATCAGCAGGAGGAGCAGCCGGCCCATCGTGGTCGGCCCGCCGGCCCACTGGCCGTAGGCGTGGGCGACGGCGGCGAACGACGCCGGGTCACCCCAGGGCGTCCCGGTGTGCTTCATCTGGAAGGCGAACTCGGGCAGCCACACCGCGAAGATCACCGCGCCGATGCACAGGCCGCCGAACGCGGCGATCGGGCCGCGCGTCCCCCAGCCCGGCCGGGGCCGGATCGTCACGAGCACCAGCCACAGCCCGACGGTCAGCAGCAGGTAGAGCGACCAGTAGTGGGTCAGCGCGACCCCGGCCGCGCACACGCCCAGCGCCAGCACCGAACGGGGCGACGGGGCGTGCAGGACCCGCTCGAGCGCCAGCCCGCCGCAGGCGGCGAGCAGAACGATCAGGCTGTACATCCGCGTTTCGGTCGCGAAGTACAGCGCGAACGGCGAGGTCAGGTACAGCAGCACCGTCACCCGGGCGGCGAGCGGGCCGACGACCCGGCGGGCGAGCACGAACAGCGGCCAGACCGTGACGATGTTGAGCGTGGCCGACATCGCCCGGACGGCCGACGTGCTCGTCCCGAACAGCTCCATCCAGACGTGCAGGAGCAGGTAGTACAGCGGCGGCGAGCCGTCCTGGCGCAGGCCGTCGAACAGCGTCGTCCCCGCCCCGTGCAGAGGCAGTCGGGAGATGGCGACGCTCTGCGCCTCGTCCAGCCACAGCGACTGGGTCGCGGTGAACCGGATGACGACGGCCGCCGCCACCACCACGCCCAGCACGACCCTGAACAGCTGGGCCGCCCGGTCGGGCCGGCCCGTGTTCGCCTCCCGCGCTGGCTCCGGCCTACGGCCGGCCGGTCGCAGCGCAACGTCGGTCACAGTTTTCCGCCTTTATCGAAGAGACGACCGATGGAAACCGGTGGAGAAACCCGTGCGTCCCGGCTCAGGCCGACGGGCGGCGGGTGGAGGCTTCCTCGTGGTAGTCCTCGTCCACGTTGACCGACCACACGTCGTGGTTCTTGCCCTCGACCATGTTCTCGACGGTCAGCACGGCGGTGAACATGGAGTGGTCCTGGTTGTTGTAGCGGTGCATGCCGTTACGGCCGACCGGGTGCACGTTCGGCGTGTTCTCGGCCAGCCAGCCGCGCATGATCTCGACGTTCTTCTTGTAGTCGCTGTCGTAGTACGGGTAGGCCTTGGGCATCCGCACGACGAAGCCGCGCTCGACCTGGTCGGCCTGCACGAAACCGAGCCGGGCCAGCTCCTTCGTCCCCAGCGCGATCAGGTCCTCGTCGGAGCTTTCCCACATCTCGTCGCCGGCGAAGACGAAGTACTCGAGGCCCAGGCAGCCCCGGCCCTCCTTGACCAGGAACGGCGACCAGGACGCGAAGTTCTGGATCCGGCCGACCTTCACGTCGCGGGAGTGGATGTAGATCCAGTTGTCGGGGAAGCCGGCCGACTCCGGCACGACCAGCGCGACGGTGAGGAAGTCGCGGTAGCGCAGGGCGTCCGCGGCGGCCAGCACGTGCGCCGGCGGGGCCGGGTCCATGGCCTTCAGCAGGGAGGAGAACGACATCGAGGAAATGATCTCGTCGGCGTCGTAGTGGGTCTCGGCGCCGATGTCGGTCCGGCTGGCCTCCGGCGCGCCGGCGCCGGGGCCGTAGCCGCCGGTGACGGTCGTGGTCAGGCCGGTGGCCCGCCCGCCCGAGTGGTGGATCTTGCTGACCTTCTCCTCGAAGATGATCCGGCCGCCCTTGCCGTCAATCTTGGTGGCGGCGGTCTCCCACATCATCCCGGGGCCGTACTTCGGGTACTGGAACTCCTCGATCAGCGAGGTGATCTCTTTCTGGTTCCGCTTCGGCAGGACCGCGTTGATGATGGCGTTCGACAGCGACAGGCTCTTCACCCGCTGCGCGGCCCAGTCCGAGGGCATCTCGCTGACCGGCACGCCCCAGACCTTTTCGGTGTAGGTCTTGAAGAACGTCCGGTACAGGCGCCAGCCGAACCGGGCGACCAGCCAGCTCTCGTAGTCGCTCTGGTCCTTCGGCGGCCGGATGCGCGCGGCGGCGTAGGAGGCGATGCACTTGGCCGCCTCCACATAGCCCAGGTTGCGCAGGGCGTTACCCGCCTTGAGGGGGTAGTCGTACAGTTTCCCGTTATAGAAGATGCGGCTCGAGCGGGGCCGCAGCAGGAAGTCCTCGTCCGGCAGGATCTCGTGCCAGAGCTTCTCGACCTCGGGAACCTTCGTGAAGAACCGGTGGCCGCCGATGTCGAACCGCCAGCCCTCACGCTCGGCGGTGCGGCTGATGCCGCCGGCGATCGAGTCGCCCTCCAGGATCGTCACGGGCACGTCCCGCTTCACCAGTTCCCAGCCGGCGGTCAGGCCGGCCGGCCCGGCTCCGATGATGACGACGTTGGGCTTTTCGGCCACTGCGCTTTACCTCTCCCTGACTTTGCGCGTCACCGTCACGTCCGCGCGTTCCACAGGCCCGCTCAGCATCTCCGCGTCGGCCCGGTGGCCCAGTCTCGCACGCCTGCCGCGCCTACCCGAGCGGCACCCCTCCCCGCTTAGTCGCGTTTCCTCCGAGCCGGTGTTAGCGGGTTTGCCGACGGCTGGTATACCCCGCGCCGGCCGCGCGGCCACGCCCGGGTGGGCTCACCCGGGCGTGGCCACGCCGGCTCGGGCGGGTGGCCCGGCCACGCGGTCTGGCCACGCGGTCCGGCCACGCGGTCTGGCATGGTGCCCTCATGGCTGATCCCCTACCCGTCCCGGGCGAGAGGGCGCCCGTCGCCGGCCTGGCCGAGGCGCCAAACCATCCGGAGCGGGGGATCCGGCGACGGCTGGCCCGCGGCCGCTCCGGGCTTCCCGCCGTGCCGGCGCTGATGGGCGGATGGGTCTGCGTGGCCGCCGGCATCAACGGCAACGACGGGCGGGGGAGCTGGCCGCTGGCCTTCAGCCTGGCCGGTCTGCTCCTGGTCGCCGGTGGCTGCCTGGCCCTGGCCCGGACACGCCGCCATCGTGGTGGCCCAGTGCTCGCGGGCGAGGCGGGCGGACAGGCCCAGCCGGAGCCCACCGACGGGGTGCCCGGCCGCGCCGCCTGGTACCTGGTCGCGGCGGCGGTGGCGGCGGGCGCGGCCCACCGGCCGCGGTACTACGCGACCGGCCGCTGGGCGGCGGTGTCCGACATCACGGGAATCCTGGCCGCGTTCCTGGCCGCCGCGGCGATCGTGGCCTGGGCCGCGCCTGGCCAGCGCGCCGGCCGGTCGGCGGCGGGGCGGTTGGCCGCCGCCACGAGGGGGCCCGGGTTCTTCGGAGCGGCTCTCGCGCTGGCCACCGTGTCCGGGGTGACGATGATCCTGGCCGCGCCGGTACCGAGGATCGACGTCTGGTACCTGCTCCAGGGTTCCGGCCGGGGCCTGCTCCACGGGGCGGACATGTACCGGCAGAGCTGGGCCCCCAGCCGGGTCGGGTACCCGGTGCCAGGACTGTTCGACGTCTACCCGTACCTGCCGGTGACCACGGTGGCGCTGCTGCCGGCCCGCCTCCTGCTGGGGGACGTCCGCTACGGGCTGCTGGCCGCCCTCCTGCTCGCGGCGGTCCTCATCCGCCGGACCGGCGCGGGCCGGGCGGCCCCGCCCGCGCTCGGGCTGCTGGTGGTCCTGTTCCCGGAGTCGATGTACGCGCTGCAGCAGGCCTGGACCGAACCGCTGCTCGTCGCCGCCCTGGCCGGGGCGGTCGTCGCGATCTCCTCCGGGCGGCGGACGCTCGCCGTCGTGTGCGTCGCGGCCGCCCTGGGCAGCAAGCAGCACGTCGCGCTGCTGCTGCCGTTGCTGGCCGCCTGGCCGGCGTTCGGGCCCCGCCGGGCGCTGGCGGCGGCCGGCCTGGCCGCCGCCGCCGTCGCCCCGTGGGTCGCGGCCGGCCCGGGCGACTTCTGGCACGACGCCGTCCGGGTGAACCTGGACTACCCGGTGCTGGCCAACTCCCTGTCGGTGCCGGGCTGGCTCGACCGCTACGGGATCACGCTGGGGTTCGCGCCGATCGCGGTCGTGCTGGCCGCCTCCTATCTGCTGGCCTGGCGTCCGCGCGGGGACGCGGCCGGCTTCTGCGCCGGCTCCGCCCTGGTCCTGCTGACCCTCGACGTCATGAACAAGCAGTCGTTCTTCAACCACTACACACTGCCGATGGGCCTGCTGGTACTGACCGTGGCCGCCCTCGACGGCGGGCCCGGCCCGGGCGCGCCGGCCGCCCCCGAGCCGGCCGGATCCGCCGCGCGGCCCTGACACCCGGCGCGGCCCTGACACCCGGCGCGGCCCCGGAGGTCAGCGCAGTGTCGAGAAGCGTTCCAGCGATGCCCCCTCGAACAGGTTCGACTTCTCGACCTGGACCGTCCGGTCCCGCAGGACCGCCAGCTGGTCGGACAGGACCGCGCAGGCCCCCTCCAGCGTCCGGTAGCCGTCCGCCCGCACCAGGAAGATCGCGTGGTCGGGACCGGCCATCGTGTTGACCTCGGCCGCGAACTGCGCCCCGCTGGCCTGCTCCATCCGCTGGGCGTAGTCGACCCAGTCGACCAGCGCCGGCCCGGCCGGGTCGGCGTAGGCGATCTGGCGGACCTGGAGGTCCGAGCGCCGGGAGATGGCTCGGTAGACCGCCGGGGCCAGCTGGTCAGGGCAGTAGGCGACGACGTCGTCCGGCCGGGCCAGCGCGGCGATCCTCGTGGCGATCTGGCCGGCCTGCGTCCGCTCCTTCTGGGCCAGGTTGAACCCGCCGGCGAGCCCCGTGACCAGGGCGACGACGAGCACGACCGTGCGCATCGGGTTGGGCAGCAAACTGATGCCCAGCGCCGAGAGCAGTAAGAACGCCGGCAGCGCGATGCCCGTGTAGCGGTCGGCGTAGGCGCTGCCCCCGAACAGGTAGGCGAAGTAGGCGAGCATCAGCGGGACCAGCCACACGGCGGCCAGGTAGCGGCCCGGCACCCGGCCCCGGGGGGCGACGTCGAGGTGGTCGCCGTGGGGCCGGGCGGTCAGCCCGACCAGCGCCCCGGCCAGTAGGAGCAGGCCCAGCAGCGCCCCGGTCGAGGTCGGCCCGGCCCAGTCGAACACCGTGTCCAGCAGCACCTGGGCCTGCACCCGGGGTGCCCACGGTGTCCCCGTGTGCAGCATCTGGAACGCGAACGAGGGCATCCACGGCCCGAACGGGACCGCCGAGGCGGCCATCGCGGCGAACGCCCGCAGCGCGGGCCGCCGGTAGTTCGGCCGGCGCCGGGCCTGCACCAGCAGGAAGAAGGCGACGGTGAACACCAGTAGGAACGTCCAGTAGTGCGTGTAGACGAGCGCGGTGGTGGCCAGGCAGAGCAGCAGCAGCCGGACCCGCCCGCCACGTTCGAGAGCGCCGAGCAGCGCCAGCCCGAACAGCAGCACGACCAGCACGACCATCGAGTACATGCGGGTCTCGCTGCCGTAGCGGATCGCGTACGGCGAGGAGACGAACAGCAGGAACGTGGCGAGCGCCACCCGCCGCGGGGTCCGCTCGCCGGCGTTGCCGAACGACTGGGCGACCAGGCCGACCCGGCGCCCCGCGATCCAGGCGACCGGGAGGGTCAGCACCGACAGGACGCCCGACAGGGCCCGGACCGCGATGTCGCCGTCACCGAAGACCTTGATCCACACGTGCAGGATCAGGTAGTACAGCGGCGGCGAACCGTCGTGGCGCAGCGCGGCCAGCAGGCCGCCGACCGGCCGGCCCGCGATGTCGACGGTCAGCGCCTCGTCCAGCCACAGGTGGCTCGGCGTCGCGAACCGCCCGACGATGCCGGCCAGGGCCGCGATCGTCACGCCGGCCACGGCGATCCCGTGCCGGTGCCGGCGGGCCCAGCCCAGCAGGGCGCGCGGGCCCCGCCGGCCGGCCGGCGGGGCAACCTGCCGCGCGGCCCGCTCCGGGCCAGGGGCAGCGCCTTCGGGGCCGGCGCCGGCCGGGCCGGCTGGACCGGCTGGGCCGGGCTCGGGCGGACTCGCGGTCCGGGCGGGCACGCCAGGCGCGTCGCCGGTCATCCGACCGCCTCCCGCAGCAGCCGGGGCAGCAGGGTCCGCCGGCCGCGCCCGGCGCCCCGGGCGACGGCCTGGCGCAGCGCCGGGCCGTTCGCCGACACGATCGACAGGTGGGACCGGGCCCGGGTGAGCGCGGTGTAGACCAGCGGCCGGGTGAGCATCCCGCCGGCCTCGGGCGGGAACACGGCGACGACGGCCGGCCACTCGCTGCCCTGGGCCCGGTGCACCGTCACGGCCCAGCCGTGGCGGATGTCGCCCAGCGCTCCCACCGGCACCTCGACCCGGGCGCCGGTGAACGCGATGTGCAGGCCGCCCCGGTCGGCCAGGCCGACGACCGTGCCCACCTCGCCGTTGGCGAAGCCGAGATCGAGATGGTTCGCCGTCGCGACGACCCGGTCGCCGACGTCGAACCCGGACGCCCGGCCCGGGCCCGGGTTGAGGGCGGCCTTCAGCGCCGCGTTGAGCGCGACCGTCCCCGCGTCGCCCTTGTGGACGGGGGTCACGACCTGGATGTCGGCGGCCTCGATGCCCAGCGCCCGGGGGATCGAGTCGGTGACCAGCTGGACGGTCCGGTGGGCGGCCTCGCCCGAACCCCGGGCCGGCACGACCACGACCTCACGGCCCGGGCCGGGCGGGGGCGGCGGGAGCTGCCCCGCGCGGACGGCGCTGGCGAGCGTCGCGATCGCGCCGCCCTCGGCCTGCCGGTAGAGCCGGGTCAACTCGGTCATCTCCACCGCGGGCGTCGCCAGCAGGTCGGCCAGGACCTGCCCCGGGCCGATGCTGGGCAGCTGGGCCGGGTCGCCGACGAGCAGCAGGTGGGTGCCGTCCGAGCAGGCCTCGACGAGCGCCGCCGCCAGCTCCGCGTCGAGCATCGACACCTCGTCGACGACGACCAGGTCGGCCTCGAGCGGGTTGTGCTCGTTGCGCGTGAAGCCGCCCTCGCGGCCCTGCGCGCCCAGCGTCCGGTGCAGCGTCCCGGCCGGCCGGCCAGCCAGTTCCTCCAGCCGCTTGGCCGCCCGGCCCGTCGGCGCGGCCAGCACGACGCGGGCCCCGGCGGCGTCGGCGATGGCCACGACCGCGGCGACCGTGCGGCTCTTGCCGGTGCCGGGTCCGCCGGTCAGCAGGCTGACCCCCGCGTTCAGGACGGCCCGGGCCGCGCGCCGCTGGGACTCGTCGAGGCCCGCGAGCGCCCGTTCGGCCGCCGCCTCGATGTCCTGTTCGCTCGGCGCGGCCCCGGCCCGGCCCGGCTCGCCCCCCGCGCCGGCGGGGCCGGAACCCGGCCCCCCGGAACCCGGCCCCTCGGAACCAGCCGCCCCCGAACCGACCGCGCTGGCACCGGCCGGCCCCGGGCCAGCCACCGCGGGGTCCGCGTCCCCCGCCCCGCCGTCGCCCGCCCTGTCGTTGCCCGCCCTGTCGTTGCCCGCCTCGTCGTCGGCGCCGAAGGCCGCGAACATGTCCTCCTGGGCGCTCGGCGGCGGCTCGACCGGCTCGGGATCGGCCGCCGCGGCGCTCGGGTCGGGCCCCCCGGCCCCGGCCCGCGGCCGCCGGCCGCGCAACGGGCTCGCGGTCGCCAGCAGCCGGGCGATGCCCTCGGCCAGGTCGGTCTCGGCCATCGCGAAGCGCTCCAGCGCGACCAGCGTCGGGCCGGCCTCCGCCGCCGCGCCCGGGTCCCCGTGGGCGCCGGGAACGCCGGGCCCGTCCTCCTCGTCGTCCTCCGGGTCCCACTCGGGCTCGGAGACGACCACACGGGCGCTGGCGGCCGCCTCGGCCAGCGCGGCCGGCGGGTCCGCGACCCCGTCCCGGGCGGCCGCCCGCAGGAGCGCGTCGGCCGGCGCGGCCGTGTCCCCGGCCCGCCCGGCCCGGTGCAGCAGGTAGACCAGCACGGCCGGGCCCCGGCGTGGGTCGGACCGATCCGACCCGAGGTGGCGGGCGAGGCGGTCGGCCTGGCCGAGGTCGGCCTCCCCCGGCGTCAGCAGCGCCCACGGATCGTCCCGCAGGGCGTCCAGCGCGCCCGAGCCGAACTCGGCGCCCAGCGAGCGGGCCAGCCGGACCGGCAGCCCGGCGGCGGTGAGCAGTTCGGCCACCGCGTAGGTCCCGGCCGCCTCCCGGAAGCTGTCGACCAGCCGGCGGGCCCGGGCCGGGCTGACACCCTCGATCGTGACCAGCGCGGCGTAGTCGACGTCGGCCGGCCGGCGGATCCCGGCGTCGGCGAGCCGGCCGGCGGTGGTCCGCCCCAGGCCGGGCCACAGGCCGGCCGCGCAGAAGGCGCGGAACACCTCGGTCGCCGCGGCGCCGCCGCCCGCCGGGGCCAGGGCGGTGCCGCGTCCATGGTCCGCGCCGTGGTGTTCCGGGTCGTCGCGCATGAGGAGGAGCTTATGGCCGGGACTGATCGGTCTGGCGGGACGGCGAGACTGCCTGTGGACAACCCCGAGTGTCCACTCGCCGCGCCGGGCCGTGGGCCCGGCAACGGGGCCTCGTGTCCACCGGGGACGGCCGTGCGACGATCGGTGCCGTGACTCGCTTCGACGACGCTCGTGTCGGTTCGGCGCCTTCGTCCCGCCGCGGCGGCGATCCGGTCGCGCCCGACTCGCGCGGCCGGCGGCCCCGATGACCACTGTGCTGCTGGTCCGCCACGGCCTCACCGCCATGACCGGCCAGGTGCTCGTCGGCTGGACGCCCGGCGTGGGGCTGAGCGAGCGGGGCCGCGCCCAGGCCGAGGCCCTGGCCGAGCGGCTGGTCCCCGTGAAGCTGGACGCGGTGGTGACCAGCCCGCTGCAGCGCTGCCAGGAGACAGCGGCCGCGGTGGTGCGCCGCCCGGCCTCCCTCACCAGCCCGGGCCCGGCCAGCGAGCCGCCGGCCAGCGAGGGCCCGGGCAGCCGGGACGCGGCTCGCCCGAGCGCGGCGGTCAGCGCGTCCCGGCCCCCGCTCGCCGTCGACGACCGGCTGGGGGAGTGCCGCTACGGCGACTGGACGGGCCGGCCCTACGGCGAGCTGACCAGGGACCCGCTGTGGCGGGTCGTTCAGGAACATCCCAGCGCCGTCGTCTTCCCCGGCCCGGAGGGAGAGGCGCTGCGAGACACCCAGTCCCGCGCGGTCGCCGCCGTCCGGTCCTGGAACACCACGCTGGGCGACTCCGCTGTCTGGCTGGCCTGCTCCCACGGGGACGTGATCAAGGCGATCGTCGCCGACGCGCTCGGCCTGCACCTCGACCTGTTCCAGCGGATCGTCATCGACCCGTGCTCGGTGACCGTCATCCGCTACACGGCGACCCGCCCGTTCGTCCTGCGGGTGAACGACACCGGCGCCGGGCCCGGCGGCGACCTGGCCGAACTCGTCGCCCCGCCCGCCCGCGAGGACCGCCCGGCCGGCGCCGAGGGCGCCGAGGAGACGGTCGGTGCCGCTGGGGACGCCTTCGTCGGGGGCGGCGCCGGGCCCGGGTCGCGATGAGGATCCCACCCGTGATCGGCCGCGCGCCGTGACCCGCGACGAGGCCGAGGCCGGGCTGTCCGCGCTCGTCGAACCAGTCGACTCCGGCGGCCTGGACGGGCCGGCGGCGATGGAGCTGCTGCGCACGGGTGAGCTGGAGATCGCCGGCCGGCTGGTCAACGCGAGCAACGCGACGCTGTACTGCGAGATCATCGGCAGCCAGGCGTCAGCGCGCTGCGTCTACAAGCCGGTGCGCGGCGAACGGGCGCTGTGGGACTTCCCGGACGGGACGCTGGCCGCCCGCGAACTGGCCGCCTTCGAGGTGTCCCGCTGGATCCAGCCCGGGCTGGTCCCGCCGACCGTCCTGCGGGACGGCCCCTTCGGCCCGGGCATGGCCCAGATCTGGGTCGACACCGACGAGACGGTCGACCTTGCCGTGCTCCTCCGCTCGGACGACCCCCGCCTGCGCGCGATGGCCCTGTTCGACGCGGTCGTGAACAACGCCGACCGCAAGGGCGGTCACCTCATCCCGGCGCCGTCCGGCCGGGTCTACGGCATCGACCACGGGGTGACCTTCCACAGCGAGAACAAGCTGCGCACCGTCCTGTGGACCTGGCGCGGGCAACGGCTGTCGGCGGAGGAGACCGCGACCCTGCGGCGCGTCGAGTCCGCCCTCGACGGGCCGCTCGGGCTCACCCTGGGTGAGCTCCTGACCCGGGCGGAGATCACGGCGGTGTGGGCCCGGGTCGCGGGGCTGCTGGAGTCGGGACGGTTTCCGCTGCCCTCGGACGACTGGCCGCCGGTCCCCTGGCCGCCGTTCTGAGCGGTCCCCGGCCCGTCGCCCAGAGGCCCGCCGGCAGCCGTGCCCTCCGGGCGCGGCCGCGCCGTGACCGCGCGCTCTCGGGCCGCTAGGCGGCGGTTGTCCGGCTTGCCGGCCGGTTGCCCGGGCCTGCGGCTACGCTGGCTTGCATGCGGTCCTGGCCGGCGCCCGAGCTTCCCCCCCTGCCCGGTACCGGGTTTCCCGTCCGTGTCCACGACACGGTGACGGGCACGCTGGTGCCGCTCACCGGGGATCGGGAGGTCAGGATCTACGTCTGCGGGATCACCCCGTATGACGCCACCCACCTGGGCCACGCCTTCACCTACCTGACCTACGACCTGTTGTTCCGGACCCTGCGGGACGCGGGGAGGGCCGTGGCGTACGCGCAGAACGTCACCGACGTCGACGAACCGCTGTTCGAGCGGGCCGACCGGGACGGGGAGGACTGGCGGGATCTCGGCCAGCGTGAGATCGAGCGCTTCCGCGACGACATGGCCGCGCTGCGGATGCTGCCGCCCCGGGCCTACGTCGGGGCGGTCGAGGCGATGCCCCTGATCGTCGATATGATCGAGGAGCTGCGAGACCGGGGCGCCTGCTACTCGGTGGAAGGCGACCTGTACTTTCCGGTGAGCGCCGATCCCCGCTTCGGCGCGGTGGCGCGACTCGAGCCGACCGAGATGAGGCACAGGCTGGCGGACAACGGCGGTGACCCGGACCGGGCCGGCAAGAAGGATCCCCTCGACGTCCTGCTGTGGCGGGCACGGCGTCCGGGTGAGCCGTCCTGGCCCGCGCCCTTCGGCGCGGGCCGCCCTGGTTGGCACATCGAGTGCTCGGCGATCGCCCGGGCCCACCTCGGTGACACCATCGACGTGCAGGGGGGCGGGACCGACCTGATCTACCCTCACCACGAGTACTCGGCGGCGCACGCCGAGGTCGCCACCGGCGCCGCTCCGTTCGCCTCCGCGTACCTCCACACCGCCGTCGTCGGCCTCGACGGGCACAAGATGTCCAAGTCCCGGGGCAACCTGGTCTTCGTCTCACAGCTGCGCCGCCAGGTCGAGCCGGCGGCGATCCGGCTGGCCCTGCTCGCCCACCGCCACACCCTGGAGTGGGAATGGCGCGCGGGCGACCTCGCCACCGCCCGCGCGCGGCTGGGCCGCTGGCGGGCCGCCGCGGCCGCGCCCACCGGGCCCGACGCCCGCCCGGTACTGGCCGCGGTGCGCCGGGCGCTGGCCGACGGCCTCGACGGCCCGGCCGCCGTGGCCGCCGTCGACGACTGGGCCGACGCCTGCCTGTCCGCCGGCGGGGGCGACCGCGAGGCCCCGGGGCTCGCGCGCGACGTCGTCGACACGCTGCTCGGGGTCGACCTTGAACCTGTCCCGCCTGTAGAGAGTTAGGTGCTATGGGTGCTCATCACCGCCGGGACAACCCGGAGACGGCCACCGCCCGGCCGACGTTCGACGAGGTGCCCCGCGGCTATGATCAGCGCCAGGTCGACGACTACCTGAACACGCTGTGGCGCTACGCCAGCAGCGTCACCTCACGGGCCGCGGCCGCCGAGGCCGCGCTCGAGCGCGAGCGGCGCCGCCGCGACGGCGAGAACCACCTCCCCAACTCCTACGCCGCCCAGGCCGGCGGCCGGATCGGCCTGATGCTCGCCATCGCCCAGCAGGAGGCCGACGAGATCCTGGCCGGCGCCCGCCAGATCGCCGAGCGGGCGCTGGAGGAGGCGATCGAGGACGCCGCCGCCAACCACCCGATCGTCCGGGAGGCCCGCGAGCAGGCCGACAAGCTGCTGCTGGACGCGGTCGAGGAGGGCCGCGAACGGGCCCAGGCGCGCCACAGCGACATCGAGCTGGAGATCGGCGCCGCCTCCGCCGCGCTGGAGGACCTCCGCCACCAGCAGGGCGAGATCATCGGCGCGCTCCTGCGGCTGCGGGGCCTGATCAACGCCGAGGAGGTCGACATGGCCGTCGCCGACCTCGCCCGCTCGGGCACCGGCGTCGACGGCCCGGCCTCGATGCCCCGGACCGCCGCGGCCGCCGGGTCGGCGCCCCGGCGCGGGGGCCCGGACCTGGACGGGCGGGGCGAGGCGGCCAGCGCGCCGCGGCCGCCGCGTTCGCGGCCGCCCGACCCGTACTACGACGACGACGACATCATCGACGCCGAGGTGGTCGAGGAGTAGACCCGGTTGGTGTTGCCCCTCCGCTCCTCAACTGGTGGGCCAGTCGGCGGCTGCCGGGGTTGACCGGCGCCGCAGATAGTCGCTCGCCCGCTCGTCGGCGTCCGCGCCGAGCGCCGCGAGCAGCCGGCGCAGGCTGTCGAACGTCTCCGGGCCGAGTGCCGCGCGCAGGTCGGCCTCGACGCGCCTGGCCGCCGCGCGACGGACGGCCAGGTAGCGCCGCGCGTGCGGCGTCAGCCGGGCCGTCTTCTCCCGGCCGCTGGTCTCGGACGGGGTGACGGTCAGGAAGCCCCGCTCGGCCAGGCTGGAAACGATCTTTGCTGCCCCCTGCCGGGTGATGCCGAGCCCCCGGCCGACCTCGGAGATCGTCGATCCGGTCGCGGATCCGCACAGCCGCAGGACCCTGCCGTCGGGGAAGCGCCGGTCAAAGCCGGCCGCGAGCAGTTCCTTGTCCAGCCGGTGCTGATAGCCGACCCACGCGCCGCGCAGTGCCGCGCCCAGCCCGACCGGTTCGGCCCCGCCCGCCTCGTCGGTGACTGGCGGAACCTCATCACCCATCGGCATCCACCCCGTGATTGACAACCTACGTTGCGATTATAGCGTGAGCCACTGGCCAGCGGCCTGTGTGCCGGCCGGTGGGTCGAGGGGCCGACGCCGCCATCCGGTCGGGGGCGCCGCAATGCCTGGTCGTGGTGATTGTCAACCATGGTTGACATTTTGTCGGCACGGTCCAATTCTGGAAACGTGCCTCTCTTCCGAGCGACTACCCTCCCCGCTGATGAAGGCGGCCGGCGCGCGGCCGCGCGACCGGCGACGGCGCGGGGGACCCCGCGGGGGACCCCGCGGTACTCGGTCCGTCGCGCCGTCCCGGCCGTCGCCGCCGTGGTGGCCCTGACAGCCCTCGCGGCGTTCGCCCCGGCCGGGCGCCCGGCCGGAGCCTCGCCCACGCGACGATCCCCGTCCCTCGCCGCGTGGGCGGTGCCGGCGGCGCGCCAGCCGCTGACGACCGATCCGGCCTCGCCCGTCTCCCATGACACCGAGGTCATGGCGCTGGCCGGTCAGGGCGGGCGGTTGTTCGCCGCCACCGACCAGTGGGAGTACCCGGGCAGCCCGGCCTACGGCCAGGTGCTGGTCAAGGACGCCGCCGCCGCGCCCTGGCGAGTGTTCGAAGGGACCCAGTCGTTACGGGTCCAGGCGATCGATTCGTTTCCCATCCCCGCCGACCAGGGACTCGGTCCCGGCCACTCCCTGCTGGTCACCCAGGCGGTCGTCGACGGCCAGTCACGGATCCAGTGGCTGCTGGACGGCGCGCCGGCGTTCGCCCCGGCCGACTCCTACGTCCTCCCATCGCACGCCGCCGTGCGCTCGTTCGGCGCCCACGAGTCGGACGGCGCGTGGGCGGTTTACGCCGGTGCCGAGCCGACCGGCGTCCTGCGCGGCACCTGGTCGCGTGACCGGCACACGCTCGTGTTTGACCCGATGCCCGAGCTCACCGCCGCGTCCCCGGCCGCGCCCGGCCTGAAGACCCAGAAGGTGACCGGATTCGCGGAGTGCGGCGGCGCGGCCTACGTGACCGTCAACACGACGCTCTACCGCCGCGACGACGACGGCGCGCCGCCGGCGGCCGCCGCGCGCTGGTCGCCGGTCTACCGGGAGCCGCCAGTGGGGCCGTTCAACAGTGGGCTGCGCGGGCTGAGCTGTGTGCGCCACGCCGGGGCGCCGGCCCTGCTGGCCTCGACCGAGGGCGACGGCGACGTCTACCGGTTCGACCATCTGCCGACCGGCCGCGTGGCGCCCGGCCCGGCGCCGGCCCCCGGCCGGGGCGGGGACGGCGTCGTCCCGGTGCTCGAGTTCGAGCCGGTGCCGGCCTTGCGGGCGCTGCTGGCCCGGCAGAGCACGCCGGTCCCGACCTCCGGGCCGGGGTCGATCAACTACGTAATAGCCGCCTACAACGAGTTCCGGACGATCAGCCTCGACGGGGCGGACCGCCAGGTCTTCGGCATCGAGCACGCCTACCGGGACCACTGCCCGCCCACGCGGACCTGCGGCCCGACCGGGTTCGGTGCGGCCGCCTACGACGCGGCGGCCGTCTTCGCGGTCCGGACGGACACCGGAGGGAACCCGTCCTACGCGTTGCGGACCCTGACCGGCCCCGACTTCGGGCCGGCCGGGAGCCCCAGGACGCCTGGGAGCTCCGGAACGCCTGGGAGCTCCGGAACGCCTGGAATGTCTGGTAGCTCCGAGACGCCCGGGACGCCGGGAAGCCTCGGCGCGCCCGGCGCGGCCAGGACGCCGATCCGACCCGGCCAGGCCTTCGTGGCCATCCGGACGATCCAGCCGTCGCCGTTCGCGGACGGGCGGCTGTACTTCGCCGGCTACGACGACAACTTCTACCCGGCCGACGGGACGGCCTGGGTGGCCAGCTCGGCGCCGGGCGCGCTGAGCCTCGACGACACCAGCACCGGAGCGCCCTCATGAGCCTGCTCGGACCCACCCGCCGTGTGCTCGGGCCGTCCCGCCCGGGCCGGTCGGCCCTGTTCACCGCGATGATGATCGGTGTGCTGCTCGCCCTCGTCTCGTGCGGGAGCGGCTCGACGGCGCCCGCCCCGACGGCCACCCAGCCGGCCCGGCGCCCGAACATCGTGTTCATCCTGACCGACGACCTGTCCTGGAATCTGGTCACCCCCCAGATCGCCCCCCACATCACCGCCCTCGAGCACCAGGGCGAGACCTTCGACCACTACTTCGTGGCCGACTCGCTGTGCTGCCCGTCCCGATCGACGATCTTCACCGGCCTGTTCCCGCACGACACGAAGGTCGCGACGAACCTGCCGCCGGACGGCGGCTTCGGGAAGTTCCAACAGGAGGGCCTGGCCAACCGGACCTACGCGACCGCGCTGGAGGCCGCCGGCTACCGGACGTCGATGCTCGGCAAGTACCTCAACGGCTACGGCGACCCGGCGATGACCCCGACGACCGCGCCGGTTCCGCCGGGCTGGACCGACTGGCACGTCAGCAACACCACCGGCTACGGCGAGTTCAACTTCGACCTGAACGACAACGGCGTGACGCACAAGTACACCGGCAAGGACAACTACGGCGTCGACGTGCTCAACACGCACGCCCAGTCGTTCATCCGGCAGTCCGGGGCGACGCCGTTCGCCCTGGAGGTGGCGACGTTCGCCCCCCACCAGCCCTACACACCGGCGCCGCGTAACGCCGAGGACTTCCCAGGCCTGACCGAGCCGCGCGATCCGTCGTTCAACGCCGCCACCACCGACGCCCCGGCCTGGCTCGCCCAGCGGGCCCCGCTGACCGCCAAACAGACGGCCGCCGAGGACGCCCGCTACCGCGAAAGGGCCCAGGCGGTCGAGTCCGTCGACAAGCTGCTGGCCGACACCGAGGCGACGCTGGCCGCCGAGCACGAGCTCGACAAAACCTACCTCGTGTTCAGCTCGGACAACGGCTACCACCTGGGCCAGCACCGGCTGGTCCAGGGCAAGCAGACCGCGTTCGACACCGACATCCGGGTCCCGTTGATCATCTCCGGGCCGGGTGTCCCCGCCGGCCGGGTGATGCCCCAGGTAGTCCAGAACGTCGACCTGTACCCCACGTTCGTCTCACTCGCCGGCGCGAAGCCCGCGATGCCGGTCGAGGGGACGTCGCTGGTCCCGCTCCTGCACCCCGGCGGGGCGGCGCCCGCCTGGCGGTCGGTCGCCCTCGTCGAGCACGAGGGCAAGGACAGCCCGGACGACCCCGACTTCGAGGGCGGCGGCAGTAATCCCACGACCTACCAGGCCATCCGGATCTCAGCCCGGCACCTGCCGGGATTCCCGGGCCCGGTAGAAGCCGTCTACGTGGCGGACGCCGACTCCCGGCGCGAGACCGAGTTCTACGACATCACCCGGGATCCCTACGAGATCCACAATATGGCCGCCTCCCTGACCGCCGCCCAGCGGGCCACGCTCACCAGGATCGTCACCGTCCTGGCGAACTGCCATACCCACGGGGCCTGCTGGTCGGCGGCGAGCCCGGCCTGATCCTCACCGCCGGCCGCCTCACCGCCGGCCGAAGCGCCAGCCTACGGTCGGCCGTCGATGAGCTCGGCGAGCACCGCGGCCGCGCTGATGTCGGTGCGCCGGGTCGCCGTCAGCAGCGTCAGCCCGCGCTCGGCCGCGAGCGCGCGCAGCCGGTCCAGCGCCGCCGCCGGCTCGGGCTCGGCCAGCTCGAGCCGGTAGCGGCGGGCGAACTCGCCGAACCGCTCCGGATCATGGCCGTACCAGGTGCGCAGCGCGGTCGAGGGGGCGACGGCCGAGCACCACTCGTCCAGCCGCGCGGCCGAGCGCGCGACCCCTCGCGGCCAGAGCCGGTCGACCAGCACCCGCGCCCCGTCGTCGCCGGCCGGCGGCTCGTAGACCCGCCGGGTCCGTGCCCCGGTCCGGTGTGCGCTGTTCCCTGCCTGCTCAGGCATGGCCGCCATCCTCCCGCCGCGCCCGCCCGGCCGCCATCGCGCGGGGGCCCCCGTGGCCTGGGCCGCTACGCGCTGCTGGAGTCGGTCCTGGACCGGATGGAGCCGGCCGCGCGCGAACAAACTCGCGGCCGTGGCGGGCGTCCCGGCGCCGGCGGCGCCACCGGCGTCGTCGCCGCCGACGGGTGATCTCAGCCGGTGATGTCGCGGCGGCGCAGGTCCACCGCCGCGACGGCGGCGAACACCGCCACCACGGCCAGCCCGAGCGCCAGCGCCCGGCCGAAGGACGTGCCGCTGGTGCCGTCGGTGGCGATCGCGTCCAGCAGCAGCCCGGGAAACCAGCGCCCGGCGCCGGCCCAGGCGTTCTGGATGATGTGCTCGAGCGGGAAGAACCAGGCGAACGCGACCGGCACGACGACCGTCGTCGAGCGGATGAGGATCCCGAGGGACAGGCCGAGCAGCCCGTAGCCGCCGGCCGAGGCCAGCGCGCGCAGGTAGTCGGCGCCGGCGTGACGCAGCCCGGCGCCGGTCAGCCACGCCCCGGTCGGGACGTCGCGCGCCGCGGCCATCACGTACGCGGTGAGCACGCTGACGACCAGGGCGAGCACCAGCGCGACCGCCGTCGCCGCGAGCAGCGCGGCCGCCTTGCCCGCGAACACCCGGATCCGGTTCGGCTCCCGGGTCAGCAGCAGCCGGATCGTGCCCTGGTTCCACTCGTTCGCGGTCAGCACCGCGAACACGATCAGCACCAGCAGGCCGAGCACGGCCGACGTCGCGCTGAACCCCCGGGTCAGCCCGCCGGCGGTGGCCAGCTGCCCCAGGCTCGGCCCGAACACCGCCCCGGGCCCGCTGTCGGGGTCGTTGCCCGCCGTCGCGAACAGGGCGACGGTCGCGACGACCGTCAGGACCGGCAGGACGGCGCCCACCGCGACCAACGGCGCCGGGCGCCGCAGCTTCCCGAACTCGGCTCGGATCGCCCGCGTCACCGGACACCTCCCGCGACCAGCGCCCCGTAGCGCTCCTCCAGGCTGGCCGCCGTGCGGGCCAGTTCGACCAGGGTGATGCCGGCTCCGGCGGCCTCCCGGCTGATCGCCGCGACCTCACCGTCGCCGATCGTGCCGTCGGGCAGCAGCAGCGCGGCGCCGTCCCTCTCGGGCTCCAGGCCGCGTCGGCGCAGCAGGTCGGCCAGCGCCGGCAGGTCGGCGGCGTGCTCGCCGCGCAGCCGCAGCCGGGAGCCGCCGGCCAGCAGGTCGGCGGTGCGACCCTGGTAGACCTGCCGGCCGGCCTCGACCATCAGGAGCCAGTCGCAGACCTGCTGGACCTCGCTGAGCAGGTGCGAGGAGACGAGGACGGTCGGGCCGTCGTCCGCGATCGCGCGGATCAGCTCGCGCATCTCGATGATGCCCTGGGGGTCGAGGCCGTTGGTCGGCTCGTCGAGGATCAGCAGGTCCGGGTCGGTGAGCAGGGCGGCGGCGATGCCGAGGCGCTGCTTCATCCCCAGGGAGTAGGCGCGGTAGCGGTCGTCGGCCCGCGCGGTCAGGCCCACCGTCTCCAGGACGTTCAGGACCTGGCCTTCCTCGACCCCTGAGAGCGTGGCCAGGACCCGCAGGTTGGCCCGGCCAGACAGCGCCGGGTAGAAGGCGGGCGCCTCGATGAGCGCGCCGACCCGGGGCAGGTAGTCGCCCGGCCGCTCCAGCGGCACCCCGAGCACCGTCCCGGCGCCGGAGCTGGGCCGGACCAGGCCGAGCAGCATCCGCAGGGTAGTCGACTTGCCGGCGCCGTTGGGGCCGACGAAGCCGGCGACGACCCCGGCCGGCAGGCGGAGGTCGAGGTGGTCGACGACGGTCCGCCCGCCGTAGACCTTGGTCAGCCCGGTGGTCTCGATGGCGGCCGGGCCGGGTACGGGGGTGGCGGCCGGCTCGGTGCTGGCCGGCGCGGCCTGAGGGGGTGAGGCTTGGGTTGGCATGACATGAGCCTCGCCGGCCGGCGGCGGCCCGTCGTCGGGCGACGGTGGCGTCCTCGTCTGCTCCCCTGGGCGTACGCGGCGGGGAGGGCGGGCCTCCCGCGGGAGCGGGTCGCGCGGGCCGAGGACCGGTCAGGCCCAGCCGGGTCGGACCAGCCCGGTCTCGTAGGCGAGCACGACCACGGCCGCGCGATCGCGCAGGCCGAGCTTCGTCATGGCCCGGCTGACGTGGGTCTTCGCGGTCGCCGGGCTGAGGTACAGGCGGGCGGCGATCTCGTCGTTGGACAGGCCGGTGCCGACCAGGGCGACGATCTCCCGTTCCCGTTCGGTGAGGACGTCCAGCGCCGCCGGGGGAGCGGGGGCCTTGGCCCGCAGGGCGTACTCCTCGATGAGCCGGCGGGTGACGGCCGGGGCGAGCAGGGCGTCGCCGGCCGCGACTACCCGGACGCCCTCCAGCAGCCGGGCCGGGTCGGCGTCCTTGAGCAGGAAACCGCTGGCGCCCGAGCGAAGCGCCTCGAAGACGTAGTCGTCCAGGCTGAAGGTGGTCAGCACCAGGACGCGGGTGGCGAGCAGGCCCGGGTCGGCGGTGATGGCGGCGGTGGCCGTCAGGCCGTCGCCGCCGGGCATCCGGATGTCCATCAGCACGACGGCGGGATGGTGAGCCCGGCACAGCGCGACCGCGCTCGGGCCGTCGGCCGCCTCGCCGACCACGGTGATGTCGTCCTGGGCGTCGAGCAGGGCCCGGAACCCGGCCCGGACCAGGGCCTGGTCGTCCGCGATCACGACGTCGATCACCATGTCACCTCGGTCCCGGGGACTCACCGTAGGGCAGGCGGGCCAGGACCTGGAAGCCGCCCTCGGCCGTCGGGCCGGCCCGGACCGTGCCGTGCAGGGCCGCCGCCCGTTCGCGCATCCCGAGCAGGCCCCGGCCGCCGGGCCTGTCCGCCCTTTCGCTTCCCGCCTGGCCGTGGCTGTCGATCTGGAGCACCAGCACCTCGTCCTCGTAGCGGACGCGCAGGCTGACCACGCCCGGTCCGGCGTGGCGGGCCGCGTTGGTCAGCGACTCCTGGATGATCCGGTACGCGGCCAGGTCCAGCTCGGGGCGCAGCCGGCGGCGCTCGCCCTCGACGGCGGGCCGCACCTCGACGCCGGCCGCCGCGGCGCTGGCCGTGAGCGTGTCCAGGGTGGCGAGCCCCGGGCGGGACGCGTCGGCGACCGGGGCGGCGAGCCGGTTCGCGCCGCCGGTGGACTGCTCGGGGTCGGAGCGCAGCGCGTCGATGGCGGCCCGCAGCTCGCGCATGCTCTGCGCGCTGGCGTCCCGGATCGCCTCCAGGCCGCGCCGGACCTGCTCGGGGTGGGTGTCCATGAGGTGCAGCGCGACTCCGGCCTGGACGGAGATGACGGCCGTGGAGTGGGCGAGCACGTCGTGCAGCTCCTGGGCCAGCCGTAGGCGCTCGTCGTCGCGCCGCAGCCGCTCCTCCCGCCGGAGGGCCGCGCGGGCCTGGGCCCGGCGTTCCCGGACGAACGCCAGCAGGGCGACGAGGACGGAGACGAACACCGGCCCGCGCGGGTAGTCGATCAGCACGTAGGTGACCGTCACCGCGAGCGTGACCGCGAAGACCGGCAGCGGGGCGCGGCGGACGAACAGCAGGGCGACCGGCCCGGTGAGCAGCAGCACGGTGCCGCCGGCGCCAAGCGGGAGGGCGGAGTGCTGGTGGTGGGCCGCGCTCCAGGTGCCGAACAGCTGAAAGAGCCCTACCAGCGCGGCCACGGCCAGGTCGGCGAGGGTCAGCCGCCAGCCGCCCGGTGCATGGATGTCGCCTGGCCAGCCCTCGACACCCCCGGCCGCGCACCTCACGGAAGACACCCCACGCCGTGCACCGTATGCGGCGCCGTCCCGCCCGGCATCGTCCGCCGGTTGGCCTCCTGTGTACGCCGCCGGGATGACACCGTCGTCGGGATGACACCGTCGTCGGGCCGGGCGATCGGTTGCGCGGGCGTCGCCGTCGTGGACGTTCGTGGTACTATCCGAACATGTATTCGACGAGCGTCTCCGGGCTCGTGCGCGCCGCGCGGCCGGAGGTCTACCGCGCCCTGATCGACCCGGCGGCGGTGGCCCGCTGGCGGGTCCCGCACGGGATGACCAGTCAGGTGCACGAGTTCGACCCGCGGGAGGGTGGCACGATCCGGGTCTCGCTGACCTACGAGGTCGCCGCGGCCGGGTCGGGGTCGGGCGTCGGTAAGACGTCGGGCCGCACCGACACCTACAGCGGCCGGTTCGTCCGACTCGTGCCGGACGCCCAGGTGGTCGAGGTCCTGGAGTTCGAGACTTCTGATCCGGCGCTCGCCGGCGAGATGACGGTGACGACCACCCTGCGCGACGCCGCCGGCGGCACCGAGGTGACCGTCGCGCACGACGGGATACCCGACGTCGTGCCGTCGGCCGACAACGAGTTAGGCACCCGGATGTCGCTGGCCAAGCTGGCGGTGCTCGTCGAGGGCTACGCCCCGTCGTAGACCGAACGGCCGTGGTTAGGCGGCGCCGAGGCCGGTGACCGGGCCGTCGACGGCGACGGTGGTCACCCCGTCCGGCCAGCGCAGGCGCACGCCGCGCCCGGCGCGCAGGCGGCCGCAGCGGGCGGTCGTCGCCGGCGCGACCGTTGGCGGCGGCGTCCCCGGCCGATCGGCGGTGAGCAGGGCGAAGCCGGGGAAGCAGGTCAGCCAGTCGCCCACGCTCGCGCCGGCGGGGCGGGGGATGGCGGCCACGTCCAGCTCGGCGGCGCAGCCGCTGGCCTCGGCGAGCATGCCGAGCGTGCCGACGAGCCCGGCCATGCTCACGTCCTTGGCGGCGGCCGTCGGGGCGCTGGCGAGCACCCCGGTCATGCGACGCAGCTCGTCTCCGGTCCGGCTGGAGGTCGAGTCCCACTGGCGGCCGGTGTAGCCCGGGCGCCAGGCGCCGCCGAGGTCGGCGACGAGCGACACGTCGTCGCCGGGACGGCCCCCCGCGGCCGGCACCGGCCGGGCGGCGTGGCCGAGGGCGGTGACGGACAGCGCGGCCGGGACGCCGAGCTGGGTGTGGCCGCCGAGCAGCGGCACACCGTAGGCGGCGGCCGCCGCCCGCAGCCCGGCCAGCGCGCGGGCGGCCAGCGCCGCGTCCGGCGCGGCCAGCGCGTCGAGCAGGCCGACCGGCTTGGCGCCCATGGCGGCCAGGTCGTTGACGTTGACCAGGACGGAGCACCAGCCGGCCCACTCCGGGTCCCGTTCCACTATCGAGGGGAGGATCGCGTCACATGCCGCGACCAGATCGCTGCCGGGCACCGGCGCGGCGTCGTCGCCCAGGAAGGCCCCCGCGGCCGGGGCCAGCGCCTCGGCCAGCAGGCCGCCCAGCGGCGCCTTGGTCGCCGCGACCAGCGCGGCGACGCGCCCGATCGGCCAACGCATCTCCACGTGCGGCCGGCCGGCGAGGGTGCTCTCGCCCACCCGGGTCCAGCCTAGGCGGGCGAAGAACCGCTCCTTGCCCGCCTGGACCGCCGCGTCAAAGCGCAGCACCCCCGCCGCCTCGGCATGGGCGCAGGCCGCGCGGACCAGCGCCGCGCCGACCCCGGGGCCGACCGATCGCGCCGCGCCCGCCGCCACCACCAGCCGGCTCCCGCGCCACCAGCCGATGTCCTCGCCGCCGACCGGGCCCAGACGCACCCCGCCGATCACGGTCCCCTCGACGGTGCGCGCCACCAGGACGATCGTGCGGGGATCGCCGTCGGCGTCGTCGTGGTCGCTGCCGCCGAACAGGCCCTGGGCGTCGACGAACGCGGCCCGGCGCAGCGACTGGTAGGCCGCCAGCGCCTCCCGGTCGGCGGCGGTGTCCGGGTCGAGCCGTTCGACGGTGACGTGAGCCTGGTCCGCGCGCCCGCGTGGCCGCGCCGGCGGCGGTGGCTGGGCGGCGGTGATCGTGTGGTCGGCCCGGTCCGCTCGAGTGGGACCGCCGCGTGGGCGGGCCCGCGGCGTGGGTGGCCGGCGCGGCTGCGTGCCGGCTCGCGAGCCGGTCGCCGAGGCCGTGTGGCCGGGGCGCTCCAGACCGGCGAGGACCGCGCGGTAGTCCGTGCCGGCCACCGCCAGCCCGCTCACGTCGTATGACTGTCCCTGGGGAAACACCATGGTTTCCTTCCCGCCTGGTGATGGGGTCAGGAGCCGAGCGCGAGCGCGTTGAGGCCCCGGACGCGGGAGCCGCCGGCCAGGTCGGCGCCGGCCCGGCCGGCGATGACGGTGGCCAGGTACTCCGCGTCGCGTCCGATGCCGGAGAACCGGCCCGAGCCCCAGGTGTAGAGCCAGGGCAGGCCGAGGAAGAACAGCCCGGGCGAGCTGGTCACCCCGCGGGTGTGCGTCGGGTAGCCGCGGCCGTTGAAGACCGGCACGTCGATCCAGGCGTAGTCGGCCCGGTAGCCGACGGCCCAGATCACCGTGGTCACCCCGGCCGCGGTCAGGTCGAGTGCGCGGGGCGCGTCCGCCGGCGGCCGCCAGACCGGCACGTATCGGGCCTCCTTCGCCACCTCGAGGTGCCGCGAGGCGATGTACCCGTCGATCGTGTCCTTGATCGACTCGGAGACGGCGTCGGCGTGGTCCAGGTTCGCGGCCAGGTCGTCGGCGAAGCGCAGCGCCGGGCCGTCGACGCCGGTCAGCCGCCCGTACAGGCACATGCCCTCGGTCGCGAACCGGCGCAGGTCGATGTCCCGGCCCCCGTCGCGGCCGGTGACGTAGTGGTTGGCCTTCAGCCGGACGTCCTCCCGCAGCGGGTGCGCCTCCACGGACATGTCGTAGTAGCCCATGTCGTCCAGCCAGGCGACGACGTCCCGGCCCCGGTAGACGCGCGCGACCCGCGGCGCGCCCCCGACGGCCAGGTGCACCGGCCGCCCGGCCAGGTGCAGGTCCTCGGCGATCTGCGCCCCGGACTGCCCCGACCCGACGACCAGCACCTCGCCCGGCGGCAGGTCCCCGGCGCCCCGGTAACGCGAGGAGTGCAGCTGGCCGACGGTGCCCGGCAGCCGCTCGGCGAGCCTGGGGATGACCGGCACCTGGTAGGAGCCGGTGGCCACCACGACCTGGTCGGCGCTGATGTCGCTGGTAACGCCGCCGGTGACGATGGTCAGCTCGTAGCCGCGGCCCGGCCCGTACCGCAGCCCGGTGACCTCCACCCCCTCCCGGACCGGCGGGTCGAACGAGGCGGCGTAGTCCCGGATGTAGGCGATGATCTCCTCGCGGCGCATGAACCCGTGTGGGTCGGGGCCGCTGTAGGGGTAGCCCGGCAGCTGGCACTGCCAGTTCGGGGTGACCAGGCAGAAGGTGTCCCAGCGCGCGTCGGCCCACTCGTGGCCGACCCGGTCGCGCTCGAGGACGATGTGGTGGACGTCGCGCTGCTTCAGGCACCAGCTCATGGCCAGGCCCGCCTGCCCGCCGCCGATGACGACCACCGGGTAGTGGCCGGTGATCTGCCGGGGCGCGCCTGTGTCGACGTCGGTGGCCGGTGGCACCGTCGGTCCTCCTCGCGGTGATATGATCATTACTGGTCCCGGTGGCGCGGGCCGTCGCGGTAGACGTCCGGTCGGCGTTCGCGCAGGTGGAACTGGACGCGGCGGGCCCGGGCCAGCTCGGCCGCGAGGTCGAGGCGGGCCACGACGAGGCCGGCCTTCACCCCGCCCCGGGCGACGATCTCCCCGGCCGGGTTGACGATCTTCGAGTGGCCGATGAAGCGCAGTTCGCCCAAGTTCCCGGTCTGGTTGGCCGAGACGACCACGACCTGGTTCTCCGCCGCGCGGACCGCGTCGTAGAGGTCGAACAGCCGGGTCTGGCGGTCGTGCACGATGCTGCTGGCCCGCCGGGTGACGCTGGCCGGCCAGGCCGACAGGAACGCCAGCACGCCGGCCCCGTCGGCGGCCAGCGACCGGGCCGCCTCCGGGAACGTCTTGTCGTAGTCGATGAGCATCCCGACCCGGCCGAGCGGGGTGTCGAAGGCGGCCAGCTCCGTGCCGGCCCGGTAGAAGCGCGCCTCGCCCGGCGGCAGGTGGACCTTGCGGTGCCGGCCCAGCACGCCGTCGCCGCTCAGCGCCACGGCCGCGTCGTAGATCGCCGCGCCGTCGGTCTCGGTGTAGCCGAGGCAGACGACCATCGCGCCGGCCAGCGCGGCGATCTCGGTCAGCACCGGGCTGTCGGCCGGCAGCGCCGGCGGCAGGGTGTCCGCCTCGATCGCGCGCAGGCTGGTGAGGTATCCACCGAGCGCCGCGTGCGGCAGGACCAGCAGGTCGGCCTCCTCCTCCCGGGCATGGGTGATCATCGTCGCGACGCGGGCGCGGCAGGCGGCCAGGTCCCGGGGGAAGAAGCCGGCCGCCGCCGCCAGGCACACCGTCGCCATCAGCGGGCTCTGCCGCCTGGGATCATGGGGTCGGCGGGGGCGAGCGGGTCATCGGGCGCGGCCAGGCCGTCGGTGCGGTAGAGCTCGGGCCGCCGGTCGCGCAGGTGGAACATCGACCGGCGAGCGGCCTCGAGGTCGGCCGTCACGTCGACGTCCGCGACGGCGAGGCCGGGCGCGACCCCGGTCGTGGCCAGGATGTCCCCACCGGGCCCGACGACCTTGGCGCTGGAGACGAACCGCAGGGAGCCGAACGTCCCCGACTGGTTGGACGCCAGCCACACGATCTGGTTCTCCAGCGCTCTGACCTGGTCGAACAGGTCGAACCGGCGGGTCCAGCGGTCCTGGGGGAGGGTGTCGGCCGGCGCGGTCCGGCTGGCCGGCCAGGCCGACAGGCAGGCCACCACCTCGGCGCCGGCCAGGCTGAGGGAGCGCGCGGCCTCGGGGAAGGCCTTGTCATAGCAGATGAGCATGCCCATCCGGCCCACGGGTGTGTCGAAGGTTGTGAACTCACCGCCGGGCGAATAGGACAGATCCTCCCGCAGCGGCTGGTGGACCTTGCGGTAGACGCCCAGCACACCGTCGCCGTGCAGCGCGGCGGCGCTGTTGAACCGCGCCCCATCGCGCGCCTCGCAGAACCCGACGCACACGACCATGTCCCCGGCCAAGCGGACGATTTTCCGGATGACCGGCGCGTCGAGTTCCAGCGCGGGCGGCAGATCGCTACTGTCAGTATCGATCAGGTTGCTCTGGTCCCGGGTGGAGCCGCTGAGGTCGGCCAGGTATCCGCCGAGGGCGGCCTCCGGCAGGGCGAGCAGGGTCACGCCCGCCTCCCGCGCCGCGGTGATGGCGCGCTCGATGCTGGCCAGGCAGGCATCGAGATCGCGCCCGAACGGTCCCGCCAGGGCGGCGAACCGGGATGCGCTCACGGTGCAACACCTCCTCGTGCTCAGAGTGGCCCGGCCGCGGCCGGGCACGGGCCACCGCGTCCCTCACGATCGCGGCGCCGAAGACCACGACGTCGCCGGAACTGGAGCCGCGCGAGCCCGCCCGGGCGCCGCCGGCGCGTCGGCGCGTCGGCGTGTCGGTCCAGGCGGGTGGCGCGAGGTCGAGGGCGCGGGGCTGGGCGCCGAGCGGTGGGAAGGGACGGAGCCCGGTCAGCCGCCACTGCCGAGCGCGCTGCACGCGCCGCAGGCGGCGCAGCCGGCACCTTGGTCGGCTCCCCGCATACCGGCGGCGGCCAGCAGCGCGGCCACCCGCCGGGTGACGCCCACGACGTAGTCGACCGTCGGGGCGGGCTCGCCGGCGGCCAGGGTCCCGGCCAGCGGCCGGAAGGGCACCACGAACGGGTAGACCCCGGCCTCGATCAGCTCGGCCGCGCCGGCCACCAGTTCGTCGCCGTCCTCGCCCAGCCCGGCCAGCAGGTAGGTCGAGACCCGGTTGCGGCCGAACAGGCGCACGGCCTCGGCCCACGCCGCCCGGTAGGCGGCCAGCGGCACGGTGGCCTTGCCCGGCATCCAGCGGGCCCGGACGGCGTCGTCCAGCGACTCGACGTGGATGCCGATCGCGTCCGCGCCGGCCGCGCGCAGCTCGGCCAGCGCGGCCAGGTCGTCCGGCGGCTCGCACTGGACCTGGACCGGCAGCATGGGCACGGCGGCCTTGACCGCCCGCACGCAGCGGGCCAGATGCCGGGCGCCGCGGTCGCGCCCGGCCGAGGTGCCGGTGGTCATGACCATCTGGCGGACACCGTCGAGGCGGACCGCGGCCTCGGCCACCACCGCCAGCTGGGCCGGGGTCTTGACGGCGGTCGTCGCCCCGGCGGCCAGCGACTCCTCGATCGCGCAGAAGCGGCAGCGGGTCGCCTCCGGGTAGCGGATGCAGGTCTGGACGACCGTGGTGGCGAGCACCCCGTCGGCGTGCATCCGCGCGATCGACGAGTACGGCACCCCGTCGGCCGTCCTCAGGCCGTAGAAGGTGGGGGCGGCGATGGGCTCGGCGGTGACGCCGGTGTCGACGCCGTCGAGCAGCAGCCGCCCGCCGTCGATCTCGTACGGGCTCGCCGCGTCCAGCGGGAGCGCCGCGCCGACCCCGTCCAGCAGCACATGCCCGTCGTCGCTCGGTCCGGCGCCGCCGCGGCGGCGGACCGGCGTGTGGGTCCGCACCCCGCGCAGCGCCACGTCGACGCGGGTCGAGCGGGCGATCATCAGACCATGTAGGTCGAGTTGATGACGGCGCCCTTGCGCGAGTAGTGGATCAACGCGTCCTGGACGTCGAGCGGGTGGCAGGGGATGACACCCTCGATGAGGTCCTCCTCGCGCAGCCCGTGCAGGGACAGGCCGAAGCGGCAGCAGTAGACCGTCCCGCCCTCCTTGATGAAGGTGGCTATCTGGCCGTTGATGTTCTGCTCGCCGGGGAACGCGGAGTCGCCGGTGGTGGGGAAGCCGCGGGTGGCGATGCAGTTCATCGCGCCCGGGCCGTAGAAGTAGAGCACCGACTCGAAGCCCTTGCGCAGCGCGCGGGTGGCCTGCAGGATCGCGACGAAGCTGACCGACGACTCGTGCGCGATCCCGTGCACCATGGTCAGGTAGCTCTCGCCCGGCTGCGCCTCGTAGTCCGGGAAGATCTTCGTCGAACCGTAGAGGTTGCTCCCGGCCGGCAGCGACGGGTGCGGCACCTCGGCAAGGCTCTCGGCCTGCTTGGCGCGGATCTCCTCGTCGGTGGCGATGGCGGGGCCGGTCTCGGTCACAATCTGCTCCTTGGGTGTGGGCTTCGTCTCATGAGGGTGCTCGTGGGGTCCGCTGACACCGGCTGAGGGTGCTTGGGATGACACTGATCGTGGCGATCGCCGTCGGCGACGCCGGGGGAGCGCGGGTGCCGCCGCCGTCGCCGTCAGCGGGCCACGGTCAGCGGTAGAGGCGGTCGAACGTCGCGGTGAAGACGTGGGTGGCCAGTTCGCCGTCGCCGACCGCCGCGGCCAGCCGGGCGCGTTCGCCGGCGGCGTCGCCCCAGGGCTCGTCGCTGGCGAACAGGACGCGGTCGTGGCCGACGCCCCGGCGGGAGATCTCGGCGGCCAGCCAGCGCGGGGCGAAGCCGATCGCCCAGCTGGTGTCGGTGTAGACCTGCTTGCCGGCGGTGATCCAGTCGAAGAACCGGCCGGAGATGAGCTTGATGTGGCCGCTCATCCCGCCGCCGAGGTGGACAAGGTGCAGGGCGACGTCGTCGGCGTAGGTGTCGACGAGGTGGCCGATATGGTCGATGTCGCTGGCCGCGCCGGGCGAAGTGTGGACGTGGACGACGAGCCGGTGGCGCCGGGCGGTGGCGAAGATCTCGTCCAGCGGTTCCCGGCACTCCTCGCCGGCCGGGGTGCCGCCGAGCAGGAAGCTGAGCTTCAGCGCCCGCACTCCCGGCTCGCCGGCCAGGGCGAGCGCGGCCCGGGTCCGCTCGGCGTCGCGGGGCAGCGGGGAGACCCACAGCCCGGCCCGGATCCGGTCGTCACGGCCCGCGGCCTCGACGACCAGCTCGTTGAAGCCGAACGCCACCTCCGGGACCGGGACGCCGTAGTTCGGGATGACCAGCGCGCGCTCGACCCGTTCGGCGTCCAGGTCGGCGATCAGTCCGTCGATCGTCGCCCGCGCGGTGATGTCCGGCGACACCGGTGGCCCCCCGTAGAACCCGTACGCCGGCAGCACCCCGAGGTGGCGGTGCGCGTCGGCGATCAGATCTGCCATGCGCATTAGCTTCAGACGGTGAGGTTTCGGGTTGGTTCCCGACGGATCAGGATCGCGTTACCTTCCGGCCACTTTCCGCCGCAATTCGGGTGACGAACGGGTTAGCTCCGGCGGCGGATTAGTGGCCTGGCGCCGCGCGTTGCGCATCCGGGCAGTCGGACAGAAAAATAGTTCGATGTCTGAACCATTTGGTACGGTCGAGCAATGGATCCCACCATCCCCGTCGACGCGATCCGCGCCCTGGCCCGGCTCTCGCGGGGCCTGGAGCGGTCACTGGACGGGCTGAGCCTGGCCCAGTACCGGGTCCTGGCCCGGGTCGCCTCCGGTGATGAGCGCGCCGCGCGTATCGCCGACCGGCTCGCGCTGGGCAAGCCGGCCATCAGCGCGACCGTCGAGTCGCTGCGCCAGCGTGGCCTGCTGCGCCGGGCCGGGGTGGATGACGACCGGCGAGCCACCGCGTTACGCCTGACGGAGGAGGGAGCGGCGGTGCTGGTGGCGGCCGAACGGGCGATGGCTGACTGGCTGGGCGCGATCGCGGCCCGCACACCGGACCCGGCGGGGACGATCGCCACCTTGGCCGCTCTGGAGGCGGCGCTCGAGGAACACCGCGACGAACGGGCGGCCACCGCCCGGGTCACCCGGTGACCGCCGGGCCCGAGGCCGCGCTGCCCGTCCCCGGCGAAGACCAGGGCTGGCTGCGCGGGCTGTGGAGCTACCTCCTCCTGCACCGCCGGGACGTGGTCCTGGCCGTGGTGGCGGCGGTACTGGGCAGCGCCGGTCAGGCGGTGACGCCGCTGATCGCCCGCCACATCGTCGACGACGTGATCGTCGCCCGCTCCGCGCCGTTGTGGCCGTGGCTGCTCGCGCTGATCCTCACGGCGGCGGCGACGTTCGGTTTCGCCTACGTCCGCCGCTACCGGGGCGGCCGGGTCGCGCTCGGCGTCCAGTTCGACCTGCGCAACGCCATGCACGACCACCTGCAGGTGCTTGACCAGGACAACCTGGGGCGGATGCCGACCGGGCAGCTGGTGGCGCGGGCCAACTCCGACTCGGCGCTCGTGCAGGGGCTGCTCAGCCTGTTCCCGCTGATGACCGGCAACGTCCTCATGATGGTCGCCTCCCTGGTCATCATGACCATCCTGGCGCCGGCGCTCGCCCTGATCAGCCTGGTCGTCGTCCCAGCGCTGTTCGGGCTGTCCTACCGGCTGCGCTCCCGGGTGTTCCCGGCGACCTGGGACGGCCAGCAGCGCGAGGGCGACGTCGCCCAGATCGTCGACGAGGACGTCGGCGGCGTGCGGGTGGTCAAGGCGTTCGGCCAGGAGGAACGCGAGCTGGCCCGGGTCGTCGACGCGGCCGGCGCGCTCTACGGCTCGCGGATGCGCGCGGTGCGGCTGCGCTCCCGCTACCAGCCGCTGCTGGAGGCCGTCCCGGCGCTGGCCCAGGTCGCCATCCTGGCCGTCGGCGGCTGGATGGCGCTGCGCGGGGATCTCTCGATCGGCACGTTCCTGGCCTTCTCCACCTACGTCAGCCAGTTCGCCGCCCCGGCCCGCCAGCTCGCCGGCGTCCTCACCGTCGGCCAGCAGGCCCGGGCCGGCGTGGAGCGGATCTTCCAGCTGCTGCGCCTGGCGCCGGCGATCGCCGACCCGCCGGACGCGGTCACGCTGGGCCCGCTGCGCGGCGAGGTCGCCTTCGACGGCGTCACGTTCGCCTACCCCGGCGGCCCGCCGGTGCTGGCCGGCTTCGACCTGCGCATCGCCGCCGGCGAGCGGGTGGCGCTGATCGGCGCCAGCGGCAGCGGCAAGTCGAGCGTGACCGCGCTGCTGGGCCGCTTCCACGACCCGGACGCCGGCTCGGTGCGCGTCGACGGCCACGACCTGCGCACGGTCGCGCTGCGCTCGTTACGGTCCCAGGTCTCCTTCGCCTTCGAGGAGAGCTTCCTGTTCTCCGACTCGGTGCGGGCCAACATCGCCTACGGCCGGCCCGGCGCGACCGAGGCGGAGATCGAGGCGGCGGCCCGGGCGGCGGCCGCCCACGAGTTCGTCACCGAACTGCCCCGCGGCTACGACACGGTCGTCGGCGAGCGCGGCCTGTCCCTGTCCGGCGGGCAGCGCCAGCGGATCGCGCTGGCCCGGGCGCTGCTGACCGACCCGCGCATCCTCGTCCTCGACGACGCCACCTCCGCCGTCGACGCCCGCACCGAGGAGCGCATCCACGGCGCGCTGCGCGAGCTGCTGCCCGGCCGGACCACGGTCCTGGTCGCGCACCGGGTCTCCACGCTGCACCTGGCCGACCGGGTCGTCGTGGTCGAGAACGGCCGGGTCGCCGAGTCCGGGACGCACGAGGAGCTGGCCGAGCGCAGCGCTACCTACCGGGCGCTGCTATCCGGGCTGGACGCGCGCCTGGCCGCCGAGCTCGGTGACAGCGTCGAGGCGTTCGCCGCGCTCACCGACCCCGCCGCTCTGGACGGGAGTGCCGCTCTGGACGGGAGCGCCGCTCTGGACGGGACCGCGCTGGACCGTGACGCGCTGGAGCGGGCCGGTCTGCCGGGCGGCGGCGCGGGCCGGGTGCCTTCGGCGCGCCGCGCCGGCGTCGCGGTGGGAGCGCCCAGCATCGGCGCCGGCCTCGGTGGCGGGGGCGGCGGCTGGCGGCTCAACCTGGCCCCGACGCCGGAACTGCTGGCCCGGGTGGCCGCGCTGCCCCCGGTCACCGACACCGCCGACGTGGACCTGGCGGCCGAGACTCAGGCCGACCCGGCGTTCAGCCTGCCCCGGCTGCTGGCCCGCTTCCGCCGGCCGCTGCTGGTCGGCCTGGCCCTGGTCATCGGGGACGCCCTCGCGGGTCTCGCCGGGCCGGTGCTGGTCAAGACGGGCATCGACAGCGGCGTGGCCAGGGGCTCCCACACCGTGCTGTGGGCGGCGTCGGCGATCTTCCTGGCGGTGACGCTGGCCGACCTCGTCGACCAGATCGGTGAGACGTTCGTGACCGGCCGGGCCGCCGAGCGGATCATGCTTTCGCTGCGGATCCGGATCTTCGCCCAGCTCCAGCGGCTCTCGCTGGACTACTACGAGCGGGAGATGTCCGGGCGGATCATGACCCGGATGACGACCGACGTCGACCAGTTCGAGTCGCTGATCGAGAACGGGCTGCTGGCCGCGCTGGTCTCGGCGGTGACGTTCGTCGGGGTCGGGGTGGCGCTGCTCGCGCTCAACCTGGAACTGGGCGGGCTGACGATGCTGGTCGTCATCCCGCTGGCCGCGGCGACGGTGGTGTTCCGCCGGCGCGCGGCCCGGCTCTACGACACCGCGCGCGAGCGGATCGCGATCGTCAACGCCGACTTCCAGGAAAGCCTGTCCGGGGTGCGGGAGGCACAGGCGTTCGTCCACGAGGCGGCGACGATCGAGCGCTTCCACGGCCTGGGCCGCGACTACCTGGACGCCCGGCTCTCGGCCCAGCGGCTGGTCGCGATCTACTTCCCGTTCGTCCAGTTCCTCTCGTCGGTGGCCGACGCGATCGTGCTCGGCGCCGGGGCGGCGCTGATCACCCACGGGCAGCTCACCGCGGGCGACCTGATCGCCTTCATCCTCTACATCGATATGTTCTTCTCACCGATCCAGCAGCTCTCGCAGGTGTTCGACGCCTGGCAGCAGACCCGGGTGTCGGTCGCCCGGATCGCCGAGCTGATGCGGCTGCGCACGCTGACGCCGGCCGCCGAGCACCCGGTCAGCCCGCCCCGGCCGACCGGTGAGCTGGAGCTTTCCGGGGTCCGCTTCGCCTACCCGGCCGCGCCGGCCACGCTGGCCGGCGACGCCGGCGCGCTGGGCCCGGCCGACCCCCGGTTCGCCCGCCTCGAGACGCCCGCGCCGGCCCGCCCGCCGGAGGCGCTGCGCGCCGTCGACCTGCGGGTCGCCGCCGGCGAGACCGTCGCCCTGGTCGGGGAGACGGGCGCCGGCAAGTCGACGGTGCTCAAGCTCGTCGCCCGCTTCTACGACCCGGACGCCGGCACGGTCCGGATCGACGGCCACGACCTGCGAACCCTCGAGCTCACGACGTTCCGCCGCTGGCTGGGCTACGTGCCGCAGGAGTCGTTCCTGTTCTCCGGCTCCATCCGGGACAACATCGCCTACGGCCGGCCGGAGGCGTCCGACGCCGAGGTCGTGGCCGCCGCGGCGGCCGTGGGCGCGCACGAGTTCGTCGCCGCCCTGCCCGGCGGCTACGCCCATGAGGTGGCCGAGCGGGGCCGGTCGCTGTCGTCCGGGCAGCGCCAGCTCATCGCGCTGGCCCGGGCCGAGCTGGTCGACCCCGTCCTGCTGCTGCTGGACGAGGCCACGTCCAACCTGGACCTGGCCACCGAGCACCGGGTCGCCGCGGCCATGCGCCGCCTCGCCCGGGCCCGCACGACGATCGTGATCGCCCACCGGCTGCAGACCGCCCGGAGCGCCGACCGGATCATCGTGATGGACCAGGGCGCGGTGGCCGAGACCGGCACCCACGACGAGCTGATCGCCGCCGGCGGCCGCTACGCCGCGATGTGGCGGGTGTTCGAGCTGGTCGGCTCGGCCGCCGGCTGATCTGGCATCCTCCCGCCGAGCCGCTTCGCCCGCGGCTATCGCGGCTATCGCGGCTATCGCGCAGAATCCTTACGTGACCACCTCGACTCGAGAACAGCGGACTGGCCAACCGCCGAACGGGGGATTGCGCGGGTGAGCCTGACCGCCGCTCTCGACGCGCTGAGCGCCGAGCACCTCCGGGCCCGCGGTGGGGCGAAGTGGACCGGCGTCGGCGGCGGCGGTCTCGGCGCCGGCCTGGCTGAGATGGACTTCCCGGTGGCGCGAGCGATCGTCGAGACGCTGGTCGCGGAGGTCGCGACCGCGCGGTTCGGTTACCTGGGGCCCGTGCTCGCCGAGGAGATGGCCGCGGCGTGCGCCGCCTGGCAGCGGGAGCGGTACGGGTGGCGGGTGGCGCCGTCGGACGTGCATCCGGTGGCGGACGTGCAGGCCGCGTTCGAGTACGCGGTCCGCTGCTTCTCCCGCCCCGACAGCCCGGTCGTGGTCCCGACGCCGGGCTACATGCCGTTCCTGGCCACGCCCGCGGCCCACGGCCGGGTGGTCGTTCCGGTGCCGATGGCTCGCGCCGGCAACCGCTGGGCCCTCGACCTCGACGGCCTCGCCGCGGCGTTCCGGGCCGGCGGCCACCTGCTGGTGCTGTGCAACCCGGCGAACCCGACCGGCCGGGTCTACACCCGCGCGGAGCTGACGGCGATCAGTGACGTCGTCGAGGCCCACGGAGGCCGGGTGTTCGCCGACGAGATCCACGCGCCGCTTGTCTACGCCTGCCACCGCCACGTTCCGTACGCATCGCTGTCGCCGGCAACGGCGGCGCACACGATCACGGCGACCTCGGCCACCAAGGGGTGGAACCTGCCGGGGCTCAAGTGCGCCCAGGTCATCGTCTCGAATCCGGCCGACGCCGAGACCTGGCGCCGGATCGAACCGTCGACCGCCTTCGGCGCGAGCCCGCTCGGCGCGGTCGCCACCACCGCCGCCTACACCGCCGGAGGCGAGTGGCTGGCCGGCGTCGTCGGCTACCTCGACCGCAACCGCCGGGCGTTGGGCGAACTGCTGGCCGTACACCTGCCCGGCGTGCTCTGGGAGCCGCCCGAGGGCACCTACCTGACGCTGCTCGACTGCCGCGGCCTCGACCTGCCCTGCTCGCCCGGGGAGTTCTTCCGGCGGCGGGCCGGCGTCCTGCTGGTCGACGGCTCCGAGTGCGGCGAGGCCGCCCGCGGCCACGCCCGGCTGAACTTCGCCACGCCACTGCCCGTCCTGACCGAGCTGGTCGCCCGGATGGGCGCCGCCGTCCGTGCGGCCTGACCCCGGCTATCCCGGGGCCGGCATCTCCATCTCGATGAAGTCGATCGCTCCGTGCCGCCCGACCGTCGCGGTGTACCGGCCGGTCTCGGTGAAGCCGAGCCGCCGGTAGAGGCGGATCGCGCGTTCGTTGAACGCCGCCACATCGAGCACGACCCGGTGCCAGGTGCCCAGGCCGCGGGCGTAGTCCAGGCCGGCCAGCACGAACTGTTCCCCGAGCCCGCGGCCGGTGAGATCGGGCCGGAGGCCGAACCCGTAGAACAGGGCGTCGCCGCGCGGCTCGAAGAAGTAGAAGCCCACCAGGGCGCCGCCGTCGTCGCGTACGGCGTGGAAAAGCTCGGGGTTCTTCACCGGCAGGCCGTCGCCGTCGTAGAGGTCGTACGGCGGGTCGTAGCGCCAGGCGTCGCGCTCGCGGAACATCGCGCCATCCGCGTCGCCGCCCGCCGGTTCGATCCGCACCGCTCGACTATGCATCAGCTCCGCCGTCCCCGTCCCCGTCAGCGGCCCGGTGGTCCTCGGTCGCGTTGAAATCGCCGGCCAGCACCACCGGCATCCCGGTCGCGGCGGTGGCGGCCGTCTCGCGGCGCAGGTCGGCCAGCTGGGCCCGCCACCGGCTGGTCGCGTGCCCGTCGCGGGGCGCCGGAGTGTGCACGACGAACAGGCGGAACGCCGCCGCCGGCCTCGGGTGCACGGTCGCGCGCAGCGAGAGCAGGCCGGCCACCCGGGGCTGGGCGACGTCGCTCAGGGGAAGCGGGAGAGCACGCCCGCGCCGAACGCGCCCGGCTCGGGCAGCAGCATCCGGTAGCGGTAACCGGCCAGGACGCCCGTGTGTTGCAGGCCGGAGAGGGTGAGCGGCGAGAGCTCCTCCAGCAGCAGCAGGTCGGGGGAGGCGGCGCGGATCTGGCCGGCCAGGGCGCCGGCGGTCGGGTTGTTGTACTCCAGGTTCGCGGTCATCAGACGCAGCCGGGTGGCGCCGGCCGGCGCCCGCACCGGCGAGCCAGGCCACAGCCCGGGCGCGACCCAGGCCACATGCGCGGCGACGACCGCGGCCGCCAGGGCGCCGAGCGCCCAGCGCCGCCGGGCCAGGGCGGCGGCCAGCACCGGGTAGGCCGGGAGGAAGACGACCGGGGTGTAGGCGTCCACCCCGATGTAGAACCACAGGTGATCGTCGAGGTGGGCCAGCCGGCCGAGGACGAGCAGGGCCAGCCCGCCGCCGAGCGCCCAGCCCAGCGCGAGCGTGGCGCGCCGGGCGGTCCGGAGCCGGCCTGGCCGGCCCGGTCGGGTCCCGGGCGGGCTGCTCGGCTCGGAGTGGGCTCTCGGCTCGGGCGGGCAGGGGGCGTCGGGCGGCGGCAGCACCCTTTTAGCCTGCCGGAGCGGCCGCCGGGCGGCGCACCGGCCCCACCGGGGGCTACGCGCCTCGGTCCGGCCGCGCGGGTGTCCGGAAACGCGAGAAACCGGGGCCGTTCGGCCCCGGTTTCTTTCTCTGTTCGCGTGGCCGGAATATCCGGGCGCATTTCGCGCGGCACCGCGGGCGGGCCGGCGCCGCCGTTTGCCGGCTGCCCGTTTCCGTGAGCCGCCTGTGTTGTCTGTCGGCTGTTCCGTCAGGCGTCGTTACGGGCGCGGATCGCCATGATCTCATGCCGCGCGGCCGGCGAAATCTCGGCGCCGAGCGCCCGCTCGAAGGCAAGAGACTGCCGCCGGTAGGCCCGGTCGGCGGCGATACGCTCACGGTACTCGGCGAACATGTGACCCAGCTTACGCATTGGTGACTCCTGTGCTTCGTCCTTGGCCGGCCAACCAGTTAGCCGACATAACTAGATTTACCCGCCGCCAGACGGAATGGGGAGTGTTCACCGGTGTGATCCGGGGCGCATAACCCGGCGCGCGGTCTCGGCTTATGACCGCCGCCACAGACGGCGCCATAAAACATGACCGGCGGCACAATCTGAAGATGGCGCCGGGCACAGCGCATGGTTCAGCTCACACGCGCGAAACGCGCCCGCCCTCGCCCTCGCCGCCGGCCCCGGCCGGCGGCCGTCAGGCCGGATCGATCCGGGCCAGGAAACCGGCCGGCGGGCCGAGGTGCAGGACGCCGAGCCGGCTGGTCGCCCGGGTCAGCGCCACGTACAGGTCGCGCCGGCCCCGGGCCGACTCGGCGTCGATCCCGTCCGGATCGACGAGGAGGACCCCGTCGAACTCCAGTCCCTTGGCCTGCCGGACGGTGAGGACGACGACCGGGCGGTCGAGCTCGGCCGCCGTCTCGATCCCGCCGGTCCCGGCCGCGATCGCGGGCACCTCGGCACCGGGCACCGCGGCCCGGACCGCCGCCGCGCACGCCGCCCGCCGCCGCTCCGGGACGATCACCGCCAGCCGCCCGCCGGCGACCGCGGCCGCTTCGGCCGCCACCGCGGCAGTGAGCTCCCCGGCCAGCGTCGCCTCGGAGGCCGCCCGCCGCCACGGCCGGTGCCCGACCCGGCGCAGCGACGACGGGACGGGCAGGCCCGGGTCGATCTCGGCCAGCACCACCGCCGCCACGTCCATGATCTCCGCCGGCGTCCGGTAGTTCACCGACAGCGTCTCCAGCCGCCACCAGCCGGCGACGTAGGGGTCGAGCACCCGGGCCCAGGACGACGTCCCGGCCGGCTCCCCGGTCTGGGCGACGTCGCCCACGACCGTCATCGACCGGCTCGGGCAGCGGCGCATGAGCAGCCGCCAGGCCATCGCCGAGAGCTCCTGGGCCTCGTCCACGATGATGTGCCCGAACGTCCAGGTCCGGTCGGCGGCGGCCCGGGCGGCCGCGCCCCGGGTGTCGCGCTCGCCGGCCCGCCCGGCCAGCGCCTCGGCCGAGAGCAGGTCGCCCGCCAGCAGCACGTCGTCGTCGGGGTCGTCGGCGGTGTCGCGGGAGAGGATGTCCAGCACGCCCTGGGCGTAGGCCAGGGCCTGGCGCCGCTCCCGCTCGGCCCGGGCCCGCTCGGCCCGGTCGTCCTGGCCAAGCACCTCGGCCGCCTCGTCGAGCAACGGGATGTCAGCCGCCGACCAGCCCGCGCCGGCCGGGCGGAGCAGGCGCGCCCGCTCGGCCGCCGTCAGCGCGGGCGCGGCCGCGGCCAGCGCGGCCGGGTCGGCGAACAGGTCGGCCAGCAGCTGGTGCGGGGTCAGCTCCGGCCAGAGGCTGTCGATGGCCGCGGCGACGTCGAGGTTGTCGCGCAGCTCCAGGCGGATGTCGTCGACCTCGGTCTCGTCGAGCAGGTTCTCCCCGTCGTAGACGTCGTAGCCCAGTAGGTCGGCCAGCTGGCGGGCCAGCGCCCGCACGATCAGGTGGACGAAGACCGGCCGGGCCGCGTTGTGCGCCCGCCCGCCGGAGCGGGCCTGGTCGCGGGCGAGCTGGACGGTCAGCGGGTCCAGGCGCAGCCGGTGGTGGTCGACCTCGATCTCCAGGACGTCGTCGGGCACCCGCTGGCGGCCGCGCACGGCCGCCGCGATCACCTCGACCATCGCCAGCCGGCCCTTGAGCTCACGGGTCGCCGCGTCCTCCCGCAGCGTCGCCGTCGTCCCGGGCAGCAGGTCGGCCACGGTGGCCAGCAGCACGCCGCTCTCGCCGAGGGAGGGCAGGACCTGGCCGATGTAGCGCAGGAACGTCGCGTTCGGCCCGACGACGAGTACGCCGCGGCGGGCCAGGCGTTCGCGGTGGGTGTAGAGCAGGTAGGCGGCGCGGTGCAGCGCGACCGCGGTCTTGCCCGTGCCCGGGCCGCCCTGCACGACCAGCACGCCGCGGTCGTCGGCCCGGATGACCTGGTCCTGCTCGCGCTGGATGGTGGTGACGATGTCGGCCATCCGCCCGCCCCGGCGGGCGGCCAGCGCGGCCAGGAGCGCGGCCTCGCCGATCAGGCTCTCCGGTGGGACGGCGGCCGGTTCGAGCGTCCCCAGCGGCTCGGCTTCGGCCCGCTCGCCACCGCCGGCCGGCCCGCGCCCCGGCCCGAGCCCGGGCCCGGCGGACGGCCCCGTCTCCCGCGCTCGGGCGCCCGGCCCGAGCAGGTCGTCGCTGACGGCGAGGACCCGCCGGCGCCGCGACCGGATGTGGCGCCGCCGCCGCACGCCCTCCGGCGCCGCCGCCGTGGCCAGGTAGAACGGCCGGGCGGCCGGGGCGCGCCAGTCGATCAGCGGCGGCGGCGCGGCCGCGTCCTCGTCGGTATCGCTGTCGTCGGCCAGGATGCTGAGGCGGCCGATGTGGCGGACCTCGCCGTCGTCCAGGTCGACCCGGCCGAAGCACAGCCCGTTCTCGGCCGCGTCGTAGGCCGCGATCGTGCGCGCGTGGTCGGCGGCCCGGGCGTCGCGCTCGGTGCGGGCGGCCGGGCTGTCCGCGTCCGGGCCGGCCGCGAGCACCGCCGCGAGCGCCGCCACCCGGTCCCGGCGCAGCGCGTCCAGCCGCTCGTGCAGCATCGAGACGTGCCGCTGCTCCTCGGCTACGGCGTCCCCGGTCCCGGCGCCGTCCTCGGCGACGGAGACGAGAGCCCCGTCCGGTGCGTCGACGGCCACGGCCAGGCCGCTCCTACTGGCCCCGGCGGCGCAGGTAGCGCTCGAACTCGCGGGCGATCGCGTCACCGCTGGCCTCGGGCAGCTCGGTCTCGGGCTCCCGCGACTCCAGCGCCTTGACGTACTCGGCGACCTCGCTGTCGCCGGCGGCGAGCTCGTCTACCTGCCGCTCCCACTGCCGGGCCCGATCGGCCAGGTCGGCCATCGGGATCTCCAGGTCGAGCAGGTCCTCGACCCGCCGCAGCAGCGCCAGCGTCGCCTTCGGGCAGGGCGGGTTGGCCACGTAGTGCGGCACCGCCGCCCAGAACGACACCGACGCGAGCCCGGCCCGGGTGCAGGCGTCGGAGAACACCCCGACGATCCCGGTCGGCCCCTCGTACTTGGACGCCTCCAGCCGCAGCCGGGCGGCGGTGGCCGGGTCGCCGGCCGTGCCGCTGATCGGCACCGGCCGGGTATGCGGCGAGTCGGCCAGCAGCGCGCCCAGGGTCACCACCATGTCGCCGCCGAGGGCGTGGATGGCCTCGATCAGCTCGTCGGTGAACCCGCGCCAACGCATGTTGGGCTCCAGGCCGCGGATCAGGACGAGGTCGTGGTCGGTGCCGGCCGGGCTCGCGACCGACAGCCGGGTCGTCGGCCAGGCGATCTTCCGCTCGGTGCCGTCGCCGCTCACGGTCGGCCGGTTCACCTGGAAGTCATAGTAGTCGTCGGGGTCGATCGCCCCGATGACCCGCGCGTTGAAGATCGACTCCAGGTGCTCGACGGCGGCGGAGGACGCGTCGGCGGCGTCGTTCCACCCCTCGAAGGCCGCCACGACGACCGGAGAACGCAACTGGCCGACGCCGGAGAACTCGATCACGCCTCGCCTCCTCCCGCTCCTGGCCGCCCCGCCGGGGCCGCCGCCCGCGGCGCGGACGGGGCTGTCACCGTGAACCTCGCGGCGGACCTCACAGCGGACCTCACCCCGCAACGGTACGTCGCGCCCGAACCTCGCCCGGTCAGGACGGCATCACCCGGCTTTCCCGATTCGTTCCGCGTGGCCCTCGCGGCCCTGTCCCTCGCGGCCCTGTCCCTCGCGGCCCTGTCCGGCCGGCCGCCGCCTGGCCGTTCCCACCCGTGCACACCTCCAGTCTGCCCGTCGGAGCGCGACCGCGCCGTACCCGCCGTCCCGAAATGTGGGCGAGAACCGCGAACGGCGCGCCCGGGGGCGCGGGCGTCCCCCGGTAGGCTTGTCCCGTGCGCCCAGAGTTCCTTTCTGTCCTGTCCGAGCGCGTCCTGGTGGCCGACGGCGCCATGGGGACGATGCTGCAAGCCGCCGGCCTGAGCCTCGACGACTTCTCCGGGCATGAGGGGTGCAACGAGATCCTCAACGCGACCCGGCCGGATGTGGTGCGCGGGGTTCACGACGCGTACTTCGCGGTCGGGTGCGACGCGGTGGAGACGAACACGTTCGGCGCCAACCTCAGCAATCTCGGGGAATACGGCATCGCGGACCGTATCGAGGAGCTCGCCGAGGCCGGCGCCCGGCTCGCCCGCGAGGTCGCCGACGGCTGGAGCACCCCGGACAAGCCGCGCTTCGTGATCGGCTCGGTCGGCCCGGGCACGAAGCTCCCGACGCTCGGCCACGCCACCTACGCGCAGCTGCGGGACGCCTACCTGCTGGAGGCGACCGGGCTGATCAACGGCGGGGCCGACGCGATCCTGATCGAGACCGCGCAGGACCTGCTGCAGGTCAAGGCGGCCGTCGTCGCGGCCCGCCGGGCGATGGCCGCCACCGGCCGGCGGATCGCGCTGATCGCCCAGGTCACCGTCGAGCTGACCGGCACGATGCTGCTCGGCTCCGAGATCGGCGCCGCGCTGACCGCGATCGAGCCGCTGGGCGTCGACCTGATCGGCCTGAACTGCGCCACCGGCCCGGCCGAGATGACCGAGCACCTGCGCTACCTGTCCCAGCACGCCCGGGTCCCGCTGTCGGTCATGCCGAACGCCGGCCTGCCGGAGCTGGGCAAGGACGGCGCGGTCTACCCGCTGTCCCCGGCCGAGCTGGCCGACGCCCAGGACACGTTCACCACCGAATACGGCGCCGCGTTCGTCGGTGGCTGCTGCGGCACCACCCCCGAGCACCTGCGGGCGGTCGTCGAGCGGGTCGGCGGCCGTCAGCCGGCCCGCCGCTCGCCGGCCGGCGAGCCGGGTACCTCCTCGCTGTACCAGACGGTGCCCTTCCGCCAGGACAACTCGGTGCTGATGGTCGGCGAGCGGACGAACACCAACGGGTCGAAGGCGTTCCGCGAGGCGCTGATCGACGGCCGCTGGGACGACGTCCTGGAGATCGGCAAGAACGCCGTCCGCGAGGGCGCGCACATGATGGACCTGTGCGTCGACTACGTCGGCCGCGACGGGACCGTCGACATGAGCGAGGCCGCGTTCCGCTTCGCCACGTCCTCCACCCTGCCGGTGATGCTCGACTCGACCGAGCCGCCGGTGATCGAGGCCGGCCTGGAGCGCCTCGGCGGCCGGTCCGTCATCAACTCGGTGAACTTCGAGGACGGCGTCGGCCCCGGCTCCCGCATCGAGACGGTGATGCCGATCGTGCGCGAGCACGGCGCGGCCGTCGTGGCCCTGTGCATCGACGAGGAGGGCCAGGCCCGCACGGCCGAGTGGAAGGTGCGCGTGGCCGAGCGGATCATCGACTACCTGACCGGCCAGTGGGGGATGGCCGAGTCGGACATCCTCATCGACACGCTCACCTTCACCCTGGGTACCGGGCAGGAGGAGTCGCGGGGCGACGGCGCGGCCACCATCGAGGCGATCCGCGAGCTCAAGCGCCGCCACCCGGACGTCCAGACCGTGCTGGGCCTGTCGAACATCTCCTTCGGGCTCAAGCCGGTGGCCCGCGCCGTGCTGAACTCGGTGTTCCTGGCCGAGTGCGTCGAGGCCGGGCTGGACGCGGCGATCGTGCACGCGTCCAAGATTCTGCCGATGGCCCGGATCCCCGACGAGCAGCGCGAGGTCGCCCTCGACCTGGTCTACGACCGCCGCCGCGAGGGCTACGACCCGCTGACCCGCTTCCTCGAGCTGTTCGAGGGCGTCGACGCCGCCGCCGGCGCCGCGTCGGCCGCCGAGGAGCTGGCCGCGCTGCCGCTGGACGAGCGCCTGGCCCGTCGGATCGTCGACGGGGCCCGCAAGGGCCTGGAAGCCGACCTCGACGAGGCGATGACCACCCGCGACCCGCTGGCCATCATCAACGACACGCTGCTGGCGGGGATGAAGACCGTCGGCGACCTGTTCGGCTCCGGGCAGATGCAGCTGCCGTTCGTGCTGCAGGCGGCCGAGGTCATGAAGGCCGCGGTGGCCTACCTCGAGCCGCACATGGAGAAGACCGACTCCCGCGGCAAGGGCACCCTGGTGCTGGCCACGGTCAAGGGCGACGTCCACGACATCGGCAAGAACCTGGTCGACATCATCCTGTCGAACAACGGCTACACCGTGGTCAACCTCGGCATCAAGCAGCCGATCACCACGATCCTGGAGGCGGCGGGCGAGCACGACGCCGACGCGATCGGCATGTCCGGGCTGCTGGTCAAGTCGACGGTGGTGATGAAGGAGAACCTCGCGGAGATGAACACCCGCGGGGTGGCCGACCGCTGGCCGGTGCTGCTGGGCGGGGCCGCGCTGACCCGGGCCTACGTCGAGGACGACCTGACCGAGCTCTACGACGGGCAGGTCCGCTACGCCCGCGACGCGTTCGAGGGCCTGCGGCTGATGGACGCGGTGATGGCGGCCAAGCGCGGCGGGCCGGCCCTGGCCGACGACCCCAAGGCGGCGCAGCGCCGGGAGCGCCGCGCTCGCACCGAACGGATCAAGGCGGCCCGGGCGGCGGCGAAGGGGGACGAGCCGGCGGAGGAGATCCCGTCCCGCTCGGACGTGGCCGTCGACGTCCCGGTGCCGACGCCGCCGTTCTGGGGCGAGCGGATCGTCAAGGGCATCGCGCTGGCCGACTACGCCCCCTACCTGGACGAACGGGCGACGTTCCTCGGCCAGTGGGGGCTGCGCGGCGCCCGCGGCGAGGACGGGGCGTCCTACGAGGAGCTGGTCGAGACCGAGGGCCGGCCCCGGCTGCGGATGTGGCTGGACCGGATCGCCTCCGAGCGGCTGCTGGAGGCGGCCGTCGTCTACGGCTACTACCCGTGCGTGTCCAAGGGCGACGACCTGATCGTCCTGAACGACGACGGCTCGGAGCGGGTCCGCTTCTCCTTCCCGCGCCAGCGCCGCGACCGGCACCTGTGCCTGGCCGACTTCTTCCGCCCGGAGGACTCGGGGCAGATCGACGTCGTCCCGTTCATGGTCGTCACGATGGGCCGGCGGATCAGTGAGGCGACGGCCGAGCTGTTCGGGGCGAACTCCTATCGGGAGTACCTGGAGCTGCACGGCCTGTCGGTGCAGCTGGCCGAGGCGCTGACCGAGTACTGGCACAAGCGCGTGCGCGACGAGCTGGTCCTGCCTGACGGGACGCCCGCCTCCAGCGGCGACTCGGGCGACCTGGACGCGATGTTCAAGCAGGCCTACCGGGGCTCGCGGTACTCCTTCGGCTACCCGGCCTGCCCGGACCTGGAGCAGCAGACCCAGCTGTTCACGCTGCTGCGCCCGGAGCGGATCGGCGTGGAGCTGTCCGAGGAGTTCCAGCTCGTGCCCGAGCAGTCCACCTCGGAGATCATCGTCCACCACCCCGAAGCCAAGTACTTCGCCACCTGATGACCGTCCCCGACTCCGGGCCCGTGCCGCCGGCGGCCGTCCTGTTCGACATGGACGGCCTGCTGGTCGACACGGAGCCACTGTGGACGGTGGCCGAGCACGAGCTGGCCGCCCGCCACGGCAAGGTGTTCACGCCGGAGATCAAGGCGGCGATGATCGGCCAGGGCATCGACACGGCGCTGCCGCTGATGCTGACGATGCTCGGCATCCCGGACGCCGACCCGGCCGAGGCGGCCGCGTTCATGCTGGCCCGCACGGCCGAGCTGTTCCGGGACCCGGAGCGGATCGTCCTGTTGCCCGGCGCGGCCGAGCTGCTGGCCGCGCTGCGGTCGGCCGGCGTGCCGGCGGCGCTGGTGTCGTCGTCGTTCCGGATGCTGATGGACCCGGTCCTCGACGTCGTGGGTCATGATCTGTTCGCGGTCACGGTGGCCGGGGACGAGGTCAGCCTGCGCAAGCCGGCGCCCGAGCCCTACCTGCGGGCGGCCGCGCTGCTCGGCGTCGACCCGGCGGGCTGCGTGGTGCTGGAGGACTCCTCGTCCGGGGCGATGTCGGGCCTGGCCGCCGGCTGCCCGGTCGTCATGGTCCCCTCCGAGTACGGCGCGGTCCCACCCGACGGCGTCACCGTCCGCGCCTCCCTGCTGGATCTCACGGTCGAGTCCCTGGCCGACCTGGTCGCCCCGCGACCGGCTGCCTGATCCCGTTCGTCGCGGCCCGGCCCCCGCGCGCGGATGCGCTGTTCCCCGCCCCTCCCCGCCAGTCAGTGCGCGCGACGACGTCCGTGTAGGTCGCGTCCCCTTCAGCGCTCTCGCCCGGGTACACCTTCGTGATCATATCCACCCAGGTCGCGGGGACCCGGCGGCGCCGCCCCTCGCGACCTGACGATAGCTACACTGGCTCTGGGCGGAGTGGGTCGACATCACACAACAAAAACCGCGCAGATATCTATTCTACTTTCAATCTCCGGCGTCCACACGGCTCCAGCCGAGATTGCCTCGTCATGCCAGGTCGCTATTCCGTGGGCCGCGAGGTGGGCGACCAGCGCGGCTACGTAGTCCGCGTCCTCGCGCGAGTAGCTGATGAATACCGTTCCCCCCATGGGGTCATGATACAAATTGCGGCAGTCGTGATCGCTGGTGGCCGCCTTGCTCGTCGAGTCTCCGGACGGTCGCCCGGCACCTCGGCCCTCGCTGTCAGGCAAGGTGAGCGACGACGTCCGTGTAGGTCTCGTCGATCCGTCCCCGGTCCGCCCACACCACGCGGGCGCCGGGCCGGGCCGGCAGCAGGCCGAGCAGCCGGTCGTACATCGCGCCGAGCGCGGTGGTCCCGCCCGCCTGGTCGACGAGGCTCCGGGCGTCGAGGTGGACCGGGTCGACGGCGGGGCCCTGGGTGCGCGCGGCGAACCGGCGCTGGACCTCGTCCCGGCCGGCGAGCAGCACGACCTCCACGAACGCGGCGCCGACCTCGCGCGCGAGCGCCTCGAGCCGCTCGATGAACGCCAGGCGCCCGAGATACTGCGGGATGACGACGTCGTGGCCGGCCATGAGATGGGCGCGGGCCATCGCGAGCGCGAGGACCCGCGCGGAGCCGCCGGCCGTGACCGGGACGTCCCGCCAGCCGCCGATCAGGCGGCGGATCCGATCGATGTCGAGGTTCAGGACACCCGGGTGGGCGTCGACATAGCGCTGGGCGACGGTGGACTTGCCCACACCGGGCGGACCGTTGACCAGGATCAGCCGGCTGTCGGGGGTTCGGGCGGATGGGGCAGGCACACCATAGTCAACGCCGGTGACGCCCGGCCCGCGCCGCTAATGATCTTCGATCCGCCCGCTTGCTGGTAGGTGAAAACTCGTTGGGCCGCCACGGCGGCCGCTGCTATCTTCCGGGTGGCCGTGCGAGAGACGAGGGGGTGGTACCCGTGAAGGCGGTATTTGGCAGGGCTGCCCTCCTCCAGGGTCACGGTCGGGCGATAGGTCGTCCGGGAGCGGCGTTCACGCGCACTCCCGAAAGGCACGACCGTGCGATTCACGTCCGAACAGCGCCTCGACGACGGCGTTCTGGAACGCGACTTCACCCGCGGCGAGATCCCGGGCGTCCTGTGGACGCCCGGATCCGCCTCCGCGCCGGCGCCGCTGATCCTCGTCGGCCACCCCGGCGGCCTGCGCCGGATGCATCCCCGGCTGGCGGCCCGGGCCCGGTACTACGCGGCGCGGTACGGCTTCGCCGCCGCCGCCGTTGAACTCCCCGGCAGCGGTGACCGGCCCCGTTCGGCCGCCGCCGAGCAGGCCCGCGCCGACCTGCGCCGGGCGCTGGCGGCCGGTGAGCCGGTCGGCGGCGAGATCGTCGACCGGCTCGTGCTCCCGCTGGTCGAGGCGGCGGTCCCGGAATGGCGGGCCACCCTCGACGCCCTGCTCGCGCTGCCCGGGATCGGCGGCCCGGTCGGGTGCGACGGAGGCCCGATCGCGATCGGTGTCCGGCTGGCGGTCCTGGAGCCGCGTATCGCGGCGGCCAACCTGTTCGCCGGGAGCTTCGTACCCGCCGCCCTGGTCGAGGAGGCCCGGCGGGTCACGATTCCGATCCAGGTCCTGCTGCAGTGGGACGACGAGGGGAACGACCGGCAGGCGGCGCTGGACCTGTTCGACGCCTTCGGATCCCGGGAGAAGACGCTGCACGCCAACCTCGGCGGGCACACCGGCGTCCCGGCGTTCGAACTTGACGCCGGGGCCCGCTTCTTCGCCCGGCACCTGGACCGAGACCGCCCGCCCAGCCCCGATGGCACACCATAGTCAACGCTGTTGACGCCCAGCCCGGCCACAGCGAGATCGCCTTCTTCGAGGCCGAGATCGGCGCGCTCGGCGCCGGCGGCCCGGGGGTCGAGGGGGGCGGGCACGCCTGGCCCGGGGCCGGGAGCTGACCCAGGCCGGTGTGCTCGCGGTGGCCCGCCGCCGGCTGCTGAACCGCCGGCTGCTGAACCGCCGGTGCAACCTCGAGAAGGGCGCCCGGATCTGACAGCGGCTCCGCCGGGGGTCTGGCTGTGGCACCGTGGAGCTGTGCCAGCCGATCCCGCGCTCGTCCTCTGGGACGTCGACCACACGCTGGTGAACATGGCCGGGGTCAGCCAGCTGATCTACGAGCGGGCGTTCGCCGCGATGACGGGCCGCGTGTTGGAGCGGGTCGCCGACATGGCCGGGCGGACCGAGCGGGCCATCGCCGCCGACACCCTGCGGCTGGCCGGCTTCGCCGACCCCGAGCCGATGCTGCCGGCCTTCTTCGAGGCGCTGCGCGCCGCGGCGGCCGAGATGACCGAGCAGATGCGCGCCCGGGGCCGGGCGCTGCCGGGCGCCCGCGAGACCGTCGCCGCGTTCGGCGCCGACGGCGTCAACCAGACGCTGGTCACCGGCAACCTGCGCGCGCTGGCCGGGATGAAGCTGGCGGCCGTCGGCCTGACCGACCACCTGGACCTGGCGGTCGGCGGCTACGGAGAGGACAGCGCCGACCGGGCCGAACTGGTCCGGTCGGCGATCGCCCGAGCCGAGGCCGCCTACGGACTGGCCTTCCCCCGGCAGCGGGTGGTGGTGGTCGGTGACACCGTGCACGACGTGCGAGGCGCCCGCGACGCCGGGGCCCGGGCTGTCGCGGTGGCGACCGGCCGCCCCAGCTTCGCCGCGCTGGCCGCGGCCGGCCCCGACGCCCTCCTGGCCGATCTCACCGACCCCGTCGCCGTCCGAGCCGCGGTCTTCGGCACCGTCGGTTGAGGCGTCCGCCTCGGGTCACCTGGGCCACGGCGTCAGCCGATGTAGGGGCCGGACCCGGTGGGCAGACCGGCCTCGGCCCAGTCCTGGATGCCCTCCCGGTACTTACGGACGTTGGTGTAGCCGAGCGCGGTGAGCGCCGCCGCGACCTGCTGGCTGTTCGGGCAGGCCGGGTTGGAGCAGTAGGTGACGATCGCGGCCGCCCGGTCGGGCAGCAGTGCCGCGGCCTGACCGTCGACGTCCGCCGCGACCAGCGGGAGCGCGCCCGGCAGGTGCTGCTTCTCGTAGTAGTCGCCGCCGAGCGCGTCGACGACGGTCACGGTGCCGGCGTCGATCTCGGCGCGCAGCTCGTCACGGGTGATGAGAGCGGTCACGGTTTCCTCCGCAGGTTTGTGGACTACAGTCCGGTTATGTCTCAGGAGCGTAACGGACCACAGTCCGGTTGTGGGGGCTCGGGAGGCGAGCTGCTGGTGTTGCGTGCGTCACCTCCCAAGGAGCGCGCGGACGCGGCGCGCAACCGGGCGGCCGTGCTAGCCGCGGCGGCCGAGCTGTTCCGCCGCCACGGCGTGGACGGCGTCTCGATGGACGCGGTCGCGGCGGCGGCCGGCGTCGGCAAGGGAACGCTGTTCCGGCGCTTCACCGACAAGGCGGGGCTGGCCGTCGCCCTGCTCGACGCGCGCGAGCGGGAGCTGCAGGAGGCGATCCTGTTCGGCCCGGCGCCGCTCGGGCCCGGAGCGGCGCCGGCGGAAACGGCGCCAGGGGGAACGGCGCCGGCCGACGCCCCGAGCGCCCGCGAGCGGCTGCGCGCGTTCGCCGGCGCCTACCTCGACTACGTCCTGGCCCACCTGGACCTGGTCCGGATGTCGGAGACCGGCTCGCCCGGCGCCCGCTACCGCACTGGCGCCTACCGCTTCTGGCACCGGCACGTCGCGATCCTGCTGGCCGGCCGGGCCGATCCCGACGCCGACGCGCACGCCCTGCTCGCGCCGCTGGCGGCCGAGCACCTGCGCGCAGTGGTCGCCGAGCTGGGGGAGGAGCGCGCCCGCCGCTCCACCCTGGCCCTCGTCGACGCCCTGACCGTGCCGGCCGGCGGGTGAGACCGGCGCGCGGCCACGCGCCGGGGCAGTCAGCCGGCGCTGAGGGACTGGCCCGACGCCCGGGTGAGCCTTCGCCCGCTGGCCGCCGTCAGGCCACGCCGGCGCGCTCGGCGAGGATCAGGGCGAGGCCGGCCTCGAAGCGGGCGTCGGCGTCGGCCGGGATGGATCCGGTGGCCGCGGCCAGGTGCGGGTAGCGGCCGGCCGGCGGGCGCGGCGGCGGGGGGGCGGTCGCGTCCGGGCCGCGCTTGGCGACGGCCGCCGCCCGCAGCCGGGCCGCCGGCAGTGCCTCGCCCAGGGTGAACAGCAGCGCGGTCCGGGCCAGGACGGCCGCCTCCGCCGGTGAACGGCTGTCCTGACGCAGCAGGCCCACGACGTGGTTGGCCAGCTCCCAGAACGGCTCCGAGTCCGGCGGGCGGCGGGGAACCAGGCTGGCCATGGCCGGCCGGTCGAGGAGGGATCGGCGCAGCCGGCGGAAGCACTCCCGGGCGTCGGCCAGTGGTTCACCGTCAGCCGGCAGCTCGAGCTCACCCCGGATGAGCGTGTCGGCGAGCTCGTCGAGCAGCTCGTTCTTGTTCGTGAAGTGCCGGTAGACGGCGGTCGGATCGACGTCGAGCCGGGCGCCGAGTGCCCGCATGCTCAGCCCGGCGACCCCGCCGACCTCGACGATGTGCATCGCCGCGGCCAGCAGCACCGGCCGGGACAGGCTGTTGCGCGGCGTCCGGGCGGGCGTCTCGTCCGGCGCGGTCTCGGGGGAGGTCATAACGGCAATCTACACCGTGGTCAACGCTGTTGACGGCGCCTCACGGGGACCAGTTGATCAGTGTGTTGCGTGACGCAGCGGGTCGCGGCCGATGAAGCCGAGCAGGCGGGTCTGGGCGTCGGCGTCGTCGGGGACCGGCACTCGGGGGCCGAACTGCCCCGAGGAGCGCATCAGTTCTTCGATCGGCTCCATCCCGGCGAGCAGGTCGGCGCACGTCGCCGGGTCGAGCCGCTCGTCCTGGCCGGTGGCGCGGGCCAGGTCCCAGGTGTGCATGAACACGTCGGAGGTGTAGAAGCGGTCGACCGCGTCGGGCAGCGGCATCTCGCCCACGATGGGGTGTCGGAAGGGGGTGGCCGCGTCCGGCCCGTCGAGCAGCCGCTGGACCGCGTCGGCCTGGATCTCCCAGGCGGCGACCGGGTCCGTCTCCGGGGCCGGTCCGCGCTCGAGCTCCAGGCCGGTGGCGCTGGCCAGGAAGCCGGGGAACCAGCCGAGGAGGTGGCCGACCACGTCCCGGGCGCGCCAGCCGGCGACCGGGGCCGGGGCGTCCCAGTCGGACGTACCCCGTACCCGGGCGGTGAAGGCGGCGGCCACCGCGCGGTGACGTTCGGCCGGGTCCGCGGGCAGGCTCATGCTCCGGCCCCGTCCGCGCTCTCGCCGGCGCCCTCGGCGATCTGGCCGGCGGCGAGCAGGCCGTCCAGCTTGGCGTAGCCCTGGTCCACGCCGACCTCCATCCCACTGCGCAGCCAGGCGTCCCGGGCCTCGAAGCTGTCGCACAGCGACTGGATGCGCAGTCGGGTGCGGCGCTCGCCGAGGGGCTCGAGGAGGAGCGTCTCCAGCGCGACCCCGTCCGGCTCGGCCTCCCAGGTGAAGGTCTGCACGATCCGGTCCGGCCGGACCTCGTGGAAGCAGCCGCGGAAGGCGAACTCCATCCCATCGTGGGCGCCGACATAGCGCCAGCTGCCGCCGGTGCGGGCGTCCCAGTAGTCCAGGGTGACGGCCGTCCTGTCCGGGCCGACCCAGCGGGCGAACAGCTCTGGGTCGGTGTGCGCCCGGAACAGCTGGGCCGGGGTGGCCGCGAAGTCCCGGGTGATCCGGATGATCGGGACGGTCGGGTCCGCCTCGATCGTCGCGGTGGTGATCGTGTCGTTCACGCTGTCTCCTCGCGCGCCGGACGGTGCCCGGGCGCCTCGTCGTCGTCCAGCTCTGCCAGCACGGCGTCCAGCCGCCGGAAGCGGGCCTCGGCCCGTCGCCGGTAGCGCTCGATCCATTTCGTCATGAGGTCGAAGACCTCCGCCTCCAGGTGCACCGGGCCGCGGTGCCCCTCCGTCCGCCGGCTGACCAGCCCGGCCTGCTCGAGCACCTTCAGGTGCTTGGAGATGGCCTGGACGCTCACCGGGTACGGCGCGGCCAGTTGGCCCACGGTGGCGTCGCCCTCGGTCAGCCGGGCCACCAGGTCGCGGCGGGTCGGATCGGCCAGGGCCGCGAACACCCGGGACAGCGGGTCGCTCATCTCCGACTCCCCATCCTCAACCAGTTGGTTGAGGAAACGGTAGGCCAGCGCTGAGCGGTCGTCAACCACATGGTTGAGAAGGGGCCCCGCCGGGCCGGCTAACAGAGGTCCCGGACGACGGCAGCCAGAACGACGAGCCGTCGGTCGTCTCGGGGGGTGCCGGCAAGGAACGTGTCACCAGCCGCAAACGGCGATGATGATCTAGCTGGCCTGTGGTTCGGCGGTGGTGAGTTCGTGGCGGGCTCGGCCGGCGGCGCGGAGTTCGCGTAGGTCGGGGATGTGGTTGTAGAGGGTGCCGGGGCTGACGCCGAGGAGCTTCGCGATCGAGGTGACGCTGGCCTCGGGGTTCGGAAGCATGTCGCGGGCGGCGCGGATGATCTCGGGGGTGGCGACGGTGGGCCGTCCGCCGACGTGGCCGCGGGCGCGTGCGGCGGCCAGGCCCTCGCGGGTGCCGGCGACGATGAGCTCGCGGAACTCGGCCAGAGCGGCGAAGACGTGGAAGACGAGCCGGCCGCCGGGGGTGGTGGTATCGAGGTTCTCGTGCAGTGAGGTGAACCCGACGCCACGGCGCCGCAGGTCGCCGACGGTGGTGATGAGGTCCTGCAGGGAGCGGGAGAGCCGGTCGAGCGAGGGCACCACGAGGGTGTCGCCGGCGTGCATGAATTCCAGGCAGGCGGCGAGCTCGGGGCGGTCGGCGTCGCGGCCGGACTCCTTCTCGGCGAAGATCCGCCGGCAGCCGGCGGCGGTGAGCGCGTCGAGCTGGCGCTCGAGCTTCTGCCCACCGGTCGACACCCGGGCGTAGCCAATGCGGATGTGGGTGAGCACCGCCGGCTCGGCGACGAGCAGTTCGGCGGGCTCCAGGTCCGAAGTCACGCCGCGATCATCTCATCATCGAGGGGAGCAGGACCGTGGCCATCAGCGAGGCGAACTCGTCCACGGCCTCGAAGCGCAGCGGGGCGTAGCGCGGCCGATCGCCTGCTGACACGTACCGGCTCGCCGGGTCGATGCCGCGGGCGCGCAGATCCCGGTAGACGGTGTCGCGAGTGGTGTCGCAGGCACGAGCGTCACCAAGGAAGTCGTCGACGCCGCCCGAGAGTCCCTGGTCATCGGCGTGCTGTAAACCATCAGGGTGTTGACCATGCGAACCGCGGCCATGGCGGACATCCCTGAAATCCTCGCCTTCTGGCAGGCAGCGGCCGAGGATGCACATCGGCCGCCGGACAACCCGGCCGCACTACGGCACCTGATTGATCGCGACCCAGACGCGCTGATCCTCGCGGAGGAAGACAGGCGTCTGGTCGGCACTGTCATCGCCGGATGGGACGGATGGCGGTGCCACCTGTACCGGCTGGCCGTCGCACCAGACCGCCGACGTCAAGGCATCGGCGGTGCCCTGCTGAAGCAGGCCGAGGAACGGCTCCGGGCCCTCGGCGGGACCCGTGCCGACGCGATGGTGCTGCAGGAGAACGAGCCGGCTCACCATGCCTGGCAGGCGAACGGGTATCGGTTGCAGCCTGAGTGGGCCCGATGGGTCAAGCCTCTCGCGCCGGACGGACGCCCAGCCACCCGGCAACACCCCAGGTAGCGCCGAGGAATCAGCGCCACTTACCGGCGAAGATCACTCCCGGGGCCGTCGTCGCGCCTCCGGGGGTGATCTTCAGGAAACGAAAGTTTCTTGAAGATCGGCGAGGGTTCACCCGTCGGTGGTGGGTCTGGCGGCCACCGACGAAGCGGCGGCGATCCCGGCCGGCGGCGCAGTGGAACAACACCCCGCCCGGCGCGGCACGGGCGATGGCACAGATGGCGGCCGCGACACGACCGGGCTTGGCCTCCAGAAACGGGCGGAAATAGAGCGGGGTCCCGTTGAGCCCGGACGTATTGAGCCGCTGCCACAGTGCGACGTCGGCGATGTCGTCGATCGGCACCTCGACCCGGCTCAGGTCTGGCGATGGCGCCGGTGGGCCGGCTGGTGATAGACGCACGTCCTTTGATCGGCCGCCGGTCAGTGTTTCTAGATAGTCAACGCTGTTGACGACCCGCCTTGCGCAAGAAATGATCTTGCTACAGCGGAAGAACGCGCCACCGACCCAGCGCGGGGCCGCGATCTTGGTCCGCGGGCCCGCGGCCGCCGGTTCAGGACATCCAGGTGGTGAGGTTGCGGCCCAGCATGCCGGCGGGTGACGCGGCGACCTCGAAGGTGCCGCGGCGGCTGTCGCCGGCGCCGGTCCCGCTGGGCGCGGCCACCTCAGCCTGCGCCGCGGCGACCATCTCGGCCGGCAGCCGCAGCGGCAGCGGCGCGCGGGGCGGCATCGCCGCGTCCCCGCGCACGACCTCGACGCCGGCGAGGAGGGCGTCGAGGACCTGGGCGTCGGCGGCGTCGGGTTCGGTCGCGGCCGGGCCGGTGATGGCCGCGCGCAGGAACCAGCGGGGCCCGTCGACGCCGATGAGCCGGACGGGACGGACCTTGCCGCCAATCTTCGCCCGCAGGCGCAGCTCGGGTCCGCGCGGCCCGTCGACGGCCTCGGCCTTGCCGCCGGAGGCGCCGCTGGCCGCTTCGGCGATCTCGTCCCACAGGCCGTGGCTCTTGGGCGCGGCGAAGGCCATCAGGTCCATCCGGGACCGCTGGACGGCGGCGACGACACCGATCACCTCGGTACCGTCCGGGGCGGTCTGGAACGCGAGCTCGACCCCGTCGAGCAGCGGGATCCGCAGCGCGCCGAGGTCGAGCACGACCCGGGCGGGACCCTCGCCGGCCGCGCCGTCGCCGGTGGTCTCCTCGGACTCCAGCTCCCCCAGGCCGGTCGTGTTCTCGGCGTCCCGGACCTTGTGGCGTCGTCCGAACATGATGTGTCCTTTCGTACGGACAGGGACGATTCGGCCTGGCGCGGGCAGCGCGTCTCCCCGTCGCGCCGCCCGAAGCGCGCGGCCGGGTGCGTGCCGCCGTCCCGGCTCGGTCAAACGATACGATGAGAGCCATGGTCAAACGATGGCGCCGGGTTCGTCCGTACCCACCGCGGTGATCCCCCGGCCGGCGCCGCCGCGTGCCGGCCCTGTCAACCGAGCCATCACAGCCTGAGGACCATCATGACCAAACGCGCGCTCACCGGTATCAAGCCGACCGGGGTCCCCCACGTCGGGAACTACTTCGGGGCGATCCGTCCCGCGCTGGGCCTCACCGAGACCTACGACGCCTACTACTTCATCGCGGACTACCACGCGCTGACGACGGTCCGCGACCCGAAGGAGCTCACCGAGCAGACCTACGGGGTGGCGGCCGCGTGGCTGGCGATGGGCCTGGACCCGGAGCGGGTCACCCTCTACCGGCAGTCGGACATCCCGGAAATCTTCGAGCTGACCTGGATTCTCGCCTGCCTGACGCCCAAGGGCCTGATGAACCGGGCCCACGCCTACAAGGCGGCGGTCGACGCGGCCGTGGCGGCGGGGAAGGCCGACGTCGACGCGGACGTGTCGATGGGGGTCTACAGCTATCCGGTGCTGATGGCGGCGGACATCATCGCGTTCTCCAGCGACATCGTGCCGGTCGGTCGGGACCAGACCCAGCACGTGGAGATGGCCCGGGACATCGCGCAGAAGTTCAACCACGCCTACGGCCCGGTGCTCACCGTGCCCGCCGTCGCCGTCCAGAAGGAAGTCGCGACGATCATCGGCAGCGACGGCCGGAAGATGAGCAAGTCCTATGGCAACATCGTCCCGCTCTTCGGTGAGCCGGCCGAGCTGCGTAAGATCATCCGCCGGTACAAGACGGACTCGTCGGGCCTGAACGAGCCGAAGGACCCGGAGGCCAGCGGCCTGTTCCAGATGTACCGGGAGATCGCGCCGGCCGACGACGTCGCCCGGATCCGGGCCGGGCTGGAAAGCGGCGAGCTGAGCTGGAAAGAGCTGAAGGACGCCACGTTCGAGACGCTCGACGCCTTCCTGGCCGAGCCCCGTGAGCGCTACCGGGAGCTGATGGCCGACCCGGCCCGGATCCAGCGGGTCCTGCGGGAGGGCGCCGAGCGGGCCCGTCCCGACGCCAGCACGTTGCTGGTGAAGGTCCGGGCGGCGATCGGCCGTCAACCCCTTGCCTGAAACTTGAAAGGTGCACTGATGTCAACGCAGGAGCCCGAGGCGACGGGGCCTCGGTCCGGCTTCCCGGTCGACACGCTCTCGGATGCCGCCCGCTCGGCGCCGGAGGGCGCTCCGGTCCGGCTGGCCGGCCGGATCGTCCTGTGGCGGCGGATGGGTGGGCTGATCTTCGGTCACATCCAGGACCGGGCTGGGCGGGTCCAGGTGTCGCTGGCCCGGGACGACTTCGGGGCCGAGGATTTCCTTCACTGGACGAAGGCGGTGAAGATCGGCGACTTCATCGGGGTGACCGGCGAGACGTACACGACGCGGCGGGGTGAGCCGACCGTCCGTGCCCGTGAGCTGGTCGTGCTGAACCGGACGGTGCGGGCGCTGCCCGACAAGTGGGCCGGGCTGTCGAACGTCGAGGCCCGCTACCGGCGGCGCTACCTGGACCTGCTGGTCAACCCGGAGTCGCGGGACCGGTTCCGGACCCGGGCGAAGGTCATCAGCCGGATGCGCCGGTTCCTCGACGACGCCGACTTCCTCGAGGTCGAGACGCCGGTGCTGACCGAGGCGGCGTCGGGGGCGGCGGCGCGGCCGTTCATCACCCGGCACAACGCCCTCGGTGAGGACTTCTACCTGCGGATCTCGCCGGAGACGTTCCTCAAGCGGATCGTCGTCGGCTCGCTGGACCGGGTCTACGAGCTGGGCCGCAACTTCCGCAACGAGGGCATGGACTCCTCGCACCTGCAGGAGTTCACCATGCTCGAGTGGTACGCGGCCTACTGGGACTACCGCGACAACATGGCGTTCGTCCGGGAGATGATCCTGGCCGTCCTGGACGACGTCGTCGGCTCGCGGACGATCACGTTCGGTGGGACGAAGCTGGACTTCGGCGCCGACTGGCCGGAGATCGACTACCGGGCCGAGGTGGAACGGCGCACCGGGGTGGACCTGACGGTCGTCCGGGACCTGCCGGCACTGAAGGCGCGGGTGGCCGAGCTGGGTCTGGAGTGCGCCGGCGAGGTCGGGGCGACGAAGTCGTACGCGGCCGGCGTCGACCTGCTCTACAAGCGGACGGTCCGCCCGCACCTGATCCAGCCGTGTTTCCTGGTCCACCACCCGGCCGAGCTGGTGCCGCTGGCGCGGCGGTCGGACTCCGACCCGTCCCGGCTGGACATGTTCCAGGTCGTGGTGGACGGCGCGGAGATCGTCAAGGCGTATTCGGAGCTGGTCGACCCGGCAGAGCAGCGCCGCCGGCTGGAGGAGCAGGCGGAGCTGCGGGCCGCCGGCGACGACGAGACGATGATGTTGGAAGAGGACTTCATCGAGGCGATGGAGTACGGGATGCCACCGATGTCGGGGCTGGGCATCGGCATCGACCGGTTCGTCGCGCTGCTGACCGACGCGCCGACGCTGCGCGAGGTCGTCCTGTTCCCCACGATGCGCGGCGCCCACCGCCCGGCCGACCAGGACGAATAGAAGACCTACATAGCGCTAGAAGACCTACATAGCGCTAGAAGACCTGCATAGCGCCGGACGAGACCGCGGGGTCGTTCAGGGCCTGCGGCCGTGGAAGGTGCGACGCAGGTCGCCCGCCCAGGCGTCGGGGATCTCCCAGGGGATGAAGTGGCCCCCGTGGTCGTGGGCATTGACGTTGACGTGGTTGAACCAGGCGGCCCCCGGGCCGGTCGTGAACGCCCGGACGCGCTCGGCCGCGGAGTGGATGCCGGGCGGGTTCTCGTAGGTGACGAGAGTGAGGCCGACTGGGGTCTGCACGACCGGCGCGCGGTCGTGAGCGGGTGTCCAGGGGTAGCGGTTGGCGTTCGCGTAGTACCGCATCGACGTGCCGATGGAGTTGTTCACCCAGTAGATCGTGGCGTGGGTGAGCAGGTCGTCCTTGGTGAAGACGGACTCGATGTCACCGCCGTTGTCGCTCCAGGCGTTCCATCGCTCCAGCAGCCAGGCGAGCAGTCCGGCGGGTGAGTCGCTCAGCCCGTGGGCCAGGGTGGCGCCGTCGAGCATGTGCACGGCGAGATGGGACGCGGAGCGGCGGTCCAGCTCGACGATCCGGGCGCGGACGTCCGCGGGCTGGCCCTCGGTGAGGGGCAGGTTGCGGGCGAAGTCCCAGGCGCGGGGGCCGGTGAAGAAGTCGAGTGGCAGCCCGGAGCTGATGTGGATGCCGTACAGCTCGTCGGCATACTTGTGGCCGAGCTGGCTGGAGACGATCGCGCCGATGTCGCAGCCGCCGGCGGCGTACCTCTCATAGCCCAGGGTCTCGGTCATCAGGGTGTGCCAGAGGTCGGCGACCTTCCAGAAGTTGACGTCGGGGAAGCCGGTGAGCGGGCCGGGGAAACCGAAGCCGGGCAGGGACGGCACGATCACGTCGAACGCGTCGGCCGGGTCGGCGCCGAACGCGGCCGGGTCGGCCAGCGGGTCGATCACCTTCGACCAGTGCCAGAACGTCCACGGCCAGCCGTGGGTGAGGATCAGCGGGATCGGGCGGGGGCCGCGGCCGGGCTTGCGCATGAAGTGCACCGGGACACCGGCGACGTCCACCTGGTAGTGCTCGTAGGCGTTGATCGCGGCCTCGGCCTTCCGCCAGTCGTAGCCGTCCCGCCAATGGGCGACCAGCTCACGCAGATAGCTGTCCGGGACACCGTAGGACCAGTCCTCATTCGCCTCGTCCAGCGGCGGACGGGTCATGGCGAGACGGGCGCGCAGGTCGTCGAGGACCTCATCGGGCACGTGGATCGGGGCGGGCTCCAGAGGGAGGGCGCGCAGCGGGGCCATGGCGTGGTTCTCCTTACTAAATCTCCGGATTGAGGGCCAGGGCGAGGCTGGGGGCGAGGCGGGCGACGACCTCGTCGTCGGTCATCGAGGCGATCGGCTCTAGGCCGAGCAGGTAGCGGCTGAAGATGATGCCGGCCATCTGCGCGGTGAACGCGGCGGCGCGGGCGCCGGCCTCGGCGGCGGTGAGGCCGAGTGCCGCCCGCAGGTACTCGGTGATCCGGTCGATGATCTCGCGGCCAACCAGCTCGCGGACCAGTCGCTTCTGCTCGGGGTCGGAGAGGGCGGCGACCCCGAGCGAGCGCAGTGCCGGTCCGGCGTCCGAGCTGCCCCACAGGGCCAGTACCCGGCGGGAGAGCGTCTCGGCCAGGGTTGCCGGGTCGGGCCGCTGGGCGAGGACCGCCGCCAGGACGTCGGCCGGGTTGGCCGGCAGGGCCATCGCCGCGCCGAACAGTCCCTGCTTGGAGCCGAAGTAGTAGCTGACCAGGGCCACGTCGACGCCCGCCTCGGCGGCGACGGTGCGCAGGGTGACGTTCCGGTACCCGTCGGCCAGGAAGTGGGCGCGGGCGACGTCCCGGATGCGGTCCCGGGTTTCGGGCTGGCCACGGCGGCGGCCTCGACCGGCGGAGTTTTTCATCAGGGTTGAAATCTAGCAGGTCCCGTGTCATCGTTGATTTCAACAGCGATGAATTCAGCCGCCGCCGACCCGCGGCGGATCGGGGAGGGGCCATGAGGACGAACAGATCGACCGCCGGCGCGCAGGCAGCCGACGGGACACGGCAAGGGAACCGGCCAGCCGACCGCCCTGCCGCCGGGCGGGCGGCGAGCCACGGTCTGGTAACAGCGGTGGTGTGCCTGGCGCTGGCGGCGGTGGTGTCGGCGATGGCGTCGCTCAACGTCGCCCTGCCCGACATCGGCCGGGACACCCGGGCCAGCCAGACCCGACTGGAATGGATCATCGACGCCTACTCGCTGGTATTCGCGGCCCTGCTGCTGCCGGCCGGGGCGCTCGGCGACCGCTTCGGCCGGCGCAAGGCGCTGATCGGCGGGCTGGTCGTCTTCGGCGCCGGGTCCGCGGCGGCGATGACCGCCCACTCCTCGACCGAGCTGATCGCCCTGCGGGCGGTGTTGGGTCTGGGCGCGTCGCTGGTCATGCCGGCGACCCTGTCCACCATCACCAGCACGTTCCCGCCGGCCGAGCGATCCCGGGCCGTGAGCGTCTGGGCCGGAGTGGCCGGCGCCAGCGCGATCGTCGGGCTGCTGTCTTCCGGCGCGCTGCTGGAGGCGTTCTCCTGGCGGTCGGTGTTCGGGCTGAATGTGGTGCTGGCCGTCGTCGCGCTGGCCGGGACGGTGGCGTTCGTGCCCGAGTCGGCCTCGCCGGACGCGCCCCGCCTGGACCTCGGCGGCGCGACCCTGTCCGTGCTCGGCCTGGTCGCGCTGGTGTTCAGCGTGGTCGAGGCGCCGGAGGTCGGCTGGCTGGCCGCGCGGACGCTGATCGGCCTGGCTCTGGCCCTGGTCGCGCTCGTGGGCTTCCTCGGCTGGGAGGCGCGGTCGCGGGAGCCGATGCTCGACCCGCGGCTGTTCCGGCTGCGCGGGCTGTCGGCCGGCACCCTGTCGATCTTCGCGCAGTTCTTCGCGTTCTTCGGCTTCGTGTTCGTGCTCCTCCAGTACCAGCAGGGGGTGCGCGGGCACAGCCCGCTGATCGCCGCGGTGTCCGTGCTGCCGCTGGCGGGGGTGCTCATGCCGACGTCGCGGCTGGCGCCGGTGCTGGCCGGGCGGTGGGGCGCGCGACGGGTGTGCGTGAGCGGGCTGGTCCTGATCGCGGCCGGGCTGACGATCATCTCGCGGGTCGGGGTGGACAGCTCCTACTGGCAGCTGCTGGCCGGGCTGATCCCGCTCGGCGCCGGGATGGGCACGGCGATGACGCCGGCCACCACCGCGGTCACCGAGGCGCTGCCCCCGGCTCAGCAGGGCGTCGGCTCGGCGCTCAACGACCTGTCCCGGGAGGTCGGCGGCGCGATCGGCATCGCCGTCATCGGCAGCCTGCTGACCGCGACCTACCGGAGCCACCTGAGCCTGCCGGGCGTGCCGGCGGCTGTCGCCGGGCCCGCCCGGGACTCCTTCGGCGTGGCCGCGCACCTGGGCGGCCCCGTCGCCGGGCACGCCCGGGAGGCGTTCGTGTCCGGGCTGCACGTGGCGCTGCTGGTCGGGGCGGGCGCGGCGCTGGTCGCCGCCGTCGCGGTCGCTCTGCTGCTCGCGCCCGGCCGGCCGGGCGCGGGCGCGCCGGGCGCGGGCGCGCCGGGCAGCGCGGACGAGCCGGCGCCGGTGCCGGCGCGGGTCTGACCAGGACTGGACGGCCCGGTCAGTCCGTGGCCGGGGGGCCGCCGGCCAAGGTCCGCAGGACGGCGGTCAGATCGCGAGCGGTCTGGGCCTGTTCCGGGCTGGCCTGGCCCGCCGGGGTCGCGGCGACCTGTTCCCACAGCCCGGCCATCGCCTCGAACAGTTCCGGGCCCAGGCCAGCGGCGGCCTGGGCCCGCGCGATCTCCCGCATCTCGCCGACGTAGCGGTCGGCCTTGCTGGCCGACAGGGCCAGGGCGAGCGGTGCCTCGGCGACCATCGCGGGAAACGCGCCGGCCAGGTCGGCCAGGACCGGTTCGAGGACTCCGGCCGCGTAGGCTGTCCGGGCAGCCTGCATGAAGATCGCGCTGAAACCCTTGTTGACGCTGGCCGTCGACATCTTGACCGCGCTGGCCGTGCCGGCCGGCCCAGGCAGAACGCGCACGCCGAGGCCGGCGTGGGGCAGCCGGGCCACCTCGTCGGCCCGGGGCCCGCTCAGGTAGAGCCGGGTCCGGGGCCGCTCGGAGGGCCCCGGGGTGGGCGGCGGGCCGGAGATCGAGCCGTCGACGAGGTCCAGCCCGTCCTGTTCTGGTCGGCCCTGTTCTGGTCGGCCCTCTTCTCGTCGGCGCAGCGCGGCCGCCACGGCGATGATGGTGGCCGGGGCGATGGCGTTGAGATCCGCGAACAGCGGACGGACCCGGGCCGTCACCGCCGCGGCGGCGATCGTCTCGGCCACGCCGACGGCCGCGGCGGGCGGCACGACGGACAGGACGATGTTGGCGGCCGCGACCGCCTCCTCCAGCGAGCCAAGCAGTTCGACGCCGGCCGCTTCGGCGGCCTGGGCGAGTTCGCGGGTGCGGGCCGAGCGGCCGGCGACGCTGGCCACCACCCGGGCGCCGGCTTCCCGGTAGCCGCGCGCGAGCGCCGATCCCATCGCGCCGGGACTGACGATCATGACTGTCGCCACGGGCTGTCCGGCCTTTCCGTCGTTCGGTTGGTCATGCGCTGAGTCTGCCCCCGGCCCAACCGTCGCTCGTACTTGTCTCGTCCGTGACGCCACCGCCTCTTGCAATGGCGTCTTGATGACGTCATAGTGGTGCCATGGACATCACGCCGTACGTCGACAGCCTGCGGGACGCACTCGCGGCCGCCGCGGCGCCCGGCGGCGACGAGGCACGAGCCCTTGCCGACCGGCTGGCTGGCGCGCTCGACTCCGCCGCCCGCCTGAGCCTGCTGGAAGCGCTTTCCGCCGCCGCCGACGAGATCACCCAGGAACTCGCGCCCGGATCGGTCGAGGTCCGCCTGCGCGGCCGCGACCCTGACTTCATCGTGACGTCACCGCCCTCGGAGGAGTCCGACGACGACGGGGCAGCGCCGGTTCCGGTCCGGCTGGCCGCGCCGGAACCGGCGTTCGGCGACGGCGACGAGATCCGGACCGCGCGGATCACCCTGCGCGTCCCGGAGCACCTCAAGCCGCGCGTCGAGGCGGCGGCCGAGCAGGCGGGCCTGTCGGTCAACGCCTGGCTGGTGCGCGCCGTGGCCATCGCGCTCGACGCGCCCGCCGAGGGCCGGTCCAGCTCTCGCGGTGGCCAGCGCTACAGCGGCTGGCTGCGCTGACCCCGCACTGCCCACCTTCAGCCGTTTCGTTCGTCCCCGTTCCTGAGCCACCGCTACCCAGGGAGACACCGCCATGCCCACCTTCGACACCCCCACCGAGATCCGGGCCGACCTCGCCCTGGGCGGCGACAGCCGCGCCCGCGTCGTGGCCGGCGAGCGCACGGACACCGTCGTGGACGTACGGCCGGCCGATCCCGACCGCGACGCCGACGTCCGCGCCGCCCGGGAGACCGTGATCGAGTTCGCCGACGGCCGGCTCACCGTGAAGACCACCGGCCGGCGCGGCCGGGCCCGGGCGGGAGGCGGCGGTTCGGTCGAGGTGACCGTCGAACTGCCCGCCGGTTCCAGCCTGCGGGCGACGGCCGGCCGCGGCATCCGCGGCACGGGGCGTCTCGGCGAGGCCCGGCTGTTCGCCGCGTCCGGTGACATCGACGTCGAGTCCGCGGCGACGCTGGAGGCCGCGACCGCCGACGGCGACATCACCGTCGGACGGGTGGAAGGTGCCGCGACGGTCCAGACCGCCCGCGGCGCGATCCGCGTCGGTGACGTCGCCGACGGCGCGGTGATCCGGACCGCCCACGGGGCGATCAACGTCGGCTCGGCCGGCGGCGACGTGCGCCTCACCACCGCCCACGGCGCGATCAACGTCGAGAAGACGCTGGCCGATGTGGTCGTCCGGACGGCCTCGGGTGACCTGCGGATCGGCGCCGCGGTGAGCGGAAGGGTGGACCTGGTCGCCGGCGGCGGCAGTGTCGATGTCGGCATCCCGGAGGGTACGGCCGCGCGGCTCGACGCCCATTCCCGCCACGGCCAGGTGCGGACGGAGCTGTCGGCCGCCCCGGGTCCGGCGGCGGCCGACGAGACGGTCGAGCTGCGGGTGCGCACCCACCGCGGCGACATCCTGGTGCGCCGCTCATGACCGGGCGCGGGCGGGGACGCGGTGAGCGGCCGTGATGCTGGCCGGGTTACGGTCACCCTGGTTGATCGGCCTGCGCGGCGTGCCGCTCGCCCGCCTGTGCTCGCCGGACCGAGGAGAACCCGAGATGCCGAAACTGCGCGTCCACAACTTCGCCCTGTCGCTCGACGGCTTCGGCGCCGGAGTCAAGCAGAGTGTGGACAACCCCCTGGGTGTGGGGATGGGCGCAATGCACGAGTGGGTGTTCCAGACCCGGACCGGCCGGCGGATGATCGGTGAGTCGGGCGGCTCGACCGGCATCGACGAGGAGTTCATGGCGGCGGGCACGGACGGGGTCGGCGCCACCGTGATGGGCCGCAACATGTTCGGGCCGGTGCGCGGCCCGTGGGAGGACGAGACCTGGACCGGCTGGTGGGGGCCCAACCCGCCCTACCACCATCCGGTGTTCGTCCTGACCCACCACACCCGGCCGTCGCTGGAGATGGAGGGCGGCACCGTCTTCCACTTCGTCACCGGCGGCCCGGAAGCCGCGCTGGAGCGGGCGTTCGCCGCCGCCGGCGGGCAGGACGTCCGCCTGGGCGGCGGGGTCGCGACCATCCGGCAGTACCTGCGCCTCGGCCTGGTCGACGAGCTGCACGTCGCCGTCGTGCCGAAGCTGCTCGGGGCGGGCGAGCGGCTGTTCGACCCGCTTGACGGGATCGCCGAGGGGCTGGAGTGCGCCGAGTTCGCCGCCTCCCCGACAGTCGCCCACGTCCGGCTGGTCCGCGCCGGTCGCTGACCGGGCCGCGCCACGTCACGCCCGCAGGACGGTGATCGGGCGGCCGGCGGGGCTGGTAGCCGCGCCGAACCGGGTGCGTTCGTCGATGGGAGCGGCCCGCGGGCGGCGGTCGAAGACGACGAGGGTGCCGGTGGCGAGGGCGAGCCGGTCGAGGTAGGCGTCGAGCTGGGTCAGGCCCTCGCTGAGCGGGTCGGGCCGGCCGGGCCGCCACACCTTCAGCTCGATCGCCTCTCGTTGCCACCGGCGGGTGCCGTCCGGGTCCGAGTAGGGCCAGCGGATGTGTAGGTCGATGCGGCCCCGGCCGATGCCGTACTCGCGCTCCACGAACCCGCCGCCGTTGATCAGCCGCTGCAGGAATCCCATCAGGACCAGCTGGGGAGCGGCTTCGTGGTAGCGCTGGCCGGCGGTGAGGATCTCGCCGTTCTCCCGCCAGAAGGCGGCGAACTCCTCCAACAGGCCAGGCAGGTCCAGGGTGCCGTCGCGGCCGACGAAGGCCCGCGGCTGCGCGGTCACGTTGGCCTCGACGGCCCCCGCGAGGACCCGGGCGATCACCTCCCGGTAGATCGGGTTGGCTACCCGGACCGGATTGTCCGGCGCGACCAGACCAAGATCACGCACGTACTGGAGGTCGTCGTCGTAGGGGTCGTCGTCCGAGGCGTCGACCAGGAGACCACCGGCCAGGATCGGTTCCAGGACGCGGCGAACGCGGGGTTCGGCCAGCCGCGCGGCCAGCGAGTCCAGATGGGTCGTTCGGGCCAGGATGAGCCGCTCCTTCGCCCGCTCCACATGCTCGGGGGTGACCGGTTCGCCCACATCAGGGACAAGTCTCTCCACCATCTCGCGGGCCAGCGCGTTCACCAGCCTGGGCTGCCCCCCGGTGAGCTCGATGACCCGCTCGAGTACGCCCGGGTCGAACCTCTGCCCGGTTTCCGCGGTGTGCTGGGCGTAGAGGGCCCGCGCCTCGTCCGCCGTGAAGTTCCCCAGCCGTAGCGACTCAATCTTGATGTTGAACGGGCTCGCGGTGCCCAACCGGCCCGGATGCCCGCCCGCGAACGCCTTGTACTCACGGACGTCACGCAGGCCGCAGAGCACCACCGACGCCGGGAACAACGCCGGCCGGGCGGAGAAACCGGCGCGTAGCTGGCGCAGCACACTGATGAGCGACTGTCCGCGCAGCGCGTCGATCTCGTCGAAGAACAACGCGAGCGGCCGCGGGCAGGCCCGGGCCCACGCGCGTAGCGCCGCCTGCAGCAGCGCCTCGTTCGTGGCGTCCGGCCAGGCCGGTGGGAGCAGCGTCTCGGGCAGCTGGGCGTCGGCCTCCCAACGGATCGCCTGGAGGATGCCGCGCTGGGCGGCGCCGTAGTCGTCGCCGGCCGCCTCGCCTGTCTCGCAGGAGAAGTGCAGCGCCGCGAAGCGGCCGCTCGCGGTCAGCTCGGCGGCCAGCGCGCGCAGTGTCGTCGTCTTGCCGGTCTGGCGCGGGGCGTGGACGACGAAGTAGCCGAACTCCTCCACCAGCCGGGGCGCCGAGGGCAGGCGCGACAGCGCCGGCACGGCGTAGTGGAGATCCGGCAGGCAGGGACCAGCCGTATTGAACCGGCGCGTCACCGATCATCCCCTCGGGCAGCGGTTGGCGATCATCATCCTGGCGCCACTCTACGACCCGGCCGCGACAGCCAGCTCGTGACGGCAGTGGCCCATAGCAGGTCCCGGGCCCCACCGCCGGGCGGCCTGGCCGTTTCTGTCGCACCCGTCGGCGATACTGACCTTGTCGATCGTGAGTTCGAGGAGGGTGACTGTGCGAGATCTACGTTTCTCCCCGGAGGTCGCCGGGCTGCTGGGGCCGCGGCTGATGGACTGGCTGCGGCGGGAGCCCATGTTCGCCCCGGTTCGATGCGTCGGCTGCAAGGCGGAGGCCAATCTGGACTCCGGGGTGGCGATGTCGGTGCTGCTGCTGCCGCACGCGAGCGGGGTGGACGTCCGCTACGGCCACGCCTCCTGCTGCGCGTCCCGGCTGATGCCGCGGGAACCGTGCCTGATACACCAACAGATGCCGCCCTACTCGGAGCTCCACGAGCTCCTGACCCGGCTGGACGGCGCTCCGCCCATCCTGTCGGTCGCGGCGGTCGGGCCCCGCTCCGTCGATCTCGGCGGCGGCGAACGCCGCGACCTGCTGCTCAGCGCGCTGCTGGCCCGCGGTCTCGTCATCGTCAGCAGCATCGACGGACCGACGCTCGCGCGTCTGCCCGTCCTGACCGGCTGGACGGCTCGTCCCCACCTGTCCGCCGGAACGGTCCAGATCCGCTCCGGCGACGACGAGCTGATCTATGAGGCTCCGCCCAGCGACACCCTGCCCTGCTGGCTGGGCCACCTGGTCCCCGGCCAGAACCTGGCGTTGCTGGTCTCCAGCGTGACCGCCGGTGACGCGCCGGCCGAGGCCGACCTGGAGGGCGTGATCAGCGCGACGCTCAGCGCGGCCGGCGACGCCCGGACCGTCGGGGGCCTGGTCCCGGTCGCGCCGCCCAGCATCGAGCCGGTGATCGACTGACCGGTGCCCGGTCCCGGGCCGGGTCCGGCGTAGAGCTGTTGGGCGAGCGCGGCCTGGTCGGCGGACAGTCGAGGTCGGCGGCCGGCGGCGCGGCCGCGGGCGCGCGCGGCGGCCGGGACGCCTTCGCGCCGGACGCGATGTCGATGTGGATGTCGCGGTCGGCGACGCCAGCGCGCAGCAGCGTGTCGACCTGGTGGTCGGGGTTCTGGGCCCCAACATCGACCGTTACACCGGAAAGTTGGCAGTCCCGGTCATGGCGGCGTACAGGCCGTTGGCGGCGAGGAGCGTGTCGTGGTTGCCGGTTTCGGCGATGGTGCCCTTGTCGAAGACGATGATGAGGTCGGCGTGGCGGATGGTGGACAGCCGGTGGGCGACGGTAATGGTGGTGATACCGGCGCCGGCGAGGTTGCCGGCGATGGTGGTTTCGGTCAACGTGTCCAGGGCGCTGGTGGCTTCGTCAAGAATGAGGAGCGCGGGCTGGCCGGCCAGCGCCCGGGCCAACGCGAGCCGTTGGCGCTGGCCGCCGGACAGGGCCGACCCGTTCTCGGAAATGATCGTCTCGTAGCCCATGGGCATGTCCACGATGTCGCGTTCGAGGTCGACGAGCCGCGCGGCGCGGCGGACCTCGGCCAGTGGCAGGTCGGGGGTGCCGAAGGCGATGTTCTGGCGAATGGTGCCGTTGAAGACCGCGACCTCCTGGGTGACCACGCCGCACTGGCTACGGGCGGTCCGTAGATCCAGGCCGCGCAGGTCGTTCCCGTCGAGCAGGACCGTGCCTTCGGTGGGCGGATAGAGGCCCAGAATCAGCTTGACCAGCGTGCTCTTGCCGCTCCCGGACGGGCCGACGAAGGCGACCTGGGTACCGGCCGGGATGCTCAGGTGGATGTGGCGGACCGCCCACGAGTTGGCGCCAGGGTGACGCAGGCCGAGGTCGACCAGGTCGATGCGGCCGGTCAGTGGTGGCGCTGGCCGGCGGGGGCCCGACGCCTGTTCGGGTGCGGTGGCCAGCACGGTCGCCAGCCGTCGTAGCGCGCCCTGGACGCCCTGCAGCTGCTGGAAGGAGACCGCGAGCCGGGTCAGTGGGCCGGAGAAGTTGGTTGCCAGCGCGATGAGGCCGAACATGGCGCCGATGGAGAACCGGCCGGAGAGCACCTGCCAGCCGGCGAGCAGAGGCAGCGCAAGGCTGGCTGTGTCGGCGGCCGCGGTCATGCCCACCGACACGATGGCGGTCAGCCGGGCTCGCCGGGCGCTCGCGGCGAGCTGGCGTTCGTAGAGGGCGCGCCAGCGGCCGAACGCCCATTCCTCGCCGCCGGCGGCCTTCACCGAGTCAATGCCGCGCAGCGCCTCGGCGGCGAACCCTCCGGTCCTTCCGGCTTCGGTGAGTTCGGCGACGGTCAGTTGGGTGATATGGCGCGCGGGCAGGGCGACGAGCAGGATCTGGGCCAGCCCGAAGCCGGCGGCGACCAACCCGAACGTCGCCGAGTACGCAAACAGGACCGCGGCGTAGACGGCGACGAGGACACCGTCGAGTATCCCGCTGAGGGTGTTCTGGGTGAGCACCATCCGTACCTGGTTGTTGGCGGACATCCGGCCGAGCAGGTCACCGACCGAGTGGGCCTGGAAGAAGCCGTAGGGCAGCCGCAGCAGATGGTCGAAGAACGAGGTGGACAGGGTGCGGTCGACCTTGTTCTGCAGATCGACCAGCAGCAGGCCGCGGGCCAGGCTCGCCAACGTCCCCGACAGCGCGACCAGGCCCATGCCGAGGGCGAGGGCGGCCAGGGTGGCGGGCTGGCCGGCCGGGATGACCTGGTCGACCAGGAGCGTGGTGACCGCCGGGCCGGCCAGCCCGAGGGCAGTCAGCAGCGCCGAGGCCAACAGGATCCGCGCGGTCAGCCGGCCGGCGCCGGGGGCGCGCGCCGCCCGGGCGGCCATCGCCCAGCCTGGGCTGGGCGCGCGGGCCCCGCCGGGGCTGAACCCCGGTCCGGGTGTCATGGCCAGCGCCACCCCGGTGAAGTTCTCGTCCAGCTCCTGGCGGTCGGCGATCACCCGGCCGCGCGCCGGGTCCACGATCACCGCGTCCGCGCCGCGGAACCGCTCGAGGACGACGAAGTGGTTGAACGCCCAGTACAGGATCGCCGGCGCCCCGACCTGGGCGAGGTCGTCGAGCCGCTCCACCCGGTACGGCTTCACCTGCAACCGGTAGGAGCGGGCGGCGGTCGCGACCGCGAGCGCGCTCGCCCCGTCCCGTCCCACGAAACACCGCCTGGCGCACTCCTCGACGGTCACTCGGCGGCCGAAATAGCCCAGCACCATCGCCAGGCACGCCGCGCCGCACTCGGTCATGGTGTCCGAGATCAACACCGGCACCCGTCGCCGCGGCCGCACCCTGCCCAGGACGGCCCGGTGCCGCCCGCCGTCCGCACGCATACCCGTCCGTCCCGTCCTGTCCGACAGCTCCGGCCTGACGCGGGCGTCGGCGGCCCGGCTCAGCGGCGGACGCCACCGGCGTCGTGCCGCCATCACCCGGCCGCCTGGCGCTAAGGGCCGCCTGACCCGAGCAGGCTGATCAGCCGCCGGTCGCCTACATAACCTCTGGCCATCACCACGACCGGGCCGCCGCGGGCGGCCGAACCGCCGCGGGCCGATGCCGACGGGCCGTCACCTCCCGCGGCGAGAACCCCCCGCGCTGGCAGGCCCGCCGCTCCCGCCAGCGCCGGAAACTCCCGGACCAGCTGCGTCGCGGTCAGCACCTGCCCGCTGCCTGACACCGCAACGCGGACCGTGCCCGCGCCGGCCGCGGCGGGCACCCGCACCGTCGTCCCGCCCCGCACTCGACCGGCCGCGCTCGCCGGGAGCACCGCCACCACCTGCCCCGGCCAAGGCCCGTCGCCGGTGAGCACCAGCACCGGCACCGGCGCGAACACCGCCACCCGCACCAGCACGGCGACGGCCACCAACGCCGTCAGGCACACCACGCTCGCCGCGACCACCGTCTTCCACCACCGCGACGGCAGCACGCCGTCGAGCTGACGCCCACCGCTGGCGGGATCGCCACCCCACCGCTCGTAGTGCGCGAGCGCCGGCTCGCGGAACAGCGCCCGATGCAAGGGCTCAGCCGCCTCACCGCCGGCCTGGGGCCGAGCCGTATCCGGGCCACCCGTCACCGCGCATCCTCTCCGCTGCCCACCAGCCGACCCCGCGATGCCGCCGTGGCCTGCTTGCTCGCTGGGGTCTTCAGGTCGCGGCGACGACCGCCGCCGCCCGCGTGGCCTGGTCGACCTCCTGGGTGATGAGGTCGTCGTTGACGCTGATCGCGGCCAGCGTCGCCGCGGCGGCGTGCGCGAGGAGCTGGCTGGCCGGTCCGTGGACGTTCCCGACCGCCCACACCCCCGGGACGCTGGTACGTCCCGTGGAGTCGGTGGAGACCCAGCGGCCCCTGGCGGTCTCCTCGGTGGCGGCACCCAAAGCGGTCAGCAGCGCGTCGTTGGGCACAGCGCGGGAGGTGACGAACAGCGCGGACCGGGCCACTACGGTGCCGTCGGCCAGGCGCACGCCGGCTAGCCGGTCGTCCTCGACGACGAGGCCGGTCACCGTCCCCTCGACGACCCGGACGTTGCGCGCGGCCAGCGCCGCCCGTTCTTGCTCCCCAATCTCGCTGCCGCGGACGGTATGAGAGAACAGGACCACATCCGGCGACCACTGCCCCAGCTGCAGCGCCGCGTACGCCGCCCGCGCGCTGTCAGCCAGAACACCGAGAGCTTGACCGCGGACCTCATAGCCATGGCAGTACGGGCAGTGCAGCACGTCACGCCCCCACCGCTGGTGAATGCCGGGCAGGGCCGGCAGTTCGTCGGTCGACCCGGTGGCCACCAGCAGCCGGCGCGCACGCAGCGTCCTTCCGTCGTCGACGGCGACGGTGAACCCGGCTTCCACCTGGTCGACGGCACGGACCGTGCCGGAGACCGTAGCGACGCCGTAGGCAGCCACCTCGGCACGGCCGACGGCCAAGAACTCCCTCGGAGGCATGCCGTCACGGGTCAGGAAGTTGTGCAGATGCGCCGCCGCCGAGTTCCGCGGCCGGCCCGCATCCACCACGATCACCCGGCGCATACAACGGGCCAGTACCAACGCGGCGGACAATCCCGCGACACCGCCTCCGACCACCACCACGTCATACGCCTGATCTTTCATATACGACTACCTCGCAAGACATGGACCTGTTCCGCTAGTAAGGCTCGCGGTCTGGAACGGGCCGGGGTCCGCTTCACCGCGGCGGGGTTTCGGCACCGGGGAAAGGGGAATCCCCCGGCAGCTTCCGCTGCCGGGGGACCACCGGCTTCGCCGACCAGCGCCTTCGATCGACACGCCGGACTATCGGAGGTCTCGAGCAGAAATCCCAGCGACCCCGGGCCCGGGCGGGCCGGCGAACTACGGAGCCCGCCCGCGCCGGGACGTCGACCGCGACTTCACGAGCCCAACCCCAGGGCGTAACCCGCCCTGACGCCCTCACCGGCAGGCCTACACGCGACGTCCCACTGCTTGTACAGCGCTGGCGTCAATTACAGCAATGCGACCCGGGGTTGCCGCCGCTGTCTCCCCCGTGGAGGGCGGCCAGCGCGTCGTCCGTCAGGATCTGCAGCGGCGCCGGGGCGTCGGCCTGCGTGCCCTGCGTGCCCCGCGGGTCCCGCGCGTCCTGAATGTTCTTCTCGTACATGGTGGTTCTCCTTCCGTCGGTGGCCTACTACCGTGAAACCCGCGGAACGGGCCGGGTGTCGGTCTCGGCCTCACCATGGCCGTCCGCCGCGGTCTCACTCGACAAGTAGAACGACGACAAGACAGACATGTCAAACCATCTGAGTATTTTTGGGCTATTGACGACGACGTCCGGATCGGCGAACTGACCAACATGTCCCGGCCCTGGGCCGACGAAAAGGGGGCTTGAGCAGCAAAGGAACGGCCAGTGGCGTTAAGGGGTGGCGGTGGCTGTTACTAACGCCATCCATCGTTCCGATGTGGGTCAACCCGGCGGTGGCCTGATTGTGTAGCGGTTCGGTTGCCCTGCTCGATCACGTGCAGCCCGACCTCGCGCTCGCGCAGCGCGGCGCCGAGGGTGACCAGGTGCAGCAGGGAGCGGCCGAGCCGGTCGAGACCCGCGCGTAGCCGATCAGCACATCCGCACACCCGGCTCAGGCCTCCGCTTCCAGCGCCAGCACGCCCTCCGGTGTGGTGCGCCTCCGCCTGGCGGGACCGTCGGGCCGCCGCTCCGCCTCCTCGATGTCTCATGATGTCATCGCATGGACACCCGCGTCGACATTGACGGCACCATGTGACATCACTAGCATGATGTCACCATGAGACATCATGCTCGAGGAGGGGCAATGACCCACCCGACGGAACCGGCCGCACCGCGGACGTTCATGGTGGTCGCAATCATCCGCGACGACGCGAACATGGCGGAATTCGCCGCACTGCGAGAGGACGAGCACAAGCAGCAGGACGTCCTGCGCTCGGAGGGGAGGGTTGGCGCCCACTACATCTCCCGGCCACGGAAGGCAACGTTCGTCGAGGTCATCGCCGCCGATGAGAAGGAAGCAGCGGCGACGCTGGCCACTCTGCCCTTCGCCCGGTTCTTCGATGCCGATGTCTTCCCGACCACCCCCCCGGACCCGGCGGAGACTGCCCACCGGGCCCGGTTGTGGTCGTGAGCCGCAAGTCGCCTTTCCCGCGGCGATGACGCCCTCCCCTGCGGCCCACGCCCGAGCTGGTTCTCCGGGGCCAGGGTCCGCCGGTTCTGGGCCGGCAGCGCGGCCAAGCCGCCGGCCCGCCCGTTCACAGTGTTTACCGACACAAGGAGATGTGCATGCCGGAGACTCCCCGAGCCGCGCCTCAGGCCCTCTCGGGCCTGACCGGTGCCTGGACCCTCGATGCGCGCCGCACGACGATCCAGTTCCACACGAAGGCGATGTGGGTCCTCAACGTCAGCGGCACGTTTCGCGCGACGGAAGGCAGCGGCGCCGTTGACGACAACGGGCACGTCACCGGTCGCCTTGTCATAGACACGCACTCCATCGACACGAAGAATAAAAGGCGCGACGCCCACCTTCGCAACGCGGATTTCTTCGAGGTCCAGGAACACCCCCTCATGGTCTTCGAGGTGACCGGGGCCAGTCTGGGCGCGCACGGGCAGGGCACGGTGGCGGGCACCCTCTCCATCCGCGGCGTAACGCGGCCCGTGGAGCTCCAGGCCACGCTCCGGATGGAGGACGGCGGAGCCGTCACCCTTGACGCCCAGACCGAGATCGACCGGAGCAAGTGGGGCATGAGCTGGGCAATGATGGGCGCGGGCCTCATCAACCACGTCGCCATCACAGCGACGTTCGTCCGCGGCTGACCTCGGGCGTCGCGGCCCGCAGGATAGTGGTCACGCTCGGGGTGCAACCGTCCGGGACGCCCGAGCCCCGACGAAGTGATCCGCGGCGGTCTCCGGCATAAGGCGGGGCCCGGCGCGACGGGCGGGGGGCCGCGGGCCCCCTCCCGTTCCGGTTTTCAGGGCACGAGCGGGCTGCCGGCGGTGGCGGCGACGGTGGTCCTCAGGACGGCGAGGACGTCCTCGATGATCTGGCTCATCCCCGTGCCGTCACCAGCGTTGAGCCAGCGGTCGTACGCAGAACGGAATACGGCGATCCCGATGTCGGCGGCCAGGCGAGCCTCGCAGTTGTCGAAGCCCCGCTGCCGCAGGGCCTCGGTGAGCGCGACAGCGGCCGCCTCGTGCTTGATCAGCTCCCGTTCCAGCAGCTCCGGGTTGGCCAGGATCACGGCGTGTCGCTGGCGCTGCCGCGGCCGGGGCCCCAGCGCGTCCCAGTCGTAGCCGGCGATCGCGGACACGATCATCTGCATCGGCATCAGGCCGTCGTCCGCCTCCGCGACGCCCGCGACCAGCGTCGTCTCGGGGAGATCCGTCACACCGCCGGAAAAAAGAACCTCGCGCTTGTCCGGGAAGTGCCGGAAGAACGTGCGCCTGGTCACTCCGGCACGCGCAGTGATATCGAGCACGGTCGTCTTCTCGAATCCCTGCTCGGCGAAGAGCTCCAGCGCAGCCGTCTGCAGCCGCTCCCTGCTGCCGGGTTCCCAGCGAGGCACCCTCCCAGGGTATCCGGCCGGCGCAGATGATGACCTCGGGTGACATCAGGATCAGGCGCGCGGGCGCGCCGCGGGGCTGACCGCGGGACCTAACGCCACTGACCGTTCGGTTGCTGCTCAAGCCCCTTCTCCGCACCGCCCGGGGCGGAGCGGAGGGCCCGTAACTCGGCGGCGAGTTCGTCGGCCAGCCGTTCGGCGCGCAGCGCCCGGGCGCGGGCGTCGGCCTTGGCGTCGGTGAGGACGGCGATACGGGCGTCGGCCGCCTCCCGGTCGGCGACCAGCCGCCGGTCGCTGTCAGCGCGCATCCGTTCGGCCTGAGCGCGGACGTCGAACAGGGTCTGGGTGGCCATCTCCAGGCGGCGTTGGGCGCTGTCCGCGCTTGCCTCCGCCCGCACGGCCCGTTCCTGGGCGGCGGCGATCTCTCCCGCCGCCGCCAGCTTCGCCTCGCTGATCGTCGTCGCCGTTTCCTCGCGCAACGAGGTCATCGCCGTCTCGCCCTCCGCCCGGATGGCCTCGATCCGGGCCGCCGCCTCGGCGCGCTCGGTCTCCAGCCCGGCCGAGGCCTCTGCCCGCAGCGCGGCGATTTCGTCGTCGTGGGCGGCGCGTAACGCGGCCAACTCGGCCGCCGACCGCTCCCGTTCGTCGGCGAGCGTCCGCGCGGCGGCCGCCCGTTCCTCCTCGACGTTCCCGAGGGCGTCGGCCAGGCGGGCTTCGGCCTCCTCGAGCCGGCGGGTGAGGTCCTCGGTGGCCGCGAGCGCCTCGGCGGTGACGGCCTCGGCCTCCCGGCGGGCCGTGCGCTCGGCCCGGGTGGCCTGTTCGGCGCGGGCCGCGCGGGCGACGGCCTCCGCGACCCGGCCCGCGGCGTCGGCCTCCGCCGCCTCGACGACGGCCTGCGCGGCGCCCAGGTCGCCCATGGCCGCGATCTCACGGGTGAACCCGTCCAGTGTCCGACCCAGGTCGGCCACCAGCGCGCCGACCCGGTCGGCGAGCGCGTCGGCCCGCCCCGGCCCGGCCGGACGGCTCATCGTCGCGCCGGTGACGAGTAACGGCGGGGGAGTGCCCTCGGTCGGCGTCGGCGGCCGTTCGGCCAGTTCCCGCCGGCGCCGGTAGGCGGCGACCCGGTTGTGGTCGGGGTCGTCGCAGTACGCCGGCCGCCGGCCGGGCCCGGCCGGCGGCGCTGGCGCGGCCGCGCATCCCGGGAACGCGCACGTCGCTGGCGCGCTCTCGCTCGTCACCACCGTCACGGCCCCACCACCCGTTCCGTTTCATTGCATCACGTATGGAACGTTGGGAACGTATCAGCGAACGCAACGATACGCAACACTGACGCCCGATAAGCTTCCCTTATCGGGCGTCAGGACCGTGCGCCCGATCCGGGTTTCGTCACGTCTGTCCAGCCGGCCTGGCTCTGTTCTCGTTGGATCCGCACTGCTGGGGATCGGCCGTGGTCTCGACGTGGCGAGGTCGAGTTCGTCGAGGTGGGTGGCGGTCACGAGCGCGGGCCACTCGCGGAGTGCTGGAGCCGGGCCTTCGAGACCGCCCCGCCGGTCCGGTCAGGGACGTGGACGGGTTGTGAGATGGGGTTAGCGCGTACTCCTGAAACCGGCGGACGATTTCCCGAACCGTGGTTGGGCAGCCAGGCCCGATGCTCAGGGGCCGTCGGTTTGTGGGGTTAGTTGCCCAAAGCGTGTCCGAGCATCATCCCGCGCCGTATAGGCTCCTTGACCTCAAGTGCACTTCAGATTTTACCGTCCTCTCGTCCGTTCGGTCGGCCAGGAGGAGTGCATCAACGTGATCATGAAAGAGTACTCCCAGGAGGAGCTTGCCTCCCAGCCCGTTGGCTACTGGAGTGGCGAGGCATACCGCAGGGTGGTCGGACGCATCCGCGCGGAGCTCGCCGTGGAAGACCTCACCCAGCCGCATTGGTGGACGCTCAACCATGTCGCTGGTGCACCCGGCACGTGGAGCCGCGCGAAACTCACTGAACGGCTGGTCTCTTTCGACGACCTTGGGATCGATTTCGACGGTGTCTTCGACGACCTGATCGCCCGCGGATGGATGAAGGAAGACGCCGGGATTCTGACGCTGACCGAGACCGGGGAGGCCGGGCGGCTCCGTGCAAGGGATCGCAACGCACGCGCTCACGAACAGATGCACGAAGGCATCGAAACGGCCGAGTACGTGGCTGCGCTCAACGTTCTGCGGCGCATGATCGCCAACCTGGGTGGCAACAGCGACCTTCCCTAAGGCCGGGTCGCCCGGAGAAATTTCACCTTCCGGCGGCCCGACCTCAGTGGAGCAGGGTCAGGTCGCTGATCCCGGGTCGGCGATGCGGGCTTCGAGGTCGGCGACGCGCCGGTCCTGGAAGCGGAGGTTGGAGCGGGAGCGCGGCTTCGGTGCTCACGCGCAGGCCTCCGCCAGTTCCTCACCGCTGTACTCGTCGTCGCCGTGCGCGGCGAGGTCGGCGGCGCGGAAGGCGGTGGACCAGACCCGGTGGAAGTAGTCCTGGGGTTTGCGCAGGTCGAGCGCGAGGGCGGCCGCCGTCTCTTCGTATCCGCGTCCATGGAGGCCCGCCCGTAGCTTCCAGCGAAAAAACAACGGTGACGACCCGCGGGCGGCGCCGGCCGCCGCGGTGGGTCGGCTGTCGCAGCGGTTGGGCGTGCCGATGGGTGAGCTGCGTGGGTATGGAGAGCGGGAGCAGACCCGGACGGATCATCTGCTTGAGGTGATCGCCTACGCCGGGCGGCCCCCAAGCGGACTTCAGCGGGCGAGCAGTCCGCGGAAAACCACCCTTTCCACGGCTGCGACGAGTTCCGCCAAATGGGAGGCGTCAGCGCGGAGTCGGTCCGCGCGCCAGGAGAGACCGAGAACGCCGTTCATGGCAGCCCACAACGCGGTGGCGGTGGTGACGGGATCGAGGTCGGCGGCGAGCGAGCCGTCGGCCACCCCGTCGGCCAAGGCGGCGGCGAGCTTGGCGTTCTGCTCGTCGACGAGCGCGGCGACCCGTTCCAGGGCCGCGGGTTCGTCCGGCGGCTCGGCTAGCAGGCGGAACTGGTGCGGGCGCTCGGCGGCGAAGCGGACGTACGCGGTCGAGGCGGCCCTGATGCGTTCCACGGGGGTGCCCGGGGCAGCGTAGGCGTCGTCCATGTAGGTCCGGTTGTCCTCGAGTGTCCGCTCGGCAACCGCGATGAGAACAGCCGCGCGGCCGCCCACGCGGTTGTACACCGTCTGCACGGCGACATCCGCGCGTTCGGCGATGCCTTCCAAGGTGACTGCCTCGGGGCCGCCGGCGGCCAGCAGCTCCTCGGCGGCGTCGACGACGGCCGCACGGGTTGCGGCGGCCCGACGTGTCGTGCGTGTGACCTTGGTTGTCATGGATCCGCTACTTTACGAGGTGCTCGAACGGCCGGACCCCCTGGTCCGCTTCTTTCAGCCCGGAATTCACCGGGAACCGGCCTGGTGGCGCTCATGCACCGCTGAGTCGTGCCAGCCCGACGCCGAGGCGAGGCCGAGGGCGCGCTGGACCGTCTGAGGGCGAAAACCGACACGTTCGAGTATCGGCCGGAACAGACCGGGAGCGTTCGCGGTCAGGGTGAGGGACCTGGGGACGACGACGCGGTCCGCACGGCGCTCGATGCCGCGGACGATACCGGCGGTGACCTTCTCCAGCGGCACCATTTTCCACAATCCCTTGGAGTTGCCGCCCCAGAGGGCGTGCCCGGCCGGGTCCGCGGTCACTTCGTCCATCATCGGAGTGCGGAAGAACGTGGGGTGGGCGCTGCCGACACCGACACCCAGGTGGCGAACCTCCAGGCGAAGGCTGTCACACATCGCCCACACACCGGCCTTGCTCGCGGTGTAGGAGATCTGGAGCGGCGAGTGTACGAAGGCGGCCATGGAGGAGATCGCGAGGAGATAGCCGCGTTGGGCCTCGACGTGGGGCAGAGCCGCGCGGAAGGTGCGCCAGACGCCGTTGAGGTTGATGTCGATCACGCGCTCGTAGGCGGCAGGGTCAATCGTCGCCAGGGGGGCCATGGTGTCGATGCCCGCGCCGGCGACGGCGACATCAAGGCGCCCGAAGTGCGCGGCGGCCTCGTGCATGGCCGTCCGCAGTCCGGCGAGGTCGCGGACGTCCACGCCCCAGCCCCGGGCGGCCGTGTGGCCCCCCAGCTTCTCCGCCTGGGCCTGGGCCGCCTCGGCGTCGAGGTCGAGCAGTGCGAGGTTGGCACCCCGGTCGCGCAGGGCGTTGGCCAGGGCGATGCCGAGGCCGCCGGTGGAGCCGGTGAGGACTACGGTGCGCCCTGTCAGGTCGTAACGGGTCATAGCTGTCTGCCTGTGTTCGAGGGTGGATGCGGAGGTCTGGTCCACCTGACGTCTGGAGCCGGCTCCCAGGTCATCGCGGGGATGTTCCCTGCGCGATCGGGACGTGGGCGGCCAGGAAAGCCAGCTGGTCGTGGAGGACGCGCTCGAAGGGCTCACCGCGGTAGATGTCGAAGTGACCGTCCGGATAGCGACGGATCTCGCCACGGGGTGCCTTGCGGGCGTACCTGAGCGTGGGCCCCGACGGGGCGACGCTGTCCGTCTCGCACACGCAGAACAGCACCGGGCAGACGATCCTCCGGGTCCTGCGACCGGGCCGGTACCGGACGATGTCGAGGGCGAAACGCGCTGCCACCCGGTTCTCGAACGGGACATCACCGGGCACCAGGGCGAGGTAACCCGGCTCGGCGTCCGGTGCGGTCATCAGTGCCGCCGAGCCGGGGCGTCCGGCGGTCGCGACCAGCACGGGTGCACGCCCCAGACACATGCCGACCACATCGCGTACGGCGCGAGCCAGGACCTTCACCGAGCTGATCGGACGCATCGCGAGAGCGGAGGCCACGCCGTCGGTGAACAGCCCCTGAGCGATGACCGCGGCGACATCCGGGTCCTGCGCGGCGGTCGTGAGGACATGGCCGCCGCTGAAGGACGTGCCCCACAGGACCACGCGCCGGGGATCGGTCTCCGGCCCGGAGCGCGCGTACGCCACGGCGGCCCGCCAGTCCTGGAGCTGTCGTCTGATGCTCAGGAGCTGTCGCGGCTGACCGCCGCTGGCCCCGAAGTGCCGGTAGTCGAACACCAGGCACGCGTAGCCGGCGGCGGCGAAACGCTCGGCGTAGGCGTCCAGCCGCATCTCGCGGACCCCACCGAGACCGTGTGCCATGACCACCACGGGACGCCGACCCCCGCCCTCGGGCAGGTACAGCCAGGCGTGACACTCGTCCGGCCCCGAAGGAAACGTTACGTTCAATCGGTCGGTCACCGGACCTCCGTAACACGGCTCGCATCGTTGGGCTCGCGGAGACTTGGAACTTCTTCCAAGGTTAGAAGCTAATCCAACATTGCTGGGCTGTAAAGCAATCGACGGCAACGAACCCGGAGACCGGGACAAAACGGTGGGAGGGTTATGTCGGCTCATGATCGAATCGGCTGCCTCGCTCGGTGCGGATCGGGATGCCAGAGGGCGGAGCTGAGGCGTCCGGCTTGGTGGGTCAGCGCCAGCGGGCGAAGAGCTGCTCGGTGGGGTCGGCGCAGAGCCGGACGGGCCAGCCGAGGATGACGTCCATGGGGATGCCGTCGTCGGTGGGCAGGACCGTGAAGCCGCGGGCGGCGTAGAAGGTGTCCAGGCCGGAGCCGACGGCGAAGGATCCGTAGAGCAGGTGGTAGTCGAGCTGGTCGTAGATCCGCACGCATCCAGCCAGCAGCGCCGAGGCGACGCCGTGGCCGCGGTGGGCGGGATCGACGGCGAGGGCCTTGATTTTGATCGCTGCCCTGGCGGCGATCAGGGCTTGGAGCGGCGGCACGCCCTGTTCGATGATCTGGGCGATGAACCCGCCGGGTGGCAGCGCTTACGGGCGCCGACGATCCGCTCCTCGTGCTCGGCTTGCCCACCGCCGCCCCGGGCCCACCCGCCGGCCGGCGGCGAAGGACCTGTGCCCGGACACCGGCCGAGCCCGGCTCGGCTATGACCGTGCCCGTGTGCTCCTCGACCACCACACCAGCCCCGGCGACGGCCGGCCTGGCTGGGATCTTCACCAGCTTCGCCACAGCGCCGCCACTCACCTCGGTGAGCAGCATCGGCCTCGGCCCGCTCATGGCCAAGACCCGTCACCGCAGCCCTCGCAGCGCGATGCGCTACGTCCGCCCCAGCCCTGACGCTGTCGAGGACGTCACTCAGCTCCTCGACACCGCGCCGCCCAGGCGCGGCTGACCAGGGACACGAACAGGGTGCGAACCGAGGAGCGCCGGGGGCTGACCCCTCAGTTCTGGCGAGGGCACCCGCCGTACCGGTCAGGCCGCCGAGGCGCGGATGATCTCATAGTGGTCGGGGAGTTCCTGGAACGCGACCCGACGGTGGATCTCGGCGTCCGACAGCTCGGTGTCGGCCGGGTCGACGACGACAAGCTTGTCATCATCGTCGAAGTGCCGGTGGATGATCGCGATGCAGACCCCGTCGGCTTCCTCGACGGGGTTGCTGGTCAGGTGGTAGGCGTCGAGCTCGTCGCCGTCCGGGGCGATCACGCCGGGCACGTAGCCGTAGTTCACCGGGTATTCGAACCCATGGCGCGGGTGGCGGCTGTCGGCGGGGCGGTCGATGCGCAGGTGAACTCGCTGGCCCAGATACCTCCGGGCCAGGACCAGGGACGTCGACGTACTCACGGGCCTCATCATCGCATCCTCGCCGAACAGCAGACGTGTGGCTGACCCCCGGCGGTGGTTCGAGCGGGTCAAGCAGCAGGCCAGCCCTGCGGAGCTGTATGCGTTTCTGTTCGCCCTACCCAAGGGCGCTGATCTGCATGTGCACCTGTCCGGCAGCGGTACGCCGGCGGACTGGTACGAGCTGGCCAGCGGCGAACCGGAGGCGCTGTGGGTACGCGCCGCGGACGCGGCCTGCAGCCACGGCCAGGTGACCGGCCCTGCCACCGTCTCGCGTGCGGCGCTGCGGTCGCTCCCGAGCTGCTGCCAGACCTGGTGGGTGCCGCTGGGGTCGCTGACCGCAGCGCAGCGCCGGGCGTGGTCGGCAAGGCTGTTTCTGGCTGCCCCGCATGAGGCGCCGGACGGGTTCTTCGCCGCGGCCCGCGAGCTGTCCGGGCAGGAAGACCAGGCCGTAGACCTGCAGCGGTTGCACAGCGTGTACGGGACGCTGCGACACCGCTATCCCGGGGTGCAGGTGGCCGTACACGCCGGGGAAGGCTTCGGCCCGCCCTATCGGGTCGGGCCGGCGGTGGCCGCGGGAGCGCGGCGGATCGGGCACGGCCTCAACCTGATCTACGAGCCCAGTGTTGTCGAGCACGTCGTCGCCACGGGGGTGGCGGTCGAGGTCAGCATGGTGTCCAACCAGATGCTTGGCCACGTTCCCGATTCGGCCCGGCACCCCGCCGCGAGACTGCTGCGGCGCGGCGTGCCGGTGTGCTTGAGCACCGACGACCCCGGCATGTGGGGCGCGCAGCTCACCGACGAGTTCTACCTCGCGGTCACCGCGTGGGACTGCACGTGGCCGGAGATCGCTGGAATGACGCGGGCGAGCCTGCGGCACTGCTTCGCCCCACCGCTGCTGCGGCGGGTGGTGCAACAGCGGCACGAGCGAGCGCTCGTCAACTTCGAGTTGCTGCGCTGGGCCGCCGGGACGTCTTCGCCTCCCCCTCGGCCCGCTGGTCCGCCCCAGGGCACGGCTGCTCGACGGGCCGCAGTGGGAGGCGGTGCGGGCCGACGTGCTGCACGGCCTGAGCCTTGAACAGCCGGTGGCCGAGCACCTGGCCGAGCGGGTCGGGGCGTTGGACGCGGCGTGGCGCCTGATGGCCGAGCGGCTGGAGGAAGCCGGGCAGGACGCGAAGCTCAGCTTCGAGGTCCAGCCGAACGGCCGGCTGAAGCTGAACGTGGACAGGCTCGGCGCGCTCGGCGAGCCAGCGTCGCTGGGCTGGCTGCGCAGGGCCACCACGGCGATGCTCCCTCGGATCGACCTGCCAGACCTGCTGTTCGAGGTGGACTCCTGGACCGGGTTCCTGGACGCCTTCGTGCACCTGGGCGACGGACGCACCCGCATGGACCGGCTGAAGACGTCGCTGGTGGCGCTGCTGGTCGCCGAGGCGTGCAACATCGGCTACACCCCGGTGATCGACGCGAACGACGAGGCGCTGACCCGCGCCCGGCTGGTGCATGTGGATCAGTACTACCTGAGGGCGGACACGATCGCCGCGGCCAACGCCCGGCTCGTGGCGGCCCAGCCGCGGGTACCGATCGTCGCCCACTGGGGTGAGGGGCTGCTGGCCTCAGTGGACGGGCTACGGTTTGTGGTCCCGAAGCGGACGATCAGCGCCGGCCCTTCCCCCAAGTACTACCACTTCAAGAGGGGAATTACCTGGCTGAACGCGGTCAATGACCAGGTGGCGGGCATCGGGCAGATGGTGGTGCCGGGCACCCCGCGCGACTCGCTGCACGTCCTGGACACCCTGCTGAACCTGGACGGCGGGGTGCGGCCGGAGATGGTCGCCACCGACAACGCCTCATACTCGGACATGGTGTTCGGGCTGTTCTCGCTGCTCGGCTACAACATCTCACCGCGTTTCCGCGACCTGGCTGACCAGCGATTCTGGCGCGCCGAGCTGCCCGGGGTGCCAAGCGGCGAGTACGGCGTGCTGGAGCCGCTTGCCCGCAACCGGGTCAACCTGAGCAAGGTCGTCACGAACTGGCCGGACATGCTGCGGGTCGCCGGCTCCCTGGTGACCGGGCAGGTCCACGCCTACGACCTGTTGCGGATGTTCGGCCGGGAGGGCCGCCCGACGCCGCTGGGAACCGCCTTTGCCTAGTACGGGCGGATCGCCAAGACCCTGCACCTGCTGCGGGTGGTCGACCCGGTGGACGACACCTACCGGCGCCAGATGAACCGCCAGCTCACCGTGCAGGAGTCCAGGCACAAACTCGCCCGCGACATCTGCCACGGCAGGCGCGGGCAGATCATGCAGGCCTACCGAGCCGGAGCCTCAGCTGTTGGCCAGGCTGCGGTCCAGGAGAGGGAGCAGCCGGTCCCAGTGGCGCTTCAGCCCTGAAGGGCTAAAAGCGTCGGTGTCGGACATGGTGAAGCCGTGGATGGTGCCGGGGTAGATCTCGGAGGTGTAGTCGACATCTGCGGCATCCAGCGCCTGGTTGAGCTCGGTGAGGGCCTCGGGTGTGATGTCGCTTTCGGCATGGCCGAGGTGGACCTGGGCGGTGAGCTCGGAGAAGAGGCCGGGCCCGTCGGCGTGCACGGGGGCGTGGAATCCGGCGACGGCGGCCACCTGGCCGGAGTGAGCCGCGGCGGTGCGCATCGCCAGGAGGCCGCCTATGCAGTATCCGGTGACCGCGACCGGACCTGCTCCGGCCTCGGGCTGGGCGGTGAGGAACCTGAGGTAGGCGTCGGCGTCGCTCAGGACACGTTCGGCGGTGTGCGCCTGGATCAAGGGCATCAGCTGTGCCATGACCTGGGGCCGGATCTCCTGTCCGATGTGCTCGGGAAGTTCGATCACCGGTGCCGGGCCGTGCCGGTAGAAGAGGTTGGGGACGAGCACGTAGTACCCGTGCCGGGCCAGTTCGCGGGCCAACTCCCGCAGCACGGGCCGGATGCCGAAGCCGTCCGAATACATCAGCACCCCTGGGTGCCGCTCGCCGTGGTCGGGCAAGGCTGCGAAGGCGTCGGCCTGACCATCCGCGGTAGGAATCTGCAGCGTCTTGAGTGGCATGAGTCCTCCTGTCGTGGTTGATGCGTCGAACCTGCGATCAACACGACGGAGGCGGCGCCCGCGCAGCAGCGCAAGAACCTCGATCGAGCGGCGGGCCCACACCGGCCCGTCCGGCGCTCAGAAGAGCACCGGGTCACCAATCCGTGTGTGGCGCGATGCCGTCCCGGTAGTCATGCCCACAACATAGCCCACGCCTCTTGGCCACCGGGTGCGACAACGTGGCCAGGAGCAGAACGTAACGACCGTCGCGCGGTCCCAGCGCGAGCCAATCCGCCAGTGGGGGCAAAATCGGTCGATTGCGCCCCCGGCGAGGTATCCAATCGGTGTGCGCCATCCACCAGCGGAAACGGCCTGCCGATCCAATGGAATCCGGTCGAGAGTTACGCCTCCCTATTTCGCCCTACGATGGGCTGCGGACGCCCGCCGGGAGCCGCCCGGCCACCCCGGAAAGGCCGCCCATGGTTGACCGGATCTACCTGCGCCACTCCACCGACAAGCAGACCGACGCCCGCCAGCGCCACGCCCTCGCCGTGCTGCTCGCCGCCGGCGCCCCCGCCTACGAGGACCCCGCCACTCAAGCCGCCAGCTTTCCCTTCACCGCACCGGCTTCACCAAGCTGCTGCACGAAGCCGCCGTCGGCGACACCATCCGCATCGCCGACGCCGCCCGGCTCTTCCGCTCCGTCGCCGACATCCTCACCCTGCGCCCCGTCCTCATCCGCCGCGGCCTGCACCTGCGCGTCGAGTCCGGCCTGCTGTCCGGCATCGACCTCGCCAGCGACGATCCCGGCACCAAGATGATGGTCTCCGTCCTCGCCGCCGTGCTGGAGTTCCAACGCGACATGATCAGCGAGAACACCCGCGAGGGCATCGCGGCCGCCGAAGCCTCCGGCAAGACCCTCGGCCGACCCATCGCCCTCGACGAGGACCAAGCCGCCGCCGTGGTGGAGGCCTACCGTGACGGCGCCGCCGTCAAGGCCCTCGCCCGCCGGCACCAGGTCGCTCCCAAGACCATCCGCCGCATCCTGGACGCCGCCGCCGCCCGCGAACTGCCCGACGAGCTCGACACGCTCCCCATCGAGGCCAACGAGCCGCACCAGGTGCCCGCACCGAGCCCGGAGATCGTCCTCGACCTGCCCGGCCTACTCGCCGATCACCTGCGCACCGCCGGCGACGCGGCCGTCCGCCAGGCGATCAGCGCCGGGTGAACCATCCGCCGCGGCCAAGGCCGCACGGTCCGCCTCACGGGCCCACTCGAACTCCACCGCGCTGCACTGCACCAGAGCGCTGCCCTCGTCGCCGAGTCCGCCGGCCCGGCCGAGCGCAAGGCGCACCGGGTCTACGCCGCCCGCATCACGGCCACCGAGACCCCCGACCATGATCGATCTCACCGATAACCACGGTTCGATTGATCCCCGGGGCCGACTTCAGCGCCGCACCGACGACTGGGAGGGGAAACGGACGACCCGCACGATCTGGGCAAGCGCGCCCAGCGGCAGATGCTGGCTCGACAGGTGGCCGCGGCCCACCCGGTCCGCTCGCCCCGCACCGGCAGCCTCCGCCAGGACGGCGCCGTCACCGCACGCCGAGTTCTCGGGCCGCGCGGTGGGGCCTACAGGCGGGAGAGGAGTTCGGCCTTCTTCGCGGCGAACTCCTCGTCGGTGAGGACTCCGCGCCGGTGCAGATCGCCGAGCCGGTCGAGGGTCGCCAGGACCGCGTCGGCCTCCGTTCCGGCCGTGGGTGCCGACGCGGGCGACGCGGGTGACGTGGGTGGTGCGGGCGACGTGGGAAGTGTCGTGGTCCGCTCGGGGGCTTCGGACGACCGAGCGGGCGCGGATGGCGGGGCGGGCGCGGGGCCGGCGTCGGGTTCGGGAGCGGGCGGCGCCGTGGGGGCCGGGCTCACCAATCGCAGGCTGTCGACGGTGAACGTGCCGTGCTGGCTCGTGAACGACAGCGTGCCCAGCGGCCCGCCCTGCCCCTGTTGGACGCCGCCGATGACATGGTCGAGCGTGTCGTAGACGCGGACAGGCCCGCCGCCGTGCCGCACGGCCAGCCGCCTGGCCGCCGGGAACACCGCGTAGTGGGAGTCGTTCTGGCCGCCGGCCGAACTGGGCCGCCCCAGCTCGACCGGCCACCATGAACCCGGATTCGCCTGGTGAACCGGGCCGGGCCCGCCGGGGGCCACCGGATCGGAGGTGGGTTCGAAGACCGGGGTGGATGCCAGCAGGCTCGACAGGTCGCTCGCGAGGCCGCTGACTGTCGCCCGTAGGCCGTCGTTGAACATGTCGCCGACCATGGTCATGCCGCTCGCCATCCACTGCCCGCCGCCGCCGAGCTCGGGGTGGGAGAACTGCGCCATCGTGCCGTTGCCCCGCCGGACCGCCTCCAGCAGGGCGCGGACCGCGTCGGTGCTTACGCCATACCTGGCGGCAAGCTCCGTGACCGCCTTCTCACCCTGGTCGGTCAACCCGCGCATGGCGCTGCCCCTCGTGGTCTGGACGCCGTCCGGCTCAGACTAGCAAGATCAGGAGTCCCGTGTTCGGTGAGCCGTTGGCCGGGCCGCGGGGCCGTCGAGGTGACCGGACTCGGCGCGCCACGCGCCGAACCAGGCACGGAACCACGGGTGACGTTCGGCCAGCGGAACGATGAAACGGACGGTCTCGCGGTAGTAGTCACGGCGTTTCTCCGGTCGGGGATGCGTGCCCAACCGCTGGACGTTGCTCAACCGATCGGCGAGTTTCACCAGCACCGCCTCGTCCGGCGCATCGGCGAGCCGCCTCAGGTAGGCGACTTTCGCCTCCTGCCCGCTCTGGCCGTCCCGGCGCGGCGGCTTCGTGACCCAGTCGAGGAGAACCGCCACCCGCTCACCGAAGCGTTCCCGGACCTCGCCGAGCGCGCACCCGGTGTCCTCGACCACATCGTGGAGCACGGCGGCCCGCGTGACGTCGACGTCGGTGACTCCGACCGCCTCGACGAGCACCCGTGTCACCTCGAGCAGGTGCTCCAGGTAGGGCTCACCGGCGGGCCGGGTCTGACCGTCGTGCCAGCGTCCGGCGAAAACCACGGCCTCGTCCAACGCCGCCAGTTCCGCCGGCCCGAGGCGGGCCGCCCACGCGGCGCGAAGGGCGGGCCAGCCCTCCTTCGCGGTGAAGGTGTCCATCACCGGCCGGCCTCGGCCCTGGGCTCGCGCCGCGGCCAGGCTGTCGTGGGTGCTGGCGACGATTTCCGGTCCGCGGTCGAGATCCGCGGGTGGCCGATCAACACGACGTCGACGGTAGCCGAAGGTCGGGCCCCGGCGGGCGGCCGCTTCGCTTGCTCGCCCGGCGGTGGGCGCTGGCTAGGCTGGGGGTGTGGGCGTACGCCGGGTCCACGACGAGATCGGACGAGGTCCGGCGCGGCGGCTGGCCGTCACTGGTTTGCCGCTCGCGCGCCGACGCGGCACCTGGGAGAACAAGGCATTGACTCCACTGGACGCCTTCCCCCTGGAGTCCACCCCGATCCACGTCCCCGACGAGGTCCTCGACGACCTGCGGGCCCGGCTCGCGCTGACCCGCCCGCCGCTGGACGAGGGCAACGAGGACTGGTCCTACGGCGTCCCCGCCAGCTACCTGCGCGGGCTGGTCGCCTACTGGCGCGACGGCTACGACTGGCGCAAGGCCGAGGCGGCGATCAACGCCTACGAGCACTACCAGGTGGACGTCGCCGGTGTCCCGGTGCACTTCATGCGCAAGCCCGGCCGCGGCCCCCGCCCGATCCCGCTGATCCTCACCCACGGCTGGCCGTGGACGTTCTGGCACTGGTCGAAGGTGATCGACCCGCTGGCCGACCCGGCCGCGTTCGGCGCCGACCCGGCCGACGCGTTCGACGTGATCGTGCCGTCCCTGCCCGGCTTCGGTTTCCCCGGCCCGCTCACCGGCTTCCCCGACGTCAACTTCTGGAAGGTCGCCGACCTCTGGCACACCCTGATGACCGAGACCCTAGGCTATGAGAGGTACGCCGCCGGCGGCTGCGACATCGGCGCGATCGTCTCCAGCCAGCTCGGCCACAAGTATGCCGACGAGCTGTACGGCATCCACATCAGCTCCGGGCTGCCGCTCGACTTCTTCACCGGCCCCCGGGCCTGGGACCTCGCCCGCAACCGTCCGCTGTCCGACGACCAGCCCGCCGACGTCCAGGCCCGGATCATCGAGCTGGAGCGCCGCTCGGCGTCCCACCTCGCCGTGCACACGCTCGACGGCGCGACGCTGGCCCACGGGCTGAGCGACTCCCCGGCCGGGCTGCTGGCCTGGCTGCTGGAGCGGTGGAACGCCTGGAGCGACAACGGCGGCGACGTGGAGTCTGTCTTCACCCGTGACGACCTGCTCACCCACGCCACGATCTACTGGGTGACGAACTCGATCGCCACGTCGATGCGGTACTACGCCAACGCCAACCGCTACCCGTGGGCTCCGGCCCACGATCGGAGCCCGGTCGTCGAGGCCCCGGTGGGGCTTACCCTCGTGTCCTACGAGAACCCGCCCGGCGTCCACACCGCGGCCGAGCGGATCCAGGCGTTCACGACCGGCCCGCAGGCCGCCTGGTTCAACCACGTCAACATCAACGCCCACGAGCACGGCGGCCACTTCATCCCCTGGGAGATCCCCGCGGCCTGGGTGGGTGACCTGCGCCGGACCTTCCGCGACCGGCGCCCCTGACCGGCGTGCCGCCCGCCCGACGGAGGTGTTCGCCCGGGCGCTCACCGGGGCGTGGGCGAGGGGTGACGGCGCCGGAGCCGGCGCCGCGGCCGCGGAGCGGCGCTGACCGGCAGTAACCGTGCCGGCCGGAAGGTGCATGCCACCGATCGGGTGCATCATTAAGATGATGTTAGTACCTCATGCAGGATGAGTATCCTCATGTGTCCGTCGCGACCGTTCAGGTCGCGCGGCGTGGCATCCAGGAAAAGTTTCTGAGTCAACCATCTCTCACGCCTGTTCACCTGACCTCTCCGCTGGCTACCGTTCCCGCACCGCGACGAAAAAGATCAAAATCGCGGCGGACGGTAGGAGGCGGTCAGGCTGTGACGGTTCCGCCCGGAGAGCTGGCGGTCGAAGAAGCGCTTCCCGTGACCGTTGTCACGACGGAAGGCCGATCTCTCTGGCGGAGCGGGTTTCGACGCCTGCGGCGCGACAAAGCGGCGATGGCCAGCGGGATCTTCCTGATCATCCTGGCCCTGGTCGCGATATTCGCGCCGGTCATCGTCAGTCTTCTCGGGCATCCGCCCAACCAGCCGCACTATGACCTGCTCGACCCGAACACCGGCGTCGCCCACGGCCGTTTCGGCGGGATGAGCTGGCATTACCTGCTCGGCGTCGAGCCGGTCAACGGGCGGGACATCTTCAGCCGTACCGTCTACGGCGCGCGGGTGTCGCTGCTCGTGGCGCTGCTGGCCACCGCCACCGCGGTCGTGATCGGCACGGTCCTGGGGATGCTCGCCGGCTATCTCGGCGGCCTGTGGGACCTGGTCATTGCCCGGCTGATGGACCTGCTGCTCTGCGTTCCCTCGGTGCTGTTCGCGATAGCCCTGGTCGCGGTGATCCCGAACAAGGCGTTCGGCCTGTCCGGCTCGGGCCTGCGTATCGGCGTCCTCGTCTTCGCCATCGGCATCTTCGCCTGGCCCTACATCGGCCGGATCGTGCGTGGCCAGGTTCTCTCGCTGCGCGAGAAGGAGTTCATCGAGGCCTCGCGCGCCCTGGGCGCGGGGACGCCGACGATTCTGTTCCGCGAGCTGCTGCCGAACGTCGCCGCCCCGGTGCTGGTCTATTCGACGCTGCTGATCCCGACGAACATTCTCAACGAGGCGGCCCTGTCGTATCTGGGGGTCGGCGTCCGGCCGCCGACCGCGTCCTGGGGTGATTCGCTGGCGACTGCCTCGCACGGTTTCTTCAGCATCGAACCCATCTTCATGCTGGCCCCGGGCCTGGCGATCTTCCTGACGGTCCTGGCGTTCAACCTGCTCGGCGACGGACTGCGTGACGCGTTCGACCCGCGCGGCGGCCGATGAGCCCCGGCCCGCGCCGGCATCTGGCCGCGCGCCGCCCGCCGCCCGCGGCGCCCCCGACTCCGGCCACTGTCCGCCGGGATTCCACGAAGGAGATGTATGAAACGGCGAGTATTCCTGATCCGGGCCGGTGCGCTCGTCGCCGCGGCCGGACTGGCGCTGGCCGCCTGCGGCGGCAGCAGTGGCGGCGGCGGGAGCGCCTCGGCCTCGTCGTCGAGCGGGACGCCGACGATCGCGCACCCGTCCACGAAGAAGGGCGGCACGCTGCAGGCCCTCAACGACTCCGACTGTGACTACTGGGATCCGGGCCGTACCTACTACGCCAACTGCTGGGACCAGCAGCGCTGGATCTCCCGCGAGCTGGTGACCTTCGCGCCGCGCCCGGGGACCGCGGAGCTGGTGCCGGATCTGGCGACCTCGGTGCCGACCTCGTCGGACCTCAAGACCTGGAAGTACACCCTGAAGAAGGGAATCAAGTTCCAGGACGGCACCCCGATCACGTCCAAGGACATCAAGTACGCGGTCGAGCGTGAGTTCGCCTCGGACGTCATCAACGGCGGCCCGACCTACCTGGTCGACTACCTCGACGATCCGGCGAACCCCTACCCGGGCCCGTACAAGGACCCCGACCCGAACAAGCTCGGCCTCAAGACGGTCGAGACGCCGGACGACCAGACGATCATCTTCCACCTGAACAAGGCGTTCGGCGACTGGAACTACGTCATGTCGGTGCCGATCGTCGCCCCGGTGGAGAAGTCGAAGGACACCGGCGCGAACTACACGTTCAACCCGGTCTCCTCGGGCCCGTACCAGATCGAGAAGTACGTTCCGAACAAGTCGATCAGCTTCGTGCGCAACCCGAACTGGGACCCGTCGACGGACACGGTGAACAAGGCCCTCCCGGACAAGATCGTCGTCACGATGGGCCTCGACCTCGACGACGTCGACAACCGGCTGTTCGCCAACACCGGTGACTTCTACGTCGGCCAGACCGGTGTGCAGGTGGCGATGCAGGCCAAGCTGCTGGCCGACCCGTCCGTGCGGGCCGACCGCACCTCGGACGACATCACCGGCTTCATCCGCTACCTGTCGGTGATGACGAAGGTCAAGCCGTTCGACAACATCCACTGCCGGATGGCCGTGGCCTACGCGATCGACAAGACCGCGCAGCAGCTCGCCCGGGGCGGCCCGGTCGGTGGCGGCGCCGTCGCCACCACGATGATCACCCCGCCGGTGAAGTACTACTCGTCGTTCAACCTGTTCCCGAGCGCCGGGGACAAGGGCGACGTCGCGAAGGCCAAGTCGGAGCTGGCCGCCTGCGGGCAGCCGAACGGCTTCTCGACCACGCTGGCCAGCCGGTCCAACGGCAAGGAGGTCGCGCAGGCCGAGGCGATCCAGGCCGCGCTGGCCAGGATCGGTATCAAGGTGACGATCACCAAGTCGGCGCCGTCGCAGTACTTCTCCTCGGTGATCGGCATCCCGGCCAATGTCCACAAGAACGGTATCGGGCTGGCCATGGCGGCCTGGGGCCCGGACTGGCCCTCGCCCTACGCGATGCTCGACTCGATCGTCGACGGGCGGAAGATCCTCTCCGCCGGTAACTCGAACTACGCCGAGCTCAACGACCCGGTCGTCGACAAGAACATCGACGCCGGGGTCTCGGCCACCAGCGACGGGGCCGCGCAGGAGGCGTGGACGGCGGTGGACAAGGCGATCGTCGGCTCGGCCGCCTACGTGCCGCTGCTCTACGACAAGGCGTTCAACCTGTTCAGCGACCGGCTGACGAACGTCTACTTCACCCCGGCCTACGGCATGGCCGACTTCGCCCAGTTCGGCGTCGTCAAGTAGCCCGACCGTCCCGGACCCGGGGGCGCCGCGCGGCGCCCCCGGGTCCGGGACGTACCGACCCGCCGAGGGAGGTGGCATGACCCGGTTCATCGTGGGCCGGCTGATCGGCGCGCTCGTCATTCTGTGGCTCGTCAGCATCTTCGCGTTCGCGTTGTTCTTCGTGATCCCGAAGGAGCTGGGCAACAACCCGGCCGTCCTGTTCGCCGGGCGCAGCCCGGACCCGGCGACGATCGCGGGCGTCACGCGGAAGCTGGGCCTCGACCGCTCCTACGTCTCCCAGTACTGGTCGTTCCTGCGGGGGGTGTTCGCCGGGCGGCACTTCAACTCGGGCTCGGACCGCAGCTGGTGCCCGGCGCCCTGCCTGGGCTACTCCTTCCGCAACGACCAGCCGGTCTGGAGCGAGATCGTCGACGCGTTGCCGGTGACGGCCTCGCTCTCGATCGGCGCGGCGGTGATCTTCCTCGGGGCCGGGGTGTCCAGCGGGGTGTACGCGGCCGTGCGCCGGGGCGGCTGGTTCGACCGGCTCTCGGCGGCGGTGTCGCTGGGCGGGCTGTCGCTGCCGGTGTACTTCACCGGTCTGCTGCTGCTCCTGCTGGTCAGCTACAAGTGGCACATCATCAACAACGTCCACTATGTGGACTTCACCCACAATCCGGCGCTGTGGGCGTGGAACCTGTGGCCGGCCTGGCTGGTCCTGTCGTTCCTTTACACCGCGAACTACTCGCGCCTCACCCGGGCCAGCATGATCGAGACCCTGGGGGAGGACTTCGTCCGCACGGCCCGGGCCAAGGGCCTGCCCGAGCGGGCGGTGATCGGCAAGCACGCGCTGCGCCCGGCGGTGACGCCGATCGTCACGATCTTCGGCCTGGACCTCGGGGTGCTGTTCGGCGGGGCGATCCTCACCGAGCACACCTTCGGCTTCCGCGGCCTCGGCGCCATCTCCATCGACGCGATCAACACCCAGGACCTGCCGGTGACGATGGGCGTGACGCTGTTCGCCGCCTTCTTCGTCATCGTGGCGAACGTCCTGGTCGACGTCGCCTACGCGATCATCGACCCGAGAGTGCGGCCAACGTGACCGACCCGTCCGACACCGCCGAGAAGGGCGACACCGCGGGGAAGGGCGACACCGGCGCCGGCGCCCCGCCGTTCCTGGAGGTCCGCGACCTGCGGGTCCGCTTCACCACCGACGACGGGGTGGTGCGGGCCGTCGACGGGATGAACTTCTCCCTCCAGCGGGGCCAGACGCTCGGGATCGTCGGCGAGTCCGGCTCGGGCAAGAGCGTGACCAGCCTGGCCATCATGGGCCTGCACCGGCGCGGACGGCGGGTGGCCATCGACGGGCAGATCCTGCTCGACGGGGAGGACCTGGTCACCGCCCCGGCCGCGCGGGTCCGCGAGCTGCGCGGCCGCCGGATGGCGATGATCTTCCAGGACCCGCTGTCCTCGATGCACCCGCAGTTCACCGTGGGCGAGCAGATCGTCGATGCCTACCAGGTCCACAACAAGGTCAGCAAGGCGGCGGCCCGCAACCGGGCGGCCGAACTGCTGGAGCTGGTCGGCATCCCGGAGCCGCGCCGCCGCCTCGACGACTACCCCCACCACTTCTCCGGCGGGATGCGGCAGCGCGCCATGATCGCCATGGCGTTGTCCTGCGACCCGGAGCTGCTGATCGCCGACGAGCCGACGACCGCGCTCGACGTCACCGTGCAGGCCCAGATCCTCGACCTGATGCGGACCCTGCAGAAGGAGTTCAACTCGGCGATCATCATCATCACCCACGAGCTCGGGGTCGTCGCGGAGATCAGCCACGACGTCCTGGTGATGTACGCCGGGCAGGTGATGGAGCATGGGCCGGTCGAGCAGGTGTTCGCGGCGGCCGAGCATCCCTACACCTGGGGGCTGCTCCAGTCGATCACGCGGCTCGACCACCAGCTGGAGACGCGGCTGCACACGATCCCCGGCACCCCGCCCAGCCTGATCAACGTGCCGCCGGGCTGCCCGTTCCACCCCCGCTGCGCCTACCGGGACGTCGCCGGCCCGGCGACGGGGACCGTCCGGCCCGAGCTGGCCCTGACCGGCCCCGGCCACCGGGTGGCCTGCCACCTGCCGGTCGCCGAACGCCGGCGACTGTTCCGGGAGAAGGTGACCCCGACTCTATGAACAAGACGCGTCTCGACAAGACGGAAGCCCTGGGCGAGCCCACCCAGCCGGCGGACGCGACCGAGCAGGCAGGCGCGGCCGGCCAGCGGCGGGCCATCGACCCGGCCGACGAGCTGGTCCGGCTCACCGACGTCGAGAAGCTGTTCCCGGTGAAGCGGGGGACGCTGCTGCAGCGGACCGTCGGCGCGGTCCGGGCCGTCGACGGGGTGTCGTTCTCGATCGCGCGGGGCGAGACCCTCGGCCTGGTCGGCGAGTCCGGCAGCGGCAAGTCGACGCTGGGCCGGCTCATCTCCCGGCTGGTGGAGCCGACCGGCGGCAGCATCGTGTTCGACGGCACCGACATCAGCCACGTCTCGACCCGGCGGATGCGCCCGCTGCGCCGCGACATTCAGATGATCTTCCAGGATCCGTACTCGTCGCTGAACCCCCGGCACACGATCGGGTCGATCGTCGCCGCGCCGCTGCGGGTCCAGGGGCTGGCCGGGCGGGGGGAGCTGCGCGGGCGGGTCCGGGAACTGCTGGAACAGGTCGGGCTCAACCCGGAGCACTACAACCGCTACCCGAACGAGTTCTCCGGCGGGCAGCGCCAGCGGATCGGGATCGCCCGGGCGCTCGCGACCCGTCCCAAGCTGATCATCGCGGACGAGCCGGTGTCCGCGCTGGACGTGTCGATCCGCGCGCAGATCATCAACCTGCTCGACGACCTGCGGTCCGAGCTGGGCCTGACCTTCCTGTTCATCGCGCACGACCTGTCGATGGTGCGACACATCAGCGACCGGGTCGCCGTGATGTACCTCGGGCAGATCATCGAGCTGGCCGACCGGACCTCGCTCTACGAGGGTGCGCTGCACCCCTACAGCCACGCGCTGCTCTCGGCCGTGCCGATCCCCGACCCGTCCAGCCAGCGCCGGCGGGAACGGATCATCCTGCGCGACGAGGTCCCCAGCCCGCTGCGCCCGCCGGCGGCCTGCCGCTTCCACCCCCGCTGCTGGAAGGCCCAGGACGTCTGCCGGAGCGAGGCGCCGCCGCTCGTCGAACACCAGCCGGGTCATCTCGCGGCCTGCCACTTCTCCGAGAAGCGCTCCGTCGTCTGATCGCGTCTGATCGGCACCCGCCGCCGCTCGCCTCCCTCTGGTCGCGGGTCGCCATCCGCCGTGGCAGGCTCTTGCCGCGACCTCGCCCGCGCGACCGCGCTCGGGGATCGATCCGGGGCGCCGGGAGGGTGCCGTATGAAGGCCGTCGTCGTTCGGGACCGGACCGCCGGCGTCGAGGGGCTCACGCTGACGGAGCTGCCCTATCCCCACGCCGCCGAGAACGACGTCGTCGTGCGGGTACGCGCCGCCGGGTTCACCCGGGGCGAGCTTGACTGGCCGGCGACGTGGACCGACCGCGCGGGCCGGGACCGCACGCCGAGCGTGCCGGGGCACGAGCTCTCCGGCGTCGTCGACGCATTGGGCTACGGCACCACCGGTCTCACCGTCGGCCAGCGGGTGTTCGGGCTGGCCGACTGGGCCCGGGACGGCTCGCTGGCCGAGTACGCGGCGGTGGAGGCCCGCAACCTCGCCCCGCTGCCGGCGGACGTCGAGGACACGGTGGCGGCCGCTCTGGTGATCTCGGGGTTGACCGCGTGGCAGGGCCTGTTCGACCACGGCCGGCTCGCCCCGGGGCAGACCGTCCTGGTGCACGGGGCCGCGGGCGGCGTCGGCTCGATCGCGGTGCAGCTCGCGCGGGAGGCGGGGGCCCGGGTGATCGCCACCGGGCGGCCCGACGACCGGGACACCGTGCTCGGCCTGGGCGCCGACGTCTTCCTGGACCCGAGGCCAGGTGAGCTGGAAGAGGTCGACGAGGTCGACGTCGTGTTCGACGTGATCGGCGGCGACGTCCTCGACCGCTCGGCCGCGCTGGTGCGCGCCGGCGGCACGCTCGTCACCATCGCCGCGCCGCCGACGGTCCGGCCTCGGGACGGGCGGGCGGTCTTCTTCGTCGTCGAACCCGACGGGGCCCGGCTCGCGGACCTCGCCCAGCGGGTCCGGGACGGCCGGCTTCGGCCGGCCGTGGGCGCTGTCCGGACGCTGCGCGAGGCGCCCGCCGCGTTCGCGCCTGGCCCGCGTGTGCCCGGCAAGACGATCATCCGCGTCGGGAAGGGCTGAGGGCCCCAAGCCGATATCGCGGATAAGAATGGTGAGGCGATAGATGAGGTGACAGTCGGCGTCCTGCCACCGCTGTCAATGAGTGCCGGTTCAGGTCGGGCGGGTGGCGTGGAGCAGGCCGTCGACGAGGGTCTGGGCGACGGTCGGGTTGAGGGGGCGATCGCCGGTCAGCACGCGGTACCAGAACAGGCCGAACAGCACGTCCACGGCCAGGTCGAGGTCGGTGTCGGGGGTGAGTTCGCCGCGTTGGATGCCGCGTTCGAGCAGGTGGCGTACCAGGGCGCGGCGGTCGTCGATGAAACGGGCGAAGTCGGCGGCGAAGTCGCCGCCAGTCTGCGCCTCGGCCATCATCGAGCTCAGCGCCGCCTTCTTGCCGGGGTTGGCGACTTCGGCGAACAGAGTGCCCAGGTAGGACAGCAGGTCACCGCGGACGCTTCCGGTGTCCACCGTCGGGTGGCGGCGGGTGGCGTCCTCGCGGAACGCCTCGGCGACGAGTGCGCCCTTAGATGACCACCATCGGTAGATGGTGCGTTTGCCGACCTTGGCCCGGCGGGCGATCTCGTCGAGGGACAGCCCGCCATAGCCGCGTTCACGCAGGACCTCCTGCGTGGCCTCCAGGATGGCCCGGTGGGTCTGCTCGCTGCGGGGCCGGCCGGGGCGGGTTGTCGGCGAGGCCGAGGTCATGCCTTGAGTGAACCAGATCCGTCGAGGGGGTCGGAACGCGGCGCGAACTGATACGATCCGGTTAGGTTCGTAACTAGGAAGGTGTCCATGTCGCTGTTCACGCCGGCCAAGGTCGGCACGCTGGAGTTGCCCAACCGCATCGTCATGTCCGCGATGACCCGCAGCCGTGCGCCCGAGTCGGGCGTTCCCACGGCGCTCACCGCGCAGTACTACGCGCAGCGCGCCACGGCGGGGCTGATCGTGACCGGCTCGGTGAACGTCTCCCCGGAGGCCACCGGATACCTGTGGACGGAGGGGCTTTACACCGGTGAGCAGGTGGCCGGGTGGCAGCGGGTGAGTGCGGCGGTGCACGAGGCGGGCGGGCGTATCGTCGCACAGTTGATCCACTGCGGACGGGTATCGCACACCTCGCTGCAGCCGGGCCAGGCCTCGCCGCCCGGGATCACCGACGCTGCCGCCGAGGCCGAGGTCTTCGCGTTGACCGACGACGGTACCCCCGGCATGGTCGCCACCAGCACGCCGCGCGCGCTGACCACCAGGGAGGTCGAGGAGACCGTCGGGGACTTCGTGGCGGCGGCCCGCAATGCCCGGCGCGCGGGCCTGGATGGGGTTGAGATCCAGGGCGGCAATGGGTTCCTGGTCGAGCAGTTCCTCAGCGCCGACAACACGCGTTCCGATCGGTATGGCCGCGGGTCGGCGTTCCTGCTGGAGGTGGTCGAGGCGATCGGTGCGGCAGTGCCAGGGTTCCCGCTGGGGGTGAAGCTGACGCCCGGTGGTGTGGTCAACGGCATCGTGCCGCCGGCCAACTGGCCCGAGCTGTATCTGCGGCTGCTGAATAAGCTGCATGATCGCGACGTCGCGTTCGTGACCCTGGCAGACCAGGCCGCCGTCGGCGCGCCCGGCGGCTACGACCTGGCATTCGCCGCCCAGGCCCGGCAGACGTTCCAGCGGACCCTCGTTCTCGGCGGCGGATATTCCGGCGAGTCGGCAGCCGCCGCGCTCCAGGCCGGCCGCGCGGATCTGATCTCCTTCGCCCGTCCCTATGTGGCCAATCCCGATCTGGCCGCCCGGATCCATGCCGGAAGGCCACTGGCCGAACCCGATCCCACCACCTTCTACGGCGGTGGAGCCGAGGGCTACACCGACTACCCCACCGACCCCGAGGGCGCGCGAAGCCGGTGATGTCCATCGTGCGGCACCTGCAGGGACGTGTCGCGCTGGTGACCGGCGGTGGCGGCGAGATCGGCGCCGCCACCGCCGCGCACCTCGCCGCCATGGGCGCGGCAGTCGTGGTGATCGCCGCGGACATCGCCGATCCCGCGGCGGTTCATCGGCTCTTCAGCACCGCATGGGCCGAGTTCGGACAGCTGGACATCCTCGTCAACAATGCGGGAGTGGGGGTTTTCGGTCCGCTTACCGCCCTCACCGACGAGGATTTCGAGCGCGCCGTCGCGGTGAACCTGCGCGGCGTGTTCCTGGCCTGCCGACAGGCCGCGCCGCGCCTGGCCGACGGCGGCCGCGTCATCACGCTGTCCTCATCGGCCACCGCGCTGACCCTCCCTGGCTACGGCCTGTACTCCGCGACCAAGGCCGCCGTAGAGGTGCTGTCCCGCACGCTGGCCCACGAACTGGGAGGGCGCGGAATCACCGTCAACGCCGTTGCACCCGGCCCCATCGACACCGCGGCGTTCCGCCACGGCAAGACCGCCGAGCAGATCGACCGGCTTCGAAAGATGTCACCGCTCGGCCGCCTCGGCACTCCCACCGACGTGGCCGGCGCAGTCGGGCTGCTCTGCCAACCCGGCGCCGGATGGATCACCGGCCAGACCATCCGAGTCAACGGCGGTCAGGCGTGACAGGTCGTCCGCCGCCAGGTCCGCCAGTAGCCGCAGCACGAGCCCGATCCGCTGTACTTCGCTCAACGGCTCCGCCGGCTCGTCCGGAATCTCCCCGGCGGCGGCACACATCCGCCGAAGATCCTCAACCGCCTCAGCCAGTTCCTCCGAGTCGTGGACGCTCGCGAGCGCGGCGACAACCACACCGGGCCGCTCGGGGTGAGCTCCCGCGACACCCAGCTCCGGCGGTTCCGATTCCATCGACAGAAGAAAGTCGCTCATGCTTTCAGCGATGGCTTCGGTGAGAGGGGAAATGGCGGGCCGGGTCGGCTCGAGTCCGGGCGGCGCGTCTCGCAGGTTGAAACGAAGCGTCCCGTCGCGCAGCTGGATGAGCGGACGGTACGCATCGGGGTCCTCGGCGAGCTGGTCGAGCATGATGATCCCGACGAGCGGGTGGGCTCCCAGGATTCTCGCGAGGAGCTCCAGAGTCATCCCTTTGTGCTGTGCGGCCGGCGTGGTGCCTGTGGTCAGCCAGGCTGTGGCCAGCTCTTCACTCGTGGGGCTCAACCGGCGCAGATAGGCCTCATAGTCGGCCTTGCGGGCAGTGCTCACGCTGGGGAGCGCTTGGATCTGACTGTCGGCGATCGCCAACAGGTCCTGATCGATCATATGTCGGGCCAATCCGTTCCGAGTATCTTACCGATTGCTCGTTCGAATCCGAACGAGTCGGCTTCGATTGGCTGGGAGAAGTATCGTTCTATATCTGTTTGGTCAAGGTCTGAATACCATTGCTTATTTCTGTCCCACCCGTCAGCGTCAGGGTGATTTGGTTTTCTTCCTTCCACTACCTCGGTCTGGTAGGCGTGGCGAACCTCGTGCACCGCGGTCGCGACCGTGAGTTCCATGCTCATGTCGTTGCTGATCTCGATGCGATGAACGCCGCGCCGGTACTCATGGGACCCGCAGAGGCCGGGCTCGTCCTTGGTCCTGACCCGTATCGGGGGCAGTTCCATCGCGGTTCGGATGGCATCAACAACTCCGATGATCGCCTTGTTGCGCACCTGGCCGCACAGTTCGTCCCATTCCCGCGTCGCGCGACTATCGAGGATCTTCTTGGCCGCGTGCGCGACGCGGTCGACGAGGGGGCGTTCGCGTTCGAGTATCTCGTTGGACTTCTGCTCGTGGATGGGGAACCGGAAGCGGTCCGCCCGGGCTTCGCGGGGCGCGTCCCGCGCCCGTTGGCCGTCGGGGGTGGCCGGGCCGTCCGCCGTGCGTGCTGGTGGGGCGGGGCGGGCGTCGAGCAGTTCGGCCTTGCGCCACAGCGTCGACTCGGCCGGCCCTGGTCTCGTCTGGAGATGGGCTTCGCTGTCGGGTCGGCGTTCGGCGGGTCGCTGGTTCGAGCTGGCGGGCGGGTCGAGGAGGTCGGCCTTGTCCCACAGCGACCGTTCCAGAGGCGCGGCGGCGCCGGAACCGGTGACCCGCTCCGGGTCGTCGGGTCCGTCGGATGGGCGCCGCCCGGGCGGGTCGAACGGCGTCACGGCAGGGTCCGAGCAGCAGGCACGCGCGCGTACTTCCCCGAGTGGCGAACGCCGGCGACCGCCAGCGACACGGAGATGATATACGGCCGTAGTGACCGAACCGTGCCTTTCCGTGCAACGCGGGGTGGTGTCGGAGCGGTCAGCCGACGGTCGCGCCGTGGGCGTCGTAAGGGCGGCCCTCGGCCGCGGCCATCGCCTTACCCGCGCCGAGCTGGTAGGGGCTGATGCCGCCGGGCTGCCAGGGCCCGACCGAGCCGGCGGCCAGTGCGCGCGGGTCCTTGGGCCGCAGCGCGAAGCGGCGGCGGGCCTCCTCGACGGGCAGGTCAGCCAGGCTGAACCAGTCCATGCGCAGGTAGTCGACGCTGTCGGTGCCGGCGGCGCGGTCGGAACCGAGCGCGCCCCGGCGCATCGCGTCGGACAGTCGCACGGCCATCGCCTGACCGCTCAGGTGCCCGGGGTCGGCGGTGAACAGCCCGGCGCCGGCGGCCAGGTAGCCCGTCTCGAACAGGGAGATGACCATGGCCAGCAGGGAGAAGGCGCGCATGTCGTCGTTGGAGCGGGCGATGAAGCCGAAGACCTCCAGCTCGGACTCGACGGTCGTGCCGTAGTCGGCCAGCACGTGCACCCAGTCGTGCTGGGCCAGCAGCGGCGGCGCCGAGCCGGGCTGGCCCGGCGCGACGAAGCCGCGGGCGGCGTAGAGGTCGCTGACCCCGCGGCCCAGGGTGCCGGCGGGCAGGTCGGCCAGCGCCCGCCACTGGGCGGCGAGCTCCGGGTCATTGACGCTCGCCGCCCAGGCCGAGGACAGCGCGCGGGAGGTGTGCAGGCTGGTCGCGTCGGAGCCGGACCAGTCCGCGACGTAGCCGGCCCGGTCGAAGTCGACCGCGGCCAGCCCGAGCGCGCCGTCGGCGAAGTCCCGAGCCACCTCGATCATGTCGTCGTCGACGCCGAGCTCGCCCGCGAAGGCGCGGACCCGGGCGGCGACGTCCTCGGGCAGCGGCCGCAGGATGAGGATCGCCAGCAGCATCATCTGCACGACCCGGGTCCGGAAGGCCAGGTTGCGGCGGGCGAGGTCGGCGGCGAACGCCTCCGGGGTGGTCGGCGTCAGGCTGGTGACGTCGACGGCTTGGCCGGTCAGGGCGACGAACTGGGCTTCGATAAGCACCCGTTGCAGGTCGGTGAGGCCGCCGTCGGGGGCGGCCGCGGCCACGACGCCGCGGGCGACGGCGAGCGCCTCGGCCTTGTCCGGCGGGGTGAGCAGGACGGTGTCGGGTCCGGGCAGGGGGACGGGCATCGGGCGCTCCCTCATGGTCGGGCCGGCGGTCGGGCGGTGGGCGCGGTCGGACCCACCGAGGATATGTAACGATGTAATCATCAGGTGCCGGTTCTAGGGTGGTCCGGGGCGCGGCGGGCGGCGGGGGCGCTCTTGTACCGTGCACGAGTGCGCTCGCCGTCGGTACCCGACCCGCTCCCGAGCGGCGCGCTGGCGCGCGCGGACGGCGAGGTGCTCGATCCCGCGCTCGCCGCGCCGGAGGTGCTGGGGGAGGACGCCGCCCGCTACGCCCGGGCGGCGCGGGCCGAGTCGACCTGGCGGGCCTACGATGGCGATCTGCGCCAGTTCACCGCCTGGGTGAGCGCCCGTCATCCCGGCCGGCCGGCTGTCCCCGCCGGGGCCACGCTGGTCGCCGACTACCTGGCCGCGCTGGCCGACGCCGGCTACCGGCCCTCGACGATCCGCCGCCGACTGGCCGCGATCTCCGTCGCCCACCAGCTCGGCCATCATCCCAACCCGGCCGCCTCCCCCGAGGTCGCCGCGGTCTGGGACGGCATCCGCCGCACCGCCGGGGTCGCGCCGCGCCGCAAGCGGGCCCTGGAGACGGGGCTGCTCAACGAGGTGCTGGCCGCGATCGGCGCCGAGGCCGCGGCCGGCCCGGGAGTCACCGGCGCTGGGGCCGGCGGCACAGGGGGAAGCGGCACGGAGGCGGCTGACCTGCGCGACCGGGCGCTGCTGCTCGTCGGGTTCGCCGGCTGCCTGCGCCGGGCCGAGCTCGTCGCGCTCGACGTCGCCGATATCGCCGAGACCGACGACGGCCTCGTCCTGACCGTGCGGGCGTCGAAGACCGACCAGGACCGGGCCGGCGCCCAGGTCGGCCTGGCTTACGGCGCGCGGCGGGCGACCTGCCCGGTCCGTTCCTGGCGGGCCTGGCGCGAGCATGCCGGCCTCGTCGACGGGCCGGCGTTCCGCCCGGTCAACCGGCACGGCACCGTCGGGCCGGGCCGGCTCGACCCCGGTTCGGTCGCGCGGATCGTGCGCCGCCGGGTGGCCGCCGCCGGGCTGGAGCCAGCCGAGTTCGCCGGGCACTCCCTGCGCTCCGGGTTCGCCACCGCCGCCGCCCGCGCCGGCGTCCCCGACCGGTCGATCATGCGGCAGGGACGCTGGCGTTCGGCGGCGTCGCTCGACAGCTACGTCCGGGCCGGGCGGCTGTTCGACCCGGACAACCCCTCGGGCCACGTCGGCCTCTAGGCCGACGGGCGCCACGGCTCCCGACGACGTCCGCTCTCGCGATCCGTGACAATAACGTCGCCGTAAGCAGGCGATCCAACCACTCTGAGTGTTCGTCGGACACGCGGCGGGAACAACTCCTATCTCGGTTCGATCGGTCACCCGACGTGTTGGACGCGAGTCCACCCGGGCGCCCGACCGGCCGCGAAAGGGGGAACGCGATGCGAAGGATCGGTTTCAGCCGGAGCCTGCTGGTCGCGGCGCTCGCGACGGGCACCGTCTGCGCGGGCGCTTCCGGCGCCCTGGCCAACGACATGGCGGGGCCGCCTCCGAAGGTCCACCACGGACCGGTCCAGCAGTGGGGGCCGTATCACCATTTCCGCCATCACCACGAGTTCATGCATCACCACGAGTTCATGAAGCCGGGTGGCACCTGCGGTGCCCGATACCTCAAGGCCGGCATTACCGGCTCGGAGGGCGCGGCCGGCAGCGTGTACGTCACGATCGCCTTCACCAACACCGGCAGGTTCTCCTGCGTCCTGAAGGGCCACCCGGGCGTGTCGTGGTTCGACAGGCGCGGCCGGCTGGTCGGCGCGCCCGCCGCGTGGACCGGGGGGTCCGGCAAGCCGGTGACGCTCAAGCCCGGCGGGAAGGCGTCGTTCGTGGTCCGCTTCGTGCAGCCCGGCATCCAGGCCGGCTGCACCCGCCCGTACTCCTACCGGCCGGTGGCCGGGATGCGGCTGTTCCCGCCGGGTGACTACCACGCCAAGTACGTCACGGCCCCGGGCTTGAAGGCGTGCGTGAAGAAGTCGGTCCAGCAGCTGAGCGTGGGTCCGGTTACCGGCTGACCGGGCCGCGACGCCCGAGCGGGCGCGACGGTCGGTAGAGCGCGTGCGTGTGTGAGCGGCGCCGGCCCGGGAGCGGCGAGGCTCCCGGGCCGGCGGCCGCCCGGCGCTCGACCCGGCACCATCGGCCCAGCACCATCGGGCCGAGCGCGGTTGCCCGCCGACGATGCCGGGCGTAGGCACACCACGTACCGCCGGGGCATCCCGGGAAGGGGTGAGCCATGAACGAGTCGCTGGCCGACGCGGGCGGCGGGCGGGCCGCGATCACCCTGGAGCGTCGCCTGGCCGGGCCGCCGGAAAGTGTCTGGCGGGCGCTGACCCGGGCCGAGGACCTGGCCGCCTGGTTTCCCTGGCGGGTCGAGATAGACGCCCGGCCCGGGGGCGCGCTCCGCTTCCGCTTCGACGGCGGCGGCCAGCCGGAGACGACCGGGACGATCACCGGCTGGGAGCCGCCGCGGCTGCTGGCCTACACCTGGGGTGAGGACGCGCTGCGCTGGGAGATCCGTCCCGAAGGCGCGGGCTGTGTCCTCGGCCTGCGCCACGTCGTCGCCGACCGGCCGGGCGCGGCCAGTTTCGCCGCCGGCTGGAACCACTGCCTCGACACGCTGGAGGCCCAGCTGGCCCCGACGGGCCGACAGGCCGCGCCAGCGCCGCCGTGGGCCGTGCTGCACGAACGGTTCGTCGCCGAGTTCGGCCTGGCCGAGGGCGAGGCCCGCGAGACGCCGGAGGGCTGGGAGGTCCGCTTCGAACGCCAGCTCACCCGGCCGGTGGCCGACGCCTGGGCGGCGCTGCTCGGGGCCGCCGCGCCACCCGCCGTCGGTGATCACGTGCCCGAGTCGTTCACCCTGCCCAGCGCGCCGGCGGGACGGGTCAGCGCCACCGACGGCGCCACCCACCTGGCCTACCCGGCCGGCTGCGGCACGGTGAGCTGGCGGCTGCGGGACGGTACCGGCGGCGCCCGGCTGGTCCTCGTCCAGACCGGGCCGGCGGCCGATCCGGGCGCCCGCGCCGCCGCACTGGCCGGTTGGAAGGAGCGGATCGAGGCGTTCTCGGCCGGGCTCGCCGCCCGCGCGGCCGGCACCGGCAGCACGGTGGGTGCCGCCGGCTGAGCCGTCCCGGCCGGCCCGTTGGTGACGGTGTGTGCTGACCGTGAGCGGCGACGGCCCGTTCGGTCAGGGCTAATTGTCATGTTCGGGCACCAGCGCGGCCAAGTCCCTCGAACGGGAGCCAGACGTCTGCTGAGATAGGGCGCTGAACGCGGCGCGCCGCTCTCGGCGTGTGGGGCGCCCGAGCGGCGTCGGACGCGCCGGGTGGGGGAGGCGGAGATGGAGGCCAATCGGCTCGAACGGCTGGTGGCGGCGGGTCACGTCGAGGTGTGCCTGTCGGAGTTCGGTGACGAGGACGATCCGGCGGTGCTGCTCATCGGCGGCGCCGCCATGTCGATGGACTGGTGGGACGAGCGGTTCTGCGCCCGGCTCGCGGCCGGTGGGCGCCGGGTCGTGCGCTACGACCACCGGGACACCGGGGGCTCGGCCCACTACCCGGCCGGCGCGCCGCCGTACGGGTTCGACGATCTGGTCGGCGACGCCGTCGGCGTGCTCGACGCGCTCGGGCTGGAGCGGGCCCACCTGGTGGGCATCTCGATGGGCGGGGAGATCGCCCAGGTCATCGCGCTGGAACACCCGGACCGGGTGGAGACGCTGACCGTCATCGCCTCGGCGCCGGCCAGCCCGTCGGGTGGCGGGCCGGCGACGGAGATGAGCGCTGAGCTGGCGGCGTTCTTCGCGACTGAGCGGCCCGATCCGGACTGGTCGGAGATCACCGTGCCGACGCTGGTCGTGCACGGTGCCCGGGACCCGCTGTTCCCGCTGGCCGGGGCGCGGGCGCTGGCCGCGGCGGTGCCGGGCGCCGAGCTGCTGGAGCTGGCGGACGTCGGCCACGAGGTGCCGCCCGCGGCCACCTGGGACGTTCTTGTGCCGGCGCTGCTGCGCCACACCTCCGGCGGCTGGCGGCACGCCGCGGACCGGCTGGCCGCCCGGGCCGTCACGGGCGGCGACGTGACCGGCTGGTTCGAACCGCTCTACCGTTCCGGCGCCGCCGGCGAGCTGCCGCTGCCGTGGGAGCGGGACGAGGTCCACCCGCTGCTGGCCGAGTGGGCCACCGGGCAGAGCCTGGTCGGCCACGGGAGGCGGGCGGTCGTCGTCGGCTGCGGGCTGGGCGCGGACGCCGAGTACCTGGCCCGCCTCGGTTTCGCCACCTCGGCGTTCGACGTCGCGCCGAGCGCGGTCCGGCTGGCCCGCGAGCGCCATCCGCGCACGGCGGTGCGCTACTTCGTCGCCAACCTGCTGCGGATGCCCGGCGCGTTCAACGGCGCGTTCGACCTGGTAGTCGACGTGTTCACCGTCCAGGCGCTGCCGCCGCAGGCCCGGCGGGAGGCCCAGGCCGCGATCGGCCGGCTCGTCGCGCCCGGCGGGCGGCTGCTGGTTGTCGCGTCCGCCGGTGACACGGACGGCGGCGTCGGCGGCGGCGCGGTGGGGGTGCTCGGCGGGCCACCGCCGTGGCCGCTGAGCCGGGCGGACGTCGAGGCGTTCGCTGGCGACTCGCTCAAGACGGCCACGCTCGACGCGCTGCCCGGACCGTTGTGGCGGGCCGAGTTCACCCGGCCGCGCTGAGCCGGGCCGGGCGGCCCGGGCGGCCCGGGCGGGCCGAGGCCGGCCTGGCATGGTGGCGGGTGGGGTCGGACGGTTCGCGCCCTCAGAGGTACCGTCGGTGGCGCGGGGAGGTTCCCGCGTAACCGTCCGCCGCCAGGAAGGCGCCAGTGAGCAGCCACGAGGCGTTCTGGATAGATCAGGACTTCGACCGGGAGCGCGCTCCGGGCGGTCGCGGCCGGTACGGCCAGCGGGTCCGGCGTGACCTGGCCGCGTTCGCGGACAGCTGGGGGGACATCTCCCCGGTCGCGTTCGCCTGCACGGCCTGGCGGCTGGCCACCCCGCCCGCGCTCGACCCCGGCTACGTCCGCTGGCACCGGCGGGTGCTGGAGGCGACCTGCCTGGCCAGCCCGTGGGACGGGACGCTGAGCGCCCGGGTGCGGATCGTCGCGCCCTGGCCGGTCGCGCTGACCAGCTCCCGCACCTGGTGGCACGACCGGGGCTGGCGGGACTGGCCGGAGACGTTCGGCCAGTTCCTCGCGCCGGCCGACCAGGAGCTGGCCAAGCACGCCCACCTGCGGGCGTCGCTGCTGGCCGAGGCGCCGATCCCGTTCGAGCAGCTGCCGGCGGCGCCGAACGGCCCGGACGACGGGGACGTCGTCGAGCTGGCCCGCCGGGCCGTGACCATCCTCACCCGTGAGCTGGACGATTTGATCGCGCCGATCATCCAGCGGTTGGAGGGTGCCGGGCCGCCGCGTCTCCACGGCCCGGGCGAGCGCTGAGTCCCGGCGCCTCGCCCGCCGCCGCTCTTCCCGTTCCAGGCCCGGTCGGCCCCGGTCGGCCCCGGTCGGCCCCGATCGGCCCCGGTTGGCCCCGGGACAGAACCGCTGTGTGCCCGCCATCCGGACTACGGTGGCTGGCGTCTCCGGCGGAGGTGGGCCATGCGTATGCACGGACGAACGTTTCTGGCCGTCGGCGCGGCGAGCGCGGCTCTGGTGGCGCTGACCGCGTGCGGCGCGTCCGGCGGCAGCGGCGCCACCGGTACGCTCGGGAGCGGATCGGCCAGCGCCGGCGCAACCGCCGGCGGCGGACCCGCCTCGACGGGGCCGGGGGGTGCCGGAGGCGCCGGGAGTGCCGGGGGTTCTGGGGGTTCGGCCAGCGGCCCGGCGGCGGGGCTTCGGACCTGCCCGGCGTCCGCGCTGGCCGCGGACATCGTCAACCGGGACGAGGCCGCCGGCCACACCGACGAGCAGATCCTGTTCACCAACAACGGTCCCTCGACGTGCGTGCTCGGCGGCTTCCCGGGCGTGTCGTTCCTCGACGCCGGCGGGCGGATGCTCGGCGCGGCCGCTGACCGGGAGCAGACGACGGCCCCGTTGGTCACGCTGGCGCCCGGCCGGCACGCCGTCGCCCATCTCACCGTCGCCCACATCGGCCCGATCCCCGGCTGCGAGCAGGACAGCGGCTCGGCGACCGCGACGTCGATCCGGATCTACCCGCCGGCCCTGCACGACGCCCTGACGATCGCGGCCGACGGGCAGCGGGCCTGCACCAGCCCGGGCGCGCACCAGCTGACCGTCGGGCCCGTCACCGCCGCCTGACGGTCACGACGGCCCGACCGGCCCGGCTGCGCGGGTGGCGGTCAGGCCTCGGCCGAGCCGTCCAGGCCGGACAGCTGCCGGGAGTACAGCTCCGCGTAGGTGCCGCCCGAGGCCTGGAGCTGGTCGTGGGAGCCGCGTTCGACGACCCGGCCGCGGTCCATCACGTGGATGACGTCGGCGTCGACGATCGTGGACAGCCGGTGGGCGATCACGATCTGGGTCCGGCCGGCGGCCAGCCGGGCCAGCGACTCCTGCACGAACCGTTCGGTCTCGGCGTCGAGCTGGGAGGTGGCCTCGTCCAGGACGATCACGGGCGGGTCGGCCAGCAGGACCCGGGCCAGCGCCATCCGCTGCCGTTCGCCGCCGGAGAGCTGGTAGCCGCGGGCGCCGACGGTCGTGTTCAGCCCCTTGGGGAGGGTCGCGACCAGCGGGCCGAGGCCGGCGGCGCCGATGGCGGCGGCCACCTCCTCGTCGTCGGCGCCCAGCCGCCCGTAGCGCACGTTCGCGGCGATGGTGTCGTGGAACAGGTGCGGTTCCTGCGGCACCACCCCGATCGTGGCTCGCAGGTCGGTCCAGGTCATGGCGGCCAGATCGACGCCGCCGCAGCGGATCCGGCCCGCATCGGGCTGGTAGATGCCGGAGATCAGGTAGCCGAGGGTGGTCTTGCCGGCGCCGGAGGTGCCCACGATCGCGGTCTTCTCCCCGGCGCGGGCGGTCAGGGAGAGGTCGCTGAGGTTCCAGGCCCGGTCCGGGAGCGGTTCGGCGTCCTGGTCGGCCCGGGCGCCGGGCCGGGGGACGGTGTCGCCGTGCTCGTCGATCTCGCTGTCGGAGTCGACGTACCACCAGCGGCGGGAGACGTCGCGTCCGGCGGCTGACCAGTCGTTGCCGACGCCGGTCGGGTAGCGGAACCAGACCCGTTCGATGGCGATCTCGGGCGCGGCGGGACGGTGGGCGCCGGGCTGCGCGATGGCCGCGGCGCCCCGGCCGTCGAAGTGGCGGGGCAGCGGCAGCGCGAGCAGTGCCGGGGTCACGCTGTCGCGGGTCGGCGCGCCGGCGCCGGTCCCCGCCCCGCTGGCTGACGCGGCCGGGGCCGGCGTGGGGTCCAGGCCGGTGCCGCCGGTGACGGTCGGCAGGTCGCGGGGGTCGACCGGCACGTCGAGCAGGCCGAAGATCCGGTCGACGGCGACGCCGGCGTCGAGCAGGTCCGAGCGGCTCTCGGCGATGCCGATGACCGGCCGGTAGGCCAGCAGCAGGGCGCCGGCGAACGCGATGAGCGTGCCGATCGTCGAGCGGCCGCTGCTGACCAGCCACAGACCGAACCCGGTGACGATGACGACGGCGAGCGCGGCGCCGACGGAGGCCAGCAGGCTGGCCCGGGCGACGACCATCGTGCGGCGGACGGCGACCCGGCGGATCGCCTGGGCGGTGTCGGCCAGGCGGCGGGACTCGTGTTCGGTCTGGCCGAACAGGCGGACGTGCAGCGCGCCGGAGACGTTCGTCGTGTCGGAGACCTGGGCGAACAGCCGGGAGCGCAGCCAGATGTGGCGGCGGGTCAGCCGGCGGCCGCCGCGGCGGCCGAGGCCGTTGAGTACGCCGACGCCGGGGGCGAGCAGCAGCGCGAGCAGGGTGAGCCGCCAGTCGAGGACGGCCACCGTGACCAGTCCGACGACAGCGGTCACGGCGGCGGAGGCGGTGCGGGGCAGCGAGCGGGACACGGCGCCGTTGAGCTCGGAGACGTCGCCGCCGAACAGGGAGATGATCTCGCCCTGGCGCTGGCCGGGGTAGAAGCTGAATGGCAGGCGCAGCAGCTGGTCGTGGATGGCCAGGGTGGCCCGGAGGGTGACGGTCTCGCCGAGCTGGGAGCCGACGATGGTCGCGATCGAGGTGACCGTCGCGTCGAAGAGGAACACGAGCAGGACGACGGCCAGCTGCGGCAGGTAGCTGGCCACGCTGGAGCGGTGCAGCCCGTGGTCGACGATGTGGCGGGCGACGAACGGTGTGGCGGCCAGTGAGACGGCTCCGGCCAGGTTCAGCAGGATGATCACGATGAGGCGGCGGCCCTGGTCGGCGAAGAAGACGACGGCGCGCCGGGCGGTGGGGCTGGCGGTCAGCAGCCCGAGCAGGCGGGCCGCCAGCCGGGGCACCGGGCCCGCTCCGGCCGCGGGGGCGCGCGCCGGCCGCCCGCCGTCTCGGTCGGGTCCGCCGCGCTCGCCGGACCCGCTGGTGTGGCCGGCGCCGCTGGTGTGGCCGGGGCTGGTGGGGCCCGGCCTGTTCGGGTGGTCGCCAGTGCCGTTGCTCTCGCTCACCGTAGCCGTCCCTTCGCCGTGCGGCCCTCGGTCGCCAAAAGCTATCGGACGGGCGCCGAGGGCGACATAGGGCGAACGCCGAAGGCTACTGACGCGTGTGGGCCGGCCAAGCCTCCGTCCCCCGACGGATTCGGGCTGCCCGGATCTCGCCGCCCGCGAGCGCAGGGCCCGCGGTTGCCGGGCCCGGCGGTGTCAGACGGTGGTTGTCTCCAGGTGGTGGGCGGTGTCAGGTGGTGGGCGGTGTCAGGTGGTGGGCGGTGTCAGGTGGTGGGCGGTGTCAGGTGGTGGGCGGTGTCAGGTGGTGGCGATGGCGCGCAGGATGTCCATCTTCGCCGCCCGCCGGGCCGGGAAGATCGCCGCGAGGACGCCGAGGAGGGCGCCCACGACGACGATCGCGACGATCAGGGCCACCGGGTAGGAGAAGGAGGCGATGTCCTGTTTCTTGAGCGCGGTGGCCAGCGCCCAGCCGAAGAAGCTGCCGACCGCGACCCCGAGTACGGCGCCGAACGCCGCGATGACGACGGCTTCCAGCCGGACCATGGTCCGCAGCTGCCGGCGGCCCATCCCGACCGCCCGTAGCAGCCCGATCTCCCGGGTCCGTTCGATCACCGACAGCGCCAGGGTGTTCACGATCCCGAACAGCGCGATGATGATCGCCAGGGCGAGTAGGACGTAGATCAGGCTCAGGGACTGGTCGACGGTCTTCTCCTGCTGGCGGATCAGCTCCGACTGGTCGCGGACCTCGACGTTCGGGTACGGCTTGGCGGCCGCCTCCACCTCGGTGCGTACCGCGACCCGGTCGGCGCCGTCGGTCATCCGGACCAGGCCGAAGATGTCCAGGCCGCCGGGGTAGTGCTTCGTGAACTCGGCCGTGGCCAGCAGGTAGTTGCCGGCGAGCTGGCTCTTGGCGTAGATGCCGGCGATCCGCAGTGAGGTGACGCCGTTGGGGAAGGTCACCGGGATCGACTGGCCGACGCGGTAGCCCCGGTCGGTCGCGGTCTCCTGGCTGACCAGGATGGTGCCGGTCGCGAGCGCGGCCAGGTCGCCGTCGACCTTCTTGAGGATCAGCACCTTCGGCAACGCGGCCGGGTCGCCGGCCAGCATCCCGACGGTCTTCCCGCTGATCTTCGCCTGGTCGCCGCGCAGGCCGGTGGCCACGTCGATGCCCGGCTTGCCCTGCAGGGACTGGATGACCGTGGGGCTGAACCCGGCGCCGAAGCCCTGCGCCGCCAGGAAGAAGTCGGCCCCGACGCTCTTCTCGACCGTGCTCTTCACCCCGGCCTTGATCGACTGGCCGAGGACCCCGAACGCGCTGACCAGAGCGAGGCCGATCATCAGCGCCGAGGCGGTGGCGGCCGAGCGGCGCGGGTTGCGCATCGCGTTGTCCCGGCCGATGCGACCGGTCGCGCCGAACAGGCGGGGCAGCGGCGCCCCGATCACCCGGGTGATCGGCCGCGACAACCACGGCGAGAGCGTGGCCACCCCGATGAAACACAGCCCGGCGCCCAGGCCGACCAGGGTGGCCGACTGCGAGCCGTTCTTCACCGACAGGCCGCCGACCAGGATCAGCGCGCCGATGACCGTGAGGAGCGAGCCGAGGATCGCCCGCAGCCGCAGCGACCGCGCCGGCAGGACGAACGTTTCGCGCATCGCCGCGACCGGCGGCACCGTGGCCGCCTTACGGGCCGGGATGTAGGCGGCGACGGTGGTCACCACGATCCCGACGAGGTAGGCGACGATCGCCGTGCGAGCCTTGAAGACCAGGCTGCCGCTGGGCAGGCTCGCGCCGAGCAGGCTGAACAGGCCCTTGAGCAGGACGGCCAGGCCGATGCCGAGGCCGAGGCCGAGCGTGGCGCCGATGAACCCGACGACGATCGCCTCGACGAGGACCGACGTGCGGACCTGGCGGCGGCTGGCGCCGACCGCCCGCAGCAACGCCAGTTCCCGGGTCCGCTGCGCGATCAGCATCGTGAACGTGTTGATGATGATGAACGCGGCGACGAACGTCGCGATCCCGGCGAAGACCAGCAGGAACGTCGAGAGGCCGCTGATCGCCTTCTCGATCGCGCTGGCGTTCTCGTCGGCGACCTGCTTGCCGGTCACCGCCTGGGCGCCGCCGGGCAGTGCCGCGGCGACCCGGGCCCGCAGCGCCGTGTCCGACACGCCCGGGCGGGCGGCCAGGTCGATCGAGCTGAACTGGCCCGGCTCCATGAGCAGCCGCTGCGCGGTCGCGGTGTCGAAGTTCGTCACCGACGCCCCGCCCAGGCTGGACTTGCCGGCCAGGGTGAACGTGCCGACCAGGGTGAACTTCTTCGGTGGCCCCTTGGTGAGGACGGTGATCGACTCGCCGATCCGCAGCTTGGCGTCCTTCGCTGTGCCCGCGTCTACGACGATCTCCCCCGGGCCGGGCGCGTGGCTGCCCGGGGTGAGCGCGACCGCCGACGGCGGCGCCGTCCCCGTCCAGTTGCCGCCCAGGCCGGGAGCGCCGCCGAGGTCGAGCGCCTTGCCCGTCTTCGGGTTGACGAGCTGCGCCACTCCGCTGACGTTGCCGACGGCGTTGCCGACACCGTCGACGCCGCGTAGCCGGGTCAGCAGCGACTCGGCCAGCGGCTGGCGTTTGGTGTCGTCGGTGCTGGTGTTGTCGACGGCGTTCACCGACCGGACCTCGACGCTGACGTTCTTGTAGACGTCGCCGAAGAGGTTGTCGAACGTGTTGTTCAGGGTGTCGGTGAGCACCAGCGTCCCGCTGATGAAACTGATCCCGAGGACGACGGCGAGGGCGGAGAGAACCAGCCGCACCTTGCGGGCGAGCAGGCTCTTGAACGTCACCCGAAGCATCGTCAGCCCTCGATTCCCGGGTGGTAGCCGGCTGGCGCGCCCGCGCGGGCCGCGTCCAGGTGCTTCATCCGGTCCAGGACGGCGTCGGCGGTCGGGTCCGGCATCGCGTCGACGATCCGCCCGTCGGCCAGGAACACGACCTCGTCGGAGTAGGAGGCGGCGGTCGCGTCGTGGGTGACCATCACGATCGTCTGCCCGAACTCCCGCACCGAACGGCGCAGGAACGACAGCACCTCCGCGCTGGAGCGGGAGTCGAGGTTCCCGGTCGGCTCGTCGGCGAACACGATGTCGGGTCGGGTGACCAGCGCCCGGGCGCAGGCCACCCGCTGCTGCTGGCCGCCGGAGAGCTCCGAGGGCAGGTGATGCAGCCGGTCGGCCAGGCCGACCGCGGCGACCACGGCGTCCATCCAGGCCCGGTCCGGCTTGCGGCCGGCGATGGCGAGGGGAAGCGTGATGTTCTCTGCCGCGCTGAGGGTGGGCAGCAGGTTGAACTGCTGGAAGATGAAGCCGATCCGGTCCCGGCGCAGCTGGGTCAGCCGCTTGTCCGACAGGGTGGACAGGTCGACGTCGCCGATGTAGACGTGGCCGGCGGAGACGCTGTCCAGGCCGGCCAGGCAGTGCATCAGGGTCGACTTGCCCGACCCGGACGGGCCCATGATCGCGGTGAAGCGGCCGCGGTCGAAGGTGATGTCGACGGAGTCGAGCGCGGTGACCGACGTCTGGTCCCGTCCGTAGACCTTGGTCAGCCCGGCGGCGCGGGCCGCGGGAGCCCCGGCCGGGCCGCGGCCGTGGCCCGGCGCCGACGGCGCGGGGTCCGCGGGAGAGCCAGCGGCCTGGCGGGACCCCGCTGATCGGGCGGAGTGGCGCATCGGAGAAATCCCTTCCCCATCGTCATCGGCTGTCCGGAAGCCGGCCCACAGTCGTGAGCGCGACATCCTCCTGGCATCCAACGACGCGCGGACCACTTCCGGCCCTGCGTGTCAGATCGGCGACCTCAACATTTCACGTTCGCGCGAACGGCCTATTCCCGGGGCTCCCAGCGGGTGCATCGCGGAACTTCCCCGCGCTCACACCCACAACCCGAGCTGACCAGCCCGACCAGACGAGTATTCGCCGGCGCCCACCCGCCCGAATCAGAGGTTCGGCTGGTCTAGCTCCGCCATTTCGGGTGATAGCCGCATCCACCGGTCGGTGGATGCGCGGCCACTACCGATCTGGTAAGAGCCGCGAGCCGGGCCCGGCGAGGCGCGCGGCGGCGTCAGGCGCCGGCGTCAACCGTCGGCCTCGCACACCGACGGCGTGCCCTCCTCGACCCGCTCCACCTCGACCGGCAGCGGCGGCGGCGTACCGCCGAACGCCGGGCAGCGCGCCTGGTGGTCGCACCAGTCGCACAGCCGGCTCGGCCGGGGCCGCCAGTCACCGGCCTCGCGGGCCCGGGTGATGGCCGCCCATAACGCGTCGATCTTCCGCTCGGTCGCCCGCAGGTCGGCCTCGTCCGGCACCACCCGCAGCCACGTCCGGTCGCCCAGGTAGTACAGGCGCAGCTCACGGGGCATGACCCCGCGCGCCCGCCACACCATCAGCGCGTAGAAGCGCATCTGGAACAGCGCGGACGCCTCGAACGCCGGCCCGGGCGAGCGGCCCGTCTTGTAGTCGACGATCCGCACCGCCAGCCCGGCTGGCGTCTCCGCCTCGTCCAGCCGGTCGATGTAGCCCCGCAGCCGCAGCCCCGAGGGCAGCGTGTGCTCGATGTAGAGCTCCCGGGCCGCCGGCGACAGGCGGGAGGGGTCCTCCAGGCTGAAGTAGCCGGCCAGCAGCCCGCGGGCCGCCTCGAACCAGGCCAGCCGCTCGGCGTCGTCGGCGAACAGCCCGGCCAGCTCCGGCTCCCGGGCCAGCGCCGCCGCCCAGGCCGGTTCGAGCAGGTCGTGCGCCGCCTCGACCGTGCGGGCGGGAGCCGGCCGCTCGAACAGCCGCTCCAGCACGCTGTGCACGACCGTGCCGCGCACCGCCGCCGGGCTCGGCGGCTCCGGGAGCCGGTCGAGGACGCGGAACCGGTAGCGCAGCGGGCAGGTCATGAAGTCGGCGGCGCGCGAGGGCGACAGCGACCCGACCGGCGCCGGCCCGCCCGAAGCTCCCGGCCCGTCCGGGCCGGCCGGCGCGTGGCCCGGCCCCGGGGCCGGGCCCTGGCCGGGAGGTTCGGTCCCGACCGGCGCGAGCGATATGTCCATGCCGACATCCATGCCGCGAACGTTAGCCGCCCCCACCGACAGCCTGGCCCACCGGCGGTCCGGCCCCGCCGCGGGATTCAGGTGTCAGCCGCGGGATCAGCGCGGGCGGACACAGACGGGCGGGAAGTCCGTAGCATCGGCCCATGGCACAACGGCCGGAATCACCGCCCGCCCGGCCCGCGGCGGGCCGCCGGCCCGACGAGCACCCGCACGGCGACCCGGACGGCGGGCGCGCGCGACCGGGCCTGCTCATCGGGCGCGTGCGTGGCGTGCCGGTCTACCTCTCGCCGCTGGCCGCGATCTTCGCGGTGATCATCGCGTCGCTGCTCGCCGGCTCGGGCCGCGCCCAGCTGCGCGACGCCAGCGACGCGATCGTCTTCCTGGTCGCGGCGCTCACCGCCGTCGGGTTCATCGCCTCCCTCGTCGCCCACGAACTGGGCCACTGCCTGGTGGCGCTCGGGTTCGGGCTGCGGGTCCGCTCGGTCGTCGTCCACGGGTTCGCCGGCTTCACCGAGATCGACCCCGAGCCGGGCAGCCCCGGCCGGGAGTTCCTGGTGGCCGTGGCCGGCCCGCTGGTCAACGGGCTGCTGGCCGGGCTCGGCTTCGCCGTCCTGACCGGGCTGGGCTCGGACAGCCAGGCCGGCATGGTCGTGCTCGACCTCTCCGTCGTCAACCTGGTGCTGTTCCTGTTCAACCTGGCTCCTGGCCTGCCCCTTGACGGCGGCCGGCTGGTCGTCGCCGCGGTCTGGCGAGCCACCCGTGACCGGCCGCGCGGCCTGCGCGTCGGCGCCTACGCCGGCTTCGCGGTCGCGGCGGCCGTCGCGATCTGGGGGCTCAACAGCTCCGGCGGCAGCCAGCTGAGCGGTCTCTACACGGTCGGGGTGGCGGCCTTCCTGGGCATGGGCGCCTACCAGTCCCTACGGCAGGCCCAGGTCCGGGTACGGCTGCCCGGGCTCGTCGCCGGCCGGATGGCCCGCCGTACACTGCCCGTTGCCGCCGACGTCCCGCTGGCCGAGGCGCTGCGCCACGCCCGCGCGGCCGGCGCCAGCGCGGTCGCGGTCGTCGACGCCGACGGCAACCCCGTGAAGATCATGAACGGGGCCGCGGTCGACGCGCTCCCGGAGCACCGCCGGCCGTGGGTCTCGATCAGCGAGGTCAGCCGGGCCGTCGAGCCCGGCATGATCCTCGAAGCCGACCTGAAAGGCGATGACCTGTTGACGGCCATCCGGCGCGTGCCCGCCACCGAATACCTCGTCGTCCAGCACGGGCGGCCCGTCGGCGTGCTGGCCACGGTCGACGTGGCGGCCCGGCTCGACCCGAACGCGGCCGCGCGGATGGCGGGCCGGCGTTGAGGGCCGGGCCGGCCGGCCCCGGCCTGGCGGAGCGGGCCGACTGGACCGAACCGCGGGCCCCCGGCGCCGGCAACGGGGATGGGCACGGGGACGAGCAGGGCCGGCGCGCGGCCGCCGGCGAGACCAACCCGCCGCCGCCCGCCGCCCCCGGCGAGGGGGAGGCAGGCACCCGCGCTCCGGACGCCCCCGCTCCGGACGCCCCCGCTCCGGACGCCCCGGCCCCGGACGCCCCGGCCCCGGACGCCCCGGCCCCGGACGCCCCGGCCCCGCCGCGCCGGGGCCGGCCCTTCGCCCCCGGCGAGCGGGTGCAGCTCACCGACCCCAAGGGGCGCCGCCACACGGTCGTGCTCACCCCGGGCAAGCAGTTCCACACCCACCGGGGGGCGCTGTCCCACGACGCCCTGCTCGGCTCGACCGAGGGGACCGTCCACCTCAGCACCGGCGGCACCCCCTACCTGGCGCTGCGGCCGCTGCTGAGCGACTTCGTCCTGTCGATGCCGCGCGGCGCGACCGTGGTCTATCCCAAGGACGCGGCGGCGATCGTCGGCTACGCCGACATCTTCCCGGGCGCGCGGGTCCTGGAGGCCGGCGCCGGGTCCGGGGCGCTGTCCTGCTCGCTGCTGCGGGCCGTCGGTGAGACCGGGACGCTGGTGTCCTACGAGCGCCGGCCCGAGTTCGCCGAGGTCGCCCGGGCCAACGTCGAGGCGTTCTTCGGCGGCCCGCACCCGGCGCACACGCTGCGGGTCGGCGACCTGGGCGAGGTGGACGCGGCCACGGTGACCGGCACGGTGGGTGACGTCGACCGGGTCGTGCTCGACATGCTCGCCCCGTGGGAGGTGCTGCCGGTCGTCGCGGCCGCGCTGCTGCCCGGCGGGGTCGTCTGCGGCTACGTCGCCACGACGACCCAGCTGTCCCGGTTCGTGGAGGCCCTGCGTGAGCACGGCGCGTTCACCGAGCCGGCGGCGTGGGAGACGTTGATGCGGACCTGGCATGTCGACGGGCTCGCGGTGCGCCCGGACCACCGGATGGTCGGCCACACCGGTTTCGTGGTCACGGCGCGCCGGATGGCCGAGGGGGTGGCCCCGCCGCCGCGCCGGCGCCGCCCGGCCAAGGGCGCCCGGCCCGAGCCGGGCGCCGGCGCTGAGGGCGGCCCCGAGGCCGGGCCGGCCGCCGGCCACGGAGTGGGCTCAGAGGCGGGCTGACGGGGGGCTGGCGTCCCCCGGTCGGGCCCGCGGGGCCGGACGTGAGGAAAATCTCCTCACCGGCCGCGCGGGGTGAGTGGATCAGTCCTCGGGGCCGGCCTCGACCCGCCCGTCGGGGTGGCGGACGTAGATGCAGTTGCCGGGGCACTCGTCGGCCGCGTCGACGGCCGCGTCGAGCAGGAGCGGCGGGATCGTCACCGCCGCGCCGGGTTCGGTGCGCAGTTCTCCGGCGGAGTCCTTCACGTACGCCAAGCCGTCCACGTCGAACTCGAACAGCGCGGGAGCGTACTGGACGCACAGCCCGTCGCCGGTGCACTTGTCCTGATCTATGCGGACGAACAGCCGCCCATGTTCGCCGGGATGAGAAGTCGTTGCCACGGGCCTCCGATCGTCTGTCACCATGGCACCGTAACCCGCTCTTTACGCTCTTGGCCGGTTCGCGCTCTCGATGCGGCGGTGCCGGCAGCGGTCACAACGGTAGTGTTGGGTGCGTCCCGGTCAGCACGGGGGAGGTGGAGGCGCAGTGTCCGGTCCCCGTTCGGGCTCTGGCTCCGGTGGGAGCTCGGGTCGTCCTGGCGATGCCGACCAGACGAAGTCGGCCTACGAGAAGGAAGTGCACGAACTCACCACACAGGTGGCCTTCCTTGAGGAAGAGATCGCCATGTTGCGCAGGAGGCTCAACGAGTCGCCCCGCCATGTGCGGGCCCTCGAGGAGCGGCTGGCGGAGGCCCAGGCCGATCTGGCCAGCCTGACGGGCCAGAACGAGAAGCTCGTCCTCACCCTCCGGGAGGCCCGCGACCAGATCGTGGCCCTCAAGGAGGAGGTCGACCGGCTGGCCCAGCCGCCCAGCGGCTACGGCGTCTTCATCGGCCGCTACGCCGACGGCACGGCGGACGTGTTCACCCAGGGCAGAAAGCTGCGGGTGACCGTCTCACCGAACGTCGACGTCACCGACCTGGCCCCCGGCCAGGAGGTGATGCTCAACGAGGCTCTCAACATCGTCGAGGAGCGCGCGTTCGAGCGGCACGGTGACGTCGTCCTGCTCAAGGAGATCCTGGAGGGCGGTGACCGGGCCCTGGTCATCGGGCACACCGACGAGGAGCGGGTGGTCCTGCTGGCCCAGCCGCTGCTCGACGGGCCGATCCGGGCCGGTGACTCGCTGCTGGTGGAGCCCCGTTCGGGCTACGCCTACGAGCGGATCCCGAAGTCGGAGGTCGAGGAGCTCGTCCTCGAGGAGGTCCCCGACATCGGCTACGAGCAGATCGGTGGGCTCAAGGGCCAGATCGAGTCGATCCGCGACGCGGTCGAGCTGCCGTTCCTCTACAAGGACCTGTTCGCCGAGCACCAGCTCAAGCCACCGAAGGGCGTGCTGCTCTACGGCCCGCCCGGCTGCGGCAAGACGATGATCGCCAAGGCGGTCGCGAACTCGCTGGCCAAGAAGGTCGAGGCCCAGACCGGTCAGGGCACCGGGCGGGCGTTCTTCCTGAACATCAAGGGCCCCGAGCTGCTGAACAAGTACGTCGGCGAGACCGAGCGGCAGATCCGGCTGGTGTTCCAGCGGGCGCGGGAGAAGGCGTCCGAGGGCATGCCGGTGATCGTGTTCTTCGACGAGATGGACTCGATCTTCCGGACCCGCGGGTCGGGGGTGTCCTCCGACGTGGAGAACACGATCGTCCCGCAGTTGCTGAGCGAGATCGACGGCGTCGAGAAGCTCGAGAACGTCATCGTGATCGGCGCCTCGAACCGCGAGGACATGATCGACCCGGCCATCCTGCGCCCCGGCCGGCTCGACGTGAAGATCAAGGTGGAGCGGCCGGACGCGGAGGCGGCGAAGGACATCTTCGCCAAGTTCGTCGTCCCCGAGCTGCCGCTGCACGCCGATGACCTGGCCGAGCACGGCGGCAACCGCGAGGCCACCTGCCAGGGCATGATCCAGCGGCTGGTCGAGCGGATGTACGCCGAGACGGAGGAGAACCGCTTCCTCGAGGTCACCTACGCCAACGGTGACAAGGAGGTCCTGTACTTCAAGGACTTCAACTCCGGCGCCATGATCGAGAACATTGTGGCCCGGGGCAAGAAGATGGCGGTCAAGGACCTCATCGAGAACAACAGCCGCGGCCTGCGCATGCAGCACCTGCTGGCCGCCTGCGTCGATGAGTTCAAGGAGAACGAGGACCTGCCCAACACCACCAACCCGGACGACTGGGCCCGGATCTCCGGCAAGAAGGGCGAGCGGATCGTCTACATCCGCACGCTCGTCACCGGGACGAAGGGCGCCGAGGCCGGCCGGTCGATCGACACGATCGCGAACACCGGGCAGTACCTGTAAGATCCCGCGCGCGCTCGCGCGAGCCGGCCTCCGAACGGGCTGGCCAGGACGGTTGTGTGCCGTCCCGGCTGGCCCGTTCGGGCGTTGTGGGCCGCGCTCGCCGCCGATCCGGTGGCCAGCGCGGACGACCCCCGCCCCCCGCCTGGACGGGCCGCGCTCGTTGTCCACCCTCCAACATGGCCCGCGAACACCTACGCTAGGCAAGGTGAGCGTTCGCCGGATCATGGGTGCTGAGACCGAGTACGGCGTGTCGGTCCCTGGGCAGCCCAATACGAACCAGATGCTGGCCTCTTCGCTGGTGGTGAACTCCTACGCCAACCGGCACTCGGGCGGCTCGGGCAGCAGAGCCCGGTGGGACTTCGAGGAGGAGTCGCCGCTGCGCGACGCCCGGGGCTTCGAGCTGCCCCGGGAACCGGTCGTCGACCCGACCGCGCCCGCGAACGAGGACGACCTCGGTCTCGCGAACGTGATCCTGACCAACGGGGCCCGGCTCTACGTCGACCACGCCCATCCGGAGTTCTCCACGCCGGAGGTCACCAACCCCCGCGACATCGTGGTGTGGGACAAGGCCGGCGAGCGGGTGATGGCCGAGGCGGCGCGCCGGGCGCTGTCGGTGCCGAACACGATGCCGGTGAACCTGTACAAGAACAACACCGACAACAAGGGCGTCTCCTACGGCTGCCACGAGAACTACCTGATGGCCCGGTCCACCCCGTTCGGGGAGATCGTGCGCCACCTGACCCCGTTCTTCGTGACCCGGCAGGTGGTCTGCGGCGCCGGGCGGGTCGGCCTCGGCGTGGACAGCCGGGAGGCCGGCTTCCAGATCAGCCAGCGGGCGGACTTCTTCGAGGTCGAGGTCGGCCTGGAGACGACTCTGAAGCGGCCGATCATCAACACCCGCGACGAGCCGCACGCCGACCCGGAGAAGTACCGGCGGCTGCACGTCATCATCGGTGACGCGAACATGAGTGAGATCTCCACCTACCTGAAGGTGGGGACGACGTCGCTGGTCCTCGCGATGATCGAGGACGGCTGGCTGCAGGTCGACCTGTCGGTCGACGCGCCGGTGGCGACGCTGCGGGCGGTCTCCCACGACCCGGGGCTGAAGTCGCTGCTGACGCTGCGCACGGGCCGGAAGATGACCGCCGTCCAGCTGCAGATGGAGTACCTGGAGCAGGCCCGCAAGTACGTCGAGGACCGCTTCGGCACCGACATCGACGCGCAGACCGCCGATGTCCTGTCCCGCTGGGAGTCGGTGCTGACCCGCCTGGAGCACGACCCGATGTCGTGCGCGCGGGAGCTGGACTGGGTGGCCAAGCTCTCGATCCTGGAGGGCTACCGCTCCCGCGACGGCCTGGGCTGGGACAACCCGCGCCTGCAGCTGGTCGACCTGCAGTACTCCGACGTGCGGCCGGAGAAGGGCCTGTACAACCGGCTGGCGGCCCGGGGCCGCATCGAGCGGCTGGTGGGCGAGGACGAGGTCACCCGGGCGATGACCGAGCCGCCGGAGGACACCCGGGCGTTCTTCCGGGGCCGCTGCCTGGCGCTCTACCCGGCGCAGGTCGCGGCCGCCTCCTGGGACTCGGTGATCTTCGACATCGGGCGGGACTCGCTGCAGCGGGTGCCGACCCTGGAGCCGCTGCGGGGGACGAAGGCGCATGTGGGCGCGCTGCTGGAGCGCTGCCCGACGGCGGGCGACCTGGTGGACGCGCTCGCCGGCAAGTAGCGGGCGGGACCCGGGCCCGGGGCTGGGCGGGGGGCTGGGCGGGGGTGCGCGCGTTGCGCCCACGGCGGACGCCGGGGCGGCGAAGGTGGCCCAACCTGGTCTTTCTCCCCCCGCTGGCGCCGTTGGCCTGCCCGGCGCGCCTGGTTCGTGATGGAGTGGGGCTCTCGCCGACGCGCCGAATCTGTCCGTGATCGGGGATAGTGTCACTCCAGGCGATCGAAGGAGGGCCGAGCATGGCCACCAAGGACACCAGCGGTGGGCAGTCCCGTTCCACCCGCCGGGCCGAGGAGTCCGACGAGCAGGACGTCGAGGAGAACGCCAGCGGCGATCTCAAGGAGCGTCACGAGAAGCTGTCCGAGGACGTCGACTCCCTGCTGGACGAGATCGACGACGTCCTCGAGGAGAACGCCGAGGAGTTCGTCAAGGGCTACGTCCAGAAGGGCGGCCAGTGACGTCCTGGGCCGCCTGAGGGCTGTCTGAGGGCCGGCGGGCGGGTGGCCCGCGGCCGCCGGCCCGCCCGGCGCGGGGCGAGAATGCCGACCACGGCGGCCGCGTCGGCGCGGTCCGTGGCATGTTGGTCCGCGACCGGGCGCCGGCCGGTGGTGGACGCCGCGCGGTGACACCGCCGTCGGCGGAGTCGGCTCAGGGCCTGCTCACCGGCCGCCGCCGGCCGGCCGGGCGGGGTTGTCGCCGGTGCGCGGGGTGGTGCACGGCGGTGGTAGAGATTTGTCAACTATGTGAAGGGGGATGCGTGGCCGATCCAGCGGGTGCCGCCGGACGACTACCTTCCGTGTTCAGGATGTCGGGAACGTCGTCGTTCACGGAGTTCCTCACGGCGTCGGCGCCTCATCTGCTGCCCGGCGCCCGCGAGGACCTGCCGGGCCCGGTGACGCAGGTGCCGCACGGGACGACGATTGTCGCGGTGACCTTTCCCGGTGGCGTGATCATGGCGGGTGACCGGCGGGCGACGATGGGCAACATGATCGCGCAGCGGGACGTCGAGAAGGTCTTCCACGCCGATGACCATTCCTGCGTCGGCTACGCCGGCACGGCCGGGGTCGGCGCCGACCTGATCCGGCTGTTCCAGGTCGAGCTGGAGCACTACGAGAAGATCGAGGGGTCGGCGCTGAGTCTGCACGCGAAGGCCAACCGGCTCTCGTACATGGTCAAGTCGAACCTGTCGATGGCCATGCAGGGCCTGGCCGTGGTGCCGATGTTCGCCGGCTGGGACGTCGAGGCGGAGAAGGCGTCGATCTTCTCGTTCGACATCACCGGGTCGACGGCGGAGGAGACCTCCTACCACTCGATCGGCTCGGGTTCGATCTTCGCGAAGGGCGCGCTGAAGAAACGGTTCCGCGCGGACCTGTCCGAGGCGGACGCGGTACGGGTGTGCGTCGACGCGCTCTACGACGCCGCCGACGACGACACCGCCACCGGCGGCCCGGACCTGACCCGCAAGATCTACCCGGTGGTCGTCGCCGTGACGGCCGACGGGTTCCGCCGCTACACCGACGACGAGGTCGGCCCGGTGGTCGAGGCCATCGTCGCCGACCGCATGACGAACCCGGGGGGCTGACCCATGACCATGCCCTTCGGCATCCCCAGCCCGGAGCAGCTGTTCCGGGAGAAGTCCGAGTACGCCCGCAAGGGCATCGCCCGGGGCCGCAGCGTCGTCGTGCTGACCTACGAGCAGGGCATCCTGTTCGTGGCCGAGAACCCGTCGAAGACCCTCTACAAGATCAGCGAGATCTACGACCGGATCGCGTTCGCGGCCGTCGGCAAGTACAACGAGTTCGACCGGCTGCGCCGGGCCGGCATCCAGAACGCCGACACCCGGGGCTACATGTACGACCGCCGCGACGTCACCGGCCGGGCGCTGGCGAACTTCTATGCCCAGACCCTGGGGGAGATCTTCACCGAGAGCATCAAGCCGTTCGAGGTCGAGATCGTCGTGGCCGAGATGGGCCAGTCCGCGGCGGACGACCAGATCTACCGGCTGACCTACGACGGGTCGATCACCGACGAGCGGGGGTTCGCCGCGATCGGCGGGCAGGCCGAGCAGGTCGCCGCCTCGCTGCGGGACAACCACGAGGCCGGCCTGCCGCTGGCGGCTGCGCTGAAGGTGGCGGTGGACGCGCTACGGGCCAGCACGCCGCCGGGGACGAACGGCGACCGGGCGCTGAGCGCGGCCAACCTTGAGGTCGGGATGCTCGACCGGACCCGCAGCCGCCGGTTGTTCAAGCGGGTGCTCGGCAGCCGGCTGGAGGAGCTGCTCGCCGCCCCACCGGAGGGCTCGGGCGGCGCGGGCGCCGCCGGCGGCGGGCCGTCGCCCGAGGGCGGCCCGGGCCCGGACGGCGTGAGCCCGAACGGTTCGGCCACCGGGGACGCGGGCTGAGTCAGGCCTCCCCGCTCCGATCGCGCCGCGGCCCGGTCCAGCCCTCCGGCCGGACCGGGCCGCTCGCGTCCGGCGCCCGCCCGGCTCAGCCGGGTTCGATGTTGCTCTCGATCCAGTCGACGGCCCGCTTCCAGGCGTCCTCGGCGGCCTCGGGCCGGTAGAGCCAGTCCCGGTCACCGCAGTGGAAGCCGTGGCCGGCGCCGGGGTAGGTGACCAGGGCGGTCGGGGCCTGCGCCTGCTCGGCGGCGGCCCGCAGATCCTTGATGTCGGCCAGGCTGATCAGGTCGTCCTGCTCACCGTAGAGGCCGAGCCATGGGGTGCGCAGGCTCGGGGCGAGCTGGAGCAGCGGCGGGATGCCGTCCCAGTAGGGGCTGCTCACCGCGCCGCCGTAGAAGCTCACCGCCGCGCCCAGGGCGTGGCGGGTCGCCGCGTGCAGGGCCACCGTCCCGCCCATGCAGAAGCCGAGGATAGCGACCCGGCCGACGCCGAAGCCGGCCTCCCGGAGGTGCAGCAGGGCGGCGTCGATGTCCAGGTTGATCCCGGTGACCGTCAGCCGGAGCATGTCCTGGCTCGCGCTCGGCCAGCTGCCCTCCGGGTCGACCTCACTGAAGCCCTCCCAGTGGTAGAGGTGCGGGGCCAGCGCGAACAGCCCGGCCCCGGCGAGCTGGTCACAGACCGAGGCCAGGTAGGGCGTGGCGCCGCGGGCGTCGTGGACGACGATGACCGCGCCCATCGCGGGGTCGTCGGCCGGTGGCGCGGCGATCGTGGCCGGGACCCTCTCGCCGCCGGGAGTCTCGAGCATCGTCAGTTGAGCGGTCATGGTCGTCATCCTTCCCGCTTCCCGGCCGGCGTCCCAGCTGGGCCGGGCCGCGGCCGGAGCCCGAAGGCTCATTGTGACGCCGGCCGGCACGGGTAGGGAACAACCCGGCCGGGCCGGGGAGGAATCGGAGTCTGTGCGCGCCCGGGGCCCGACGCGCATAGGGTCGAGGAGTGGATCGGCGCATCTTCGGTCTGGAGAACGAGTACGGCGTCACCTGTGTGTTCCGGGGCCAGCGCCGGCTGTCCCCGGACGAGGTGGCCCGCTACCTGTTCCGCCGGGTCGTTTCCTGGGGTCGTAGCAGCAACGTCTTCCTGAAGAACGGGGCGCGGCTCTACCTCGACGTGGGCAGCCACCCGGAGTACGCCACGCCCGAGTGCGACTCGGTGCCGGATCTGGTCACCCACGACAAGGCGGGCGAGCGGATCCTGGAGGGGCTGCTGGTCGAGGCGGAACGGCGCCTGCGGGAGGAGGGCATCGCGGGCGACATCCATCTGTTCAAGAACAACACCGACTCGGCCGGCAACAGCTACGGCTGCCACGAGAACTACCTGGTCGGGCGGCACGGCGAGTTCTCCCGGCTGGCCGACATCCTGGTCCCGTTCCTGGTCAGCCGGCAGATCCTGTGCGGGGCGGGCAAGGTGCTCCAGACGCCGCGCGGGGCGGTGTACTGCGTGTCGCAGCGGGCCGAGCACATCTGGGAGTCGGTGTCCTCGGCGACAACCCGCTCCCGGCCGATCATCAACACCCGCGACGAGCCGCACGCCGACGCCGAGCGGTTCCGCCGGCTGCATGTGATCGTCGGCGACTCGAACATGTCGGAGACGACGACGCTGCTCAAGCTGGGCTCGACCGACCTCGTCCTGCGGATGATCGAGGCCGGGGTGGTCATGCGGGACATGTCGCTGGAGAACCCGATCCGGGCGATCCGGGAGGTCAGCCACGACATGACCTGCCAGCGCAAGATCAAGCTGGCCAACGGGCGGGAGGCCAGCGCGCTGGAGATCCAGCGGGAGTACTTCACCAAGGCCCACGAGTTCGTCGATCGCCGGGGCGGGGACGCGGTGGCCAAGCGGGTGCTCGACCTGTGGGGCCGCACGCTGCTCGCGATCGAGACCGGCGACCTGGAACTGGTGGCCCGGGAGATCGACTGGGTGACGAAGTACGTGCTCATCGACCGGTTCCGCCACCGCAACGGGCTGCCGCTGGCCTCGCCGCGGGTGGCCGAGCTGGACCTGAAGTACCACGACATCCACCGAAGCCGGGGCCTGTACTACCGGATGGAGCGAGCCGGGCTGGTCGAGCGGGTCACCCGCGACCTGGACATCTTCGAGGCGAAGTCCGTCCCGCCGCAGACCACGCGGGCCCGGCTGCGCGGGGAGTTCATCAAGCGGGCCCAGGAGAAGCGGCGGGACTTCACCGTCGACTGGGTGCACCTGAAGCTCAACGACCAGGCCCAGCGGACCGTGCTGTGCAAGGACCCGTTCCGCTCGGTCGACGACCGGGTCGACAAGCTGATCGCCTCCATGTGACCCCGGGCCCCGGCCGCGCCGGAGCCCGGGCCCGGGGGACCGGGCCCGGAGGCCGGGGCTGGCCCACTCGGGCGGGATCGGTGAACCCATCGCGTCGAACAGGTGACCTAACGTCGGTGTGTTGCGGCGACACGCGACCTGTCCGACAACGGCGGCCCCGGGCCGGTTAGCCTGAAGGGCGTGTCCCGCCGCCGGCTGGAGCGCCTGCTGAACCTGACGATGTGCCTGATGGCGACATCGCGTTTCCTCAGCGTGGCCGAGATCGGCGAGCTCGTCGACGGCTACGAGCCGGGCACCAGCGAGGAGAGCGACGAGGCGTTCCGCCGCATGTTCGAGCGGGACAAGCAGTACCTGCGCGACCTGGGCATCCCGCTGGAGACCGGCACCGACTCGACGTGGAGCGACGAGGTCGGCTACCGCATCCGCCGGGGCGACTACGCGCTGCCCGACATCACTCTGCGCCCGGACGAGGCGGCCGCGCTCGGCCTGGCCGCGCAGCTGTGGTCGGGCGCGTCGCTGGCCGCGGCCAGCGCCAGCGCGGTGCGCAAGCTGGCCGCCGCCGGCGCGCCGACCCGTCCCGGCCCCGACGGCCTCCAGCCCCGGGTGGACACCTCCGAGCCGGCGTTCGCCCCCTGCCTGGCCGCGGTGCGCGCCGGGCAGGCCATCCGCTTCCCGTACCAGAAGGCCGACGAGCCGGAGCCGACCGAACGCCGGGTGGAGCCGTGGGGGGTCGTGTCCCGGCGGGGCCGCTGGTACCTCGTCGGCCACGACCGCGACCGGGGCGCGGTGCGGGTCTTCCGCCTGTCCCGAATCGCGGGGGAGGTCCGGGCGTTCGGCCCGGCCGGGGTGGCGCGGGTACCGGAGGGCACCGACCTGCGGGAGCTCGTCACCCGCTTCGCGCCGCCGGAGCGCAACCGCACCGCGCTGCTGCTGATCGCGCCGGGCGCCGGGCATCTGCTGCGCCGCCACGGCCGCCCGGCGGCACCCGAACGCCGTCCCGCCTCCGGGCCGGGCACGGGCCTGGCCGACGCCGACCTGATCGAGATCGACTACCACGACACTGAGCGGATGGCCCGCTGGATCGTCGGGCACGGCGCGGACGTCGTCGTCGCCTGGCCGGGAGACCTGCGCGCGGAGGTGGTGCGCCGGCTGTCCGAGACCGTGCGCGGCCATGCCCCGGCCAGCACGGTGGGACCGGCGGTGCGGGCGTCATGACCGGCCCGGCGGCCGCCGGGAGGGCGGGGTGAGCGCCGCGCCGGACCGGCTCAGCCGGCTGCTGGAGCTGGTGCCCTGGCTGCGCGCCCACCCGGGGGTGTCGTTCACCGAGGCGGCCGAGACGTTCGGGATCACCGTCCGCCAGCTGCGCGACGACCTCGACCTGCTGTTCGTCTGCGGGCTGCCCGGCGGCGGGCCGGGTGACCTGATCGACCTGACCTACTCCGGTGAGCGGATCACCGTCGTCGACCCGCAGACCCTCGACCGGCCCCTGAAGCTGACCGCGGACGAGGCCGGCGCGCTGCTGGTCGCGGCGCGGACCCTGGCCGACATCCCCGGCCTGGCCGGCGGGGACGCGCTGGAGCGGGCCATCGGCCGGATCGAGGCGGCGGTCGGCGCGGGCGCCGCGGCGGATGCCGCCCGCGGCCAGGTCCGGGTCCAGCTCGACTCGCCCCGCGACGCCCTCGGCCCGATCCAGGAGGCGCTGGCCCGGGGCCGGCGGATCCACCTGCGCTACCTGGTGTGGTCGCGCGACGAGCTGACCGAGCGTGACGTCGACCCGATCCGGGTGTTCACCCGCGACGGCCACTGGTACCTGGAGGGCTGGTGCCACCAGGCGGAGGCCGTGCGGGTGTTCCGGCTGGACCGGGTGCACGGCCCGGGCGGGGTCCGGGTGCTGGAGCAGGCCGCCACGCCGCCGCCGGACGCCGTCGCCGACCCGGAGGCCGGCACCTACCGGCCCCGCCCGGGCGACCCGCTGGTCACCCTGGCCGTCGGGCCGGGGGCGCGCTGGGTCGCCGACTACTACCCGACCGAGACGTGCCAGGAGCGGTCCGACGGCGGGCTGCTGCTCGAACTGCGGGTCTCCGACCTGCGCTGGCTGCGCCGGCTGGTGCTCGGCCTCGGGTCGGCCGCGCGGGTGCTGCACCCGCCGGCGGCGGTGGCCGAGATCCACGACGCGGCGGCCGCGGCGCTGGCGGTGTACGCCGCGGGTGGGGTGGGCCCCGGCCCGAGCCGGGCGACCGGTTAGGTTTCCCGGGTGGGAGTTCTCGTGGTCTGCGTCGCCCTGCCCGTCCTGTCCGTGCTGCTGCTGGGCGTGTGCGCGCTGCGGGTGTGGCGCGGCCTGAAGGCCGCCCGGGGCTGCCTGAAGGACCTCAACACCCACCTGTCCGGGCTGACCGGGGAGACCTCGGCGCTCTCGGCCCGGCTGGACGCGGCGGCGGCGTCCAGCCGGCTCGCCGGGCGGGGTGAGGCGGGCGCCTGACGGGCCGGCGGGCCGGACCGCCCGGGCTCCGGCGACGGCAGGCGGGGAGTTCGCCCGGTGGGGCTGGCCTGTCCGGATCGGAGCATGTGATCTGGTCCGTCCCTCGCCCCGGCGCGGGGGTCGCTGTTCGCGGTGGGCCCCGGGACGTACCATCAGGGCTCCGGCGCTCCCCGTGCCGGAACCCGAACGGTGAGGACGCTGCGCACATGGCTGGACTCGGCACCCCGGAACTCCTGATCATCGCGTTCGTCGTGGTGCTGCTGTTCGGGTCGAAGAAGCTGCCCGACGCGGCCCGCTCCGTCGGCCGCTCGATGCGGATCTTCAAGGCCGAGACGAAGGGCCTGCGCGAGGACGGGACGGCGGGCGGGCAGCCCGACGGCGCCGCGCCGCCCGCGATCGCCCCGGCGCCCCCGACCGCCGCCGAGGCCACACCGGTCGAGCCGGCCGCGCGGCGCGAGCAGGCCTGAGCGCCGGCGTCCCGGGAGCGTCGCGCACCCCACCCCCGACGACATCCGCAGGAGCTGACGAGTAGTGGTTGCGCTGCCGACGCCGAAGCGCATCGCGGCGGCGGTGAACCACCGCCGGACCCGCACGGTCGAGGACAGCCGGATGTCCCTGACCGAGCACCTCACCGAGCTGCGCAACCGGCTCGCCGTCGCCCTGGTCGCGATCGTGGTCGCCTCGATCGTGTGCTTCGTGTTCGAGCCGCACATCTTCAACTTCCTCAAGGCGCCCTACTGCCACCTGCCCGCGTCCCACCGGGTGACGGTCGGGGTGAACCAGGAATGCCGGCTGTACTTCTTCGGGATCGTCGACGGGTTCATGATCCGCCTGAAGATCTCAGCGATCGCCGGGATCATCGCGGCGTCACCGGTCTGGCTCTACCAGCTGTGGTCGTTCATCACCCCGGGCCTGCACCGGCACGAGCGGCGCTGGTCGCTGACGTTCGTGTTCGCCTCGATCGCCCTGTTCGTGCTGGGCGCGTTCTTCGCCTATCTGACCCTGTCGAAGGGGCTGAGCCTGCTGCTCAGCTTCGGCGGCAACGGGCTGGCCAGCCTGCTCGACGTCAACAAGTACCTCAGCTACGTCACCGCGATGCTGCTGATCTTCGGATTGTCGTTCGAGCTGCCGCTGCTGGTCACGATGCTGAACCTGGCCGGGATCCTGCCGACCCAGAAGCTGCGGGACTGGCGCCGCCCGGAGATCTTCCTGGTCTTCGTGTTCGCGGCGATCGTCACCCCGAGCCAGGACCCGTTCACGATGCTCGCGCTCGGCCTGCCGATGGTCCTCCTCTACGAGGTCGCGGTGGTCATCGGGCGGATCAACGACCGGCGCAAGGCCCGCAAGGACGACCAGTCGCCCTACGCGCACCTCGGGGACGACGAGGCATCCCCGCTCGACCTCGACCTCCAGGCGCCCGCCGCGCCCGATGTGGCGCCCGGCTCACCGGCGGCCACGGCCGGGGCGGCGCCGTCGCATCTCGACATCACCTGAGGCCGGTCCCGTCACGCGGGCCTCCTCCACGCCGCCGGCGCGCTGGCGGCCGGCGTGACCAGGGGTTGACGGGCGGGGGCGGGGGACGCCTCGGGTGGCTGTCGGTGCCCTCCCGTAGGCTGGGGGTGTGCTCGCCGCTGGATCCGCGACCGCGCAGGCGCTCGCGGAGTTCACCGAGGGCTACCCGTTTGGCCTCGACCCGTTCCAGCGGGAGGCCTGTTCGGCGCTGCTGTCCGGGGACGGGGTGCTGGTCGCCGCGCCGACCGGCGCCGGCAAGACGGTTGTCGGCGAGTTCGCCGCGTTCCTCGCGCTCCGCCAGGGGCAGCGCTGCTTCTACACGACGCCGATCAAGGCCCTGTCGAACCAGAAGTACCATGATCTCGTCGCCCGCCACGGCGCCGGCGCGGTCGGCCTGCTCACCGGGGACACCAGCCGCAACCCGGGCGCCCCGATCGTCGTGATGACGACCGAGGTCCTGCGCAACATGCTCTACTCCACCGACGTGCCCCCGGTCGAACAGCCCGCCGCTGACCCGGAAAGCGCCGGTGCGGGTGAGCCGCGGCGCGGCCGGGCCGCGCTCGGCGGCGACCCCCGCCTGGACGACCTGGCGTTCGTGGTCATGGACGAGGTCCACTACCTGGCCGACCGGCAGCGCGGCGCCGTGTGGGAAGAGGTGATCATCCACCTGCCCCGCCACGTCCGGCTGGTGTCGCTGTCGGCGACGGTGTCCAACGCCGAGGAGTTCGCCGACTGGCTCGTCGCCGTGCGCGGCCACACCCGGGTGATCGTCAGCGAGCACCGGCCGGTGCCGCTGTGGCAGCACGTCTTCGCCGACAACCAGCTCTACGACATGTTCGTAGGGGACACCGCCGTAGGGGACACAGCTGTGGGCGACCCGGCTGGCGGGGACACCGACCGGGCTGACCTGGCCGCGGCGGACGCCGCCGCGGGAGGCGCGGACCCCGGGAGCGAACCGGCCACCCGGGAGGTCGAGCGGCCCGGTCGCGCCCGGAGCCGGCGGCGGGCCCCGACCGTGAACCCCGATCTGCTGCGCCTGGCCCGGCTGGCCGCCACGGGCGCGACCGGCGCGACCGGCGCGACCGGCGGGTCCGGCGGCGGGCCGGGGCCGCGGGGCTCCCGGGCCCGGCGCCGCTGGGACCCGGCGCCGAGGCCCGTCAACCGGCCGCCGAGCCGGCGGGCCGTCATCGACCGGCTCGACCGCGACGGCCTGCTCCCGGCGATCACGTTCATCTTCAGCCGAGCCGGCTGCGAGGCGGCGGTCAGCGCCTGCGTCACCTCGGGGCTGCGCCTGACCACTCCCGGCCAGACCGAGCGGATCCGCGCCCACGTGCGGGCCCGCACCGAGGGCATCTCCGACGCCGACCTGCGGGTGCTGGGCTACTGGGAGTGGCTCGACGGGCTGGAGCGCGGGTTCGCCGCCCACCACGCCGGGATGCTGCCGACGTTCAAGGAGATCGTCGAGGAGCTGTTCGTCCAGGGGCTGATCCGGGCGGTGTTCGCGACCGAGACCCTCGCCCTGGGCATCAACATGCCGGCCCGCACCGTCGTGCTGGAGCGGCTGACGAAGTTCGACGGGCAGAGCCGGGTCAACCTGACCCCCGGCGAGTACACCCAGCTCACCGGCCGGGCCGGGCGGCGCGGCATCGACATCGAGGGCCACGCGGTCGTGCTGTGGCAGCCGGGGATGGACCCGGTGGCGCTGGCCGGGCTGGCCTCGGCCCGCACCTATCCGCTGCGCTCGTCGTTCCGCCCGTCCTACAACATGGCGGTCAACCTGGTCGGCCGGCTGGGCCGCCCGACCGCCCGCACCGTGCTGGAGTCCTCCTTCGCCCAGTTCCAGGCCGACCGGGCCGTCGTCGGCCTGGCCCGCCAGGTCGCCCGCAACACCCAGGCGCTGGCCGAGATGGAGGAGGCCTACCGCTGCGAACACGGGTCGGTCGCCGACTACGTGGCGCTGCGGGAGGAGATCAAGGCCCGGGAGGCGTCGCTGTCGCGGGAGGGCGCGGCCCGGCGGCGGGCGGCCGCGGCCGAGTCGCTGGCCGGCCTGCGCCCCGGTGACGTGGTGCGGGTCCCCGCTGGCCGCCGCGGTGGGCTGGCCGTGGTCCTCGAACCGGACGACGGCGGGGGGACGCGGGCGGAGGGGCCGCGCCCGCTGGTGCTGACAGCGGACAAGCGGGTGCGGCGGCTGTCCCTCCTCGACTGTCCCTCGCCGCTGGAGACGCTGGCCCGGCTGCGGGTCCCCAAGTCGTTCAATCCCCGTTCGCCCCGGGCCCGCAACGATCTGGCCTCGACGCTGCGCAACGCGGAGCTGCCGGCCCGCGAGGGCCGTCCGGCGCGGGCCCGTTCGGCGGCGGCCGACGACACGGAACTGGCCCGGCTGCGCCGGTCGCTGCGCGCGCACAAGGTCCACGGCTGCAACGACCGGGAGACCCACGTCCGCCAGTACGAGCGGCGGGCCCGGCTGCACCGGGAGAACGAGAACCTGCGGGCGCGGGTGGAGGGGCGCACCAACACCGTCGCCCGCACCTTCGACCGGGTCTGCGCGGTCCTCACCGACCTGGGCTACCTCGGCCTCGACAGGCCGGCGGGCGGGAACGGCGCGGCGGGCGGGAACGGCGCGGTGCCGGCGGGCGAGGCTGGCCGGCCGGCCGACCCGGCGGCGGCGGACACGCCGAGCCCGGCTCCCGTGCCCGCGCCGGGCCGGCTGCTGGCCCGTATCTACGCCGAGCAGGACCTGCTGGCCGCCGAGTGCCTGCGCGCCCGGGTGTGGGACGACCTGCGCCCGCCGGCGCTGGCCGCCGCGGTGTCGACGCTGGTGTACGAGCCGCGCGGGGAGGACCGCTTTGCCCCCCGGGTGCCGCCGATCGCCGCGCTGGTGACCGCGCTGGACGCGACCGTCGACGTCTACGAGCGGCTGCGGGAGGCGGAGGCCCGCCACCAGCTGGCGTTCGTCCGCCCACCGGAGCCGGGTTTCGTCCAGATCGCCCACGACTGGGCGTCGGGCCGGTCGCTGGAGCGGGTGCTCACCGACGCCGGCCCGGACTTCACCGCCGGGGACTTCGTCCGCTGGATGCGCCAGCTCGTCGACCTGCTCGACCAGCTGGCCGAGATCGCGCCGGTCGACTCGCCGGTGCGGGCGAACGCCCGGGCCGCGCTGCGGGCGGTGCGCCGGGGTGTGGTCGACTACGCGCTCGCCGGCGCCGACCGTTGATCATGGCGACCGTTGATCATGGCGAGCGCTGGTCACTCCGACCGCTGACCGGCGCTGGCCCGCGCCGCCGCGGCCTACCGCGTTCTGTCCCGGGCGGAATCGGCCGGGTGATGCCCGGGGCTGGATCGCCACCGCCGGCCCGGACCTTTGATGTTGGCGGGATCAGCGCGTGCCGCCGCCTCCGCTGAGCTACGTTCAATATGCGCCCGGCCGTCTCCGGCGCGGTCGCGGGAGGTGACGGGTGTTCGAGGAGATGAGGTTCGGCGACACGGCCGGGGGCGCCGCCGGCGCCGCCGGTGAGCAGCTTCCCACCACCCCCGAGGGCGAGCTGACCGGTCTGGTCGCCGCGCTCGCGGCCGGGCGGGTCTCCTCCCGGGACCTGGTCGCCGAGTCCCTGGACCGGATCATCGCGACCCAGCCGACGCTCAACGCCTTCCGGCGGGTCCGCCACTCGGCGGCGATGGCCGAGGCGGCCGCCGCCGACCGCCGGCTGGCCGCCGGGGAGCGCCTGCCGCTGCTCGGCATACCGCTGGCGATCAAGGACGACATGGACCTGGCCGGCGAGCCGACCGCGTTCGGCTGCCCCGGCGCCTTCCCGCCGGCCGGCGCCGACAGCGAGATCGTCCGCCGGCTGCGCGCCGCCGGGGCGATCATCGTGGGGAAGACGAACACCCCGGAGATCGGCCAGTGGCCCTTCACCGAGGGGAAGGCGTTCGGCGCGACCCGCAACCCGTGGAACCTCGACCACACCTCGGGTGGCTCCTCGGGTGGGTCGGCGTCGGCCGTCGCCGCCGGGCTGGTCCCGGCGGCGGTCGGTTCGGACGGCGCCGGCTCGATCCGCATCCCGGCCGCCTGGACGCATCTGGTCGGGATCAAGCCGCAGCGGGGGCGGATCTCGACCGCGCCGTCGCCGGAGCTGTTCAACGGGCTGACCGTCTACGGGCCGCTGGCCCGCACGGTCGCCGACGCGGCGCTGCTGCTCGACGTCCTGGCCGGCCCGACCGCCCGCGACCGCCACCGGCCCCGCCCGGCGCCCGGCGCCTACCGGGACGCGGCGCGGCGGACGCCGGGCCGGCTGCGGATCGCGCTCTCGTTCAGGATTCCCTTCTCGGGGCTGCCGGCGGCGCTCGACCCGGGGGTGAAGGCGGCGGTGCGGCGGCTGGCGGACGTGCTGACCGGGCTGGGCCACGAGATCGTCGAGGCCGAACCCCGTTACGGGCTGATGGGCCTGTGGTTCCTGCCGCGCTCGCTGGCCGGGGTCGACGCCTGGCTGCGCGGGGTCCCCGACGAATCGCTGCTCGACCCGCGGACGCTGGCCAACGCCCGCTCGGGGAGCTGGCTGCGCCCGCTGGTCCCGGTGGCGAAGGTCGCCGAGCGGGCCCAGCGGCTCACCGTCTCCTCGGTGTTCCGCCGGGCCGACGTGGTGCTGGCGCCGACGACCGCGCTGCCGCCGCCCCGGGTCGGGGCTATGAACCGGCCCTCCAACGCCCGCACCGACCGGGAGATCGTGGCCGCCTGCCCCTACACGTGGCCGTGGAACGTGCTGGGCTGGCCGGCGGTCAACGTCCCGGCCGGTTTCACCGACGGCGGGCTCCCCATCGGCGCCCAGCTGATGGGCCGGGGCGGCTCCGAACCCTTGCTGATCTCCCTGGCCGCGCAGCTGGAGAACGTCGAGCGGTGGGCGTCGGCCCGGCCCCCGGCCGTCGGCGCCGGCCTGGCCGCCACCGGCGAGGGCCGCTGACCCGCCCGTGACCGCCCCGGGACGCCCGGCGGACGACCCGGCGGGCGATCCTTCCCGCGACCTCTCCGGCGACGCCGCCGTCCGAGCGACCTACGACACGATCGCCGCCGACTACGACCGGGGCGGCTGGGTCCGCGCGCCCGGCCGTGCCCTGGACCGGGCGTTGCTGGCCGCGTTCGCCGCGGCCGTCGAGCCGGGACGGCCGGTGGCCGACCTCGGCTGTGGCCCCGGGCATGTCACCGCCCACCTGGCCGAGCTGGGGCTGGCGCCCTCCGGGCTCGACCTGTCCCCGGCCATGGTGGCGCGGGCCCGCCGCCGCTATCCGGACCTGGCATTCGCCGTCGGGTCGATGACGGCGCTGGACGCCGCCGACGCCTCCCTGGGCGGGATCAGCGCGCTGTACTCGACGATGCACGTCCCCACCGGCCAGTTATCGGTCCTGCTCGCGGGGTTCCGCCGGGCGCTGCTACCGGGCGGGCCGTTGCTGCTGGCGGTCTTCGAGGGCGACGGCCACCGGGACGTGCGGGAATGGCTCGGCCACGAGGTCTTCGTGCGTTTCCACTACCGTCCGCGAGCGACGCTGGTCGCGGCGCTGGAAGCCGCTGGTTTCGTCGTGGACGTCGAACTCGTCGTCCACCCGTCACCGGACGACCGGCGCCGCCACCATCTCCTGCTGGCCCACCGGCGCCCCTCGGATCCGTCTACCGATGGTGTGTGACGCCGTCCGGGTGACGACGCCCGGGCACGGGGCGAGGCACACCTGGAGAGCGAACCGAATTCTTCGCGGCTTTCGCCTCCTCGATCTGTGCTCTTGTCACCGCGGAGGCCAGCGGAAGGCGGCGATTTCCTTTGATTCTGCATAGCAGACGGACAGCGGCTCCACGTTCTTCCCGCGCGGCCACCGCGGCCTCGTCCGGTACCGACACTCGAACCAGATCCCCGAGAACAGCGACAACCTCTTCGACCACATCCTCCCTGACAGGCTCCGTGGTCGCGGCACGCTCGAGGGCTCGAAGACCGGCGAGCCGCGCAACCGATGTCGACGCCGTCACCTGACTAAGGGCGGCGGCGAGATGGCCGTAGGGGACGATCCGGTCCGGGCGGACGTGGGTGCGCCACTCGTGTTCGACCAGTTCGGCCAGGGCGTCGAGCAGAGCGCGGATGCCCTGGGTGCCGGGGTAGCGGCCGACGTCGTCGAGGACGCCGGTGAGGTCGAGGTCGCGCCACATCGCGACGAGGCCGGGGATGTCGCGCAGGCTGCCGGTGGACCAGTCGAGGTGGTGCGCGTCGCTTGCCCCGAGGGCGCCGAAGGCGCGGGTGATCGGGTCGGCATCCGGGTGGCTCACCAGGGGCGGGCCGGAGGTCAGGATCTCCGCCGGCTGGTTCCTCTCGCCGTCGACCCGACGTACCGTCGAACACGTGAACGAGATCGTGAGGTGTGTCGCGCCGGCCGCTGTCCCGTCGGCGCGACGGCGGCGTCTTCTTGACCGGGGCGGCGCGGATCTGTTCTGCTGCCAGGCGGGACGGACGCGGAGGAAGCCGGTGCGAGTCCGGCGCGGTCCCGCCACTGTGACTCGGGGAGCGAGCCCGTCACGCCTCAGACCATATGGTCCGAGGCCGCCACTGCCGGTGACGGCGGGAAGGCGACGGGGTGAGCGGCGATCCGGGAGCCAGGAGACTCCGGCCGTCCCGACGCCGCGTATCCCCGCCGGGACGCGGCCTGGCTCGCCGGCGGAGCGTGGACACTCCGAGGAGGGATCGGTGCACCATGCCCCGTGCCGCGCAGGACCGGGTTCCGGCCCGCCGCCCGACCGCCGGATCCGACCGGCCAGCCCGCTGGGCACGGCCGGCCGGCCTCGTCCTGGGGGTGCTGGCCGACGGCATGCTGGCCGATCCGGCCCGGGCCCATCCGGTGGCCGCCTTCGGGTCGCTGGCCGCCGCGCTGGAACGCCGCGTCTACACCGATCACCGGCTGGCCGGGGCGGTCCACACCGCGGTGCTGGTCGGCGCGGCCGTGGGGATCGGCGCCGCCGGCCAGGCCGTGGCGGCCCGGTGGCCGCTGGCCGTCCCCCGCGGCGTGGCGGAGACGGCGCTGACCGCCGCCGCGACCTGGACCGTGCTGGGCGGGGCGTCGCTGCGACGCCACGGCCGCGCGCTCGGCGCCGAACTCGCCGCCGGTGACATGGCGGCCGCCCGGGCCCGGCTGCCCGCGCTGTGCGGCCGGGACCCGGCGCCGCTCGGCCCGGCGGGGCTGGCGGCGGCCGGGGTCGAATCGCTCGCGGAGAACACCTCCGACGCCGTCGTCGGCCCGCTGGTGTGGGGGGCGCTGGCCGGCGTGCCCGGGCTGCTGGGCTACCGGGCGGTCAACACCCTGGACGCGATGATCGGCCACCGCGACGCCCGCTACGGGCGGTTCGGCTGGGCGGCGGCGCGGCTCGACGACGCGGCGAACCTGCTCCCGGCCCGGCTCGCCGCCGCGGTGACCTGCCTGTGCGCGCCGCTCGTCGGCGGCTCACCGGTGGACGCGTTCTGGGTGACCCGCCGCGACTCGCCCGGTCACGCCAGCCCGAACGCCGGCCTGTGCGAGGCGTCGTTCGCCGGGGCGCTGGGCCTGCGTCTGGGCGGCGACAAACGCTACGCCCACGGCTGGGTCACCCGGCCCCGGATGGGCTTCGGCCCGCCGCCCACCCCGGCCGACCTGGACCGGGCCGCGACCCTGTCGGCGGCGGTCACCGCCGTGACGGCCGCGCTGGCCGTGGGCATCACCGCCGCCGTCGAGGGACGAGGACGGCGGCGGTGAGCGGCGGAGCGCTGCTCGTCGCGGGGACGACGTCGGACGCCGGCAAGTCGCTGCTGACGGCGGGGCTGTGCCGGGCGCTGGCCCGCGAGGGTATGCGGGTCGCGCCGTTCAAGGCGCAGAACATGGCGCTGAACTCGGGGGTGACCGCCGACGGGGCGGAGATCGGCCGGGCCCAGATCATGCAGGCGGCCGCGGCCGGCGTCGAGCCCGAGGCCGCGATGAACCCGGTGCTGCTCAAACCGGGCGGTGAGCGGCACAGCCAGCTGATCGTCCTGGGCCGGCCGGTCGCCGAGGTCGGCGCGCTGGACTACCGGGCCCACACACCCCGGCTGGCCGGCGTCGTCGCCGACTGCCTGGCCGACCTGCGCGGCCGGTTCGACGCGGTGATCTGCGAGGGCGCCGGCTCCCCGGCCGAGATCAACCTGCGTTCCAGCGACATCGTGAACATGGGTCTGGCCCAGGCGGCGAACCTGCCGGTGATCGTCGTCGGCGACATCGACCGCGGCGGGGTGTTCGCCGCCCTGTTCGGGACCCTCGCCCTGCTCGGCCCGGACGACCAGGCCCTCGTCGCCGGCTTCGTCATCAACAAGTTCCGCGGCGACGAGCGGCTGCTCGCCCCCGGCCTCGACCAGCTCACGGCGCTGACCGGGCGGCCCGTGCTCGGCGTGCTGCCCTGGCGGGCCGGGCTGTGGCTGGACGCCGAGGACTCCCTCGACCTGCTTTCCTTCCCCTCCCCGCGGCCCGACGCGGAAAGAGAGCCGCTGCGGGTCGCCGTGATCCGGCTGCCCCGCATCTCCAACGTCACCGACATCGACGCGCTGCGGGCCGAGCCCGGGGTGGCCCTCACCCTGGCCACCGGCCCGGCCGAGATCGCCGCCGCCGACCTCGTCGTCCTGCCCGGCACCCGCTCCACCGTCGCCGACCTGGCCTGGCTGCGCCGCCGCGGCCTGGACGTGGCGCTGGCCCGCCGGGCCGCCGCCGGCGGGCCGATCCTCGGGGTCTGCGGCGGCTACCAGATGCTCGGCACGATGATCGACGACGATGTCGAGTCGGGCGCCGGCCGGGTCGACGGGCTCGGCCTGCTCCCGGTGACCACGACGTTCGCGGCCGACAAGCTGCTGGGCCGCCGGGCCGGGACCAGCCCGCACGGCCATCCCCTGACCGGCTACGAGATCCGCCACGGCCGGGTCCAGGTCGAGGGCGGTGAACCGTTCGCCGCCGACGGCTGCCAGGTCGGCCCGGTGATGGGGACCTCCTGGCACGGCCTGTGTGAGAACGACGCCTTCCGCTCCTGGCTGCTCGCCGACGCCGCCGCCCGGACCGGTCGGGCGTTCGCCCCGTCCGGGGTGGTGTTCGCCGATGTCCGCGCCGCCCGCCTCGACGCCCTGGGCGACCTGGTCGCCGACCATCTCGACCTGGCCGCGATCCACTCCCTGCTGGCCGGCGGCGCGCCGCCCGGCCAGCCCACCGTGCGCAGCGCTCTCATCCCGCCGGTCGTACCGGCGCCCGTCCCCTCGCCCGCCGCCGTCCCGCCTGGAGCGCCTGAATGACCGAGCCCGCGACCGTCCCCCCGACCGGGCCGGGGCCGACACCACCACCCGCCCCGACCCTGGTCCTGCTCTCGACGGCCGACACTGAACTGCTGGCCGCCTCGGCCAGCGGCGCTTCGTGGCGGGTCGCGAATCCGGCGCGGCTGGACCCGGACGCCGTCCCCGCCCTGCTGGCGGGGGCGGCGGGTGTCTGCGTCCGGCTGCTCGGCGGCGAGCGAACCTGGCCCGACGGGCTGGCCGCGGTCCTCGCCGCCCGGCTGCCCACCGTCGTCCTCGGCGGTGAGGACAGCCCGGACGCCGCGCTGATGGCCCGCTCGACCGTCCCCGCCGGTGTGGCCACCCAGGCGCTGGCCTACCTGGTCGAGGGTGGGCCGGCGAACCTGGCCGAGCTGCACCGGTTCCTGTCCGACACGGTGCTGCTCACCGGCTTCGGCTTCGCCCCGCCGACCGCCGTGCCCGCCCATGGCCGCTATGGCGACCGGCTCGCCGGCCCGGGCCGGCCGACTATCGGCGTCGTGTTCTACCGGGCCCATCTGACCGGCGGCAACACCGGCTTTGTCGACGTCCTGTGCGACGCCCTCGAGGAACGGGAGGTCAACGCCCGGCCGGTGTTCTGCGCGTCGCTGCGCGGCCTGAGCGAGCCGGCGGCGAGCGAGGCTGACGGCGAGGCTGACGGCGGGGTGCTGGCCGATCTGGCCGGTCTCGACGCGCTGGTCGTGACGGTGCTGGCCGCCGGCGGCTCCCGCCCGGCGGACGCGTCCGCCGGCGGCGACGACGAGAGCTGGGACGCCGGCGCCCTGGCCGACCTTGACATCCCCGTCCTGCAGGGGCTGTGCCTCACCACGCCGCGGGCCCGCTGGGACGGCTCCGACGCCGGCCTGTCGCCGATGGACGCGGCGATGCAGGTCGCGATCCCCGAGTTCGACGGGCGGATCATCACCGTCCCGTTCTCGTTCAAGGAGGACGGCCCCGACGGCATCCCCGTCTACGTCGCCGACCCCGAACGCACCCGCCGGCTGGCCGGCATCGCGGCCCGGGCGGCCCGGGCCCGCTCCACCCCGCCGGCCGAGCGGAAGGTCGCGGTTGTCCTGTCGTCCTACCCGACGAAACACGCCCGGATCGGCAATGCCGTCGGCCTCGACACCCCGGCCTCGGCGATGGCGCTGTTCGCCGCGCTCGCCGCCGCCGGCTACGACCTGGGCGACCCGGCCGCGCTGCCCGCCGACGGCGACGCGCTGATCCACGCCCTGATCGCCGCCGGCGGCCACGACGTCGAATGGCTCACCGAGGCGCAGCTGGCCGCGGCGAGCGCCCGGGTGCCGGCCTCGGCCTACCGGGCCTGGTTCGACGCGCTGCCCGGCGAGCTGGCCGCGGCGATGAAACGCCACTGGGGGGAGCCACCCGGCTCGCTCTACGTCGACGCCGGTCCCGGCGGCTCCGGGGCGCGCCCGGGCCGGGCCGGGCGGCCCGGCCCGGCCGGGGAGCCGGCGATCGTGCTGGCCACCCTGCGCTTCGGCAACGTCGTGGTGATGATCCAGCCGCCGCGCGGGTTCGGGGAGAACCCGGTCGCGATCTACCACGACCCCGACCTGCCGCCGTCCCACCACTACCTGGCCGCCTACCGCTGGCTGGACGAGGTCTTCGGCGCCGACGCGGTCATCCACCTGGGCAAGCACGGCACGCTGGAATGGCTGCCCGGCAAGGGCCTCGGCCTGTCCGCCGACTGCGCCCCCGACGCCGTCCTCGGCGAGCTGCCGCTGGTCTACCCGTTCCTGGTCAACGACCCGGGCGAGGGCACCCAGGCCAAACGGCGGGCGCACGCGGTCGTCGTCGACCATCTCATCCCGCCGATGGCCCGGGCCGAGTCCTACGGCGACATCGCGAAACTCGAACAGCTCCTCGACGAGCACGCCACCCTCGCCGCGCTCGACCCGGCCAAGCTGCCCGCGATCCGCGCCCAGATCTGGACGCTGATCCAGGCCGCCGAGCTGCACCGCGATCTCGGCGTCGACGACGTGCCGGGCGAGGCCGAGTTCGACGAGTTCCTCCTGCACGTCGACGGCTACCTGTGCGAGATCAAGGACAGCCAGATCCGCGACGGCCTGCACATCCTCGGCGCCGCGCCGGGCGGGGAGACCCGGGTCAACCTCGTCCTGGCCGTGCTGCGGGCCCGGCAGATCTGGGGCGGCACGGCCGGCGCCGTCCCGGGGCTGCGGGCCGCCCTCGGCCTGGCCGAGGAATCCGCGACGGCGCTGGGCCACAGCGTCCTCGACACGTTCGAGGCGACCGCCCGGGCGCTGGTGAGCGGGATGGAGGACGCCGGCTGGGATCCGGGCGCGGCGAGCGCCGTCCGCGACCGCGTCCTGGCCGGCGCCGGACTCGCTCCGGGCGCCGTCGACGCCGACGGGGTGGGGGTGGCGCTGCGCTTCGCCGCGACCGAGCTCGTCCCCCGCCTGGCCCGCACCACCGACGAGATCACCAACACCGTCCGGGCGCTGGACGGCCGGTTCGTCCCGCCCGGCCCGTCGGGGGCGCCGACGCGCGGGCTGGTCAACGTGCTGCCGACCGGCCGCAACTTCTACTCGGTCGATCCGAAGGCGATCCCGTCCCGGCTGGCCTGGGAGACCGGCCGGGCGCTGGCCGACTCGCTGCTGGCCCGCCACCGGGCCGAGACCGGCCGCTACCCGGCGTCGGTCGGGCTGACCGTCTGGGGCACGGCGGCGATGCGCACCCAGGGCGACGACGTGGCCGAGGTGCTGGCGCTGCTGGGCTGCCGGCCGACCTGGGACGAGGCCTCCCGCCGGGTCACCGGCTTCGAGATCGTGCCGGCGGGCGAGCTCGGCCGGCCCCGCGTCGACGTCGTCGTGCGGATCTCCGGGTTCTTCCGCGACGCGTTCCCGCACGTCATCGCCCTGCTCGACGACGCCGTGCAGGCGGTGGCCGCCCTGGACGAGGACGACGAGACCAACGCGCTCGCCGCCCACGTCCGCGCCGACTTGGCCGCCGCCGGCGCGGGCGGCACCGGCGCGGACCGCGCGGACGAGGTCGTCCGCCGCCGGGCCACGGCCCGCGTGTTCGGCTCGAAGCCGGGCGCCTACGGCGCCGGTCTGCTGCCGCTGATCGACTCCCGCGAGTGGCGTTCGGACGCCGACCTGGCCGAGGTCTACGCCGTGTGGGGCGGCTACGCCTACGGCCGGGGCCTGGACGGCACGGCCGCCCGCGACGACATGGAACGGGTCTTCCGCCGCATCCAGGTCGCGGTGAAGAACGTCGACACCACCGAACACGACCTGTTCGACTCCGACGACTACTTCCAGTACCACGGCGGCATGGTCGCCGCAGTGCGGGCCCTGACCGGGACCGCCCCGGCCGCCTACATCGGCCGCAGCCACCGGACCGACGACGTGCGGACCGCGACCCTGTCCGAGGAGACCCACCGGGTCTTCCGCGCCCGGGTGGTCAACCCCCGCTGGATCGCCGCGATGCGCCGCCACGGCTACAAGGGGGCGCTGGAACTGTCCGCCACGGTGGACTACCTGTTCGGCTACGACGCCACCGCCGGCGTCGTCGGCGACTGGATGTACACCGCGTTGGCCGAGAACTACGTGTTCGACGTCGAGACGGCCGAGTTCCTGCGCCGGTCCAACCCGTGGGCGATGCGGGCGATCACCGAACGGTTACTGGAGGCGGTGGACCGGGGTCTGTGGGCCGAGCCCGACCCGGCCGTCCTCGACGCGCTGCGCGCCACCTACCTGGAGCTGGAAGGAGACCTCGAAGGCGCGGGTGAGGACTGACCAGCCGGCACCGGCTGCCCGGGATCGTCAGGATCGCCGCCCTTCGACCGGTCGTCAGAGGCCCTTGAGGACGGGCGCGACGTCGGAGAAGCCGGGCTTGACCAGGGCGTACTGGCTGTTGCGGGTGATGATGTCCAGGTACCGGGTGTTGAAGACCCGCGGGTAGTCCTTCGACGGGTTGGGGGTCTGGAAGCTGAGCTCGGGATCGGTGACGCCAGAGTCGATCGGGCCGGTGTGGGCCAGCTCGGCGAGGATGGAGGCGCGGGTGATCGGGGCGGCGCCGATGTTCTCGAGAACCTTGCCGAGCAGGTTCATGGCGCCCCATGACTGGAGGGCCAGGGGGTCGGGAACCGACGCCGGGGTGTACCGGGCCATCTCCGCGGTGAACTGCTTCAACGCCGGCCGGTCGCTGGTGACCGGGTAGTAGGCGTCGACCAGGGCGATGTTGTCGGCCTGTGACTGGAGAACGCGCAGCATGTCCGGCGTCACGGACGCCAACGCCGCGCCGATCCGGATCCCGGGCGCGCCCAGGCGCAGCGCCGGGATCGCCCGCGCGGCCTGCTCGGCCGGCAGGATGAGCGCGACGCAGTCGGCGCCGTCCCCCGCGACGGAGGCGACCACCGTCGAGAAGTCGATGGCCACGTCCGAGATGGAGTGGTCGCCGTTGAGCTGGGAACCGGCGCTCGCGATGCCCGCCCGCACGAAGCCGACCGTCTGCTGCGCGCCGGGTCCGGAGGAGGTGATCGTGTCGATCTTCCGGCAGGTGTAGTCCCGGACGAGGGTGACGCCGAGGCCCGCGTAGATGACCGGGCTTCCGCCGCCGATGGCGAAGGAGATCGGGCTGGTGAAGTCACCCCGGCTGAGGGGGGTTGGGGTGATGTAGGCGACGCCCGCCGGGCGCAGCGCGTTGGTGATGGCGTCACCCTCAACGGTGATTCCGCCGACGACGGCGACCGCGCCGGCCGCGACGGCGTCCCGGGCGCACTGGCCCGCCGTGGTCGGGTCCACTCCGTCGTTGCAGACCGTCACCTCGATCGTGCGACCCTGAATACCACCCGTCGCGTTGATCGCCGCCGCCCTGGCCTTGATCGCGTCGGCCATCTCGGGATACCCGAACCCGGCCGACTGCGTGGTGAGGATCGCGGCCACCTTGATGGGATCTAATCGGGCCTGTGCCTTATTGCCCGACGATTGCCCGCAGGCACTGAGAGTAAGAGCCGTGGCGGCCGCGAACGCCGCCCCGAGAACAAGTTTCCGTCGAACCACGTGGGGCCTCCGCTGATCGCCCGGGACAGGTTGGAGGCGGATTCCCAAATGTGTGTTAGGTCACCATCGCCACCGAAGGCAACCAATCGTTCCCTTGGTCACGTTGTCAACGATCATTCCTACCAGTCCTATCTGAGGGCATGGTTATCCCCCGCCTTGTCGGAATTGACCGACTTGAAGGGCGGCCTTAACCGGCCCTACCGGGGCGGCCCAGCGGTGGCGGCGCCGTGTCGCTCAACTCCACCGAGCCGGCGACCGCCCCCGCCCGCCGCCGCGCCCACGCGGCCAGTCCCGCGGCGTCCACCTCGTGACGCTCGGCGGCATCGCCCGCGCCCGCCAGCGTGGCGGCGGACCGCCGCAGCACCGCGACGGCCCCGGCCCGGTTACCCCGCGCCTGATGGGTGAGGCCGACCGCGAGCTGCGCCAGCCCCCGCCACAGTGCCCGCTCCTCCCGGTCGCGCGCCGGCGTCGCCTTCCACACCGCCTCCAGCACCTCATGAGCCTGGAACGGCCGGCCGGCCGCCAGCAACCGCCCCGCCAGCTCCAGCGCCTCGGCCGGCGGACGCGGCCGGTCGTCCACCGGCGCCACCCCCGCCACACCCGGCGGCAACGGCCGGCCAAGCGCGTCGCGGGCGCGGGCGGGACGCGGCGGGCGCCCGGGCGGGAGCATGCCGTCGACCGTACGCGGCCCACCCACCACCGGGAACGGGCACGTCGGGACGGATCGTGTGCCATGCTGGGTGGTCGGACGGCAGTGGAGGAAGCCGGTGGGAATCCGGCGCGGTCCCGCCACTGTGACCGGGGAGCGGTGTCTCGACAGCTCGCCACGGCCGCGCAGCGGCTGGAAGGCCCGAGACCAGCGGCGATCCGGGAGCCAGGATACTCCAGCCGCCCGAGAAGGTTACCGAGGGCGAGGACACCCTGGGGAGGAACCGCCGCGTGATCCCGTACCCGCTGTCAGCGGTGGTCGGCCAGGACGACCTCGTCCTGGCGCTGCTGCTCGGCTCCGTCTCCCCGTCGATCGGCGGGGTGCTGATCCGGGGCGAGAAGGGCACCGCCAAGTCGACGGCCGTGCGCGGCCTGGCCGCCCTGCTGCCCGCCGTCCGGGTGGTCGAGGGCTGCCGCTTCTCCTGCGACCCGGCCGGGCCCGACCCGGCCTGCCCGGACGGCCCCCACCCGGACGGCGCGGCCGCCCGCGACCGCCCGGCCCGCCTCGTCGAGATGCCCGTCGGCGCCTCCGAGGACCGGGTCACCGGCTCCATCGACCTCGACCGTGCGCTGGCCGAGGGCGTCACCGCCGCCCGCCCCGGCCTGCTCGCCGCCGCCCACCGCGGCCTGCTCTACGTCGACGAGGTCAACCTGCTGCCCGACCATCTCGTCGACCTGCTGCTCGACGCGGCCGCGATGGGCGCCGCCCACGTGGAACGCGACGGGGTGTCGCTGCGCCACGCCGCCCGCTTCCTGCTGGTCGGGACGATGAACCCGGAGGAGGGTGAGCTGCGCCCGCAGCTGCTCGACCGCTTCGGCCTGTCGGTGGCGGTCGCGGCCAGCCGCGACCCCGCGACCCGCGCCGACGTCGTGCGCCGCCGCCTCGACTACGACGCCGACCCGGCCGCGTTCGCCGCCCGCTGGGCCGGTACCGAGGCCGCGCTGGCCGCCCGCGTCGCCACCGCCCGCGCCGCGCTGCCAGGCGTCGCCCTGCCCGATGAGGCGCTGCGCCAGATCGCCGCCGTCTGCGCCGAGTTCGACGTCGACGGGATGCGCGGCGACGTCGTGCTGGCCCGGGCCGCGCTCGCGCTGGCCGCCTGGGAGGGCGCGGCGTCCGTCGCCACCGCCCACATCCGCCGCGCCGCCCGCCTCGCGCTGCCCCACCGGCGACGGCGCGGCCCGTTCGACGACCCCGGGCAGGACGACGCCGCCCTCGACGCGGCGCTGGACGCCGCCCTCGGCCCCGAACCCGAGCGCAAGCCAGAGCCCGACGGGCCGCCCCCGGGCGGCGGGGGCGGGGGCGGCCAGGAGGGCGACGCCGGCGGCGCTGGCTCGCCCGACCGGCCGGCCCCGCCCGCCCCGGCGGCGCCCGGCGGGGACGGAGCCGGGCCACTGCCACCCGCGCCCCGGCCCGGGCCGGGACCGGCCCCCGCCTCGGCGTCCGCCCCGCCCACCGGCGACGGCGGGCCCAACCCGAACGGCCCGAACGGCCCGAACGGCCCGAACGGTCGGGATGGCCGCGAGAGTCCGGACGGCCGCGACGGCCAGCCGGTGGCGAGCGGAGCGCTCGGGGCGGCGTTCCGCCCCCGCCGGCTGGAGGCCGCCCCGGCCCGCGCTGGCGGCGTCGCCGGCCGCCGCTCCCGCGCCCGCACGCGGCGCGGCGCCGTCATCGGCGCCCACCCGGACGCCGACGGCCTGCACCTGCCGGCCACCGTCCGTGCCGCCGCCCCGTTCCAGCGCGCCCGCGGCCGGTCCGGCCCGGCCCTCGTGCTGCGCCCGGCCGACCGGCGCGGCGCCATCCGCGCCGGCCGGGAGGGAAACCTCGTCCTTTTCGCCGTCGACGCCTCCGGGTCCATGGCCGCCCGCGACCGGATGCGGACGGTCGGCACAGCCGTCCTGTCCCTGCTCCTCGACGCCTACCAGCGCCGCGACCGGATCGGGATGGTCACCTTCCGCGGCGCCGGCGCCAGCCTGGCGCTGCCGCCGACGTCCAGCGTCGAGGTCGGCGCGGCCCGCCTGGCCGGCCTGCCCACCGGCGGGCGCACCCCGCTGGCCGCCGGGCTGGCCCTGGCCGGGCAGGTGCTGGCCGTCGAACGCCGCCGCGACCCCGACCGCCGCCCCCTGCTCGTCGTCGTCACCGACGGCCGGGCCACCGCCGGCCCCGACCCGGCGCCCGCCGCCCGGGCGCTGGCCCGCGCCGGCATCCCGGCCGTCGTCGTCGACTGCGAGCGGGGACCGGTCCGCCTCGGCCTGGCCGGCCGGCTCGCCGCGCAGCTGCGGGCCGAGCTGATCCCCCTGGCCGCGCTCGACGCGGCCGCCGGCGGGCCCGGCCGGGCCCGCCGCGCCGCCTGACCGGCCGGCCGAAAGGACACCGACATGCCACGCGGAGTGCCGAGCGCGGTCCCGGACGACGGGCTGACCACCCGCGCCCGCCGGGACCGCGCGCTGCTGATCGTCCACACCGGCCCGGGGAAGGGGAAGTCGACCGCCGCGTTCGGGCTGGCCCTGCGCGGCTGGGCCCAGGGCTGGCCCATCGGCGTCTTCCAGTTCGTGAAGTCGGCCAAGTGGCGCATCGGCGAGGAACGGGCCCTGAAGACCCTGGCGGCGACCGGGGAAGGCGGCCCGGTGACCTGGCACAAGATGGGCGAGGGCTGGAGCTGGCTGCGCCGCCCTGAGGGCGCGGAGCTTTCGGCGGCCGACGCCGCCCGCGAAGGCTGGGCCCAGATCAGCCGCGACCTGGCCGGGGCCACCTACCGCCTCTACGTCCTCGACGAGCTGACCTACCCGATGAAGTGGGGCTGGCTCAACACCGCCGAGGTCGTCGCCACCCTGCGGACCCGCCCAGCCGGCCAGCACGTCGTCATCACCGGCCGCGACGCCCCGCCGGCGCTGCTCGACGCGGCCGACCTCGTCACCGAGATGACCAAGGTCAAGCACCCGATGGACGCCGGGCAGAAGGGCCAGCGGGGGATCGAGTGGTGAGCGCCGCGCCCCGTCACACCGCGCCCCGTCACACCGCGCACCTCGACGTCCCCCGACTGCTGATCGCCGCCCCCGCCTCCGGCGCCGGCAAGACGACCGTCGCCACCGGGCTGATGGCCGCGCTGCGCGCCCGGGGGCTGGCCGTCTCCCCCCACAAGGTCGGCCCCGACTACATCGACCCCAGCTACCACGCGCTGGCCACCGGCGTTCCCGGCCGCAACCTCGACCCGGTGCTGTGCGGGGCCGAACGGATCGGCCCGCTGTTCGCCCACGGCGTCGCCGCCGCCGGCCGCGCGGCTGGCCACCCGGTGGACATCGCCGTCGTCGAAGGCGTGATGGGCCTGTTCGACGGGATGTCAGCGCCGGACCCCGCCGCCGGCGAGGAGCCCGGCCACGGCAGCAGCGCGCACGTCGCCCGGCTGCTGGCCGCCCCGGTCGTGCTGGTCGTCGACGCCCGCGGGATGGGCGCCTCGGTCGCCGCGCTCGTCGCCGGCTACGCCGCCTTCGACCCCCGGCTGCCCCTGGCCGGAGTGATCCTCAACCGGGTCGGCTCGGCCCGCCACGAGCAGGTGCTGCGGGCCGCGCTGGCCGACCCGGGGCCCGGCCGGGCCCCGGTCCCGGTGCTCGGCGCGCTGCGCCGCGACGACACCGTCACCGTGCCCTCCCGCCACCTCGGGCTCGTCCCGGCGCCGGAGCGGGCGGCCGCTGCCCGCGCCGCCCTCGACGCGCTGGCCACGCTGGTCACGGCCGGGGTCGACCTCGACGCCGTCCTGCGCGCCGCCCGCGCCGCCGGGCCGCTCGCGATCCCGGCCGGCTGGGACCCGGCGGCCCTGACGGCGGCGGCGAGGCGGACGACGCCGACGGCGGACGGGGCGGACGGGGCGGACGGGGCGGACGGGGCGGACGGGGCGGACGGCCGGCCGGTAAGGGTCGCGCTGGCCGCCGGCGCCGCGTTCACCTTCGGCTACGCCGAGCACGCCGAACTGCTGGCCGCCGCCGGCGCGGAAACCGTCGCGTTCGACCCGCTGAGCGCCGAGACGCTGCCCGCCGGGACCGACGCGCTGATCGTCGGCGGCGGCTTCCCCGAGGAACACGCCGCCGACCTGGCCGCCAACACCCCGCTGCGGGCGGAGGTCGCCGCGTTCGCCCGGGCCGGGCGGCCCGTCGTCGGCGAGTGCGCCGGCCTGCTCTACCTCGGCCGGGCACTGGACGGCCGGGCCATGTGCGACGTCCTCCACACGACGGCGGCCATGTCCGGCCGGCTCACCCTCGGCTACCGCCGCGCCGTCGCCGCCACCGCCAGCGTCCTGGCCCCGGCCGGCACACCCGTGCGGGCCCACGAGTTCCACCACACCACCCTGACCGGCGCCGCCCCGGCCGGCCGCTGGTCGCCGGCCTGGAGAATCGAGGCCCGCGCCGGCGTCCCGGGACGGGCCGAAGGGTTCGTCGGGGCCCGGGTACACGCCTCCTACCTGCACCTGCACTGGGCTGGGCTGCCCGGCGCGCCGGTCCGGCTCGTCGCGGCCGCCCGCGCCGCCCGCGCCGCCCGGACCGCGCCACCCGCGCCACCCGCGCCAGCGGGACCGGCATGAGCGCCCAGCACGCTGACGCCGCCGAGCACGCAGACCCCGCCCACCGCGCTGGCCGGGCCGGTTCGGTCCCGGGCCGGCTGGTCGGCGTCGGGGTCGGTCCCGGCGACCCCGAGCTGGTCACGGTGAAGGCCGTCCGCGCCCTGCGCGGCGCCGACGTCGTGTTCGTCCCGGTCAGCGACGGCCACGGCCCCTACGGCCCCGCCCGGCCCGCCCCGGCCGGGGCGGGCGCAACCGGGACCGCTGGCGACGCCGAGGCCGGCCGGGCCGAGGCGATCGTGCTGGCCCATCTCGACCCGGCCGGCCCGCCGCCGCGCCGCCTGCCGTTCCGGATGACCGGCGCCGCCGACTACACCGGCCCGGCCGCGACCGTCGCGGCCGCCCTCGACGCCCACCCGGGCGGCACCGTGGCGTTCGCGACGATCGGCGATCCGAACGTGTACTCGACGTTCACCGCGCTGGCCGCGGCCGTCCGCGCGCTGCGCCCGGACACCACCGTCACCACCGTCCCCGGCATCACCGCCATGCAGGACCTGGCCGCCCGCTCCGGCACCGTGCTGGCCGTCGGCGCCGAGACCGTCGCCCTGCTGCCGCTGACCGCCGGGCTGGACGCCTACCGCCGCGCCGTCTCCGACCACGACACCGTCGTCGCCTACAAGGGCGGCCGGGCCCTGCCCGACGTCCTGGCCGTGCTGGCCGCCGCCGGCCGCGACGGCGTCTACGGGGCGGCGCTCGGCCTGCCCGGCGAGGACATCCGCCCGACCGGCGACCTGCCCGCCGCCGCGGCGGGCCCCTACCTGTCCACCGTCATCTCCACCCGCCGCCGGATCGGCGGCCCCGACCATCCCGCTGGAGGCTCCCCGTGACCGCCACCCCGACCGCCGGCCGGGTGACGTTCGTCGGCGCCGGCCCCGGCGCCGCCGACCTGCTCACGTTCCGCGCCGCCGCGGCGATCGCCGCCGCCGACGTCGTCATCTGGGCGTCCTCGCTGGTCCACCCGGACGTCCTGGCCCACGCCCGCGACGGCGCCGAGATCGTCGACTCGGCCGCGCTGCCACTCGAAGGCGTCCAGGCCGTCTACCGGCGGGCCGCCGACGGGGCGCTCACCGTCGCCCGCGTCCACTCCGGCGATCCGGCGCTGTGGGGCGCCGTGCAGGAGCAGCTCACCTACTGCGAGCAGCTCGGCCTCGCCGTCGAGATCGTGCCCGGCGTGTCCAGCTTCACCGCCGCGGCGGCCGTCGCCCACCGGGAACTGACGATCCCCGAGGTCGCCCAGTCGGTCATCCTGACCCGTCTGGAGGGCGGCAAGACCCCGATGCCGGCCGGTGAGTCCGTCGCCGAGTTCGCCCGCCACGGCACGACCATGGCCCTGTTCCTCTCCGCCGCCCGCGCCGGGCAGCTGCAGGCCGAGCTGACCGCCGGCGGCTACCCCGAGGACACCCCCTGCCTGATCGCCTACCGGGTCAGCTGGCCCGAGGAACTCGTCGTCGGCTGCGAGCTGGCCGAGCTGGCCGACACCGTGCGGGCACACAAGCTGTGGAAGCACACCCTCGTTCTCGTCGGCCCGGCGCTCGCCGCCGGCGGCACCCGCTCACACCTCTACCACCCGGGGCACTTCCACGGCTTCCGCCGGGCCGAGCCGGCCGCCCGCGCCGCCCTGCGCGCCCGCCCGTGACCGGGACCGGCGCCACGCCCGGCCAGGCCGCGATGATCGGCCAGGTCACGGCGCCCGGCCAGGCCGCGGCGATCGGCCAGGTCATGGTGATCGGCTGGGACGGGGGCGCGCCGGACGAGCCGGCCCGCGCCGCGCTGGCCGCCGCCGGCTGCGTCGCCGGCGGCCGCCGGCACCTGGCCGCGCTCGACGACCTCGTCCCGGCCGGCGCGACCCGGATCGCGCTCGGCCCGCTCGAACCCAGCCTGGCCGCCCTGGCCGACTACCTGCGCCGCGCCGGCGCCGCCGCCCGTGCGGTCGTCGTCGCCTCCGGCGACCCCGGCCTGTTCGGGGTCCTGCGCCGGCTGCGGGCCCTGGCCGACGGATTCGCCGTCGACGGCGGCCTCGCCGTGACGGTCCTGCCGGCCCGCTCGTCGGTGTCGCTGGCCTTCGCCCGCGCCGGCCTGCCCTGGGAGGGCGCGGCCGTCGTCAGCGCCCACGGCCGGGCCGGGCCGGACGGCGACGGCGGGCTGGCCCGGGCGGTCAACGTCGCCCGCGCGGCGCCGCTGACCGCCGTGCTCACCGCTCCCGGCGGCGGTCCCACCGCGATCGGCCGCGCCCTGGCCGACGACCGGGCCGGAACAGTCCGGATGTTCGTCGCCGAGGATCTCGGCCAGCCCGCCGAACGGACCGGCTGGTACAGCCCGAGCGAGGCCGCCGCCCGCGATGACTGGGCCGAGCCCAACGTCGTCCTCGTCACCCACGACGAGCCTGTTCCGGCGCCGGCCGGGCCGGCGTGGCTGCTCGGCGGCCGCCGCTCCCCGCACCGCTGGGCCCTGCCCGAGGACGCCTTCACCCACCGCGACTCGATGATCACCAAAGCGGAGCAGCGGGCCGTCGCCCTGGCCGCGCTCGGCCCCGGCCCCGGCGACCTGGTCTGGGACGTCGGCGCCGGCAGCGGCTCGGTCGCCGTCGAGTGCGCCCGCTTCGGCGCCGCCGCCGTCGCGATCGACCGCGACCCGGGCGCGCTGGCGCTGATCCAGGCCAACGCCGCCCGCCACCAGGTCCGCGTCGACGCCCGGACGGGTACCGCGCCGGCCGCGCTGACCGGCCTGCCCGACCCCGACGCCGTGTTCGTCGGCGGCGGCGGCCCCGACGTCGCCGCCGCCTGCGCCGCGCTCGCCCGCCGAGTGGTCGTCGTCGCCCTCGTCGCCCTCGACCGGGTCCGCCCGACCTGGACGGCGCTGGCCGACGCCGGCCTGGACGTCTCCGGCACGCAGCTGTCCGCCGCCCGGATCGCCCCGCTGCCCGACGGCGGCCCGCGGCTGGCCGCGACCAACCCGGTCATCCTCCTCACCGGCACCCGACCGGAGCGCCCATGACATCGCCCCCGACCGTCCCGGACCCCGCCACGCCCGCCACGCCCACCATGCCCACCATGCCCACCATGCCCACCATGCCCGCCGGGCCGATCGCGCTGGTCGCGGTCACCGCCGCCGGCCGCGCCGCCGCCGACGAGCTGACCGCCCGCTGGCCCGAGGCCCGCCTCTATCCGGGCCGGCCCGCCGGCGCGCTGGCCGCCGCGTTCACCGACGCCGCCGCCATCGTCTGCTTCCTCGCCGTCGGCGCCACCGTCCGCCTGCTCGCCCCGCTCCTGGCTGACAAGCACACCGACCCGCCGGTCGTCTGCGTCGACGAGGCCCGCCGCTTCGCGATCCCCGTCACCGGCGGCCACCGCGGCGCCAACGCCCTCGCCCAGCGCCTCGCCGACCACTTCGGCGCCACCCCCGTCATCACCACCGCCAGCGAGGCCACCGGCACCAGCGCCCTGGACACCTTCGGCGCCGACGCCGGGCTGCGCCTCGACGCCGACAGCCGCCCCGCCCTGGCCGCGCTCGGCGCGGCCGTCCTGTCCGGCGCCCCCGTCGCCCTCGCCGCCGACGAGACCCACCCGACGCCGCCGCTGCCACCGAACGTCACCGCCGCCCCGGCCGGGCGGCCCGCGGCCGCGATCGTCATCACCGACCGGACCGGCCCCCACCCGGCCGCCCCGACCGGCGTCCCCACCGTCACCTACCGGCCGGCCAGCCTCGTCATCGGCGTCGGCGCCAGCCGCGGCGCCCCCGCCGCCGAGATCGCCGCGCTCGTCGAGGGCGCGCTGGCCGACGCCGGGCTGTCCGCGCGCTCGGTCCGCCACCTGGCCACCGCGTCGGTCAAGGCCGACGAACCCGGCCTGCTCGCCCTGTCCGCCGAGCGCGGCTGGCCGCTGGTCACCTACCCGGCGGAACTCCTCGCGACCGTGCCGGTCCTCAACCCGTCGGCGGTCGTCGCCGCCGCCGTCAACACCCCCAGCGTCGCCGAGGCCGCCAGCCGCCTCGACCCCGACCGCCACGTCCCCACCGGTGAGATCGTCGCGGCCAAACGGGCCTCGGCCCATGCCACCGTCGCGATCAGCCGCCACCGCCCCCGCGGCCGCCTGGCTGTCATCGGCCTCGGCCCCGGCGCCCGTGACCTGCTCACCCCCCGCGCCGCCGCCGAACTGGCCCGGGCCGGCGTGGTCGTCGGCCTCGACCAGTACGTCGACGCCGTCGCCGACCTCCTCCGCCCCGGCGCCGACATCCGGACCAGCGGCCTGGGCGCCGAGGAGGAACGGGCCCGCACGGCCGTCGACCTGGCCCGGGCCGGGCACGCCGTCGCCCTCGTCGGCTCCGGCGATGCCGGCATCTACGCGATGGCCAGCCCCGCCCTCGACCTCGCCACCGACACCGTCATCGCCGGCGCCGGCGCCGACGCCGACGGACTCGACGTCCACCGGCCGATCGACGTCGTCGGCGTGCCCGGCGTGTCGGCCGCGCAGGCCGCCGCCGCGCTGCTCGGCGCCCCGCTGGGCCACGACCACGCCCTGATCAGCCTGTCCGACCTGCACACCCCCTGGCCGGTCATCGCGCGCCGGGTCCAGGCCGCGGCCGACGCCGACCTCGTCGTCGCCTTCTACAACCCGCGCAGCGCGCGGCGCACCCACCAGCTCCGCGACGCCCTGGAAACCCTCGCCGCCCACCGGCCCGCCCACACCCCGGTCGGGATCGTCACCGACGCCTCCCGCGCCGGCCAGCACACGGAGGTGATCACCCTGGCCCAGATGCGTACCGACGCGGCCCAGGCCCGGGTCGGCATGACCACGACGGTCATCGTCGGCGCGTCCACCACCCGCCTGGTGGACGGACGCATGGTGACGCCGCGGGGCTACCGATGGGCCTGAACGACACCGCCGGCCCGGGTCCCTGGCCGGCCCGGCCCGTCCACCCGATCGAGGTCCGCTCGTACGAGATCCTGCGCTCCCGCGTCGACACGACCGGCCTGCCGCCGCTGGCCCGGGCCGTCGTCGAACGGGTCGTGCACGCCAGCGCCGACCTCTCCTACGCCACCGACCTCGTCTGGGACACCGCCTCCCTGGCGGCCGGCGCGGCGGCGCTCGCCGACGGCGCGCCGATCGTCGCCGATGTGCGGATGACCGCCGCCGCGATCACCACCCGCGACGTCGTCTGCCGCCTCGGCGACGTCCCCGCCGACCCGGCCGCCCGCGACGGGCGGACCCGCTCGGCCGCCGCGATCGACCTCGCCCTCGACGAGGTCGGCCCGGGCGCCGTCTGGGTCGTCGGCTGCGCCCCGACCGCGCTGGCGGAACTGCTCGGCCTGGCCGACGCCGCCCGCCCGGCCCTGGTCATCGGCCTGCCCGTCGGGTTCGTCGGCGCGGTCGAGTCGAAGGAGGCGCTGCGGGACAGTGGCCTGCCGGCGCTGTCCAACCGGTCGGAGAAGGGCGGGGCGGCCGTGGCCGGCGCCGCGCTCAACGCCCTGCTCTACGCGGGGAGGACCGGGTGACCTCCGATCCGGCGCTGCTGATCGTCGGGCACGGCACCCGCTCGACCGCCGGGGCGGCCCAGTTCCGGGCGTTCGTCGACCGCGTCCGGGCCCGGGCTGGCGGCCTGCCGGTCGACGGCGGGTTCATCGAGCTGTCCGCCCCGCCGGTCGCCGACGCCGTCGCCCGCCTCGTCGCGGCCGGTCACCGCCGCCTCGGCGTCGTCCCGCTCACCCTCGTCTCGGCCGGACACGCCAAGGGCGACATCCCCGGCTCGCTGGCCCGCGAGACCCAGCGCCACCCCGGCCTCACCTACGCCTACGGCCGGCCGCTCGGCCCGCACCCGGCGCTGCTGACGATGCTCGCCGACCGGATCGCCGCCGTCCGCGGGCCCGGCCCGACCACGGTCCTGCTGGTCGGGCGGGGCTCCACCGACCCGGACGCCAACGCCGAGGTCGCCAAGCTCGCCCGCCTGCTGCGCGAGGGCCGCGACTACACCGACGTCGAGTTCGCGTTCATCAGCCTGGCCGAACCGGGCGTTCCGGCCGGACTGGAACGGGCCCGCCGCCTCGGCGCTCGCGCGGTCGTCGTCGCCCCGTACTTCCTGTTCGGCGGGGTGCTGCCCGACCGGGTCGCCGCCCAGGCCCGGGCCTGGGCCGCCGACCATCCCGAGGTGACGGTCGCCCTCGCCGGCCTGCTCGGCGACACCGACGCGCTGGCCGACCTGGTGCTGGAGCGCTACCGGGAGGCGCTGGCCGGCGACATCCGGATGAACTGCGACACCTGCATGTACCGGGTCGCCCTGCCCGGCTTCGAACACCGCCTCGGCGCCCCCCAGCACCCCCACGACCACCCCGACGACCCGCTCCACCCGCACCCGCGCGCCCACCACCACTGACCGGCGGCCGACAGATCAACGCGAGCGCTCTATACCGCTTGATCACGGCCGAGGCACGGTCACGATCTCGTTTGCGTTTCGTTCGATTTCTGGGACAGTGGGAGCATGGCTCGGATCGGTGAACCGCTGGGAAGCCAGACGTTCCTGCCGCCCGACGACGTCGGGGCCCTCCTCAGAGTGATCGCCGCGTTCGGGCCGCCCGAACGGAACAAGATCATCGATCGGGACACGGCCACGACGAGGCTGAGGCCCCGCGAGAGCCCCGACCCGGGAAGCGACGATGCTCAGGCGGCCCGTCCAGCGAGGCTGGTGGCGCCAGACGGCGGCTCGGTGGACCTGCCGCCGGCGTTGTTCGCGGTCCTTCTGGCTGTTGCCCAGGCGATGCGCGCGGGGCGCGCCGTCACCGTCAGCCCCACATCCAGGCAGCTGACGACCCAGGAAGCGGCTGAACTGCTCGGGATGAGCCGCCCGTCCCTGATCAGGCTGCTCGATCTGGGCGAGATTCCGTATGAGCGCCCCGGGCGCCATAGACGTATTCGCCTGGACGACATCCTCAGCTACCAGGAAAGACGTCGCGCAGAGAGGCGGGCCGCACTGGACGAGCTGACGCGCAGCGCACGCGAAGAGGGCCTCTACGATATGTCAGCCGAGGACTATGCCGAGGCGCTCCGGCAGGCGCGTCACGGGGACGGATAGCCGTGTACGTTGCACTGCTCGACGCGGCCTGCCTTGTCCCGGTCGTTATTACGGATACCCTGCTACGGCTTGCCGAGCAGGGCCTCTTCCGGCCCATCTGGTCGGAGAAGATTATCGACGAGGCCCGGCAGGCCCTCACTATAGTGCACCCCGAGCTTCCTGACGTTGCAATAGCCCGCCGTCTTCGCGCTATGAACGACTCCTTCGAGGATGCCGTGGTCCCCACGGATGCATGGCTTCCTCTGGTCGAAGGCCTTGAGCTCCCAGACCCGGATGACACACACGTTGTGGCCGCGGCCATCGCGGGGAGGGCCGAATGTATTGTCACACCCAATCTGAAGGATTTTCCGGACAAGCTTCTTGCGTCACATGGAATACGGGCAGTCTCGCCCGATACTTTTCTTCTCGATCAGCTCGATATCTGGCCCGCCCGGGTTATCCGAGTTCTTCACGAGCAGGCCGCGGGTACAGGCCGGCCGCCGCTGAGCTTCTACGAGATCCTGGGGCGGCTGTCGCGGGCGGGAACGCGCTCGTTCGCCGACGAGGTACTTCGTCGTATCGACGACTGAGCGGCGACTGATCCGCCGATCCGCTACTATGAGGTCCTGGGGTGTTGTGGTTCGCCGTCACTACGGCTACTCGCCCACGACTTCCGCGCCGTGTTCGGACCTGGGGCCACCGCACGATCTTTTCGGCACCAGACCCCTGTCGCGGATACTGCCATACGTGACCGATACTGAGCTGGTACCCCTCGCCACGGACGGCGACGGAAACATGCTGATGGCATTCCAGGAGATCCCCGAGGACGCCGACGTTCTGGACGCTCCGCTTCCGGCGGCGCTCATGGCGGTGTGGACTGGCGACGGCCGCCTGCTGCTGGTGTTCGACCGTTACCGGCAATGCTGGGAACTGCCGGGAGGGCGGATCGAGGCGGGAGAGACAGCGCGGGAGGCGGCGGTGCGCGAGCTTCGCGAGGAAACCGGCTACCAGCCCGCGGCCATTGTCTTCGCCGGGTTCGCACGCTTCACCCTGGGCGCCGAGCGGCGGAGCGAGTACGCCGCGGTCTATGCCGCCCACGCCGCCCCGCGCGGGCTGTTCCTTCCCAACGAGGAGATAGCCGCGATCACCTGGTGGGACGGCGCCGCGCCGCTCCCGGGCCGCTCGCAGCCAATGGACCTGTGGCTGGGACTGCGGGCACGGACCGCCCCCGCGGCGGGACGCCCCCGGCCAGGAAGGGATGACATGAGACCCGAGCAGGTCGGGCCGCCGCCGGCGGACGAGATCGCGGCCGGGAATCATGGTGTAGTCGCCCCCCGGAACCTTGCATGATCGCCTGGGCCCTCGCCGGGGCTCCGCCACCTGGAAATCTGACGACCCGCGGGTGATCAGGCTGCTGCGCCGGCCGCGCTACCGTCGCCAGCGGCCAGGTAGCTGGTAGTGAAGCTTGAAGGAGAGTCGCCGGATAGTGTGCACCAGTGATCATCTGGCTGAACGGCGGGTTCGGATCGGGAAAGACGACGCTGGCGGCTGAGTTGGGCCGGCGGCTCCCGCACGCGGTGGTGTACAACCCGGAGGACGTCGGGCTGATGCTGTGGAAGTCGCTGCCGCCCGGCGGCGACTTCCAGCATCTGCCGAGCTGGCGGGAACTGGTCGTCGCGACGGCGCTGTCGCTGCGCAGGCACCACGCCCAGACGCTCGTCGTCCCGATGTCGCTGATTCGGGACGCCTACCGGGCCGAGATCCTCGGCGGCCTGACGGACGCGGGCGAGGAGGTCCTGCACGTCTTTCTTGAGGCGGACGCCGGCGTTCTGCGACAATGGCTCAATGCCCGCGTCACCCAGCCGGGCAAGGAGTGGGACCAGGTGGCCCGCGAGCTCGGCATGACCGGGGTGGACGAGATGGTCGCCGCCGCCGGCCGTCAGCCGGGCGGCACGCTCATGCTCCGCTCGGACCGGCTCACGCCGGCCGGGCTGGCCGACAAGGTGCTGGCCGCCGCCGACCTGAGCCAGGTCCGTTGAGGCAGCGGACGGACCCTCGCGTTTCCAGGACACGCCGCCGTTTCCGCTCCCATCCGTACGATCGGACGGTGAGTGACCCCACGTACACGGGAACCGCGGACTACTATGCCCGCCACCGGCCGGAATACACGCCGGACTTTCTCGCCGGCATCGCTCGGCGTTTCTCCGCCGCGGGAGGCAGGGGTTCGTGACCGATCACCACGAGCGCGAGCTGCCGGTATCCATCTCCCTGATGAGATGGTCCCGCTGGACCTCATCCATAAGGGTAAGGTTGTATAGATGCTCGAGCGCCGCACGGTTGCTCACCCGCAGGCGCGCCGCGACGAGACGTATCCCGTCCGGCTCGCTGATCGGGTCAGGGCTGTCGGCGATAGCCGACGCCAGGAGATGAGGAGGCATCAGAAACATGGCGGCGAACGCGTTAGCGCGTTGCTCAATCCCGCGGGGCGCCCACGGCCCACTCGCTATCGCGAGCCGGCGGCCCCACGCCCGATCATAGAGTATATGGCAGAGCTCGTGCGCGAGAGTGAATCTCACAGCACGGCTGCTCACCATTTGCGGCGCGTTGCTGTTGACGACGACAGTTGGCGCATGACTGGGGCTCACCAGACTGCATGCCCTGATGGTCCTGTCGTCGAGGCTCCTGTCGAGTCTGGCTATACCGAGACTGGACATTACCTTTTCGACGTCTATCCACTCCGGCTCGTCGAGGTCGAGTTCATCGTGAAGTGACTCGGCGAGATCGTAGCCCTGGTCCCACGCCGGCGAGACCGGGTTCGGTTGTTCTGGTCTCGTGAGGGCCAGTAGTTCGGCTGACTCGGGATCGGATGACCGGTACTGGCTAATGAGCACGCCGGCGAGCCGTTCCACGTCAGAATCGGACACAGCGGGAGAGACGGCGCTGAAGAGCAGGGCGGCCTGGCAGGAGCCAGCGACGACCAAGGGCCGGTCATCCGTCGCAAGGGCCGATCTTGTTGCCTCGTCCTGGCCGTGTGCCGTGAGAGCCGCTGTTATCCGATTCCAGAGCGCGCCGCTGTCCACCGCTGAGATCCGATCGAGGAGTCGGCCAGGGGCCGCGGGTCGGCTCGGCAGGCCCGCCAGCCAACGAACCCGCTGGTCGTGCTGGTCAGGCACGGTCAGGTCCTTGAGTTTCCTGGCCGCGTCCGCCACTCGTTCACTACCTGGAACCACATTGTGCAACCGCTCCAGAGCGGCCGCGAGTACCTCGTGGACCGGACCCGCCACCTGAGCCGGTTCAAGCAGAACCCAGCCGGTGGTTGAAGCGAACTGAAAGCCGCTGGGCGAGCCGGCGAGTGGTTCGTCGTCCCAGCTCACCTCGACGTAGTCGCGCAGGCGGCGAAAAACAACGTTCGGGAACAGGCCGCCCTCACGGGCCACGCGGAGGGCATGTCTGCCACGCCAGTCGTACCATTCCTGCTCCCAGGCGACGGTCTCCGCTTCGCCGGCCAACTCTGGCGCATTTCTGCTGCTCCTGAGGGCAATCACCGCGGAATCGGCGGAGTTCCTGTTCGGTAGCCGCTCCTCGTGTAGGAGCGGATTCCACGAGTCGAGGAACCATTCGATCAGCGGCAGTAGGTACCAGTGGGCGCTCTGCATACTCTCGCCCTGGTCGGTGTGCGCGCAGAGGTTCTTGCCGTCGACCCAGAGCTGGAGTGCCCCCCAGGACGCCGACTCCGCCGCGGTCACCGCGTGACCGCCGTCGGGATCCGCCATAAAGCTGATTCGCAGGGCGAAGGAGTCGGTGTTGCCCGCGAACCTCTCCCACGTGACGGTCATCGACCCCGCCGCCTCTTCGCTCGCCGGACCGTTCGGCGGTCCACCCTTCCCGCGGCGATCCAGTCACCCACCAGCGAGGGGGGAACCTCCTCCCAGTCGACGGGGTAGCCGTGCCAGACGTTACCGTCGGCGTCGTGGCACTGCGCGCAGTAAGCCCGCGATCCGTCGGTCGCGTACCGCTTGCGGCCATTCTCGTCGCTGCCACGCAAAAGCGCGGGGCCGTCGGCGTCGGGAGGACAGATCGACCCGTGCCGACCGGGCGCCGGGAGGGGCTTGTGTTTGGGATTGGGCTCGTACATCAGTGGGCGAAGGCCAGTGGTGGTCTCGCGCTCGTCCATAGCCGCCTCCCCTCGATCGGTGCCTGAAGCCAGGATCGCACAGTTCATGATCCCTCCTGGTTTCCAACGGCGGCCTACGGGCGTGGTTGTCCCTGCGTGGTCAGGCTGCGCCGGCCAGGCGGCGGGCGCGGCGGGCGATCAGGCGCTCGGCCAGGGCGTCGGCCCGCTCGATGTCGTCCAGGGAGGCGCGGGAGCGCTCCTCGACCTCGAGGATCGCGGCCAGCAGCTCGGCCGACAGGCGGTTGCGGGCCTCGAAGCGGGCCACGCCGGGGGAGAGGGCCGCGGCCGGGCGGCCCGCCGCCGGCTGCCGGCTCAGGCCGGCGGGCGCGGCCGCCGCGCCCGTTGGCCGGGCGACGGGCCGTCGGGCGGCGCCGGCGAGGGCCAGGGGACGGTCGCCGGGAGCGGTCGGGCGGGGGCGCGTCGTGGGAGGCATGGCTCCAGTAACGGGCACCCGGGCGGCCGGGGCAAGGGGGTAAATCGCCTGGCCCACAGGGGTTCTGCCTGCCCACAGGGTCGCGCACAGGTTATCCCCGGCCATCCCCCGACCGTCCCCAGGAACCCACCGCGCCACCAACAGACTTATCCACAGGTTGTCCACAGGGTGACGCAAATCACATCGCCGGGGCGCGTGGTCAGCTCTTGCCGAACCGGCCCCAGACCGTCGGCGGACCGGGCGCCTCGACCGGCTCCGTCGCGTCCCAGATCTGCCGCCAGCGGGCGGGCGGCGGTGTCCCGCGCGCGGGGGAGACGGGCTCCGGTGCCCGCAGCGACTCCCACCAGGTGGAGGCGTCCTCGGTCAGCAGCCGCGTCACCTCGGCGTTGATCCGCGCGGTGAACCCCCGCACCTCCTCGGCGAGGCGCTGCCGCTCCGACCGCTCGCCGGCAGCCGTGCCACCCGCGGCGGCCGGCGGCACCGGCGGAGGCGGCAGCGGCCGGCCGAACCGCAGCGAGATCGCCGGTTTGCCCGGCACCGGCCACGAGCGTCCCCGCGGCATCGCCGCGAACGCCCCCCGAATCCCGACCGGCACCACCGGCACGCCGCTGGTGATCGCCAGATGCGCCGCCCCCAGCCGGAAACGGCCCATCGACCCGGTCGCCGACCGGGTCCCCTCCGGGTAGATGACCAGGTTCCAGCCGTCGCGCAGCAGGTCGGACGGCGTCGTCGACGGCGCCCCGCCGCGCCGCTCGATCGGCACCGTCCCGAACAGGAACGCCGTCGACAAGCCCCGCCAGTAGCTTTCGAAAAAGTAGTCCGCCGCCGCCAGGACCCCCGTCCGCGCCCGCATCTCCGCCGGCAGCGCGCACAGGATCATCGGCGTGTCGACATGGCTGGAGTGGTTCGCCACGAACAGCAGCGGCCGGTCCCGGTAGCCCTCCAGGTTGTCCAGCCCGTGGGTGCTCAGCGTCAGCGCCGAGCGCATCACCGGCGCCATCCCGAACTCCAGCGCCGCGACCCGCGCCGCCCGCGCCCGGGGCGTGCGCGCCCACGCGGTCGGGAACTCCCGCGCCACGTCCGGGCGCCGATACTCCTCGGCGCTCGCCGGCAGCGGCGGCCGCGACCCCCACCGGAAACCGCGCACGATCTCCCGCGCGCCGACCCCCACTGGCCCGGAACGCCGGGGCGTGCCCGAGCCGATCCCCAGCGGGCTCACCGCACGTCCGCGATCGCGTGCGGCGGCGAGTGCAGGTAGGTGACCGACGGGTTCGTCCCCACCGACCCCGACACCATCTCCAGCGCGTCGGCCAGCGTCGAGGCGGCCCGGAAACCCATCCGCTTCGCCGCCGACCGGTCCCCGCCCACCCAGACCACATCGCCGACGTGGTCCATCGCATGCGCCCCCCAGTACCACATGTAGAACGGGTGGACGCCGTGGTAGGCGTGCGACGTCCGGTACAGGTGGATGTACCAGGGGTCGGTCGCGTACTGCTTCTCGAACTGCGCCTCGATCGTCGCCGGATCGGTCGAGGACGCCAGCACCTCCTCGTAGAAGTCCACGTAGGAGGGATGGTGCAGCTGGGAGAACTCCGGCGTCAGCGGATGGTAGATGATCAGCGCGCCGTCCTTGCGGACCAGCGGGCGCCCCCGGTACATGTTGAAGAAGTAGCCCAGCCCCAGGCACATCGCCAGGATCGGGTTCATCACCGAGTTCACGTTGTACGGCCCAAGATAGGGCAGGCCGAAGACCAGGACGTCGCTCTGCCCCTCGACCTCGACCAGCTGCTGGCGGTGCACGTTCGCCAGGGTCTTCGCGTGGACGGCCTCGGTCTCCCCCGCGTGCACCCCGGTGATCTCGTAGTCCGCCACGATGTCCTGGAACAGCTTGTGCCGGGCCCGGTTCGGCATCGCCGCCAGCCCCCGCGACATCCCGTAGGCCATCGCCTGGTCGCGGACCGACCACTCCCATTCCCGTTTGGTCAGGAAAGCGTACTTCCCCGGGAACGGCTTGTTGTTCACCGTGGTCTCCACAGTGAAGATCTTCAGATGGTCGGCCAGCAGCCGGCCCATCCGCCACGCCGAGGAGTGCATGGCCGAGCGGGTGTGGTCCATGAACGAACGCGAGTGGACCATCGTGTGGCTGTTGTGGTGGTGGCGCAGGCTGTTGTACGACGCCAGCCCGATCGGGACGGACTTGTGCCCGCCGTCCATCGCCACCAGGTTCACGTTCACGTAGACCAGCAGGTCGGACTCGGCGGCCCGCCGGTTGATCTCGACGTCCTCGCCCTGCTCGGTCAGCCCGACGTGCAGCAGGTTGTCGCGGTCCTCGGCGTCGTGGTTGTAGAGGTTGTCCGGCCAGAACGAGCGGAACACCCGCTCGCCGACGGCCCGCTCGACCTCGGCCGCCGTCATCCGCCGGTGCAGCGCGTTCGCCACGATCAGCACCACGTCGTCCACACCGGCCGCCGCCGCCAGCGTCAGCACCTTCTCGATCACCCGCTGGCGGATGTCGGGCCGGCGCATCGGCGGCAGCGGGATCGACAGGTCGTCGAACGCGATCGTCAGGCGCATCCCCGGCCGCAGCAACGCCCGCAGCGGCTCGCTGTTCTCCGGATGCTCCAGCGCGTCATCGATCGCCGCGTCCACGTCACCGACCCCGGGCAGGGACTCCGGCGGGTACACGACGCGGGTGCCGCGCGGGAACCGCTCCAGCCCGAAACCCTCGCCCTGGTGGACGAGTAACGGCGGAGTCCGCTCGTCGACCTCGAGCACAAAACCCGGTCTCACCTGTGCTGTCCCCTCATGTACCAGTGCCGATCACGTGCCACGGCTCGCGGGCCCCACCATTCTCCCGCGTGTCCCGGCCGCCGATCAGCTCGCCATCACGTCGAAGACGACCTTCGTCGCGCCCAGCCGCCCCGCCGACAGAGCATGGTCGAGCGCGTCCCGCCACCGCGCCAGCGGATACCGGGCGGAGACCACACCGTCCAGCGGCGCGGTGCCGGCGAGCTCCGCCGCCAGCTCGAAGTCCCCCCGCGCGTCGAGCCCGGCCGGGCTGGACGCCTCGCCGCCCGAACCGGGGCCGCGCCGGGCCGACGCGTACGACCCGACCAGCTCCAGCTCCCGATACCACAGCGGCGCCAGGTCCGGGCTGCCCGTCGGCACCCCTGAGAGCACTACCCGCCCACCGGCCCGGGTCGTGCGCAGCGCCGTCGTCAGCGACCCCGACGAGCCGGCGCAGTCGACCGCCACGTCCACCCCGCCCATCAGGTACGGCGGGCCCAGCTCCGGGTCGAGCCGCAGCGCCCGCGTCGCCCGCCGCACCCCGCCCAGCGCCTGCCCCGGCGGGAGCACCTCGGACGCGCCGAACGCCTGGGCCAACTCCACCTGCCGGCGGTGCTTGGCCACCACCGTGATCCGCCCGGCCAGGGTGAACGCCCGCAGCGCCAGCAGCGTGAACAGCCCGACCGCCCCGGCCCCGACGACCAGCACATGGTCGTCCGGGCCGGGAGCGGCCCGCCGCGCCGTGTGGACCGCGCAGGCCAGCGGCTCGATCAGCACGGCACGTTCGTCGTCCAGCCCCGCGGGCACCGGGTGCAGCTGGGAGACGTGCGCGACCAGCGCCCGGCTCCACCCGCCGCCGGTGTCCGCGCAGTAGCCGGTCTGCAGCCCGGGCGACAGATGCCCCGCCGTGACCCGGTCGCAGCGGGACGTCTGCCCGGACGCGCAGCCCGGGCAGTCGGCCAACCCCCGCGCCGCGCAGGACAGCACCGGGTCAAGCACCACCCGCGAGCCCGGCGCCAGCTCCCGCCCGTCCGGCAGCGTCACCGCCTCGGCCAGGTCGGCCACCACCTCGTGCCCCGGCACGAACGGCATCGACACCAGCGAGGAGAAGTAGAACGACGACTTGCCGGTCACCGTGGCCAGGTCCGACCCGCAGATCCCCGACAGCCGCGGCCGCACCGTCACCCAGCCCGGCCCGGGCGGTTTCGGCGCGTCCCGCTCGACCAGCCGCAGCGGCGCGGTCCCACTCGCCGCCGCCGACGCGAGCGCCGGCAGCCGCCCGGCCACCGCCCGCGTCGCCAGGTACCGGGGCAGCGACCGGTAGAGCTCCAACGCCCGGCTCACGCCCGGCCACCTCCCACACCGTTGCCGCCGGCGGCCCCGTTCCCGGCGGCGGCCCCGTTCCCGGCGGCGGCCCCGGCGCCGAGCCGGCGGGCCAGCCCGCGGGCCGCGCCCGCCCCGGCCGCCACCAGCCGCTCCCGCCGGTCACCGACCACCGCCCGGGGCTCACCCGGCGTGGACGGCCACTCCTCGATCCGCCAGTTCGACGACCGCGCCGCCCGCAGCAACTCCAGGTCCGGGTTGACCGCGACCGGGTTGCCTACCGCCCGCAGCATCGGCAGGTCCGACTGGCTGTCCCCGTAGGCCCACGACCCGGACAGCTCCGCGCCGACCTGGCCGGCGAAGTGATGCAGCCAGGCGGCCCGGGCGTCCCCGACCAGCGGCGCCGCCGCCAGCCGGCCGGTGGCCCGCCCGTCCGCGTCCAGCGCCAGCCGCGCCGCCACCACCTCGTCGAACAGCGGCGCCAGCGGGCGGGTCAGCACGTCCAGCGCCCCGGTCAGCAGCACCGTGCGATGCCCCGCCTCCCGGTGCTCGCGCACCCGCCGGATCGCCGCTGGTTTCACCCGCCGCAGCAGGATGTCCCCGGCCACCTCATCGACCAGCCGCGACAGCTCCGCCAGGTCCGCGCCGGCGTAACGGGCGTAGACGGAGCGGATCAGATGCCCCCGGTCGACCCGCTCGGCCCGCAGGTAGCCCGGCATCGCCGCCGCCATCCGGGCCAGCTCACCCAGCCGGCCGGACGGCGTCGCGTCGGCGAGGCGCAGCCACAGGTAGGACTCGACGACCGTGGAGGACACCAGCGTCCCGTCCAGGTCGAACACGGCCAGCGTCTCCGCCCCGCCGGCCAGCGCCGGCGGCCCCGCCGACCGGGCCGCCGCCGGCCGGGGGATCCGCAGGATCGCCGTCACCGACGGGAAGTGCAGCTCCCGCAGGTAGTAGGCCCAGTCGTAGCAGGCCGGGTCGAACCCGAACTCCTCCTGGTCGGCCGGCTCCATCCGCTCGTGCAGCGCCCGCGTCGCGTCATCGACGTAGACCAGCTCGGCCTGCGTGTACGCGCTGTACAGGTCGCTGTAGCGACGCAGGAACCCCAGCCGGGCCTCGGTCCGCTCGTACTCGCGGGCCATCGTGCGCAGCTTCGCCGAGCGCGGCGCCGCCCGCAGCGCCCGCCCGGCCAGCTCCGCCGCCTTCTCACCCCGGCGCAGCTTCGCCTCCACCGCCCGCGCCCCGGCGAACGGCCAGTCGGGCACGGCGATCTCCCCGAGCCCGCGCCGGGCCAGCGGATGCTCCCGGAAGTAGGCCCGGACGTTCTCGAACAGCTCCCGCAGCAACAGCGGGTTGCGATAGCCGGAGCAGACCGTGTAGTACTCGATCGTCTCCAGCGCCGGCGGGTAGGCGGCGGCGGCCAGGATCGCGTTGACGACGAGGTCCACCGGGATGATGTCGATGATCCCGTCCGGGGAGGCCGGGAAGTCCGGCAGCTCGCCGCGCCCGTAGGCCAGGATCAGCGGCTCCGCCATCTTGAAGCCCTCGATCCAGCCCGGGAACGGCCGGGCCAGCGCGGACTCGATGATGGAGGGGCGGACGACGGTGAGCGGCAGCTCGCCGCGCTCCTCCTCCAGATAGCGCTCGGTCAGCGCCTTCGAGAACGTGTAGCAGTCCGTCCAGCCGACCGTGCGGGCCCGGGCCGCGCCCGCCTCGACCAGCGTCGACTCGACCCATTCCCGGCGGCGGCGCTCGGCGTCGCCGGCCACCGTCCGCGCGCCGGCCCGGCCGTGCTCGGCGTTCGCCTCGCCCCGGAAGCGGCGCAGCGCCTCCGGCGTCCGCGACGCGTCCTCGGTGTTCGCCCGGGCCCGGGCCGCGGCCTCCTGCTCGGACCGCCAGTCGACGTCGTGGTCCAGGCGTCCTTCGGCGACATGCCCCGAGCGCAGCCCGGCGACGTAGGCGGTGGACACGTGCACCAGATGCGGCCGGGACCCGGACTCGCGCAGCGCCGCCAGCAGCGTCTGCACCCCGCCGAGGTTGGTCGCGAAACCCCGGTCGATCGGCGGGTCGAACGACACCTCACCGGCGCAGTGGATGACCGTGTCCAGATCGGGCGGCAGCGGCGGCATCGCCGACAGGTCGCCCTCAAGGACCTCGACGCGCTCGGCGGCCAGCGCGGCCAGCCCGTCCGCGCCAAGCCGTTCCCGCAACGCGCGGAACGCCGGCTTGGCCAGGGTGGAGCGCAGCCGGGCCTGCCCCGACCGGCCCCGGCGGGGCCGGATGAGCACCACCAACCGGACGTCGGGGAAGTCGGCCAGCAGCCGTTCCAGCAGCGCCTCCCCGACGAATCCGGTCACGCCCGTGACCAGCACTCGACGACCCGCGAGCCGCTCGCGCAGCCCCACCGCCCACCTCCACCCGCGATCGGGATCTCCCCACCATCGATCATGGGGACTCTTGTGTGAAGCAGACCCTACGGCCTTTGCCGGGTACGCGGGGATCGCGGGCCGAGGCGCCACAGTAGGCCACCGCGCTGGCCCGCGCCCATCCCCGCGCCCGTAGCGCCGCACGTGAGTATGACCACGCCGCGCGAGGGCGGATCTATGGTGACGAGGTGGCCCACCACTCGTCTGACCTGCCCGGTCCCGCGCCAGCTGATCCGGTGCCAGCTGATCCGGTGCTGGCCGATCCCGGCGACCGGCTGATGCTGCTCGACACGCCGTCGCTGTACTTCCGGGCGTTCCACGGAGTGCCGAGCTCGGTGCGGGCGCCCGACGGCACCCCCGTCAACGCGGTGCGGGGGCTGCTGGACGTCATCGCCCGCCAGATCGCCGACACCCGGCCGCGCCGCTTCGTCGCCTGCTTCGACGCTGACTGGCGCCCGGCGTTCCGGGTCGCGCTGCTGCCCTCCTACAAGGCGCACCGGGTGGCCGAACCGCCGCCGGTCGCCCCCGCCGGGGCGGGCGGGGCGCCGGCCGGGCTGGCCGAGGAGGTGCCCGACGACCTGGCGGTGCAGCTGCCGGTCATCGACGCCGCGCTCGCCGCCTTCGGCCTGGCCACGGCGGCCGCCCCCGGCTACGAGGCCGACGACGTCATCGGGACGCTGACCACCCGCCACACCGGCCCGGTCGACGTGTTCAGCGGCGACCGTGACCTGTTCCAGCTCGTCGACGACGCCCGGGCCCGGTGCGTGCGCTACTCGGTGGAGAAGTTCGCCGTCATCGACGAGGCGGCCGTGCGGGCCCGTTACGGCATCCCCGGGAAGACCTACGCCGACTTCGCGGTGCTGCGCGGCGACCCGAGCGACGGCCTGCCCGGCGTCGCCGGCGTCGGCGCGAAGACGGCGGCGGCGATCGTGACCCGCTTCGGCTCGCTGGCGCGGGCGCGGGCGGCGGCGGCCGAGGGCCAGACGGCCGGCTTTCCGCCCGGGGCGGCGCGGCGGCTGCTGACCGCCGCCGACTACCTGGACGCGGCCGTCGAGGTCGTCCAGGTCGTGCGCGATGTCGAACTACCCGAGCTGGACGACCGGCTGCCCGCCGCGCCGGCCGATCCGGACGCGGTGGCCGAGCTGGCGCGACGTTACGGCCTCACCGGCTCGTGCGAGCGGCTGGCCGCCGCGCTGCGTGACCGCGCCTGACCGTGCCTGACCGCGGCGGCCGGCGGCGGGCGCGAGACCGGAGTCAGGGCGGGAGTCAGAGGCGGGGGAGGCGGTCGACGGAGGACAGAATCGGGACAACAGAAACGCCACGGCCGGGCTGACCGACAGCGAAGGACTTTCGTCACCACATCTTATGCCAGGCGGACATGTGGCCAGCCTGGCATGACCTGGTTCATCCAGATTGCCACCGGTCTGTTGACATACGCGGGGTGTTCATGTGGACACGAACAGTTTAAGCTGGTCGAGACGCTGAGCATAGGCAAGTGCCAGAATGTGGCCTATCAGTAGCCGTGCCCCGCTTGGCCGTTACGGCCGAATGGCCTCACCGCACCGCGCCAACGTGCGTACGCTCCGAATCGTGCTGGAAGACCTTGACCGGGAGATCGTCCGCTTACTGTGCCAAGACGGACGAATGAGCTACACCGACCTGGGCCGCAGTACCGGCCTGTCGGTGTCCGCCGTACACCAACGTGTCCGCCGCCTCGAGCAGCGTGGAGTGATTACCTCCTACACCGCGCGTGTCGAACCGGCCCAGGTCGGGCTCCCGCTCACCGCATTCGTCGCGGTCACCCCCCTCGACCCGATCGCCGCGGACGAGGTCCCGGACAAGCTGCGGCGCCTGCCGGCCGTCGAGGCCTGCCACAGCATCGCCGGTGAGGCCAGCTACCTGCTCAAGGTCCGCTTCGGCGCGCCCGGCGACCTGGAGACCCTGCTGCGGGAGATCCGCTCCGCCGCCAACGCCTCCACCCGGGCCACCATCGTCCTGAGTACCCCGTTCGAAGGCCGGCCCCCCGCTCTCTGACCCCCACCCCCGTCCATCCCGCCCGCCCGTGTCGCCGGGCCCGCGACACGGGCGGGCCGGGCCCGCGACACGCTCCACCGCGCTTCCCCCGCGCCGCCCCGACCCGGGGCCGTCAGCCCCGCACGGCGGCGCCCGTCGCCGGGTCGAAAACGTGGATCCGCGAGGTGTCGACCCACAGCTTCAGCGTCTCGTGCTCCCGGGCCTGGCTGGCCACGTCCAGGCGGGCCACGAACCGTTCCGCCCCGCCGGGGACGTCGACCGTTCCGGCGTCGGCCGCCAGCTCGTCGAGCTCGGCGATGCTCGCCCGCCCACCCTCGACGCTGAAGTAGGCGTAGGTGTCCGAGCCCAGATGCTCCAGCACGTCGACCGTCACCCCGAACACCACCCCGCGCCCGGTCGCGTCCTCCACCAGCGACGCGTCCTCGAAATGCTCGGGCCGGATCCCCACGATCAGCGGCCGGCCGTCCCCGCCCGCCGCCGCCAGCGCGCCCCCGCGCGCCTCGTCCGGGACGAGGTCACCCAGCGGCGTGCGCAGCACACCGTCGGTGTAGGTCGCGGGCAGGAAGTTCATCGCCGGCGACCCGATGAACCCGGCCACGAACAGGTTCGTCGGCGCGTCGTAGAGCTCGCGCGGCGGCGCGACCTGCTGGATCACTCCCGAGCGCATCACCGCCACCCGGTCACCCAGGGTCATCGCCTCGGTCTGGTCGTGGGTGACGTAGACCATCGTCGTGCCCAGCCGGTCCTGGATGCGGGAGACCTCGGTGCGCATCTGCACCCGCAGCTTCGCGTCCAGGTTGGACAGCGGCTCGTCCATCAGGAACACCTTCGGGTCACGCACGATCGCCCGGCCCATCGCCACCCGCTGCCGCTGCCCACCGGAGAGGTTCGCCGGCTTGCGGTCCAGGTACGCGGTGAGGTCGAGGACCTTCGCCGCCTCCTCGACCTTCCGGTTGATCTCCGTCTTCGGTGTCTTCGCGATCGACAGCGCGAACCCCATGTTCTGCCGCACCGTCATGTGCGGGTACAGCGCGTAGCTCTGGAACACCATCGCGATGTCCCGGTCCTTCGGTGAGAGGTCGTTCACCACCCGCCCGCCGATCCGCAGCTCGCCTTCACTGATGTCCTCCAGACCGGCGATCATGTTCAGCGTCGTTGACTTCCCACAGCCCGACGGGCCGACCAGGATGATGAACTCGCCGTCGGCGATCTCGAGGTTCGCGTCGTCCACGGCGACCTGCCCGTCGCCGAACCGCTTGGTCACGTGGTCGAGAACTATGTCGGCCATGGCGGCCCCCTACCCTTTCACCGCGCCGGAGGTGAGCCCGGCGACGATCCGACGCTGGAACAGCAGGACGAACACGATGATGGGAATCGTGATGATCACCGCGGCGGCGGCGATCGAGCCGATCGGCTCGGCGAACTGGGACGCCCCGGTGAAGAACGCGATCGCCGCCGGAACGGTCCGGGCCGAGTTCGTCGACGTCAGCGAGATCGCGAACAGGAAGTCGTTCCAGCAGAAGATGAACACCAGGATCGCCGTGGTCACCATGCCCGGCGCGGCCAGCGGCGCGATCACCTTCATGAACGCCTGCAGCGGCGTCGCCCCGTCGACCTCGGCCGCCCGCTCCAGATCCCACGGGATCTCCCGGAAGAACGCGGAGAGGGTGTAGATCGCCAGGGGCAGCGAGAACGTCAGGTACGGAATGATCAACCCCGGCCAGGTGTCGAACAGACCGAGCTGCCGCCACAGGTTGAACAACGGGCTGACCAGCGAGATCTGCGGGAACATCGCGATCAGCAGCGACAGGCCGACCAGGAGCCCCTTGCCCGGGAACGCCAACCGCGCGATCGCGTAGGCCGCCATCGACCCGATCACCACCGCCAGCAGCGTCGCGATCAGCGCAATGCCGATCGAGTTGATCAGCGCCCGGGTGAACAGCGACGTGGTGAAGATCCCCCGGTAGTTCGCCGTCGTCCAGTGCGACGGCCAGAACCCGCCGTCACTGATGCTCGCCGGGGTCTTGAACGACAGCGACACCAGCCACAGCAGCGGCAGCAGCGACAGACCGAGGATCACCAGGTTGGCGACCGTCCAGCCGGCCAGAGCGCGGGCCGGGGGACCGCTTGCCCGCCGCGTCCGGGCGCGGGCCGAGGCCGGGGCGGCCGAGGTCGAGGTGATGGCGGTCATGGCTGGGCCTCCCGCCCCGGCGCCGCGGCGCCGAACAAGCGGACGAATATGAACGCGATGATCGCCACCACGATGAAGATCAGAACCGACAGGGACGAGCCGATCCCCAGGTTCAGCGCGGTGAACAGGTTGTCGTAGCCGAGGATCGACACCGACCGAGTGTCCGCCGCCCCGCCGGTCAGGATGTAGATGTTGTCGAAGATCCGGAAGGCGTCGAGCAGCCGGAACAGCAGCGCCACCAGGATCGCCGGCTTCATCAGCGGCAGCGTGATCCGGACGAACCGGGCCCAGGCACCGGCCCCGTCCACCTTCGCCGCCCGCTGCAGGTCGTCCGGGACGAGCGCCAGCCCGGCCAGCAGCAGCAGCGCCATGAACGGCGTCGTCTTCCACACCTCGGCCAGGATGATCACCGCGATGCCCCACGTCCGCTCGGTCAGCGGCGCCGAGTCCCCGAACAGCCCGGACAGGTAGCCCGTGTTCGGCGTCCACGCGTACTTCCACCCGAACGCGGCCACCACCGTGACGATCCCGTAGGGGATCAGGACCACCGTGCGGATCAGCCCCCGGCCGAACAGCGCCCGCTGCATCACCAGCGCCAGCCCCATCCCGAGGACGAGCTCGATCGCCACCGAGATCGCCGCGATGATCATCGTGATGGCCAGCGCCTGCCACCACAGCGACGACGACAGCACGGTCCCGTAGTTCGACAGCCCCACGAACTTCGACGCGCCGGGGAAGCGCAGGTCGTAGCGCTGCAGCGACAGGTAGATCGCGTAGCCGATCGGGTAGGCGGTGACCGCCACGATCACGATCGCCGCTGGCGCGCACAGTGCCCAGCCCAGGCGCCGCTCGGCCCGCGTCCGCGCCGACGCCGCCGCCCGGGCCTTCGCCGCGGCCGGGCCCGGGTTGGCGGCCACTGGCCGGCCCGGCTCCGTCACGGTAGCCCCACCCGCCGGGGCGCCCATCGCCCCACCGCCTTCGTTGTCCGTCAAGGTACGAGTCCCTTCGACTGGAGGGCGTCGGAGATCTGCGAACGCAGCGAACCCAGGTCACCAGCGCTGACAGACGACTCCGGCGAGAGCGTGCTGGAGATCTCCAGCGACACGCTCTGGTAGGCCGGGGTCTTCGGCCGCACCGACGCCGAGGCCAGCGCGTCATGGATGGCCGCGGCGAACGGGTAGCCACCCTTGACCAGCGCCGGGTCGGAGTAGAGCGCCTCCAGCGTCGGTGGCAGGCCGCCGTCGATCGCGGCCCGGATCTGGTTGTCCCGCCCCCGCAGACAGGTGATCGCGTCGGCCGCCTCCCGCTGGTGGTGGCTGTAGGCGCTGACCGCCAGGTTGTAGCCGCCGATCGTCGAGCGCGACGGCTGGCCGGGCACCGTCGACGGCCACACCGTCCAGCCGATCTTCTTCGCCAGCGCCGGGTTGTTCGCCAGCGCCGAGGGATAGATGAACGGGTAGTTCAGCTGGAACGCGGCAGTCCCGGTCTCGAACGCCAGCCGGTTGTCGTCCTCGTGCTGCGTCCCCCACGACGGGTCGGCCGCCGACGAGTGGGCCAGCGCCCGGATCGCCTCCAGTGCCTTCGCCGCCGGCTCACCCAGCGCCACCGAACGGCCGTCGGGCGAGAGGATCGACCCACCGGCCCCGGCCACGAGCGTGTTGAACAGGACGGTGAGGCCCTCGTACTGGGCTCCCTGCACCTCGACCAGGTGCGGCTTGCCCTGTTTCGCCAGGCTGTCGGCCATCGACAGCATCTGGTCCCAGCTCGTCGGCGGCGCCGGCACCAGGTCCTTGCGGTACCACAGCAGCTGGATGTTCGTGTTCAGCGGCGCCGCGTAGAGCTGGCCGTTCCACGTGCCGGTGTCCAGGGCGACGGGCAGCGTGCCCTGGGTGATCTGCCGCCGGGCCGCGCCGGTGATCGGCCTGATCCAGCCGGCCTCGGCGAACTCGGCCGTCCAGGTGACGTCGAGCGCCAGGATGTCCAGCGAGCTGTCCTTGGCCGCCAGCCGGCGCACGAGCTGCTGGCGCTGGCCGTCGGAGTCGTTCGGCAGGACGTTGATCGCGATCCGGTACTCGCCGTTCGAGCTGGACGAGCAGCCGGCCGCCGCCTTCGCGAACGCCCCGGACGGCTCGTTGAACACGTACCAGTTCAGCGTCGGCGTGCCCCCGCCGCCGGAGGAGGAGCAGGCGGTCAGGCCCGTCAGTGCCAACGCCGCGGCCGCCGGGACGGCGACCAGTGCCCGCCGCCGCCCGGTCCCGCCGGGTGGCCGGCCACCCGGCGGGACCGGTGCCGCCGAATGCCCGCGCCGCCGCCGGCTCCACCAGGAACGCCGGCGCCGGTCAGCCGGTCCGCCACGCGCGTACCGCTCTCCGCCCATGTCGAGGTGCCTCCGCGGTGAGGTGCGCGCCGGCGAGGGGCCGCCGGCGGCCTGGGCGCGTGCGGCCACGTGCGCGGCCTGGCCGGGACGAAGTGTGGCGCGCCCGGGGTTCGCGCGGGGTGACATCACGCTTCCCCCCGGTTCCCATGTCACGTTCCGGCAAAACCTCGACGCTAATAAACCGTTAAGATTACAAAGATGTGACTAGCTGGTAATCGGTCCTGACCTGGGCCGTTGCGAACGGGAAACCGCGGCCGCCGCCCCGGGCCCGCGACCCGCCCGCGCGGACACCGCGACCGGCGGGAGAGACTCGCACCGTGACCGCGCCGCGCACCCTCTACCGCCGCGGCCGGGTACGCAGCCCCGCCGACCCGTTCGCCACCGCCCTGCTCGTCACCGGCGACACCATCGCCTGGATCGGCGGCGAGAACGCCGCCGACAGCCTGACCGCCGACACCGTCGTCGACCTCGACGACGCGCTGCTCGCCCCGGCCTTCGTCGACGCCCACGTCCACACCACCGCCACCGGCCTGGCCGCGGGCGGTCTCGACCTCGACGGTGCCCCCACCCGCACCGCCGCGCTCGACCGCCTCACCGCCGCCGCCCGCCACCGGCCGGGCCTCATCACCGGCACCAACTGGGACGAGACCAGCTGGCCCGACCGGCGGGCACCGACCACCGCCGACCTGGCCGCCGCCGCCCCCGGCCGCGAGGTCTACCTCAGCCGCGTCGACGGCCACACCGCCGTCATCTCCGGCCCGCTCGCCGCCCGGACCGGCGCGCCGCGCCTCGCCGGCTGGCACGGCGACGGCCTCGTCACCGGCGCCGCCCACCACGCCGCCCGGGCAGCCGTCGAACGCGACCTGCGCCCCGCCGACCGGGCCACCGCCCAGCGGACGGCCCGCGCCGCCGCGGCCGCCGCCGGCATCGCGGCCCTCCACGAGATGGGCGGCCCCGAGGTCTCCAGCGCCGAGGACCTGGCCGCGCTCATCGCGCTCGCCGCCGCCGAACCCGGCCCCGCGGTGGCGCCCTACTGGGCCGGCGACCTGGCCACCGCGCTCGAACTGGGCGCCGGCTGGGGCGGCGACGCCTTCGTCGACGGCTCCTTCGGCTCCCGCACCGCCGCGCTGCGCGCCCCCTACGCCGACGCCGGCCCCGGCTCGACGGGGGAGTCCGGCGGGACCTACCTGAGCGTGACCGAGATCCGCGACGCCGTGCTCGCCGCGACCGCCGCCGGCACCCAGGCCGGCTTCCACGCGATCGGCGACGCCGCGATCGACGCCGTCCTCGCCGGCGTCGAAGCCGCCGCCGCCCGCCTCGGCCGGCCCACGATCATCGCCGCCGCCGCCCGGATCGAGCACTGCGAACTCCTCGACGCCGACCAGATCAGCCGGCTGGCCGGCCTCGGCCTGACCGCGGTCGTCCAACCCGCCTTCGACGCCCGCTGGGGCGGGCCCGACGGCATGTACGCCACCCGGCTCGGGCCGGCGCGGGCGGCGTCGACCAACCCGTTCGCCGCGCTGGCCGCCGCCGGGGTACCGCTCGCGCTGTCCTCGGACGCGCCGGTCACGCCGCTCGACCCGTGGGGCGCCGTGGCCGCCGCCTGCCAGCACCACACGCCCGCCGCCCGGCTGAGCGCCCGGGCCGCCTTCACCGCCGCCACCCGCGGCGGCTGGCGCGCCGCCCGCGCCGACGGCGACGGCCACGGCGTCCTCGCCCCCGGCGCGCCCGCCACCTTCGCCGTCTGGCACGTGCCCGGCGAACTCGTCGGCACCGCCCCGGACGGGCGGGTCGCCGCCCCCTCGACCGACCCCCGCGCCGCCGGCGCCGGCCTGCCCGACCTCACCGACCCCAAGACCCGGCCCGACTGCCTGCGCACCGTCCTGCGCGGGCAGATCATCCACGACCTGCTCTGAGCCGCCCCGCGACCGCGCTGGCGCGCGCTGTCAAGACCGTCCCTCACGCCGGGACGGTCGTCCCGCGAAACCGTTCGCCCCGGCCTCTAGGATTGTCCCAGTAGCGAGGCAGAAACGTTCCACTCCCGCAACGGCCACCAACCCCCGAGGAAGGCACCACCTCATGGAGTCCGCTGAGATCGCGCGCCGCTGGCTGCGGTTCTTCGAGAACCGCGATCACCTCGTCGTGCCGTCGGCCTCACTGATCGCGGACGACCCGACGCTGCTGCTCATCAACGCCGGCATGGCCCCGTTCAAGAAGTACTTCCTCGGCGACGCCACCCCGCCCGCCCGCCGGCTGACCAGCATCCAGAAGTGTGTCCGCACCGTCGACATCGACGAGGTCGGCAAGACCGCCCGGCACGGCTCGTTCTTCCAGATGTGCGGCAACTTCTCCTTCGGCGACTACTTCAAGGCCGGCGTCATCCCCATGGCCTGGGAGCTGCTGACCAGCGCCCCCGCCGACGGCGGCTACGGCCTCGACCCCGAACGCCTCTGGATCACCGTCTACCTCGACGACGACGAGGCCGCCGACATCTGGCGCGACCAGGTCGGCGTCCCCGCCGAACGCATCCAGCGCCTCGGCAAGGAGGAGAACTTCTGGTCCATGGGCGTCGCCGGCCCCTGCGGACCCAGCTCCGAGATCTCCTACGACCGCGGCCCCGCCTACGGCCGCGAAGGCGGCCCCGCCGTCGACGGCGAACGCTACATGGAACTGTGGAACCTCGTGTTCATGCAGTTCATCCGGGGTGACGGCACCGGCAAGACCGACTTCCCGATCCTCGGCGACCTACCGGCCCGCAACATCGACACCGGTCTCGGCCTCGAACGCCTCGCCACCATCCTGCAGGGCGTCGACAACCTCTACGAGATCGACACCGCCCGGCCCGTCCTCGACGCCGCCGCCCGCCTGTCCGGCGTGCCCTACGGCCGCGACCACGCCTCCGACGTGCGCCTGCGGGTCGTCACCGACCACGTCCGCACCTCCGTCATGCTCATCGGCGACGGCGTCACCCCCAGCAACGAAGGCCGCGGCTACGTCCTGCGCCGCATGCTGCGCCGCGTCATCCGCAACATGCGGCTGCTTGGCACCAGCGCGCCGACCATGACCGAACTGGTCACCACCGCGATCGACGTGCTCGGCCCGTCGTTCCCGAACCTCACCGCCGACGCCGACCGGGTCACCGACACCGCGACGGCCGAGGAGAAGGCGTTCACCCAGACCCTGAACTCCGGGACGTCGATCTTCGACGTGGCCGCCCGCGCCACCCGGGAGGCCGGCGGCGCCACCGTCTCCGGCGACTGGGCCTTCCGCCTCCACGACACCTACGGCTTCCCGATCGACCTCACTCTCGAGATGGCCGCCGAACAGGGCCTGACCGTCGACGAGGGTGGCTTCCGGACGCTCATGGCCCAGCAGCGTGACCGGGCCAAGGCCGACGCCCGAGCCAAGAAGACCGGCTACGTCGACACCTCCGCCTACTCCGACGTGCTCGCCACCGCCGGCGAAACCGACTTCACCGGCTACGACCGGGTCGCCGACGACGCCGTCGTGCGCGGCCTCGTCCTCGCCGGCGTCCCCTCCCAGGAGGCCGCCGAAGGCGACCTCGTCGACGTCGTCCTCTCCCGCACCCCCTTCTACGCCGAAGGCGGCGGCCAGCTCGCCGACACCGGGATCATCCGCCTCGCCGGCGGCGCCGAAATCGAGATCCTCGACGTCCAGAAGCCCGTCGCCGGCCTGATCACCCACAAGGGACGGGTCGTCAAGGGCGCCGCCGTCGTGGGGGAGGAGGCCCAGGCCACCGTCGACGTCGCCCGCCGCGCGGCGATCTCCCGCTCCCACAGCGCCACCCACCTCACCCACCAGGCGCTGCGCAACGCCCTCGGCCCCGGCGCCGGCCAGGCCGGCTCGGAGAACTCACCCGGCCGCTTCCGGTTCGACTTCACCGCGACCGGCGCCGTCCCCCCCGCCGTCCTCGCCGACGTCGAAGACGAGATCAACAACGTGCTGATCGGCGACCTCGCCGTCCGCGCCGAGATCATGAGCCAGGACGAGGCGCTGAAGACCGGCGCCATCGCCATGTTCGGGGAGAAGTACGGCGACGAGGTCCGCGTCGTGTCCATCGGCGACTACTCCCGCGAACTGTGCGGCGGCACCCACGTCCGCCGCTCCGGCGAACTCGGCCTGGTCAAGCTGCTCGGCGAGTCCTCCATCGGCGCCGGCGTCCGGCGCGTCGAAGCCCTTGTCGGCACCGACGCCTACCGCTACCTCGCCCGCGAGTCCGTCCTGGTCGCCCAGCTCGCCGACATCCTCAAGACCCCCCGCGGCGACCTCGTCGAACGCCTCTCCGACGTCGTCGGCAAACTCCGCGACGCCGAGAAGGAACTCGCCAAGCTGCGCGCGGCCGAACTACTCGCCGCCGCCGGCGACCTCGCCCGCGCCGCCGAGGACATCGCCGGCACCGCCCTGGTCACCCACCGGGCCCCCGACGAGACCAGCCCCGACGACCTGCGCCGCCTCGCCCTGGAAATCCGCGGCCGCATCCCGGCCGAACGGCCCGCCGTCGTCGCGCTGGCCACCGTCACCGGCGGGCGCCCCCTCGTCGCCGTCGGTACCAACCCACCCGCCCGCGACCGCGGCGTGAAAGCCGGCGCGCTCGTGCGCGACGCCGCGAAAACCCTCGGCGGCGGGGGAGGCGGCAAGGACGACCTCGCCCAGGGCGGCGGCTCCGACCCGGCGAAGATCGACGACGCCTTCGCCGGCATCCGCCGGGCCGTCGCCGCGGTGAACTGACCCGCGCCCCCACCCGGAGACACAACCCCCATCCGCGGGCGCGATGTAATCGAATAGGTGCACAGAGTAGTAGCGTGGGGTGGTCACCAGGCCCGGTGGCCACCCCACCGCCGCACCACGAACAGGCATCCGCCCGCCGATGAGCAACCCCACCCCACCGCCACCCGCGGCCTGGCCGCCCCAGGCCGGCCCGCCGGCCCCAACCGTCGAACCGCCCGTCGAACCGCCCGTCGAACCGCCCGGCCGGACCAGCCCACCGGTCCACCCCGGCCGCCGCCGGCGGCGCGGCATCCTCTACTGGCTGGCCCTGCTCATCGCCCTCGCCGTCGACCTCGCGCTGCTGGCCGCCCGCGCCCGCGCCCGCCTGCCCCGCCACACCGGGCGGACGGTGTTCCTCACCCTCGCCCTCACCGCGCTGGCCGTCCTGGCCGCCCTCACCCTCGCCGGACGAAACTAGGCCTGACGACCGCCGGAAACGCCAGGTTCACCACCCGGAGACCGCCTCGGCGCGGCACCTTCACGTGCCGAGCTCACCCGCACCCTGCCGCAACCGGCCCGCCATAGCGGACACTGGGGAGGTGACCGCCTCCGACGAGCCGCCCGCCGGCAGCACCCGGCCCGCCGTGACCGTCCCGCCGCCCGGGGGGACCACCAACCCGAGCCCGGTACCCACGGCACCCGCGGCCAGCCGCCCGGCCCGGCTCGCCCGGCTCGCCAAGCCGGCCCACTGGCCCCGCCCCGGCTGGCGCGCCGCCGTCGCCCTCGTCGCCGGCGCCGGCCTCTACCTGGCCTTCCCGCCCGTCGGCTGGTGGCCACTGGCCCCCCTCGCCGTCGCCGCGTTCACCGCGACCATCACCACCCGCGCCGGCGCGACCGCGACGACTGGGCCTACCGGGAAAAACACCCCCACCGGCGGCCTGAGGCTGCGCCACTCCTACGGACTCGGCGTCATCTTCGGCCTGGCGTTCCTCCTGCCGATGCTGTACTTCACCGCGTTCGTCGGCCTCGACGCCTGGCTCGCCCTCTCCATCGCCGAAGCGTTCCTGTTCGCCCTGCTCGCCCCGGCCACCACCCTCGTCAGCCGGCTACGCGGCCGCGGCCGCCACCCGATCACCCGGGCGCTGGCCGCGCTGTGGCCCCTCGGCGTCGGCGCCGTCTGGGTCGCCCAGGAAGCCCTGCGCGGCCGCGCCCCCTTCGGCGGCTTCCCCTGGGGCCGCCTCGCCTTCAGCCAGGCCGACGGCCCCTACACCGCGCTGGCCGCGCTCGGCGGCGCCCCCCTCGTCACCATGGCCGTCGCCAGCAGCGGAGCCCTCCTCGCCGCCACCGCCACCGCCACCCGACGGCCGGCCCCAGCTCCAGGCCAGGCCGTCGCCACGCCCAGCCCCCGACCGCGGGCGCGGGCGGCCTGGACCGCCGTCCCCGTCCTGCTCGCTTTGGCCATCCCCGGCCTCAGCCTCCTCATCCCCACCCCGACGGGCGCCCAGGACGGAACCCTCACCGTCGCCGCCATCCAGGGCAACGTCCCCGAACACGGCGGCCTCGACGCCCTCGGCCGCGCCACCCAGGTCACCACCAACCACCTCGCCGAAACACAACGGCTCGCCGCCGCCGTCGCCGCCGGCCGCGGACCCCAGCCAGACCTCGTCCTGTGGCCCGAGAACTCCTCCGACCTCGACCCCTTCAACGACCCCGCCACCGCCAACCTCCTCGACGCCGCCGCCCGCGCGGCCGGCGCGCCACTCCTCGTCGGCGCCGTCCTCGACGGCCCCGGCGCCGGCCACGTCCGCAACGCCGGCCTCCTGTGGACCCCCGACGGCTACGGCGACCAGATGTACGTCAAACGCCACCCCGTCCCCTTCGCCGAATACCTCCCCGGCCGCGCGGTCCTCCAGAAACTCATCACCCGCTTCGCCACCGACATGCCCAACGACTTCGTCCACGGCGAGAAGGTCGGCCTGCTCCACCTCGGCGGCGTCCCCGTCGGCGACGTCATCTGCTTCGAAGTCGCCTACGACGGCATCGTCCGCTCCACCGTCACCGCCGGCGCCCGCCTCGTCGTCGTCCAGACCAACAACGCCAGCTTCGGCCGCAAGGGCGAAAGCCAGCAACAACTCGCCATGACCCGGCTGCGCGCCGTCGAACACGGCCGGACCACCATCCAGGTCTCCACCAGCGGCCAGAGCGCCATCGTCGCCCCCGACGGGCGGATCCTGACCTCCTCCGGCCTCTACGAACCCGCCGCCCTCACCAGCACCGTCCCCCTGCGCTCCAGCCTCACCCTCGCCGACCGCCTCGGGCTCATTCCAGAAATCCTCCTCGTTGGATGGGGTGTGGCCGCGACCGCCGCCGGCATCGCCGCCGGCCGGCGCCGCGAGCCGGCCGGCGGCGACCGTCCCACCCGGGACAACCAGCCGCCGCGCCCCCGGCCCGAAGGGAGCGAGCAGGTGCAGGCCGCGCGTGTCCTGGTGTGCGTACCGACCTACAACGAGCGGGAAAACCTCCCCGCCACCCTCAACCGGCTACGGACAGCCAACCCCGACGCCGACGTCCTCGTCATCGACGACAGCAGCCCCGACGGCACCGGCGAGCTCGCCGACACCCTCGCCGCCACCGACCCGGGCATCCACGTCCTGCACCGCGCCAGCAAAGCCGGCCTCGGCACCGCCTACGTCGAAGGGTTCCGCTGGGGACTCGACCGCGGCTACACCGTCCTCGTCGAAATGGACGCCGACGGCTCCCACCAGCCCGAACAGCTACCCCGACTGCTCGCCGCCCTCCAGGGCGCCGACCTCGTCATCGGCTCCCGCTGGGTCGACGGGGGAGCGGTCCGCAACTGGCCGCGCTCCCGGCTAATCCTCTCCCGCGGCGCCAACACCTACGTCCGCCTCGCCCTCGGCATGCCCCTGCGCGACGCCACCGCCGGCTACCGCGCCTACCGCGCCGAGCTCCTGCGCGCCCGTGACCTGGAAACGATCTCCTCCCAGGGCTACTGCTTCCAGGTCGACCTCACCTGGCGCGCCTGGCGCGCCGGCTGGCGGATCACCGAGGTGCCCATCACCTTCGTCGAACGCGAACGCGGCGCGTCCAAGATGAGCCGGAGCATCGTCGCCGAAGCCCTCTGGCGCGTCACCTGGTGGGCCGTCACCAGCCGCCGCCACCCAGCCACCAACCCCACCGGCGGCGGCAAACCACCCACCCACACCAGCCCCGGCACCGCCAGCGGCCACACCGCCACCAGCGACACCACCGGCGCCACGGCGAACCAGGCGGGCACCCCCGCCAACGCCGGGAACACCGTCGGCGTCTGACCCGCCACCGGCCCACCCACTCCCCGGCAGACCCGCCCCAGACAGGACCCCGGACACGACAACGCCCGACCGGTCACCACCGGTCGGGCGTCTGTCGACGTCGACGGGTCCGAACCCGCCCGCGGAAAACCCGCGGGCGATCAGGCGGAACGCCGCTCCGGCGCCCCACCACCCCGCAGGACCGCCAGCCGCTCGGCCAGCACCTCCTCCAGGTCATCCGTCGTCCGCCGCTCCATCAACATGTCCCAGTGTGTACGCGGCGGCTTGCTCTTCTTCGGCTCCGGCCGCTCACCGTCCACAATCACCGACGGCGCGCCGCACACCTTGCACTCCCACACCGCCGGAACCTCCGCCTCAGCGGCAAACGGCATGGTGAACTGGTGACCGGCCGGACAGTCGTAGGAAGCCGTCTGGCGCGGAGCCAGCTCCGTCCCACGATCCGTCTCGTACGACACAGCGCCCAGCCGGCTACCCCGCAGGACCCGTTCGCCCATATGACCCTCCCGAGCGTCGACACCAGTGAGGAACGTCGATCCCACAAACGCCCCGGACACCAGGTACGTTCCCACCCGGGCCGCCATCGACGCCGAGATCACCACCACACCGTGTACAGTGCGCGGCCAAACCGCGCCGCACCGCCCCACCACCACCCACCCGAGAGGCTCCCAGCGCCGCGATGCCCACACCCCCCACCGCCCACCGACCCCTGCGCGCACTCATCGCGCTCACCCGCTGCGGCATCGGCGCCGCCGCCCTCACCCAACCCGCCACCCTCACCCGGCTGCTCGGCTACGACTCCACCACCGCCGACCGGCTCACCTGGCTCACCCGCCTCGCCGGAATCCGCGACCTCACCCTCGGCGGCGGCCTGCTCGCCGCCCTCACCCGCGGCGACGACGGCACCGACTGGCTAATCGCCGGCGCCCTCGCCGACACCGCCGACGCCGTCCTGTTCACCACCGCCGGAGCCCGCCGCGAGATCGCCCCCATCCCCGCCGCCGCCAGCGTCCTCGCCGCCGGCGGCGGAGCCGGCCTCGCCGCCCTCGCGCTACGCCCACCCACTCGCTACCGCGACGACCCCGACATCCCCGACGTATGACACAGCCCGCCCGGACCGCGTAACATCCACGCCCGCCCGGGCACTATGAGGACATGACCCGCGACACCGAGACCGAGACCTACGAGGTCACCAAGAGCGACGCCGAATGGCGCTCCGAACTCGGCGACCGCTACGACATCCTCCGCCAGGCCGCCACCGAACCCCCGTTCACCGGCGAATACACCTACAGCAAGGCCGACGGCACCTACCGCTGCGGCGCCTGCGGCAACCCCCTGTTCGACTCCACCACCAAATACGACTCCGGCTCCGGCTGGCCCAGCTTCTACGAGCCGCTCGTCGCCCAGGCCGTCGAACTCGTCGAGGACCGCTCCCACGGCATGATCCGCACCGAGGTCCGCTGCCGCCGCTGCGGCTCCCACCTCGGCCACGTCTTCGACGACGGGCCCGCCCCCACCGGCCAGCGCTACTGCATGAACAGCCGGGCCCTCGACCTCGACGAACGCGCCTGACCCCACCCCGGCCCAGACCACCCGGCAGGGCTACACCGGGGGAGCGACCTCCAGATCCGCCCAGGCGATCTGGAGGTCGAACGGGTCCGTCACCGCCACCGCGACCGGGCCCATGTCCCGGTGCGACGTCCCGATATGCACATACGGCCCACGGCCGCCCGCCAGGCCGTACCGCTCGATCGCCACCGCCCCCACCTTGTCGAAACTGACAAGCCAGTAGTGGGGGATACCCGCGTCAGCGTAGTCGCACATCTTGTGCACCCGGTCCCGGCGGCCCGACCAGGTCGACAGCACCTCCGCGACAACCACCACGTGTTCGGCGGCCAGCTGCTCGTAGTCCGGCAGGCAGCGGTGTAGCACGGCGTCCGGTTTACGGGCTGTAGGCGGCACCTCCCACAACAGCACGTCGACCTCGGTGTTCGTCTCGAAACACGTACCGTCACCGCTGTGGCGCATTCGCGCCACCGCCGACCTCTCCCACGCCAGCGACAACCGGGTAGCCACCTTCTGATGGTCCCGGCCCCGCTGCTCCCGAGGCACCACGTAGCCGTCGACGATCTCCAGATCCCGGCGCACATCCGGGTCGATGTCGAGGAACGCCTCCCAGCTGATCGGGCCGCGCTGGGGCTCGGGCCAACCGGTCCTGGCCATATGCGCGGCAACCTCACCTGGATATCCCGACGGGCGACGGGCCGATCGTATGCGTCCTCGGCGACCAGACCGGCGCCTCCACCGCGCCCCACGCCGCCGCGCCCTCCCCAGACCGGCCCAATGACACCTAGCCCCAGCCACGCCGACGCGACGGGGCAGGCCGGACAGTCAGGTCGAACCCGACGTCGGACTCGACCACGGCGTCGCCGCCAGCTCCCGGACCACCCCGCCGTCCGCACCCGACACCCCACCCAACTCCCGCCCCAACTCCCGCAGCATCGGCACATACACCTTCGCCGGCGGATCGTCCGTCACCGGCTCCGGACCGCCGACCAGCACAAACCCGTTCCGCGCATACACCCGGCGCGCCCGCCCGTTCGACGGCACCACCCACAACCGCACCCCCACCGACCCCGCCGCCCGCGCCCAGTCGACCACCGCGCCGATCAGCCGGTCCGCCGCCCCCGAACCCCGCGCGGCCGGCGCCACCCACATCGCCGCCAACTCCCGCAGACCCGGCGCCGCCGACGGCGTATGCGCCGACACCGACCCCACCACCACACCATCCCGCTCCGCCAGGAACGTCACATCCGCCCCGCCCGACGCCCCCACCCGCGCCCGCTCCACCCAGTCCTCCGCCGGCCGGGCGTTCTCCTCCTCCCACGACCGCCAGAACGCCTCCGGCGCATCCGCCAACCCCGCCAGCCGCACCTCCCGCAACACCTCGGCGTCACCCACCGTCAACCGGCGCACCACCAGACCCGGCTCCACATCCCTCACCCGGAAAAGTCTGCCAGCCGCCGTGTCGCCTTGACCTCAACCGCGCTTCAACAAGCACGCTGGAGCCCACACGATCACCGGAAGGAACCGTCATGGCTTTCAGCGACGCCGAACTCGCCTACCTCACCAGCCAACGCCTCGGCCGGCTCGCCACCGTCCGCCCCGACGGAACCCCCCAGGTCAGCCCAGTCGGCTTCCGCCACAACCCCGCCACCGGCACCATCGATATCGCCGGCTACACCATGTCGACCAGCCGCAAGTTCCACAACGTCGCCGCCACCGGTCACGCCGCCTTCGTCGTCGACGACATAGCCTCCCTCGACCCCTGGCGGGTCCGCTGCCTCGAAATCCGCGGCCGCGCCGAAGCCATCGCCCACCCCGCCGACGCCCCCACCGGCTACACCGACGGCATGGACCCCGCCATCATCCGCGTCCACCCCGACCGGATCATCAGCTTCGGGATCACCGAACCCGCCCCGGTCTACCACTAGTCGAACACATGGTCGACCAGGTGTGATGATCTCTACACCGAAGGCGATCACATCCGCGGCGCCATCCGCGACCGCGACCGCCACCCCAGAAGACCCGTCACGACGACCGAGACCCGACCGGGAAGACCACCACCACACCCAGCCACCCACGGCGTTCAGACCAGCACCACCACTCCCCTGACCAGACCGCCGATAATGAGCATTATGTAAAGTTCGTATCAGAGGGGAGGCGGACCACCGGGATGGCCTCGGTCCGGGCGACGGCGCGCCCGCGGCGTTCGCCGAGCGCGGCGCGGGCCGGGTCGGCCAGGTAGGCCTGGAACGCGGCCTCGTCGGGCAGCTGGAGAACCTGCATCTCGGTCGGCTGGCCAGTGGGGCTCTCCGTCGGCCCGTCCACACGGCGCAGCCGCTCCAGGATCCGGCCACCGTGCCGGGCGAGGACGGAGAGCACATCGTCCTCGTAGGCCGCCAGGGCGTCCTCCTGACCGTCGACCGCCCAGAGCAGCACGCACAGCGTCACCGTCACGGCGGCCGATCATAGGGCGACCCGCCCCGGGCCGACGGCCAGCCGCGCGGCGCGCGAGTACGGTTTCTCCCGATGTTTGACCCGAGATACGCGACCGGTCTCACCGGCCAGGTGGTCCGACGGCTCGACGCGTTCAACCAGCGCCATCCCTGGAGCCACAACGACCACTTCCACGGCTGGATCCTGCGCCGGCTGCCGCCAGCCCGCCGGACGGCGCTCGACGTCGGCTGCGGCCGGGGCCAGCTCGTCGAGGCACTGGCCGGGCGGTTCGAGCAGGTCGACGGCATCGACCGTGACGCCGAGATGGCCCGTCTCGCCGGCGAGCGGCTGGCCGCCGACCCGAGGGTCACGATCCGCCAGACACCGTTTGCCCAGGTGACCGGCGCCTACGACCTGATCACGATGGTCGCGGTGCTGCACCACCTGGAGCTGGAGCCCGCCCTCGCTCACGCCCGGGACCTGCTCGCGCCCGGCGGTCGGCTGCTCGTCGTAGGCCTAGCCCGGGTCAGTACGCCGCTGGACCTGGCCTGGGAACTCACCTCGGCGATGATCAACCCCCTCGTGGGAATGGTCAAACATCCCCGCGCCGACACGAGCGGCCCGCGGCGCCCGCCGTTCCCCGTCCTCGACCCGGCGCTCACCTACGGCGAGATCCGCGCCGGTGCGCGGCGCGAGCTCCCGGGCGCCCACCAGCGGCGACAGCTACATTTCCGCTACACCCTCGACTGGACGAAACCCGAGCCCCCGCGCGTTTTGTGATCAAGTCCCGCTCCCCCGCTGTGTTTTAAAGATCAAATTGCGCAAGGCGGGCTGTCAACAGCGTTGACTATAGTATGGCAAGGAGAATGCTCGTCAGCCCGGGCAGGCGCTGGCGGCGCGCCAGCCGATCGTCCGCAGGGCGGCGCGGACCTCGTCCGACGTCTCCTCCACCACGAACGCCTGATCGAGCATCAGCAGGTGCACGGCGACGCCGAACGGGGTGTCGCCGCTGGCGAAGACGCGGCCAGGAACCGGCGCCGCTCGTTCGGCAGCATCGACAGATCCAGCAGGCTGCCGTCGCGAGGGACCGCGCGCGTGCGGCCAGTTCCGGCGTCCACTGGCCGGGACCGGCCCTGTGCCGGGCCGATCCTGCCGACGAGACTCGTGTCACAACGGTAGGACACGATCTTGCCGTGGTGAGATCGGAGGGATTGCGGATGCGGGCAAAGGCCGCCATCGATGGTGGCGCGGTTAGCGAGAACCACGACCAGGGTGTCTTCCGCGGCGCGGCGGGCGGAGGCCGAGTGTGACTGGGCTCCTGCACGGCCGTCGGGCGTTCGTCACCGGCTCCAGTTCCGGCATCGGCGCCGAGAGCGCCCGCGCGCTTGCCGCGGCGGGCGCGGCACTCGTCCTGCACGGCCGTGATGCCGGCAAACTGGCCGCCGTCGAGAAGGAGCTGCGCTCGGTCGGCGCCGACGTCGCCACCGTCATGGGCCCCCTCGACGACCCGGAGTCGGCGCGGGAGCTCGCCGCCCAGGCGATCGCGGTCGGGCCGATCGACATCCTCGTCAACAACGCCGGAGGTGCGGCGTCGCAGCAGGGCGCCACAGACTGGTTCGGCGCCAGTCCCGAGGAGTGGCTGGCGTCCTACCAGGCCAACGTCGTCTCGATGGTGTCCGTCACCCAGACGATCGCTCCCGGCATGATCGAACGTGGCTGGGGCCGCATCATCCAGATCGCCAGTGCCATCGTCGACAACCCGATCCCCGTGCTTGCCGACTACAAGGCGGCCAAGACGGGAGTTCTCGCCTTCACCACCAGCCTGGCGGTTGCCCTGCGGGGAACCGGCGTGACCGCCAACGCCATCAGTCCGGGTTTCATCGCCAGCGAAGGCCTACGCGCGTGGGTGGAGTCGCAGGCGGCCACGAAGGGCTGGGGCGACACCTGGGAGGAGATCGAGCGCAACGCTGCGCGCGAGGTGTACCCGGCGCTCGTCCCGCGCCTCGGCAGACCGTACGACATCGCCCGCACGGTGGTGTTCCTTGCCGATCCCGCGGCCGACTTCGTCACCGGCGCACACCTGCGGATCGACGGCGGGCTGCCCATCGCCTGACCGTCCGGGGACAGCTCGCGTCCACGGCTTCGACCGGTACGGAACTCGGTAGCCGGGAGACGACCTCCTCCATTCCGCCGCAAGTCCCGCCGCAGTGGGACGACGAGGGGAACGGCGGGCACACCGGCGTCCCGGGGTTCGAGCTCGACGCCGGAGCCCGGTTCTTCGCCCGGCATCTGCGGGCCGTCAACAGCGTTGACTATAGAAATGGCACGCGGGACGGCGGCGTTTCAGCCGAGGGCGTGCGAGCTCGGCTCGGGGAGAGCCGCGCGGCCGCTTCGCGGGCCTGGAGCGGGCCGGCGGGGCTCCCGCACCCCGGCGCCGCCGCCCCGCTCCAGCCACAGCCGCACGATCGAGCCCGTCGGAACCCGCGCCCCCGACTCCGGGCTCTGGTCGCGCACGACGAACAGTGCCCCGTCGGCTCCGGTGACCGGTGGCTGGTCAGCCTCGGCCCGGTCGGCGAACAGCGTCCTGGCGGCCAGCGCGGCGACGGCGTCGTCCCAGGTCAGGCCGATGACCGACGGCACTCGACTCGAGGGGCGCCGGCTCGCCAGGCGGGCGTTCCAGCTCAGCAAGTTCCTCGGGGCCGGCTCGTCCGCCGTCTTAGGCGGCGGGTCGGCGGGGTTCGCGTCGACCGGGTCCGGCGCCACGTCCAGGTCCCGCCAGCGCTCCCAGGCCGACTGCCGGGTGACGCCGAGCGCGGCGGCGATCTCCGCCCACGGCTTGCCGTCGCGCCGCGCCGCCCGGACCGCCGCGAGCTCCGCCTGGTCGAGGAGCCGGCGGGTCAGGCCGATGTCCCCCAGCACGGACACGGCCGCGTCCCCGGGCTCCTCTCCCCCGGATACCCCGCCACGCCCGATGTACCAGCGGGACAGGCGTTCCCAGGCCAGCCGACCTTCCCGCCACAGACCGTCATGCGCACCCATCCTGTCAGGATAACCTGACAGGACGCACCTGACTTTCATGATCGTCTTGTGCAAACCGGGCGTGCCAACAGTGTTGACTACACTGTGGATTGAAGGGTTGCCTCCCCTTCGGGGCTCAGCCGGTCGCGGCCTCGACGGTGTGGCGCAGCAGCAGCATCGTGGTCACCGGGCCGACGCCGCCCGGCACCGGAGTGAGCGCGCCGGCGGCCAGGCCGACGGAGTCGGCGTCCACGTCCCCCACCAGGCCGTCGTCGGTCACATTGGTGCCCACGTCGATGACCACCGCGCCGGCCCGCACGAACCCGGCGGTGACCATCTTCGCCCGCCCGACGGCCGCGACCACGATGTCCGCCTCATGCGCGACGGTGGCCAGGTCGGTGGTGCGGGAGTGGCAGACGGTCACAGTCGCGTTCTCGGCCAGCAGCAGCAGCGCGGCCGGCTTCCCGACGACGGCACTGCGCCCGATGACCACGGCCCGGGCGCCGGCGAGTTTCACGTCGGCCCGGCGCAGGATCTCCAGCACGGCGGCGGCGGTGGCCGGGGCGAAGCAGGGCAGGCCGAGCGCGAGGCGGCCCAGGCTCGTCGGGTTCATGCCGTCGACGTCCTTGGCCACGGGGATGCGCTCGCCGACGTCGGCCGCGCTCAGCCCCGCCGGCAGCGGCGTCTGCACCATGATCCCGTGCACGGCCGGGTCGGCGGCCAGCCGCTGGAGAGCATCGGTGAGCACGGACGCCTCGACCGCGACCCCCTCGGCGGCCGACGCGTCCGCCGCCAGGTCGAGGACGTCGCAGGTCACGCCGACCCGGCCGGCGGTCCGCTCGATCATCCGGACATAGGAGCGGGCCGCGCCGTCGGCCGTCGGCACCAGCACGGCCAGGCGTGGGGTCACCCCCCGCTCGCGCAGCCGTTCCACCTCGTCGACGACGCCCCGGCCGATGTCGGCCGCCATCGCCCGCCCGTCCAGCAGTCTCATCCTTCGATCCGTTCTCTCACGGTGCGCACGATCTCCTCGGCGGCGTCGCCGATGGCCAGGTGGCGGTCGAGCTCGGCCAGCAGCGCGACCCGGGTCGGCTCGTCGGTCATCGACACGGCGTTGACCCGGACGTTGATGTCGGCACTGGCCAGCGCGGCCTGGGCGCTGGCGGCGGCCACGGCGACGTCGCTGAGCACGTTGACGTTGGCGCCGTCCAGGATGCGGGCGCACAGCTGGACGACGTCCGCGGCGGCCTCGGCGGTGCGCAGCGGCACGTCGGCCGCGAGGCGCAGCGCGGCCTGGATGGCCGCCGAGCGGGCGGCCTTCGCCGCCTCGGAGTCTCGAGGCAGCTTGTAGGCGTCGGTGACGGCGCCGAAGGCGTCGGCGTCCTCCTCGGCCAGGGTCAGCGCCCGCAGGCGGGTCTTCTCCGCGTCGGCCCGGGCGGCCAGCATCGTCGCCTCGTGCTCGGCGTAACGGGGTTTGCCGATGGTGAGGTTGCAGACCATGCTCACCAGGGCCGCGCCCAGCGCGGCCTGCAGCGCCGCGGCCGCCCCGCCGCCCGGGGCCGGCGCGGCCGAAGCCAGCGCGTCGAGGAAGCCGCCGACCGTCTGCTCGGCCCCGCCTCCCCCGCCCGTACCAACTGTCCCCGTACCAACTGTCCCCGTGCCGGCTGTCCCGACGCCGGCGCTGCCCGTGCCGTCCGTCATCTGCCCACCGCCCTACATCATCGGCCGCGCTCGTCGGCGCGGGCGCATTGCACCGTAGCAAGACCTTCGCGGTGCGCGTGCCGGCGATTGCCAGCACCGGCCGCTTCCGTGGTGTTACCCCGTGGAAACGGATTTGCTGCCCGTGGGCCGTAGCGTCCGGGACGCGGGCTCGGGCGATCGGCGCGGACGGCGCGCCCCGCTCCGGGCCGGCGCCGGGAGGTGGAGCGAATGGTTGCGGGACAGGCGCCGGCGGTGGACACCGAGTCGCTGCTGGCCGACTTCGACCGCGACGGGTACGTGATCGTGCGCGGGCTGTTCGGCCCGGCCGAGCTGGCGGAGCTCGGCGGCCAGCTGGCGGCCGCCCGGGAACGGGTGGCCGCCGGCGAGCTGGACCGGCGCTGGGCCGGGGATGACCTGGTCGGGGCGTTCGACGGGGCGGCCCCGCCGTTCGTCCACTATGTGCTGAGGGTCACCGAGCTGTCCCCGGCGGCCGACGCGGCCTTCCACCACCCCCGGCTGGCCGAGCTGGTCGAGCGGATCCTCGGCCCGGACCACTGGCTCTACGACATCGACGATCACGGTGTGGTCTACCAGGACGCGCGGCCCGGGCCGGGGATGTCCTACAGCCGGATCGGCTGGCACTCCGACCATCAGTCCCGGCCCACCTCCGACATCTGGCCCGGGGTGGCGCTGACCTTCCACCTCGACCCGACCTCGCCGGCCAACGGGTTCCTGCGGGTCGTCCCGGGCAGCCACCGGATGGGCTGGGACGCGGTGCCGGGCGGGTTCGGGAAGATCGACGGTGAGGTGGCCGTGTACTGCGACGCCGGGGACGTGCTGCTGCACCACAGCGACCTGTGGCACTCGGCCGCGCGGGCCACCGAGGACGCCCCGGGCGGGATCCGCCGGCACATGCGGGGCAGCTTCCTCGGCGGGCGGCGCCTCGCGCCCGGTCAGCGCCTCGAGCCGTTCAACAAGAACGCGGCCCGGTAGGGGCCCGCCGCCCCGCGGCAGGGCACGGACCGGCGAACCGGCACGAAACGCCGACGCGCCGACGGCCCGGTACCCGGCGGCGGGCAAGATGGCGTCGTGGTCCTGCCGATCCACGACTTCAACCCGCTGCGGCGGCGTCCGGTCGTCACCTGGTTGCTCATCGCGGTCAACGTGGCCGTGTTCGTCTTCGTCGAGCCGGTTCTGACCTCGGCGTTCGGTATGCACTCGCCGTCGGCGCACACGGTGTGCGACCAGAACCGGTTCTTCGACCAGTGGGGCGCGATCCCCAAGGAGCTCGTCGACAACCAACAGCTGCCCTCGGCTCCCACCGGGCAGGTCGGCACGAGCGTGACCGGGCAGACCGGCTGCGTGGTCAGCTCGCCGGCGCCGTTCCACAAGAGCCCGGTGTTCTCGGTGCTGACCGCGATGTTCCTGCACGGCAGCTGGCTGCACCTGCTCGGGAACATGCTGTTCCTCGGCGTCTTCGGCAACAACGTCGAGGACCGCATGGGCCGGGGCGTCTACCTGGTCTTCTACCTGCTGTGCGGGTTCGTCGCGACCTACGGGTTCGCACTGTTCGAACCGGGCTCGACGACCACGCTGATCGGCGCGTCCGGGGCGATCGCCGGAGTGCTCGGCGCCTACTTCCTGATCTTCCCACGGGCCTGGGTGGTCGGGCTGCTGACCTTCCTGTTCTTCATCCCGTTCTGGCTGCCGGCCTGGGCTGTGCTCGGCTCCTGGTTCGTGCTGCAGTACCTGTACTTCATCGGGGTCGGCACGTCCGACGGCGGCTCGGTCGCCTACGGCGCGCATGTGGTCGGGTTCGTGTTCGGGGCGCTCGCGACCCTGCCGTTCGTCCGCCGGCTGCGCTCGGCCGGGCCGACGCGCGCGCACCCGCCGCGCCATCACCGGTGGGTCCGTCACACCCCGTGGTCGGCTCCCCCGCCCCGGCGCTGAGAGGCCTCGGTCCGGTGTGACGTCCGCCGCGCCCACGCCCCCCGGGGAGGAAGACCGCTGACCAGCGGCATGCCGTCCGGCATGCCGCTGGACGCGATGCGGAGTTCCTGCTCGTCGGCACCCGCGCGCGGACGACGGCGCCCGGCCATCGCCTCGCCGTCGCCGCCGGCTGCCTGGCCGTCGGAGCGTTGGCCCGGGCCGCCCGGCTCGCCCGGTTCGAGCGGCCCGCGGGAGCGGTCAGGCCGCCGGTTCGCTCGCCGCGGCGACCGGCTCGCCCGCGCCGACCCCAGCGGGGACGGACGTGGCCGGGCGGACGCCGCGGAAGCGGAAGCGCCGCCGGCGCGCGGGGGCCGGCACGGGCGCGGGTGAGGCCGCGGCGGGTGTTCCCTCGCCCGCGGCCGGCGGCGCGCCGGCGGCTTGCGACTCGGCCGACTCCGCCCCGGCGGCCTCCGGGTCCGCGCTCTGCGTGCCGGCGGGCTCGGTGCCGGTTGGCTCCGTGCCGGCTGAATCGGTGCCGGCTGAATCGGTGCCGGCCGTCGTGACCACGGCGGTCTCCTCGGCGGCGGCCGGCGCGGGGGCGTCCGCCGGCGGCGCCGCGGTGACCGGCCCCGCCGTCGTCTCCGGCCGCGCGCCGACCGGGGTAGCCGGGTCCGGCGCGCTCGCCGCGGCGGGCGCTGGAGCCGGCGCGCTCACGCCGACCGGGTGGATGTCGAACGCCACGGTCCGCCAGCCCTCGAACACCTCGACCGGACGCAGCCCGGCGCCGCGCAGCGCGGCGGCGATGCCGGCGAGCTGCGCGTAGGCCAAGGCCCCGTCCGGCTCGCCGCCCACCCGGACCGCCGAGGACACCCGGGGGGCGCCGTCGGTCACCGTCAGCGTCCAGGCCCGTTCGAGCCGGCCGCTGCCACCCTCGACCTCGGCGGGAAGGTCCTCTACGTGCCCCTGGATAACCGACGCGATCTCCGCGACCGACTCCCGGGCCGGAACGCTCGCGGTGGCGGCGGGAACCGATCTCGCGCCGCCCTTGCCCCTACGCATGACGCTGTCCTCCGAATCCGTCCCGGCGCGCTCCCCCGCCCGCGCGGGCGAATCACACCGGTGTGGTCATCCTCTCGGACGGCCTTACACCCGCCGTCGCCGGGGCCACTGACGACCACACCGAACCACGCTGACCCTGGCTCGTTGCCGGTCACTCTCGGAATTCGGTTAGGCTCTGTGGGCAGTGCATGACAAAGCGTGATCAGAACACAACCCGGCGCCGCCCAGGGATGGCGGAACCGGGCCCGGCGAGCCTTTTGGTGGCGGCAGGGTCGATGGTGACGAACCATTTCGCGGTGGACAGCGGCACGGAGGGTGGAGGGACGCGCACCGGCCGGATCCGCGTGTTCCTCCTGGACGACCACGAACTCGTGCGGCGGGGCCTGCGCGACCTCCTCGGCGACGAGCCGGACATCGAGGTCGTCGGCGAGGCCGGTACGGCGGCCGGGGCCGAGCAGGCGATCCTGGAGCTGCGCCCGGACGTGGCGGTCCTCGACGCGCGGCTGCCCGACGGCAGCGGGATCGAGGTCTGCCGGCAGGTCCGCTCGCGCGACCCGGGCATCGCCTGCCTGATCCTCACCTCCTACGACGAGGACGAGGCGCTGTTCACCGCGATCATGGCCGGGGCCGCCGGCTACGTCCTCAAGGAGATCCGGGGGACGGCGCTGGTCGACGGGGTACGCCGGGTCGCCGCCGGCCAGTCGCTGCTCGACCCGGCCGTCACACCGCGGGTACTGGTCCGGCTGCGCAGGGGCGGCGGACAGGACGAGCGGCTCGCCGGGCTGACCGACCAGGAGCGGCGCATCCTGGCGCTGATCGCCGAGGGGCTGACGAACCGGCAGATCGCCGGACGCATGTACCTGGCGGAGAAGACGGTGAAGAACTACGTCTCCAGCCTGCTGTCCAAGCTCGGGTTGGAAAGCCGCACCCAGGCCGCGGTGTTCGCGACGAAGCTCAGTCCCTGACCGGCCCGGGCCGTACGGGCTGAAACGGCGGTACGGCCCGCCGCCGGGGCGGCGGGCGCCCGGATCAGGGCCGCGGGACGCGCGGCGGGCCGGGGATCGTCACCGGGTCGCGGGCGGGCGGGGCGACCAGCGGCGCCAGCCAGCGCACCGTCGTACCCAGGCCGGACTCGCCCGGCCCGAACTCCATCCCGCCGCCCAGCTCCTGCGCCCGCTTGCGCAGGTTGGCCAGGCCGCTGATCCGGGATGCCCCGGTCGGCCCGCAGCCGTCGTCGCGGACCTCGACGAGCACGTCGACCAGGCTCGCCCGCACGATCACCTGGACGACGGTCGCCCGCGCGTGCCGCGCGATGTTCGACAGCGCCTCCCGCAGCGCGGCCAGCAGGTGCGGGTGGATCTCCTCGGGTACCCCGTCGTCGAGCGGCCCCTCCAGCAGGAGCGCGGGGCGCAGCCCGAGCGAGCCCTCGGCCTGGCGGACGATCTCGGAGATCTCCTCGCGCAGCGCGCCGCGGCTGCCGCCGGGGGACCCGAGCGAGAAGATCGTGCGGCGGACGTCGCGGATGGTGTGGTCGATCTCGTCGACCGCCCCGGCCAGCGGTTCGGCCACCGACGGCTCCTGTCCCCGGCCGGCCCGGGTCAGCTGCAGGCCGGTGGCGAACAGGCGCTGGATGACGACGTCGTGCAGGTCCCGGGCGATGCGGTCGCGATCCTCGAACACGGCCAGGCGTTCCCGGTCGCGCTGCACCCGGGACAGCTGGAGGGCCAGCGCCGCGTGGCCGGCGAACGCGGCCGACATCTCCAGGTCGAGCTGGGCCATCGACGCCGAACCGGCGGCCTGGCAGATCACCAGGGCGCCCGTCGCGGCGCCCGCCACGACCAGCGGCACCACGATCGCCTCGCCCAGCGACGCCCCGTCCCGGCCGAGCCCGGCCGCGGCCGGCGAGCCGGCCTCCAGGTCGTCCAGCGGTCCGAGCAGGCCGCCGTCCGCGCGCACGTCGGGGACGGGTATCGCCCGGCCGGTGCGCATCGCCTCGGCCAGCCGGGACTGCCCGGCGGGCAGACGACGGCCGACCAGCGCGCCGGCGTCGAGGCCGTCCGCGGCCTCGGCCACCGCGATGTGCGCCGCCCGCGGCCCGTCCCGCAGGACGATCACACTGAGCCGGGCGGCGGTGACCTGACGGGCCCGGCGGGCGATCATGCCGAGCGCCAGGGCCGGGTCGCCCTCGGACAGCAGCGCGGTGGTGATCTCCGCGCTCGCGGCCAGCCAGGCCTGCCGGCGGCGGGTCTCCTCGTAGAGGCGGGCGTTCTCGATCGCGAAGCCGACCGAGGCGGCGAGGGCGAGCACGAGGCTCTCGTCGTCGGCGTCGAACGTGCGGCCGCCGCGCTTGCCGCCCAGGTAGAGGTAGCCGAACGCGCGGCCGCGGACCTGGATGGGCACGCCGAGGAACGTCGTCATCCGCGGGTGGCCGCGCGGGAAGCCGGCCGCCTCCGGATGGTCGGCGACGTCGGCGAGGCGTAACGGCTTCTGCTCGCGCAGGGTCAGTCCGATCAGCCCGCGGCCGCGGGGGAGCTCCCCGACCAGCGACGCGATGTCGGTCTGCCCGGTGTGGATCAGCTCGGCCAGGGTCTGGTCCGGGCCGTAGATGCCCAGCGCGCCGTACTCGGCGTCCACCAGCGCGCAGGCCCACTCGGTGATCCGGCGCAGGGTCACCGGCAGGCTGAGCTCGCCGGCGATCCCGATGATCGCGTCGAGCAGGCCGCGCATCCGGGCCCGGGCGGCGGCGGTGCGCGCCGTCCGGTCGAACAGTGCCCGCAGGGCGGGATCAGCCGGTGGAGCCGGCGCCGGTGCGGGGCCGGCTGGCCCGGCGTCCGCCGGCGCGGCGGGGGTCACGTCCGGGCACCCGGTCGGCGCGCCGACCGGGCCCGAGAGCGGCGCGGCCGGGGCCGCCGCGGTGGGGTCCGCCCCTGAGGACGGCGATCCTGTGGGCGCCGGCCCTGGGGAGGACGGCCCCGTCGGGAGCGGCGCCGGGGAGGGCGCGTTGCCGGTCGGATGCGGCGGCGTCGATACCGGGCTGACCATCACACCACCCTCTCCACGCCCGCGCTTGGCTCCCCCAAGGCGCCCCGTCATCGTCATCCAAGGCACCGTCATCCAAGGCACCGTCATCCAAGGCGCCCGGCGGCCCGACGGCGCCGGGGTCTCGTCCCGATGCCGTGGAGTCACGCCGAGGATCCGTCCCCCCACGATACCGTGACAGCGGGGATGACCCGACCGGCCCGGGTGGGCCGGACGGCGGGATCGGCCGCCGCCGCCACGGGTGTCAGGGCGCCCGCCGGCCCAGCGCGCTGGGTTATAGTGCCGCCATGGCATCCCGCCGCGCGCGCCGGCATTCCGGCCGGCGCCTGCACAGCGACCGGGTGACTGATCACGGCCGATGCTGCAGCGCGGCCTGTACCGGCGGGCGTCGCTGAGCGACCGCTGGTCCGCCCGCCGCGTTCCCGGCCGGCCTCCCGCAACCCGCCGTCGTTTCGCGACGCTCCTCGAGCTGTCCCTGTCGGCTGTCGTCGCCCGTCGCCGTCGACGGGCGCGCCGCGCGTCCGGAGCCTCGCCATGCCGCTCGTCCACCCCGCCCTGCTCGGCAGGGATTCCCGTGACCTGATCCCGACCGGCCTGCCACCCGCCCTGGCCCGGAGGGTCCTGAGTGAGCGGGCCGACGTCCTGCCCGCCGAGACCCTCGTCGAGATCACCCGCGGCTTCGCCGCCACGCCGCGCCTGTGGGCCCCGCTGGCCCGGCACGATCCGGACCGGCGCTGGTACACCCGGCTGCTGCTGTCGGCCTCGGTCGAGGTCTGGCTGATCTGCTGGTACCCGGGGCAGGGCACCGGCGTCCACGACCACAACGGCGCGCTCGGGGCGCTGACCGTCGCCGCGGGGACGGTCGCGGAGACCATTCACGACCCGGCGCGCTGGAGCTCGGTCACCGGTCAGCGCCACCACCGCGTCGGGGCGTCAGCCGCCTTCAGCGCGGCCCACGTGCACCAGGTGCGCAACACCGGACGGGCGCTGGCGACCACCGTCCACGCCTACTCCCCGCCGGAGCTGCCCACTCGCTACCAGCCGGCGGATGGACGCCTGGCGCCGGACGAGGCGAGCACCGACGCGCTCACCGGCAGGTTCGCCGCGGCGGGAACACCGTGACCGGCCCGGAGGCCTCGGATGCCTCGTGCGCCTCGGCGAGCGCGGGCGGGCGGCCCAGCCGGATCGACGCGATGCTCGCCCGGGCCCGGGAGCGCCTGGACCGGGTCGGGCCGGCGCGGGCCGCGTGGGAGGCCGAGCAGGGAGCGGTCCTCGTGGACATCCGCCCGGCCGCGCAGCGGGCCGCCGAGGGCGAGATCCCGGGGGCGCTGGTCATCGAGCGCAACGTGCTGGAATGGCGGCTGGACCCGACGTCGGAGGCTCGCCTGCCCGTCGCGACCGGAGACGACGTGCGCTACATCGTTTTCTGTTCCGAGGGCTACACCTCGAGCCTGGCCGCCGCCGCGCTGCTCGACCTGGGACTTGCGCGCGCAACCGATCTGGCCGGTGGATTTCAGGCCTGGCGGCGAGCCGGCCTGCCCTTCCGGTGACGGCGTCCCGGCCGGGGAAGCTCCCTTCCCGTGACGGCCGGGAATAGGTGTAGCCCGCGTATTCGGTGGGAATCACTACTTGTTCACCCATCTGCTCCTCACGGCCGGAGCCGGCGGCTACGCGGCCGTCGGCCGGTCCCGCCGCCCGGTCCGCGGCGATCCGGCGGCCGTCCGGCGGCCGTCCGGCGGCGATCGCCGGGGGGCCGGCCGCGGCCGCGTGATGGGCCCCTCGGACAGATCAGCCACCGGTTCCCGGACCGCCGGCTCGCTACGGAGATCACCAGAAGGTGTGATTTCGGCCGCACGATCACCGCGAGTCTGCTCACACGACCGGCGACCAGGTGGCCAGATCAAACACATAGGACATCCGAATCGCCACCTAAGGTAACTCTTTGGGCTGTGTGTAACCGCACAGTCGCAAAGAAGTTTCTGGCCAGCTACTGTGCGCGGCGATCACAGCACGCTGACCAGCTTTCCCTGTCATCACCATGAGTAGCCCTCTAGATACCTCTGGCTCCCGTTCGGCAGGTGCGGACGTCACCGTTCCGGAACCCTTGCTATCCAGTCGAGAGACGTCTAGTTTCCCGTTAACGAGACGAGACGGGTTCGTTTCCGGACACGGTGGACCGGGGACGAACGCGGTCCTTAATGCGGCCTCACCCTATTTCCAGGGTGGTAGCGGTGGCGGACATCTCGCCCGTGCGGTCAGACCATCAGCGCGGATGTGTTCTCTGACACACATTGGCGCGGATTGTAATTTCCCGGTCCGTCCTGTGATGTTCGTAGGAGACGGTATGCCCCTCACGCCGTTAACGTTGCCCGCCGCCACACCGGCTCCCGCGCCGCGCCCGTCCCACTCACCCTCAGGGGGAACCCGATGAGCGCCGGAGTCCCGGTCCTGCCCGGTCGCGACCTCCCGCCCCAGCCCTACGGGGCGGGCTGGCCGGCCTACTGGCGGCAGGACGCCGCCTGCCGCGACGGCGACCCCGACGCGTTCTTTCCCCCGGACGGCCGCAACACCAAAGCCCGCGCCGCCGCTGAGACCCGAGCCCGGAAGATCTGCGGTGGCTGTGCCGTCCGACGTGCCTGTCTGGCCACCGCGCTGTTCCGGCAGGAGGAGCACGGCGTGTGGGGCGGCCTGACCTCCGACGAACGCAACTCGGTCGTCCCCCGCGGCCGGCTCTCCCCTGACGAGGCACTGCTGTTCGCCGACCGCCTGCTGCTGTCGACCATTCCCGGCTGAGGGAGCTCGGAGGACCCCGGCCGCGGGCGGGTGGGAAACACCGCGCGCCCGCGCCCGGGTCAGCACCCGCGCCGTCGCGCCCGCCGACGCGCTATTGACGCCACCCACCGCGGCCGGGTACGAACCGGTGACCGCCCGGACCCGTCCCGGGCCATCCTTCGTCGCGCCGCGGGAGGCCGTCCGGTGACCGAGCCCCGACGGCTCCATCTGCTCCGCCACGCCAAGGCCCAACCCTGCGCCCCCGGCGGTGACGCCGAGCGTGCCCTCTCCGAGAACGGACTGGCCGGCGCCGCCCTGATCGGCGAGTTCATCCGCGGCCAGGCCATCGCGCCGGACCTGGTCCTGTGCTCCTCAGCCCGCCGCGCCCGCCAGACGGTCGAGGCCATCGCGCCCGCGTTGCCGGCCACGGTTCCGGTCGTGACCGAGGACCGCCTCTACCTGGCCAGCGCCACCGCGCTGCTCGAGCGGCTACGGGAGGTCGACGACGGAGTACCCAGCATTCTGCTCGTCGGCCACAACCCCGGCCTCCACGAACTGGCCGCCGGCCTCCTGCACAACGGCGAGCGCGCCGCGCTGCCGTCGTTCCCCACGGCCGCCCTCGCCGTCGAAGAGCTCACCGTCGGCCGCTGGGTCGAGCTCGGCGCCCACACGACGACCCTGGTCACCTTCGTCACCCCGGGCCTGCTCAGCGACAGCCGCGCCTGAGATCTCGTCACATCTCCTCGCCGCCGGACGCGGCTGGCGCGGCCGCCCACAGACCAACAGGAACGATCAGTAGGCCTGGTCCATGATGCCGGAGGCCAGCGCCACGACGCCGCCGAGCACGACGGCCACGCCGGTGACGATCCACAGCGGCACTGATGCGAAGATCAGCGCGAAGACACCGACAGTGAACCCCGCGATGATCAGGAACACCGCGAGCCACGCGCCGGGGCTCCCGTGATGGTGACCGGCTGCACTCGCCACATCCACTCCTCGTGGTCGTCTGATCCCCGCCCGGCGGGTGAGCCGCCGGGACGCTCGGCCGGCGGCCCCGGCCCGCCGGGGCCGGGCGCGGACAGCCGGCCGGACAGGCCGGCGACCGTAACGCCGCCGACGCCAACACTACCGGGCGGCTGGTCCACACTCAGGGGCCCGCGGCCCGGACGCCAGCCGGTGGACCGGGCGGGGCGGGTGGAGGAGGAGCCGGGTGACGGGGCGGTCGGGACATGTGATCGTGTGCGGGCTGAACAGCCTCGGGTTCCGGGTCGTCGAGCAGCTCACCGCGGCCGGGGTCGCGGCGGTCGCGGTCGACGACGCCGAGCGCGGCGCCACCGGCCGGCGACTGCTGCGCTGGGGCGTCGAGGTGATCCGCGAGCCGTCGAACTCGGCTGAGGCCCTGCACGAGGCCGGCATCGAGGGCGCGCTCGCCCTCATCGCCTGCCACGACGTCGACCTGCGCAACCTGGAGACGGTGCTGGTGGCGGCGGAGCTGGCCCCCGACCTGCGCCTGGTCGCCCGCTTCACCAACCCCCAGCTCGGTGACCAGCTTGTCGCCGCCGTCCCAACGGTCCGGGTCATCAACCTGGCCGCCGCGGCCGGGCCCAGCTTCGTCGAGGCCTGCATCCGCTCCGATGTCCTGCACGCCTTCGCGATGCCCGGTGGCGACCGACGGAGTGGCGGGCGCCGGAGTGGCGGGCGCCGGGGCGAGGACGAGCCCGGCGGGCCGGCCGCGGGCACCGGGACGGGCGGAACGCACGGCGCGGGCCCGCCCGGGGCCGAGGAGAACGGGACCGACGAGAACGGGACCGACGAGAACGGGACCGGTGAGAGCCGGCGGCCGGAGACGTTCGCCGTGGTCGACGTCACCGTCACCGTGTCCGGGCCGTTCCGCGCGGTCTACGGCGATCTGACCCCGGTCGCGCTGCGGCGGCCCGGTCAGCGCCTGGCCGAGCTGTGCCCGCCGCGCGACACGCCGATCTCTCCCGGTGACCAGCTCGCGCTGCTGGCCCGCCTGTCGGACTTCACCGCGCACGGCCTGCGCGTCGCCGGCCGGGCCGACGCCGAGCTGCTCGCGTCCCTGTCGGCCCACGGGGGCGAGCCAGCCCAGCTCCGCCACCGGCGCGGTGCCTGGGCCCGCGAGCTGCTGGGCACGGTGCGCGGCGAGCTCGACCGGCCGTTCCGGCTGGCCCTGCTGGCCGTCGTTGCGATCATGGTCGTCAGCACGACCGTGCTCACCCTGGCCTACCGGGCGAACGACGCCGACGCCCCCGCGTCCTTCTCGGTCCTCGACGCCCTCTATCTCACCGTCGCGACGATGGCGACGGTCGGCTACGGCGACTTCAACTTCGGCTCGGCCACCCACTGGCTGCAGGCGTTCGGGATCGCGCTCATGCTGCTGGGCGCGCTGTCGATCGCGGTCGTGTACGCGTTCATCACCAACGTCATCATCAGCCGCCGCCTGGAGCGGGCGCTGGGGCGGGGCCGGGCCACCGCCGTGCGCGACCACGTCGTGCTGTGCGGGCTCGGCGCGATCGGGGTCGCGACGATGGAGGGGCTGCTCTCGGCCGGCCGCCACGTCGTCGTCATCGAGCGGGACGAGAACAACCGGTTCCTGCCGGTCGCCCGCGAGCGCGGCGTGCCGGTCATCATCGGCGACGCCACCGTGCGGTCCACCCTGCTGGAGGCCGGCCTGGAACGGGCCAGCACGCTGGCCGCGCTGACCAGCGACGGCGTGGCCAACCTGGAGACCGTCCTGTCGGCCCGTGAGGCCCACAAGGAGATCCGGCAACTGCGGACCGAACGGGCGCTGGCCCGCCAGGCCGGCGGCCGGGGATATCACAACCGCCCGCCGCGCCATCCCGCGGGTGACACCGACCTGCGGGTCGTGCTGCGGATCTACGACGTGGCGCTGGCCGACGAGGTCGAGCGGCGCTTCGCCATCCACTCGGCCCGCTCGGCCTCCGCCCTGGCCACCCCGCACTTCGTCGGCGAGGCCCTCGGTTTCGAGGTGATCAGCGCATTCTACGTGGAGCGGAGCCCGTTCCTGGTCGCGCGGATGACCGTGCGGCCCGGCGGCGGCCTGGACGGGCCCACCCTGCATGAGCTCTCGACCGGCGTCCGGGTCCTGGCCGTCACCGCGGTCACCGCGCCGACCCCGGCGCCGCCGTCAACGTCAACGCCGGCGGGGACGAGGGCGACCGGGGCGGCCGGTTCGACCGAGGCGCGGAGGGCGAACTTCCGCCCGACCCGCCACACCCGGCTGGCACCGGGCGACGACCTGCTGGTCGTCGGCCCGGTGCCCCAGATCATCGACACGGTCAGGCGAAACCAGCAAGGCGCCGCAGGTCGTCCAGCTGTTCGTTGAGCCAGCGGCCGATGTTGTAGGTGCGGACCTGCTCGGCCGCGCCGGCCAGGCGCCGGTGCCGCTCGTCCATCGGCATCGTCAGCGCCCGGTACAGCGCGTCGGCCATCTGCTGGACGTCGAAGGGATGCAGGGTGACCGCGAACTCCCCCAGCTCCTCGTGCGCTCCGGCCGTCTCCGACAGCGCCAGTACCCCGCCCCGCCGGTTGACGATCGCCACCTCCTTGGTGACCAGGTTCATACCGTCGGCCAGGGCGTTGACCAGCAGGACATCGCAGATCGAGTAGGCGGCCACCGCGAGCTGGAAGTCCTCGGCCATCCGCAGGTCGATCGGCTGGCGGCCGTCCTTGGTGTGCCGGGCGTTGATCTCGGCGACGACCGCGCCGATCAGCGCGATGTAGTCGGCGTACTCGGGGACGTCGGTCCGGGAGGGCTGGAGCAGGGCCAGGAAGCTGACCTTGCCGACCAGCTCGGGATGCTGGTCGAGGAGGGTGCCGAAGGCCAGGAAGCCGCGCACGACGTTCTTCGACGGGTCGGTGCGGTCCACCCGCAGGATGAGCTGGCGGTCGCCGTCGAGGAACATGTAGCGCAGCATCGCCACGTGGGCCGAGACCTCGTCGCTGGCCAGGGTCGCGTCGAGCGCGGCCGGGTCGACCGAGATCGGGTAGTACCGGGCGCGGACCGTACGATCACCGACCGTGACGGTCAGTTCGTCCAGGTTGACCGGTAGGCCGAGCAGCTCCTGGGCGCAGAGCACGAAGTGGCGGGCGTAGCGGCGGGTGTGGAAGCCGACGACGTCGCTGCCGAGCAGGCCGCGCAGCAGCCGTTCACGAATGTCGGCCGGGAGAATACGCCACTCGTCCGGCCCCGGCCAGGGAATGTGAACGAAATGGGTGAGCACGACATCGGGGCACAGCTCGCGGACACGTTCGGCAACAAGGTAGAAATGGTAGTCCTGAAGGAGGACCAGCGCTTTCCCGCCCCGGGCGTGCACCTCCTCGGCGACGGCATCCGCGTACGCCCGGTTAACGGCGGCATAACCGTTCTCGAACGCGTCGTGCTCGGCCTGGGTGAGTACCGGGGCCAGGGAGCGCCCGTAAAGCCCGTGCTGGATGAACCAGAGGATCGGGTTGGACCAGACGCTGTAAAAGTCGGCGTAGGCCGCCGGGTCGGTCACAACCATCCGGACCCGGATCGCCGGGCCGTCGGGCTCACCCTCCACGAGGTGCGGAAACGGCGAGGTCTGGACCAGGATGCTGCCGTCGACCTCGGAGGCGACGACGACGTCCTCGGCGCTGGCCGCGCCGCACACCCACACGGCGTCGTCGAGGTGCTCGGCCAGGCCGGACAGGGCGGACACCAGGCCCCCCGAGCCGCGATTCACCGTGCGGCCGGTGGTGTCGCGGTCGAAGCTGACCGGGCCCCGATTGGATAGCAGGACAAGCGGCAGGTCGAGCAGGTTGGGTACCGACACGGTGCAGCGGCCTCCTTGTCGCGCATGACGGCCTCGCCTTGTACGTCACCGCCATCTGTCTGGCTTCGCCTACTCACGCCGCGCGTGGGGGTGCCGGCCGCGTCCGGCCGGGCGGCATTGCCCCCGCCCCGTCGAATGATCCGCGACCCGCGCCCACCACGCTTGGGCAATTTCGACTTTAGTAACGGCGGCTAACGGATGCACGATTTCCACTCTCGGCCCACGTCGGCCCCACCACCGGTCGGGAGCCGGGCGGCGACGGCCCGCCAGCTCCCCCGGACCGCTCCCCCGGACCGGGCACGGGCGGTCGCCGGCGCGAGCCCACCCCACGCCGTCCTGACGCCCGCCACGCTGACGCCACCGGACCGGCCACACACCGGTCCTACCCACCCGTAACCCGCCGCTCCCAACTCGCCGGGCATGACTCCGGTCATGCCAAGGCCACCCGGCCCCGGCGGGCCAGGCTCGGCAACCAGAGCAGCGCGCCCTTCGGCCCGTCAGAGGCTGTCGCTGTAGTCCTGGGCCTCGCGGACGGCCGCGCCGATCGAGCCGAGGGACTCCTGCATGCGCTCCCGGGCCTCGATGAGCGACCCGGTCAGTTGTTCGACGGCCCGGTGGACGCTGCCGTCCGTAGCCGCCAGGACCATCGCCTGGGCCTCCTCGACCATCCCGAGGACACCGCCCATGAGGCCGGTGACCTCCTCGATGCGCTTGAACGCCTCGCTCAGCTGTTCCTTGACATCGGCGACCGTGCTGGTCACGCCAGACCACCTTCCTGATCGTCGCGGGTCGCCTCGGGCGCGGCCCGCACCCGGCCCGCACCCGGCCCGCGCCAGGGCCCTCCTCAGCGCCGGCGTTTGTTCCGGCCGCGCGCCGCCGGCGCCGGGGCCGGCTCGGGCTTGCGCCGGCCGATGCCGAGCCCGAACCGCGCCGCGGTTAAGATCAACAGTACCGACAGGATGATCGACGGCGGGTCCGCCTTCGTCACCCGGGCCGTCATCAGGACCACGACGGCGGCGGCCGCGCCGCCGAACAGCGCCGCGCGGCCGACCGCGCGGGCTCCCCCGGACGCCGCGCCGACCAGGCAGGCGGCCAGCGTGACCCCGACGGCGATGGCCGGCAGGCCGGCCAGGTGCGCGTACACCCGCAGCACCAGGGCCAGGCCGGCCCCCGCCAGCACGCCGACGCCGGTCACCAGGGCGGCGGAGGCGTCGGCGGCTGGTTTCAGCTCGGCCCGCAGCTCCGCCGACCGGCTCATCGCGACCATGCAGTGGTCGTGGGCCCGCTGGGCCACCGTGACCAGCTCGGCGCGGCCCCGCGGGGCCGCGATGCCCCCGCCTGCCGGGGACGTCTTGTCCATGCTCACCGCGGCCGGCCGGCCAGGGCCAACCTGCCGCCCTCCGCGACCGGGGGCTCCGCCCATTCTCCCGGTCGCTTCGGGCGGGTGGCCGCCCGGCGCCTTCCCCGGTGTCCTCCCCCGCGCCCGGCCCGGCACCGGCGCGTCCGCCGCCGGGGCCTCGACCCGGATGTCGTCCAGCTCAGTGATCCCGAACACGGCCAGCGGCTCGGACAGGGAGTCCCAGACCTCCTCGACCCGGTCGCGGATCGCCGCCGCGGTCTCCCGATGCCGGCGCGCGGCCTCGGCGCCCAGTTCGTCGCTGGCCGAGCGCTCGGCCCGCAGTCGCTCCCGCTCCCCCTCGACGCCGGCCAGCAGGCCGTGGAACCGCGCGGCGGCCAGCCGCGGATGGTCGTGTTCCGGGTCGGCGCTCACGGCCGCGACCGGATCGGCCGGGTCGAGGAGGTCGGGGCGCCGGCCCGGGGTCGGCGGTTCGGGCCGGATGGCGGGCAGGTTCATCGCATCGCTCCGTTGAAAGAGGCTCCGCCGTTCCCCCTTGGCCCGTAACCCGGGGCGCCGCCCGCCGTCCCGCCGTAGTTCGTGGCGCCGTAGTTCGTGGCGCCGTAGCTCTGGCCGTCATGGTCGGTGGCCGCCGCGGCGGCGCCCCCGCCCGGTCCGGGACCGGTGAGCAGGCCCAGCGGGGCGAAGGGGATGACCGTGCGCGGCTCGGGGGCATCGTGCCGGTCGAACAGGATCGCCCGGTTCGCGCCGGTCGTCCCGTTGACCGTTCGGTGCCCGGCCAGGCTGAACAGCTCGCCGCCGGCGACGCCGACGGCCACCCAGGCGCCGATGTCGTCCCGGTGCGCCGGGCCGAGGTCCTCCAGCAGCCGGCTCGGGCCCCGCCACCAGCCGATCACGTGGGTGCGCACCGACGGTCCGCGCCGGACCAGGAAGCGCAGCTCGTCCAGGCCCGAGCGGCGGGTCATCGGGTCCTTGGCCTCCAGCCCGGCCCGGACCGCGTCGGCGGCCAGCAGCACGATCAGCTGGGTCACGCCGGGACGGGCGCCGTCGATGGCGTCCCGCTCGGCCTGGCGCACCCGGTCACCGGCCGCGCCCAGCAGCTCCCGCAGGCCACCGGCCGCGACGACCTCGGCCCGCTGGCCCCGCGCCCGGACCCAGTCGGCCAGGGTCGCGGCCGCGCCCGTCTCGGCCGTGGTGCCCGCGACCAGGCGGACGGCCAGCCCGCCCGGCGGGAGCTGGGCGGCGACGCTGGTCACCGCGGCCTGCAGCACCCCGACGGCCTCCCGCCGCCGGGGCCCGAGAACGGCCAGGTTGCGACCGGGCAGCGCGGACAGGCGGACACCGACCGCCGCCGGGGCGAGGTCGAGGGGGACGCCGACCAGCGCCAACGGCGCAGTCCCGGCCGCACCGACCTGGTCGGGAGCGGCGGCCCCGGCTCCGACCGGGGTGAGCTCCGGGTCGCCGAGCACAGGGTCCTGATGAAGCTCAGGGTCGTGATGACCGGTGTCCAGGAGCGGGGCCGGGGCGCCGGCGAGCGCGGCGAACACCGGGTTGGCCTCCAGATAGGCCGGGGCGTGGCCGACGAAGACACGGGGCGGCCGCGGTGGCCACGGCGCGCGGGCGGCCGCCTGGGCCAAGCCGGCGCGCAGGCCGGCCAGCATCGCCTGGTCGGGGTAGGCGACGCGGACCCGTTCGTTGCCGGCCGGGTGGCCGTTGCGCCGGTTGATGATCGCCTCGCCGACACCGCCGAGCGCGCCGGCGGCGTCGTTGGACACCGACAGCAGCACCCGCGACTCCGAGATCGACGTACGCAGGGCGATCCGCAGCGCGAACTGGCCGAAGATCGACCCGCGTTTGCCGGCGGTGGCGTCGAGCGCGTCGATGCCGGAGAGGGTCTGGCTGGCCAGCAGCAGGTGGATGCCGTAGGCCCGGCCCTGGCGGGCCAGCGCCTCCAGGTGGCCGACCGCCTCTCGCGACACGGCGTCCAGCGGGGTGAGCATGACCTGGAACTCGTCGATGACGACCATGATGCGGGGCCAGGCCGAGGCCCGGTCGGCCATCCGCAGGCCGCGCAGGTCGCGGGCGCCGACCGCGCGCATCGTGACGGCCCGCCGGGCCATCTGGGCCCGGACGTGGCGCAGCACGGCCACCCCGAACTCCCGGTCGCTGTCCATCCCGATGGTGTCGGCGTGCGGGAGGAAGAACTCCTCGCCCGGCCGAGGGGCGAACTGGGCGAACTCCAGGCCCTCCTTGAAGTCGAGGAGGTGGAAGCGCAGCTGATCGGGGCCGTAGCGGGCGGCCAGACCGTAGATGACGTCGAGCAGCAGCGTCGACTTGCCCGCCCCGGCCTGCCCGCCGACCAGCGCGTGGACGGTGTCGTCGTCGAAGCTCAGGCTCACCGGCCCCTCATCGCCGGCGGCCACCGGGACGGTCAGCCCGCCCGCGCTGTCGTGGCTCCACAGCCGCTCGGGCAGCAGGTCGCGGGCGTCGGGCGGGCGGGCGGCGGCCAGCGCGGCGGCGGCGGCCACCTCCCGGGCGATCGAGGCGACCAGGTCGCTCGGGGGCGGCTCGTCGAGGACGCAGGGCAGCGGGCCCGACAGCGAGCAGCGCCAGCGCGGCGGCCGGTCGGGCCGGGCCGGCGCGGCGGCGCCCGGGGCGTGCGCCGGGCCGCGCGCGCCGCCCTCGTCGTCCAGGCTGAGCACGACCGCGTCGGACAGCAGGCTGGCCGTCGGCGGCGCCGGGCGGCCGGGCGGGGCGGTGGCGGCGTCGGGCCGCTCGACCATGGCCATGATGTGGACGCCGCAGGCCGGGCCCTGCTCGGCCAGGGACCGCAGGGCGCGGGCGGCCTCGTCGGTCACGTTCGGCCAGCCGAGCAGGACCAGCAGCCGCCACGGTTCGGACCGGGGCAGGCCGGAGTCGACCCGCTCCCGCAGGTTCGCGAACTGGCCACCGAGGCGGTCGACGGTGATCCGTCCGACCTCGGCTGACAGGTCGCTCAGCGCCGCTTCCAGGGCGGTGCGGGTGGTCAGCGTGGGCCCGGCCACCCCGGCCACCCGTAACGGGGCATAGCCGGCGAGGCCGGCGCCGAGCTCAACCGGGTCGAAGACGGTCAGGCGCACCTCGCCCGGGGGCGCGGTGGCGAGGATCCGGGTCACCAGGGAGCGGATCACGGCGGCGCCGGCGGCCCGAGCGCCCCGCCCGACCTCGATCAGCAGGTTGCCCGCGTCGAGCAGCGGCACCGCCAGGGGGACGCGCGCGGCCCCGCCACCGGGGTCCAGCGGCGGCACGATCACGTCGCCGACCCGCCACAGCGAGGGCCGGAACCGGGCCACGGCCTCGGGCGGGCGGCCGGCGGCGGTGGCCGCGAGCCAGCTCGGCGCCGACCACGGGGCACCGGCCAGGCCGGGCGCGCCGGCCTCGGCGACGGCGAGCGCGTGGGCGAGCTCGGTCGAGCGCGGGTCGGCGCCGGCCACCGGGCGCCGCGCCGAGGCCCACCAGTCGCCGCCGGCCTCGGTGCCGCCGCCGGCGGCGTCGAGCGCGTCGGCCGCCGCGTCGAGGGAGTCGGCCAGGTCCAGCGCCGCCGACAGGGACTCGCCGATGCCGGCGACCAGAGCCCTCGCCCGGCGTGAACCCGACACCACGACCTCCATCACCTGACTGTCCACGAATAGCCCGCGCGTGTGGGCGTTTTCCCGTGACCGCGGTGACTTACGCCATTCTGACGCTACCGGAGTCGGCCGGGGGGAGGGTGGGAGCGGTCGGGCGTGTTTTCCGGGGCCGGACCTGAGCCCGTCGGCCGGCCGGGCCCTGTTCAGCCGGTTATGTTCAGCCGGTCATGTTCAGCTGGTCACGCGGCGGTAGGTGCGGACCGACAGCGGCACAAACACGAGCAGGATCCCGGCGCACCAGGCCAGCGACTGCAGCAGGCTGGAGGTCACCGGGCCGCCCAGGAACAGCGATCGGACCGCGTCCACGGTGACGGTCACCGGCTGGTGGCGGGCCACCGACTGGAGCCAGCCGGGCATCGTCTGGACGGGGACGAACGCGGAGCTGGCGAACGTGAGCGGGAAAACCCAGATGAACCCGCCCGACTGGGCCGCCTCGGCCGAGGAGACCGCCATGCCGATCGTGGCCGAGATCCACGAGAAGGCGTAGGCGAACAGCAGCATCACCAGGAAGCCGGCGATCACCGCGAAGACCGTCGTGTCCCCGAAGCGGAAACCGACCGCCAGGCCCACCGCCAGCATGATCAGCACGATGAGGGTGTTGCGGACGATGTCGGCCAGCGTCCGCCCGCCCAGCAGCGCGCCGCGCGCCATCGGCAGCGAGCGGAACCGGTCGATCAGGCCGCGCTGGCGGTCCTCGGCCAGCCCGATGCCGGTGGTCATGGCCCCGAACACGATCGTCTGGACGAAGATCCCCGGCATCAGGAAGTCGGTGTAGGACAGGCCCGGGCCGACGTTGATCGCGCCACCGAAGACGTAGACGAACAGCAGGACGAACATCACCGGCTGGATCGTGGAGAAGATCAGCAGCTCGGGGATCCGCACCGTGTGGATCAGGTTGCGCCGGCAGACCACCCAGGTGTCGAGCAGCGTCCAGACGACTCGGCTGTGGGCCGCGACCGGCGGGGTCCAGCTCAGCGCGTCGGCGGCGGGCGGCGCGGCGGGAGCCGCCGCCGGGACCGCCGGCGTCGGCGGGCTAGCCGGGCTCGCCTGGCTCGCCTGGCTCATCGGGAACCGCCTTTCTCCGCCGCGACGGACGCCGCCACCGTGGCGGCGCTGTCGTCACCCGGACCGTCGTCACCCGCCGCGCCGCCAGCCGAACCGCCGTCGGCCGAACCGCCGTCGGGCCGGTGGCCGGTGAGGGTCAGGAACACGTCGTCCAGCGTCGGCCGGCGCAGCGCCAGGTCGGCCAGGCCCACCCCGGCGTCGTCGAGCGCGCGGATCAGGTCGGGCAGGATCCCGACCCCGTCGCGGGTGGGCGCGCTGGCCATCCGCGCCGCGGCGTCGACGGTGACCTCGCCGGCGGCGAAGCGCCCCAGCAGCCCGGCCGCCACCGCCAGGTCCTCCCCCGGTCGCACGACCAGCTCCAGGTGGCCGCCGCCGAGGCGGGCCTTCAGCTCGTCCGGGCTGCCCTCGGCGACCACCCGGCCGCCGTCGACCACCGAGATCCGGCTGGCCAGCCGGTCGGCCTCCTCCAGGTACTGGGTGGTGAGCAGGACGGTCGTCCCGCCCCGGACGAGGTCGCCGATCACATCCCACATCCCCTGGCGGCTGCGGGGGTCCAGGCCGGTGGTCGGCTCGTCCAGGAAGAGCATCGGCGGGGCGATGACGAGGCTCGCGGCCAGGTCGAGGCGGCGCCGCATGCCGCCGGAGTAGGTGTTGACCTGGCGGGAGGCCGCCTCGGTCAGCTCGAAACGGGCCAGCAGGTCCGCGGCCCGGGCCCGGGCGGCCTTGACCGGCAGGCGGTAGAGCCGGCCGAACATCTCCAGGTTCTCCAGGCCGGTCAGCCGCTCGTCGACGGCGGCGTTCTGCCCGGTGAGGCCGATGCGGGAGCGGAGTTCGTCCGCCTTGCGGGCGACGTCGAGACCGAGGACCTCGGCCCGGCCGCTGTCGGCCCGCAGCAGGGTGGTCAGGATGCGCACGGCCGTCGTCTTGCCGGCCCCGTTGGGCCCGAGGACGGCATGGACCGTGCCGTGCGCCACCGTCAGGTCGAGTCCGGCGAGTGCCTGGGTGCGGCCGTACCGCTTGCGGATGTCCTCGGCGAGGATCGCGGGCTGATCGGTCACCCGCCAATTATGACAATCGTCCGGGCGGGTGACGACGGGCGTCGGGGCGGACGGGGCGGGGACGGCTGGTCAGGCCGTGCTGCGGCGCCGGCGCCGGGTGGCCAGCTCGTCGCCCGGGTGGCTGGCCGGCGGGTCGCCGATCCGCTCGGCCGGCATGGCCGCCAGCTGGCCGCGCATGTCCTCGACGGTGCGGCCCACCGCGATCGCGAACACGCCCTGGCCGCCGCTGACCAGATCGATCACCTCGTCGTTCGAGGTGCACTGGTAGACGCTCGAACCGTCACTGATCAGCGTCACCCGGGCCAGGTCCTCGATGCCCCGGCTGCGCAGGCATGACACGGCGGCCCGGATGTTCTGCAGCGACACCCCGGCCTCCAGCAGCTTGCGGACCACGCGCAGGACCAGGATGTCGCGGAAGGAGTATAGGCGCTGGCTGCCCGACCCGGTGGCGCCGCGCACGCTCGGGACGACCAGGCCGGTCCGGGCCCAGTAGTCCAGCTGCCGGTAGGTGATGCCGGCCGCCGAGCAAGCCGTCGGCCCCCGGTACCCGACGTCCTCGCCCGGAGGCTGGGGAAGCTGGTCTGGAAAGAGCTGGCCTTGCTCGATCATCGTCGTCCGCTCGTCGCTGTCGACATTCCGACCCGCTGCCGGCCCCCACCGGTCGCCGATCGCCGGCCACCGTCGGGGCCGCACACCACTTGACGGTAGAGACGATTCGGCCCGCCATCAACGATCACGAACGGCGTGTCCGCCATCAGTGGGGATATTACGGACAATGACGGCGCAAGTTGTCCGGCGATCCGGCTGGCGGGATCATGGCGAACCCCCCGTTCGGGGTATTCGGGACCACCGCCCGCGCGCGGAAACCGGCACATTCGGGGCGGATCATGAGCCCGGTGTGTTGAAGTCCTCCGGTGAGATCGTGTCCAGGAACTCGCGGAACTTCTCCAGCTCGGACTCCCGCTCCTGCTCCTGCTCCTCCGGTACGGTGATGCCGGCCTCGGCCAGCACGGCCTCCTCGCCGTAGACGGGGGCCCCCATCCGCATGGCCAGGGCGATCGCGTCCGACGGGCGGGCGGAGACCTCGACGCCGTTGCCGAACACCAGCGTCGCGAAGAAGACCCCGTCCTGCAGGTCGGTGATCGTGACCCGGGTCAGCTCGGTCCGCAGCGCCCGCAGCACGTCCCGCATCAGGTCGTGGGTCATCGGGCGCGCGGTGGTGATCCCCTCCTGGGCGAAGGCGATGGCGGTGGCCTCCACCGCGCCGATCCAGATCGGGAGGTAGCGCTCACCGCCGACCTCCTTCAACAGCACGATCGGCTGCTTCGACGGAAGCTCTACCCGCACCCCGACGATGTCCAGCCGATGCACCGATCTACCTCCTCGCGCGGGTGTGGCACGGCGGAGAGTTCCCGGCCGCGACCGCGGACCCCCGCCAGACAGTATCTCCGGGTTGCCGCCGCCGTCAGCGTGCCCCGTCGTTACTGGCCCGTTCCGTTTCCGTCGGTGGGCACCGCCAGGTTGCCGGCCGTCCACCTATTCTGCTGCTCGTCAGCCCGCCGCGTCGCGCCGCAGGCGCGCTCGCAGCAGGGCGGCGTGCAGCCGGACGGTCAGCCCGGCCAGCTCCTCGGCGGTGTCGGTGGCCCGCGCCGCGCCGGGCGTTGTCCGCTGATGGCGCAACGGCGCGGTCACCTGCTCGATGAGGCCGGCCTCCCGGTCGGCGGCGGCCTTGGCCGGGCGCAGGTGGCGCGCCTGGACCCCGTAGGCCCGCATCCGCGCGAACAGCCGGGCCACGACGAGCGCGTCGCCGTCGAAGTAGGCGGCCCCGGCCCGGCCGGCCAGCAGGCCGCACTCCTCCAGCTCGACCAGCTCGGCCTCGGTGATCTCGGCCATGGCCAGCAGCTCGCGGCGCGACAGCCGCATCCGGCCGTCCGAGCCGATCAACGCCTCGAGGTCGGTGGGCGGGCTGGGCTCCAGCCGGCGCGGACCGGGACGCCGCGCCCCGCCCTCGCCGCGGTCGAGCGACTCCAGCTCGGCGCGGATCACCTTCAGCGGAAGATGGCGGTCACGCTGCGCACCGAGAATGTAACGCAGCCGGTCGACGTCGGTCGCCGAGTAGTGCCGGTAGTTTGACGGGGTGCGGGCCGGCTGGAGCAGGCCCTCCGCCTCCAGATAGCGGATCTTCGACAGGCTGACGTCCGGGAACGCCTCCCGGACGCTGTCGAGGACCTCACCGATCGTCAGGCCCTTCTCGCCGGCCCGCTCCCCGGCTCCGGCGCGGACCGGCCGCTCCGGGCGGCGCGCGGGCGGCTGGTCGTGCGACGGGCGCGGGGCCGGCCAGCCGTCAAGCGCCTCACGGCGCGCGGCGTAGCCGCCCGTCATGCCGGTTCCCTCCCAGGGCTTCTCACCGGCCCACCGGCTCGCTCCGTCGCTCGCGCGCTCCTCACGCTCACAGGCCCACTGGTTCGCTCCGTCGCTCGCGCACTCCGGCGGGCCGCTCGTTCCCCGCGGCCCACCTCCGCTTGCTCGCTCCTCACGCTCACAGGGGTCCCCCGCCCCCGGCCGGCTCCAGCGAGCTGGTCAGGAACACCAGCCGGAACTTGCCGATCTGGACCTCGTCGCCGCTGGAGAGCTCGGCCGAGTCGATACGCTCCCGGTTGAGGTAGGTCCCGTTGAGGCTGCCCACGTCACGCACGGTGAAGCTGGTGCTGTACGGCGAGCGGTGGAACTCCGCGTGCCGGCGGGAGACGGTGACGTCGTCGAGGAAGATGTCGCTGTCGGGATGCCGGCCGGCCGTGGTCAGCTCCGAGTCCAGCAGGAAGCGGCTGCCCGCGTTCGGGCCCCGCTTCACCACCAGCAGCGCCGAGCCGGGCGGCAGCGCCTCGACGGCGGCGACCGCGTCGCGCTCGGTGGAGTCATCGACGTGGTCGCCCTCGATGCCTTGCAGCGCCGCCGCCAGATTCAGCGTCGAGGTCTGCGGGTCAGCCTGGCGCTCCGCCGCGACCGGGTCACCCGGGCGCACCAGAGGACTCCCGCAACGGGCGCAGTAGAGCGCGTCGGGCGGGTTCTGCTGTCCGCACCTCGTGCAGAACACGGTCGCGTCTGCTTCCTGCCGGGTCACCGCGGGCGTGCCGGCCGATCGGGCCGTCCCGGTCGGGACGGCGGAACGTCTGTCGTCTCCCGCGCCGCCCCCACGGCGCCGGAGAAGGCGACGGCGAGATCTCGCGGTCACCGCTCGTCGACCCCCATCCCCCACGGGTGTCGGCTCGCGGCCGCACATCGCAGGCTAGTCCATCCAACCCACCGCGGGGAAAAGGGCGCGACACTCCCCCGACACACCAGCCCGCGACGGCGCGGACACCCGGAGAGTGGCGCCGCCGGACCGGGCCCGGCGGGACCGGTCGCGCGCCGGCTCGTGCTCAGTGTTGGATTAGCTTCATTGTTCTGGCATATTCTGCCATGTTCTGGCGTATCCTGTTCAGCTCTGGTCGGGTACCGAGCCGGCACGGGCGCGGAGTGCGTTGCCCGGGGCGCGCGGTCAGTGAGCGGACTCGACGTACTCCCGGTAGGCCGCCGCGTCGAGCAGCTCCGGCGCGTCGGCGTCGGCGTCGGCGTCGATCTCCAGCAGCCAGCCGTCCCCGTAGGGATCGGTGTTGACAAGCTCCGGAGTGGTGTCCACCACCTCGTTGCGGGCGGTGACACTGCCCGAGACCGGCGCGTAGACGTCGGAGACGCTCTTGGTCGACTCCACCTCGCCGAACGGCTGGCCCGCGCTGACCCGCTCGCCGACCTCGGGCAGCTGCACGAACACGATGTCGCCCAGCGCCTCCTGGGCGTAGGCCGTGATCCCGATCCGGACGGTGGAGCCGTCGATGCGGACCCACTCATGTTCCCTGGTGTACTTCAGGTCGTCCGGGTACACCGGCGGTCTCCTCACGGGTTCGGCGCGGGCGCGCGCGGGCGGGTCACCGGCGGCGCGCCCCGCGCTGGCTCGGGCGCCTGGGGTGGCTGGGGCGGCTCAGCCGGCGGGCTGAGCGTATCGGTGCCGCGGAAGCGACCGCAAAGCGCGTATGTCGACACGCGCGCTGACCTCGACGCCGGCGCTCGCGCCCGCCGCCGCGACCGCGTCGACGACACCGCCCGGGATACGCATCGCGGGCGCCAGCGTGGCCGGGTCGCCGATCACCAGCAGCCGGTAGGGCGCCCGCACCCGGGTACCGTCGACGGTCAGCCCGCCGCCGGGCGCGGCCACCACGTAGGACGAGGCGACCAGCCGTACCCCGGACAGCTCGATCGCCTCGGCTCCGGCGTCACGCAGCTCCTGGATCACATCGACCATGACCTCGGCGCCGAGGACCGCGGCCGGGTCGGAGATCGTCACGATGATCCCCGGGCCGCGGGCGGGGACCGTGCCGGCCAGCACGCCCAGCGCGTCGGCTCGGCGCCCGGCGTCCGGGCTGGCCGCGCTCGCCGCGCCGCCCGGCGCCGACGGGCTCGGGCCGGCGCCGTCCCGGCGGGCGATCTCGGCCCGCGGCCGGTCTCCCCGGGCGTCGAGGGTGTCGATCGAGCGGGCGATCTCGGCCTGGGTGGCGCCGCCCGGGCCCGCTCCGGCCGCCCGCACGGCCAGCGGCGCCGCGAACCCGGCGGCGGCCAGCAGGGCGAGCGCCGCCGCCGTCCAGCCCCCGCCCGCGCGGCGGCCGCCGGACCGGCCGCCCGGCTCGGCGGGCTCCTCGGGCCCGCCGGGCTCCTCGGACTCGGCGGGCTCGGCGGGCTCGGTGCCGGTGGCCACGCCGCCTACGCCTTGAACACGAGCCGGCGGATCGCGGCCGCGTTGGTGAAGATCCGGATACCGAACACGATCACGACCGCGGTGGTCAGCGCCCCGCCGACACCCAACCCGTCGCCGACGAACACCAGCAGCGCCGCCACGGCCGCGTTCCCGGCGAACGCCACCACGAACACCCGGTCGCTGAAGGTCCGCTCCAGCCCGGCCCGCGCGCCGCCGGCGACGGCGTCGACGGCCGCGATCACCAGGACGGGCAGATACGGCTCGAACCAGCCGGGAACCCCGGGACGGGCCAGCAGGCCGGCGGTGACGCCGACGGCCAGCGCGGTCAGCCCGGCCAGGGCGGTCAGCAGGTGCCTGCCCACGGCCCTCCTCCGGCTGAGACTCAGGGAATCCTCCGGGCCAGCGCCGGGAGGGTCAGCGTCGCCGCCGGGACCGTCAGCGACACCCGGAGCTGGCCGCTGGCCCGCACGCCCACGTCACCGTCGGCGAGCAGCCGGGCCCAGACCGGCGACGCGGACAGCGTAGTCTTCATCGCCGGGCCGGGGCCGATCGCGTCGATGGTGTAGGGCGAGGTGAGGGCGTGGAAGCCAACCAGGATCGCGGGCCCGGCGGCCCGGATCGCGCTGGTCGCGGTCAGCCGGACGCCGCCGACGGCGATCGCCTCCGCCCCGGCCGAGAAGAGGACGTCGACGATCTCGGCCAGGTCCCGGTCACGGACCGCCGATCCCGCGGTCGCGCCGGGCCGGGGCCCGGGCCCCGGCCCCAGCGCGGTCGGGTCGCTGACGAGGACGCGAAGGCCGGGGCCGTGCTCGGCCCGCCCGCCCGCCGCGGCCAGCGGATCGGCCCCGCCCGGCTCGGCGGCGGCCGATCCGCCGGCGCCGGCCGGGGCCGGCGCCGGGCCGGCGCCGGCGGCGCGGTTGCCCGCCGACCGCGCGTCGGCGGCCGCCGCGAGGATCGCCTCGGCCACGCGGGCATCCGCCGCGGCCCCCCGGCCCAGCACGACCAGAAGCGCGGCCAGCAGGCCGGCCACGGCCGCGGCGGCGGTCACGGCGATCCTCCGGCGACGCTCGCGGCCGGCGGCGGCCGTCCCGGCCGCGAGGCCTCGGGCGCTGGCGCGAGGCGCGATCCGAGGACTCGTCCGGTAGCCGGGCTCGGCGGCGTCGGCCGCGATCTGGGCCAGCGGCCCCGGCCAGTCGGGCCGGGCGCGCTCGCCCCCTACCTCGCTCCCCGGCGTCGGGGACGGTCCGCGCGATGCCGGCACCCGCCCATTGTCTCCGGATGGCGACCAGCGCGGAGGACCGGCGGGCCGACGCCGGCCGGGCGCCGGTCAGGGCCCGGTCGTCTCCCGCTCGACGACGTCGCTCCACCGGTCGAGCAGCGCGGCCGCCTTGCCGATCTCGTCGGCCTCGGCCCACAGGTGCGTGACGGCCTCGGCCGGGTCCGGCATGACCAGCAGCGACGACCCGTCCGGGGTCACCAGGCGGACCCCGTCGGTCGTGTCCACCCGGTAGCCCTCCAGGCCCTCGACGGCCTCCACCACCCGGCGCATCACCGTCCCCTTCGCCGACCAGGGCGTGGGCACCGAGCGGCGCAGCATCGAGACCTCGGGGATGCGGGCGTCGATCGCGGACAGCGTGAGCCGGGTCCGGGCGACCAGCCCGACGAGCTTGACGAAGGCGGCCAGCGCGTCGATTGTCGGCGCGAACTCGGGCACGATGAACCCGCCCCGGCCATCCGCCGCGAACACCACCCCGGGCTGGGCCGCGACCCGGGAGAGGTCCGAGCCCGACAGCGTCGTGCGCACCGTCGTCAGCCCGTGGAAGCGGGTCACCTGCTCGGCCACCCGGGTCGTGGTGACGGGGACGGCCGCCTCCGCGCCCCGGTTCTCGGCCGCGACCAGGTCGAGGAAGACCAGCAGCGCCCGTTCGTCGTCGATGCGCTCGCCCCGCTCGTCCACGATCGTGATGCGCTCGCCGGCGTGGTCGAAACGGACCCCGAACGCGGCCCGGGAGCTGGCCACCAGGGCGCCGAGCCGGTCCAGCGCGGCCGTGCGGGCCCGGGCGCCCGGCACGGACAGGGTGTCGTCGATGCCGCCGTTGACGGTCAGGACGTCGACCCCGAGCCGGCCCAGCAGGATGGGCAGGACGAGCGCGGCGGCGCCGCCGACCGTGTCGACGACGACCTTGAGGCCGGCCTCGGCCACCCCGGTCGTGTCCACCCGGTCGAGCAGGTCCTGGCTGTAGATGTCGGCGGTGCGGGCCGGGTTGCGCAGGTCGCCGATCTCGGCGGGGAAGGCCCGACGGAACTCCTGCCGGCTGTAGACCCGGTCGATCTTGCGCTGGGCGGCCGGGGAGAGGTCGCCGCCCTCCTCGTCCAGGAAGAGGATCTCGATGCGTTCGAGGTCGGCCGAGGCGGACCGGATGACGATGCCGCCAGCGGCGTCGGAGGTGCGCACGTCGAAGCGGGCGATCGGCATCGGCGCCAACTCGAGGTCGCGCACGTTGACGCCCGACGTGGTCAGCGCGCTGATCGCGGCCCGCTTCAAGGCCCGGGCCGAGCGGGTTCCGTCGCGGACGGTGGTGACGACCGAGCCCTTGGGCAGCGTCGTCGCGTACGCGCTGGCCAGCCGGACGGCGAGCTCGGGGGTGATCTCGACGTTCATGACGCCGGACACGCCGCGGGAGCCGAACAGGGACCGCTGCCCGCGCGACTCCCAGATGACGTTGGTGTTGACGACGGCGCCGGCCTCGATGGTCTTGAACGGGTAGACCATCACGTCATGGGAGACGAACGCCTCCTCCTCGATGACGCACTCGTCGCCGACGACGGCGCCCTCCTCGACCCGGGCCGCGCGCAGCACGTCGGTGCGCTTGCCGACGACGCAGCCGCGCAGGCTGGCCCGCGGGCCGATCAGCGCGCCGTCCTGCACGACGGCCCGGTGCAGGAACGCGCCCTGGCGGACGACGACGTTGCTGCCGACCACGGTGAACTCGCGCAGCTCGGCCCCGGCCTCGATCTTGGCGAAGTCGCCGATGACCAGCGGGCCCTTGAGGATGGCCTCGGGGTGGACGTCGGCGTCCTCGCCGACCCAGACGCCGGGCGAGACCTCGAAGCCGCCGATCTCGACGTCGACCTGCCGGCTGAGGACGTCGGCCTGGGCCCGCAGGTAGCCGCTGATCGTGCCGACGTCCTCCCAGTAGCCCTTGGCCACGTAGCCGTAGACGGGGGCGCCGGCGGCGAGCAGGCGGGGGAAGACGTCGGCCGACCAGTCGACCGCCTCACCGGCGGGGACGTAGTCGAGCACCTCGGGTTCCATCACGTAGATGCCGGTGTTGACGGTGTCGGAGAACACCTGGCCCCAGGTCGGCTTCTCCAGGAAGCGGGAGACCCGGCCGTCCTCGCCGGCGATGACGATGCCGAACTCCAGCGGGTCGGGCACCGACTTGAGCCCGACGGTGACCAGGGCGCCGCGCTCCCGGTGGTAGGCGACGAGGGCGGACAGGTCGATGTCGGTCAGGGCGTCGCCGCTGATCACCAGGAAGCGCTCGTCACGCAGGGCGTCCTCGGCGTTCTTGACGCTGCCGGCGGTGCCCAGCGGGGTGGTCTCGGTGGCGTAGGACAGGCTCATGCCCAGGTCGTCGCCGTCGCCGAAGTAGGTGCGGACCAGGCTGGCCAGGTACTGGACGGTGATGATCGTCTCGTCGAAGCCGTGCCGCTTGAGCAGCCGCAGCACGTGTTCCATGATCGGCCGGTTCGCCACCGGCAGGAGCGGCTTGGGCTGGTTGGCCGTCATCGGCCGCAACCGGGTGCCCTCGCCGCCGGCCATCACCACGGCCCTCACCGAGTCGCCCTCCCCTCGCGCCGCGCGCTCCACAGCCGTTGTACCTGAACGCCGTAGAGGATTCCCGACCACCAGTAGAGGGCCGTACCCCAGATCGCGAACGCCCACCCCACCGGGCGGGCGGCGGTGGCCAGCCAGGTGCCGCCGTCGGAGAGCAGCAGCAGGGGGAAGGCGTAGAGCAGGTTGAACGTGGCCGCCTTGCCCAGGTAGTGGACGGGGAGCGCCGGCCCGTACCCGAGCCGGGTCAGGACGGGGGGGATGAGCAGGAGCAGCGCGTCGCGGGCGAGCAGCAGCGCGGCCAGCCACCAGGGGACGATGCCGCGCAGGACCAGCGCGATGATCGTGGCCAGGATGTAGAGGCGGTCGGCCAGCGGGTCGAGCAGGGTGCCCAGGCGGCTGGTCTGGTTCAGCGCGCGGGCGAGTTTGCCGTCGAGGTAGTCGCTGACTCCGGCGAAGGCCAGCACACCGAAGGCGGCGCCGTTGGCCTTGGGACCCAGCGCCAGCCAGAGGAAGACCGGAACGCCGATCAGGCGCAGGGCGGAGAGCAGGTTCGGGATCGTCCAGACCGCGTCCGACGCCTCCCCCGGTGGTTGGCCCCGGCCCCCTCCGGTCGGCCCGCCGGCCCGGGCCGGGCCGTCGGCCGTAACGCTCACCCCTTCCACCCCTTCCCGCCGCCGCGGGCCTCCCGCGTCAGAACGCTTCGTTGGCTGACGCTAGTGGACCCGGCCGGCGGCGGGGAAAGGACACTCGCCACAGCGGCGGCGGGCGCGTGATCATGGCGAAGCCCCGTGCCTGGCGGCCGCCGGGGTAGCTCAGAGCACCCGGGTGGTGTAGTAGTGGGTCGTCCAGATCTTCTCGAGGGTGACGGTGCGGCCGGTCTGCGGGGCGCTCCAGATGTAGCCGTTCCCCGCGTAGATTGCGACATGCCAGATGTTGCCGGGCGTGCCGAAGAAGATCAGGTCACCGACCTGCTTCGCCGAGTTCGGGACGCTCGGGGTCGAGTCGAACTGCTCCTGAGCGGTCCGGGGCAGGCTACGGCCGAGCTGCTTGAACACGTACTGGACGAGGCCGGAGCAGTCGAACGCGTACGGTCCCGTGGCGCCGTAGACGTAGGGCTTGCCCTTCTGCAGCGAGGCCAGGTAGACGGCCTTGGAACCGATCGTGCTGCCCGGGATCACCACTGGGACGGACACCGAGCCGGAGCCCGAGCCGTCGGCGGCGACGCCACCGGCGACGGTGGCGCTGCCCGCGCCGCGCACGCTCACGGTCGCGGTCCCGCCCACGGCGGGGCGCAGCGCGTTCGTCCCGTCGAACACCGCGGTGATCGTCGTCGTGGACAGGAGGCGAGCGCTGATGTGGGCGGTGCCGCTGGAGTCGGTCTGCAGGGTGGCCGTGGTGATCCAGCGGGGGCCGTCCTGCATGGCGATGCGGATGGTCTGGCCGCCGAGGGCCTGCCCGCCCGCCTCGGTCGCCCGGACGGTGAACATCACCTGGCCGTTCGGCGTGACCGACGTCTGGTCCGCGCTGACCTGCAGGGACGTGAACACGGGCGTGGCGGCGCCGCCGATGCGGGCGTTCAGGGACGCCTGGGCGCCCTCGCCACCGCCGCTCGCGATCAGCGAGGCGCTGTCGATCGCGGTCGGCTCGGGGTTGTTGCCGACGTGCGGCAGCGTCGCGGCGAAGGCGGCGGTGGAGGCGGCCAGCGTGCCGGTGGTGACGGCGGCGATGGTCGCGGCGCGGCGCGACGGCATGCCGGGACGGCCGCTCCGGCTGGCACGCCGCACGCCGCCGCGACCCGCGGCGCGGCCGCGGGCGCCGGGGCTGGCCGAGCCTGCCTCGCCGCCGGCCGGGCCGGCCGGGCCGGCCTGGTCGGGCGCGCCGTCTCTGGTCGTCGATGCCGCGCGGCCCGCCGCGCCGCCTCGGCTGGCGGAACCAGCCTGGCCGACCGCGCGGACGGGGGCGCGGTGCCCGCCGCGGTGGCCCGGCTGGCTTGTCCCGGCGCCACCGGCGCTACCGGTGCCGCCAGCGGTACCGCCGCTGCCGGCGCTGTGGCGACCGGGGGCATGGCCGGTCAGCGGTTCGAGTGCGTCGCGTGAGGTGGCCGCGTCGTGGCGGCGCGCGGCGCCGGTGTCCGGTCCCGGCGGGACCGGACCGGGCGCGGTTCGGCCCCGCCCAGCGCGGCGGCGGTCGGCGTCCTCAGGCGCGGCGGGGTACGGGGCGGCGGCACCCGGGCCGGGATACCCGCTGGCCCGGTCTCGCGCGGCGGGATCACGCGGGTAGGGCGCGGGCGACGGCATGGGGCGTCCCGGCATCGCCTGACGCTGCTCGGGCCGGCGCGGGGCCGCGCCGGGCCGGACGGAATCGGCGCGGTCGGCACCGTGGTGGCCGAGATCGTGGTGGCCGAGATCGTGGCGGTCGAGACCGTGCCGGCTGGCGTCATGCCGGCTGGCATCGCGTCGGTCCGCGCGCTGGCGGTCCGGGGTCTGGCGGTCCGCCGCCGGCCGGCCAGCGCTGTTCCGGCCAGCGCTGTTCCGGCCAGACTCGGAGGCGCCGCGCGCGGCGCCGCCACCGGTGTCACGGCCGTCGTCGTCAGGGCCGGTCCCCATCCGGCCGGGGCCGTTGCCGGGGGCACCCGCTCGACGCGGCCCGGTCGCGGGGCCGTTCGGGCCGGGCTGGCGCGGATCGCTCCACTGTTCCCGAGGCGGCGCGTCACGGTGGGCACCCGAGGGCAGGGGTCGCCGGTTCGTACGCTGTGCCCGCTCCTGGAGGTCCTGGAGCGGCACGGTGCCACGTGGGGCCAACGCTGGTCCTTCCCGCGCGCATACAGCCCCCCGGCGGCCGTCGACTTCGACGTGGGCCCGCCGCCACCGCTCCCACCCCACTTGTCGGAGGGTGCATCGGGCCGGAGGTGGGATTCAGCGCGTCGACCCGACGCTTCACAGCTGCGTGCGACGTTCAGATGTGCCACGGAGATCCGTGCTGGAAGAACGATAGCGGGTACTGATCGGACGAAGACAAACACGTCAACCACAACGGTCGGACACGCTTGATCGGTACTTATGGGGGATACGGCTGCTGGCTTGAGAAAGGCCTGCGGTTGGGAAGATGGTTACCTGAACGCCACCATTCGGACATGCCGCCGACTCACTCGCGCCCCGGGGCCGGGATCGCCGCGGGCCCGGTCGCTCTGGGCGGGAACCGCTCCGGCCTGGGGCCGGCCCATCCGCTCGGCTCCCGCCGGTGTGGGCGCCGAGGTGGGCACAGGGCGGGGACGGCGGCGGCGCTCAGACCGAGCGGCGGTCGGTGACCCGGTGGAGAACCTCGGGCAGGGCTCCGGAGTGGACGAGGGTGAGCGCCCGGGTCGCCCGGGTCAACGCCACATAGAGGTCGGCGTGACCTCGTCCGGCCCCTTCGATGAGCGCGGCGGGCTCGACCACGACGACCGCGTCGAACTCGAGACCCTTGGCCTGCCCGACGGTGAGGACGGCGACCCGCGCGTCGAGCTCGTCGATCCCCGGCGGCGCCAGTTCCGGCGCCAGTTCGCGCAGGCATCGGCGCACCGCGTCGGCCAGACCGGGGTCCTGCCCGGGCCCGGTGGGATCGTCGGCCAGACCGGGGATCGTCACGGCGTCCCATCCGGTGGCGGCGCCGCGCGCCGGACCGGCCGGCGGGCTGGGAACGGCCCCCGGACCGGCCGGCGGGTCGGGGACGATCACCGCGACCCGGCCGTCGCTCACCCCGGCCGCCTCCCGGACGGCCACCTCGGCTACCGCCCTGGCCAGTTCACCCACGCCGACTTCACCCGCGCCTCCGTCGTCCGGGCCTCCGACACGCAGGGCGAGCGGCGGCCGGCCGCCGGAGCGGGCCGAGCGCGGCGCCGTCGCCGCCGGCAGGTACGCGGCGAGCACGTCCGCCGCGACGTCCATGATCTCGGCCGGTGTGCGGTAGTTGACCGTGAGCCGCTGGACCGACCAGTGGTCCCGCGCCGCCGGGCCGAGGGCCCGCTCCCAGGTCGTCGCGGCCGCCGGGCCGGAGGCCTGGGCCAGGTCCCCGACCAGGGTTGCCGAGCGGGTCGGGCAGCGCCGCCACAGCAGGCGCCAGAGCATCGGTGAGACCTCCTGGGCCTCGTCGACGATGAGGTGGCCGTACACCCAGCTCCGGTCGCCTTCGGCCGCCTCGGCGACTTCGCGCCGGCGGCGGGCGACGGCGAAGCGGTCAGCGAGCTGGGCGCCCTCGACCAGCCCGGCCAGCTCCGCCTCCTCGTCCATGATCTCGGTCGCGCCGAAACCGGCGAGGACCTCGTCGGCGTAGGCCCGTTCCGCCCGGCGCTCGCGCTCGGCCCGGGCGGCCGCCGCCAGCGCCGCCTCCTCGTCCGGGTCGCCGAGCAACTCAGCCGCCTCGTCGAGCAGGGGCACGTCGGCCGGTGTCCACGCGGCGCCGCGGGGCCGCCGCAGCCGGGCCTGGTCCGCCTTGCTGATCTTGTTGCCGGCGGCCTCGGCGAGGGCGGCCGGATTCGTGTAGAGCTCGAGGAGGAGGTCGGGCGCGGTCAGCCGGGGCCACAGCGCGTCGAGCGCGGCCCGCACCTCGGGATCGGCCCGCAGGTAGGCCATGATCTCGTCGCTCTCGCTGTCGTCGAGCAGGTTGCCCCGCAGGTTGGCCACCACCTGGTCGCGCAGCGCGACGAGCAGCTCCCGGGCGAAGACCCGCCGCGCGCCGTTGTGCGGGCGCCGGGACCGGCGGGCCCGCGTCCGGGCCGCCTCGATGACGGTCTGCCTCAGGTGCAGGACGTCGCCGTCGTGGTCGATCGAGACGCCGCCGCGCGGTGCCCGCTGGCGGCGGCGGACGGCGGCCGCGAGGACGTCGGCGAACGCGGCCCGGCCCTTGATCTCGGCGGTCTCCGGGTCCTCGGTGCCGGTGGCCGCCACGCCGGGGAAGAGCCGGCCCGGGGTCGCGAACACCACCCCGGTCTCGCCGAGCGAGGGCAGGACCGCCTCGATGTAGCGCAGAAAGACCGGGGTCGGGCCGACGACGAGCACGCCGGAGCGGGCCAGCCGCTCACGTTCGGTGTAGAGCAGGTAGGCCGCGCGGTGCAGTGCCACCGCGGTCTTCCCGGTCCCGGGACCGCCGTCCACGACCAGCACCTGCCGGGAGCCGGCGCGGATGATCCGGTCCTGTTCGGCCTGCAGCGTGGCGACGATGTCACCCATCCGCCCGGTCCGCGGCGCGCTGAGCGCGTCGGCGAGCGCGGTGTCGGAGCCGCCGACGCTCGGAGCCCCCGCGACGAGGACGTCGTCGGACAGGCCGACGATCTCCCGGCCTTTGGCCCGGAGATGGCGGCGTCGGACCAGGCCGCGGGGGTCGGCCAACGTCGCCTGGTAGAAGGCGGTCGCGACCGGCGCCCGCCAGTCGACCAGCAGAGGCGTCTGCTCGTCGTCGGACAGGCCGACCCGGCCGATGTAGGTTCTCGCGCCGCCCTCGTGGTCCATCGCGCCGAAGCAGAGTCGGCCTTCGGCCGCGTCCAGGGCGGCGAGGCGGTCGGTGTGGGCGACCGCGAACGCCTCCCGTTCGACGCGCCACTGCGGCGTCTCCGTACCGGCCGCCAGCAGCACGTCGCGCAGCTGGGCGCGGGTGGTCTCGCGTACCGTGTCCAACCGCTCGTAGAGCCGGTCCACGTAGGCCTGTTCCCGGGCCTGTTCGAGCGCGAACTCACTCGTGTGGGAAGTGGTCACGATCCCCCCGGGCGGCTCGGCGGTTCGACGGCGGCTGATGGAACCCCGCGGACGCGACTCGGTCGGCGGGACGGCGGTAGTTCCGCGCGGCAGTCCGCGTGGCCCACGCCCGCCCGGGACGTGAGGGCACGCCGCGGCCTGGTCACGTAGCCTTGACGCGACAGCGGCGGGATCCGGCGTTCCCGTGGGACCCGTGGGCGGCGGCCGCCTCGGGCGGGACTTGCCGGCATACCCGCTCCGGGCTACGCGGCTTTCCATCGTATCTGACCGATGACGAACGTCGGGCCGACGCGTGTTGCCCGCGCGGGCCAGGCCATCCGGGCCATCCGGTCAGCGCCCCCGTCCGCCACACAGCCCTCCTTCGCCCAGGCGCGCCGGTTCTGTCCGGATGCCCGAGGTGTCCGACCTCACCTGGGACCACCCGCGGTCGCCCAGCCGACACTCGGCCAGCCAAGCGCTCCGGCCGTATCCGCCGGCCCGAGGTAGAATGTTAGCTAGGCTAATAAAATGCCGGGCTCGTGGCCGGCGTGACGTACCGGCCGGGTCACGGGAAACCCCACCACCGGGCGGGATGCCAGGATGGTCCGCGGGCAGGATGGAGGCTGGCGGGAGACCGGCCGGCGCGTCGCCGTGAACGGCGCTGGCCGAGCGGTCCGGCCCGCGCAACCGGGGGCGGCCGAGGCGGCGCGCACATTCGACCGCCCGGATGAGAAGAGGAGACGATGGACAGCTTCGGTAGTACGGGCAAGCTCACGGTAGGCGACCGCGCCTACACCATTCACCGACTCGACGCGGTGCCCGGCGCGGACCGCCTGCCCTACAGCCTGCGCGTCCTGCTGGAGAACCTGCTGCGCACCGAGGACGGCGCGAACATCACCGAGAGCCACATCCGGGCTCTGGCTGGCTGGGACCCGCGCGCCGAGCCGAGCCAGGAGATCCAGTTCACCCCGGCTCGCGTGATCATGCAGGACTTCACCGGCGTACCCTGCGTGGTCGACCTCGCCGCGATGCGCGAGGCGATGGTCGCGCTGGGCGGTGACCCCGACAAGATCAATCCTCTCGCTCCGGCCGAGCTGGTCATCGACCACTCGATCATTGCCGACGTGTTCGGCCGGCCGGACGCCTTCGAGCTGAACGCCTCGCTGGAGTTCCAGCGCAACCGCGAGCGCTACCAGTTCCTCCGGTGGGGGCAGGTCGCGTTCGACAACTTCACGGTCGTGCCGCCGAACACCGGGATCGTGCACCAGGTCAACCTGGAGCATCTGGCCCGCGTGGTGTTCACCCGCCCGGGCACCGACGGCCTCGTCGCCTACCCCGACACCCTCGTCGGGACCGACAGTCACACCACGATGATCAACGGCCTGGGTGTCCTGGGGTGGGGTGTGGGCGGCATCGAGGCGGAGGCCGCGATGCTCGGCCAGCCCGTCAGCATGCTGATCCCCACCGTCGTCGGGTTCAAGCTGACCGGTGAGCTGCCCGCCGGGACGACCGCGACCGACCTGGTGCTCACCATCACCGAGATACTGCGCAAGCACGGTGTGGTCGGCCGGTTTGTGGAGTTCTACGGCGAAGGCGTGGCGAACGTCCCGCTGGCGAACCGCGCGACGATCGGCAACATGAGCCCGGAGTACGGCTCGACCTGCGCGATCTTCCCTGTTGACGAGGAGACGCTGCGCTACCTGCGCCTGACCGGACGACCGGCGGAGCAGATCGCCCTGGTCGAGGCCTACGCCAAGGAACAGGGCCTGTGGCACGACCCGTCCCGCGAGGCCGAGTACACGACCACCCTCGAGCTCGACCTGTCGACCATCGAGGCCTCGCTGGCCGGCCCCAAGCGCCCCCAGGACCGGATCCCGCTGCGGACGGCGAAGAGCGCGTTCCGGGTCGCGGTGGCCGACTACGCCCCGCCGCGCACGCCCGCGGCACTGGTCGACGGCGGCCTGGACGAGGCCGGCGACGAGTCGTTTCCCGCGTCCGACCCGGCCACGCCCTTCGCGGCGAAGGCCTCGGACGCCCCGGTCTCCTCGAACGGGGTGGCGGGCCCGCTCGACGGCCGGCCGTCGCGCCCGACCACCGTCACCATGAAGGACGGCACCTCGTTCGTCCTGGACCACGGCGCGGTCGCGATCGCGGCGATCACCTCCTGCACCAACACCTCGAACCCGCAGGTCATGGTGGGTGCCGCGCTGCTCGCGCGGAACGCGGTCGACCGTGGGCTGACCCGCAAGCCGTGGGTCAAGACCACCCTCGCGCCGGGGTCGAAGGTGGTCATGGACTACTACGAGCGGGCCGGGCTGATCCCCTACCTCGACAAGCTGGGCTTCAACCTGGTCGGCTACGGCTGCACCACCTGCATCGGCAACTCCGGCCCGCTCCCCGAGGAGATCAGCGCCGGGATCAACGAGGGCGATCTGGCGGTCACCTCCGTCCTGTCGGGCAACCGGAACTTCGAAGGCCGGATCAATCCCGACGTGAAGATGAACTACCTCGCGTCCCCGCCGCTGGTCGTCGCCTACGCTCTGGCCGGCACGATGGACGTGGATCTGACCGTCGACCCGCTCGGGACCGACACCACCGGGGCGCCCGTGTACCTGCGGGACATCTGGCCGTCGGAGGCCGAGGTGGCCGCCGTCGTCGGCGAGGCCATCAAGTCCGAGATGTACGCCAGCGACTACGCGGACCTCTCCGGCGACGAGCGGTGGCGGTCGCTGCCGACCGGCGAGGGCAGTGAGGTGTCGCGGACCTTCGACTGGGCGGCCGAGTCGACCTACGTCCGGCGGCCGCCGTACTTCGAGGGCATGCCGGCCCAGCCGGCGCCGCTCGTCGACATCGTCGGGGCCCGGGTCCTCGCCATGCTCGGGGACTCGGTCACGACCGACCACATCTCCCCGGCCGGATCGATCAAGAAGGATTCCCCGGCCGGCGTCTACCTGACCGAGCACGGAGTAGCCCCGGCCGACTTCAACTCCTACGGCTCGAGGCGCGGCAATCACGAGGTGATGATCCGGGGCACCTTCGCCAACATCCGGCTGCGTAACCGGTTGGCCCCCGGAACCGAGGGTGGTGTCACCCGCCACCTGCCCGACGGCGAGCAGATGGCGATCTACGACGCCGCCACCCGGTACGCGGGCGACGACGTTCCGCTGGTCGTGCTGGCGGGCAAGGAGTACGGCTCGGGCTCGTCGCGGGACTGGGCCGCGAAGGGCACCGCGCTGCTCGGTGTGCGCGCGGTGATCGCCGAGTCGTACGAGCGGATCCACCGTTCGAACCTCATCGGCATGGGAGTGCTTCCGCTCCAGTTCCCGGCCGGCGAGTCGATCGACTCGCTCGGTCTGACCGGGGAGGAGGAGTTCACCATCACCGGTCTGGGCTCGGTGGACGAAAAGACCCCGACGCTGACCGTGCGGGCCGGTGGCGTGACGTTCGATGCCGTCGTGCGCATCGACACTCCCGGCGAGGCGGACTACTACCGGCACGGCGGCATCCTGCCCTACGTGCTTCGGTCGCTGCTGGCCAACTGACCGACGCTGGTCCAGCCGCTCCAACGGCCGGTTCGGGTGGCCGCTCACGACGGGCGCCAGCCGAGCCGGCCGCGTTCCGCGCGGCTGGACGATCAGATCAGCGAGCCAGGCCCCGAGCATCCCCGCGAGGCCGGGGCGCCGCGGCGCGGCGCGGCCACCCCGCTCACCGCCGCGGCCGCCCCGGCGCCAGCGGCGGCGGCCGGCGCCCGGGCGTGTCACGGCCCTGCCTCCGCGAGTTCCCCGGTCTCGAGCGCCGAGCAGCCGGAACAGTGGATGTACAGGTGGCAGCTGTCGAGGCCACAGCCGATCATCCGGCCCGAGAGCCCGAGATGGACTCGTTCCATGTGGGTGAACCGCGAGCCCTTGATCAGGATCGCGCACACCCCGCCACCGTCGACGATCTTCCTCGTGTAGAGGTAGGCCTCCCGGGCGGAGTCGGCGTCCCAGACCCGCGCGGGGTCGAGGCCATGCTCGACCGCCGCCGCTCTGAGTTCCTCGCCCGCCGCGCCGACCGTGATGAGATCCGTCGCGGTCCGCGCCGCCTTCGCGCCGACAAGCCGATGCAGCCGCGCGGAATGGGCACCGAGCTCGCGCATCTCACCGATGACCGCGACGGCCCGCTCCGCGCGCACGGCGTCGAGGAGGTCGAGCGCGGCGAGGGTCGCGTCCGGGCTCGCGTTGTAGCTGTCGTCAAGGACGAGGAGGCTCGGAGTCAGACGCAGGAGGCTGGCCCGTCCCGGTGGCGCGGTGAATCCCTCCAGAGCGTCGACCGCCTCACCGACGTCGTCGCCACCGATGCGGGCTACCGCCACGGCGGCCAGGGCGGCGCGGACGAAGTGGTGGCCCGAGACACCGAGCTGGAACGGGAGCAGGCGGCCGTCGACGGCTATCGTGCCCCGGCTGCCGTGCTCGTCGACCGTCACGTCCAGGGCACGTATGTCGTTGTCCGGGCGGAAGCCGACCCGGGTCAGGACTGTCTGGCCCCGCCGCCGGCCCGCCGCCGTGGTGATGAGCAGCTCGTCGTCACCGTTGAGCACCCAGTCGCCGCCCGCCCGTACCCGCTCGAGCAGATCGGTCTTCTCCGTCGCCAGCTCGCGCTGGTCCGCGAAGTTGCCGATGTGCGCGAACCCGATGTTGGTGATCACACCGACGTCCGGTTCGACCAGGGCGGCCAGGTCATCGATCTCACCGCGGGCGTTGGTCCCGATCTCGGCGACGACGAAGGTGTGCTCGGGCTCCACCGCGCAGAGGGTGAGCGGAACCCCAAGATGGTTGTTGAAGCTGGCCTGGCTGGCGAGGACCGGGTGCCGCGCGCCGAGCACGTGGGTGATCATGTTCTTCGTCGTGGTCTTCCCCGCGCTGCCGGTGACGGCGACGACCGTCGCGCGGGAGGCGCGCCGCCGGGCTCGCCCCAGTTCACGCAGCGCCGCGGGAACATCGGGGACCTCGACGACCGTGAACCCATCCGGCAGGTCGCCGACCGAACGCGATACGACTGCCCCGGACGCCCCGCGTCTCGCCGCGTCGGCGACGAAGTCGTGGCCGTCACGGCCAACCCCGGGCAGGGCGAAGAACAGGTCGCCCGGCACGGCCTCCCGGGTGTTGATTATAACGCGGACGAAATCCGAGTGTCCGGACCGGACGACACGCCCACGAGTCGATTCTACTAGATCAGTCAGCTTCACTGTCACATCATCCCATTTCGGATGTCCAGGCCGGCACGAGATCCTCGCCCGCCGAATCCACTGGACGTAACGCTAACGTCGACATTGGATTCGGATCGCTCCGAAACACCTTCGGCCCGGAAGGTTCAGGCCGAAAGGTGGCGGCGCGAACAACGCTACCACGCGGCCCGGACACCACCCTCGGCGCGCGGATCCGCGACGAATTGGTCACCGACCGCGATCACGGTGTAGCGACTCCCCCGGCCGGACGGCGTTCGCCGGGCGCCCAGGGCGTAGGGGAGCCGGCCGCACCCCGTCTGACCGGCGTAAACGCCCAATCTTGCCGACCTGTCCCATCCGGGTGCTACATTTCTTCACGGCACCATCCAGCCGTCGCGCAATCCCGGATCGGCACGGGCTCCAGGTGTTCCTTAGCCCAACGCCGACGGATTACGACCGGCATCAGCCGCCAGTGGGCACACCGGACCCCCATCCGGACGTCCACCCCGTTCCCCGCGCTGATGGCGGCTCGTCTCCTCACCGCTGCCCGCTTTCATATATGCGATCGCGGGCTGGAAGACACAATCCGGAGCTGGTCTATGTCTGTTGGATCCATCCGCCTCACCCGTTGTCTCCTCTCCCGGTCGAGCCGTTGCCCGCGCTCGCCCTGGCCGCCGCGGAGAAGATTCCCCGGCGGAAGCAGCGCGGCGTGCGCCACGGGCCTCCGGACACGGAGTTTCACGGCGGCACCAGCTTCGACGAATTCGTTGATCGGGACGACCGCGCTGACTTGGGCTCCGCCGCGGAACCAGCTAACGTCGGGTGTCGGATGAGGATTTTACCGCTCAACGGGTCAGCAGCCACGGCCCCGGACGTCACCACCGCGGCCCGCGACATCGCGCGCACCGTCCACGCTCACCGTCCGGCCGTTCCATAGGGGCGGCGACACCGGGATTCCTGAGGCACCGCGGAATTCGGTGAGCCGTGGAGAAAGACCTTTGTCGCGATGCCGCTTGCGCCACGCCCGGGCCCACCCGGGACGACCACAGGCGGGTGCGCTCGGCTTCCAGCTCACCCGAAGACACTCGGCGACAGCGCCGAGAGCTGGAGTATCTCTGTGCCGCTCCTGCCCGGCCCGCCTCCCCTGCCTCGCGCTGGCGGTCCGGAGCGAGGCCACCGAGCAGCGGCACGGCTGGTACGGCGGACTCGGCCCGGCCGAGCGAGCAAGGATCGCCGGGCACATCGACGGAACGGACGTGCCCGCCCAGCAACCGGATCGTGCGGCCGAATCGGCCCGCCCGCGGGCGGCTGGCTGGCCCGTGGACGCGATTGCCCGCCATCCGCGCTGTTCGCGCCGAACAGTGCAGCGGTACCTGCACCCGCCCTCGGGCCACCCCGAGTGCGCTCCCCGGGAGTCCCTATGATCATTTTTGCCCGCGCCGCGGCGTCAACACTGTTGATTATCTTGTCGTCGCCGTCGAGAGCGCGGACCTGGCGATTTTGCGACACCACACCGGGCCGTGATGTACGCGTCGTATTTTCGCTAGACCGGCCCGCCTGGCTCGGATCAGGCTGGAGCCATGGCCACGAACGAGACGACGGGCGCCCGCCGACCGGGCGTGCCGGACGACGACACCGACCAGTTTCTCCGGGCGGTTCGTTCGCGGGATGCCCGCTTCGACGGCTGGTTCTTCGTCGCCGTGACCACCACCAGGATCTACTGCCGTCCCAGCTGCCCGGCGGTCACTCCGAAGGCGCGCAACATGCGCTTCTACCCGAGCGCGGCGGCGGCACAGCAGGCCGGTTTCCGGGCCTGCAAGCGCTGCCGGCCCGACGCCAGCCCCGGCTCACCCGAGTGGAACGTACGCGCGGACGTCGTCGGGCGGACCATGCGCCTGATCGCCGACGGGGTCGTCGACCGGGAAGGGGTTCCCGGCCTGGCCGCGCGGCTGGGCTACAGCGTCCGGCAGATCCAGCGGCACCTGCTCACCGAACTCGGCGCCGGCCCGCTCGCGCTCGCCCGCGCCCAGCGGGCACAGACCGCGCGCGTGCTCGTCGAGAACAGCGCGTTGTCGATGAGCGACATCGCGGCGGCCGCCGGTTTCGCCAGCATTCGGACGTTCAACGACACCGTGCGCGAGGTCTTCGCCCTCTCCCCCTCGGAGCTACGCAAGCGGGCGTTGGCGCGCGGGGGCGGGACCCTGAGCGGGCTGATCGTCCTGCGCCTGCCCTTCCGTCGCCCGTTGTGCCCGGACAACCTCTTCGGGCATCTCGTGGCGACCGCGATCCCCGGCGTGGAGGAATGGCGTACCGGCGCCTATCGGCGCACGCTCCGACTCCCCGGCGGACCCGGGATCGTCAGCCTCAGCCCGCGCGACGGCCACGTCCGCTGCGAGCTGTCGCTGAGCGATACCCGCGACCTGACCATCGCGATCAGCCGCTGCCGTCGGCTGCTCGACCTCGACGCCGATCCGGAGGCGGTCGACGCGGAGCTGGCGAACGACCCCGTTCTCGCGCCACTGATCAACAAGGCCCCCGGCCGGCGCGTCCCCCGGACAGTGGACGCGGAGGAGCTGGCGATTCGTGCCGTGATCGGGCAGCAGGTCTCCACCGCCGCGGCACGGACCCAGGCCGGAGGACTGGTCGAGGCCCTCGGCGAACCGGTCGACGATCCGCATGGGGGGCTGACCCACCTGTTTCCCTCGGCGGCCCGGGTTGCCGATGTCGACCACGCGCTGCTCCCGATGCCGGACTCCCGGCGCCGGACGTTGGTCGGCCTGGCCCGCGCGTTGGCGACCGGCCAGCTCGACCTCGGAACAGGCTGTGACTGGACGGCGGCTCGAGCGGGCCTGGGCGGGTTGGCGGGGATCGGCCCGTGGACGGTGGAGACGATCGCCATGCGCGGCCTCGGCGATCCCGACGCCTTCCCCGCGACCGACCTGGGCATACGACGAGCCGCGGCCGGATTAGGCCTGCCCGCGACGCCGGCGGCGCTCCAGCGCCGTACGCGGGCGTGGCGGCCGTGGCGCTCCTATGCCGCCCAGTACCTGCTGGCCACCACCAGCCACGCCGTCAACCGGATCCCGATCGGCCCGACCGCCTGACGGCGCGGGCCACGGCCGCGGCCGCGCGGACTGCCGCGAGCACAGGTACAGGTACAGGTACAGGCGAGATCATACGAGACGTCATCATCATGGAGCAGGAGAAAAACACGCCATGAGGACCACCGTTGTCCAGGACGCGCTGGCCGCGGCCCGCGCGCACACCGTGATCGACAGCCCGATCGGCCCGCTCACCCTGGTCGCGGCGAACGGGGTGCTGGCCGGCCTGTACATGGTCGATCACCGGCACCGGCCGGACGACGCGGCCTTCGGTCCCCGCGAGGCCGACCTGTTCGGGGAGGTGACCCGCCAGCTGGACGAGTACTTCGCGGGACGCCGGCGCGTCTTCGACGTGCCGCTCTCGATGAGCGGAACACCGTTCCAGACGCGTGTCTGGGCCGCCCTGCGCGACATCCCCTACGGCGAGACCCGCGGGTACGGCCAACTCGCCGCGAGCATCGGCCAGCCCAAGGCCTCCCGCGCGGTCGGGCTGGCGAACGGGCGCAACCCCATCAGCATCATCGTTCCGTGCCATCGTGTGATCGGGTCCACCGGCAAGATGACCGGCTACGGCGGCGGCCTCGAGCGGAAGGAGTATCTGCTGGCGCTGGAGCGTGGGCTGCCGATGCTGTGAGGGCGCGGCGGCGTGGGCCCTCCGGCCGCGAGATCCCGCCAATGCCAGGATGTGTCGGGTGGAGACCACGCCGGCCGTCGACGCCGCCTACGGATACGAAGACCTTGACGACGGCGCCGCGCGAGTCGCCAGCCGCCACTACTGGGACAGCGAGGCGGACGCCTACCAGCTGGAGCACGGCGAGTTCCTCGGCGACGCCGACTTCGTCTGGAGCCCCGAGGGCCTGCGGGAAGCCGACGCGCGCCTTCTCGGCGACGTGGCCGGACGGACCGTCCTGGAGGTCGGGTGCGGCGCCGCTCAGTGCTCGCGGTGGCTGACCAGCCAGGGGGCGCGACCGATCGCCTTCGACATGTCCTCCGGGCAGCTTCGCCAGGCGCGGATCAAGGAGGGCCGGACCGGAGTGGTCGTCCCGCTGGTGCAGGCGGACGCCACCCGCCTGCCCTTCGCCGACGCCTCCGTCGATCTGGCCTGTTCGGCCTTCGGCGCGGTTCCGTTCGTGGCCGAGCCGGCGGCGGTCATGCGGGAGGTCGCCCGGGTCCTGCGCCCGGGCGGGCGCTGGGTGTTCTCCACGACGCACCCGTTCGTCTGGTGCCTGCCCGACGAGCCGGACGAGGCCGGCATGCGGATCATTCACAGCTACTTCGATCGCAGGTCCTACACGGAACGGGAGGCGGACGGTACCCCGTCGTACGTCGAGACCCACCGGACGATCGGCGACCGGGTCCGGGACGTGGTTGCCGCCGGCCTGGAGCTCCTCGACATCGTCGAGCCCGAGTGGCCGGAGGGCGAGACCCGCGTGTGGGGGCAGTGGGGCCCGGTGCGTGGCCAGTACGTGCCGTCGACCTCGATCTTCGTCACCCGGCGCCCGGCCGGCTGACCGCCCGGTCCGCGCCCTCAGCCCGCCGCGGCGTCGGCGAGCGGCGCGTCGGCGAGCGGCGCGTCGGCGAGCGGCGCGTCGGCGGGCGGCGCGTCGGCGGGCGGCGCGTCGGCGGGCGAGGGAGGCGCCGCCCCGTCGGCAAGTGCCGCGTGCTCCACCTCGAGCAGCGACTCGGCGTGGCGTTCGGCCTCGAACGCCGCTGCTCCGCCCCGCACCCCGAACAGCCGTTTCGACACGACGAGGTACACCACGGCGGCGACGTTCACCACCAGCGCGAGGATCCGGAGCACGGTGATGCGTTCGGTGAGCTCGTAGATCTCGAGCGGGAGGAAGGCCGAGGTCGCGACCGCGGCGAAGTACTCACCCCAGCGCTTGAGCAGCCAGAGCCCGATCCCTTCGGCGATCTGGACCGCCGCGTACCCGAACAGCAGGACAGCGACAAGGAGCAGCGTCCGGGGCTCGGTGTGGATGAGATGCCGCAGGTGCTCGATCGTCGGCGAGTGGTCGAGATCCAGATGCAGGACGTCGGCCACCGGCCGGGCGGCGGGCACCGCGCGGTCGAACAGCTGCTGGACGTGGCCCTCCGCCCGGCGGAACCGGAGGATCGCGTAGCCGACCAGCACCATCAGGACGGCGCGGACCAGGCGTTCGACGGCGAGCAGGCGCAGAACGGTCGCGTCGCGCAGCGCCCGTCCACGCAGTAGTACCGGGGCGTCGGCCGCCGGTCCGCTCCCGGCCGGCTCACCGACGACGAAGTCGCCGCAGCGCAGGCAGCGCCACGCGGCGCCGGCTGTGGTCGTCACGGTCAGCCGCTGAGCCAGCGCCGCCTCGTCCGGGCGGTAGGTGGCATGCCCACGGCGGGAGCAGGCCCGCAGTTCCCAGTTCACCGGGTTGCCCCCCGCCTGCTCACCGCGGCCGTTGGCCGATCACGGTCAGGATCACACGATGCTGGCACCGGCCCAGTCTGGCAGCCCGGCCCGCGTGCCGGCCCGGCGGCGACCGGAAGCCGACATCCGGGCGGGAGGGACGCGAACCGGGCCGGCGCGAACCGGGCGCCGACGGGCTGCGCGGGAGCGGACGGAGCGGGAATGGACGGAGCGGGAGCGGACGAAGCGGGAGCGGACGAAGCGGGAGCGGACGGCGGGCAAGAGCGCGCGCTGGCCGAGGCCGGTTGACCCAGAAGCCCCCCGCGAGCGAGCGTGGAAGCCGTGAAGGTACGGATCGGTGTCGGCGTCGGCCCCGTCGACGACCTCGCTCAGTTCGACGGCCTGCTCGCCGGCCTGGAGCGGCGGGCGATCGACTCGCTGTGGCTCTCGGAGATCGTCTCGTCGCCGGCGCTCGATCCGCTCGTCGGCCTCGCGTACGCGGCCGCGCGGACCGACCGGCTGAAGCTGGGCACCGGGGTCTCGGTCCTGCCGGGGCGCAATCCGGTCCTGTTCGCCAAGGAGCTGGCCAGCCTGGCCGCGCTCGCTCCGGGGCGGATCCTGCCGAGCCTCGGGCTCGGTCCGGCCCTCCCCCGCGACCGAGCGGCCTACCCGGTCCCGGCCGGCCGGCGCGGGGACGTGTTCGACGAGGCACTCCAGGTCGTCCGGGCCCTGTTGCGGGAGCCGGTGGTCAGCTTCACCGGCGAGTTCTTCTCCTTCCAGGACATCAGCGTCGGGCCGCCGCCCGCCAAGCCGCTCGACATCTGGCTCGGCGGGTCGGCGCCGGCCGCGCTGCGGCGGGTGGGCCGCCTCGGTGACGGCTGGCTGGCCAGCCTGGTGGACCCGCGGCGCGCCGAGACTGGGATCGCCCAGATCACAGCCGCGGCCGACGAGGCCGGCCGGCGCATCGACGACGACCACTACGGGGTGAGCCTGCCGGTCGCGTTCGGCGAGGTGCCGGCGGCGCTGCGGGCCTCCATCGCCCGGCGCGACCCGACCGTGGCCGTCGACGAGACCGTCCCCGTCGGCTGGGCCGCCGCCCGCCGGCTCGTCGGCGACTACGTGTCCGCCGGGGTGACCAAGTTCGTGGTCCGGCCGGCCGCTCCGACCCGGGACTGGACGTCGTTCCTCGACGGGTTCGCCGAGCATCTGCTGCCGTTGGAGACCTGAGCCGCGGACCCCGCGTACGCCGGACGACCCAGGCGCCCAGGCCCGGCGGCCAGGCCCGGCGGCCAGGCCCGGCGGCCAGGCCCGGCGGCCAGGCCCGGCGGCCAGGCCCGGCGGCCAGGCCCGTTCAGGCGTTCTCGAGGAGCTCCGGCGAGACGCTGGCCTCGGTGTTCGGGATGCCGAGGGTGTTCGCGCGCTTGTCCGCCATGGCCAGCAGGCGCCGGATCCGCCCGGCCACGGCGTCCTTGGTCAGCGGCGGGTCGGCCAGGGCGCCGAGCTCCTCCAGGCTGGCCTGCGAGTGCTCCAGGCGCAGCCGGCCGGCGGCCAGCAGGTGGGACGGGGCGTCCTCGCCCAGGATCCGCAGCGCCGCCTGCACCCGGGCGCCGGCCGCGACGGCCGCGCGGGCCGAGCGGCGCAGGTTCGCGTCGTCGAAGTTGGCCAGCCGGTTGGCGGTGGCCCGCACCTCGCGGCGCATCCGCCGTTCCTCCCAGGCGAGCAGGCTGTCGTGCGCGCCGACGCGGGTGAGCAGCGCGGAGATCGCGTCGCCGTCGCGGACGACGACCCGGTCCACCCCGCGCACGTCCCGGCTCTTGGCCTGCACGCCGAGCCGGCGGGCCGCGCCGACCAGCGCGAGCGCGGCCTCCGGCCCGGGCGCGGTCACCTCCAGCGATGAGGAACGCCCCGGTTCGGTCAGTGACCCGTGGGCCAGGAACGCCCCCCGCCAGGCCGCCGCCGCGTCGCAGGACGAACCGGTCACGACCTGCGGCGGCAGCCCGCGCACGGGCCGGCCGCGCTGGTCGAGCAGGCCGGTGGAACGGGCGAGCTGCTCACCGTCCCGCTCGATCCGGACGATGTAACGGACGGATCTTCGCAGCCCGCCGGCGGCGAGAACGGCGATCGTCGACGGGAAGCCGAACACCTCGGTGATCTCCCGGCGCAGCCGGCGCGCCGCGGCGCCCGTGTCGAGCTCGGCCTCGACCACGATCCGGCCGGCGATGATGTGCAGACCGCCACCGAACCGGAGCAGGGCGGCCATCTCCGCCCGGCGGCAGCAGGGTTTCGCGACCCGCAGCCGGCTCAGCTCGTCCTTCACGGTGGCGGTCATCGCGGCCATACGGGATCAGTCCTGTCCTAGGTCGAACACGGCGCGGAAGGCCGCGGCGAGCGGAATGGGGTCATGTCGGGGCTGGCCCGGGACGGCCACGGGCGCGAGGTACAGGCGGGCCCCCAGGACGGCGGCGGCGCGCTCAAGCGCGTCCCGGCCGGCACTGGCCGGCGCCCCACCGAGCCGAGCGGCGCCGGACGGACCAGCGCCGGACGGACCAGCGCCGGACGACGCGGCGCCGGACGCGAGCACCCCCGGATCGGCGATGACGACGTCAAGCCGCAGGCCGGGGGCATGATCGGCGAGCACCCGCAGGTGGTCCTCCGGGGTGAAGCCGGCGGTCTCGCCCGGCTGCGGGGCCAGGTTGAGCACGAAGACCCGCCGGGCCCGCGCCGCGAGCACGTGCTTGACCATCTCCGGCACCAGCAGGTGGGGCAGCACGCTGGTGTAGAGCGAGCCGGGGCCGAGGACCAGCCAGTCCGCCTCGTCGACGGCCGCGACCGCCTCCGGGCAGGCGTCCGGTTCGGCCGGATGGACCCGCAGGTTCTCGACCGTCCCGGCGGTGGTGGCCACCGCGACCTGCCCGCGCACCTCCCGGGTGGCGGCGGGCCGGCCCGGGTCGAGGCCGGCGACCTCGGCGATGATGTCGATGCCGGCCGGGGACAGCGGCAGCACCCGGCCGGCCGCGCCGAGCAGGTCGGCCGCGAGGTCGAGCCCGGCGACGGCCGAGCCGCGCAGCTCGGCCAGCGCGGTCAGGACGAGGTTGCCGACCGCGTGCCCGGCCAGCGGCCCGGCGCCGCCGAAGCGGTACTGGAACAGCTCCGACCAGGCCCGCGGGGACGGTTCGGCGGCTGCCAGCGCCGCCAGCGCCATCCGCAGATCCCCCATCGGCAGCGCGCCCAGCTCGGCGCGCAGCCGGCCCGACGACCCACCGTCGTCACCGACGGTGACAACGGCGGTCAGGCGATCGGTGATCAGCCGCAGCGCGGCCAGCGACGCCGCGAGCCCGTGCCCCCCGCCGAAGGCGACGACCGCGGTGGTCGGCGAGCCGGCGGAATCCCGCTGACCAGCCTCCACCCCGGCCGGCCGGGTCCCGAGCTGGCCCGAGGACGGCGCGGACCGCTCGGGCGAACGCGGGGGCGTACCGATCACATTCTCAGAGTAACCGCTACCGGGCTGAGCGTGACGGGGAGCCGCGGGTTGACGGTCACCGCGGTTGCTCGCCGTCACTCGCGCCCCAGATCACGGTGGACGACGCGGACCCCGACGCCGTCGGCCGACAGGCGCCCGGCAAGCTGCTCGGCCACGGCGACGCTGCGGTGCTTCCCGCCGGTACAGCCGACGGCGAGGGTCAGGAATCGTTTGCCTTCACGCAGGTAGCCGGCGCCGACCAGCCGCAGCAGCGACGAGTACTGGTCGACGAACTCCCGCGCGGCGCTCTGGCCGAGCACGTAGTCGCGCACCTCCGGGTCAAGACCGGTCAGCGGCCGCAGCCGCTCGACCCAGTGCGGGTTGGGCAGGAAACGGCAGTCCGCCACGAGGTCGGCGTCGAGCGGCAGCCCGTACTTGAAGCCGAAGGAGACCACGGTCGCGATCAGGAGCTGCCCCGTCGTCGTCCCGAACGCGGCGTCGATCTTGGCCCGGAGCTCGTGGACGTTCAGTTCAGAGGTGTCGAGGACGAGGTCGGCCTCGCCGCGCAGCTCGGCCAGCAGCGCCCGCTCACGCGCGATGCCGTCGGTGACCCGGCCGTCGCCCTGCAGCGGGTGCGGCCGCCGGACGTGGTCGAAGCGGCGCACGAGCGTCTCGTCGCCCGCCTCCAGGAAGAGCACCCGGGGCCGGATGCCCGCCTCGCCCAGCGCCTTGAGCGCCGCCCGCAGGTCGGTGAAGAACGGCCGGCCGCGCACGTCGACGACGACGGCCACCCGGTCGACCGCGCCCCGGGAGCGGCGGCCGAGCTCGGCCATCGTCACCAGCAGCCCGGGCGGCAGGTTGTCGACCACGAACCAGCCGAGGTCCTCCAGGCACTTGGCCGCCGTGCTGCGGCCCGCTCCGGACAGGCCGGTGATGATGACGAGCTCGAGCGGACCTCCGCTCGCGGCGCCGCCGCCGGCCGGGGCCGGGCTCACGGAACCGGCGTCCCCGATGCCGCTGCTCACCGAGCCGCTGTTCACCGAGCCGCTGTTCACCGAGCCGCTGTTCACGGAGCCGGAGTTCACGGTGCACCTCTGGGCGGCGTGGTGCTCACGGGTGCCGTGGTGGCGGAACCCGAGGGCGGGGGCGGACCGGGCCGGGTGCCGCCTGGGTCGGACCCGGACGGCGCCGGCTCAATGATCTCGCCTGTGGCCGGGTCGACCGCGGGTGGGGGGTCCGTTGCGCCGCGCGCGTGACCCACGCCACTGGGTGACAGGGCGTCGAGAACGGCGTGGGCGGTACGTGGGCCGAAGCCGGGCAGCGCGGCGATCTCCTCCGCGCTGGCCGCCCGCACCTTGGCCACCGACCCGAACGCCCGCAGCAGCGCGGTCCGGCGCGCCTCGCCGAGGCCCGGGACGTCGTCGAGCGCGGAGCGGACCATCGACTTCGACCGCCGCTGCCGGTGGTAGGTGATCGCGAAGCGGTGCGCCTCGTCCCGCACGCGCTGGAGCAGGTACAGGGCCTCGCTCGTGCGCGGGAGGATGACGGGGTCCTCCGAGTCGGGCAGCCAGACCTCCTCCAGCCGCTTGGCCAGGCCGCACAGCGAGACCCCGCCCGGCCCGTCGGAGATCCCGAGAGCGTCCAGGGCCGAGCGGGCGGCGGCGACCTGCGGCTGGCCGCCGTCGACCATGACGAGGTTGGGTGGGTAGGCGAACTTGCGCGGGCGGCCAGTCTCCGGGTCGAGCGGACTCATCGCCCCCGTCACCGGCCCGCTCACCACCGGCCCGCCGGGCGCGGGCCCCTCCGGCGCGGGCCCCTCCGGCGCGGGCCCCTCCGGCGCGGGCCCCTCCGGCGCGGGCCCCTCCGGCGCGGGGGCCGCGCCCGGCCCGGCCGCGGGCACCTTCGCCGACTCGGCCAGGTAGCGGCTGAACCGGCGGGTGATCGTCTCGTACATGCTGGCCACGTCGTCCTGGCCCGCCACGCCCCTGATCGAGAAACGCCGGTACTCCGACTTGCGGGGCAGGCCGTCCTCGAACACGACCATGCTGGCCACGACGTCGCTGCCCTGGGTGTTGGAGATGTCGAAGCACTCGATGCGCAGCGGCGCGTCGGACAGGTCGAGCGCCTCGCGCAGCTCGTCGAGCGCCCGGCCGCGCGCGGTCAGGTCGCTGGCCCGCCGGGTCCGGTGCAGCGCGAAGGCCTGCTGGGCGTTCTTCTCGACCGTCTCCATCAGCGTCCGCTTGTCCCCCCGGCGCGGGACGCGGAGCTCGACCCGCGACCCGCGCAGCTCGCTGAGCAGCTCGGCGACGACGTCGGCGTCCGGAGGCAGCTCGGGCACCAGGACCTCACGGGGGATCTCGGCCTGGCCGCTGGCCCCGTCCGTCCCTCGACGGGGCCGACCGGGCCGCCCGGGCGGCCCGGGCCGCCCGGCGCGGGCCGCGTCGGCGGAGCCGGCGGGAGCGGGGGCCGCGGGCGCGGGCGCCACCGCCGGGGCGGGCGCCGTGACCGTCGCCGCGTCGAGGTACTCCTGCGTGAGGAACTGCTCGACGAGCTCCGGGGTCCCGACGTCCTCCAGCTTGTCGACGACCCAGCCGCGCTGGCCCCGGACCCGCCCGCCGCGGACGTAGAAGACCTGGACGGCCGCCTCCAGCTCGTCCTGGGCGAAGGCGATCACGTCCGCATCGGTGCCGTCGGGAAGGACCACGGCCTGCTTCTCGACCGCCCGGCGCAGCGCGCCGATGTCGTCGCGCAGCCGGGCGGCGCGCTCGTACTCCTGGGCGTCGGCGGCCTCGGTCATCTCCCGTTCGAGGCGGCGCAGATAGCGGCTGGTCTGGCCGGCCATGAAGTCGCAGAAGTCCTCGACGATGCGCCGGTGAGCGTCGGCGTCGACCCGGCCGACGCACGGCGCCGAGCACTTGTCGATGTAGCCGAGCAGGCAGGGCCGGCCTATCTGGGCCGCCCGCCGGAAGACGCCGGCGGAGCACGTCCGGGCCGGGAACACGCGCAGCAGCAGGTCGAGGGTCTCCCGGATGGCCCATGCGTGCGCGTACGGACCGAAGTAACGGACGCCCGCGCGCTTGGGACCGCGCATGACCTGCAGCCGCGGGAACTCCTCGTGCAGGGTCACGGCCAGGCTCGGGTAGCTCTTGTCGTCGCGGTAGCGGACGTTGAAACGCGGGTCGAACTCCTTGATCCAGGTGAACTCGAGCTGGAGCGCCTCGACCTCGGTGGAGACGACCGTCCACTCGACGGAGGCCGCCGTCGTCACCATGCGCTGAGTTCTTGGATGCAGCCCGTGGATGTCGGCGAAGTAGTTGGCCAGCCGTGAGCGCAGGCTCTTGGCCTTGCCGACATAGATGACGCGCCCGTGGGAGTCCCGGAACCGGTACACGCCAGGCGAGTCCGGGATCGAGCCCGGCGCGGGTCGGTAGGACGCCGGATCAGCCATGAAACGAGCCTACGGCGCGCCCGACCGCCCCAGCACTCCACGTTCACGTAGCCATTGCATCACGCTGCGCAAGCACCACCGACCGGGCCTACCGGCGGCCGGACGGAGCACGCCCACAGTCGCCGACAGGGCTCCGCGCCGCCGGGCGCGACCGTCCGGCACGACGTCTGGCCAGCGCGAACGCGCTTGAGGCGCGTTCTTCGTCCCCGTGATGTCATTCGGCTGTCCGGTTGATGTCAGGCGCCACGCAGGGCTGGCGTCCCAGGGGTTCGACTGCGACTCTTGACGAGAGGGCTGTGTCGAATCGGCCCGAATGGGACGCGACGGACGCGTACGACGGAGGCGGAGGATCACGTGCGGGCTGAGCAGGTCGTCGCCGAACTGGTGGTGGACGACGCGCAGGCGAACGGACGCCTCACCGTCCTGGAGCTGAGCTGGTCGAGCTCCCACCCGCTGGCCGTCGTGTTCACCATGATCTCCCGCCCGGACCACCCGGCGCTGCCAGGCGGCAGCTGGGTGGCCCCCCGCGACGTCGTGCGGGCGGGGCTGAGCAAGCCCGCCGGGAACCGGGACATCCGGCTCGAGCCGGCCGGCGAGGACCGGCTCCTGGTCCACCTGGCCGGCGCGGGCCGGCTGTCCGACGTCGAGCTGGACGCGGCCGCCACCCGCGGCTTCCTGGAGCGCACCGAGCGGGTCGTGCCGGCCGGGACCGAGATCGACGAAACCGAGCTGGACACGCTGCTGGCCGAGCTCCTCGGCGCCTGAGCGAACGGGCTCGTGACCGCTGGCCTGACGGGCCGCTGACCGCTGCGCGGACCGGCGCCAGACCTGGCCGGCCTGGGCCGGGTCGGCCGCGGGCGGGGCGGGGGCGGGCGGGGGCCCGGGGCGCTACCAGCCGCGGTCGCGCCACTCGCGCAGGTGCGGGCGCTCCGCGCCGAGCACGGTGTCGGCGCCGTGGCCGGGATAGATCCAGGTGCCGTCGGGCAGCGGCCCGAAGACCTTGCGCTCCAGGTCGTCCATGAGTGACGTGAACGCGTCCGGGTCGCCGAACGTGTTGCCCGGGCCACCGGGGAACAGGCAGTCGCCGGTGAAGAGGTGCGGGTGGGCCTCGCCGGCCAGGTCGGTCACCCGCCCGGAGTGGCCGGGAGACTGGGCGGAGCCCCCGGCCGCGGCGGGCGGCGGACCGGTGTAGAGCAGGGCGACCGAGCCCGGAGTGTGACCAACCAGGTGGATGACGCGCAGCGGCACCCGGCCCACCAGGATCTCGTCGCCGTCCTCGACCAGGCGGCGGGTGGGGACGCCGATGGCGGGCGCGTCAGCGGGATGGGCCACCGTCCGGGCGCCGGTGACCGCCACGACCCGGGCCAGCGCCTGGATGTGGTCGGCGTGGCGATGGCTGGTCACGACCGTGTCGAGCCCGCCGTCGCCGATCAGCTCGAGCAGCCGGTCGGCCTCGTTGGCCGCGTCGATGAGCAGCTGGGCGCCGGTCGCGGAACAGCGCAGCAGGTAGGCGTTGTTGTCCATGGGGCCGACGGCCACCTTGGTCACGGTGAGCGCGCCGAGGTCACGGGTCTGCGCGGGACCGCCGACGCGAACCGAGCCGGTGTAGCCGCCGTCTCCTCCGGCGGCCGCCTGAGGTGTGGTCACGTCGTCCCCCTCCGGCCCCGGCTCACCGGGGCGAATCCGGCCGGGGCGAGAACTGTCGGACCCCGTCCGTAGCATGGCTCTGTCCCTGTAGGTCCACGACACCCTGTACGACTACGACACCCCGCACGACTACGACACAACGGCGCGGCGGCGTCGTCAACCGGCCGGCGGTCCCGAACGCGGCCGGCCCAGTTCGGACCGACTGATCGATCCTGACAGAAGGGTGCCTCGATGGCCGACCGTCTGGTGGTCCGCGGCGCGCGGGAGCACAACCTGCGCGACGTCGAGCTGGACCTGCCGCGCGACGCCCTGATCGTGTTCACCGGGCTGTCCGGCTCGGGCAAGTCCAGCCTCGCCTTCGACACGATCTTCGCTGAGGGGCAGCGCCGGTACGTCGAGTCGCTCTCGGCCTACGCCCGGCAGTTCCTCGGGCAGATGGACAAGCCCGACGTCGACTTCATCGAGGGGCTCTCGCCGGCCGTCTCGATCGACCAGAAGTCGACCAACCGCAACCCCCGCTCGACGGTCGGGACGATCACCGAGGTCTACGACTACCTGCGCCTGCTGTTCGCCCGGGCCGGCGAGCCGCACTGCCCGCGCTGCGGCCGGCCGATCTCCCGGCAGACCCCCCAGCAGATAGTCGACCGGCTGCTCGAGCAGGCCGAGGGCACCCGTTTCCAGGTCCTGGCGCCGGTCGTGCGGGGCCGCAAGGGCGAGTACGTCGACCTGTTCGCCGACCTGCGGGCCAAGGGGTTCGCCCGGGCCCGGGTCGACGGCGAGGTGCTGCCGCTGAGCGAGACGCCGAAGCTGGCCAAGCAGCGCAAGCACACGATCGAGGTCGTGGTGGATCGGCTCGCGGTCAAGGACTCGGCCCGCCGGCGCCTCACCGACTCGGTCGAGACCGCGCTCGGCCTCGGCCAGGGCCTCGTGCTGATCGACTACGTCGACCGGGAGGCGGCCGATCCCGAGCGGGAGCGGATGTACTCCGAGCACCTGGCCTGCATGTACGACGACCTGTCGTTCGAGGAGCTGGAGCCGCGCTCGTTCTCGTTCAACTCGCCCTACGGCGCCTGCCCGGAGTGCACGGGGCTCGGCACCCGCAAGGAGGTCGACGCCGAGCTCGTCGTGCCCGACCCGACGCTGTCGCTGCGGGACGGCGCGGTCGCGCCCTGGGCCAGCGGGCACAACCGGGAGTACTTCGAGCGGCTGCTCTCGGCCCTGGCCAAGGACCTCGGGTTCCGGATGGACATCCCGTGGGAGGGGCTGCCCGAGCGGGCCCGCGACGCGGTGCTGCACGGCCGGGGCGACACCGAGGTCCAGGTCTCCTACACCAACCGCTACGGGCGCGAACGCTCGTATCACACGTCGTTCGAAGGCGTGATCTCCTTCCTCCAGCGCCGGCACAAGGAGGCCGACTCCGACACCAGCCGGGAGCGCTACGAGGGCTACATGCGTGATGTGCCCTGCCCGGTGTGCCGGGGCGCTCGGCTCAAGCCGGAGTCGCTGGCCGTCACCCTGGGTGGGCGCTCGATCGCCGAGGTGTCGGCGATGGCGATCGGCGAGTGCGCCGGCTTCCTGCGGGGGCTGGAGCTGACCGAGCGGCAGCGGACGATCGCCGGGCGGGTGCTCAAGGAGGTCGACGCCCGGCTGGCGTTCCTGCTGGACGTCGGCCTGGACTACCTGTCCCTCGACCGGGCGGCCGGGACGCTGGCCGGCGGCGAGGCGCAGCGCATCCGGCTGGCCACGCAGATCGGCTCCGGGCTGGTCGGCGTCCTCTACGTGCTGGACGAGCCGTCGATCGGCCTGCACCAGCGGGACAACCGCCGGCTCATCCAGACCCTGCTGCGGCTGCGGGACCTGGGCAACACGCTGATCGTCGTCGAGCACGACGAGGACACGATCCGGGCCAGCGACTGGGTGGTCGACATCGGCCCCGGCGCCGGCGAGCACGGCGGCAGGGTGGTCGTCTCGGGGCACCTGGACGAGCTGCTGGCCGCCGAGGAGTCGATGACCGGCGCCTACCTGTCACGGCGGCGGGAGATCCCGGTGCCCGACATCCGCCGCCAGCCGACGAAGGGGCGGGCGCTGACCGTGCACGGCGCCCGTGAGCACAACCTGCGCGACGTCACGGTGAGCTTCCCGCTCGGCTGTTTCGTCGCGGTCACCGGCGTGTCCGGGTCGGGCAAGTCGACGCTGGTCAACGACATCCTCGCGGCGGTGCTGGCGAACAAGCTCAACGGCGCCCGCGAGGTGCCGGGGCGGCACCGGACCGTCAGCGGCGTCGAGGCGCTCGACAAGGCCGTCCGGGTCGACCAGTCCCCCATCGGTCGGACGCCGCGGTCGAACCCGGCCACCTACACCGGGGTGTTCGACCACATCCGGCGGCTGTTCGCCGAGACGACCGAGGCCAAGGTGCGCGGCTACCTGCCCGGCCGGTTCTCGTTCAACGTCAAGGGTGGCCGGTGCGAGGCCTGCGCCGGCGACGGCACCATCAAGATCGAGATGAACTTCCTGCCGGACGTCTACGTCCCGTGCGAGGTCTGCCAGGGCGACCGGTACAACCGGGAGACCCTCGAGGTCCACTACAAGGGCAAGAGCATCGCCGAGGTGCTCAACATGCCGATCGAGGAGGCGGCCGAGTTCTTCGCCGCCGTCCCGGCCATCGCCCGGCACCTGCGCACGCTCAACGACGTTGGGCTGGGCTACGTCCGGCTCGGGCAGTCGGCGCCCACGCTCTCCGGCGGTGAGGCGCAGCGGGTGAAGCTGGCCTCCGAACTCCAGCGGCGCTCGACCGGGCGGACCGTCTACGTGCTGGACGAGCCGACCACCGGCCTGCACTTCGAGGACATCCGCAGGCTGCTCGGGGTGCTGGGACGGCTGGTCGACGCCGGCAACACCGTCATCGTCATCGAGCACAACCTCGACGTGATCAAGACCGCCGACTGGATCATCGACATGGGTCCGGAGGGCGGCTCCGGCGGCGGCCGGGTGGTGGCGGAGGGGTCACCGGAGGACGTGGCGGCGGTCGAGGAGAGCCACACCGCGGCGTTCCTGCGGGAAATCCTCGGCGACCGGGTGGAGGCCGCGTCGGGACGGGCGTTACGCGGGCGCGGGCGCGCGCTGGCCAAGGCCGCGGCGCGGTAGCGCCGCCGGTCACGGGAGCGACCGGACAGGGAGCGCCAGAGGGTGAAATGCCGGGGGGTGAAGAGCATGAACCTCAAGGAGTGGGCGAACGCGCGGGGAGTCGGATACTCGACCGCGCGCCGCTGCTTCCTTGAGGGCAAGTTGCCGGTACCTGCCCGCCGGGTCGGCGGCCTGATCCTGGTTGACCCGGCACCCGAGTCCGTGCCCGCCGGGCTGGTCGTGGTGTACGCCCGGGTGTCGTCCGCCGATCAGAAGCCCGACCTTGACCGGCAGGTCGCCCGCGTCACCATCTGGTGCGGTGAACGAAGCCTGCCGGTCGGCAGGGTCGTGACCGAGGTCGGCTCCGCGCTGAACGGCCATCACGGGAAGTTCCTCGCGCTGCTGCGCGACCCGGCTGTGACCACGATCGTCGTCGAGCACCGCGACAGGTTCGCCCGGTACGGAGCCGAGTACGTCGAGGCGGCTCTGTCCGCGCAGGGCCGCCGGCCGCTGGTCGTCGACCCGGCCGAGGCCGACGACGACCTGGTCGGCGAGATCACTGAGATCCTCACGTCGATGTGCGCCCGGCTGTACGGCCGCCGCGCGGCGGCGGACCGGGCCCGGCGCGCGGTCGCCGCCGCCACCGAGGCGGCCGAATGAAGACCTTGCGGGCGTACCGATTCGCGCTGGATCCGAACAACGCCCACCGTGCCGGTCCGCGGCGTCACGCGGGCGCGTCCCGGTTTGCCTACAACTGGGGTCTGGCGCTGGTGAAGGCCGCGCTCGCGCAGCGCGACGCGGAGACGTCCTACGGGCTGGCCGGTGACCTGCTCACGCCAGTGCCGTGGACGCTGCCCGCGCTGCGTCTGCGCTGGAACCGGGCCAAGAACGACGTCGCGCCATGGTGGGCGGAGTGTTCCAAGGAGGCATTCTCCGCCGGGTTGGATCAGTTGGCGCGGGCGTTGAAGAACTTCTCCGACTCACGGCGCGGGAAACGCAAGGGCCAGCGGGTCGGGTTCCCCCGGTTCAAGAAGCGCGGGAAGGCCCGCGACAGCTTCCGGTACACCACCGGCGCCTACGGCCCGGCCGACGATCGGCATGTGAAGCTGCCCCGGATCGGCCAGGTGAAGACCCACGAGCCGATGGGCGCCCTCACCGGCAAGCTAGTCGACGGGTCGGCGCGGCTGCTGGGCGCGACCGTGTCGAGGACCGCGGGCCGCTGGTTCGTGTCGTATACCGTCGAGGTCGACCGGGAGGTGTCCCTGGAACCGTCGGCACAGCAGCGGCGCGGCGGCCCGGTCGGTGTCGATCTGGGGGTGAAACACCTCGCTGTGTTCTCGACCGGCGAGACGGTCGCGAACCCGAAGCGTCTCGCCCGCTCCCAACGGAAGCTGCGGAAGGCGTCCCGGGCCTACTCCAGGTCGAAGCCGGGCAGCGCCGGCCGCCGCCAACGCGCCGCCCGGCTCGCACGTCTCCACGCCCGGATCGCGCACCAGCGCCGCGACGGCCTGCACAAGCTCACCACCCGGCTCGCCACGTCCCACCTCGTGGTGGTGGTTGAGGATCTCCACGTCGCGGGGATGGTCCGTAACCGGCGCCTCGCCCGCGCCGTTGCGGACACGGGCATGGCCGAGATCCGCCACCAGCTCGCCTACAAGACCGCCTGGTACGGCTCGCGGCTCGACGTCGCGAACCGCTGGTACCCAAGCTCCAAAACCTGCTCCGGCTGCGGCTGGCGAAACCCAAGCCTCACCCTGTCGGATCGTACGTTCCACTGCCAGCCGTGTGGGCTGGTGATCGACCGCGACGTGAACGCCGCGGTCAACCTGCGTAACCTCGTCGCCGCCAGTACATCGGAGACGGAAAACGCCCGTGGAGCCGACCGTAAGACCCGCGAGAGCGGGCGGGTGGCTGAGAAGCGGGAACCGGGCACGGCCACGGCCGGTCAGACCCGGGGTGCCCCACCGAAAGGTGAGGCGGCATGAACGACGCTATTGAGCGCACTCATGCAACGGTGACGTGCCACGAACCGATGAGCCAGGCGGCGGGAGAGCCATGCGGGAGAGCCACGATGCCGGGCTGGCCGGGAGGCGCGCGCGAGCGGCGGCGCGAACCCGGGCTGGCGTAAGTGGGCCGGACGCGGGAGCGGCCGCGTCGAGCGGTCTCGGGGCGCCCTTCCGCCTGCCCGCGGCGACGTTGTCCGGGTGGGCCACGCCGGCGGCCGGTCCGCCCGTCCACGTTGAGGTCTTCGGCCGGTCCGACGGACCGACGGTCGTGCTCGCCCACGGCTGGACCTGCTCGATCCCGTTCTGGGCGCCGGTCGTGAACGCCCTGGCCGGCGAGGCGCGGATCGTCGCCTACGACCTGCCCGGGCACGGGGCGAGCCCGGCGCCGGCCCACACGGGGTACACCACCGACGCGCTGGCCGACAGCCTGGCCGCCGTGGTCGAGGCCTACGTGCCCGACGGGGAGCGGGCGGTCATCGTCGGGCACAGCATGGGGGCGATGAGCCTGGTCGCGTTCGCCGGCCGCCATCCCGCGCCGCTGCGGGCCCGGGTGTCGGCGGCGGTGCTGGCCAGCACCGGCGTCGCGAACCTCGTCCTCGGTCTGCCCGTCCTGCCCAGCCTCCGCTGGGCCCGTGGGGTGAACCGGCGGATCACCGTCGCGGCGATGGCGTCCAGGCTGCCGCTCGGCCGTAGGTCCAGCCCCGCGAGCCGGGCGCTGATCCGGGCCCTGGCCCTGTCCCCCGGCGCGACCGCCGAGCAGGTCCGCTTCTGCGAGCGGATCATCCGGGCTTGCCCGCCCGCCGTGCGCGGCCGGTGGGGGCGCGTGCTGGCCCGGCTCGACCTGCGGGCGGACGTCCCGGCGCTGGCTGTGCCGACGGTCGTCATCAGCGGGACGGCCGACCGGATGACCCCGCCCCGGCGCTCCGACGTCATCGCGGCCGCGCTGCCCGACCTGACCGATCTCGTCCGGCTGCCCGGGGCCGGGCATATGACGCCGGTCGAGACGACCGACGCCGTCGTTGCCGCGATCCGGCGGCAGCTGGCCGGATCGCGCCTGGATGGTTTCAGCGGGTCGGACGGGCTGGACGGGCTGGCCGGGTCGGCACGCTCGGGTCGACGCCAGGCTGCTCCGGAGGGTGCCAGCCAGGACTGATTTCACGCGTTCGGCCCAGCGGGTTCCGCTGGCTCGCCGGTGGTGGATGTCAGAACGCGGGGAAGATGTCACGCTTGTCGGGTGCCGCCTGAACCGTCCCCGGCCGCCCTGTCCCCGGAGCAGGCGGCGGCGATCGCCGCGGTGATCGCCGCCGACCCGGCCGGTCCGTATGCCCCCGCCGCCCTCGACGCACTCGAGACGATCATCGCGATGCTCGGGCCCGACGGCGAGCGCCGGGTCACGGCCGCTCTGGCCGCCGGCCAGACCCCAGCCGGCCGGACCCCACCCGGCCGGACCCCAGCTGGTCGGACCCCGAGCGCCCGAACGCCCGCGGACCAGACGCCGGAGGCTCGGCGCCCAGGCCCGCGGGCGCTCGGCCCCCCGGCGGTGGAAGCGCTGATCGCGCTGGCCTACGCGCAACGCCGGGTCGTCCGCCTCGACTACGTCGACCGCGGCGGGCGGGCCACCGCCGACCGGCCGGTCGAGCCGCACGCCCTCGCCGTCGCCGGCGGGGTGAAGTACCTGCTCGCGTGGTGCCGGTGGCGGGGTGGCCCGCGTTGGTTCCGCTACGACCGCGTCACCTCGGTCGCCCTGTCCGACGAGCTGGTAGTCGAGGACCGCGACATCGTCGCGCTCTTCTCCGCCGGCCCGCCGGCCGCGACGGCCACCCGCTCCGGCCCGTCCGGCCCGTCCGGGAGAGCGGAACCGGACTGACCGCCGGGCCCGTCACCACCGGCCGAAGGGGCCGGAGGGCGCAGCAGCGACGCGGTCACGGAGGCGGCGAGGACGACGGCGATCACCGCGAGCGACACCCCGGTCGGGATGTGCGCCACCTCCGTGATGATCATCTTGACGCCGATGAAGGCAAGGATGATCGCGAGCCCGGTCCCGAGGTGGTGGAAGCGCTCCAGCATCCCGGCCAGCAGGAAGTACAGCGACCGCAGCCCCAGGATGGCCAGCGCGTTGCTGGAGTAGACCAGGAACGTCTCGTTCGTCACCGACAGCGCGGCCGGGACCGAGTCCACCGCGAACAGCACGTCGGCCGTCTCGATCGCGACCAGCACGGCCAGCAGCGGCGTGGCGACCAGCCGGCCGGCCTGGCGGAACAGGAAGCGGTGCCCGACGTAGTCGTCGGTGACCGGGACGATCCGGCGCAGGCCCCGCACCGCGACGTTGCGCCCCACGTCGACCTGCTCGTCCCCGCCGCGCAGCATCCGGACGGCGGTGAACAGCAGGAAGGCGCCAAAGACGTAGAGCATGAAGTCGAAGCTGTGCAGCAGCGCCGAGCCGGCGGCGATGAAGGCGAACCGCAGCACGAGCGCGCCGAGCACCCCGAAGAACAGGACGCGGTGCAGGAGGTGCTCGGGCACCTTGAAGTAGCTGAAGATCAGCGCAAAGACGAACAGGTTGTCGACCGACAGGCTCTTCTCCAGCAGCCAGGCGGACGTGTACTGGCCGGCCGCCGCCGATCCGCCCCAGATCCAGACGACACCGGCGAAGCCCAGGCCCAGGCCGACCCACAGCGCGCTCCACCGGGCCGCCTCCCGGAAGCCGATCACCGACTCGCGACGGTGGGCGAACAGGTCAATCGCCAGCACGACGATCACGCCGGCCAGGAACGCGATCCAGGCCCAGACGGGCACGTTCACATGAACTCCTTTCAGGGGAACCTACACGGAGAGATCAGATAGGCACGGTTGGTAGTCGTGACGGGGTAGTCGGAGGCGGGGCCCGGCCGTGCCCAGCGGGCGGCCTGGCGAACGGGTGGTCCGCCTGGCCGGTGGGTCCGACGTTCAGGCGCGCGGGACGGGTCAGACGTTCCAGGTGGGGTGGCGGGGCCGGCGCGCCCCGGCGACGGCGGCGTTGATGTCGAACGCCGTGACCATCCCGGCCAGGGCCGCGTCCGGCCCGTCGCCGTCGACGACGAGCGCGACCGGCGCCGGCTTGTCCGCCATCGCCTCCAGCAGCTCCCCGGCCGGATCGTCGGGGCGGGCGCGGGCCACCGCGCTCATCGGGATCATGACGTCCCGCACCCGGCGCAGGCCCCTGTCGTCCGGCGGGACGGCCAGCAGCTCCCGGACGGTCACTACGCCGATCAGAGTCCCGTCCAGGTCGCGGACGGCGAACACCCGGGCCGTGAGCATCGCCGCGACGCTCCCGAAGGGTCCGGCGCCTCCGAAGCCGGGGCTGGTCGACGGATCGCTCGCGCCGACGGCGCCGGGCTGGGCGGAGCCCGTTCCGAGCAGGCCCGCGCCGACCGGGTCGTCCCCGTCGGCCAGGGCCGCGTGCACGGTCCGCCAGCCGGCGATCACCGTCGGCGCCGCAGCCATCACGTCCCGGGTCAGCAGGCCGTCGAGCCGCCGCCGGGCCCGCAGCCGGCCCTGCTCCAGCCGGGAGGCGCTGACGGTCAGCCAGCCGAGCAGGACGGCCCACAGGCCGAGCAGGCCGACGGCGTAGATCGCGCCGATCCCGACCACGACCAGCGCCCAGCCGGTGATCACACCGGCCCGCGCGGTGGCCGAGTCGGCCCGCCAGCGGCTCGCGCCCCGGCGGATGAACGCGGCCCGCAGCAGCCGGCCGCCGGCCGAGCGCGGTGCGGGCAGCAGGTCGGTCACGGTCAGCAGCAGCACGAAGATCCCGACCCACAGCGCCGACTCGCCGGTCAGCGCGACCCGGCCCCCCGGCGCCAGCAGCCCGAAGGCGACGAGCGCGGCGCCGGCGAGCCCGGTCACCGCCAGGCCGGCCGCGGCGATCCGGCCGGCCACCAGCGGGTCGCCGACGGTGCCGCCGGCGCGCAGGCGGGGCCCGACGGCGGTGACGTCGATGGCGACGCGCTCGGCGCCGGCCCGGCGGGCGATCACGGCCCGCGCGCGCTCGGCCGCGTAGAGCACGCCGAACAGCAGGAGTGTGCCGGCCAGGCCGGCGGTGAGGTAGGCCAGCGACGAACGGTGGGGGACGGCGGCCGGCAGCGTCGCGACCGCGAGGAAGACGGTGACCAGCGCGGCGGACAGGTAGGCGCCCCGGGTGACCGTCACCGGTACCCGGGCGGCCGGGCCGGGGGTGCCCCGGCCGGGTGACGGGTCGGACGGTCTCGGCATCGGCCGTGACCGCGGGTCTCGGACTGACATGGCTGCCTCTCGCTACCTCTCGCGCTCTCGCGCTTGCGTGGGCCGCGCGGCTTCCCGCGCCGGCGTCCAGCCCAGGTGGGCTGGCCACCTCGCCCGGCCCGGCCGGCCGGCCAGGTGTGGTCGGCCGGCGGCCGGTGGGCTCGCGACGAACTTCCTCACCGGCCGGTCTGCCGGGGCGGCAAGGCCGCGTCGCGCGGGCGTCGTTGCCCGTTGACTCCAGCCTGCCCGGTGTTCGCTGCCGGAACACCGCGTTTTCCCGCCAGCTTGACGCGGCTTTTGTTGCCGAGATTCGGCAATAATGACCGGCGGGGGCCGACGTGGGGAGGTGGGCGCGGATGCCGGGCTCGGAAGTCGGCGCGACATCGGGCGCCGAGCGCGACCCGGGCGCCGGCGACGAACTGGACATCGGCGGCTATGACGGCGAGACCGCGCTGCCGGAGACCAGCCTGCGCCGGCTGCCCCGGGCGGCGGTGCTCGCCGCCGACGACGCCGGGCTGCACGCCGGGCTCCTCGGCGACTACCTGGAACTGCTGGACCGGGCGGCGGCCACCGGAGTCCGGGTGAGCGGGACCGAACGGGACCGCTTCCGCCGCCTCGGGCAGACGGCGGCGGAGACCGGCGCCTCGCTGCCCGCCCTGGTCGACCTCTACCTGTCGGCGACGTGGCGGGCCTGGCCGTCGCTCCCGGCGGTCCGCGGGGCCGGTCGGGATGGAGGGGCCGAGGGCACCGGAGGCGAGGCTCCCGCGGCGGCACTGGCCGTCGCGCGGACGCGCTCGGCGGCCTCCGCCGTCCTGCGGGCCGGCGACGAGGTCGTCGCCGCCGTCTGCGCCGGCTACGAGTCGGCGCGAGTGGCCCGGGCCCGGGCCGAGGAGGCGCTGCGCCGCGAGCTGGTCGACGACCTGCTGACCGGCTCGGGGGCGATCGGCCCGTTGCTGGAGCGGGCCGGCGGCTTTGGCCTGCGGCTGGAGGCTCCGCATCTGGTGGTCGTGGCCGGCGCGGACCGCAGATTCGTCGACGGGCGCGGCGTCGCCCGCGACGTGGAGCTCGCGCTGCGGGAGCCGGACGGCGACGTCCCCCTGGTGGCCACCAAGGACGGGCTGCTGGTCTGCGTGATCCCGGTGCGCGGCCCCGGCGTCGGCACGGGCGCCGGGCGGGACCGGGCCGACGAGCCGCGGGCGGCGCGGATCGTCGCCGACCGCCTGCGCCGGGAGCGGGGCCTGCGCTGGCGGCTGGGCGTGTCCCGGGCCCGCGGCGGCGCCGACGGTGTCCGCCTCGGCTACGAGGAGGCCCGCTCGGCGGTGGAGCTGGCCGAGCGGCTCGGCCGGGCCGAGACCGTCGTCCACGCCGACGACATGCTGATCTACACGGTGCTCGGGCGGGACCGGGAGCCGCTGGCCGAGCTGGTCGACCGGGTCCTGCGCCCGCTGCGGGCCGCCCGGGGCGGCGCCGGGCCGCTGCTGGCCACCCTGGAGGCCTACCTCGGCCGGGGCGCGGTGGTGCTGGCGGCCGCCCGCGACCTGCATCTGTCCCCCCGGGCGCTGACCTACCGGCTCGAGCGCGTCCGGGAGCTCACCGGCTTCGACCCGGCTCTACCCGACGACCGGTACGTCCTGCAGACGGCGCTGCTCGGCGCGCGCCTGCTCGGCTGGACCGGCGCGGACGCGGGTACCGGGCCCGGCTGAGGCGTCGCTACCCGGCGGGCGGGGCCGGTGCCGGCTTGGGCCCGCTGTTGCGCATGTTGACCAGCCGGCCCAGCAGGTCGAACCAGAACGGCGCGCCCAGCAGGAGCGCGAGCGTCGCGACCGCCCAGCCGAGGATCTTCAGCAGCCAGTCGCCGACCGTGTCCGGCACCCGGCGTGGCCCGTCGCCGCCCCAGCCGATCGGGAGATCGAGCGACGAGGTGTCGCGGACCGCGCGCGCCGCCTCGTCGGCCGCCGCGCTGACGTCACCGACGCTGGCCGGCCCGGCGGGCGCCGTCCCGCCGGAAGCCGGACCCGGCTGTCCCGCCGCCACCCGGTCCTGCGCGGTCGACACGACGACGTCGCGGACCGCGCGCTCGCTCCACAGCGTGCGCGTCACCGAGACGACGTCGAGGTTGCAGCCCACGACCAGGATCAGCGACCAGGCCAGGATGAACCGCTGCACCCGCCGCTTGTAGACGCCGGACAGGCGGTCCATCGTGTCGTCGTACCACTGGGCCAGGCCCTGCGCGATCTTGTCGACGTCGGCGCCGGCCCGGGCGACGATCGCCAGCAGCGCGTCCTTGAGCGGGGTGCCGTCGGGCAGCTTCGCGATCTCGGTGGCCAGCGGCGCGGCCGGGCCGGCCGGGGCCAGGGTCACCACCGCGGCGGCGGTGGTGCGCGCGGCGGCGTCCGTGGTCGGGATGGCCGCGGCCAGCGCCTGGGCGGTCGCCGGGGTCAGCTCGGCCGCGGCCGCCTGGTAGGCGGCGCGGGCGTCGTCGGGCAGCGTGGCCGGGTCGAGGTGGCGCAGCATCGCCCGGGCCGGCGGCTCCAGCAGCGCCATCACCCCGGTCGCGAACGCCTGGGACGGGATGTAGGACGGCATCCCGAGGACCCGGGCCCGCCGGACGGAACCGACGGCCGGCGACTGGCCGGTCATGGCGGGCGGCGGCGTCCCCGAGCCGGTCGAGCGCAGCGCGCGCAGCGGCCCGTTGAACAACCTGTCGGTGAGGCTCCCGCTGTCCGGGTCCTGGGGGCCGTCACCGCCGTCGAGCAACCGGCGGATCTCCTCCTCCAGGGAGCGGGCCCGCAGCCGCAGGACGGTCAGCACGGCCTCGTTGATCCGGGACACCGCCACACTGAAGACGGCGAACACGAGCGCGAGCCCGATCAGGACGTCCAGCACCGGTGAGTCGAACATCCGACTCCTTCACCCTGCCCGCCATCCCATATGGCGTGATCAGGGATCTTTATACCGTCTCGCCCCGAAGCGGCCAGAAGCCGTGCCGCTGCCCCGCCCCCGGCGTCTCCAGGCCGGGGCGGCACCGGCACCGGCACCGGCCCCGGCCTGGGCCTGGGCCTGGGATCCCGGCCTGGATCCCGGCGGTCAGGAGACGCCGGCCGCGTTCATGCCCCGCAGCTCCTTCTTCAGCTCGGCGATCTCGTCGCGCAGCCGGGCGGCCAGCTCGAACTGGAGCTCCCGGGCCGCCCCGTGCATCTGGTCGTCCAACTGGCGGATGAGCTCGGCCAGCTCGGCCTTCGGCATCCCGGCGAGCTCCGCCGCGTGCCGCCCGACGGCGTCGTCGCGCCGGCCGCCTCGCGAGGCCATGCCGGGCACCGGCGCCTTGCCCCGCGACTGCGTCCGCCCGGCCCCGCCGATCAGCTCGCCCTCGGCCGACTCGCGGACCAGGTCGTCGAGGATGTCGACGACCTTCTTGCGCAGCGGCTGGGGGTCGACCCCGCGCTCGGTGTTGTAGGCGATCTGCTTCTCCCGGCGGCGGTTGGTCTCCGAGATCGCCCGCTCCATCGACGGGGTGATCGAGTCGGCGTACATGTGGACCTGGCCCGACACGTGGCGCGCCGCCCGCCCGATCGTCTGGATCAGCGACTTGTCCGAGCGCAGGAAGCCCTCCTTGTCGGCGTCGAGGATGGCCACCAGCGACACCTCGGGCAGGTCGAGGCCCTCCCGCAGCAGGTTGATGCCGACCAGGACGTCGAAGTCGCCCCGCCGCAGGGCGGTCAGCAGCTCGATCCGGCGCAGCGTGTCGACCTCGCTGTGCAGGTAGCGGACCCGGATGCCGAGTTCCAGCAGGTAGTCGGTGAGGTCCTCGGCCATCTTCTTCGTCAGGGTGGTGACCAGCACCCGCTCGTCCCGCTCGGCCCGCTGCCGGATCTCGTGGACGAGGTCGTCGATCTGCCCCTTCGTCGGCTTGAGCACGATCTCCGGATCGACCAGGCCGGTCGGGCGGATGACCTGTTCGACGACGCCGGAGGAGCGGGAGAGCTCGTACGGGCCCGGGGTGGCCGACAGGTAGACGGTCTGGCCGATCCGCTCCAGGAACTCCTCCCAGCGCAGCGGCCGGTTGTCCATCGCGGAGGGCAGCCGGAAGCCGTGCTCGACCAGCGTCCGCTTCCGGGACATGTCGCCCTCGTACATGCCGCCGATCTGCGGGACGGTCTGGTGCGACTCGTCGATGACCAGCAGGAAGTCGTCGGGGAAGTAGTCGAGCAGCGTGTGCGGCGGGGTGCCCGGCCCGCGCCCGTCGATGTGGCGCGAGTAGTTCTCGATGCCGGAGCAGAACCCGACCTGGCGCATCATCTCGATGTCGTAGGACGTGCGCATCCGCAGCCGCTGCGCCTCCAGCAGCTTGCTCTGGCCCTCCAGCTCCGCCAGCCGGGTCTCCAGCTCCGCCTCGATGCCGGTGATCGCCCGCTCCATCCGCTCCGGCCCGGCCACGTAGTGGGTGGCCGGGAAGACGAAGATCTCCTCGGCCTCGCGGACGATCTCGCCGGTGAGCGGGTGCAGGTAGCTGAGCTTCTCGATCTCGTCGCCGAACATCTCGATCCGGACGGCCAGCTCCTCGTAGACGGGGAACACCTCGACGGTGTCGCCCCGGACCCGGAACGTGCCCCGGGTGAAGGCCAGGTCGTTGCGGGCGTACTGGACGTCGACGAACCGGCGCAGCAGCCTGTCCCGCTCGATCTCGTCGCCGACGCGCAGCCGGACCATCCGGTCGATGTACTCCTGCGGGGTGCCCAGGCCGTAGATGCAGCTCACGCTGGCCACCACGATGGTGTCCCGCCGGGTGAGCAGGTTCATCGTCGCCGAGTGGCGCAGCCGTTCGACCTCCTCGTTGATCGAGGAGTCCTTCTCGATGTAGGTGTCGGTCTGCGGGACGTAGGCCTCGGGCTGGTAGTAGTCGTAGTACGACACGAAGTACTCGACCGCGTTGCGCGGGAGCAGCTCGCGGAACTCGTTGGCCAGCTGCGCGGCCAGCGTCTTGTTCGGCGCCATGACCAGCGTCGGGCGCTGGAGGCGCTCGACCAGCCAGGCCGTCGTGGCCGACTTGCCGGTGCCGGTCGCCCCGAGCAGGACGACGTCGGACTCGCCGCCCTCGACCCGGCGGGCCAGGTCCTCGATGGCCGCCGGCTGGTCACCGGCCGGCGCGTAGTCCGAGACGACCTCGAACGGACGCATCGACCGTCGGACATCCGTGGTGGGGCGTTCGAACGTGGCGCTCATGCCGTCTAGAACACCACAGACCACCGACACGTTTCCGCGGCGGTGATCGGGGCGGTGATCGCGACGGCACCGCCCGGCCTGGTCAGCCCGAGGTGGGTGGCGGGGCGGGCAGGCCGGCCAGGGCCGCGTCGACCGCCGCCATCAGCTCGGCCCGCTCCAGCCCGAGGCCCATCAGCACCTCGAGGCCGCGGTTCTGCGCGATCAGCAGGTTGGCCAGCACGCACGGGGACGCCGCCGGGTCGACGTCCCCGTGGCGCTGCGCGGCCCGCACGCACTCGGCCAGGGCGTCGCGCATGAGCTCATAGCCCCGGCGCAGCCGGTCGGTGGCCTGCGTGTCCCGGCCGCCGACTTCCACCGCGAACCGGCTGACCATGCAGCCCAGGTGGTCGGGATCGGCCAGCCGGTCGTCGATCGTCCGGGTGAGGAACGCCCGCAGCCGGTCCATGGCCGTCTCGTCCGGGCCGTGCAGCGCGGCGGCCTGCGCGGCCTCGGCCTGGTCGCAGTAGTCGCCCAGCGCGGCCATGAACATCGTGTGCTTGTCGCCGAACGCCGCGTACAGGCTGCCCCGGCCCAGGCCGGTGGCCGCGCAGATGTCGTCGAGGCTCGTGCCCTCGTAGCCGGTCTTGCGGAACTGCCGCTCCAGCGCGGCCAGGACCTCCCGCCGGTCGTAGCCAGGTGGGCGCCCCATGCCGAGATCGTATCCCCGGGCCGAGTTCTTGGCGGAATAGTCCAGAACCACTATCGTTCGTTACTGAACAGTCCAGAATTTGGACAGTCCAGAACCTGGGCCGCCCGATGCCGCCGGGACACCGGAGACCGCCAGCGCGCGCCTCCGGCTCCCCCACCGCGATTGCGAGCCACCGTCATGACCCAGCAGGACCTCGGCCCGGGCGTCGCCCGCCGGCCCGGCGACACGGGCGCCGCGCGCTCCGTGCCGCCCGCGTTCCTCCTGGCGATCCTGTCGATCGCCAGCTTCCTGGCCCAGCTCGACGTCTGGGTCACCAACGTCGGCCTGCCCGCCATCGGGCGGGGCACCCACGCCAGCTCGCTGGGCGACCTGAGCTGGGTGCTCAACGCCTACGCCATCGTGTACGCCGCCCTGTTGGTCCCGGCCGGCCGCGTGGTCGACCGGTTCGGCCGCAAGGGCGGGTTCCTGCTCGGCCTGACCGTCTTCGCGGTGGCCAGCGTCGGCGCCGGGCTGGCCGGCGATATCTGGGTGCTGGTCGGCTTCCGGGTCGCGCAGGCCGTCGGAGCCGCCCTGCTCACCCCGGCCAGCCTCGGCCTGGTGCTGCTGACCGCGCCGCCGGCGAAGGTCGCGACCTACGTGAAGATCTGGTTCACCACCGGGGCGCTCTCGGCCGCCTCCGGGCCGGTGCTGGGCGGCCTGCTCGTCCTGGCCTCCTGGCGCTGGCTGTTCCTGGTCAACATCCCGGTCGCGGCGCTCGCCATCGCGCTGGGCGCCCGTTACCTGCCGAAGGCGAGCCAGGAGCGGGTCGACGGCCTGCCCGACCTGCGCGGCGGCCTCCTGCTCATGATCTCCGTCGGCGCGCTCGCGCTGGGCCTCGTCCAGGGACCGAGCTGGGGCTGGTCAAGCGGGCGCGTCGTCGGAGCGTTCGTGGTCGCGGCCGTGGCGCTGGCCCTGTTCCTGGCCAGCTCCGCCCGGCACCCGGCGCCGGTCGTCGCCCTCTCGCTCTTCCGCGACCGGGTCTTCACCGCGGCCAACCTGACCGCCCTCATCGCGTTCGGCGCCTTCGGCATCGAGCTGCTCTCGACGATCCTGTGGCTGCAGGGCCACTGGCACTACTCGGTGATCCGCACCGGGCTGGCCTCCACGCCGGGGCCGGTCATGTTCGCGGCCGGCTCAGCCGCGGCCGAGAACCTGATTACCCGCACCCGGCTGCGGGCCGGGCGGATCGCGCTCGTCGGCTGCCTGATGGCCGTGGCTGGGACGATCATGCTGGCCCGCCTGGTCCCGGGCGAGCCGGACTTCGTCGGCGCGTTCCTGCCGTCCTGGGTCGTGATCGGCTTCGGCTTCGGCCTGGCCATCCCGAGCGCGATCTCTCAGGCGACGGTCGGGCTGCCGCCCGAGGACGCGGCCACCGGCAGCGCGATCGTGACGATGGCGACCCAGCTCGGCTCGGTCGTGGGCATCAGCGCCCTGGTCGCGATGCTGGGCCAGGCCTCGGGCGGGGCGAGCGCGACCGTCTTCCAGCACGCCTGGTACGTCGCGGCCGGCGCCCTGGTGGTGGCGGCGCTCACCGCGCTCGGCCTGGACCTGGTGCGGACCCCCGCCGGCGGGATGGGCGGCGGGGTCGGCGGCGGGCCGGCGCCGGCGGCCGTGGGCGAGAGCGAGAGCGAGCCGGCGGCGGCGCGGGCCTGATCGCGCCGCCGGGCCTGTCGCCAGGCCGACAGCCGGGAACGTGCCCGGCCGGCGACGGATGTTCATGATCTCCAGATCTTCGAGATCGACCCGTAGCACAATGCGGTCACCGGCGCCGGCAACGGTCAGACCAGGCGGTGGGCCCGACGGAGGCCCACCGCCGGCGCCGAGCGTGTCAGGGGGGATGACATGCCGACGCCGCTGAAGATCGTCAGCACCGCCGGGGAGGCGGTGATCACGACGGACCGGCCCTTCGTCGTGGGCCGGGGCAAGACAGCCGACCACGTGGTGAACGCCGGGCACGTCTCGCGCCGTCACCTGGAGATCGCCTGGGCCGAGTCCCACTGGACGGTCCGCGACGTGAGCTCGAGCGGCACCTGGGTCAACGGCCAGCCGCTGTCGGACCTCGCGGTGCGCGGGGAGGTCCGGCTGCGGCTCGGCGCCCCGGACGGTCCCGAGGTCGCGCTGACGCCGGTCCCCGCCGAGGTTCCGGTGACGCCCGTGAACCTGGGCACCCCGGCCAGCCCGCCCCCGCCCGATCCGGCCGCGGCCCCCGTGCCGGCACCGGGTCCGGGGCCGCGGCCGGTCCCGGACCCGGTGCCCGGCCACATCCGGGTCACACCCGTTCCGCCGACGGGGCCGACCGGGCCGCTGCCCGGACCAGCCGAGCCGACCGGCGCCGCCGGGCCCGCGGCGCCGGCGCCGGGTGGCGATCCGGACTCGGTGTGGTGGACAGCCCTCCCGGGCCCCCAGGTCGAGCAGGTCCTCCCGGGCGACGGTTCCCGCCCCGGCGACGGTTCCCGCCCCGGCGACGGTTCCCGCCCGGACGGCCAGCGGGAACGGGAGAGCCCCGCCCGGCCGAGGCCCCGGCACGAGCACGGGCGGCGCGGCACCCACCCGCTGCGGCGGGGCGTGATGACCATCGGCCGGGCCAAGGACAACGACATCGTCGTGACGGACCTGCTCGCCTCCCGGGCGCACGCGGAGCTGTTCCTCGGGCAGAGCGGGCTGCAGGTGGTCGACCTCAGCTCGGCCAACGGCACCTTCGTCAACGGGCAGCGGGTCAGCCGGGCGCCGCTGGAGCGCCGCGACATCATCGCGGTCTGTCACCACCTGTTCCAGGTCGACGACGACCATCTGGTGGAGTACCTCGACGCGGGCAACGTCAGCTTCGAGGCGGACGGCCTCAACGTGTTCGTCAAGGGCGACCTGCAGATCATGCACGACGTCAGCTTCCGGCTGCCGGGACGGGCCCTGCTCGCCGTGATCGGCCCCAGCGGCTCGGGCAAGTCGACCCTGCTCAACGCCCTCACCGGGTTCCGGCCGGCCGACCGCGGGACCGTCCGCTACGCCGGCCGCGACATGTACGCGGAATACGGAGAGCTGCGCCGCCGCATCGGCCACGTGCCGCAGGACGACCTCCTGCACACCACCCTGACGGTGCGCCGTGCGCTGGAGTACGGGGCCCGGCTGCGCTTCCCGCCGGACACGACCGAGCGGGAACGGGCGGAGCGCATCGACGAGGGCTCCGGGCTCGGGACGCGCCACCGAAGGGCGTGAAACTGCGGACCGGCGGGCAGAATGGCCGCCAGGCCTCCGCGAGATGTCACGTCGTGACGCCGCGCCGCCCCAGCCGGGGCTCGACGGCCGCCACCACGGCGTTCGGCTATTGTCGTCGACTCACGATCCTGGCCCCCGCTCCCCGTGTCGGCGCCCGGCAATTCCGCCGCTTTCGGCGGTTGCCGCGCCAGCCTGCCTTGTTCAGCCGCGGGCCGGGAACACCGGCGGGAGCGTCTCGCTACGGCCAAGACGCCGACGCATCCCGCGGCGGCCTCGCCCACCCCCTCGGACCCGACCGGCCCAGGACATTTATACAGGCATGCCGACGAGTCGAACAGATCCCTCGACCGGGCCGGTCGTGTCGCCTTTCGGATACCACTGAGGTTTCGGATACCACTGAGGCCCGCTTGGCGAATATTCCCGAAAGCCGTCGACGCTGGCGCCGGCGGCGGTAAGGTTAACTATTTTGCCAACCGTGCCCGGACAGATGTCCATCATGTTTCAGCGGCTTTTTCCGCGCCCGGGCCAGCCCGCCTACGCGCTGGCCGCGGCGCCAGGGCTGGGGCTGGGGCCCGCGGGGGCGCTGGTACCCGCGGCGGGCGCCGCCGGGCCGGCGATGCGCGGCCAGGCGGCGTCGACCTGCCGGCGCAGATGCTCGCGGTCGCCGCTGTTGTCGATGATCACGTCGGCCACGGCGCGGCGTTCGTCGTCCCCGGCCTGATGAGCCATCCGGGCCAGGGCCTCGGCCCGGGCCAGGCCGCGTTCGGCCAACCGGGCCAGCCGGATCTCGACCGGCGTCTCGACCACGACGACCAGGTCGAACCCGGCGCTCCGGCCCGACTCGACCAGGAGGGGGATGTCGTGCACGACGACCGCGTCCGGCGCCAGCGCGGCCACGCGCCGCTCGGACTCGGCCCGGATCAGCGGGTGGGTGATCGCCTCGAGGCGCCGGCGGGCGGCCGGGTCGGCGAACACCACGGCGCCGAGCGCGGGCCGGTCGAGCGCGCCGTCCGGCCGCAGGACGCCGTCCCCGAACGCCGCGGCGACAGCGGCCAGGCCAGGCGTGCCCGGCGCCACCACCTCCCGCGCGAGGCGATCGGAGTCGATCACGGTCGCGCCGTGGTCGGCCAACAGCGCCGCGACCGCGCTCTTGCCGGCGCCGATACCGCCGGTCAGTCCCACCGTCCGCACCCGTGGCAGTCTGCCCGATCCCGGCGCCCGGCGCGCGGCTGGCGGCCGCGTCCCTGTCCGGCGGCCGGCGCGGGAGGCGGCCCGGACGGTCCGGGTGGTTCATCCGGGTCAGGTACCGTCCGGGGCATGGGGACGAGCCGTAAGGGCGACGAGTCGGTGACGGTGACAGCTCGGTGATGGCGGCGGGGCAGTGACGGCGGCGAAACGGTGACGGCGGCGGAGCCGGCGACGACCACGACCGGCCGGCGCTCGGTCTGGGCGCGGCGGCCGCGGCCGCTGTGGCCGGTCGCGCTGACCGTGACGCTGCTCGGCTCCGGCTTCGTCGGCCTCGCGTTCTCCCCCCGCCTGGCCGCCCACGCGCCGCTGCTGCTGCTGGCGCTGCGGCCGACGCCGTCGATCATCATCCTCGTCGGCGGGCGCGTTCCGTTCGTCCCCGCACTGATCATCGGCACCGTCCTGCGCGGCGCCCTCGACCTGGGCTACTTCGGGCTGGCCCGGCATACGCTGCGCGGCCTGCTCGTTCCCCGCGGCTTAGGCGCGGCGCTGGTGGCCACCCTGTCCAAGCGGGGCACGGAACGGGCCCTGCTCTGGTTCTGCCTGCTCAACACCAACCTGGCGGTCGACGCGGCGCTCGGCTCGGGCGCGGTGTCCACCCGCCGGTTCAGTCGCTTCCTGTTCGCCGGGTCGACCATCTCGACGGTGCTCTACCTGCTGCTCGGCCGCGCGGTCGCCGGACCGGCCCGCGCCGTCGTGACCTGGGCGGACTCCCGTGCCGGCGTCCTGATCGCCGGGACGCTCGCGCTGGCCGCCGGCCCGGGGTTGTGGGCCCGGCGCCGCGCCCGGCGCCGGCGGCGGGCGGCCGGCCCGGCCGACACCGACACACCCGCCGCCACGGCGATCACCGGGAGGCCCGTCACCGGGACGCTGCCCGCCGACGCGCCGGCGGCCGCCGCGCCCTGACGGGCCGAAAGGACGCTCCGGGATGTCCGCGCCGGGCGGACCGGTCCGTCCGAAGTCCGACATCGATCACCCATAGACAGACACGGGCGGACACGGGAGCGTGGCGGTCCACCGCCGCTGTGGCGTCACCGATCGCGCGCCGCGAACGGGACGCCGCCGCGAGACGAACGCCGCAGCGAGATGGAGTTGCCCGTGTACCGGCTGCCCCACCAGCCCGCCAGCCACGCCGACGCGCGCCGCCGCCCGGGGCCGCCGTGCTGCCACGTCCTCCCGCCGAACATTCTCGAGCGCATCGCGCTTAACGGATCGGAGCAGCAGCGGGAGCGCGCGCTCGCCACCCTCGCCCAGGACGCCAGCACCCGGACGCTGCGCCTCCAGCAGGCCCTGCTCAAGGCGCGGAGCGCGAACCTGGTGTCGCTGCCCCAGCACGAGACGGCCGTGGTCAACCGGACGATCCGCGACGCCGGCGGCCAGGAGACCCTGACCGGGCCGGTGCTGCGCCGTGAGAACGACCCGCCGGCCTCCGACGTGGCGTGCAACGAGGCGTTCGACGGCCTGGGCGCGACCTTCGCCTTCTACCTGGACTCTTACCACCGGGACTCGATCAACGACGAGGGCCTGCCGCTGGCGGCGAGCGTCCACTACGGCCAGGACTACGACAACGCCTTCTGGAACGGCCAGCAGATGGTCTTCGGCGACGGCGACGGCGATCTGTTCACCCGCTTCACCGTGTCGGTCGACATCATCGGCCACGAGCTCACCCACGGCGTCACCGAGGACGAGGCGGGCCTCGCCTACCTGAACCAGTCGGGAGCCCTCAACGAGTCGGTCAGCGACGTGTTCGGCTCGCTGGTCAAGCAGTACAGCCTCCACCAGACGGCCGATGCCGCCGACTGGCTGATCGGCGCCGGCCTGTTGACGCCGGCGGTGCACGGGGTGGCGCTGCGCTCGCTGGCCGACCCCGGCTCGGCCTTCGACGACCCGGTGCTGGGCCGCGACGACCAGCCCAAGCACATGAAGGACTACGTGAGGACGTCGGCCGACAACGGCGGCGTCCACACCAACTCCGGCATCCCCAACCACGCCTTCTACCTGGCCGCGACCGCGATCGGCGGCTACGCCTGGGAGAAGGCCGGCAGGATCTGGTACGAGACGCTGCGCACGCCCCAGCTCAAGCCGACCGCGTCGTTCCGGAGCTTCGGCGCGCTCACCGTCCGCCAGGCCCAGATCTTCTTCACCTCGATCGAGGTCAGCGCGGTCCGGGAGGCCTGGGCCCAGGTCGGCATCACCGTCTGAGGTACAGCCGAAACGGCGACCGGAATCAGCGGTGCGGTGGCGGCTCGGCGGGCACAATCAACGTGTGGACGCAGGACATGACCCACTCGGCCTCCCGGCGGCGGCTCGGCGCCGCGCCGGGGAGCCGTTGGCTACGGCGGCGCGGCGATGAGCCCCGACCGCCTGCGCGTCACCCTCGAGCGCACCGGCGGCCTGGTGGGCCGGACGATCAGGCGCGGCCTGGACACGACCGAGCTGCCCGAGGGTCAGGCCGCCGAGCTGCGCGCGCTCGTCTCCTCGCTCCCGGCGGACGGGGAGCGTCCGGCCGGGCCGGGCGGGCCGCCGGGCGCGGGCGCCACCGGGCGGGGCAGCTCCGGCCCGGACCGCTTCGCCTACCGGCTGCAGATCGAGCGCGCCGCCGGCCGGCTGGTCCGGACGTTCAGCGAACCTGTCCCGGACGAGCTGCGGCCACTGCTGTCGATGCTGTCCAAGGCACCGCTGCTGCCCCGCCGGCACTGAACCGCGCAGGCGCCGCGCAACCGGCACTGAAGGCTGATACCGGAACACGGCCACAGTCGTCATACCGACCCGGATCACTCCAAGACCACAAGAGGGTCCTATCCTCCCGCTGTGCGGGCGAATAGGGCGGCGCTGGCCGCCGTGACGATGTTCCTGGGCGCGAGTCTCGCGCTGACGGGCTGCCTCACCTCGACGGGCTCGTCCTCGGGCGGGGCTACGGTGACCGGCTCTGGCGGATCGACGGCGGGCTCCGGCCAGTGCGGCGGCAAGGCGGTCGACCTCAACTCGGCGCTGCGGGTCCTGACCGACCCGGTCGGCTGCCCGGGCGCGGTGAACACCTACTGGCACGACCAGCTGGGATCGAAGTGGACCGCGCCCCGGTACATCGCCTACCAGGACGGGCAGGTCCCGGCGGACGCCTGCGGGGCCCAGGCCGCCAACGACCCGGACCAGTTCGCCGACAACGCCCTCTACTGCTCGCTCGACGACACCGTCGCCTACAGCACGAACTTCATGCGGGAGATGGCCCAGGCGGGCGGCCCGACGTTCCCGCTGTTCGTCCTCATGCACGAGCTGGGCCACCGCGCGAACCGGATCGGCAACACCGTCGGCGTGATCACTCTGTCGGAGGAGAACCAGGCCGACTGCGACGCCGGCCTGACCACCCGCTTCGCCGACAAGGCCCACCGGCTCACCCTGGGCAACGCCTTCGGCGGGGTTCGGTTGTTCTTCTCCCTCGGCGACACCCGCGGCGGCTGGTTCCAGCATGAGGCGACCTCGGCCGACGACGACGCGCACGGCGCGCCGGCCCAGCGAGCCCACGCCTTCGTCAACGGCTACACGCGCTCGATCGGCATCTGCCGCCGGACCGGCCAGTCCACCACCGGCGCCGTACCCCTGGTCTGAGTCCCAAGGCTGGTCTGCATCCCAAGGGCACCGTCCGGGATCGGGCTCCTCCGATCCCGGACAACCGAGTGCTATCCATGACAAAGCAGCGCGGCCCGTGGCTGAAGCCACGGGCCGCGCTGTTCCGCACGTCACCACGCCGTCGCCCGGGAGCGCTCGCCCCGGGCTGGCGGTTCTACTCCCGGCCGAACTGCTCCCGCAGGCGCCGCAGCGCCTCCTCGTCGATGGACGACGCGGGCTGGTCCGACTCCGAGGTGTAGGACGACGGGGCGGCCGCGGCCGCCTCGGCCTCCTGAGCCGCGCGGATCTGCGCCTGGTGCGCCTCGTAGCGCGTCTGCGCCTCGGCGTACTGCCGCTCCCACTCGGCCTGCTGCTCTTCGAAGCCCGGCAGCCACTCGCCCGTCTCGGGGTCGAAACCCTCGGGGTAGACGTAGTTGCCCTGCTCGTCGTACTTCGCTTCCATCCCGTACTGGGTCGGGTCGAACGTGTCCCCGATCGCGCCCAGCGAGCTGGAGTCGTTGGCCTGCTTGAGCGACAGGCTGATCCGGCGCCGGTCGAGGTCGATGTCGATGACCTTGACCAGGATCTCGTCGTTGACGTTGACGACCTGCTCCGGGATCTCCACGTGGCGCTCGGCCAGCTCGGAGATGTGGACCAGGCCCTCGATGCCCTCGTCCACCCGGACGAACGCGCCGAAGGGAACCAGCTTGGTGACCCGGCCCGGCACGACCTGACCGATCGCGTGGGTGCGGGCGAACTGGCGCCACGGGTCTTCCTGGGTCGCCTTGAGCGACAGCGAGACCCGCTCGCGGTCGAGGTCGACGTCGAGAACCTCGACGGTGACCTCCTGGCCGACCTCCACCACCTCGGACGGGTGGTCGATGTGCTTCCAGGACAGCTCGGACACGTGGACCAGGCCGTCGACCCCGCCGAGGTCGACGAAGGCGCCGAAGTTCACGATCGAGCTGACGACGCCCTTGCGGATCTGGCCCCGGGCCAGCTGCGCCAGGAACTCGGACCGCACCTCGCTCTGGGTCTGCTCCAGCCAGGCGCGCCGGGACAGAACCACGTTGTTGCGGTTCTTGTCGAGTTCGATGATCTTGGCCTCGAGCTGCCGGCCGACGTAGGGCTGGAGGTCGCGCACCCGGCGCATCTCCACCAGCGACGCCGGCAGGAAGCCGCGCAGGCCGATGTCGAGGATGAGACCGCCCTTGACGACCTCGATGACGGTGCCGGTGACGACGCCGTCCTCCTCCTTCAGCTTCTCGATCGTCCCCCAGGCGCGCTCGTACTGAGCGCGCTTCTTGGAGAGGATCAGACGGCCTTCCTTGTCCTCCTTCTGGAGGACAAGAGCCTCAACGTGGTCCCCGACCTGGACCACTTCGTGCGGGTCGACATCGTGCTTGATCGACAACTCGCGCGAGGGGATGACGCCCTCGGTCTTGTAGCCGATGTCGAGGAGCACCTCGTCGCGGTCTACCTTGACGATGGTTCCGTCAACGATGTCGCCGTCGTTGAAAAACTTGATCGTCTTGTCGACGGCCGCGAGGAAGTCCTCCGCGGAGCCGATGTCGTTGATCGCGACCTGGGGCGTGGTCGGGGCGCTGGATGTGGTCACGGTCTCCACGGGGCGTACATCGGTGGTGCTCGTCAAGGGGTTGGCTCCGGCAGGGATTCGTCATTGCGCGAGAGCCGGGTTCGAACTGCCGGGACGGAGACCGTGGCGAAACACTGTCAGTACCGCTGACGACGCTCGAGTGGATCCGCTCGGTCTGAGACCCACAGACCCTCGTGCCACCCTTAAGTCTAGGGAGCGGGCACACAGGTGGTCAACGCCAACCCGCCTCGAGGTCGATCCGAACCGTCGGAACCGACCGCCCGCGTCGCGGCCGCGGGCCGCGGGAAGGCGGCCGACCCGGGCCGCCGGGCCCCCGCCGCGATCGCCGGCCCGCCGCGGTCCACCCAGTATGCCGGCTCCGGCGAGCGGGCGGAAGAGCGCCCCGGTCCGCCTCAGGTGGCCCCGATCGGGCACGCTCCGATTATCAGTCGCTACTCAAGGTGTGTCGTTACCGGCTCGCCGAGCGATCGGCCATATTTTTCTCCTCGCGGCCAGACTGGCCGGTAGACGTCCTGCCGGCCCGGTCCACGCCTGGCACAGCACCTCCGTGTGGCCGCGCAAATCAGTTGCTGTCAACCAACTAGTCTGGCTCGGCGCGGCCTCGCGGCCGGCGCCGAGCGCGAGCGCCCGGGGACGAGGCGGCGCCATGGGCGACGACGACGGGTGAAGGGGGTTCAGCTGAGCGGCACGCGGCGCCCCGCCCTCCCACCCGACGCGGCCCCGGCCCCACCCGCCGGCCCAGCCCCGGCGTCCCAGCCGGCCCGACATCACCGGCCGGTACGGATCGAGGCGGCCATTCCGGCGGACGCCGCGAGCGCGGCCGGGACGGGCGGGCCGGGCGGCCCGGGTGAGCCGGCCGGGTCTGGCGCTCGGCCGCGCCGGCCGGTCGCCTTCGGGCGGCCGGCGGCGACGAGCCGCGCCCGCCCCAGCCCGGTGGCGCCGCCGGCGCCCGAACTGTCCTCCCCCATCCGGGCCAGCCCAGCCCGCCCGCCCGCCACCGATGAGCGCGGGCTCCGGCTGCCCGCCGCCGAGGGCGGCGCCGCGCGGCCGGCGGCCGCGATCCCTGGCGCGCGCGCCGCCGCTGGCCCGGGCCCGGGCCCGGGCGCCGCCACCGGCACGCTGGCGAAGACCGACACGACACCCCTGCGCCGGCGCGGCGGGGCCCGGGCCGGCGCGGGCCCCGATCTGGACACGGCTCCGGTGCGCAGAGCGACCCGGCGGGCCCGCGTCGTCCCCCCACCGGCAACGTTCCCGCCCGGCCCCGATCCGGCCGCCCCCGAGCCGCCCGGCCGCAACCCACTCGTCCCACCCGGACCACCCGGACCACCCGGACCAGCCGGACCAGCCGGACCAGCCGGACCGTCCCGACAGCCCGGGCGAGTGCCGCCCGCCGAGACCGGCGGTCCGACCGGACCGGACGGCGTGCCGGCGACGGCCACCCCGGGCCGGGCCGAGGGCGCGGGGTCCCGGGAGGTCGACCGGCCGGTACCGACGACCGGGACGCCCGGCCCGCCCGGTCCGCCCCGGCGGATGGCGGCCCTGGACGGGCTGCGGGCGGTGGCCGTGATCGCCGTGCTGCTCTACCACGCCGGTGTCGGCTGGATCCCCGGCGGACTGCTGGGCGTCGACGTCTTCTTCGTCCTGTCCGGCTTCCTGATCACCGGGCTGCTGATCGCGGAGTGGGACGCCCACCGGCGCATCGACCTGCGCCGGTTCTGGGTCCGGCGGGCCCGGCGGCTGCTGCCGGCGCTGGTGATGGTGCTGCTGGCCGTGGTCGTCTACGCCCGGCTGGGCGCCCCCGCGCAGGCCCGCGGGATCCGGGCGGACGCGCTGGCGACGGTGTTCTACGTCGCGAACTGGCGCTTCGCCATCAGCGACCAGAGCTACTTCGCCTCGCTCGGCGCCCCGTCCCCGTTGCTGCACACCTGGTCGCTGGCGGTCGAGGAGCAGTTCTACGTCCTGTGGCCGCTGGTCGTCGTCCTGGTCATGCGGCACGGGCCGTGGACGTCGCGGATGTGGCGGCTGCGGCGCCGGCGGGCCCAGACGACCCTGCTCGCCGTCGCGGCCGCCGCGGCCGGCCTCTCGGCCCTGCTGGCCGGGATGTACAGCGCGACCGGCATCGGTGAGTCCCGGATCTACTACGGCACCGACACCCGGGCCCAGGCGCTGCTGGCCGGGGCCTGCCTGGCCGTCGCCCGGGTTCGCCGCGCCGGGCCGGGAGCGCCCCAGCCGGCGGGCGTCCGCGACCCCCGGGCGCTCGAGCTCGCCGGGGTCGCCGCGCTGCTCGCGCTGACCGCGACGCTCATGACCGTCGACGGGCAGAGCGTCTGGCTCTACCGCGGCGGGTTCCTCGCGGTCGCCGGGATCGTCGCCGTCCTGGTCGGGAGCCTGGCCGACGCGCCGGACGGGCCGGCCGCCCGGCTGCTGTGCGTGCCGCCGGCCCGCTACGTGGGCCGGATCTCCTACGGGCTGTACCTGTGGCACTGGCCGGTCTTCATGGTCATGACCGCCCACCGGACCGGCCTGGCCGGCGGCGCGCTGCTGACGACGCGGCTGGCCACGACGGCGGTGATCGCGGCCGCGTCCTTCCACCTGGTGGAGAACCCGATCCGGGTCGGCACCCCGCGCCTGCCCCGGCCGGCGGTGCTGCTGCCGGCTGCGGCGGGCGCGCTGGTGCTGGTGATCGCGCTGGTGACCGTGCCGGCTTCGGCGCCGGCCTCGGAGGCGAGCGCGATCGCCCGCCTGACCGCCCGCGAGAACGCCGAGGCGGCGGCCCAGGCCCAGGCCGAACCGGTCCGGGCGGTGCGTACGCTCGTCGTGGGCGACTCGGTCGCGGTCTCCCTGGGTTTCGGCCTGTCCGACGCGGCCCGGGCTCGCCCGGCGGACGTCGACGTCGTCGACAAGGGCATCCTCGGCTGTGGGGTGGCCCGCGGCCCGGAGTTCCGGCTGGAGGGCGCGATCGACCGGCCGCAGCCGCAGTGCCCGCGGTGGCCGAGCCTGTACCAGCAGGACGTCGACAGGTACGACCCAGACGTCGCCGTGCTGCTCGTCGGGCGCTGGGAGATCACCGACCGGGTGCTCGACGGCCGGTGGACGCACATCGGCGACCAGCTCTACGACCTCTACCTGGCCGGCGAGTTGGACCTGGCGATCCGGACGCTGAGTTCCCGGGGCGCCAGGGTGATGGTGCTGACCACCCCGGTCTTCGAGCCGGGCGAGGCCGCGAACGGGTCGATGTACCCGGAGACCGACCCGGCCCGGATAGCCCAGTTCAACGACATCCTGCGGGCCGCGGTCGCCCGCCGGAGCACGGTCGCCTCGCTGTTCGACTTGAACGCCGTGCTCTCACCGGGCGGGACCTACCACGCGACCATCGGCGGCCAGTCGGTCTGGATGCCCGACGGGATCCACCTGACGGACGCCGGCGGGAAGGTCGTGGCCCGGACGCTGCTGCCGGCGATCGTGGCGACCGGGGGGCCGGTCGCGGCCCGCCGCCCGGCGCCGGCATCGGCGGCGCCGGCGGCGGCCACGGCCGCCAGCGGGCCGTCGTACCCGGCGGCGTCGACCGGACGGCCGGCGGCCGCCGGCGCGCCGCGCTGAGCGCGGGCGGGCCGGATGTCCCCCGCCTGGGTCCCCTCGGTGCCTCCGGGCGCCGCTCGGGGTTCGCGCGGACTGCCTTCGGTGAGAAGCCCGACCCAGGACGGAACTCCTCGCGATAGGAATGTTACGGCGAGTAGCGGGAAGACTGCTCTCGTGGCGGACCCGCTGACCGGCTCGATGGGCTCGATCAGCGCGTCGCCGGGTGTCTGCCCTTCCTGCGGTGTGCCGGCCGTGTCGACCGGGCCGCCGCCCGGCGCGAACCTGGCGCTGTTCGGGGCCGGGGCGGGGGGCCGTAGCGGGGCGGCCGCCGCGGTCGGGCGCCCGACGGCCGGCTCGGCGGTCCGGGTATCGGGCGCTCCCCCCGCCGGCGTCGGTGCAGCGGTCCGCCGGGCCACGCCGCTGGCCGTGGCCGGCGCGCTGTCGGGGCTGGCGAACCTCGGGGTGACCCTGATCGTCGCCCGGGAGCTGTCGAACCGGGACTACGGCGCGTTCGCCCAGCTTTTCGCGATCTTCTTCGTGCTGTCCATGCCGGGCAGCGCCGTGCTCGTCGGGGTCGTGCGCGGCGTCACGGCGATGCGCCGGGACGGTCTCGACGACCGGGCCTGGACCACCCGGCTGGAGCGGGCCAGCCAGCTCTTCGTCGTCGGGGCCGGCCTGGCCGCCTTCGGCTGCGGCGACCGGATCGCCCGCGCGCTCGGCCTCCCGGACGCGGCCGGCGTGGGCGCGATCGTGACCGCCGGGGCGGCCTGGATCCCGCTGAGCGTCGACCGGGGCCGGCTGCAGTGCGACCGGCGCTACCGGGCGCTGGCGGGCAATCTGGCCATCGAGGCGGCGGCCCGCTGCGGCGCGACGCTGCCGCTGGTCGCGGCGGGCGGCGGGCCGGCGGCCGCGGCGTGGGCGGCCCTCGGCGGGGTCCTGACCGCCATGGTCCACGCCCGCTGGTTGCTCGCCCGCGCGGCCACGCGCCGGCCGGTCGCGTCCCCCGCGTCGTCCGGCGCCGCATCGTCCGGCCCCGCATCGTCCGGCCCCGCATCGTCCGGCCCCGCCCGGACCCGGGCGCGCGGTGGCCGGCGGCCGCCGGCCGGCTTGGGGCGCCCCCGGCGGCGGATGGCCGGTGACGTGGTCTGCGCGCTGGTCGCGCTGGCCTTGTTGGGCGTGCTGCAGAACATGGACGTGATCGTCGTCGGCCGGGTCGCGCCGGACCGGGTCGGGTCTTACGCGGCGGCGTCCGTCGCCTGCAAGGTGCTGGTGTTCGCGGCGGCCGTGCTCGGCGGGTTCCTGCTGCCGGAGGCGGCCCGGGCCCGGGCCCGGGGCCGGCACGCGCTGCACCAGTTGGGCGGAACCCTCCTGATCATCGCGGTTCCGGCCGGGGTGTTGGGGGTGCTGGCGGCCTGCGCCCCGCGCCGGCTGCTGCTGGTCGCCTTCGGGCCCGGCCTGACCGGCTGCGCCGGAGCGCTCGCCCCGCTGGCGGCGGCAATGACGGCGCTGGCCTCGAGCGTCCTGTTCACCCACTACCTGCTGGCCGTGGGGCGGCGGGCGGTGGTGTTGGCGCTCGCGGCCGCGGCCGGTCTCGGCGTGGTCCTGCTCGAGCGCGCGGACGGCGGCGCCGGCACCGCGCGGGCCGACCTGGTGGTCCAGATCGGCCTGGCCGCCCTCACCGGTGGGATGGTGCTGGCCAGCGCGCGGCGGCGCTCGCGGGCTGGCCGCGGGCCCCGTGACCAGGCATGGGAGCGTCCGCCGCCCGCCGTCAAGGGGGTCCGGTGAACGACGCGCGCCGGCCCGCCATTCCGGTTGGCGGACGCGACGGGAAGAATCGATGCCGGACCCGTCCCAACCAGCCCGTCTCCGGGCCCGGTGGGCCGACCGCGCTCACTCCACCCCGGCGGCCCCGCCGCCGGGCCTGCCCGTCCCACCCGACCCGACGACCCCGACAGCCCCGACAACCCCGACTACCTCGACTACCTCGCCAGCCCGGACAGCCGGGACAGCCCTGACAGCCCCTGACCGGCTGTCCAGGCCGCTCCCGCCGCCTCGACTGCCCCGCGCACCTTCGACCCGGTCCCCCTAGGAGATTCGCCCCATGCTCGGGATGCCTCTTCCCCCCGGCACCGATCCGTGCCGCCTCGGCGGCGCGCGCCCGACGCCCGTGCCCCGGCCAGCCGGGCGCGCGTGGCGGGCACCGGACGGCGGCGGTGAGCCGGGCCGAGCGCCAGGCATCCCGGCGAGGTGGCGACGGTGACGATGGCGGCCCGGCCCGCGGCCGGTCTCGACGCGCGGGCGGCGCGCGCGGGCGCCACCCGGTCCGGAGGAGCCGGCGGCCGGCGGCGCCCGTCCTGGCCGAACGTCGTGCTGGCGGCGATCGCCTACCTCCCGCTGCTGTTCACCCTGCCGGGCAAGGTCGGCGTCGACACGAAGTCGTACCTCTACATCGACCCGGGCCGGCTGATGGCCGACGCCGGGTCGATGTGGGACCCCCGCATGGACCTGGGGGTCGTGACCCACCAGAACATCGGCTACCTGCTGCCGCAGGGGATGTTCTTCTGGCTGTTCAGCCTGGTGGGGACGCCGGCGTGGGTGGCCCAGCGGCTGTGGACCGGCTCGGTGCTGTTCCTGGCCGGCGCGGGCGTCGTGTTCCTGATGCGCAGCTTCCGCTGGCCCGACCGGTACGTGTTCATCGCCGCGCTGAGCTACATGCTCTCGCCCTACGTCCTCGAGTACGAGGCGCGGATGTCGGCGATCCTGCTGCCCTACACGGGGCTCGGCTGGCTCGTCGGGTTCACCGTGCGGGGCCTGCGCGAGGCGGGAGCGGTCGAGCGGGGCGAGCATCCCGAACCGCGCGGGACGCTGTGGCGCCATCTCACGCCGTGGCGCTGGCCGGCCGCGTTCGCGGCGACGACGGCGATCGTCGGCTCGTCCAACGCCTCCAGTCTGATCTTCGTCGAGCTGGGCCCGATCCTGTGGCTGCCATTCGCGGTGTGGGGGACGCGCGAGGTCCGCCTCGGCGGCGCGCTGAAGATGATCGGCCGGGCGGTCGCGCTGACCGCGCTGTGCTCGGCCTGGTGGATCGGCGGTCTGGTCACCCAGGCCGGCTACGGCGTGAACATCCTGGCCTTCAGCGAGACGATCCAGACCGTCTCCAGCGCCTCCCAGGCCTCCGAGGTGCTGCGCGGGCTGGGCAACTGGTACTTCTACGGCGGCGACGCCCTCGGGACCTGGATCAAGCCGTCCCACGCCTACACCGAGACGGCCTGGGTGATCGCGGTCAGCTTCGCCGTGCCCGTGCTGGCGCTGGCCGCCGGCTCGTGCATCCGCTGGGGCGAGAAGACGTACTTCGTCGCGCTGGTCCTGATGGGCACGACGATCGCGGTCGGCGCCTATCCGTACGACCACCCGTCGCCGTTCGGCAAGGGCGTCAAGGCCCTGACCTCGGCCGGCACCGCCGGTGAGGCGCTGCGGTCGATGCCGCGGGCGGTGCCGCTGGTCGCGCTGGGGCTCGGGGTGCTGCTGGCGGCAGGACTCGCCGCCTTCGACGCCCGCTCGGCCCGGCGGGCGGCCGCGCGGGCCGGCCGCGCGACGCCGGCCGGCAGCCGGCTGGTGTCGGCGGCGCTGTGCGCCGGGCTGGCCGTGCTGGTGGTGGCCAACATGTCGCCGCTGTGGAAGGGCCAGTTCGTCGACTCCAGCCTGCAGCGGCCCGAGCAGATCCCCTCCTACGAGAAGGCGGCGGCGGCCGCGCTGTCGGCCGGCGGCGACAGCACCCGGGCGCTGGAGCTGCCCGGCGCCGACTTCTCCCACTACCGGTGGGGGACGACGCTCGACCCGGTGCTGCCCGGCCTGACCACCCGCCCGTACGTGAACCGCCAGCTCATCCCGTTCGGCGCGGCCAGCGCCGAGGACCTGATGCGCTCGTTCGACCGGCGGCTGCAGGAGGGCGTGTTCGAGACCGGTTCGGTGGCTGACATCGCCCGGCTGATGGGCGTGGGCACCGTGGTCCTGCGCTCGAACCTCCAGTACGAGCGGTTCCGCACCCCGCGCCCGGCGCCGACCTACCAGTTGTTCACCGCTCCGGTGCCGGCCGGGCTGACCGGCCCGCGCACGTTCGGCCCGGCGGTGCCCGACACCCCGACCATCCCGTTCACCGACGAGACCACGCTCGGGGAGAGCCCTGGGCTGGCCGACCCGCCGGCGCTGGCCCTGTTCGGCGTGACCGACCCGAAGAAAATCGTCCGCTCCGACGCGACGGCCGCGCCGCTGGTCGTCAGCGGGAACGGCGAGGGGCTGGTCGACGCGGCCGCCGATGGGATCCTGGCCGACGCCGTCGCCCGGGACCGGCCGATCTTCTACACGGCCGCGCTGTCGAAGAGCCAGCTGGCCGGCGCCCTCAGTGACGGGGCCGAGCTGCTGGTCACCGACTCCAACCAGCTGCGGGCCGAGCGGTGGAGCTCGATCCGGGATGGCTACGGCTACACCGAGAGCCCCGGCTCCACCGCCCTGACGAAGGACCCGAACGACAACCGGCTACCGGTGTTCCCCGGCGAGACGACGGCCGACCAGACCGTCGCCCAGCTCGCCCCGCCCGGCCAGACCGCACAGATCGGCGCCGTGCGGGCCACCTCCTACGGGAACGCCTTCTCCTACAGCCCGCAGCAGCGGCCCGCCATGGCGGTCGACAACGACGCCCAGACGGCCTGGGAGACCGGCGCGTTCACCAACCCGGCCGGTGAGGCGCTCCAGATCGACCTGGCCCAGCCGACGACCAGCAACACGATCAATCTGCTGCAGCCGGTGGCTGGCGACCGCGGCCGCTGGATCACCCGGGCCACGCTGACCTTCGACGGCGGGGCGCCGATGACGGTGAACCTGACCGGGGCCTCCCGGACCGGCGCCGGCCAGAGCGTCACCTTCCCGACCCGGACGTTCCGCTCGGTCCAGATCAGGGTGGACGAGACGAACGCCGGCACGCGGGAGAGCTACAAGGGCCTGTCCCCGGTCGGGTTCGCCGAAGTGCGGATCATGCGGGCCGACGGGTCGTCCCCGGACGTCGACGAGGTCCTGCGGCTGCCCACCGACCTGCTGACCCAGACGGGCGCGGCCTCGCTCGAGCACCGTCTGGAGATCCAGCTCAGCCGGAACCGGGCCAACCCGGCCGAGCCGTTCAAGGCCGACACCGAGGCGACCATGGCCCGGGTGTTCACGCTGCCCACGCCGCGGGCGTTCGCGCTCGCCGGCACCGCCCGCGTCTCGAGCTTCGCCAACGACGTCCAGATCGACCACGTCACCGGGCGGGACACCACCGAGGTGGAGACGTCCTCGTCCGGGCGGCTGCCGGGGGATGTGCGGGCGGCCAGTGGCGCGGCGTTCGACGGCGACCCCTCGACCGCCTGGCAGACCGCGTTCGGCGCCGCGGCCCAGCAGTGGATCCAGGTGCACTCGGCGGCCCCGCGCACGATCTCGAGCATCGGGCTGAGCATCGTGGCCGACGGGCGGCACTCGGTGCCGACCCAGCTCGGGCTGATCGTCGACGGCCGCCGGACGGCGCTGCTCACCGTCCCGCCGGTCACTGACCTCACGCGGAAGAACGGCGTCCAGACGGTCACCATCCCGACCCCGGCCGTGCGGGGTCAGACCTTTCGCCTGGAGGTCGAGAAGACCCGGGCGGTCACCACGAAGGACCCGGTCAGCGGATCGATGATCGACATGCCGGTCGGCCTGGCCGAGATCGACATCGCCGGTCTGCGCAACACCCCGAACGCGCCAACGGTGCCGGGTGAGTGCCGCACCGACCTGATGACGCTCGACGGGAAGCCGGTCGGCGTGCGGGTCACTGGTTCCAGCGCCGACGCGCTCAACCGGCTCGGGCTGAACGTCTCGCTGTGCCAGGGGCCGGTCCAGCTCTCGGCCGGGACCCACATCCTGCGCACGGCCGACGGTGCCCGCACCGGCTACGACCTGGACCGGCTGCTGCTGTCTTCCGATCCCGGCGGCGGCGCCTCGACGATCACCCCGGCCGGGACCGTCTCCTCGATCACCACCCCGGTGAGCCCGCCACCGACCGTCTCGGTGACGGCGAACGGCGACACGAAGATGAGCCTGGACGTCACCGGGGCGACCCCGGGCAAGCCGTTCTGGCTGGTGCTCGGCGAGGGCCTCAACGCCGGCTGGCACGCCACCGTGGCCGGCCGGGACCAGGGCGCGCCCCAGCTGATCGACGGGTACGCGAACGGCTGGCTGGTGACGCCGAAGGCGTCGTCGTTCGGCGTCAGCCTGGCCTGGACCCCGCAGAACCTGGTCTGGAAGGCGCTGGGCATCTCCGGCGCCACCCTGCTGGCCAGCGCGGTGGTGATCACCGGCGGTGGGGCGCGGTCACGCCGCCGGCGGCGGGCCAGCCCGGACGCGGGCGAGCCGGTTTCGATGCCGGCCGCGGAGCCGCTGACCAACCGCCGGCTCTCCCCGGCCCTAGCTGTGCCGATCGCCGCGGTGATCGGAATGGTCGGCCTGATCCTGGTGGACCCGGTGGCCGGCCTCCTGACCGGGCTGGCCGCCCTGATCGGGCTGACCGTGCCCTACGGCCGGATCGTCATGCGGATCGGCTCGGCGACCTTCCTGACCGTCGCCGCCGTCTACGTCATCCAGGTCCAGCTCCGCTACGAGGTCGCGATCAGCGGCAACTGGGTCCAGACGTTCAGCGGCATGGCGATGATCTCCTGGATGCCGGTGCTGCTCCTGGCGGCCGACACAGCGGTGGCGGCCGCGCAGCGGCGCTTTGCCGTCGGGGGGCCCGATCCCGGTCCCGCCGGTCCGGCGGGACCGGCGCCGGGCAGCGGGCCCGGCGGCGGCTCCGGTAGCTGGCCTGGGGGCGGGCCCAGGGGCGGCTATGGCGGAGGCGGGTCCCGTCGCGGCCCCGGACCGGGCGGGCCCACGACGGCCGGGCGGCCGGGCGGCGTCGGCACCGTCACCCGGTCGGCCACCCGCCCGAAGCGACCGGGTGAATGGGCGGAGCCCCCGGTCGCGGAGGGCGGCAGGTTGGCCCGGGCCGACGGCCCGGACCGGGCCGGGCCGCCGGCCCGGGCCCGGGGCGGATCGGTTCTCGACGCGGCGACCGAGCCGGGTGAGCAGACCCAGCCGGCCAAGCGGCCGGGACCAGCGGTCGCGCTGGGCGACGCCCCGCTCCCGGCTGCCGGCCGGGAGCGAGCCGGTCCCCCGGTCGGACGGCCTGGGACGCCCGTCCGACCGGCGGCGGACCCCGCGCCGGAGACCGCGCCGCTCGAACGCCGAGCGACGACCGGGCGGCCGAGGACGGCCGGCGAGAGCGGGCCGAGCGGACGGGAAGCGGACGGGCTACGGCGACCGCGATGGGCGCACCCGGACCGGGCGTCCGGCGCCGGCCCCGGCGGAGTGGACCGCGCGGTCCGACCGGGTGGTCGCGCCGCCGGTGGTTCGGGCGGGTCCGGGCAGAACGCGGACAGGTCGTGGTCGGGCCCCAAGGCCGAGCCGCCGAGCCGGCCAGCGCGCTCCGAGGGCCGTCGGGCCAGGCGCGACCGCTTACCGGACAGCGCCACGCCAGGCACCGCCACGCCGGGCACCGCCAAGCACGACAGCGCCACGCCGGGCGCCGCCACGCCAGGCATCGTCACGCCGGGCGGCACGACGCCCGTCGGCACCCCGCCCGCCGGTGCGCCGGGCTCGGGACCAGACACGGCGGCGACCGCGATGATCAGGCTGCCCCGGTCGGCGGGCCGGTCCGGACCGGCCGCCGGACCGAGCGCCGCTGGCGAGGCGACACGCGGAAAGCCCGGCACCGACTGAGGTACGGACGGACCGGCCGCCGCGGCCGGTCCGTACCGCACGCCACCCTGAAACCATCACCCTTCGAGAGCACAATCTGACTCTCCGAAGTTGCATCGCCGCGCCCTCGGGCTAACCTGGGCCATCAGTCGGCGGGTGAGCGGGAGGGGAGCCAGGATGCGGTCTCCAGCGGGCGCTCGCCCGGGCTTCGCGCGGGTCCGGCCCGCGCTCGCCGCCGTGCCCGTGCTGGCCGCTCTGACCGCGTTGGCCTGCGCGGCCTGCGGCGGGAGCCAGTCCCAGTCGCGGTCGCAACCCCAGCTCCAGACCCAGACCCAGCGCAACGCCGGCGGCCCGACGGCGACGTCCGCGACCGCCGGCCCGCCGGCGTCGACGCCGGGAGCGAGCACCGTCGCGACTCCGTCCGGGTCAGCGCGGGTCGACGGCCCGAACGGCACCCACGCCACGCTCACCGTCCGGACCGACAGTGCCCAGGCCTGCTGGACGTACACGCTCAGCCAGGACAGCGGAGGTGGGCAGTCCAGCTCCTCGACGAGCGGCTGCGAATCGGCGAAGGGCGCGCCGATGCGCCTGTTCCCCGCGCCGTCCCAGGTCGCCAGCGGTTCGGGCCCGAGTTACGTCGTCCTGGGCGGGACGGTTCCGGCGGGGACGACGCGGGTCGAGCCGCGCTACCCGGGCGGGACGCCGACGGCGGGGGTAGCGGACGGGCTGTTCGTCGCGGTGGTGCCCGCCGACCAGGCGGCCCGGGGCGCGAGCGCCGTCGCCCTCGACGACCGGGGCCGCGAACTTGGCCGGGTCACCGTCCCGCCGAGCTGACCGCGCTGACGGGGCTGACCGAGCTGACGGGGCTGACCGGGCTGTCGGCCGAGGGCAGACCGTGGGGCGGTCGCGCCAGCTGGCCGTCGCCAGCCGGCCCCGCGTCCAGTGTGAAGGCGCGCCCGCCTCGCGCCCGCGCCCCTCCGCCTGCCGAGACCGGGCTCAGTGCGCCGCGTCGTCCCAGGTCGCGCCGGCGCCGATGCTGACCTCCAGCGGCACCGACATCTCATACGCCGCACTCATCTGGGCCCGCACCAGCGCCTCGACCGACTCCCGCTCCCCCGGCGCGATCTCGAGGACGAGTTCGTCGTGGACCTGCAGCAGCATCCGGCTGCGGTAGCCGCCGTCGCGCAGCCCGGCGTCGACGCCTAGCATCGCGATCTTGATGATGTCGGCCGCCGAGCCCTGGATGGGCGCGTTGAGCGCCATCCGCTCGGCCATCTGCCGGCGCTGGTTGTTGTCGCTGGCCAGGTCGGGCAGGTAGCGGCGGCGGCCGAGGATCGTCTCGGTGTAGCCGTCCTTGCGGGCCTGGTCGACAACCCCGCGCAGGAAGTCGCGGACCCCGCCGAAGCGGGCGAAGTAGGCGTCCATCTGCTCGCGGGCCTCATCGGTGGCGATCCCGAGCTGGCTGGCCAGCCCGAACGCCGACAGGCCGTAGGCCAGCCCGTAGGACATCGCCTTGATCCGCCGGCGCAGCTCCGGGTCGACGTCGGCGACCGGCAGGCCGAAGGCCTGGGCCGCGACGAACGAATGGAGGTCCTCCCCCGAGGAGAACGCCTCGATCAGCCCGGCGTCACCGGACAGATGGGCCATGATCCGCATCTCGATCTGCGAGTAGTCGGCCGTCAGCAGGGTCTGGTAGCCCTCGCCCACGACGAACGCCCGCCGGATCTGGCGGCCCTCGGCCGTCCGGATCGGGATGTTCTGCAGGTTCGGGTCGGTCGACGACAGCCGCCCGGTCGCAGCGATCATCTGGTTGAACGTCGTGTGGATGCGCCCGGCGTCGTCGATCATCGGCAGCAGCGACTCGACGACCGTCTTGAGCCGGGCGACGTCGCGGTGGCGCAGCAGCACCGGGAGCAGCGGGTGGTCGACCTGGGTCGCCAGCCACGCCAGGGCGTCGGCGTCGGTGGTGTAGCCAGTTTTGATCTTCTTGGTCTTCGGCAGGGCCAGCTCGTCGAAGAGGATCTGCTGGAGCTGCTTGGGCGAGCCCAGGTTGAACGGCCGGCCGACGATCTGATGGGCCTGCTCGGCGACGTCGCTCACCTGCGCCGCGTAGGTCTTGCGCAGCGCGGTCAGGTGGTCGGCGTCGGCGGCGATCCCGGCCCGCTCCATCCCGGCCAGGACGGTCGTCAGCGGGAGCTCGATCTCCCGCAGCAGCCGGGTGGCCGAGCGGCGTTCGAGGTCGGCGTCGAGGGCGTCGGCCAGGTCCAGGCAGGCCCGGGCCCGCACGACGTCGGCCTGGGCCGCGTCGGCCTCGTCCGAGCCGTCCAGGGTGAGCTGGCCGCTCTGCTCGGCCTCGCCCCGCAGCTCCCGGTGCAGGTAGCGCAGGACGAGGTCGCCCAGGTCGAAGCTGCGCTGCCCGGGCAGGGCCAGGTAGGCGGCCAGCGCGGTGTCGCTGGTGACGCCGGCCAGGGTGAACCCGAGCGCGGCCAGGGCGAGTGTGGGCCCCTTGACGTCGTGGCCGGCCTTGGGCGCGTCCGGGTCGGCCAGCCAGGCGCCCAGCGCCCGCTCGTCGTCCGGGGTGGGCTGGGTCGGGTCGATCCAGGCGCCGGCGCCGCCGGCGGTGGCCAGCGCCAGCCCGGCGACGGTCCCGGTGCCCCGGCCCCAGCTGCCGCGCAGGTGCAGGCCGAGCCGGGCACCGCCGGCGGCGTTCTCCGCCAGCCACTGCGCGACGTCGCCCGGGGCGAGCACGCTCGCCTCGACGTCGAAGCCCTGGTCGGCCTCGGGCTCGACCGTGGCCAGCGCGGCGTAGAGACGCTCACGCAGCACCCGGAACTGGAGCGTGTCGAACAGCTGGTGGACGGCCTCGCGGTCCCACGGCTTCAGCTTGAGGTCGTCCGGGCCGACCGGCAGCGCGACGTCCCGGGCCAGCTCGGTCAGGGTCCGGTTCCGGATGACGTTGGCCAGGTTGGCCCGCAGCGACGCGCCGGTCTTGCCGCCGATCTCGTCGGCCCGGTCGACCAGTTCGGCCAGCGACCCGAACTGCTGGATCCACTTGGTGGCCGTCTTCTCCCCCACCCCCGGGATGGAGGGCAGGTTGTCCGACGGGTCGCCGCGCAGCGCCGCGAAATCGGGGTACTGGGCCGGGGTCAGCCCGTACTTGGCCTCGACCTCGGCCGGGGTGAAGCGGGTCATGTCGCTGATGCCCTTGCGGGTCATCAGCACCGTCACCCGCTCGTCGACCAGCTGCAACGCGTCCCGGTCGCCGGTGACGACCAGGACGTCCATGCCCTCGGCGCCCGCCTGGGTGGCCAGGGTGGCGATGACGTCGTCGGCCTCGAAGCCGGCGGCGCTCACCCCGGGCACGGCCAGCGCGTCGCAGACCTGGTGGATGAGGCTGACCTGGCCGACGAAGTCGGCCGGGGTCGCCGAGCGGGTCGCCTTGTACTCCGCGTACTGCTCGTGCCGGAACGTGGGGGCCGACAGGTCCCAGGCCACGGCGACGTGGGTCGGGGCCTCGTCCCGTAATGCGTTGATCAGCATCGAGGTGAAGCCGTAGACCGCGTTGGTCGGCTGCCCGGTGGTAGTAGAGAAGTTCTCCACCGGGAGCGCGAAGAACGCCCGGTAGGCCAGGGAGTGGCCATCGAGCAGGAGCAGCCGGGGATTGGCCGGCGCGGCCGCGCGGGGCGCCGCGCCCGTCCGCGCGGATCCGGCCGGCGCCCGGGTGCTCGCCGCCCGCCCGCCCCCGCGCGCGGCGGCCCTGGCGGCCGGGGCGGCGGGCTCCGACGGCGCGGCGTCCGTCGGGACGGCGCCGGCCGGAACAGCGTCGGCGGCATCGGCCGGCACGGTGTCGGCCGGCACGGTGACGGTCGAGGCGGCGTCCGTTCGGGGGGCGGCGGGTGACTCAGGCACGGCCCGAGTCTAGGCGCGGGCACCGACATCTCTGGTACGCCCGCCCAGGCCCTCGACCGAAGGGCGCGCGATCATGGCGAAGCCGCGCGCCCGGAGGCCTTGGGATGTGCGAGGCCGGCGACCATAGAGTGGACCGGTGCCCGCCGATCCCCCACCACGCCTCGCGCCGGACCGGCCGCCGCTACCGCCCTCACCCGGAGAGCTGGCCGAACGCCTCGGTATCCAGATCGTCGAGCTGAGCGCCGAGCGGGTGGTGGCGACCATGCCGGTGGCGGGCAACCGGCAGCCCTACGGGCTGCTGCACGGCGGCGCGTCGGTCGCCCTGGCCGAGACGGTCGGCTCGGTCGCCGCGGTCTGCCTGCCGGCGGCCCGCGGCAGGGTGGCCGTCGGGATCGAGATCAGCGCCACCCACCATCGGGCCGCTACCGACGGGCTGGTCACGGCGGTCTGCGTGCCGATCTCGACCGGGCGGACCCTGGCCACCTTCGACATCCGGATCACCGACGAGGCCGGCCGGCCGGTGTGTACGTCCCGGCTGACCTGCCTGCTGCGCGACGCCCCGCCCGCCGGCAAGGCCGCGCCCGCCGTCGCACCGGATGGACGCTGACGAGGTGGACGCTGACCGTGTGGACGGCGCGCCAGGCCGCTGAGCTGGCCGGCGCTGAACAGGCCCGTGCCGAAAACCGCGGGCCATCCCCACCTATCGTTACTCACAGTAATTCACGGGGGCGCTTTTTCGGCGTCCGCCCGTCGCGTTGACCAGAACGCCGGACCCGCCTAACGTGCTCGGAACGTGAAGCTCGGGGCGGGGAGTAGATAACGTGCGCACGCGGGGAAGGTGCGGGCGGCACCAAAGCCGCTCCGGGTTTCGCGTATTCATCGAAAGGTACCCCGTGGCATAGCCGCGGCGGTACGACGGCGGGTAATCGCCCACCCAGGCCGGTGGTCTGGGACCGGTGGTTTCCCGGTATTACGGCGTTACCGGCGCGGGGCTGGTTCCGCCGCGGCCGCGACCGGATCGTCTCCCAGATAGGCGCGGCGGACCCGGTCGTCGCCCCGCAGCCCGGCGGCGGTGTCCGCGGCGACGATCCGGCCGCCTTCCAGGACATAGCCCCGCGCGGCCAGGCCCAGCGCGGCCCGCGCGTTCTGCTCGACCACCAGCATGCCCACCCCGTCCGCCCGGATCCGGGCCAGCGCGACGAAGATCTGCTCGGCCAGCAGCGGCGCCAGCCCCATCGTCGGCTCGTCGAGCAGGAGTAGGCGGGGCCGCCCCATCAGCGCCCGGCCGATGGCCAGCATCTGCTGTTCGCCGCCGGACAGCGACCCGCCGGCCTGGCGTCGCCGGTCGGCCAGCCGGGGGAACAGCGCGAACACCGCGTCCAGATCACCGGCGACGTCGCCACCGGCGGCGACGTCGCACCGGCGGCGGCGGAGGCGGAGGCGAAAACGGGCCGCGCCGCGCCGCCGGTAAGCCCCCATGAGCAGGTTCTCGGCCACCGTCATGGCCGGGAAGACCCGCCGGCCCTCCGGCACGTGCCCGACGCCGCGGGCGGCGATCTCGTGGGCCGGGACACCGGCGATGTCCGCGCCGTCGAGCAGCACCGCGCCGGCGCTGGGGCGCAGCAGCCCGGAGACAGTCCGCAGCAGGGTCGACTTGCCGGCCCCGTTGGCGCCGAGCAGGGCGACGATCTCCCCCGGCGCGACCGACAGGCCGACCGACCGCAGCACGGGCAGCGGCCCGTAGCCGGCGTCCAGGCCGACGACCTCAAGCACCGCCGCCCACCTCCGCGGGCCCCGCCGATCTCGCCACTCCCCCGGCCCCCGCCGGCCGCTCCAGCTCCGGGCCCGGCTCGACCGGCCCGCCCAGGTAGGCATCCTGGACGCACTGGGACGCCCGGATCTCGGCCGGCGTCCCGGTCGCGATGACCCGGCCGAAGTTGAGCACGACGACGGTCGTGGCCAGCGCCGCGACCATGGCCATGTCGTGCTCGATGAGGAGGATGGCGACGCCAGTGGCGTTGATCCGGCGCAGCAGCGCGACCAGCGCCTGCTTCTCGGCGTGGTTCGCCCCGGCCGCCGGCTCGTCGACCAGCAGCAGCCGGGGATCGGTGCCCAGCGCGCGGGCGATCTCCAGGCGGCGGCGTTCCCCGTAGGACAGGGCCGCGGCGCTCGCGCCCTCGCGTCCGGCCAGGCCGACCAGCGCCAGAAGCGCGGCAGCGCGCTCGTCCGCCGCCCGCTCGCGGCGGCGGAAGGCCGGCGTCCGGGCCAGCCCGGCGGCCAGATCACCCAGGCCACCGGCGCCGCCGCGACCACGCGGCCGGTTGTCCAGGCCGACGCGCACGTTGTCGAGCGCGCTCAGCCCGCCGAACAGGCGGATGTTCTGGAACGTGCGGGCTACGCCGAGCCGGCTCACCCGGGTCGGGCCGCGCCCGGTCAGCTCGTGGCGACGGCCGTCGGGCGAGCGCAGGACCACCGTGCCCGCGTCCGGGCGGCACACTCCGCTGATCACGTTGACCATGGACGTCTTCCCCGCGCCGTTCGGCCCGATCAGCGCGGCCAGCGTGCCCGGGGCCAGCCGGAACGACACCTCGTCCAGGCTGGTGACGCCACCGTAGGCCAGCCGGACGCCGCTGACCGCCAGCAGCGCCGCGGCCTCGGACGCGGCCTCGGACGCTGCCTCGGACGCGGCCTCGGACGCGACCTCGGACGCGGCGTGGCCGGCCTGGCGGGGAAAGGTCACGTCGTCACCGCCGGGTCGGGCACGGCCGGGCCGGGCTGGGCGGGGACGACCGGCGGCCCGGAGCGGGGGAGCGCCCGCCCGACCGGCGCCGGGACGAGCCCGGCCGGGCGCAGGGCCATCATCGCGACGATGACGGCGCCGAAGTAGATGTAGCGGTCGGGCGGCGGGACGATCCCGCGCAGCGCGTAGGCCAGCCCCTGCAGGACGACGACGCCCAGCAGGACCCCCCACCGGTTGCCCCGCCCGCCGAACACCACCAGCGTCAGGACGAGGATGGATGCCTGGAGGCTGAACGAGTCGGGGTTGAAGAACTGCTTGCTCGCGTAGAGCACGCCGGCGAACCCGGACACCGACGCGCCGATGGCGAACGCGGCCAGCTTCGCCCGCACGGTGCGCACCCCGGTCAGCCCGGCCGCGAACTCGTCCTCCCGCACCGCCGCCCAGGCCCGTCCGAGCGGCGCCGCCTCCAGCCGGCCGAACACGACCATCACGACCGTGACCAGCCCGAGCAGCAGGTAGTAGTACGGCAGCGGGGCCAGGCCCCAGGCGTAGTGCAGCCCGGGCAGCGACACCGACAGCGGCGGGACGCCGAACACGCCCCGGGCGCCGCCGGTGATCCCGCCCGCGTTGTTGGCCAGCAGCTGGACGATCTCGCCGAACCCGAGCGTGACGATGGCCAGGTAGTCGCCGCCGAGGCGCAGCGTCGGGCCGCCGAGGACCACCCCGGCCAGCGCGGCCGCCGCCACCGCGAACGGGACGGCGAGGAACGGGTTGACGGTGAACGGCGCGTGCCAGGGCATCGCTGTCGGTGACGTGACGTAGGCGGTCGTGTAGGCGCCGATGGCGAAGAACGCGACGTAGCCGAGGTCGAGCAGGCCGGCGCAGCCGACCACGACGTTGAGGCCCAGCGCCAGCAGGGCGTACAGGCCGATGTCGTTGACCATCGACTGCTGGCCGGCCCGGGAGACCGCCAGCGGGGCGAGGGCGGCCAGGACGAGGGCCGCGCCCGGGCCGGCCCGGCGGGCGGTCCAGGCCCGGCCGGGGGCGCGGGCATCGGCCCGGGCACCGGCGGGGACCAGGGCGAGGGGGGCGAGGGGGGCGAGGGGGGTGAGGCGGCGGCGGGCGGCGGCCGCCAGACCGGCGAGGCTGACCCGGCCGGCCGGCGTCCGCGCGCCGACCAGGAGCGCCACGAGGACGGCGAATACGGCGATGCGGGGCCCGAGCACGGACCGTTCGACGCCGCGCCACGGGTGGTCGCCGTCGCCGCGCGGGCCGGTGACGATCGCGGCCAGCAGGCCCAGGACGCAGGGACCGGTCGCCGCGCGGGCCCCCGCCCGTGCGGCGGGGGCAGCGCCCGACCGGGACGCGCCGACCGTCGCTCTCACGCCGCGCGCACCGCCCGGGCACCGAGGATGCCCGCCGGGCGGGCCAGCAGGATCACGACCAGCACGCCGAAGGCGATCACGTCCCGGTAGGAGGCGTCGAGCAGGTAGCCGCCGTAGCTTTCCAGCAGGCCGAGCAGCAGTCCGCCCAGCACCGCGCCGCGCACGTTGCCGATGCCGCCGAGCACCGCCGCCGTGAACGCCTTGATCCCCGGGACGAACCCCATGGTGTAGGAGGCGTTGAACGTCATCGCGTACAGGAATCCGCCGGCGCCGGCCAACAGCCCGCCGAGCACGAACGTCCCCGTGATGATCTTCTCGACGTCGACGCCCATCAGGCTGGCCGTCTGCGCGTCCTGGGCGACGGCCCGCACCGCCTGGCCGAACCGGGTGGAGCTGACCAGCCAGTCCACGCCGAGCAGCATCACGGCGGCCACCCCGATGATCAGGGCGCTCTGGGTGGAGAGGGCCACCGATCCGACGCTCAGCACCGGCCCGTCGGTGAACAGCTCCGGCACGGGCACGCTCTGGCGGCCGAACTCCTTGCCGGCCAGGTTGTAGGCGAACAGCGACGCCCCGATCGCGCTGATCAGGTAGGCCAGCGGCGGCGCGCCGCGGCGGCGCAGCGGCCGGTAGGCGGCCCGCTCGACGGCGAAGGCGGACGCGCCGCCGGCCGCCGCGCCGGCGGCCAGGCCGGCCACGACCAGGGCGATCGCGGTGAGCCCGGCCGGCGTCGGGCCGTCCGCGCCGCCCGGGGCCAGTGCCCGGGCGGCGAACAGGCCACCGAAGGAGCCCAGCATGAACACCTCGCTGTGCGCGAAGTTGATCAGCCGGAGCACCCCGTAGACCAGGGTGTAGCCGAGCGCGATGACCGCGTAGAGCGCCCCGGTCGTCAGGCCGTCGACGGCGAGGCGGCCCAGTTCGCCGCCGGCCAGGGCGGGCGCCCCGGCCAGGGCCGGCGCGCCAGTCAGGGCCTGGCCAGCGAGTTCGTCGTGCCGAGCACCACCCGCTGGCCGTTCTCGACCCGGTAGACGTAGACGGTGGAGTCCGCGACGTCGCCGTCGGGCTGGAAGGCGATCTTCTTCGTGATGCCCTGGAGGTTGACCGAGCCGAACGCCTTGGCCACGTCGGCCCGGGTCGGGTTCTTCCCGAGCTGCTCCAGGACCGAGATGACCGCGTTGGTGGCGTCGAACGACTCGCCCGAGTAGGTGCCCGGCCGCGTCTTGTCGTTGACCCGCTTGAACTCGGCGACGAAGCCGGCCGCGTTCGGGTTGGCGTTCGCGTCACCGCAGGCGCAGGTCAGGTAGGTGCCCTCGGCGTTGGCCCGGCCGGCCTGGGAGATGTACTGGTCGTCGTTCGACCCGTCGCCGGACAGCAGCGTGCCCTGGTAGCCCTTGCCGCGCAGCGCCTTGCTCAGCAGCGCGAACTCGGAGTAGTAACCCGAGTAGTACACGGCGTCCGGGCTCTGGGAGATTATCTTCGTGGCCTCGGCCGAATAGTCCTTGGTCGGGATGATGCTGTCATGCACGACGGGGACGCCGTCGGTGCGCAGCTGCTTTTCCAGCACCGTCGAGAGGCCAACGCCGTATTCGGTGCGGTCGTCGAGTGAGAAGACCTTCTTCGCCCTCAGGGTCTTCGCCATGAAGGTCGCCGCGCCGGCTCCCTGAACGGTGTCGGGGGCGATGACCCGGTAGAATGTCCGGAAACCGAGAGTGGTCAGCGCCGGGTTGGTCGCCGAGGGGCTGACCGAGAGCAGCCCGGCCCGGCTGTAGAGCGGCTCGCTGGACTTCGTCGGGCCGGAGAAGACGGGGCCGACGACGGCCAGGACGTCGGAGTCGTCGATCAGCTGCTGCGCGGCCGTCGGGCCCACGTCGGGCGTGCCCTGGTCGTCCGCCTCCTCGATGCGGAGGGTGAAGGGCAGGTTCCCCTTGGAGTTGGCCATCGAGACGGCGGTCTTGACGCCGTCCAGCGCGTTGATGCCGAGCTGGGAGTTCTGGCCCGATAACGGACCCTGGAACCCGATGACGACGGTGTCCGTGCCCTTCGACCCGCCGCAGCCGGCCGCGGTCAGTGTCAACGCCACCGCCGCCAGCCCGGCCAGGCTCGCGCCCGTCCGCCTCCCCATGCCCTGTCCTCTCGTCCGGCCGGGCGAGCGGACCCGGTTCGCCTGCGACTGCCCCTGGTGGGGCGTGCTCGACCGTCCGCGGTCGGACGCGTACTATCCGCTCCCATCGAGCGTGACGTAACGTAGCGTCCTTCGATCAGCACCGAAAGCAACAGGGCGGTGTGTCGGGGCCGGAGTGTGGCGCGCCAGTGGCCCCCGCCGCCGACGAAGGCGGCGGTGTGCACCGGCGCGAGGCCGGCGAGGACCGCGCGGGGCCCGTGCCGCGCGACGGACCCCTATCGGCGGCGGACCCCTATCGGCGGCGGACGAGGACGGGGACGAACTCCTCCCCCACCACCTCGTAGACGGCGACCACGGGGTGGACCAGGTCGCCCCACGCGTCGAACGCGACCGGGCCGGTCACGCCGGTGAAGCGCGCCCGCCCGATCGCGGCGGTGACGGCCTGCCGGGCGGCGCTGGTCACCGCGGGGAGGGTCGGGAGCACAATGGCCGCGGCGCGCAGCAGCGCCTGCGCGGCGTCGTAGGCGGGCGCGGCCACCGGTGGGATTTCGGCTCGGGGCTCGGGGGACGGCGACACTGACGGCGAGGCGGACGACGACGCGGACGACGACGCGGACGACGACGCGGACGGCGACGCGGACGGCGACGCGGACGGCGACGCGGACGGCGACGCGGACGGCGACGCGGACGGCGACGCGGACGGCGACGCGGACGGCGACGCGGACGGCGACGGCTGGGCAGGCGGGGGCGAGGGGGCCGCGGACCCGTCCGACGAGCTGGCCGGCCCGGACATGGCCGGCCGCGGCGTCGGCGACGAGCCCGCCCCCTGCTCGTAGCGCTGAACGAACTGCCGGGCGCCGGCCAGGCCGGCCAGCGGCGCGGCGAGGTCGGTGGCGTGGTCGCCCGCCGTGTCGGTGCCCGCGTGCGCCAGATAGCGGGCGTCGAGCAGGCCGTCCGTCCCGAACACCGTGACCGGCAGGAGACCGCGGGCCAGGCGTTCCCGCAGGCGGGCGGCGACGTCCGACCCCGCCGACACGTACACCAGGTCGGGGCTGGTCGCCTCGATCTGTTCGGCGATCGAGGCGATGTCGGGATCCGGGTTCTCGCCGTCGACGGAGCGGTAGGCCAGGATCGTCGCGCCCAGCGCGCGGGCGCCGGTCGCGAACCGCTCGGCCGGCGTCGGCCCCGAGTCGTAGTACGGCCCCTCGTCGACGACGATGATCCGGTGCCGGCCCATCGTCCGCACGGCGTAGTCCGCGGCCACCGCGGCCTGGTCGACGTCGGTGCCCGAGAGCCGGAAGTAGGACGGGTAGGGCCGGGTGCGGGGCGCCGCCGTCGCGCCGGTGAGCGCCGGGTCGCTGTTCGCCGGGGAGATCACCGGGATGTGGGCGGCGGACAGGGTCGGCAGGGCCACCGTCGCCACGGTCGAGCTTAGCGGCCCGATCACGCCGATGGTCGTCGGGTCAGCGCGGAACTCGTCGGCCGCGCGGGCGCCGCCGTCGGGCCGCGAGGCGTCGTCGGCGCCGGCATAGCGCAGCTTCCAGCCGGGGATCAGCTGCTCGTCGTTCGCGGTCTTCACGGCCAGCTGGACGGCCCGGGCCGTCGCCTGCCCCGAGGCGCTGAAGGCGCCCGACATCGGGGCGATCACGCCGATCGTGGCCACCCGGGGCGCGGCCACGCCGCCGTGCTTCGGGTGGGACGGCCGGGCGAGCGTCAGGCCGGTGATGATCGCGGCCAGCAGGACGGCCAGCCCGGCCGCCAGCGCGACGCGGACCCGGGGCGGCCAACCGCGCCAGCGGGCCGCCGCCGCCCGGCGCGGCCCGTTGACCTGGTTGGCGATCGTCACGGCGGCCCGCGCTCGCCGGGTCGGCCGCGACGGCCCGCCGGGCGATCGGCCGGCCGCTGACGGCTCGACGGCCGCCGCCGGCTCGGGAGCCGGCGACGGCTCGGCGGGCGATCGGCCGGCCGGTGACGGCTCGGCGGGCGGCGGCTCGGGGGTCTCGGGCACGAATCGTCCAGACGGCTGGTCCGGCGCGGAGGGCGGACGTCGGGTGGGCCGCCCTCAGGTCTACCGGACGCGCAAGCCCTCGACCCCGGCAGGGCCTCCCGCGCCGCTCCCGCCGCTGCCGCCGGAGCCCGGGCGCCGCGGGGCGCGGCCCGCGTCCCCGCCCCCCGGGCACGGGCGCGGCTTCGGGGTCAGCTGCTCAGCGCCGGGTCAGCTGCTCGGAAGAGCCTCCCCGGACAGCACCGCCTCGGCTACGGCGCGCATCGTGCGCCGCTGGTTCATCGACGTCCGCTGGATCCAGCGGAACGCGTCCGGCTCGGTCATGCCGTGCTCGGTCTGGAGCACGCCCTTGGCGCGCTCGATGATCTTACGGGCCTCCAGCCGCCCCTGCAGGTCCTCGACCTCGGCCTCGAGGCTGACGATCTCGGTGAACCGGCTCATCGCCATCTCGATGGTCGGCAGTAGGTCCTTCTTCTGGAACGGCTTGACCACGTAGGCCATCGCGCCGGCCTCCCGCGCCCGCTCGACCAGCTCCCGCTGGCTGAACGCGGTCAGGATCACGACCGGGGCGATGCGCTCCTTGGCGATGTGCGCCCCGGCCTCGATGCCGTCCATCCGCGGCATCTTCACGTCCAGGATGACCAGGTCCGGCCGCAGCTTCCCGGCCAGGCTGACCGCCATCTCGCCATCGCCGGCCTCACCGACGACGTCGTACCCCTCCTCCTGCAGCATTTCCCGGAGATCGAGCCGGATCAGGGCCTCGTCTTCGGCGATCAGGACCCGTCGGGGGGTGGAGGATGGCTGGCTCATCGGGTCCGGCTCCTGGGTTCGGTGCGGTCAGGCGTGCTCAGGCCCCCGCCGGACGATGCGCGCGACCGCCGGGCGACCTGGTGACCTCCCAGCTTGCCCGGCGCGGCTGCGTCCGTCATCGGATACGGCACTGTTCACACCGAGGTCCCCTCGCCGCGCCGCGCCGGCCTGGTCGGTCGAACCGCACCCTACCCGGCTAGAGTCGTGGAAGGAGGCTGTCCGCGACACGAACCACCCGCCCCTGTACTCCAACGGCAGAGAGACGGTGCTCAAACCACCGACAGTGTGGGTTCGAATCCCACCGGGGGCACGTACTGCATCCACGCGGACGAGGCCCAGGCTGGCTGTCATGCGGGGTGCTGCAGTCGCGACGGCCTCCGCGACGTCGGCGACATGATCAAGGTTGCTGGCTGGGATTCTGAGATCTCAGCCTTGTCTGCCGGGTCCGCGTTGCTGCGCCGCACCCGTGGTAAGCCGAGGCGAGTTTCCCGAGGTCATCCCTGAAGGCTAATCCTCAGATCCGCGAACGGGTGATGCCGCCGCGCGCGCCGGGCGAGGACCAGCACGCGCCCAGCGGGCCCATGCCGCCACCGACAGGTCCGCCGCGCCACCACGCCGTCGAACCCGGCCCTTGTCACCCGCTCGCCGAGGTCAACAGAGCAAACAAAGTCCTACTGGCGGCTCGGCAGGGAGCGGGGCAGGCAGAAGGACGGGAGGACCGTGTTCTCGAAGCGGGTCATGGCGCTGATCCGGTCACCGGCGAGGGTGATGACGTACAGGCCGACTCCGTGGCTGATGCCGTCGGGGCCGCGTAGGTAGGCTCCGAAGGCCGGCTGCCCGTTGGCCCGGGCCGGGACAAGCTCGAACCTGCGGCACGCGTCGAAGATGGCGGCGCAGAAGCGGCCCACGACCTCCCGGCCCCGGTACTCGAACGGCATCGGCGGCATGGAGATGAACACGTCGTCGGTCAGCAAGGTGACCAGCGCGTCGATGTCGGCGGACTCCCAGGCGCGGACGAACCCCGCCACGACCGTGTCCTCGACGGGTGATCCGGCGGGCGGCGCGTCCCGCGACGGGCGGCCGCGGGCCAGCCCGGCGCGGGCGCGCTTGAGCGCGCTGGTGACCGACTCGACCGTCGAGTCCAGCATGTCGGCCACCTGCGAGGCAGGGAAGCCGAGCACGTCGCGCAGGATGAGCACGGCGACCTGGCGGGGCGGCAGGACCTGCAACGCGGTGACGAAGGCCAGCGAGATCGACTCGGTCCGCTCGTAGCGGGCCTCCGGCCCGAGCGGGATGGGGGCCAGAAGGGCGTCCGGAAACGGCTCCAGCCAGACGACCTCGCCGAGCCGGGTCGGCTCGGGCGGTTCAACATCGGGCACATCCCACTCCTTGGCCGGCCGCCGACTCGCCGAGCGGCGCGCGTCCAAGCAGCGGTTGGTGGCGATCCGGTACAGCCAGGTGCGCAGCGAAGCCCGGCCCTCGAACGTGCCGAGCCCCTGCCAGGCGGCCAGCAGCGTGTTCTGCAGGGCGTCCTCGGCGTCCTGCAGGGATCCGAGCATCCGGTAGCAGTGCACCTGCAGCTCCCGGCGGTACGGCTCGGTCAGCTCCCGGAACGCCTCGCCGTCCCCGGCCCGCGCAAGGGAGAGCAGATCCGTCGTAGCCATCCTCGCGTCACCCTTCCTCCCCGCCTCTTTCAGGTACCGACGCCGGCCGGAGCCCGAAATGGGCGGCCCGCGGACGCCCAGTTTTCCGCAACCGCGACGCCTCTATCAGCAACCGACCCAGAAGGAGAGAACGCCATGGGAAAGATCGTCCTCAGCGGTCCGCAGAACATCACGCTCGACGGGGTGGTCCAGGACCCCGACGGCAAGGAAGGCTTCGAGCGAGGCGGCTGGTTCGTCCAGTTCGGCGGCGACGACCTGGAGGAATGGAACAAGGTCGCGCTCGGCGACGCGCTGAGCGCCCAGGCGTGGCTGCTGGGCCGCAAGAGCTACGAGTTCTTCGGAACCCGGTGGCAGCCACGCACCGGGGAGCTCGCCGACCGGATCAACAGCCTGCCGAAGTACGTCGTGTCCGCGACGCTCGACGAGGCCGACTGGACCAACTCGACCATCCTGCGCGGCGACGTGGTCACCGAGGTCACCAAGCTCAAGGAGCAGATGGACGGGGAGATCGTCGTCCCGGCCAGCTACCGACTCGGCCGCACGCTGCTTCAGCACGACCTCGTCGACGAGATGCGGCTGGTCGTCTTCCCGGTCGTGCTCGGAGCCGGCGAGCGTTTGTTCGACGAGACCGGCGGCCTGAAGCCGATGCGCCTGGCTCAGATCCGGACCATCGGTACCGGCCTGGTCCACCTCACCTACCGGGCCGCCTAGCCCCGCTAGACCGGTCAGCCGGTGGGCGACGGACTCGGGTGGGCCGTCCCCGGCGTGAGGGTCTCCACCGGGATGCGGACCAGCTCGAGGGTCTGCCTGGGCGACGGGCCCACCGGCGGGTCGGCCGGGGCCTGCCCGGCCCCGGGGCCTGCCCGGCCCGGGCCCGGCCCGCGAGCCGAACCGAATCCTCCCGCGACAGCCATTGTGGCGGCTGGACGACCCGGACGACTACGTGCGCCTCGAGGTCGAGACGGCGCTCGGCCGGGGTATCCCGGTGGTGGTTTCGCGCACTATGTCGGATGGTTTCGATTCCACCTTGCGGCCGGCGACCGGGAAGTCCCGGTGGAATTCCAGGTCAAATCGACGGAGATCGTCGGGATCTCCTGGGTGCGCATCAAGATAGCCGACACGGTGCGGTTCGACGACGAGCCGGGGCCCGGGAAGCCGTGACAGAAGACCACGAGGGGCCCCTCCCCCGCTGTCGCGACTCGGAGGGTTCCGTCAGGGACGGCCACATCGTCGTGGTCGAGCCTGGTCAGGGCCATATCGCTCCGTTCTGATCGTCAGTCGGCGGCGTGCTGCATCGCCTCGTCCACCTCGGCGAGGATGCCGCGCATCGCGGCCTCGGCCGCGGCCTGGTCACCGGCCTGCACCGCCTCGGCGACGTCGGCGTGCAGCCGGATCGCGGCGGGCTTCGGGCGGCTCGGCATGAGGTCGTGGCGGGTCCGCCCGGCCAGCACCTCGGCGACCATCCCGGAGAAGGCCGCCAGCATCTCGTTGCCCGACGCGGCCAGCAGGGTGGAGTGGAAGCGGACGTCCGCCTCCAGGTACGACCCGAGCTCGCCGGACCGTCCGTGCACGGCCATGTCCATGACGGCGCGGGCCAGCTCGCCGCATTGCCGCGGCGTCGCGTGCGTCGCGGCGAGCCGCGCGGCGACCGGCTCCACGCCACCGCGCAGCTCGGTGAGGGTCCGCAGCTGCTCCTCGCGGTCGGGGCCGTCGAGCCGCCAGCGGATGACCCGCGGGTCGTGGACCTGCCAGTGCTCCCGCGGGGCGACCGTCACGCCGACCCGCCGCCTGCTCGTCACCAACCCCATCGACTCCAGCACCCGGACGGCCTCGCGGACCACGGTGCGAGAGACCCCGAACCGAGCAACGAGCTCCTCGGTGAGCACCGTGTGACCAGGCTCGAGACCCCCGCCGGTCACGAGCAGCCCGAGCTGGTCGAGCACCTCGCCGTGCAGCGACTCCTTCGACACCGTCACGCCTCAATCATCACACTCGGGCGCGTCGCCGCACCGCTAATTCGTACGATCTGACTCGATGGGTTGCTTAGGTACTATTTTTGAGGCACCCTCGTGACGTCCGTCACCGACCGACGCGCGAGAGGACAGCGACATGCCCCTCCCCGCCCAGAGCACCACCCCGCCCCTGGTCACCGTCATGGGGGTGTCCGGGTCAGGCAAGACCACCGTCGGAGCGGCGCTCGCCCAGCGCCTGCGCGTGCCCTTCGCCGACGGGGACGACTTCCATCCGCGGGCCAACATCACGAAGATGGCGGCGGGGACACCCCTTACCGACACCGACCGCCTTCCCTGGCTGCGCGCGCTCGCCGCGTGGCTGGCGGCGCACGACGGCACCGGTGGCGTGCTGAGCTGTTCGGCGTTACGCCGCGGCTACCGCGACCTGCTGCGTTCGGGCGCCGCGCGGACCACCTTCGTGCACCTCGACGGCCTCCCCGAGGTCGTCGCGCGGCGGGTCGAGGGCAGACCGGGACACTTCATGCCCGCCTCGCTCGTCGAGTCGCAGTTCGCCACCCTCGAACCCCTGGCCGCCGACGAGCGCGGGATCACCGTGGACCTCGACCAGCCGGTCGACGTCCTGGTCGAGGCCTGCGCCGGCGCCCTCCGGACCGCGGCGGTGTCGGCATGAGCACCATCGTCCTCGCCGCGGACGCCGCGACCCCCACCGCGTCGGGCGGCAGGCTGATCGCCGCGGCGCTGATCGGCATCGCCGTGCTCGTCGTGCTCATCACCCGCTTCAAGGTCCATCCCTTCCTCAGCCTGACGATCGGCTCGCTCGTCGTCGCCGGGATCGCCGGGATGCCGGCGGCCGAGTCGGTCACCAGTTTCACCAAGGGCTTCGGCAGCACCGCGGCGAGCGTCGGCACGCTGATCGCGCTCGGGGCGATGTTCGGCAAGCTGCTGGCGGACTCGGGCGGCGCCGACCGGATCGTCGACACCCTGGTCGGCCGGTCGACCCCGCGCACACTGCCGTGGACGATGGCCGCGGTGGGCGCGCTGATCGGCCTGCCGATGTTCTTCGAGATCGGCCTGGTCCTGCTGATGCCGGTGATCTTCCTCGTCGCCCGCCGCTCGGGGCTGTCGCTGATCAGGGTCGGCATCCCGGCGCTGGCGGGCCTCTCAGCGATGCACGGACTGGTGCCGCCGCACCCCGGTCCGCTGGTCGCGATCGACGCGCTCGGTGCGAACCTGGGCATCACGCTGCTGTTCGGGGTGATCGTCGCCGTCCCGACGGTGGCGATCGCGGGTCCGCTGTTCGCCCGCTTCGCCGCCCGGTGGGTCGAGGTCGTGCCGCCCGCCCTGTTCGAGGCCTCCGACGGGCCGACGGAGCCCACGGGGGGCGTGGGCAGCGTCGGCACCCGCACCGAGGTCCGCGGGCCCACCTTCGCGACGACCCTCGCGACGGTCCTGCTGCCCGTGGTGCTGATGATGGGCAAGGCGCTGGCGGACATCTTCCTGGCCGAGGACGCCCCCATGCGCCACAGGCTGGACTTCGTGGGCACCCCGCTGATCGCGCTGCTCCTCGCGGTGCTCGTCGGGATGGTGACGCTCGGGCGGGGGATGGGGCTGGCCGACGTCGGCCGCTCGGTGGAGACGGCGCTGCCGCCGATCGCCGGGATCCTGCTCATCGTCGCCGCCGGCGGCGGGTTCAAGCAGGTCCTGGTCGACACCCAGATCGGTAAGCTGATCGCGGACTGGGTCGCCGGGAGCGGGGTCTCCGTCCTGGTCCTGGCGTGGGGCGTCGCCGTGCTGATCCGGCTGGCGACGGGCTCGGCCACCGTCGCGACGGTCACCGCGTCGGGCATCCTGGCGCCGCTCGTCGGCACCCTGGACACGGCCACCACCTCGCTGCTGGTGCTCGCGATCGGGGCGGGCTCGCTCTTCTTCTCGCACGTCAACGACGCCGGCTTCTGGCTGGTCAAGGAGTACTTCGGGCTGACGGTCGGGCAGAACCTGAAGACGTGGTCGGTGATGGAGACCCTGATCTCCGTGGCGGGGCTGGCCTTCGTGCTGCTGCTCGGGCTGGTCGTCTGAGGCGTCGGTGGCAGCCGGCCGGAGCCCGCTCAGCGGGAGGTCCGGTGGTCCGGCCGGCTCGGCACGGCGAGACTCGTGGCGCCGCGGTCGTCGGGGCACCGACGTCGGCCCGACGACGTGCCGGACCGGACCGCACAGACGACCCACGACAGGAGCACACGATGACCGACTCGACTGCCCTCGGCGCGGTCGCGCCCGAGCGCATCAGGCAGGCCGTGCAGGACTACGTGACGGCGGTGGCCACCGGAACCGGCGCGGACATCGCGGCCTTGTACAGCGCGGACGGGACCGTCGAGGACCCGGTCGGCACCGAACCGCACAGGGGCCGGGCCGCCGTCACGGCCTTCTACAGCCCGATCGAGGGCTTCCGCCGGGAGACCGAGCTCCTGGCGGTCAAGGTGGGGCCGGGCACCGCGGCGTTCCACTTCCGGGTCCGCACCCACCTACCCGACCAGGTCGTCGAGGTCGATCCCATCGACGTCATGACCTTCGACGCGGACGGGGCCATCACCAGCATGCGGGCGTTCTGGTCGACGGCTGACATGACAGCGGGCTGAGCCCGCGCCTGCGTCCGACTCAGCCGGGCCAGACCTGGTGCCGTGTTGCCCATCGCGAGCGCGGGACCCAGCTTGCCCGCGGCGTTGGCCAGCGAACTCGCGGCGACCGCTCGGATGAGCCGGGGTCTGCGCCCGCTCTCCGGCGGGCTGACCGCGGCGTGGGCAGCCGCCTGATCTCCGTCACCGCCCGCGCGTAGCTGCCAGTCACAGTCGATCAATCGATAGCTGACCAGTTACGTCTCCAGGACGCCATTGTTGTGGAGGTCGTCCGGGCAATGATGTCCGGCAGCGCCATGGGCTGGGCATCGTGCCCAGCAGGACGATCGTGGACCGTCGCGGGCTACGGGTCTGGTTCGCCAAAGGATACGGTGACGACCATCTGCAGTTCAACGCCTATGGCCGCCTGGTGCTTATGCTCAGCGACGACGGTGTGCAGTGGGACGCCGGTTGGAGGGTGAGCTCCGGAGCGGTCGTCGTGATCAACAATGACGGTAGCGCGGCCATCGAAGACAGGGGCCAGCAGTTCGTTTTCGCGCTGGCCGTCCGGTCCAGCCTGTACCCGTGGAAGGACCAGAATCTAGTGCGAACCGGCCAGTCTCTGGTCTCCCAAAACGGCATCACTCCTGGCCGAATCTCCGGACGTCCGTGCTTGGAACTCCGCCCAGATGATCTTGATAAAGCCTCACCCTCGAGCATTCAGTCCGTCCGCGGCGCTGGCCGGTCAGACTGTCGCTTTTTGCCGTGCGGCCACGGCCGCTACCAGCGTGGAAGGGTCGTAGTAATCGCGCCATGCGGCGATGCGGCCCGCGCGGATCTCGAATGTCGCCGCCACCCGTAGGTCGGCGAGATGGGAGCCGTCTG